>Ga0209257_1000025_pt1 | contig 724838 bp, 627 predicted proteins | sample AraplaCvi_mCL_r2_FD_184277 | JGI IMG/M metagenome (GOLD analysis project Ga0209257, IMG submission 184277) | Arabidopsis root microbial communities from North Carolina, USA - plate scrape MF_Cvi_mCL_r2 (SPAdes) (version 2) | ecosystem: Host-associated > Plants > Roots > Endosphere | place... | reverse complement strand
CTAGGCGAATAAAGAGCAACACTATGATGCTGTAAAAAAGAACTTTATCAGCTTTGAGGCGACGAAGCAAAGGCATATCGGCAGTACACCTGTACCGGAACGAATTAACCCCGATAACTATACGGACGAATACCTGTTCCTGAATAAACCAGGCATGGCCGATATTCAGCTGGAGCTGTTTTATGATTACCAGAGCAATGTAAGGTCATACCCTAAATGGCAGGAATGGCTCAGCAGACATCAACCCAAAATGCAGGTCATATGGGGACAATATGATCCTTCTTTTACGGTGGCCGGCGCCTGGAAATACAAGGAGAATGTTCCGGACGCAGAAGTACATATTGTAGAAGGAGGACATTTTGCGCTGGATGAAGCTGAGCCGGTTATTGTAAGTCTGATGCAGGATTTTCTGAAACGGGTCACCGCGAAAACAAGTAGCTATTGATTAACGCGCTTTCTTTTGCCGGAGTGTCAATATTACTTCGTATACATACAATGGTACTGCCCATCCCATCCAGAAGAGAGAGGGCGTGATCTCTTCGAAGCTTCCCAGTGCCTGGACGAAGGGGAGTCTGAAGCTTAGACCGGAGATGACAAATGCGATCGTCACTATATAACTTCTTGTCATCCATTCCTTATGCAGTTTGATCTGTTTTTTACGCACCACCCACCAGGCGATAAATGAAGCGGAAATCCAGACACTTACCCATACCTGGAGGGAAAAGGCGTATGCCCAGTTGACCTTATAAGCGGTCGTAAAAGATAGAATAACAGCGCAGCAGCTACTGGCCAGTATAGCGAGCAGATAAAGCGTACCTAATATGCGATGGAGCAGCCAGTTTTTGGCGTGCAGTCTTTCCCAGAACTGTAAGGGGCCTAGTATTAATGCACCGCCACCGGCAGTAATATGGAGCAGCAATATCCATTTTAAGTCAAAATATTTGCCAAGGGCTTCCGGTGTGAGCGTCAGGAAGTGATCGGCGCCATGCATAAAAGACCAGGTGATATATACGATGACAGCCCACAGGGATATTTTAAATACGTCATTGAGTCCCCAGGCAGCTTGTGAAATTAAATTTTTCATGTTCGATACGTCGTTGATAGAACACAAAAATCAGGCATGCAGCGGGCGGAACCAATAACCGAAAAATTATTCGGTAGCGGGATGCAGGCAGGGCAAGGATTGCGTGGTCATTGTTTTTCCGTTGACCACCTTTTTGACTTTATCCGAATAGATAGCTCCTCACTTGTCCATGGAGATGATCACGGGCAAAATGCTTTGCCCCATTGTTGTCAATGAATATTCTACGTGTAGCGGGAATCCTTTATGTACTTTCTTGCTGACGATACCGAAGGCCTCCAGTTCGCTTAGCTGCATTTCTACTACCCTTGGAGTTGCAGTGATCAGTTGTTTCTGTATTTCGCTGGGTCTTTTATAACCGCGGTTGATCAGGTCAACAATGCAGGGCTTCCACTTAGCGCCAAGTACTTTCATAAAAACGGTAATACCACAATCCAGGTCCTCAGGGGTTTTTCTTTCATACGTCTGCATGGCGTTCATTTTGAGTGATACTGCAATTTAATGCATTCACGGTAAAGGTGATGATACCGAGAGTCAGCAGGACCGTATACAAGAAAACTTCGGGCAGATTAAATGGGATGATCTTATCATCAGTTCATATTCCTGAATTCGACAGGCGTTTTTCCGGTCTTTTGCTTGAAAAGTTTATTGAAATACTGGGGATATTCGAAGCCCAGAGAATAGGCTATTTCACTCACGGATTTATTGGTGCTTAAGAGGATGTTCTTTGCTTCTTCGATCAGGTGGAAGTGGATGTGGTCCTGTGTATTTTTACCCGTTTCTTTTTTAAGCAGATCGCTGAGGTAGCTGGGAGAGAGGTGTACCTGTTCTGCCAGGTATTTAACAGTTGGCAATCCTCTTTCCTGTATATCATGCTGCTTGAAATATTCATTCAGCATTGTTTCTACCTGTGCCACGACGGCATTGTTGGAGCTTTTTCGGGTGATGAATTGTCTGCCATAAAACCGGATGCAATAACTCAGGAGCAATTCAAGTGTGGAGACAATGATGTTCTGACTATAGATATCAATGTTTTCCCTTAATTCAGCTTCAATTTTTAGCACACAGTCATATAAGATCTGTCTTTCTTTTTCAGATAAATGAAGCGCTTCAGATATTTCATAAGAGAAGAAATTATATTCTTTCATTTTGTCACCGAGGGACGTACCCCTGATCAGATCGGGATGAAAGAATATTCCCCATCCTGCCATACTATCTGAGGTTTCAATTTCACTATCCATTTCTATGACCTGGCCGGGCGCCATACAAATAAGACTGCCATCCTGGAAGTCAATGTTCTTGCGACCGTATTTCACATAGTTATTCGCGTAGGTTTTGAACATGATGGAATAGAAGTCCGCTGCAATCTTCGTTCCATCGCCGACATGTCCCTTTACTTTACCGAAATCTATAATAGTGATCAGCGGGTGGTGCAGATTTTCTCCCGGCTGAAACAACTTCAATAGATCTGCTATCGTCTGTAGATGAACAAACTCGCTCATGGCTGATGATGTGTATGTGTTTTATGCCTAAATATACCTCAGAATATCCGGATGTTGTGTGGATAAATGAGCATCATTGTATGCAATGACGCTCATTTATCGTAGTATGGTTTATATGCCAAACTGTTGTTTTATTCCACCGAGTATGGTAGCATCGTCCAGTTGCAGGCGGTTGCCTATAAAGACCTTTGCATCTTCTCCGGCAGCATATCTTAACTGATTGCTATTATCGGTTGCCGCTTCATAGATAACCTGTGCGATCGTTTCTCCGGAGGATGCGTGCTGATATAAAGCGGAGGTAGCTTCCATTACTTTTCCTACCAGTGGCTGGTACTCGCTGAGTGACTCATCATTACTGAAGTCAAAGGAGCGGCTGGCGAAATCAGTAGCAATAGCCCCCGGTTCAATGATCTTTACTTTTCCGTTGAACTGTTCAACTTCATAAGTCAGGGCTTCTGAGATGCCTTCGACAGCGAATTTAGTCCCGTGATATAAAGCACCTAATGGGAACGTGATTTTACCACCGATAGAGGAAATGTTGATAATGGTGCCGCTTTTCTGCTGGCGGAAATAAGGTAATACTGCCCTGGTCACATCCAGCAGCCCGATCACATTGGTATTGAACTGGCGAATGATCTTTTCCCTTGGAAAGGACTCTAAAGGGCCATAAGCACCATATCCGGCATTGTTTACCAGTACATCGATATGGCCGAATTTCCGGATACCTTCCTGTACGGCATTTTCTATAGAGGCGATGTCCAGTACATCGAGCCGGGTAACCAGTACATTGTCTAAAGCTTTTAGTTCGGTATCCTTTTCAGGGTTGCGCATGGTAGCAATCACATTCCAACCTTTCGTCTGAAAGAGTCTGGCAGTTGCATTGCCCAGACCTGTACTTGCACCGGTAATGAAGATCGTTTTATTCATGATTCTGATGTTTAAGATGATGATGTAAAGGTCATATGAAAGGGGAAGCGGCACATAATACGAATTCCGGATGCTTGTATGCTTTTTCGGGATTTTCCGGATTTCAGCAGGAGAGACAAGTAGCTTTTGGATACATATTAGTGAGATACGGCTACTTTTCTGTTTTCAGTCGGACGGACATTTGCAGTTATAAAGTAATGACTATGAATAATATCGGACAAAGCGTATTAGGTAGCTGGGGATTAGAGGTACCCACTATCGGACTTGGTTGTATGGGAATGACAGGATTCGCCGGAGGCAGTGATCTGTATGGGGCCGCTGACGAAGCAGTAGCCATACATACTATTCACAGGGCGCTGGAGCTGGGTTGTAATTTCCTGGACACTGCTGATATTTACGGCCCGTATTTAAATGAACAGTTGATCGCCAGGGCGATCCAGGGAAAGAGAAGTCAGTATATTATTGCTACTAAGTTTGGTTATGAGATCGATGACGAGGGACAGGCTACCTGGCAGATCAACGGAACGAAACAATATGTTAAAAAGGCGGTAGAAAGGTCGCTTCGCCATCTTGGAACAGACTATATCGATCTGTACTATCTGCATCGCCTCGATCCGAATACCCCTATTGAAGAAACGGTTGGCGCCATGGCTGATCTTATCAAAGAGGGTAAGGTAGGGTATATCGGTTTATCAGAGGTATCCAGTGAAACTATTCACCGTGCTCACCAGATACATCCTGTTACAGCGGTACAGTCTGAATACTCCATTTTCGAAAGGAGTATTGAAACCGCGGGTATTATTGACACCCTTCAAAAACTGGGTATCGGTCTGGTCGCCTATTCTCCTTTGGGTCGTGGATATCTTACAGGTAATATTACAAAGGCAGAAGACCTGTCTGCTAATGACTTTAGAAAGAGCATGCCGCGTTTTCAGGGAGAACAACTGGAGAAGAACCTTGGGCTGGTCAGGAAGATCACTGCGATGGCAACAGAAAAAGGCATTACACCTTCTCAGTTAGCGATTGCCTGGGTGTTAGCGAAAGGACATCTGCCTATTCCTGGCACCAAACGTCCAAAATACCTGGAGCAGAATATAGCGGCCGCTGCTATTCAGTTATCCGGTGAGGATATGAACAGGCTGGAATCGATCATTCCCCTTGGGACCGATCTGGGCGACAGGTACGATGCGGTGTCGATGAATAACATTGATCAGTAATGTCTATTTTTGTAATCAATTGTATGGAATGAAGAAAGAATCTCCATATCATGTAAAGACAGTATCCGAACAACACCGGATATTGTCTTTACCCAAGCCATATCATCCGCTCGTCAGTGTATTTAATTTTGCAGATATGCAATATGATACTGATGAGCGATACCGGAGTGTTATGCTCGACCTGTACTGTATTTCTATTAAAAGGTGTGTGACCCAGAAGGTGCGGTATGGACAAAGCCATTATGACTTTGATGAGGGTGTAATGTCTTTTCTGGCCCCGAAACAGATTGTCTCTAATATCCCTGATGATCACCGGCCTGAAGGCTGGAGCCTGGTATTTCATCCTGATTTTATCCGCAGGCATCCCTTGAATACGAGAATTAAGAGTTGTGAATTTTTCAGTTATGCGGTAAATGAAGCGCTTCATCTCTCTGAAAAAGAAGAAGAGATGGTGATCGCCATTATGCAGATGCTCCGTACAGAAATTGAAAAGGGTATAGACCACTATAGTGAAGGTGTTATACTGTCTTATATCGACCTGTTATTGAGTTATTCTGAACGGTTTTACAACAGGCAGTTCCTCACCCGTAAAACGATGAACAGTGATCTGTTAGTGAAGTTCGATGAACTATTGTCAGCATATTTCGCAGAAAAAAGTACGGAAAATATAACATTGCCATCGGTACAGTATTTCTCCGATAAACTACACCTGTCTCCCAATTACCTGAGTAATATGCTTCGTTCGCTCACGGGTAAAAGCACACAGCAACATATACAGGACAAACTGATCGAGCAATCAAAAGAACTCCTTACGACCACCAATCTATCGGTGGCTGAAATAGCCTACCTGTTTGGTTTTGAGTATCCGCAATCCTTCAATAAACTGTTTAAGAACAAAACCCAATATACCCCGCTTGCCTACAGAAAACTTTTTAATTAACCGGTTTTTACTATTTTTGTAGTGATTGATACAAAAATATGAAAGGAAGACCATCCACATTTGACCATGCGCGTGTTGTGGAAAAAGCGCAATCTGTATTCTGGCAGAAAGGCTTTGCGGCTACATCGCTGGACGATCTGCTGAAGGCAACAGAAATGGGTAGCGGCAGTTTCTACAACACATTTAAAGGGGGGAAAAAGGAGCTGTTCAGTAAGGCGATACAGCAGCGTAGACAGGCTTTTATGGACTTCAGGGTACTTTTAAAGAATAGTAAGTCGCCTATTACAGAGATCAGGCACTTCTTTATGTCACTGGCCGCTGCCAGTGAGCAGGAGCATCTGAAGGGGTGTATCATTTCCAATACGGTGGTGGAGATGACATTCCTGGATGAGGAACTGGAAGAGGAAGCGGTGACGATATTAAAAGAGGTGGAGAAGATGTTTGCTGCGGCCATAAAGAAAGGGCAGGAGAGCGGGGAGATAAAGAACCAGGATGCGCCGGAGTTACTGGCGCGTTACCTGATTACGGTGTGGAACGGGCTGAATATCACCAGAAGGATGTATCCTAGTAAGCAGGCCTTGCAGAAATTAATCGAAATGCAACTGTCAGTGATAAGCTGACATTTTTTTTAACCATTTTTGTAATGATCAATACAAAAATGAAACAGATAGAATATGGATTTACAATTAAAAGGGAAAACGGCCTTTATCAGCGGGTCTACACAGGGAATTGGGTTTGCCATAGCGCAGCAGTTATTGCAGGAGGGGGCGCATGTTATTATCAACGGAAGAACAAAGGAGCGGGTAGATGAAGCGGTCCGGAAACTCTCGTCAGGAGCACCGTCAGGAAATATTTCCGGTATTGCGGCTGATTTTGGAAAAGAGCAGGAGGTGCATCAGTTATTGGAAACCCTGCCAGCTGTGGATATCCTGGTTAATAACGTCGGTGTTTTTGCATTAAAGGACTTCGGGGACATTACAGATAGTGAGTGGCAGTCTGTATTTGATGTAAATGTAATGAGCGGGGTACGTTTGTCACGGGCTTTGCTACCGGCGATGATCGAAAAAAAATGGGGCAGGATACTTTTTATCAGCAGTGAGTCGGGCGTCAATGTGCCGGCTAATATGATCCATTATGGCATGACCAAAACGGCGATGTTGTCGCTGAGTAATGGCTTATCTAAGCTGACCCGTGGTACGGCTGTAACAGTTAATACTATTCTTGGCGGACCAACCTATTCAGATGGAGTGGCCGTTGCTGTGAAGCAGATCGCGCAGGCCAGTGATACAGGTGAGGATGAGATGAAAGCTGCTATTCTGCAAAGTACAAACCCGCATTCACTATTACAGCGATTTATTGCGCCGGAAGAAATAGCAGGTGTGGCCGCTTATCTCTGTAGCCCGTTGTCTACCGCTATAAACGGTGCTGCTATCAGAGCGGATGGAGGTGTATTAAATACAATATTATAGTTGTTATAATGCGCGCAGGGCCTTCAGCGATAGCTGGGGGCTTTATTGTTCATATATTGATCAGTTGTACCCATTGGCTTCGCCAGGCAGGTGCTTCAAAAGGATCGGCGAAGTACTGTGTTTCATGTACCACTTTATTATTTTGAAATTCCATAATACTTACTGTATATGAAGGATGTCCCTGATAGGTGATAGTGTATTCAGTGATCCAGAGATTGCCTCTCCCAATAATTCTTTTGACTATAAAGCCGGCTGGTTTGCCAGGATGATGGCCACGTAGCGCCTGCAAGTTGTTTCGTCCGTTTATACGCTCTCCTGATTGTGGATAATCGCAGGTGACATTGTCATCATAGATATCATGTTCTGCCACTATATCGCCAGCCGCTGATGCCAGCCAATGTGCATTGAGCGTTTTACGTATTTGTTTGTCCTGCAGGAAGGACCTTTGTTTGCTGGTTTTTCTTATCTTCATTTTTCTTGAATTTATTTAAGGAAAATAAGATGATCTACTGATTAGCAAAGCATTGAGGCAAATGTCCGGCTTTTGCATGATATTCGTTATTATCAGTATTAATTTATCATGCACGCAATCAGTAAACCGCCGTGTTTTCAGTTTTCAACAGCAATGCCCTGACCAGGGAAACGATCGCTTTCCTGTCGTAACCGTATAACTCATGAAGCTGTTGCTGTGTTCCCTGAACAGCAAATGTGTCTGGTAATCCCAGGCGTTTAAGCGTAGCCTGATATCCCTGCTCTACCATAAATTCCATTACACCAGTACCTACTCCGCCGGAAACGCAACCATCTTCGATGGTGATCACTGTTGAAAACTGCTGGAATACCTCGTGTAATAAGGTTTCGTCAAGTGGCTTAAAGAAGCGCAGGTCATAGTGTGCAACTTCCAGTTGATCGGTTTCGAGTTCTTTACAGGCGTCTATTACATATTGGCCGACAGGCCCGAGAGATAGTATAGCGACCTCCCTACCAGACCTGATCCTCCTGCCTTTCCCTATTTCCAGTTGTCTAAAGGCAGTGGAAGCTGGATTACCCTGGCCGGCAGCTTTAGGGTAACGAATGGCAAAAGGGCCGTTTACGGTGTTTGCCTGGGCGGTAAACAACAGATTCCTGAAGTCTTCCAAATCCATAGGGGATGCACCCGTTATATTGGGAACACATCTCAGAAAGGCGATATCAAATGCGCCATGGTGCGTAGGGCCATCCGGCCCCACTACACCGGCACGGTCGATACAAAATACAACGTTGAGCTTTTGTAAAGCAACGTCATGGATCACCTGGTCATAGGCACGTTGCAGGAAAGTAGAATAGATCGTGCAGAAAGGTAACATTCCATCTGCGGCGAGACCAGCTGAGAAGGTGACTGCATGTTGCTCTGTGATGCCTACGTCGAAGACACGTGATGGCATTTCCTTTTTCATGCTGGTAAGGGCGCTTCCGGACAACATTGCGGGGGATACGGCGATGATACGGGGATTCTTTTGGGCCAGCTGAATAAGCGTATTGCCGAATATCTCCTGGAAAGTTGTATGATCAGCCGTTACTTTATTTGTTGCCAGGCCTGTGTATTTGTTAAATGTGCCAGTTGCATGCCACTTTGTTTTATCGGTCATCGCTGGTGCAAAACCTTTTCCTTTAACAGTAAGGCAGTGTAGTAGTTTCGGACCGGGGATATGCTTCAGATTCTCCAGGACACTGATCAGCTTTTTAAGGTCATGTCCGTCAACAGGGCCGAAATACCGGATGCCGAGCGCTTCAAACAGGTTACTGTAACGTAGTAATCCTCCTTTTATGACCTTTTCCAGCTTCTTTATGATATCGACCGGTCCCCTTTCAGCACTATTATTTAGCGAAAACAGTTTTTTGACGTGTGACTTCAGGGCATTATAATGCTTATCAGTTGTCAGGGCTGTAAGGTAGTTCTGTAATGCGCCGGTATTGGCATCGATCGACATATTATTGTCATTCAATATGACCAGCATGTCTGGCCGTTCATATCCTGCATTGTTTAATGCTTCAAATGCCAGTCCTGCCGTCATGGCGCCATCACCAATAACCGCTATATGCTGGCGTGTATGTTCTCCCCGGTATCTGGCTGCACAGGCCATTCCCACTATTGCTGAAATGGAGGTGGATGAATGACCTGTACCGAAGGCATCAAATTCACTTTCTTCTATACAGGGAAAGCCACTGATCCCTCCTGCCAGGCGGTTAGTGGAAAAACGGTTCCTTCTGCCTGTTAATAGTTTATGTGGATATGCCTGATGCCCAACATCCCAGACGAGCTTATCCACCGGCGTATTAAATACGTAGTGAAGCGCAACTGTAAGTTCGATAACACCAAGGCTGGAACTGAAATGTCCTCCGTTTGAAGCGACATGATCAATTAAATACGCCCTAAGTTCTTCACATAGCTGATAGAGGTCTGAAACGGGTAATTTTCTCAGTTCATCAGGAGTATTAATGATCGGTTGTCCTTGCATGCGGTATTCTTTTTCCCAAAGTTAAATTGCATAGATTTACAGTACAGATACAGAAAATGTAAATATTAGTGATACAGATGTGAGAACGTATAAATTTGAGGTGTTTACCACCGCGATCGAGAAGAATATAATAGATGGGATATTCAAACCAGGTCATAAATTGCCGTCTGTCCGCGAATTGAAGGAGCAGTACCAGACCAGCACCAGTACGATACAAAATGGTTACGAATATCTTATCATCCGTGGACTGGTAGAGAGTGTACCTAAATCTGGCTATTTTGTCAGTAACAGACGGGAGACGCCTGCACAACAGGTAAAAGCCAGGCCACGGCCTGTGGTCAGGGATGCTATTTTTAAGCAGCATCTTGGACTCACGACGTCATTGCGGGCCGGGAGGAAATTGTCAGAATTTAATGTAGCTGCGCCAGGTGATCTGTTGATACCGCAAAAACTATTGCTGCGTACGATGCAGCAGGTGATCAGGGAGAAAGGAGCGGAGTTATTAAGATATTATTCTTCCAGTGGTTCAGAAGAGCTGAAACAGCATATCGCTAAAAGGGCCGTCGCTCACCAAACGATCATCAATCCGGATGAATTGCTGATTACAGATGGCGCTTTGCAGGCATTGTACATTGCGCTGGCAGCGGTGTGTAATGCTGGTGACGTAATCGCTATCGAAAGTCCCTGTGTATTTTCTGTACTGGAAGTGATCAGGATGCTCAATCTGAAGGTGATTGAAATCCCGATTGACGCACATACCGGTTTCGATGTTGACTTTTTGAAGAAAGCTTGTCATATTAACGCCGTTAAGGCAGTAGTGGTAACACCTAATTTCCATAACCCTACAGGGGCATTGATGACAAATGAACAAAAGAGCGCGCTGTTATCCATCGCGCATCAGTATAATATCGCACTTATTGAGAATGATATTTATGGCGACCTGAATTTTCATGGTCCCCGGCCATCCACTATAAAAGGACTTGATGACAGTGGGCTTGTGCTAACATATTCATCTTATTCAAAGACGCTTGCTCCGGGAATACGCCTTGGCTGGCTGTCTGCCGGGAAGTTCATGCAACGGGCAGAACAGATCAGGTTTGCATTGGGTAGTACAGTTTCGCCATTGTACCAGGAGACCGTTAGCCGTTTATTAAGCGGCAGCAGTTACGACCGGCATATCCGTACTTTCAGAATGCAGCTGGCCAGAAATGCTTACTTCACGATCGACTTAATATCAGACAGTTTCCCGGAGGGAACTGGTATAATAACGCCAGCAGGCGGATATAATCTTTGGGTGAAGATGCCTGAGCATATTGATATGCATTACTTCTATGATCAATGTGAAAAAATCGGTGTACGGTTTACACCTGGCTATACCTTTTCGTTTTCAGGCGTATTTGATAAGTATTTCAGACTGGTCTTTGCGGATAAATATTCTCCCAAAAGGATTGAGGCGATCAGGCTTGCCGGAAAGCTATTTCGTTAGCATCTGTACCAGTTGTATTTTCAAAATGTGTACAAGTCTGGCAGTCTGCAAACCGCATAATTTTGCCTGTATATTACAACAGGTCATGAAAATAATTACAAAATTTACATTGAGCACAGGGGTAGACGTGCTTTTGATGCTAACAAAGGAACTGGCGATAGAAAAGTATGCATCTATGCTGGAAGAAAGATTACTTACCAGTTATATCACTCAGCATTTCAATAAGGAAGCGCTTATTGCTGAAACCAACAATATGTCGAATCAGTGGCTGGTGGTGTATGTAGATGATCAACCGGCAGGATATGCCCGGATAACCTCTAAAGGTAAAAGGCCCCGGGTGCTGGATGGTAAACGTGCGATCCGTATTGCGGATTTTGGTGTGTTACAGAAATACCCTGAGCCAGCGGTGAGAGAATCACTTATTGAGAAGTGTCTGGCCGTATGCCGGTCTTTCGAAGGTATCTGGATAAATGAACATAGCAGCAGTCCGTTAATTGGATTTTTTGAAAGCAAGGGATTCTCCAGGCAAGAGGAAGCCTTCCAGCTTGATGAGTTGCCCGGCACATCTGTGTGTCTGATTGCGTAATACCTGACCAGGGTATATCTGATGTGCTATACTATACATTTCTGATAATTTATTGGCGAATGTCCCGAATCACTGACAATGATGTTCATTGGCTGGTGACATTGCTATGCTATTATACTTATTTTTATGATTGTCGAAACAAAAGATTTGCCAGCTGTAAATGCATCTTCTCAACATAATAGGGCAACAAAGAGAGAAGTTGTGATCGTTTCACTTGCTACATTTATTATCTTTTTTCAGGCCTTTATGGTGGCGCCGTTATTACCGGAGCTGGCTGGTCTCTTTGGCAGTACTGTCAGGCAAACCAGTTTTATTGAACCTGTATACTTATTGGGATATGGTGTATTTACGCTTGTATATGCGCCATTAAGCGACCGTTATGGCCGCTTCAGGATCATTGCATGTTCTTTATGTCTCTTCATTATTTTTTCTTTTTGTACAGCATTTGTGAAAGATACAAATCAGATGATCCTGTTACGACTATTGACAGGGATCAGTGCTGCAGGCATAGCGCCTACAACGATCAGCTGGATCAGTGACCGTTTTCCTTATGCGGAACGTGGCTATGCACTGGGTATCTTCTTTGGCTGTATGGCTGGCGGGATGGCTTTTGGATCAAGTGTCGGAGCGTTGCTGGCCGGTATTATTGGTTGGCGCACCTTGTTTTTCCTTGTTGCATTTTCAGGTGGTATTGTGTTACTGTTTAACGTTTATTACCGCCGCCGTCTTTTCCCTGATTTACCGAAATCCTCATCCCAGGTGGCGCTTTTAACGATCTTCAGGGAAATATTATCGACCCAGGGAGCAAAGGGTACTTATTTTTTTGTTTTTGAGAACGGACTTTTTCATAGCGGGGTTTTTGCCTGGTTGGGAGTATACTTTTATGATGTTTATCATCTCGATGAGCGTGGCATAGGGTTGGCGCTTTTGGGGTATGGTATACCCGGGTTGCTGCTGGGGCCAGTACTTGGCCGTATGGCGGACAGAGTTGGCAGAAGACGGATCATTCCGTTGGGTATAGTACTGGGCGGCGTCACAGTGATACTACTGAGTTGTATACCATCCTTATTCGTAGCGTGTTTGTTGGTAACCGTATTGTCGTTGAGCTTTGATTTAACACATCCGTCCTTAGCGACCATTGTGACATCATTTAGCAAAAAGCATGCAGGTGGTTCGACTGGTTTATTTGCATTTTTCCTCTTTATGGGCTATGGTTTCGGGAGTCTCTTATTCAGCTTGCTGGTCTCAATAGGACTTGTTGAAACACTACGGATATTTGGCCTGATGGCGATTATCGCATCATTGGCAGCCAGGAGATTTTTCGCTTTGTCTCATTAAGGAAAGGCATCATCCTAAACGGGTAAATGTCTTTCCTGGTCCGAAGCGTATATTTGCAGGGTATGCGTCTTCAACTATATAACGCCACAGTGCAATTACAGCCTTATATAAGGTTGATATGTACAATGGACTGTGATGATGACATCGATACACGCCATGTGCGCGTACTGCCCGATACCTGTACGGAGCTTTTTATTAATTATACGACGGCTCCGCTGGCTATTATAGACAATGAGTTGTATCAACATAGTATTATTACTTCCCGCATGAGCCAGCCAATGGATGTGCAGATGCGTAAAGGATCAGGTGTGATCGCTATTTGTTTTCAACCGGGTATGGCGTATAAATTCTTCCATTTATCTATGCACACGTTAAGCGATACTACTGTTGAGCTGTCGGACGTATGGAAAGGCATGGCGACAGAAATGGAAGATAAACTAGCGGACGCGGGCGATAATGTTGCACGTGTGGCTATTGTACAGCATTATTTGCTCAGGCAGTTGGCGAACAGTAAGGAGGACCAGCAGATAACAAATTGTTTATTGCTGGCGCAGCGTTCGGCTGAGCCATTGTCTGTAAAACAGCTTACTGAAAACACCGGGATTAGCCAGCGCTATCTTTTACGTAAATTTCAGCAATACGTTGGTCTTTCACCAAAAGAGTATCTGAAGGTAAACAGGTTTGTACGGTCTTTGGAAAATTTGAAAAAATACCCCCATCAATCATTGACGCACATCGCTTACGAAAGCGGGTACTATGACCAGGCGCATTTTATACGCGATTATAATGTTTATTCAGGTCATACGCCCAGGGAAGTAGCTCAGTCACAGCATATTTTATATTGATGTCCGTTTTGTACAATTTCAGGAGCGCTATGTTGTGCAGCTTTGTGCTAAAAAAAAGAGCATATGCGTAAGGTAATTTTAGGTCTGGCCATCAGTCTGGATGGTTTTATTGAAGGTCCTGATGGAGAGTACGACTGGTGTTTTAATGATCAGGATTATGGTCTGAACGACTTCTTTTCCCGTGTGGACACTATCTTCATTGGTCGCAAAAGTTATGAAATGGCACAACAACATGCTGAAAATAACAATGGAGAAGTAGTTCCTGGTATGCCACGCATGCAGGAATATGTATTTTCCAATACATTAAAGCAGGTGAAGGCAGGTGCTGTTCTTATTTCAGGCGATATCATCGCGCAGATACGCAGTATAAAGGAACAATCTGGCAAAGATATCTGGCTGTTTGGAGGCGCATCGCTGACAGATGTATTGCTGAAAGAAGGACTGGTAGATGAGTTGTGGCTGTCCGTGCATCCTATCATTTTAGGCGCGGGTAAGCCGCTTTTTCGTCCGCAGGATGGCCGTACTCCACTTACTTTACTGGATAGCAAAACCTATAACACCGGATTGGTGTCCTTATGGTATAAAATAGGTTGATGGACATATGGGTAATAACCATCATTGCTCATAGAAAAGCCTTCAGTATATCTGAAGGCTTTTTAGTTATTTATCTTGAGAATACTTGTTTGAAATTCCACCCATTACCAATTTTCTTGCCTTCAGCTGTTGCCCATCGGAAGCTCCCATCATTGCGTCCATCGTGTCGGAACCATAACAGATCGCCGCTGGAGGTGATAGCATAGATGACCCCATCTCCACCATAAAATACCTGTTTGAAATTCCATCCGTTCCCGATTTTTTTGCCTTCAGCAGTCGCCCATCGGAAGCTACCATCGTTACGTCCATCATGTCGGAACCATAACAGATCGCCACTGGAGGTGATAGCATAGATGATCCCGTCTCCACCGTAAAATACCTGTTTGAAATTCCATCCGTTCCCGATCTTTTTACCTTCAGCAGTCGCCCACCGGAAGCTGCCATCATTACGTCCATCGTGGCGGAACCACAACAGGTCGCCGCTGGAGGTGATAGCATAAATGACGCCATTATCGCCGGAGAATATCTGTTTAAAGTTCCATCCATTTCCGACTTTTTTACCTTCACTGGTTGCCCACCGGAAACTGCCGTCATTATATCCGTCATGTCGGAACCACAGCAGATCGTCATTGGGAGTTATCGCATAGATGACATTATTATCGCCAGAGAATATCTGTTTGAAATTCCATCCGGTACCTACTTTCTTTCCTTCCGCCGTAGCCCAGCTAAAGCTGCCATTAGTCCGTCCGGTATGCTTGTACCACATTAAATTGTTATCATCAGATAGGGCGTAGATGATCCCAGTGGCAGCATTAGAGGGTGTAGCTGTCGCAGATGTACTGCCAGCAGCACTTGCTGCGGCGCCAACAGAGGTACCCGGTATGGTGCTCGTTGTCGTTGTGGAAGATGTAGTTAGCTTGGCAGGGAAACCCAGTTCCACAGCATTGAGCACAAACTCGCCGGGGTTGATCTGACTGTCAAAACCGCCAGGGAATATTATTTCTATCCGAAGGACCGTTGCTGCGCTTACCCGTTCAGGCGGATTCAAGACCCACATATTAGCCAGCGTGGCTGGTTTAGTAACTTCTTTTGAAGTATAGTTGCCGGTGAGATGGGTGTCGATATGAAAAGAGGTGGCGGACCCATTACGTATTTCAACCGTTCGTAAAGAAGGACCGGAGGCACTTGTGGAAAAGCGAATGACCAGCTGCTGCATGCCCGGGCCGGCGGCGTTAGCCGGAGGATTGCTAAGTTTTGCGCTTAGTGTTACTTTTGCAAATGCCTGACCACGGAACCGTCTGCCACCGTTGAAGTCCTCAATAGTAACTTTCTTACCAGGACTGGTGGCAGAAAATGAAGTTCCGGGAATTTTTACTTTAACAAGCGGCTGTGCGGAAAGCGGCAGATCGGGGTAGAGTAAGGCCAGGAAGAAGGCTATTGTCATTAGACAAGGGCGCACAGCATAAGGCGCAAAATATGCATCTCTCAGTTTTTGATGATAATTTATAGGCATATTCCTATATTTAAGAGGTTACTGGAAGGACCGTTTTTATCGGGGTATAACTTAAAATCGGGGCTGTTGTGCTTAATGTAGCTACATTAAATATACACTCTTTGAATAACTAAAAAAACAATGATCTCTTTTTTACCGTACATTTTTGGATTAACATCTTTATTGATCGGACTCTATTTGTTTCTCCGTTCATTTAGCATCTGGAAGCCCAGGCCCAGGAATAAAGAGCAGGAAGAACGCTCAGAAAGGATGCTGGAGAAATATGGAACTTTTATCAAGGTAGCGTCCATAATTCTGATCTTAAAAGGTGCCTATGACCTGATATTGCCTAATCCTGACAGGTATAGCATTGGCAACCATGAGAAGAATACCGGATGGACTTCAGAAGATAAAGCGACTTTAGTAAAAAATTGCATCAGGGATGCCGGACCTAAAGCGACCACTTATCCGCAGCTGACAAAAGAATATTGCGATTGTTCTGCAGATCGGATAATGACGGCGATGACTAAAGAACAGTATATAAAAACGCTTTCAAAACCTTTGGAAGAACAGATAAAAGAGGTGGGGCCTGTTTTTCAGGGTTGTTTGACACTGCTCAGGCAACGTGTTGATAGTGTGGAAAAACAAGGTAAGTAAGCAACGAAAATCAGAGATTTTCTGAATAATAAGGTTGCTTTATTTATATTTGTTATATGTCTTATAATATTGGGTTAGTGACCATTATCCTGATTGTCATTAATGTCTTCTTCACTTATAAAGGATTAAAATATAGGGAGATATTTGATCAGTACTCGTTTGACGTAGATCATATCCTGCTTTACAAAGATTATAAACGCCTTGTGACATCTGGTTTCCTGCATGTCAACTGGATGCATCTCTTATTTAATATGATGTCATTGTTTGTATTTAGCGAGAGCATGGAACTATTTATCAGTGCGCAGGAATACCTCTTTATTTACTTTGTCAGTCTGATAGGAGGAAATTTATTCTCACTTTACGTACACCGTAACCATGGTGATTATACTGCGGTAGGCGCATCAGGCGCTGTCAGCGGTATTATATTCGCCTGTATTGCTTTACAGCCCGGTATTGGCGTAGGTGTGTTTTTTGTTCCGGTCTCTGTTCCTGGTTGGTTGTTTGGGTTGTTTTTTGTGTTGTATTCTGTTTACGGTATTCAGTCAAAACGAGATAATATCGGCCATGAGGCACACCTTGGCGGTGCGATAATAGGATTGATAGCCGCTGTTCTTGTGCATCCCTCGTCTATTCTCAATAATTACATTGTAATTCTGGTCATTATAATACCTAGTATCTTCTTTATCTACTTGATTATTACCCGTCCGCATTTGCTGATGATAGATAACCGGTTTTTTAAAAAACGTGGTGCACGCATTATCAACATTGATCACAGGTATAATATAAACCGGGCAAATCAGCAGGAGAATATTAATGCCATACTGGAAAAGATCCATAAGAAGGGTATCAATAGCCTCACAAAAAAAGAAAAAGATTTGCTGGACCGATATTCGGGATCGAATTAATGCTTTGCAATGTAAATCTCATTTTTATGAAACAAATTTTCGTAGTGTCTGGCCTTTTGCTGTTTACGGCTTGTCATGGTGACAGTGCAGACAGTAATCAATCGGATACAACTGTAGCCCAGGTAGTGCAGGACACACTTGAAAATACTAATACGACACAGGAACCGATCAATATCACCGATAGCTCTTTTTTTAAGATAAACGATCAGTTTCCGTGGATGGGGGATACCATTCGCAGTTATATTCAGCTATCAACAAATGAAATGGTGAAGTCTTATCTGAAGGACAGTTCTATCGTGTTTATGTACGATGGATTTGAAAATACGGATATTGGCAGTCGTGTTCGGGTACAATTAGGTGCGGACGTCAACAATGGAGAAGGAATGATATTCTCAACTGCCCAATGGATATACGTTGATACCCTGAGTCATGAAATCTATGAATATGATATTGCTGCTGACTCAAGTCATTTATGGGTCAGGCCACAGTAGGCCGTCAAAATCATTTCAACCGGAATCACTTCCCACTCTGGTATAATAAAAAAGCCTTCAGCTATACTGAAGGCTTTTTTATTATACCAGAGTGGGAAAAACTAGTATTTGAGAATGAACTAACCCTGTTAGAATTTAATAGTAAGCAGTTGTGATACAAGCTTATCATTCTTATAGTATTCAAAGAACCATTCGCCGTTTTTCCTGAATACAATACCCTTTTCTACACCGTTATCCGCAATGAAATTATCAGGCTGTGAAGTTTTCAGTAGTGTCATTACTTTCTTAGGAGAGGTGTCAATCAGCTGGTAGCCATTGGCATTCGCCTGTGCGTATAAGACATCTTTATTTTCCGTGATCGTAGCAGGAGTGGCAGCGACTGGTGCAGGTGCAGCGACTGGTGCAGGTGCAGCAACAGGAGCAGGCGAAGCAACAGGAGCAGTTGCCGTAGGCTGAGCAACAGCAACCTGAGTGGTCCCGGTGCTATCGTACTTATATTGCGCGGCCGTCAGAGATACAAAAGCCTTCGCTAAGGCTTCTCTGTAAGCTGCGCTCCATTCTTTTTCTCTGCTGATACCTTCCTGTCCTTTGTAGACAACATTGCCCTGACAATCTTTTAAAACCAGACTTAAGCTAGTGGCTAAGAACTTCTTTTTCTCTACAAGTTCTGCTTTTAACGCACTACATTTATTATTGACAATATCGGCCGGTAGAGGGTCGTTTGTCATGAAACTTATAAATCCTATATTCTCCAGATAAGATTTTGTAAGGGTGTTAAGGCCATATTGATCTTCCTGTTTAAATATATCAAACTTTTCAGGCACCAGAACGTACCTGTAATTATTGATGGTATTTTGTGACCGGGCTGTAACGGCAAAAAACATTGCCAGCATTAAGGCAACTACTTTCATATACATTGATTATTAGAGTACTGTAGCGAATATAAGCAAAAGGCCTTAAAAAATAGAGGCAGGCCTCCACACCTTACCAGATCTTGATACGCTTATTTTCCTCCAGGTACAGTTTCTCTCCAGCCTGTACATTAAAGGCTGTATAAAAAGCCGCCATGTTCATCAATGGACCATTTACACGCCACATAGGTGGAGAATGGGGATCGTTATTTACCCAATAGCGCAGGTATTCGTCTTTCATTTTCACCCGCCAGATCCTGGCGATTGAAAAGAAGAACCGCTGATCAGGTGTAAAACCACCTATCCTTGTTGTATCCTGACCTTGTTTGGTCATTTTAAAGGCATCATAAGCTACTGCAACCCCGCTGATGTCCGCTGTGTTTTCTCCTACTGTAAGCGCACCTTTTATGTGCATGCTATCCAGCACAGTGAACGTACTGTACAGATCAATCACCTGTTGTGTTTTGGCCTTAAATTTCTCATAGTCCTGTGGCGTCCACCAGCTTTTTACGTTACCGTTTTTATCAAACTGGGCGCCCTGATCATCAAACGTATGCGTCATTTCATGCCCGATCACCATGCCGATACCACCATAGTTGAGGGCGTCATCTGCATTATTGTCAAAGTAAGGCGGTTGTAAAATGCCGGCAGGGAATACGATCTCGTTAGCGTAAGGATTGTTATAAGCAGTAACAGTGGAAGGTGTAGTGAACCATTCTGTTTTGTCAACCGGTTTACCAAGTTTAGCCAGGTTGTACTGGAAATTGTTCGCCGCCGCTGATACCACATTTTCAAAATACTTATTCCGCTCAACGGTTACGTTTTTGTATTCGCGCCATTTATCAGGATATCCGATCTTTTTGGTGATGGCAAATAATTTCTCCTTGGCCTTTTGCTTGGTACTGTCACTCATCCAGTCGAGTTTGTCTACCCTATTGGAGAATGCCTTCTGCAGGTTATTTACAAGTTCCAGCATCCTGGCTTTGGCTGACTCCGGGAAATATAGTTTTGTGTATAATTGTCCGAGGGCCTGACCAAGATAAGTATCTACCACACCAGACATTGCCTCACCGCGCGTTTTTTGCATGGCTTGTCCGGTAAGGGCTTTGTTATATTCAAAGGCTGCATTCACAAAAGGCTTGCTGAGGTAATCTGCATAGTTACTGATGTAATTTGCTCTCAGGTATGTTTTCCAATCCCCGAGCGGGATCGCTTTGAAGAGTGTGTTCAGTTTATCATAATAGCCTGTCTGAGCAACATCCAGTGTATCCATGGTAGCTCCCAGATGTTGGAAGAAACTGGTCCAGCCTATATTTGGTTGTTGTTTATTTAAATCAGCCAGCGCCAGTTTATGGAAATTACCTTTTACATCCCGCAGTTCTACATTGGTTTTATGTACGGTTGCCAGCTGCTTTTGTATATCGTACACAAGTATTGCGTTTTTCTCAGCTAATGCAGCAGCGCTTCCGGTTAATGTAAAAAGGTCTGTGAGGTATTTTTTATAGGCTTTCTGTATCGCAACGGTGGCTGTGTCCGTCTTGAAGTAATAATCTTTGTCAGGCATGCCAATACCAGTTTGATAAATATGCCCCATATTCATGCTACTGTTTTCCTGATCGGCCAGTATCTGAAAATCGATCAGAGAGACGTTAGATAACTTTGTCTCTTCCGCGATGAATGTAGTCATATCAGTAATACTGGCGATGGCATCGATCCGTTGCAGTCCGTTTTTGAGTGGCTCAAACCCGCGCTGATCGATCATATTGGTGTCCATGCCGGCAGCAAAGAAATCACCGATCTTTTGTTCAAGGCTACCAGCAGGATTATTGCTTTTTGATACGCTATCCAGGATACCCTGTAACTTCAGCCGTTGCTGATAGTTCATAAACCGGTATGCACCTACGCCCGACTGGCTGGGTGGTATTTGTGCGGTATCATACCACTTTAAATTTACATAGTTATAAAAGTTATCGCCCGGGTGGATGGTTGAGTCAATTCCTTCAATAGCAATGAAGGATTTTTCGTCAGTTTGTTGTTTACAGGCAACAAAAGAACCTAAGAAAAGCGATAGTAGGAACCAGTTTTTCATATAGATTATATTAATGGCGAAATGATGTTGGATGATAGGTAAAGATATCGTTTCTATCTAAGAAATTAACAAATACTCATACCTGAATGGAGCAGTATGATCTGTTACTTAATTTTATACGGGAGGCGTATCCCTTTACGTATATCATAGCATAAAGGCATTTACTGGATGTATTTCATTCAGTACTGCATGCAGGCGCTTAATTTTCTCCGGGGAGGTTAATTTTATACAATTAGCTTAGCCGGTCTACAGCTAAATTTGTGTGAACCAAAAAATAACCCAGATGACACCCTTTAAAATAGAAGTTCCACAGGAAGTATTAAACGATCTATCTGCAAGATTAAAACAAACACGCTGGACTGATGAACCAGAAAATGCCGGCTGGAATTATGGTACAAATCCGGCTTATCTGCGCGAACTGGTACATCACTGGCAGAATAACTACGATTGGAGAGTACAGGAAACCTATCTGAATACATTTCCACAGTTTAAAACTGAAATAGATGGTATCGCTGTGCATTTTATATATGTTAAAGGAAAATCAAAGAATGCCCAACCGCTGATCTTAACCCACGGCTGGCCCGATAACTTCTACAGGTTCCATAAAATCATCCCCATGCTTACTGAACCCGAAAGTTATAACGGTCATGCAGATGAGGCTTTTGACCTTATTATCCCGTCCATACCCGGGTTTGGTTTTTCAGATAAGGCGCCGCAGAATAGTGATCAAACTGCCCGTTTATGGGCCAAACTAATGACGGAGGTATTAGGATACCAAACGTTCTTTGCCGCAGGAGGGGATATGGGTTCAACGATCAGCAAATCATTAGCTAATCAGTATCCTTCACTGGTTGCTGCTATTCATATAACAGATGTTGGCTATCCAAACGGACAGGAAGACTGGTCAACAATGTCGGCGCCTGAGCAGGAGTTTGGCGGTTTTATCCAGCAATGGTTTTTTACAGAAGGCGCTTTTAACCTTCTTCAGTCGACAAAGCCACAGACATTGGGTTACGGCTTAAATGATTCCCCGGTGGGATTAGCGTCCTGGATTATTGAAAAGTTTCATGGTTGGTCCGGTAAACCTGAAAATCTTGATGATTACTACACAAAGGATGAACTGCTCACCAATATCATGATCTATTGGATTACGCAAACCATTAATACCTCCATCCGTACATATGCTGAGGAAGGCAGGGCTGCCTGGACGGGTGGACTAAAATCAGATATGAAGGTTGATGTTCGTACTGGTGTATCCTTATTTCCGGGAGAAGCGCCTTTCCCAATAGAATGGGCCAATAGGAAAGTAAATGTGCAACGGTTTAATATTATAGAAAAAGGTAGTCATTTTGCCGCGTTGGCAGTGCCTGACCTATATGCAAAAGAACTTAGAGATTTCTTTTACAGCAAATCCTGAATAGTTATTTATATAGTCAAGATCATTTTAGCGCAGACCTTGCTTCGATCATCTGCTATAAAAAAACCTTCAGATCAATCTGAAGGCTTTTTATTTCTGCCATGAATGTCATGTGTTCATTCTCCTATCTTAGCGACCTGAATGCAGCCCTAAGTTCTTCAGTAAAGATTTGTGGCTGCTCCCATGCTGCAAAGTGCCCACCTTTTGGTGCTTTATGATAATAATACAATGAAGGATATGCTTTTTTTGACCAGCTTTCAGGCGCCTCGTAAATTTCATGTGGGAAAACAGAAATAGCTACAGGAACTTTTATGTCCTTTGTTTTCTGATGTTCGGAACTGAAATTATTGTTATTGTTTTCCCAATAGAACCGGGAAGAGGAAGCCCCTGTATTGGTCAACCAATAGAGCGTGATATCATCAAGAATAGCGTCCCTGCTGATTACCTTTTCGGGTTTTAAGCCGCTTTCTGTCCATTCTGCGATTTTTTCGTAGAGGAATGCTGCTAATGCAGCTGGAGAATCGGAAAGTAAATAGCCTGTGGTCTGTGGACGAGTTACCATCATTCCTCCATAAGCTGCATTTCTTCCAAAGAAAGTACTTAAAGAAGTATATGCCTTAGTTTCGGCTGCAGAAAGTCCTGATGGAGCAGGATCACCTGCATTGATTGGTTTTACAAGTTCAGCAGGAACTGTTGCAGGCATAGTCAGATGTATACCTAAAAGCCCTGCGGGTGCTTGTTTGGCCAGCGCGTCAGAGATCACAGAACCATGGTCACCACCTTCGGAAACATATTTTTTGTAGCCAAGACGTTTTACCAGCACGTCCCATGCTTTGGCAACGCGATCGGGGTTCCAGCCCACTTCTTTGGGTATTTCTGAAAAACCATATCCCGGGATTGCAGGTATTATTACATCAAATGCATCTTCCGCTTTACCACCATATTTTACCGGATCAGTTAACGGGCCTATGGCATCTATGAACTCCAGGGGAGAACCTGGCCAGCCGTGAGTAAGGATTATAGGCAGCGCATTAGGTTCTTTCGAACGTACATGGATGAACTGGATATCTAAACCATCAATTTTTGTTACAAACTGAGGTAAAGCATTTAACTTGTTTTCCAGTTTTCTCCAATCGTAATCACTTCCCCAATAGTTTATGAGTTCTTTTAACTGTGCCAGCTGGATACCCTGAGACTCATCGTTTACAGTTTCTTTATCAGGGAAGTTGGTTGCGGCGATCCGTCTTTTCAGTTCATCGAGTTTTGCCTGGGGAATGTTGATCCTGAAAGGCCTGATGCTTATATCGGATGCTGATGCTACTGTTTTTGTGACAGTCGTCTGTGCATTAGTAATTGCAGGGATACCGAGAGAAAAGGTTGCTGCTAGCAGTATGGTGGAAACTTTTGTTTTCATTTCTTTTATAATTTAGAATTTAAGATTTGGTTTCTAGTGTCGCAGCAAAATTATAGGTAGAGAAGCCCCAGGTAAATAAGCAATCTGTCCAAGTGGACGTATTTATTCGTGAGCTGGATAATCCAGGGCGTGAATATTTCCGATGTGGTGGTAAAACAGCTGTCAGGCAGGTAAGTATTCCGATGTATTGCTTCCTATATGCTTGTTTTCTATTTTCGTCTTAAAGGGTATTGAGCCGGCTTATGTAGCAAAACGAGCAATCGATCAATCTGGAGGAATGACCTTTTCAGCATATAAACTTGGACTTTTCACCAGGCGATGCCTCGTAGGCCTCATTTATATTTACACCGTAAATTTATATAAATGAAAAAGACAGTTTTAGTTACAGGAGCTTCGGCTGGAATTGGAAAGGCAACGGCTATATTATTGGCACAAAACGGTTACAATGTTTATGGTGCTGCACGCAGAATGGAAAAAATGGAGGACCTAAAGGCCTACGGTATCAAACCAATTTTATTGGATGTTACAAGCGAAGAAAGCGTTAAAGACGCTACAAACAGCATCTTAAAAGAAGCAGGAAGCATCGATATATTAGTGAACAATGCAGGTTTTGGTTTGGAAGGGGCTATTGAAGACGTACCGATTGAAGACGCACGCTATCAGCTCGAAGTAAATGTGTTTGGTGCAATGCGTTTGGTGCAGTTAGTGTTGCCAAAAATGCGGGAAAACAAATACGGTAAAATTGTAAACATTTCTTCCGTTGGAGGCAAGATCGCTTTCCCGTTAGGAGGTTGGTATCACGCCAGCAAGTTTGCATTGGAAGCGCTAAGCGATAGTTTGCGAAATGAGGTCAGGGAGTTTGGTATCGATGTTGTAGTTATTGAACCCGGCGCTACTAAATCAGAATGGGGTACTATTGCAACGGATAGTTTGATGAAAATTTCGGGACACACAGCTTATAAAGAGCTGGCGACTAAAACGCATAAATTATTTACTCAACTATCCGATGGAATACCGGAACCAATTGTCATAGCGAAACTTGTGGAGATGAGCATAAAAGCAAGACAGCCCAAAACAAGGTATAGGGGGAAAGAGCTGAACTCCAGGGTTTTATTGTTCCTTCGAAAGATACTATCTGACAGGCTGATGGATAGGTTAATAATGAGCCAAATAAAGTAATACATCATGAAAGAAAAAATGATTCTTCAACATAATTTCCTGTATTCATGTGGTTATGAGAAAGTGCAAAGCAGTGAACATTACTTTCCCGAACACGCTTTGGGAATAATGCTATCAGGGGAATCGCATTATTTTTCAAATGAAGGGACATTCGTGATGGAAGAAGGAACGATATGTTTAATGCGCAGGAATCAGTTATTCAAAAAGCTAAAGAAAGCAGGGGCCAATGGTAAAGCGCCTTCGTTAATCAGCATATTTCTTGACCAGAACACTTTGCACCAATACGCCGTAGAAAACAATGTCCCAAAACAAAGTGTATATAAAAACAGCGCTATGATTGACCTGACAGAAAATGTATTTCTGAAAGGTTTTTTTGACTCATTGTTGCCATATATTGATAATCCGAAAAAACTTACTGCAAAAATAGCGGAGCTTAAGACGTTTGAAGCAATTGAATTGTTGCTTCAGGCAGGGGATATGTTTCAAGGCTTTTTGTTTGATTTTGGGGAATCACATAAGATAGACCTGGAGACGTATATGAACCATAATTATAAGTATAATATTCCCTTACTATCGTTTGCAAAACTCACCGGGCGTAGTCTTTCTACATTTAAAAGAGATTTTATGAAGATATTTGAAACAACACCCGAAAAGTGGCTGCAACAAAAGCGTTTGCAGCAAGCCCATTATTTAATTTTAAAGAAAAAGCAACGACCATCAGATGTATATCTTGAGGTGGGTTTTGAAAATTTCTCCCATTTTTCATTTGCATTTAGAAAGTTGTTTGGACTGACCCCTACAGCGCTTGCAGCTGGGGTAGTAGGTTAAAGTACAGATGGCTTCAATGACCATCAGCAGCATTGTTTTTGTATGAAAAGCCCTTGAAATAATCAAGCTGCCAGACTCATCGCTTTAAGAGAAGAATCCCCGGAGTTTTAGAGTCAAAATCATTTTAGTTGAGACTATGCATCGATCCAGTGCCAGAAAAAAACCTTCAGATCAATCTGAAGGCTTTTAGTTTTCTGTAGGGTGGGAGGGACAATGTTCGAACCAGCTCTTGAATGATCTGATTGAAATTCAGTATTTTATAAAGTTTGAACTTCGTTTAAGAAATTTGTAGCTCATCCATGGATGCAATTGCTATTAATCCAATCCCCATAAATTAATCCTGTAATACTCGATTTATTGCTCTAACTTTAGGAAGGTTGCATTTAGCTTCTTCTGATTTAGCATGAGTTTTTTTCTTCCTCATTCCTGTTTTTCAGTAGTATGAATATTTAATTAAAATTATATCTGTGAATATTTTTGTAGGTAATATAGGTGACAGAACAACTGAAGATGAAATATGGTCTTTGTTTGACCCATATGGAGTTGTATATAGTATTAATGTGGCTTATGATAAGTACAGTGGCCGTTCTAAAGGCTTTGCATTCGTTGAAATGCCAGACGATTCCAATGCCGAACTGGCAATTAAGGAATTGAATAATTCAGTAGTTGCTGGCCAGAAAATAGTAGTGTATGAGGCTCGTCCAAGACCTGAAAGACCAGAAAATAATCGTTTCTCCAGATCCGGCCCAGGCTCTGGATTTAGACCCAGATACTAATAGTTGGACGTTTTAAAACGTCGACTACCTTTATCTGTTAAGAAAGCAGAATAGCAAAGCCGCAAAATACATTAAGTAGTTTGTGGCTTTGCTTTTACGTTTTTATGTACCAGATAGCAGCACCCCAAGCTTCATTTTCTAATTATATCCTTAATAAATTTCCGCAATGGGATATAGTAACAAGAACTGTTAGCAACTGTGTTCCGCTCATGAGGTGACAATGAAGACTTGTATCTATTGTTAACAAAAACCTCAGAGAGCATTTTAAATACACTGGAATGCATACACTTTTTCTAAATCTATTTTGTCGTTGGTAGGGAGAGGTAAGAATCTGTAATTAATCTCTGCGGAGAAAGATGGATTCGACTCCCCGGACCTTTGACAGTCAAAATCATTTTATCTGAGACCGCGCATCGATCATCTGCCCAAAAAAGCCTTCAGATATCATCTGAAGACTTTTAATTTTTTGCGGGCTACATGGGACAACTTTCGAACCAGTTTGCGGAGGATTTATCTAAAATCCAACAGTTTATAAGTAAAAGATCATTGCCTAACATGCTGTTGATGAATATTTAAGCACTATTCATATTTTTGATACGACTTCTTTTTGATTAACCTCTATAACCTGTTCCAGGTCTGCGGGGTTCATATTTTTCACAGATATATGTCTCCTGCACCATGCTTATTTCTTCCGATAATAAAGTATACTCGTTTTTTGTTTTTACTTTTAGATATTCCTCTTTTTGCAACACATAGCAAAGCATTCCGCCAAAACCACTTTGTCCATACACGCTGTAGTCACCAAACATGCAGCCATAGCAGTTCTTAAACTGATACCTGTCGTTAAACTGTTTACTGATCTGATCAAAAACAGCTTCCACATCCTCTCCTGCGCCCTCAAAGGTTTGTGCATTTATAATAAAACTTGCTTTGATATATTCATGTTCAATTCCTTGTCCGGGAAGATGCCTTGGTTTGCCTAGTGAATATTTAAGTTTCAAATCAACATCAAATGTTGTATTAGATGATTTATCAATAATGATCTGTGGGATGATAATTGTAAATATACAGTTACAAAGTATTTGGGCAGCGCGATCAGAATTATATATCGGGATTTCATAAAAAGTAAATCTTGCTAGCTCTTCCGCTGTGTATTGATTATTTGTTTCAAAATCTGAAAGGTGCCCGCCGGAGAATCGTACCCCGTCAATTTCAAAGGACAATGTGCTGAAATCGTTTTCAACAATAATATCTATTGTTTCAAATTCGTCTGTATAGGTTCCTTTATAGGTCTGCACTATTATTAAATTATGAGTGCTAAAATATCAATTAATTCCTTCAAAGGGGAATAATGCAATTATATAAAAACTACAGTTACTCAATGGTAATTCTCTTTTGCCTCTGTGGCTGGCAAAATATGAACAACAATCTCATGAACTTTCTAATTCTTTGTGCTGATATGAATGAAGAATTGGTTGAACTTTTAGAACTTGATTTTGCTGGTATACACGTTGCTAAATCTTCTTGAATTGTCGCCAAATAATTGGTGAAACAAAGCTACATATAGCAGGTCAGTTAGCGCAGCAAAGAATGAAAAAATAAATGCTTAGATGAGTAGTCACATTATTAAAAAGCAAAACCTGCTCCATAGAGCGGATTTTGCTTTTTTTGCGGGCCAGGAGGAACAACTTTCGAACCTGTTTACAGAAAATTTACCGCATATTCCTGGTAAAATTAATTATTAAAATTACTGTCCGCGATAGCACTGTGATTCGTTTGGTATGTTACCTGTTGATGATAGACAAAAGGTGAAAATTACACTCGTTGTTCAAGTAGGCAATTGTCATGATTTATACCACAACATCTCAATTGCGCTATGCCTGACTCAAATGTATTGATGAAAATCATTTGAGTGAAAGTACAGACCAGCGTTTGAACGGAATTGCAGATGAAAAGTTTGTTATTCATCGCCTTATGAAAAGTTTTTTCCAGTGTTGAGTTATTTATTGTACAACTGAATTGATCAATACAATCTTAAGACTAATTTCTCTACTAGGTGGAGTTATAGCGGTGCCATCGGCGTACTGTATTTCAACATCAAATATACCCTTCTGATAGAAACAGGCATAAGTACTGCCATCTAGAACATCAGGCAGGATTTCATACCTGACATTATCGAAACTCATATACGCCAGTACGCCATTGGTTCTTACAACATTGTCATCTATCTCAGGAACCAAAATTTGATTATAGTAAGTATTTGATGAGGCATCAAACTTCCAGTTACCTGGTTTCAATGTTGTTAAGATAGTACGATTCGGTTGTATAACTTGTGTAACCTCAGTGACTTGCGTAACTTCTTTTTTACAATTGGAAAAGAGAAGGCTGGCTGATAACAGCAGGTATAGGAGGACTGATCTCATTTTGGAGTAATTGAAATATGATTAGTAATATGTATTTGATTGTAAATGTAATCAAATCTAAATATCGGCGGCATAGGATGTTGGAAAAACCGTCTTTTTTGGGGCTATGGGAGAAAAGTTTCTAAGCTGTTCACATAGGATTTAGTGTGTTTATTAAAGATTGGGTAATGACAAATATGATAAGATTGATCTGTTTGTAGATGGTTTTGTGGTCGTAAGTTTTAAAGATGTTGGAAATGAAGACAGTAGATCAGTAGGAGTGATCGATGCGTTGGCGAATCTTTTCCTAATATTCAGTTTTAGGATCGCTATGCAATTGTGGCGACATAGGAGAGTTAAGGCATAATTGATACTATGGCAAATTTTGGTGGTTGGAGGCGAAAACAAAAAAGCCTTCAGACATCATCTGAAGGCTTTTAATTTTCTGCGGAGAAAGAGGGATTCGAACCCCCGGACCTTTGACAGTCAACGGTTTTCAAGACCGCCGCATTCGACCGCTCTGCCATTTCTCCGGGTGCAAAATAATAGTAGTGAACTCGAATCACCAAATATTTTTCTAAAATGTGTAAATCTTTTTATTGAGTCTTTTCCCAGGTGCTTGCATAAGCATCAGCAAAATCTTCTGTTTTCTGGCGATTGGCAGGGCTCCATCTTCCTTTATATACGAGGTCTACACAGTGACCAATTTCGTGCAACAATATCTTCCGGTAGCTCATTTTTATCGTCACATCAGTGAATTGCAGATAGTATCCATTTCCGTCCTTATGCAGGTCTGTACTGTGTTCTGCGTAAAAAGAGAGCGTTTTTGTATCCGGTCTTTTGCGTCCGAAGTAGAGGCGATTATCTTTTGAGATAGCATAGAGTTTTATGAGATATACTTTGCTGCCGGAGATAAAATGTCCTCTTGGAATCTCGCCTGACAGGTACGACAACTTCCCGACCTTCGAGAGCCAGATATGTGTCAACGGTTGTGTGTGTGCTGCTGGAAGAGTGGGCAATATGGCTTTAATTTCTTCAATAGTTAAGGGATAATAGAAGGCTTTAGATGGATTATCCTGTATGAATATAGGTAGTTCAGTGCCCGGTGTTGGAGCTGTAAGACTATGGAACCGCTTAAATATGCCGCCGTCAAGTTTTGTACGCATACGTCCGCCCATGATGTCGCCGAATTGTCTATTTCTTTTCCAGGCAGTCGCTTTTTTTGGTTGCATGAAGTGAAGGTATTGAGAAGAAAAGGGATTTCTGCTATCAAATATAGTCAAAACAGAAAGGTAGATAAGTATCAGTATTATAATACTCCGATATTAATCGTCTTATTTTACTGATAGTCTTGGGCTATCTAATTTTGTGTCTGTTAATTAATCAGTAGTCAAAAAGCAATGGTATCATGAAAATTTATTTAACAGCGGTTATCAAAGCAAAGGAGATATACAGGGAGGAAGTAAGCACTGTATTGCAGAATATGGTAGCACATACGCGTAAAGAAGAAGCCTGCGAACTATACAGTCTGCATCAGGGGATAGAAGACAGGAACCTGTTTACTTTCTATGAGATATGGAAGAGTAAAGAAGGCTTGGACGCACATAATCAACAGCCTTATATCAAAGCATTCGTTGAAATGGCGGCTGAAAAGTTACAGGAACCACCGGTAGTTTTATTGACTACACTGGTGTAGTAAATGCCGGTATCTGCAACTAATAATTGTTTGTGGATAACCGCAATGGAAACTTCAAACAGGCAATCATGAAAACAAGACACTTTATAAATATAGCCGGATTAGCCGGTATATTATTGACAGGAACCACCTTACATGCACAGCGCACAGCAGGAGATACCGCCTGGTATGCGTCTGCTTATGGTAGGAAAGATGAGATCGGGGCCGTTAATCTCTTAAATCAGGAGATCGTTATGCAGGCAGTTAAACTGGTGAAGACTGGGAAGACCTATCCGCTGGCAGTGCCGGTTGACAAGAACCTGCCTGCATTCAGACACCGCAGCTTTCATCTGTATAATATTCAGCCTGGCGAACAAGGTGGTCAGACGCTGGGGCCTAATAAGTTCAGCTTTAACGACGAACTGGTAAATGCATGGACAGGTGTCGGTACACAGTTAAATGGTATTGGTCACATTGGTATAGATAACGTTTATTATAACGGCAACAAAGCGGCTGACTTCGTTACGGTCGAAGGTGTGAAAAAGCTGGGTATCGAGAAAGTACCACCTATTGTTACTCGTGGGGTCGTATTGGATATGGTCGCTTATTACGGAAAGGCGATCGTACCTGGTGGTACTGAATTTACGATAGCCGATATCCAGGCCGTGCTGAAGAAACAGGGGATAAGCATCCGAAAGGGGGATGTGGTATTATTTAACACAGGTTGGCTGGAGCTGATTGGAAAAGATAATAAGCAGTTCCTGGAAGTAGAGCCAGGTATTGGTATGGAAGCGGCTAAATGGCTGGCAGATCAGGGTATAGTTGCTTTTGGCGGAGATACCTGGGCGTCTGAGGTATATCCTAATCCGAAGAGTAATGAAGAGTTTCCTGTCAATCAGTTTATGCTTGCGAAACATGGGATTTATAACCTGGAGTTGATAGACAGCCGCGCGTTGGTAAGAGATAAAGCGTGGGAGTTCCTGTTCGTACTTGGACAACCGTTATACGTAGGGTCTACACAGGTCAATATCAATCCTGTAGCGATCCATTAAGTATGTTGAGTGTGTATTGAAAAAAAGCGGAGCTTTATATTGTAAAGCCCCGTTTTTTTATCAATTTAGCAGGACGTTCCCTAACCTGAGTGACTTATGAAATATATCATTGCTGCTTCCCTGCTTTTTTTATTTTCCTGTGTATCACAGGAGAATAAGTCTACTGTCGCTGCGCCTCCCCAGGATACCACTGTAGCGCCAACTGCCACAATACCAGTTGCAACGATACCCAAAGAGGAACCGAAAGTCCTTTTGGATGGCATCAGTGCCGGAACAGCGTTGACCCGCAAACAAATGGTATTATATTTTCACGCTGATACCTCCGATTACGAATTTTATAATGTAACATCCACTTTAGCGAGTGTTGATTTACTGGGAGACAGTCTTATGATCGCTATTGTGCATCAGGGTGATAATAACTGTGCTAAAGCACAACTATATATCATCAATCGTTATTCTTTTAATAAGGTAAATGAAAAAAATATAGAAGAATCCTGCGATATGGATGGTCAGTCACAGGACCATACTTCTTTTGAATTTATTGCTAAACAGGAGTTCGTACTTACCACTGAAACATACGATCAGGGGGTGAATAGCGAAGGTCCCTCAGCTACGGTCAAAGAATACTGGACCATTTTGCCGGATGGCCAGTTGAAGAAAAAGGCCCGTTAAACAAAGTAAAAAAACATTCCCGATCGAAATGCACATTTAATGTGAAAAACTGTTGTAATTCTCAACAGCTTTTACTATTTTTATCTAGTAGATAACCACGTGCAGTTGACCTGTAAGCCCAATAAATTTCCATTACAAATCCAATGAATTACTAGACCCGCCAGCTGTTTTTCATTCTTCATTACATCTTTATTTATGAAAACCAGAGCTTTCAATTTAGCTATTGAAGCAATTACAGCTGTATTGCTTTTACTTTGGATTTACACTGGCCTTAATAAAGTGATTCACTATGATAAGTTTAGTTTTGAAGCAGGCCGTTCTCCTTTTTTGCAGCACATTTCCCCGCTGGTAGCAGTATTAGTACCAGCAGGTGAACTTATCACAGCCTCTCTGCTGATTTTTAAACGGACGCGCATAATCGGTTTGTATGCATCTTTATTTGCCATGACCTTGTTCACAGGATATGTGTATATCATGTTACAGTATGCCTATGATCTGCCTTGCAGTTGTGGTGGGATCATCGAACTGCTGACCTGGGAACAACATCTGTTAGTGAACCTGGTGCTGACACTGCTGACGGCTCTCGCATTAATACTGCAAAGCAGGCTTGATGTATTACAGCAACGAAATATATCATTGTCTTAACGCTTTTATTGATCAATAGAACAGGGACCTTTGCTCCTGAATATGCAGAGGCAGTCTATCTGACTGTGTTAATTTCCTAACAAAATAAACCATACGTCATGAAAAAGATGAAGATCAGCTTTGCTGCCCTGGTGGCTATTGCTGCCGTTGGATTAACCCTCTCGACCAACGCAGGAACAATTATTAAAAAGGCACAGGATGTCTGCTACAGAACGGTTACTATTCGGGGATTACCGGCAGATCGTACAGCTACTTATGGTGGTAACCTCATCCTGTCATTCGGTAACACCGTAAAAAATGCAGCAGACCCTAATTCTTCCGCTAATTGCAGCGGTGATGGCTATTTCTGCTGTGCTACTACTTTCCAGTCAGCTGGTAACACATACGTTTGGGAAGTATTTCTGACTGATCTCTGATCATAGCGGGCATTGCTCATAGTAGCAATGCTGCTGAAGGAAATGCGACGCAACGATGCCGGGTAGCGATGAACTGCCCGGTCACCTATCATCAACGGAGACTACTGGCGGGTAGTCTCCGTTCAGCTATCTTTTACAAAGTATGAAACGGACCTTCATCCTTATCAGTTGTACAATGCTGGCAGCATTGGTCTGCCTGGTGATACTCGTGACAGTATCCGGTTTGCCTAATGAACGACAGAATGGTTTTAACAGGCAATGGCTGACAATGAATGTATATAAGCAGACCTTTTCCAGGTTGTCAGTCACAGCGGAGAGATTGTTTGGTACAGACGATGCACTTTATTTATCAACACCAGCGCATCAACAGGTGTATCGTCTGGATAAAAATCTGCATGTCATTGATACGATAGCACTTGGCATCGATAGGCAGTTGAGACCTCCGGTAAATTTTTTCGCGCATGCGGGTTACATCTTTGCGCATGAGTATAATAGTGGTATGATGTTTTCAAAAGTTATACATCAACCTGGAATTGATTCTATAAAACTGTCGCCGGCGCCTTTTATAAAGTCGCTGATGCTATCCGATTCTCTTATCGTAATAAGAGGATTTGAAGCCGGCAGTTCACGCCCTTTCTTTATACGCATCAATACCAGCAACGGTGTAAGGCATAAGTCTGATGTATTATCAGAAAGAGCAGATGCAGGCTTCTCCAGTGATGGTATTTTATGTACCGATCAAAAGAAGGATCACCTGTTTTATATACCTTACTTTGAGAATGGCATTTACTGCATGGACGGCGAGATGAAATTAAAATATAAACATCCCACCATTGATACTGTCTTCAATAGTAACATCCAGGTGACCCAACGGGGAAGCGGAGATATGCAAAAACTATATGCATCCGCGCCACGCGCAAAGGTGAATAAACGGGCTTTTGCAAATGACCGTCTGTTGTTTATTGAATCTGACCTTCGTGCAGACAATGAAGACGAAAATGCATTCAGACAATATCCTGTACTCGATACGTATGAGCTTGAAACAGGCACTTATGCCGGTAGTTTTTATATCCCTGTGGATAAAAGAAAAATCTTATCCTATTACATCAACGGCAAACAACTGTATGTGTTGTCCCGGGATGAGCTGGCATTATATGTTCTGGATAAATAAACCAAAGAAGCTGCTTCATTATGTCAGACAGCTTCTTTGTTTGCTGTATCACGTTCAATAGTTAAAGTTTGTTTAAGGCTAACTGCGCCCTCTTTTTCATCTTGCCGTTCATCTCCACCAGTTCTTTGAACATGTGACGCGCTTTGGATTTCTGGTGCTTGAATTTATAGCACATCGCCAGCTGATAGTGCGCCAATTCCCTGTAACGGCTGCCTGAATCGGCGGTTAGCTGTGTAAAACGGGACATTGCTTCATCAAGACTACCCTCATGGTAGTAATTCATCGCCGTTTTATAAAGAACTATATCTGTATCTGCGTTCTCATCTGCTGTTACACTGGATGCCATTGCCGCCTTACCGGTATCTTTGGGCAGTTGCCGGGCAGTGTTTGTGGAAAACGTAGTCACAGGTACGGCATGGGCTTTCCCAATGATGGGCGGAGCTTCAGTACTGGCAGCTGGGGTATGAATGTTTTCTATGTTGGCAAAAGAGTGCTGCTTGTTTTCTTTTTTTACCTGTTTCTGGATAATGTAGAAAAGACCGAGTACGAGCACGCCTGCTACTGCTCCCCAGAAATAAGTTAAAAAGCTTTCTGTAATTTCTATTTTCTTTTGGTAACGTTCTGTTTCATGCAGCTGGGGCGCGATATCGGTACTATTACGAATATATTGTTGCACTCTCTGACCCATCGACTGGTATTGCGTATTGAATTTTGGCTTTTGGAGAATCTCTACGGCATCACTACAAAGTTCACAATTGACGAGGTGCTGTTCCAGCAGGTGTTTTTCAACGTGTGTTAAACGGCCATCTACATAACGTGGCAGCTGATCTTTATTAAAACAATGAACCCTGCTGAAGATCTTTAATATCTTGTCCTTGTTGTCCAAATTTTGCATATCCCGGAGTTATAACTTGTTCTTGTTTTTCAATTTTTATGTATCCCAGATTTCTATGGTGCGTCCGTTTTCCCAGTTTTTCGTATCCTTGAGTCATCGCTTCCTGTATCACAGGTAATGTATATTCTGTATTCGTGTGTTGCTCCTGTATTTCCAGTATCGCCTGTCCCTGACTGCTCTCTTTTTTTCTTCTGGTTGATCTTACAGGCGCCACACTAACAGATTGTTCCTGTATGTCCAGCGTTGCATGTTCCTGTATCGTTTCTTTTTTCCTTCTTGTAGTTCTTATTGGGGCAGGAGTAACAACACCCTCCTGTATTTCTAATACGGCTCCTTCCTGCATTGTTTCTTTTTTCCTCCTTACAGATCTTGCGCGTCCGGAAGTGATGACCTGTTGCTGTATTTCCAGTGTTGCCCCTCCCTTATCGCTCTCTATTTCCCGTTTAGCAGCTCTTGCATACACCGGCGTTACAATTTCCTCAGATGCAATATCCACGGCTGGTTTTTCCTGTTTTAACTTGGTTGTTTCCAGGTTTGTCAGAGAAAGAGACGCCAATTCCTGTTTGGCATTTTTAACCATTGTTCTGACCTCTTCGATCGTGTAGCCCTGTTCGGCAGCTATTTCTGCGAATGTTTTCTGCTCGAAGTAGAACTCGTGTAACAAGTCTCTGTCGGCTTCATCCAGCTGATCAAATGCCGCATCCATGGTAGATGTGAGCTGCTGTTTCTGTAAGAGGTTCGTGTTCGCTTTTTCCACTTTATACTCCAGCCGCGTGATATCACTCGATGCTGAAGAAGGGAAAAAAAAGGTGTTCTTTGTTGTCCTGTTCCCCTGTGACTTTATAAAGAACTGCATCCATTCGCCTAGTTTGGGAATGGTCTGCGTTTGCAGACTGTAAAACAGTCGTCGCAAAAGCGAAGGGAAGAAGTCGTCCGGCGTATTACCGTAACTATTCAAAGAAGGTAAAGAGACGGCTGCCAGTAAATGGCTATATCTTTCGAGCAATATTCCTGCTGCTTCTTCATCTTTCAGTTTTCTTGCTCTCGCCATCAGTTCATTGTCCGGCAAATTTGTAAGTTGCTGTAGCATAGGTATTACCAAATATTTGCGTAAAAAAATATATAGGAAATTAACGCATTGTTGTTTTAGCCAATAAGTATGCCGTAGCTGATGACTGTGGTGTCAACTAAATGGTTTGTACCGTACTTAATCTCGTAATAGATTGATTACTAATATCCGCGAATAGATTATTGGTTTTAGTAGGTGTGGAAACGCAAAACGCGGGTTGGGGAGCATAAAAAGTGAGATGTGAAAATGAAAGTTGTAACTGATTGAAAGTCAAATTTAAAAATGACTGATGGTGGAAATCGCTCCACACACATATAAAATAGAAGTATAAGGTCTAAAATGGATAACATTCAGTTAATTGTCAGTTTTTATGCGTTGTGATATGGGCCGAGAAAGCGGTTACATATTGGGGAAAAGGGTAGTTACAATTTGAGGAAGGATGCAGCGGTTAGGAAACAGTGTACTCAATTTATGAACGCGTATGGTTTGATCTTGATGTTATATTACATACGATTATGTAAACTACTCAGTGTATATAATATTTCATTGGGTTGAAGTTACAGCACAGAATTTTTTAGAACGGCATAGGGGTAAATGCTGCTAAAACGGTCATAACTGAAAATGTGAATTCATGGAATTGGTTATTGATGACCCAATTAGTGCTTTTTTATGTGGAAACAATATTGGATACTAGGCTTTATCATATCACTCGGGATAGGACTGGCCGCAGTACCCATTAAATTGACCGGAAGTGATGTTCATTCAGGTGGGCTCTATTTAGCAGTACGTACGATCAGATATACTTTCACAGCAGGGTTACTTGCCTTTTTTCTGCATCTTTGGTTGAATCGACAATATGCGTTATATCGCAATAAATGGCGATATCTGGCTTACCTATTCAGTATCGTATTTGTTGCTATAGCTATTTTCCTCGCTTCTATCGTACTCGATTTTGTTTTCGGTAAATTATCGACAAACGCCTCATTATCCATTGCCATAGAGGACCTGAACTGGTACCTGATCATACTAAGGTGTGTACTGCTTAGTGCGGTACAATTCCTCATTGTATTTTATCTGCAATTATTGAGAGAAAGACAAAAGCGTATTCTTGAATTTGAAAAGCTTAAGCAAGCGCAGTTGGAAGCCGACCTGTCCAATTTGAAAGAGCAGATGAGCCCACACTTTTTGTTTAATACCTTAAATACTTTAATCTCGATCACACAGGAAAAGCAGGTTAAAGATTACGTTGCTGATCTTGCCAGCGTTTACAGGTATATGCTGGTCCATAATAAGTTGCATGTTGTTTTAATAGAAAACGAATTAAATTTCATCAGGTCTTACCTGTACATTATCAAAACAAGACTGGGAGATGCAATTGAAATAGACATTCACCTTGAAGAGAAATTACTGCAAACCCAGATACCACCACTGACATTGCAGCTTTTGCTGGAAAACGCTATTAAACACAATATTGCATCTGTCAGTAAACCTTTGAGAATACGGATTTACAATGACGCGTCGTTTATCATCGTTAGTAATAATCTTAATCCGATGAAATCGCAGTATTATTCAACAGGGGTCGGACTGAATAATCTGCTAAACCGCTATCAACTCTTGTTTTCCAGAAATTTAGTAATTGAGAAAAGCTCAAAAATGTTTACCGTAAAGTTGCCGATACATGAGAATTTTGATTATAGAGAATGAGATCAATACCGCAAAAGAATTAAAAAGGATATTGGTTGATCTGGATGCATCAAATAATGTAATAGCGATCCTGGATTCCGTAGAAGAAAGTGTGCAGTTTTTGAAAGGAAACAACTTGCCAGACCTGATCTTTTCTGATATTCAGCTGGCGGATGGAATGTGTTTTGACATCTTCAGGGAGGTCGCCATCAAAATACCTATTATTTTTTGCACTTCTTACGATGAATATATGCTCGATGCTTTTACAACAAATGCAGTAAGCTATTTATTAAAGCCTATCACTAGAGATTCGGTAGAGGCAGCAATGCAAAAATATCAGATGCTGAAATCGGTTTTTGAGTCAGTCGCTGCCACACAGCATATTGAAAAACTGAGTCAGCAGTTAAGGAACAATTACAAAAGGTCTATACTTGTTGAACAACGGGAAAATATTATTCCTCTTCCCGTAAACGATATTGCTTATATCTATTTAGAGAATACAATAGTACAGATCGGAACCGCCAAAAATCACCAGTATTTCATTTCTTCAACGCTTGATGAACTGGAGAGAATGCTTGACCCGGAAGTATTCTATCGCGCTAATCGCCAATTTATCATTAACAAGCTTTCCATTGTTAATATAGAGAAAATCTTCCCCCGGAAGTTGCTTGCTAAACTTGTTGTTAAAACGCCTGAATCAGTAGTGATCAGCAAGGCAAATGCATCCTCCTTTCTCCGATGGTTGGAAGGCGCTCTTTAATGCACAAACTGATCCCTGATTCCCATCTCAGGTTGCAAATTTCATACAATAAAAACTCACCCGCTTATACAATTTTATTAAGTCCTTTTGAAGTGTGTCCGCCTTAGCAGGTTATTTGCCCGCTTCTCATTGATTGTCCCATTCGGATTTGACGAATACAAGTTCATTTGTACCAGAAACGAAAGTTATATGGATCATTTGAAACTCTTCGGACTTACACTAATACTGGCGATAGAACTGGCTGTCTTTCCCGTTGCCGCCCAGAGTCTTCCGCTTCATCATGGCTATGCACATAATGACTACCATCATAAACGACCTTTGTATGAAGCGCTTGAGAATGGCTATACTTATATCGAAGCAGATATTTACCTGTGGCGTAATGAACTGGTCGTGGCGCACGTAATACCACAGCTACGCTCACACAAAACGCTCGAGAATCTATATCTGGCGCCATTACGCAATTGCATTAATGGAACAGATCGAAAAATTACCATTCCTGATGCTCCGATAACGCTCATGATCGATATCAAATCTGGTGGTGAGCGTACCTATCAGGCCCTGGCTATGCAACTGGAAAAATACCAGGAAATACTTTCAGAATATCGCGACGGACAAGTGATTCAACGCCAGGTTACCATCGTCATCACCGGGCACAAACCGGTTGTATTCATAAAAGCACAACGCAACCGTTTTGCTTTTATAGATGAGGACCTGCTACAAGTGAAAGACGATACGCTGGCAACTAATCTTTATCAAACTGCCAGCTGCAAGTACGCTCGCCTGTTGAAATGGACAGGTCATGGTGATCTTCCTGCGGAGGAACGCCGTATGCTTTGTGATTATGTGACGCTGGCACATCGTTACGGCAAAAAGGTACGTCTGTGGGCCTCGCCGGAAAATCATGTGGTGTGGAATGCCTTATTAGACTGTGGTGTAGATCTTATTAATACCGACAGGCTGACTGATTTAAAAGAGTTTTTAAACGATCGCCAGGTGATTGCTAATGTAGTTCCTGCGACGTAACCTGCAACTGTATGGCAAGCCGGGGTAGTAAAGGGTAATTGCTGCTATCTTCCCTACAAAAAGCTCACGCGAAGCGTGAGCTTTTATTTTCTCAGCGGAGAAAAAAGAGATTCGCCAATCGGGCGGTCTTTATTACGAATAGCGTTCCAATAATGTTAATCGAAAAGAAGAATTGTAAAAGGAGGTTTTATCCAAAAATCCCCCATCAGGTATTTGCAATGAAAAAAGTCTTCAGATACTATCTGAAGGCTTTAAATTCTGCGGGCTATCGGGAACAACTTTCGAACCTGTTTGAAGAAGATTTATCTAAAATTCATAAATTTATTAGTGAGATGAGTTGCTGTATTCCCTATTGACTATTTTATTCGTCCTTCCAGTAACGAAATATTTTTATGGCAACGTTCCTAAAAACAAAATACATTTTAGCCTTTCAAATACTACATCAGAGAACTGGAAAAGGGAATGATCTTTTTTCGATAATCAATCCCTTATTGAACTGGAGTGAATATGTTCAATCTGAATTAGTAATAACATATTTGATATTCAACGTATTATGTTTTTAGTTTTATTTATTTCCCTTGATAGTTGGTAATAAATAAAATAAATTTGTTAGATATTATATCAATCTTTGAATTTAGCAGCCAGGCTTAAAACCATTGTATTAGATGAGTCAAGCTATTGAAAATTTCAATTACTCTTTGTACGATGCCATTGCTAGGATTATAGCAGATGCAAGAAAAACTGTTTATAAGAGCACCAATACGATATTGTTAAAAACGTATTGGGAAATTGGGAAACTCATTATTGAAGATGAGCAGGATGGGAAAAATCGGGCTGCATACGGAAAGGCTGTCCTGAAAAACCTTGCAACCAAACTTACATTGGAATTCGGAAAGGGGTTTGATGAGAGTAACTTAAGAAATATGCGAAATTTTTTTCTGGCATTTTCGATTTGGGACGCAGTGCGTCCTGAATTGAGTTGGACTCATTACAGGATTATAAGTAGGGTTGATAATCAGTCGATTCGGCCTCTACTGGTTAATTGCGCTATTGAAGGAAATTGGAATAGCCGTACCTTACAGCGTAACATTGATAGTCAATACTTGGGAAGAATGCTTAAACTTCCTGTGAAAAATTCAACAGAAACTCCCCATTTTATTAAGGACCCATATTTATTTGAGTTTTTAGGTTTACCGTTAGATAAGGAACAAACGGAATCCAAAATTGAAACTGCACTTATTAGCCATCTCCAACAATTTCTAATGGAGTTGGGCAAGGGGTTTGCATTTGTGGCTCGGCAACAGCATATTGTTACCGATACTTCTGATTTTTACGTTGATCTGGTTTTCTATAATTATTATTTAAAATGCTTTGTATTAATTGAGTTAAAAACACATAAACTTACTCATGAGGCCATTGGTCAGATGGATATGTACGTAAGGATGTATAATGATTTGAAAAAGGGGGAAGATGACAATCCTACGATTGGTATCATTTTATGTACAGAAAAAGACGAAACCATCGTAAAATATTCCGTATTAGCAGAAAATCAACAACTGTTTGCTAGTAAGTATAGGCTATATCTCCCTGATGAAAATGAGTTAAGACAACTAATTGAAGAAGATAGGATTAAGTTAGAATTAGATAGAAATAGAGAATAGCGTCTTATTGATGTGTTTTTAGATTGGCATTGGGATACTAGGTAGTATTCCCTTTTTTATGACAATGATTTTAGGTTTAGCGTTTGATATGGCGATTAATGCGATAGCCTTGTTGAGGTTGTTAATTGCGGTGTTTGGCGGGATCATGATATTTAAAAGATAAAAAATATAATGAAAATACCTACAATATTAATTCCGCTCGCGTACAAGATTTCCAGGGATGTGTATGATGGTAAATTGAAAAAATCTGAAGGTGCGAAATTGCTTTCTGAAAATGAGCAGATGAATATAAATTCTGCGCAGGACTATATTACCAACTTTAGATGTTTAATGAATGGAGAAGTATTTTATAGAACACTGAATACTACTTCTATGGAATATTTTTTTTCAAATATAGTGAAAGATTATGGGGAAGCATATCTTCGTAAACCACTGTTTAGTTTGATGCAGCATATTCAATACTATGAAGGGCAGCAACGAGTAAATATGCGTGCAATGCGAGATATCTATGATCGATATTCTCAACAAGCGAGTCATCTTTTGCTTATTAATAATCTTGAACAGTTAGTAGTTAATATACAGACTGTTGAAGGTTATCTGGCAGGAGATAATAATGAAAGACATAAAACGCTTGATCTTATTCAAAAAGGTATTTGCTTTGTGGCATATGATTTTGGAGGTGAGTTGAAATTTGTTCCAAGCAGATTCATTGGTTATATCAACAACAACCTGGAACTGCATGCTAACAATCAAATTCACGGAAGGGAGACTAATGCCGCAATCAGCAGGCTTTTTGGTAACGACCCGGTTGCAGATATATTACTTGATAAAAAATATCAGGAATATTGTGCTTCATTAAATATTAATTCCCGTTCAACAGGTTCTTTTGGTGTTGAACGAAAATTCTGGGTATTAAATTTTGAAGAAGGTGATAGCCAGATTGAATTAACGAGAGATTTTCCGGAAGGAGGCATGATTGAAAGGCTTCATAAAGTGAGGGAGCGAGATCCCCGGCTTATAGAACAGGCGAAGAGCAATTTTAAAGCTCAACATGGCAAATTGATCTGCCAGATATGTTCATTTGATTTTGAAGAGCATTATGGTGATTGCGGAAAGGACTTTATTGAAGGGCATCATACGAAGCCAGTGAGTGAGATGGTACCTGGGTATAAGAGCAAACCTGAGGAAATAGCGTTGCTTTGTTCTAATTGTCATCGGATGGTGCATAGGAAGCGGCCATGGCTAACAATGGAGAAGCTGGCTGAGGTACTTAGAAAGAAGACATAGAGATAATTCAACCATAACTTCGTAGTTTGGATACGAACTCAAATGGATCTATTACTGGATGGTGTCATTTCTGTATTAGTATCTGTAATACGAAGCTTTTAAATTGGTGATTTTTTATAGATATAAGACTATCCTATAGACTCGCAAAACAGCCCAATTCTATTTGCATATCCCCAAAACGCTTTCAAATTATTAGTCTAAAAGCCTTTAATATTTTGCTAAACCTTCCAGTTTTTTAATGCGCAACGAAGGAGCAATTTCGAACTATCTAAGTATCTATAATACAACCTTGTAAGTGTTAAAGTTAATTTTCTGCGGGCTACAGGGGACAAAGTTTGAACGATATTGTGTCGGATTTTGAAGAAATCTATGAATTTATCATTCAACTTAAATTGTATTTCCCTTAAGCGTATTATGCTATCAGGGGCTTTATTGAGTAGGAGTTTGAAAATTGCATCAGGAGAGCGCTGAGGAAATAAAAAACCTGTACCTTTTACGTATGAATAAAATACTATATACTTTCTGTGCGTTGCTTACGTTCTGTGTGATAGCGTTGGATTTGAAGGCCCAGAAATCGATTATGGGACCTGTGCCTCCCGGCCTTTCCATGGTAACCATGCTGGCGGCCGGTAATGGCTTCACCGCAGCATTAAAAAAAGACGGAACAGTAGTGGTATGGGGAGCCGATTTTAACAGTGAATCGCAGATACCGGATGGATTAAAGGATGTTACTGCTATTGCAGCGGGGTACAATCATGTGATGGCTTTAAAGAAAGATGGTACTGTTGTAGTATGGGGATCCAATAAAGAAGGCCAGTGCGCTTTTCAAGCGGGACTGAATCAGGTAGTGGCTATTGCCGCTGGTGCTTATCATTCAGTAGCCTTAAAGAGTGATGGAACTGTTGTGGCCTGGGGTTACATTAGCTACGGGAAAATGACCGTTCCGCCTGCAATCGCCAATGTAAAAGCGTTGGCTGCAGGCGTGAATCAGACGCTAGTTTTAAAAAGGGATGGAACAGTCATGGGGTGGAGTGCTACAGGCAACAGCCAGGCTGTTGATCAGCCATTGAAGATTCCGCCGGGATTGGCTGGTGTTAAAACTATTGCATCAGGTGATTTTCATGGCATGGCGCTGACAAACGGGAAAGTGGTATGTTGGGGATCTAACAGTGATGGGCAGACAGAAGTGCCAGCCGGGCTTGATCATGTAGTGGCCATTGCTGCTGGCTGCTTTCACTCGGTAGGACTCAAAGAAAATGGTACTGTAGTGGCTTGGGGCTCTAATCTTTATAAACAGAGTCGTGTGCCGGATGGGTTAATCGGTGTTAAGCAGATCGCTGTGGGGCGCTTTTATTCGGCAGCACTTCTGAAAAACGGTACAGTAATAGCCTGGGGACAAAACGCCAACGGACAAACTGATACGCCTCCAGGTCTTGCAAATATAAAATCTATTGTTTGCGGGCCTTCTCACATGGCGGCTCTTACAAACGATGGTAAAGTGATTGTTTGGGGTGGAAAGGGAAGACTGTGATCAATTGAAGATATTCGTAATAAAGCTCATTGTATTCTTTGACAGTCAAAATCATTTTCACCAAGACTGCACATCAACCATCAACAACAAAAAAGCCTTCAGATATCATCTGAAGGCTTTTAATTTTCTGCGGACCAGACGGGACTCGAACCCGCGACCTCCGCCGTGACAGGGCGGCATTCTAACCAACTGAACTACTGATCCTTTTCTCCGTTTCCCTTTCTCTCGATCGGGGTGCAAATATTGGATAAATAATTTAATCCAACAAATAAAAAGTGAAAATATTTTTAGATCGGCCACTGGTAAGCGTTTTAGCGGTATTTTTTTTATTTCCAACTCCATCAACGCTAATAAGATTTTGAAACACCCATTTCCCACAATCCTTAATCATTTATTAATAAGCACTTTTCTACAGAATTTGCAAACTTTGTCCCTGCCGAAAATGCCAGTTCGTGGAAGATATACTTGCATTAAAGGAAGGAGATACATTGGTCTTTGAGCAGGTTTACAATGCTTATAATGAAAAACTGTACTTCTACTTCCTGAAACATACGGGGTCTCAACTTTGGTCCGAAGAGTTACTGCAGACAACCTTCGTCAAGCTTTGGCGATACAGAAAGGGGCTGTCCGTTGATCATACTTTATCGGCGCAGATCTTCCGTATTGCAAAAACATCCCTCATTGACGGGATGAGAAAAGAACGGCAGCATAAAGCCTTTATGCAGTCCTATACCGCAGAAGTATTAAACGGAGAAACCTATACCGCCCCGGCCAATAAAGAAGCTGTACAGCAACTACACCTCGAAATAAATAAACTCCCGCCTGTACGTAAGAAAGTTTTTATGCTCAGCCGCATAGATGGCTTTTCCCACAAAGAAATATCCGATATGCTGTCTATCTCCCCAAAGACAGTAGAGGTACACATCTCCAAAGCGCTCAAACAACTCAGACGCGCACTGTTCCTTTTTACGATCATGTAGCCCTTATCCGGGCAATGTGAACAAATTGTTACCAGTAAGGGATCGGCTCCGCCTGAACGTAGTATTAGCAAATGAGCAGCTGCCATGGCATTATCACCAGAGCTATACGCAAGATTTATCAAAGGAGAGTGTACGGAAGAAGAACACCGTATAGTCATGGGATATTTACATGAACATCCGGAGGAAATGGAAGACCTGCTGATGGAGTCCGACTGGGACAGTTTCCGCCCGGATGGTAAACTACACCCGGCCGTATTACAACGTGTATTCACTAATATACAGCAGGACGTGGATAAGTATGCGCGTAACAGAATGATCTGGAAGAGGGTGGCGGTGGCAGCCGTGCTGACAGGTATCATCGTATTGACAGGCGCCTTGTTCCTGCAACAGGATAAACCACGGACGCCGCTTGCTATGGAAAGTGCTCCTGCCATTACCTGGAAGGAATACACGAATAATGGCAAACAGGTGAAGCTGCTGGTCCTGGAGGATAGTTCACATATCGAACTGGGGGCAGGGAGTACACTCCGCTGTCAAACAGGCTTCGAAAAAGATAAACGCGAACTATGGTTAAAAGGAAAGGCCAAATTTGACGTAGCAAAGGACAAAGACAGACCATTTACCGTTTATGCAGGTAATACCGCGGTAACGGCATTAGGCACCGTCTTTGGCGTGAATGAACGAGGGACCAAGGTGACGGTAAAACTGTATAGCGGAAAAGTGGTGGTACATCCGCAGACAGGTCTTGCCAGCTTTAACAAGGTCTATCTGCAACCAGGAGAGTCGCTGGTGTACGATATCAGTAGTAAAAGGCAGCCTTTGGTGAATAAACCGGCCGTATTGGGACGTGAACCTGTCACCGGACAGGAAGTGGCTTCTAATAGCCTCGTATTCCATCAGCAGCCGTTACCACAAATCCTGCAGCAACTGGAACGACATTTCAATATAAAGATCACCTGCGACGCAAAACGTCTGCAACATATCAGGGTAACAGCAGAATTCACAACATCGGATACACCAGCAGAAATATTGGAAAACATAGCATTATTGAATGATCTGACTTTAGAGCGTACGGCTGAAGGAGGATTCCTCTTAAAGAAATAAAATAACGATCACATTCTAGTACCAACTAACAAACAGGCTGCGGTTGCGGCCAGGGATTGTATTGTCTTAAAACTGACCTTTATGACGAAAACATTTTACCAGCATTTTCCTTTTTTACGCCTGCTGCTATGGCTGCTGCCGCTTATTGCGCCCGCCTTGTCATATGCGCAGGTAAAACCAGATATAACGGGTATCGTGCTCGATCCGCAGGGAGAAAAGATTCCAGGCGTTACCGTCCGGGCCTTACAGGCAAATGGCAGTAAGCCCATCTTCCAGATGACCGATGAAAAGGGTTGGTTCCATTTTGATAACCTGAATGCAGGGGAACGCTATAACTTCAGTTTTAGCTCCGTCGGATATAAACCGCAACAACTGGATGGTTATACCATCAAAAAAGGGGAGACCATTAACCTGATCGTAAGAATGCGGCAGAAAGATGACTCACTTGCACAGGTGGTCGTAGTCGGTTATGGTACACAAAAAAAGTCGGAAGTGACCGGCGCCATCGCACAGGTAGGACAGGAGGTGTTTGAGAACAGACCGGTAACCAGCATCGGTCAGGCACTTCAGGGCGCTATCCCCAACCTGAATATCACTTTTGGTGATGGTCAGCCGGGTAGGGCGGCCACCTTTAACGTACGTGGTTTTACTTCCATCAATACGGGTAGTCCGTTGATCCTCATAGATGGCACACCTGGTGATATCAACCTTGTCAATCCTGAAGATGTAGCCAGCGTGACCGTGCTGAAAGACGCGGCTTCTGCTGCCATCTATGGTGCGCGTGCTGCCTATGGTGTGATCCTCGTTACCACCCGTAAAGCAAAAAGCGGACAGTTACAGGTACGCTACTCCGGTAACTTTGGATGGGGTACGCCCACCCGTTTACCACAGGTGATCAAAGACCCGCTGGAGGCAGCAACTATCCAGAATGAAGCCTATAAAGGCTATGCTGGTTCTGATGCACCAGGTATGCTTGCGGTGATCGAATATCTGCAGAAAAGAAAAGCTGATCCATCTCTGCCTGAACTGGGTGTAGATGCTACCGGCAATTTTATCCGTGGCGCCAATACAGACTGGTACGACCTGTTTTACAATAAACAGCAGGCTTTCTCCAAACACTTCGTCAGTGTCGCTGGTGGTAAAGGCAATACCAACTATTACCTGTCTGCCGGATACCTCAAACAGCAAGGTTCTTTTAAGGTTGCCACTGATGACTATAAACGTTACAACCTCCGCCTGAAACTGGATAACCAGGTGGCTGACTGGCTCAAAATATATGACAATGTAGAGATGGCCCAGGGCACCTACGATGCGCCTAACAAGTTCGTATCCGGTGGTTATAATATCTACCGCTACCTCTCCCTGTTTGCCAATCCATATGAGGCGATCCGCACGCCCAATGGCTATTATACACAGGCAGGCGCCGTTACTTTCGGTCAACTGGAAAAAGGTGGTCGTACCAATGTAAAAGACAGACAACTGAAAAATACGCTCGGTTTTTCCACCAACTTTCTCGATAACACACTGCGTGTGAATGGTGATTATACCGTACTGGCCACGCAGGACCGTAACAATATACAGACCAACAGCGTGTATTATGAAGTAAGACCAGGTACCGTGTCCCCATTTACCGCTACGGATTATTATCAGTCTGCCTATACCGAAAACTTTGACCAGATAGTAAATCTCTATGCAGAATATGAACGCAGATTGGATCAGCATCACCTGAAAGGATTACTGGGTTTTAACCAGGAAATGAATACATATGAAACCTTCTCCGCCAGAAGAGATGGTAACATCACACCGGATAAAGGTGCGTTGAACCTGGCCAGCGGCATCGCTACAGTAGGGGATACAAAAGAAGAGTGGGCTATCCGTGGCTTGTTCTATCGCCTGAACTACGATTTCAAAGACCGGTATTTACTCGAGTTCAACGGTCGCTATGATGGTTCCTCCCGTTTCCCGGATTCCAGTCGTTATGGCTTCTTTCCTTCTGTATCCGCAGGCTGGATCGTATCGCGTGAGCCTTTCTTTGCTCCTGCAAAGAAAGTGTTCAACAACCTGAAACTCCGTGCCTCTTATGGTTCCCTGGGAAACCAGCAGGTCGCAGCATATGCTTTTACCAATCCGATGAGCGTGTATAAGATCACAGATATCCTCGATGGTGCACAACCTTTGGGGATCAATGCACCCGGATTACTGCCGCTGCACTTTACCTGGGAAACGGCTACCACGCTCGACTTCGGGATAGACTTCTCTACACTGAACAGCAGAATGGATATCGGGTTCGACTGGTACAACCGTAAAACAACAAAGATGCTGACACAGGGAAAGACCTTACCCGCAGTACTCGGGGCCTCTGCTCCAAAGGAAAATGCGGCCGATCTGTCTACCAAAGGATGGGAGTTTTCTGCGAAGTGGCATGATCAGTTTCAGTTAGGGAATAAACCTTTCTCCTACAATTTCTCTTTTGTATTGTCTGATAGCAGGTCTTTCATTACAAAATTTGACAACCCTAATAAGTCACTGATCAACCATTATATCGGCGAAGAGATTGGAGAGATTTGGGGATATAAAACACTGGGCTTTTTTCAGTCCGACGATGAATACCTGAAATATGACGTGAACCAGCAGCGTGTACAAAGTACTTCTTACAGCCTGAATGGTCACCCGCTGGCAGGTGATCTGAAGTTCGCAGACCTCAATGGTGACAAGAAGATCGACAATGGTAAGAACACGGTGAATGATCCGGGGGACATGTATAAGATCGGTAACAGTATGCCGCGTTATGCCTATGGCTTCGGTGCAGGCGCCAGCTGGAATGGTGTGTCGCTCGATGTATTCCTGCAGGGGATCGGCAAGATGGATTTCTGGCCGGGTGTGGAAGCAGGTAATTTCTGGGGTTTTTATAACCGCTGGAACCAGCCGGTATACAATCACATCAACAATGATTACTGGACGCCTGAAAACAGGAATGCCTATTTCCCGAGACTTAGAGCGTATGACGCGTTGAATAACACCCGCCAGTTAGGTGTGGCGCAGACAAGATATTTGCAGAACGCTGCCTATCTGAGAATAAAGAACGTATCACTGGGATATATTTTACCGGTTAACTGGACGAGAAAAGCAGGTGTCAGCACTGCAAAGGTCTTCTTCTCCGGACAGAACCTGTTTGAATTCACACACCTGTCTAAAGTCTTCGATCCGGAAGCGATCAGTGATAAGGTAGATACCAATACCGCTAATGGTAACGGGTTCCTTTACCCGGTACAGCGCACGTACACTTTCGGACTTGAAGTTAATTTCTAATTGCAGACGAATCGTTTAAACATATTTTCATGAAAAGGATATTATTCGCGCTATCAATACTGACGCTGGCCGCCTGTAAGAAAGACTTTCTCGACAGACAGCCCATCAGTGACATAGACCCTGGTTCTTTCTTCAATAATGAAAAAGACCTTACACTCTATACCAACAGCTTCTATGCGATGTTGCCGGGTACTGATATCTATTCCGCCGATATCAGCAGCGACAATGTGGAACCGGCTGTAATCGGCGATGTAGTGGCAGGACGTACCATCGTGCAGACAGATGCTTCTGCCGCACAGTGGACCTGGTCTGATCTGCGCAATGTCAATTATTTTCTCGCGCATTACCAGAAAGCAGCGGTGAGTGATTCTATCAAAGCGCACTATGCAGGTATAGCACGTTTCTTCCGGGCAATGTTTTATTTCACAAAAGTGCAGCGTTTCGGCGATGTGCCCTGGTACAGTGATCCGCTGGAAGCGAACAGTCCGGAACTATACAAAGGACGTGATCCGCGTAAGCTGGTAATAGATAGTATCATCGCCGATCTTAACTATGCCGCAGCAAATATCAAAACAGCTAAAAATACTTCGCGCATCACAAAATGGGCAGCACTGGCATTGAAATCAAGAGTATGCCTGTTTGAAGGAACTTATCGCATCTATCATACTGAGAATAGCCAGGGTGGCGCCACCGAATTGTTACAGCAAAGTGCAGCGGCAGCACAACAGGTGATGCAGAGCGGTTTGTATAAGCTGTATACAACGAACAATCCGAATGTGGATTACGCGAATCTTTTTACTGCGGATGTGGCGAATGCAGATGAATATATCCTGGCAAGAGTATATGATCGTACCCTGACCAAAACCCATGGCGCTAACGGACAATTCCTGACCTCTACCCTAAGTGCGCCCGGACTGACCAAAACACTGATCAATAGTTATCTGATGAGTGATGGAACAGCCTTCTCCGCACAACCGGGTTATGCAACAACACCCTACTGGGAAGAAATAAAAGGGAGGGACCCACGTCTGGCACAAACCATCCGCACACCTGGTTATAAACGTATTAATACAACCGCTACCTTGGTACCTGATTATTCCAATGCAATGACCGGTTACCAGTGTATCAAATTTGTAACAGGTACTGACCAGGATGGTAATAATACCAATACGAACGACCTCCCGGTATTCAGATATGCGGAAGTATTGTTAAATTATGCAGAAGCAAAAGCGGAGTTGAAACAATTTGCACAGGCTGAAGCAGATGCCTCTGTTAACCTGGTCCGCAAACGTGCCGGTATGCCTGCTATGCAGGTCGCAAACCTGAAAGCCGACCCTTTATTACAGACAGAATATAACATTACCGACCCGGTTATCCTGGAAGTACGCCGTGAAAGAAGAGTAGAGCTGGCCATGGAAGGTTTCCGTTATCAGGACCTGATGCGCTGGAAAAGAGGCCCATTACTCGCACAGGACTTTAAAGGCGCCTGGTTCCCCAGGGTAGGGGTATATGACCTGGACCAGGATGGAAAGAATGACCTGGCGATCGTACAGACCAAACCTGCATCTCCGGATAAAGCGTTACAGTATTTTGTACTGCAACCTGACAGAGGACTGAGTGATGGGGATAAAGGTAACCTGATCGTTCATCCGGGCGCTAACAAACATTTTGACGATCCGAAACATTACCTGTTCCCTTTGCCACTGACGGAATTATTATTAAATACAAATCTGCAGCAGAATAAGGGCTGGGAGCAATAAACTGAAATTGTATATGAGAAAACTGATTTATCTCCTGCTGATCTTAATAGGTGCCATCCGCGTAAACGCACAGGATTCACTGTTCCGTTTTGCCCTGGTCTCCGATACACATATCGGTAATAAAAGCGGGGCGGATGACCTTGAACGTACTGTGTCGGATATCAACAATAATCCGGGTATCGCCTTTGTACTCTTTTCCGGAGATATCACAGAGTTTGGTTCCGATGAAGAGATACAACTCGCAAAAAGTATTATCAGCAAACTGAATAAACCCTGGTATATCGTTCCCGGTAACCATGACTCCAACTGGTCTGAAAGTGGTTGTAACACCTTTCTGAATGTGTTCGGTGGAGAAACTTTCAGCTTCCGCTATAAAGGGTACTGGTTCCTGGGAACCAGTTGCGGACCCAACATGCGTATGGGCCCGGGACAGGTGCCAAGAGAAGACCTGACCTGGCTGAAAGAACAATTGCGTAAAGAAAAAGATAAAAAAGTACCTGTCATATTTGTCAATCACTATCCGCAGGATTCGGCCCTTAACAACTGGTATGAACAACTGGAAATGTTCAAAGACAGAAATCTGAAAGCCATTCTTTGTGGCCATGGACATGCCAACAGGAAGTACGACTTTGAAGGCATACCAGGTATTATGTGTCGCTCCAATCTGCGTGCAAAAGCAGATACAGGTGGTTACAACATCATCTCTGTGGTGCATGACTCGCTCGTCTTTAATGAACGCGTACCGGGTGGCGCTACCTTGCCGGCATGGCATGCAGTGAGTATCCCTGTAGCAGGCAGACCACAATGGGCGGCAAACCCGCACAGGCCTTCCTATGCGGTGAACAGTCAATACACACAGGTAAAAGAAAGATGGAGCGTGCAGGAACCTGGTGATATCGGTGGGGGAGTAGCTATCGCAGATGGAAAGGTGGTCTATTCCAATACCACCGGACAGATCAAAGCGGTACACCTGGCTTCCGGTAAAGCGATCTGGCAGTTCAAAACAAAAGGAAAGATCTATTCAACGCCGCTGATCTATGATAACAAGGTAATTGTGCCAGGTACGGACGCACAGGTCTATTGCCTCGATTTGAATACCGGTAAATTACGCTGGCAGCAATCCGCGAATAAGGCAAGCGTGGCTTCCGCTGCGCTGTATAAAGGACTGGCGATCGTTGCCGCTTCTGACGGACATTGCAGGGCTTACAATATTGCAGATGGAAAATTGCGGTGGGACTTTGATAGTGTGCATAACTTCGTGCAGACGCGTCCGTTGATCTATCAGGATAAGGTTTATTTCGGTTCCTGGGGTAATGATTTCTATGCACTCGATGCAGCTACCGGTAAACGCGTATGGACCTGGAACAGTGGCGCTACCAACAGGATGTTCTCTGCAGCGGCCTGCTGGCCGGTAGCGACAGGTGGCCGCGTGTTCATCGCTGCACCTGACCAGTATCTGACGGCATTGGATGCCGCTACCGGTAAGATGATCTGGCGTAAACATGATAAGCAGGAGTGGGTACGTGAGTCGATGGGACTTTCTGCCGACAGCAACAAGGTATATGTTAAAACCATGCAGGGACATATACTCGGACTGGATACACATGCCTCTGATCAGGAGGTGATATGGCGCTCTCCGCTGGAGATGGGCTATGAGATTTGTCCGACTGCCATTAACCAATACCAGGATGTAGTGTATATCCCGTCTCAGTCAGGTATTATATCTGCACTGGCGGCTAAAGACGGCGCCGTGTTATGGCGGCATAAAATCTCTAATTGTCTGCTGAACAATATCACAGCGGTAGACGCACACACTGTTATTACCTGTTCTGCGGATGGCCGGCTGGTTTGTCTGACTTACTGATATTTAAAACCTATCATGCGTAACAGGAGGTACCTTCACTGGTATCTCCTGTTTTTTTGCAGGGACATTTGTCCCGTTTGCTGAAAGATTAATACCGACATTTGTCAGATGAAAAGTATAGCTATCTTTTGCGGGTCTAATTTCGGTAAAGATCCTATCTACAGGGAAGTCACTATTGAACTGGCCCGTTGTATCGTAAAAAACGATCTGCGACTGGTATACGGCGGAGCTGCCGTTGGTTTGATGGGACTGATCGCCGATGAGGTACTGGCCCTTGGCGGACAAGTGATCGGTGTATTACCTGAGAAGCTCAGAGACAGGGAAGTAGGGCATAAAAACCTCACAGAACTGCACATTGTGAGCACCATGCATGAACGCAAAGCGATGATGGCCAATTTGTCTGATTATTTCGTTGCGATCCCCGGCGGGATTGGCACACTGGAAGAAATTGTGGAAGTATTTACCTGGGCGCAGCTGGGATTGCATGCAAAACCCTGCGGTATGTTGAATATCAATGGTTTCTACGATAAGTTCCGGGACCTGCTGGCGGCCATGTCCCAGGAAGGGTTCTTGTCAGAACATCAGTTCAATTCGCTTATATTTGATAATGAACCAGAAAGACTGCTGGATAAAGTCATGAACCAGCAGGTGGCATATCATTCAAAATGGGTTAAATAGTTCCTTTTAACCTGTTCTGATCCTGGTTTGATATCGATCATCCTTCATTGATCCTTCGTTGTATGAACGAAGGATCAATGAAGGATGATCAATATCAAACCAATAACTGACCGATACTTGACCCGGTTTGGACAGCTTCATCAACTTGTCCTGAACAGCTCCCTTTGTGTCATTTTTCGACATTTTCCACCAATCCCATAACAAAACACCAGATGGATGTGTATTATATTCCCCTGATACACACGGTATAACTTGGTTTAAAATTTGTAACCTGATCACAGGAATAGCGACTCATAAGCATAAACCATATTTAGTATTGTTACATCTCAGCAAAGCAAACAGCCCGGCGCGCCCCGAACGCAGGTGGATAACTACCTTGTTATGCGCCTTATTTCTTTGTCTGTATGGACAGACATACGGACAAACGCCCACCCCCGTCGATACCCTGAAAACGGATTCTACTACCGCAGATCGTGTAAAAGCGGTTAAGCAGGGAGAGGACCTGTCGTCACAATATGACCTGGGTGACCTTTTAAGGGGTATTTTAAACAAGAAAACCGATCTGTCGGGGAAAACCCGCTCAGGCGTCATAGTCATCCCTAATGTGGCTGCAAATCCCAGTATCGGGGCACAGATAGGGATCAAGGCGGTAGCCGGTAAAAAATTCGGCAATGACCCCAATACGCTTATGTCGGTAGGGGCGACTTCCGCCTCGATTACCACCAAAGGGATCATCTACTTCTATATCAGCCATAATATCTATACTTCAGGTAATAAGTGGAATTTCCAGGGAAGCCTGGTGGCAGCAAAGACAGTAACACCCGATTATGGCCTGGGTATTGGCAGGGCCACGGCAGGTACGGAACTGGAACATGTGCTGAACAACCCTGACCGTAAACCAAGAGGCTTACATGCACAGTTTTACAACTTCCGTGAAAAAGTGTACAAGGAAGTGAGTAAAGGCCTCTTTTTAGGTGGAGGGGTATCCTTCGATATCCGCAGGAAAATTGATGAGCGGGATTCCACGAATAGTCCGACGCCCTACAATATTTACAGTGACAGCCATGGCTTTAAAAGGGCGCATTACATGGCGAACGGTCTGCTCTTCAATGTGCAGTACACTACCCGTGATAATCAGAACAGGGCTTATAAAGGAGTATACCTGGACGCGGGCTTCAGGGCTAACCAGACCTGGTTGGGAAGTACAAGGAACGCCTTGCAGTTTTCCACAGATTTCAGGAAATATGTGAGTCTGTCAAAACAACATCCCGAACATGTCCTTGCATTCTGGAACTGGAACTCATTCCTGCTGGCAGGTAATGTGCCTTATCTTGAATTGCCGGGTACCGGTAAAGACCCGAATTTCCGTAGCGGCCGTGGATATACCGTTGGATACTTTAAAGGTACACAGTATAGCTATGCAGAAATGGAATACCGCTTCCCGATACTACGTAACAATCTGATCAGCGGTGTAGCTTTCTTTCACCTGCAAACTACCAATGATGAATCAGGTACTAAAATATACCAGGTATTGCAACCCGGCGGTGGCGGCGGATTACGTATCCTGTTCAATAAAGTAACGCGTACTAATTTATGTCTGGACTACGCCTGGGGTAAGTTTGGTGCAAAAGGCTTCTTCCTTGGTTTGAACGAAGCCTTTTAACAGCTATTTATTTTATAGCCTCCCGGTCCCGCCGGAAGATTTCCATATCCTGTTGCAGCCCATGTTGTGTGCAACAGGCAATTAATTCCGCCAGTCGTTTTTTATTATCAAAGCGGAAGTTCCAGTACAGTTTCTCCTGACATTCAGCACAAAGCCGCAAAGGCGCTTTATCCGTTTCAGAAAGACTATTCGTCCCATTCATGACACACTTTGCATGTATGCAATGATGTAGTGACATCATATGTCCTATTTCATGAGAAGAGATATTCATCAGTCGTCTGATAGTAGCGGTGAAATTAGCGGTATCCAGGTGTTCGTCCTGTAACCTGTAAATAGAGGAAACACCCACACGTCTTGTATAAGATGCCAGACCAAATACATAATTCCAGTCATTCTTCGGATACAGGTCTTTAGCGCTGATAGCCATCAGAGCGATCGCATCTTTGGGTTTCCGGGGTAGCAATACACTGTCCAGTATATAGGGCGCCAGCAACTGTATATGACCATCATGCTGACGGGACGCATTAGCCGGTACGCTATCAGGAACAGGTGGCAATAACACGGTCCTAAGCTGAAAGAAAATCTCCACATATGCCCGCGTAGCCTGCAATGCGCTGTTCTGTAAAGGACTGAACGTTCCGATAGGCATGAGGTATATCGTAGCTTTATCCGCAGCAGGAGCAAGGGGTTTACTCTTTTTAAAAGCCTCCAGGTCCTGGCCTTTCTCTTTATGCTCATACAGCCATTCACCTGCCTGTGGTGTGGACAACGCAACATCATTTTTCTCTATCGGGTAGAAGTAAGAAGCCTGTGCTTTGATAACCGGGTCTCTTTGTTTACAGGAAAAGATAAAACAGGTAACGAATAACAATGTCATAGGCATTGCAGTAATGCGCATTCTCTGATATATCAGCATGGTATAAGGATTGGTAAAGGAAGTTACAGAAATATGTCTTTGAGAGATAGAAAAAGTATTGTTAAAGTCTGTCAGACGTTGATAAAAGAGGAAGGTACGCCATATAGCGTACCTTCCTCTTTTAAATATGTAACGCGTTATTTACGAATGCTGATGCTCAACTTTTGCCGCCTGAGGGGCCACAGCAACAGCAGGCACTGCTCTTCTGTTCTTCAACCATTTACGTATCGGTGTGTCAACGTATTGCAATACCAGATAAGCCATGACTGTCAATATCACTGTACCGGCGATCATGGTCCATATCATGGTCGGTAATGATGGCTTATACTTTTCAACATAGCTCATGAACAGCCAGATGAAAGGATAATGGATCATATACAGCGGATAGGAAATATCCCCGGAAAACTTGCAGATTTTATGGCTGAAGTTATTCGTCTGCGCACCCGCTCCCAGCAACACAAGAAATGGGAAAAAGAAAATAACCACCAGTGGATCGAGGTACCAGTTATATTTTTCTGAAAAAGGGATCATAAAGGTTGCCAGCAGTAATATCCCGATCGGAATAAATCCTATTCCGGAGCGGATGATCTTACCGGATCGAAAGGCCAGTATGCCCGCCAGGAAAGAAAAAGCGACCCTGGCTGCACCGGCGGAGACATTATCGCCACCCCATCCCACAGCGAGGAAATTCGCCTGTTTAGAGGCGTAGAATAATGCACCTGCTGCAAGGATGGTCAGTGCCCAGAGTATCTTAATATTCTTTATCCGCACGATCACCAATGCATAAACAATATTGGCGATGTACTCCCAGAACAGTGACCAGGTAGGAGGGTTCAGGTGGAAAAGATTGAAGTACCGCTCCTTTACAAGCGGATAGGGTATCATCAGACTGGCAGACAAAAACACCAGCAGCGTTTTGCTGGCATAAGTCTGATAAAGATTGCTGAACGGATCGAATATAAACACGATCAGTCCGATCAATGCGCCGATGACTACCAGCGGATGCAAGCGGATCAGTCTTAGCTTCATAAACTCGATCACACCTATTTGCGCAATTTTGGCGTCATAGGCATAAGCGATAACAAATCCGGATAGACAGAAAAAGAAATCGACAGCGAGATACGAATGTGAAATAAAGCTGTTGTGATAGTCGGGAACAGCGATCTCCATAAAGTGGAAAATGACTACTGCAATGGCCGCAAGACCCCTGAGCCCGTCCAGGATTTCGAAATGTGGTTTAGTAATTACATGAGGAGCCTGTGTCCTGTTTACGTGCATGACTTCTTTTTAATTGTGGAATATTGAGACCTGGGAACAAATATGCGGCTTAATCTGCGAAGATGCAAGCGCTTACTACAGCACCGGTAAAAAGGGGAGATCACTGAACTATCTCATCTGCTGAGTTGTTCTGCTAATGGACCATCAATAATATGCCATGAGAGAGGAACAAAAGATACCATCAGCAGAGAATCCTGTAAAGTTATTAAAATTGGAAGTAAAGCCTGCCAAACACTGGGCAGCAGGCATTCCGGCCGTATTGGCAGCCCTTAGTGATCTGCGGGAGGAACATATCGCTATCAGGGGAATGATCGCCTTGTTTAAAATGAATCAGCGGGGTGGCTTTGACTGTCCCAGCTGTGCATGGCCGGACCCGGATGATGAACGGTCGCCGGTTGGCGAATACTGTGAAAACGGCGCCAAGGCGCTTGCAGAAGAAGCGACGACTAAAAAACTGACAGCTGCCTTTTTTGCGCAGCACGCAGTAGCCGATCTGGCAAAACTTACAGACTATGAAATAGGTAAAAAAGGCCGCCTCGCTGAACCAATGTATCTGCCCAAAGGCGGCGCTTATTACCAGCCGGTCACCTGGGAAGATGCCTTCAAAAAGATCGCAACACACCTGAATGCACTGGCCTCTCCCAATGAAGCGGCCTTTTACACTTCCGGCCGTACCAGTAATGAAGCCTCTTTTGTATACCAGTTATTTGTCAGGGAATTTGGCACCAACAATATGCCGGATTGCTCTAATATGTGTCATGAGACCTCGGGTGTTGCCCTCAGTGAATCGATTGGATTGGGTAAAGGCTCTGTAAAGCTGGAGGACTTTTACGATACAGATGTAATTATCATCATTGGGCATAACCCAGGTACCAATGCGCCGCGCATGATGAGCGCCCTTGAGAAAGGTAAACGCAAAGGCGCGAAGATCATCGCTATCAACCCACTGCCGGAAGCCGGATTAATGGGATTCAGGAATCCGCAGCAGGCCAATGGCGTGCTGGGACATGGGGTTAAACTGGCCGATCTGTTCCTGCAGGTAAAGATAAATGGGGATATGGCCCTGCTGAAGGCCATTGAATTATTGTTATATGAAGCTGAGGAACAGTTGCCGGGACAGGTCTTTGATCATGGGTTCATCGCTAAAAATACCGTTGGATATAAAGCCTTTATCGATCAACTAAAAACCTATCGCCTGGAAGACCTGGCGGCCGCATCCGCGGTACCTGTCAGTGAAATAAAGGCAGCAGCAGAGATGCTGCAGAATAAAAAACGGATCATCATATGTTGGGGGATGGGACTCACACAACAGAAGAATGGTGTGGATATGCTGAAAGAGATCGTGAACCTGCTTCTTTTAAAAGGCAGTATCGGTATACCAGGTGGTGGTGTTTGTCCGGTACGTGGTCACAGTAATGTACAGGGAAACCGTACCATGATGATCATGGAGAAACCGCATAAAGATCAGCTGGACCGCCTGCAGGCCGTATTTGGTTTTAATCCGCCCCGTGAAGATGGATATGATGTGGTCAAATCTATCAAGGCTATGCATGAAGGAAAGGTGAAGGTCTTCTTTGCCATGGGTGGTAATTTCCTTTCCGCCACACCGGATACGAATTTCACCGCAGCTGCTATGAGAAAGCTGAAGTTGAGTGTTTACGTATCTACAAAGCTAAACCGCGGACACCTGGTACATGGTGAGGAAGCATTGATATTACCAGTGCTCTCCCGTAGTGATATAGACATGGTAAATGGAGTGGCGCAGTTTATCAGTACGGAAAACTCCATGGGCGTAGTCCAGGCATCAAAAGGGATGCTGACGCCGGTGTCAGACCAGTTGCTGAATGAAACACATGTCGTATGCAGAATGGCGAAAGCAACACTGGGACAACGTTCAGTGGTGGACTGGGACCTGTTTGAAAATAACTATGATGCTGTCAGAGATGCTATTGCTGCATGTATACCCGGTTTTGAAGATTATAATAACAAGGTGAGACAACGCAATGGTTTCTATCTGCCGAATGGCCCTAGAGAAGGTGTCTTTAAAAGCGCTACCTCCGATACGCATGCGGCATTCTCACTGACCAGTATTCCCCTCAATCAACTGGCAGACGATGAATATGCGATGGCGACCACACGAACGCATGACCAGTTTAATACGACCATCTACGGACTGGAAGACCGTTACAGGGGCATTAAAAATGAACGTCGTGTTATATTCATGAACCCTGCCGATATGGAGAAAGCGGGTTTTGCAGCAGGTGATAAGGTCGATCTTTTTAATTATGACGATGGCATAGAACGTGTTGCCCGCCTGTTTATAGTGGTGCCTTACAGCATCCCTGAAAAGGATACGGTCACTTATTTTCCTGAAACAAATGTATTGGTCTCGATCAATAATGTCGTAGATGAAAGTAATATGCCGGCTTCTAAACGTGTGGTGATAAAGATCAGAAAACACGTAGCACAGCAGGAATAGCTGGCGTTAGGTATTCCATTTTAATACCCCTTTCAGCACCTTCAGGGCATTTTTGGTATCCATGGACAGGCCCGCAATGATCTCTTTCAATCCCTGTGCGAGATTGTCGAGATTATTCTTTTCCGTTTTCCAGTCAATGAACCGGACGCCTTGTACATTTTTGGCAAACCCCTGTAAGAATGTATATCTGGGATGATTGAACAGGTTATTGATCTGTTGTTGCAGGTCTTTAACCTGTTCCTGTAAAGTGGTGTTATACAGGCGCAATTTTTCATTGGTGAGCTGGTCAGGATGTCTGTCTTCCTGCTGAATCCAGTTCAGTTCCAGTTCCAGCATTGTCAGCAGGTCACCCTTTTCTCTGGCGATGGTCAGCTGTTTCATGAGCTCTTCTTTTAGCTGTATCCTGGCAGGGTCCTGTTCCAGATCGGGATGAAATACTTTAGCCAGTTGTCTGTAGAGATGATGTACGTTCTTCCGGCGCAGTTCTTCCAGCAGCCGCTCTTTTTCCTCTTTCTGTAACTGCTGTTTCGTCTTTCGTTTATTGTTACCTGTTGGTTCCAGTTCGGTTGTCTTCATGGGCAGCGTAGTGTCAGCCGTTTCCTCTTCCTTTTCTTTTGGAGCAGCAGCGGCCCTCAGTTTAGCAAGGTATTGTTCTGTCAAATCCTGGTAAGTGACTTCAGAGAGGGCATTGAATATCTCCAGTAATTCACCTTCCGGTTCATCCTGCTGATAGCGGAATATCTCATGCAGCTGATTGATGATCAGCAGGCGAAGGGCTTCTTTTTCATGTCCGGAGAGTCCTTTGGAAATAGTCATGAACTCATTCATCAGTACGACGACGGCCGACCGCAGACCAACCACCTGTTGCATCAGTGGATAAATCTGTTTCAGATAAAGCTGTAACTGCTTATCAAGGATGGCAGCGGTATCCTTCAGCTCCTGTCTTAACCGGGCTATTTTCTGTATGAGTTTATTAAAGGTCTGTTGTTCCTTACTAAGTCCGGCTTTCGCTGATTGGTTGATAATCAGTTCCCCGGGGCGTTTATTGAGTTCCTGCGACATATTCCCTGCTTTGGGGCAAAGTTACAAAAGAAACTGTCCCGGCCCTGAAGTGATTGCCTGTTAAGGGGACATACATGGCGGAAAAAGAAGCGCATCCGGCAGGAAAAGAATGCTTCGGAATTTTAGTAAATTCATAGTAGAAACCTTCGTTATGAAAATAGTAGCCCTCACATCCCTGTTAAGCCTCATGCAATGGGTAACGCCCATATCTCCGGACTTTCCTTCCGGGACGATTGCTGAAACACATTTATCCACCGTCCGGGAACCGGCGGCAGCAGATAACAAGGGGATCGTTTTCTTTTCTTCGGATAATGGCGCCAGCTGGAAGAATACCAGTAGCGGACTGCCTGCTGACGCGAAAATAGGATTAGGGGCCATTGCTGTCAAAGAGGGAATAGTAGCTGTTGCCGTCCGGAATTATGGAATATATCTTTTTGATGATAAGTTAAATCGCTGGAAAGGTATTCCTACGCAGGCAAATATCGTAGCGGCAAACCCGGCGGCCCTGATCTTTCATAAGGATGCCATTTACCTGGGAACGCAACATGCAGGTGTTTTCTCTTCAAAAGATAATGGGAAACACTGGCAGCATATTGATGCCGGATTGGTAAGTCAGACCATTCGTCGCTTTGTGGAAATTGACAATAAGTTGTATGCAGGCACGAATGCGGGCTTATTCAGCTATAATGAACAAAAGAAGCAATGGGAGCATGTGTATGGCAACAATACGATGCAGGTGAACGGGATCACTACTGATGGAGATCATATCTGGATCGGTACGAATCAGGGTGCTTTTTTTACAATTAAAAAGCGGTCTGACTGGCAACAGGTATTCGCCGGTCGTTCTCTTCATAACATAAGCGCGGTAGGCAGTACGCTGTATGCGATGACATATAATGAACTCTTTGCCTCTACTGACGGAGGTACAAGCTGGAAGAGCGTACAACAGGGGATGCCGCAGGACTTTTACACTTTTAATGTAGTGGCTAATCAGGGTGCTGTTTTTGCCGGTCAGTGGGATGGGGTTTACCGTAGGGGTGAGGGGCAACAACACTGGGAGCATTATGGTAGTGGTCTGCCGCCCGGGTTTGCGCTGACCAACATGAAGATATATAAGGGGTCCCTGATTGTCAGCGGGAGTGAAGCAGTACGGAAGTAGTATTATAAGCAAATGGGCATCTCAGCTTATGTTAAGATGCCCATTTGACTATTAGTTACCCGAGACGATTATAAAGTCTTCGGAGAGTATACTTTTAATACACCGTCATCTTCGCTGCTCACGATCAGCAGGCTTTTGCCGGTTGGGCTATTCGCAGCTGATACGAACAGTACGCCTTCTGGTGCATCACCTGATTTCAGGAGCTGGAGGAAGGATGGCGCTTCAGGTTTGGTTACATCGTATACCGCAACTGCGTCTACTCTTTCCATACCAACGAAAGCGATGTTTCTGGTACCTACTTTACCCAGGGTGATACCTTCTGGTTCTACACCTTTATCATCACTACGGTTATCGTCATAATAGCCGGCAGCATTTACTTTTGTTTCCAGTTCGTTTTTGCTGTCATAGACCAGTGCACCGCTGGTACCGTTCCATACGCTAAAAGAACGTGCACCGAAGGAGTACAGGGATTCATAGATACCATCACCGTTAACATCGCCGAGGGTAGATGTTACGTTCAGACGGCCCAGTTTAGCGTCGTTCTGTAAATCAGCTGCGTTAGGGAATGCGGTGGCGTCCAGGGTAAGGCTTTTAATACGTTTTGCTTCTGCAAAAGCGGTGTATTCACGTACATCACCTTCGTTTGCGGTGAACAGGTAAGGAATACCACCATCTGTCTGTAAAACGGCAATAGCGTCCGGCAAATAAATACCTTTTACCGGCCATTTACCGAAAGCAATAGCGTTATCCTTATCAGAAGGATCGATCGCATTTGCATCCTGGTTATAGTCTTTGAAACCCAGTGGGAAGATGTTGGTGGCAGTTTTAGTAGTAAGGTCGATCTTCGCGATGGCGTTGTTTTCCTGCAGCGTTACCCAGGCAGTTTTAGAATCTGGTGATACCGCGATATATTCCGGTTCCATATCCTGTGCGAAAGAAGCATTCGGACCGAATACGCGCAGACCTTTCTGTTGCAGGGCTGCCTGCTGAGATGCGAAGCTGCTGAAGTCGATGTTTACAACACTGTAGTTATCGCTCACGCTGATCACAGAAACAGAACCTACAGGATCGTTTGTATAATCTGCATTTGGTTCGCCTTCATTGGCAGTCAGGATATATTTACCATCCGGGCTGAAAGTTACCATGTCTGGTAACGCGCCGGTAGCGATCGTTTTGATCTCTGCGTAGCTATTGGTATTATAAACGGTTACTCTGCCTGGCTGTTGTTTGTCCACGGCTTCAATAGCAGCTGCCAGTTTACCTTCGAATACAGATACGCTGTTTACTGCACCGCTGTTGGTTGGAATAGAGTGGATCACCTTCATGTTACCGGGATCGCTCAGGTCTATAACATCGATTTTATTAACGCCGCCGTTATTCACGACAAACAGTCTTTTAGTAGTTGGATCATAAGCGCTGATCTCAGCTGCGCCGGTTTCACCAATGTCCAGTGTACTAATTTCTGCGAAAGTGGAAGGGTCTTCATTAACGATTGGTTCACTAGGCTTGTCATCTTTAGAACAGGCCGCCAGGATAGCCATTATGGCAAATGGTAACAGGTGTTTGAATTTCATATCTGCATATAGGTTTGAGGCGGCAAGAGTACAGAAGGCAGATGAACTTAATGTTAAGGGAAAGTTTTTAAATTATTAACGCTTGCTAATCTTATCTACATCGGGCAGGGGCGGAATTTTGGATAAAGCCGGGCAAAAGGCAACTGTCTGGCAGACGGCATTACCTGATAAAGTCGACCTATGCGGCATGTATAAGGCGTGTATAAGGCATGCATGGGGCGGGCATTACTCGGCTAGATAGCCTGTTTATTACCTGCATGATCAGTTGTAGCCTGCGATTATTGCTTCAACAGTCCGCTAAATGTTATATTTACTTCATACAGGAAGCGCTATACCTGGTAAAACTACTCAAATATGCAGGTAGACACTGAAATATATTTACGTTCGATCAGGGCGCTCTGTCCCGACCTGACGGATGAAGAACTGGCCCAGTTTGCCTTAAAACTGACCCTGCTGGAACTGGATAAGAAAGACCTTTTTATTCAATCGGGTAAAGTCCAGCAGGCGCTTGGCTTTGTTGCCAGGGGCCTGATCCGTTCCTTTTTCGTAGACCTTAATGGTAATGAGATCAATGTGGGCTTTTATGCGGAGGGTGACTATGCGACGCATTACCCGGCCTTTATCACCCGTCAACCCAGCAGTTACAACATCCAATGCCTGGAGCCGACTACCTTCTTCTGTCTGACATTTGATGACCTGCAATGGATATATCAGCAATATCCGAAATTTGAGAGATACGGCCGGCTGGTGGCGGAAGAGATCCTGAAAAGGCAGCAGGCGCGTATCGAAAGCTTCGTATTCCAGACCGCTGAAGAACGCTATCTTGATTTCGCGGAGCATCATGCCCCCTTGTTCAACAGGGTCTCGCTATCCCAGCTTTCCAGTTACCTGGGTATAGAACGGCAGACACTTACCCGTATTCGCCAGAAATTAGCCCATAAATAGTTTTTGACGCATTTGCGTCAGGTCCCCCTTTCACATATACCGGAGCTTTGCAGTATCAACTTAAAACAAACTGCAATGGCAAAGAATATCTTACTTATACTCGGTCATCCTTCAGAAAATTCTTTCTGTAATGCGCTGCTTGATGCCTATCGTAAAGGTGTGGAAAGTGCCGGCGCTAATACCCAGACCATCTACATATCAAAACTGCATTTTGATGTAAATCTTGCAGATGGCTATAAAACAGGTGAGGCAATGCAGCTGGAAGACGATCTGCTCACGGCGCAGCAACAGATACAATGGGCCGACCATGTAGTAATGGCTTACCCCAACTGGTGGGGTTTTATGCCTGCCCTGGCCAAAGGTTTTATCGACAGGGTATTGCTACCCGGATTTGCATTCAAACACCAGTCAGGAAAAGTCTTTCCCGAGAAATTACTGAAAGGGAAAAGCATGCGCTTACTGGTAACAATGGATACGCCAAAATGGTGGTTCTACCTGATCTATCGCGCATCACAATACCAGATACTTAAGTCGATCGTCTTCGGATATGTAGGTTTTGATCCTATCCGCTTTTCTACTTTCGGGTTCATCAGAAAATCGACCGAAAAGCTGCGTAACAGCTGGCTGAAAAAAGTAGAACAATTAGGCAGACAGTTTAAATAATCTAAACAGCCGTTTCTGCTCAACTGAAAAACATACTCATTCATCACAAACAATAAAACTTAAAATTATGAAACATAATACCAGACATACAGCTGCATCCATCGACCTAAAAAAAGGCTTCAGGGTTCACTTGCTCGTTTTTCTGTTAGCTACCTCATTAGTCTGGCTGACATGGTATCTGACCGATACCACTTATCCATGGCCGGCGTGGAGTACAGCTTCCTGGTCAATAGGTGTGTTATTTCATTACCTGGGCGTGTTTGTTTTTAAGCATTGTCAGCAGCGATACATATCACAACACGCCCGGTAAACTGAAAAGAGTTATATTTATTTTGTCATTAATTTGAAAACCAAAGTTATGAAAGCGCTGATCATCGGGGCTACCGGAGCAACCGGAAAAGACCTTACCCATGTATTATTGCAAGACCCTGCCTATACAGAAGTCGTGATATTCGTACGTCGTTCCAGCGGGACCAGTCATCCCAGGTTAACCGAGATAATGACTGACTTTGATAAACTGGAAGACGTAGCGGACGCGATCAGGGGAGATGTATGGTTCAATTGTATGGGAAGTACATTGAAAACGGCCGGCTCAAAAGAGAACCAGTGGCATATCGACTATGAGATTCCTTTGAAGTTCGCAGAGATAGCAAAGAGAAATGGTGTTCCGAAAGCAGTGGTGGTATCAGCATTTGGGGCTTCGCCGAGAAGCAAGGTCTTTTATTCGAACATGAAAGGTAAACTGGAGGAGGATGTTGCCAACCTTGCATTTGATCAGTGTATCATATTTAAACCCGGAATGTTATTAAGAAAGGGTACAGACAGGTCAGGAGAGCATGTATTTGGCGGGATATTAAAGTTCCTGAACCGTATAGGATTGATGAAGAAGTTCCGGCCGTTAGAGACGTCTCTGCTGGCGGAGAAATTGGCGAAGGCGCCACGAGTACTTCCGGCAGGAAAACACGTCATATCATTGGATAAGATTTTTGACTTTTAGGATGAGATCGGATAAAGCAGTATCCAATAACAACAATTTAAAATTGCATGATATGAAAAGATTACCGGGTATGTCTGATGTTGATTTTTTAGCCTTAGTGGCATCTAAACTTCGGAATACTGTTTTGTTTCCTGAAAAATTAGAAGACGCTAAAAAATGGCTTGCCAAGGTACGAGTGAAAACTACCTGACAAATCCCGATCAACATAATTTTAGAGGTGTCATTATTGATACCTTTTTTTGTTTACAGAAGTTTGCTTCCAAAGCACAGGCTATCGTCAGGGGTGACAAGTAGATTCCACAATAATATTATCATAACAAATTTCCACCCATGCCCCTTTAATATCACTAAAATAAAATCATTAGGACGCCCATATCCTATAAAATTGCAAAAACATTCAAAATTGACCTGAATTATTTTAATCTTGGCACGGAAATCATAATTGAAAAATTCCGGTTATCTAATTTAACCCGCTAAAATTCCAAAATTTACAAAAATCTAAGATGATTAAGTTCAACAGATTAAAAGGTCTCAGCGTACTTGCGTGTTTAGTTTACACTTGCCAGATGCAGGCACAAAAAAGGATAGCGCCTGCGTATCCACTGATTACTCACAACCCAAACTTTAGCATCTGGTCAAATACGGACCAGCTTAACAGTTCAACAACGACACACTGGACAGGCGCCGATCATTCGCTTTTGGGAATGATCAGTGTAGATGGAAAGATGTATCGCTTTTTGGGTAAAGAAGTAACAAAATATAAGACGATATTGGCTGCAGCTGATGAAACGCCTTATGAAGTAAGTTATACAGAAGCTCAGCCTGATGCGAACTGGGCTGCACCTGATTTCAAACCGACCAGCTGGAAGTCTGGTCCGGCGCCATTTGGGGATGATGAGAAAAATGTGAAGACATTATGGAAATCTGACAATATCTGGGTGAGAAGAAATTTCACAGTGAAGAATATTACCAGCATCAATGATCTGCTGCTGAAGCTCAACCATGATGATAATGTCGAAGTGTTTCTCAATGGTAATAAGATTTATGAAACAACTGGCTGGACCAGTAATTTTAAATACCTCCCGGTTAAGAAAAGCATGCTGAAGGCGGGGGAGAACACAATCGCCATTCATCTTGCAAATAGTGCCGGAGGCCGTTACCTGGACTTTGGTCTGGTAGATAAACAAAAGAGTGCTTTAGGTGAAAACCAGGTCGCACAACAAACCAGCGTAGATATTGCAGCAACGCAGACTACCTACGAGTTTACTGCTGGTAGTGTTGATCTGCAACTCAAATTTACCTCGCCGCTTTTACTGAATGATCTGAAGTTGTTATCTCGTCCGGTATCATATATCACATATGCTGTAAAAGCAAATGACGGAAAGCAACATGCTGTTAAGGTCTTTATGAGTGCATCATCTGACATCGCAGTTTATCAGCCATCTCAGCCCGTTGTAGCGAAACGTTATGATGCAGGTAATCTGTCTGTTTTAAAAGTCGGCACCGCAGAGCAGCCTGTATTGCAAAAGGGCGCTGATGATATGCGTATTGACTGGGGATACTTTTATGTAGCCGCAGAGAAAAACAAAGGTGCCATCCAATACATTACAAAAGGAGCTGATGCGGTAGAATCCTTTAAAAAAGGCGTGACTGCCTCATCTGCTACAGAAGGAAAATCATTGTCCCTGAATACTGTCATTCCATTTGGAACTGTTGGAGGTAACAAGGTAGAACGCTTCCTAGAACTGGCTTACGATGAAGTGTATGCTGTTCAGTATTTCAATGACAACTTAAGACCCTGGTGGAACGCTGCCGGCAATGAAACAATAGAAGGGCAGCTGATCAGTGCAGACAATGACTACAACACTGTCATGCAAAGATGTAGTGATTTTGATAAGGAAGTATATGCTACGGCCTTGAAATCGGGCGGTGAAGAATATGCACACATCTGTGTATTGGCTTATCGTCAGAGTATTGCTGCGCACACTTTGGTTAAGAGCCCGGACGGCGAATTATTGTGGTTATCAAAAGAGAACAATAGTGGCGGGTTCATCAACACAGTAGACGTAACATATCCTTCTGCACCGCTTTATCTCATTTACAACCCGGAACTGATGCAGGGTATGTTAACAGGTATATTCCATTTCAGTGAGACCGGTAAATATCCGCATCCATGGGCGGCACATGACCTGGGAACATATCCGAAAGCGAACGGTCAGACTTATGGCGAACCTATGCCTGTTGAGGAATCTGGTAATATGATCATTTTATGTGCTGCTATTACCAGGGCGCAGAAAAATACAGACTATGCCAGGAAACATTGGCAAACACTGACTACCTGGGTAGATTATCTTACCAAAGAAGGACTTGATCCTAAGACACAGTTGTGTACAGATGATTTTGCCGGTCACCTGGCGCGTAACGCCAATTTATCTGTTAAAGCGATCGTTGCCATTGGATGTTATGCCCAGATGGCAGAACAACTGGGAGAGCATGAAACAGCTAAAAAGTACCGTGCCATTGCTGAAAGCATGGTGCCAAAATGGATAGAGATGGCTGATGCCGGAGACCACTATGCACTGACATTCGACAACAAGAATACCTGGAGCCAGAAGTACAATCTGATATGGGACAAGGTATTAGACCTTAACCTGTTCCCAGAAAAGGTATATGACACGGAGACAAAATACTATCTCACGAAAGGGAATAAATTTGGTATACCGCTGGATAGCCGTAAATCCTACACCAAAAATGACTGGATCGTATGGACCGCTACCTTTGCGCCTGAAAAAGAGCAGTTTGAGGCATTGATCAAACCGCTTTACATACATGCATTAGAGACGCCATCCCGTGTGCCGCTCAATGATTTTTACGATTCAGAAACAGGTATCCGTGAAAACTTCAAAGCAAGAAGTGTTGTAGGCGGATTCTATATGAAAGTCTTAGCTGACAAATTACACACTAACTAATACGATACGATAAAATACAGGTCTGTACAGCAACTATCAATTACACAATTGATAGTTGCTGTATTTCATTCTATCAAGCGGATTAAATGAACAACAACGCCCTTCCTACAAAACCTCACTACCAGGTATTAGACGGATTACGTGGTGTGGCTGCGATCATCGTCGTATGGTTCCATCTTTGCGAACCACATGCCACCAGTCACCTGACGCAATGGATCAACCACGGGTATCTTGCGGTCGACTTTTTCTTTTTACTCTCCGGTTATGTAATAGGCTACGCATATGATGACAGATGGGACAAACTTACAGTAGGTACCTTTTTAAGACGTCGTTTTGAGCGGCTGCAACCACTTGTGGTCCTGGGGATGACATTGGGGGCAATTGGTTTCTATTTTACAGAATCTACGATCTGGCCATTGATCCATACCGTGCCTGTATGGAAAATGCTGCTCGTGATGCTGATTGGTTATACCATGTTGCCAGTGCCATTGTCCATGGACATACGTGGCTGGCAGGAAATGCATCCGTTAAACAGTGTAGGGTGGTCCTTATTTTTTGAATACATCGCCAATATACTATATGCATTAGGGATCAGGAAATTGCCAAACTGGGCTTTAGCTATTCTGGTAAGTATAGCAGCCGCAGCGCTGGTACATTTCGCTGTAACCAATGCAAATGGCGATGTAACAGGCGGCTGGACACTGACACTAGAACAGGTGAGGGTAGGGATGACGCGAATGATGTACCCATTCTTTGCGGGGTTGTTATTATCACGGATCGGGAAACCCATTCATGTGAAAAATGGTTTTCTCTGGTGTACCCTGTTGGTAGCAGCGATATTATTCATGCCACGTATCGGAGGGGCAGATCATTTGTGGGTAAATGGGCTGTATGAGGCGGTCTGTATCATTCTGGTTTTCCCTGTAATCGTGCTGATGGGTGCAGGAGCAAATGTGACTGGTAACAGCGAACATAAGATTTGTAAGTTACTGGGAGATATATCTTATCCGCTGTACATGACCCATTATACCCTTGTTTATTTCTATGTGGGATGGGTAAGTGATCATAAAGGGATAACAATGGGAGCGTCCTGGCCATATGCCTTAGCTACGTTTTTGGGAGCGATTGTAGTCGCCTATGCGAGTTTGAAATTATTTGATGAGCCGGTACGTGCCTGGCTGCGTAAGAAGTTGAAGTAAATAAAGAGGGGTTAGTGCAGGATGTTACGCCTGTCACTAACCCCTATCAACGACCGGCAAGTGGTCGACATATTTCCGGATCTGATTTCTCAAAAGCAGATATATCCTCTTTTGTTCTTTGTACGATACTAGCTTGTATGACTTAATCCTGGGTCATGCCAAACCAGTCACTCAGGAACACCTGACCCGTTTGCAGAGAAGTAACCCTGATCACACATGGAGCCGCCGGCGGCATCGTTTTATTAAGACCGTTTACCAGCACACCATTATTGGGAGCATTGGCCGCAAGAACAACGACAGAATTATCCAATGCGCCGACACGTTCTACTTTTACAGCCGTACCCGTAATCCTCGTAACATCCCAATAAACATTTTCTTTATAGTCTGTCCATTCATAGTCAACAGTTCCTTTTGGCGTTCTTACCTCTTTTTCTCTTACACAGGTGCCATTGGCATTGGCGTAATTTTGTCCTTCCCGGTCAATATCTGCCTGTGCCTGTGCATTTGCATTCCCCTGAGATTCGTAAGAGGTATATCTGCCCTCAGGTACGGTATATGTTACACCTGGGCCTGCCAGGTACCAGTCCCCGCAATTATTTTTCCAAAAGGTCTTTGAGATCGCAACGCTTCTGTATAAGGTTGGTATGATCGTTACATTGATCGTGATAGGTGAGAGATCAACAACGAGGGCTGAATTACCTCCCCTGTAATATTGGCCTTTAACTGTTAACACGCCCGTTTTATTCGTGGAACCGACGTTATTTCCGGTATAAACGACCTGTACATCTGCATTCGTAGGCGCTTGTAATATACTTAGATTGGAGGTGATGGTTATACTTCCAGGTTTGATGACAGAGCCATCGAAATTATTCTGAAGGGAAAATCTGTACATGTAAGATTTTCCATCTTGTACCTGAACAAACGGGCTTATAGCAACCAGGCCCTGGGCAATCAATGATACAGGCAATAGGAATACTACCACCAGGTAAAGGAGGCATTTTTTCATTTTATAAGTATTAAGCTTAATTAATAGGTTTTAGTTTTGAGCAGTATTGACTTGCACGTAATATAATTCTAAAGCTTTTGTATCAGCATGATATTTCCCATTGAGGAAATACTGTAGCGAAGAATCTTTTTTATGTTGGCATTTTGTGGTAAAATACTCTGTAGATTCTGGCGCATAAAATGTTACATTATTGTCAACGAAAATGTAATCGCCGGATACTTCAACTTTAGATTTGGAACTGGTGTCTCCTGCTTCAGACGGATTGTAAGAAAAACTTAAGCCTATTTCAGGAAATGATCTGGATAGCGCTGAAGAACTTAATTCGCTTGTTAAGTTGGGTTCTTGTGGCTTGGTTTCAGTAGCTTTAGTACAGGCTGTAAAAAATGTTGGTGTGAGAATGGTCAACAACATCGTGATTTTGAGATAACGATTAGTCATTAATGTGGGTTTTAATTCCAGTGAAATTATTTGTTCTGATAGGGTAATCCAAATATCTGCAATTAACTTAATGTTATGAACGGGAGAGGGGTAGGGGAATGGAGATATTGGGCGCATTCAGGTAATATGCGCTTTATACGAATTGATGAATGCAGGTTATCGGTGATATTACTTCGTTAGAGAGGTTGATACTATTTTCTGAGATAATGCAATAAATGGATAATCTGTTTTTGACATGTTGACGTTAAAATTGGGGCCTTCTTGTCGTTCGAATGCAAAAGACAAAGTGCATGTTGTTGAACTATGCATAAAAAACAAAAGAAATGGCACCGTTAATCTTTCATTGTGGCGTAAACTACCTTTTTCCGGCTTGATCTCAAATGACAGTGACATATTTGTCAACTTGTGCTGAATTGTATCGATCGCGTCAAAATATATGCTGTTACCGGTATACATGCATGGTATTGTATCGATAGCATGATCATCATTTTCACAGATCAGATCAACGCGCGCCACTCTCAGACTATCAGATTTATTACGCCATGTTTTACGCACTCTTACCTTCAATTCTATAGGAGCATCCCAGACATAAAAATATATTTGCCTGGAATCTCTGAAGTTGCTGCGGGTGAATGCCTTCACCACAATGATGGATATGAAAACAAATAGGGAAAAAAGTAAAAACTGCTTCATAGGGCGAGGTACGTGCTTGTTTAGGATAGGAATTAAGGCCGGGTGGCAATATTATTTCTAGTGTTCAGATCAGTAAGATGTGTAATGTAATAGGCGGCCAGGTGTAATCTTTATCAGACTTTTTTAAAAACCGTAAAAGGAGCAACCGACAACCTTCAGCTACCAAAATACCTGAAACGCTGACTTTAACTCCCTCATTCTCAGTCCCCGGAAACAAAAAAGCCTCCAAATCTTTCGACTTGAAGGCTTAAAGCTTGCGGACCAGACGGGACTCGAACCCGCGACCTCCGCCGTGACAGGGCGGCATTCTAACCAACTGAACTACTGATCCTTCCCTTGTTTTCGGGGCAGCAAAGATAGCAACAAACAAATCAATTTTACAAATCTTTTTTAAAAAATATTTTAGCGTTTATCTTTACACCGTACTTTAACCAATTTTATACGCAAATATGCAATTCCTGGATTTTGAGAAACCTATTGAGGACCTGTATGATCAGTTGGCAAAACTGAAGGAGAATGGCGCAAAGTCGGGTGTAGACGTTACAGCTACAGTAAAGGAGTATGAGCAGAAGATCGCTGATACCCGCCTTGAGGTGTACGACCACCTGACCAGTTACCAGAAGGTACTGCTCAGTAGGCATCCCGATAGGCCCTATACCCTCGCCTACATCGAGAAGATGTGTACCAATTTCGTGGAGCTGCACGGCGACAGGAATGTGAAAGACGATAAAGCCATGGTCGGCGGTTTCGCTGAACTAGATGGTGAAACTGTCATGTTCATTGGTCAGCAGAAGGGGATAAATACCAAAATGCGTCAGATCCGCAACTTTGGGATGGCCAACCCGGAAGGTTACAGAAAGGCGCTTCGCCTCATGAAACTGGCTGAAAAGTTCAACAAGCCTATTGTTACCCTGATAGATACTCCTGGTGCTTATCCTGGTCTCGAAGCTGAAGAGCGCGGACAAGGGGAGGCCATCGCCCGTAATATTTTCGAAATGGTGAAATTACGGGTGCCGGTTATCTGTATCATCATCGGTGAAGGCGCTTCTGGTGGTGCACTGGGTATCGGTATCGGAGACAGGATCCTGATGCTGGAAAACAGCTGGTATACAGTGATCTCTCCGGAAAACTGCTCCACGATCCTCTGGCGTAGCTGGAATTTCAAAGAGAAGGCCGCTGAAGAGCTGAAACTGACTTCCGACCATATGAGCCGCTTTGGCCTGGTGGACGGTGTCATCAAAGAGCCGCTCGGTGGTGCGCATGTGAATCCGGACGAAATGGCGGAAATTCTCAAGAAGAAGATCAAGGATACCCTGGCAGAACTGAAAAAGATCGACGCCGATACCCGTATCGAGCAGCGTATCGACAAGTTCAGCAACATGGGCTTTTTTGAAGAACGCTAAAAATATTTCGTTATATACCATTCCAAATTATAATCTTTGCACCTCTTTACGATTGATAAAGAGGGCGATTTGGAATTTGTTATCTGGAATCTACACTCAATATGGAACAATTGAAAGGCACCGGTGTGGCACTGGTTACGCCCTTTAAAAAAGACGAAAGCATCGACTGGAATGCTTTGGAGAAAGTGATTGATCATGTGATTTCCGGCGGGGTTGACTACGTAGTATCCCTGGGGACGACCGGAGAAACTCCTACACTTAGCTCAGAAGAGAAGCTGGACATTATGAAATTTACCTTCGAAAAGGTGAATAAGCGTGTACCGGTGGTTGTAGGCATTGGTGACTACAATACCCGTGACGTTGTCAAGCGACTCGAAACCTGTCCGCTGGATGAAGCTGCTGCTGTACTGAGCGTTGCTCCCTACTACAGTAAGCCCAGCCAGGAAGGATTGTTCCAACACTATAAGGCCGTTGCGGCAGCATCTCCCAAACCGATCATCCTGTACAACGTACCTGGCAGAACAGGCCGTAACATGATAGCGCAGACGACCCTGCGCCTGGCGAAAGAGGTAGCCAACATCGTGGCAATGAAAGAAGCCAGCGGTGACATGGTACAGTGTATGCAGATCATCAAGGACAAACCAAAGGATTTCCTGGTTGTCAGCGGTGACGATGCACTGGCATTCCCTCAGATCGCGACCGGTATGGACGGACTGATCTCTGTGGCAGCTAACTACTTCGCAAAGGACGTAGCTGACATGGTGAAGGCTGCACTGGCCAGCGACAACGTAAAGGCCCGTGAACTGCACTACAAGCTGCAGGATTCCTTCGATCTGATGTTCGAGGAGAATAACCCTGCCGGCGTAAAAGCGTTCATGGCAGAAGGTGGTCTGATCGAAAATGTATTCCGCCTGCCGGTAGTGCCGGTAAGCGCAGGTTTACACAGCCGTATCGCCGCTTTCAACAAAAGCTACAAGTAAACCGCTAAGCGGTAGAAATAAAGCACCCCGTTCTGCCTGGCAGGACGGGGTGTTGTGTTTTATGCGGTATGTGGGAGAGGTCAGATGATATAACTGACGCCTTCCAGCGCGAGATCGGAATTGGGAAATACCTCCCGGCATTCTGCCTCAAATGGCGTCAGATCGGTGTATTTCGACGAGAAATGCCCTATAATGAGCCGGTGGGCGTTGGCCTTTAATGCCAGTGTGGCTGCTTCCACGGTCGTACTATGGAACCTCTCTGCCGCCCTTTCTGCCAGATTGTGCAGATAGGTGGTCTCATGATAGACGAGGTCAGCATCTTGGGCAAAAGGGATCAGGTCCTCAGAAAAACGGGTATCTGCGTAATAAACATACTTTTTACCCGTAGGTGGCGGCAGGGTAACCCAGTCATTTTTGACGATCAGACCATCTTTACGGTGATAATCAGCGCCTTGCTGTAATTTGCTGAAGTAGGCGGCTGGTATCTCATACGCTTTGGTCTGGTCAGGGATGATCTTACGCTTGCGTTTTTGCATTTCGAAGACAAATCCATAGCAGGGAATACGGTGTTGGGTAGGGAAGAAGCTGACTTTCAGGTCTTTATCCTCTAGGATAACCCCCTGGTTCGCTTCCAGTAATGGCACGAACTGTAGCTCGAACTGCAGGATGGTGCCAGAGCATTCCATCTGGAGCCGTAAAATAGCCTCCAGTTCGGGCGGGGCAAACACTGTTAATGGGTCTTGCCGTCCGAGCAGACTAAGGCTGTTTATAAGCCCTATAAGGCCGAAATAATGATCTCCGTGAAGGTGGCTGATGAAAATATATCTCAGGCGGCTCCTTCTGATCTTATAGCGCGCAAACTGTAATTGTGTGCCTTCTCCGCAATCCACCAGTATCAGCTGATCATTACATGTCACTATCTGAGCCGTCGGATGTCTTTCTAACGTGGGAAGAGCTGAGTTATTACCTAAAATGGTGACTGCAAACATGAACGAAAAAAAATATTTACCAAAAATCCTTATTTATTCCGGAAAATGGAATTGAATTCCACATTCCGGAAAAATATGGCATCAATGTGAGAGCAGGGAAAAAATTATTCCTCGTCCTGCAATAATTCCCTTTCAAGATCTTCCATCATGACCATGTCAATGGCTTCAGACATTGTAGGGACGAGGTTATACGCCGATTCGTCGGCAATTTTAAGATCATTTGTTAAAGTGCTGTTAAGGCCGGTTACCGCGCAGGACAGTCCGCTGTCATACTGCTGGTGATATACTGTTAAAATGGCTTTAATCCCTTCAGCATCGGCTTTTTCCACTAAGGCCATGTCCAGTATAAGGTTACGTCCATCCAGACCTGGTAATTCTGATACCTCCCTGGTAAACCCGGCTGACAAATTAGCATCCAGTTGCGTAATTTGAGGCTGTACGATCAGGATTTTTTCTTTGGTATCAATTTTGAATTCCATAAGTAAGATTTTCTTTTATAAGTTAGTAAATAAGTAATCGGGAATCCTGCCACATAACAGCCTTCTTTCTTACTTAACAGCCCATAATTGTACACTTGTACTATTAAAGTGTTAGGGTAAAGGTAAATCAAAATTATTTGCTAATATTGTATAAGCAAGTCCCCGTAAGGGTTTTAATAATTTAATATTCTCACAATGGACCAGAATTTTTCACCGCAAGTAAAGGAGATCATTTCGTTTAGCAGAGAGGAAGCTTTACGCTTGGGAAATGATTTCATCGGCACAGAGCACCTGCTGCTAGGCATAATTCGAGAAGGGGAAGGGACAGCTGTTAAAATTCTGCAGGCCTTAAATGTAGACCTTTATGAACTTCGTAAAGAGGTTGAGTTGGCCGTAAAAGATAAGACAGGAAAAAATATTGCCAATATCAACAGTCTACCGCTTACAAGGCAGGCAGAAAAGGTTATACGTGTTACTGTGCTCGAGGCAAAAGCCCTCAAGAGCCCAACCGTGGAGACCGAGCATTTAATGCTTTCAATCCTCAAGAATAAAGAAAACGTTTGTACACAAATCTTACAACAGTTTGACGTGGATTACGACACTTTTAAAAACGAACTGGGCTTCGTAAAATCAGCCGATCCCAAGGCAGAGTTTGATGATCCTGGAGAAGAGGAGTTTGAAGATGAGCGTAAGAGCTTTGCCTCCAAGGCTAAACAAACCAATACCAAGTCCAAAACCCCTGTGCTGGATAATTTCGGCAGGGATATCACCAAGCTGGCCGAGAGTGGCAGCTTAGACCCTATTGTTGGTCGCGAGCAGGAAATTGAGCGTGTATCGCAGATATTATCCCGCCGTAAGAAAAACAATCCGATCCTTATCGGGGAACCGGGTGTTGGTAAAACAGCTATCGTAGAAGGCCTTGCGCTGCGTATCGTACAGCGTAAAGTGTCCCGCGTACTGTTTGACAAACGCGTGGTAAGCCTTGATCTGGCGGCGCTGGTTGCAGGGACAAAATATCGCGGACAGTTCGAAGAAAGGATGAAGGCCATCATGAACGAACTGGAAAAGAACCGTGATGTGATCCTGTTCATCGACGAGATCCATACCATTGTAGGTGCAGGTGGTGCTTCAGGTTCCCTGGACGCTTCCAACATCTTCAAACCGGCCCTGGCTCGTGGAGAACTCCAGTGCATCGGTGCATCGACCCTCGATGAGTACCGTATGTACATCGAGAAAGATGGCGCGTTAGACCGTCGTTTCCAGAAAGTAATGGTAGAACCTCCAACCGTGGATGAGACTATTCAGATCCTGAATAACATCAAGCCTCGTTACGAAGAATACCATAATGTAAGCTATTCTCAGGATGCGATCGAAGCGTGTGTTAAACTCAGCGACCGTTACATGACAGACCGTCTGTTACCTGATAAGGCGATCGACGTACTGGATGAAGTAGGCGCAAGAGTTCACCTGAAAAATATCAATGTTCCGCAGAACATCCTTGACCTGGAAAAACAGATCGAAGATATTAAGCAGGAAAAGAATAAAGTCGTAAAGAGCCAGCGTTTTGAAGAAGCTGCTGCATTACGCGATACTGAAAAGAAACTCGGAGAAGACCTGGAAAAGGCAAAGAACGTTTGGGAAGAAGAAGTGAAGCACAAACGTTATCCGATCGACGAAGAAGCTATCGCAGAAGTAGTAAGCATGATGACAGGTATCCCTGTTAAACGCATGGTACAGGCTGAAACTGAAAAACTCCGTCGTATGGGTGAAGACCTGAAAGGCGCTGTGGTTGGTCAGGACGAAGCCATCTCTAAAGTTACAAAGGCGATCCAGCGTAACAGGGTAGGGTTGAAAGATCCTAAGAAACCAATCGGTACTTTCATCTTCCTGGGTCCGACCGGGGTTGGTAAGACCGAGCTGGCAAAATCCCTCGCACGTTATATGTTCGACTCAGAAGATAGCCTCATCCGCATCGATATGAGTGAATATATGGAGAAGTTCTCCGTAAGCCGTCTGATAGGTGCGCCTCCGGGATATGTTGGTTATGAAGAAGGTGGTCAGCTGACTGAAAAAGTACGCCGTAAACCTTACTCTGTGATCCTCCTGGATGAGATCGAGAAAGCTCACCCTGACATCTACAACATCCTGTTACAGGTGCTGGACGATGGTATCCTGACCGACGGTCTGGGTCGTAAGGTGGATTTCAAGAACACCCTCATCATCATGACGTCTAACATTGGTGTACGTCAGCTGAAAGATTTCGGTGCAGGCGTTGGTTTCACTACCTCCGCAAAAGCAAACAACGAAGAGGACAATACTAAATCAGTAATTGAAAAAGCGCTGAAACGTACTTTCTCTCCTGAGTTCCTGAACCGTATCGATGATGTGATCATATTCAACTCTCTGAGCAAAGAACATATCTATACCATCATAGATATCACTATGCAGAGTGTACTGAAACGTCTGCAGAACCTGGGCTTCAGCCTGGAACTGACAGAAGAAGCCAAAGGCTTCCTGGCAGAGAAAGGTTACGATCAGCAGTTCGGCGCCCGTCCACTCCACAGAGCCATCCAGAAATACCTGGAAGACCCATTGGCAGAGGAAATTCTGAATATGAACATCCATAACGGAGATGTCCTCATTGCAGACCTGGACAAGGAAAATCAGAAACTGATCTTCACTTTAAAGAACTCTTCAAAGAGTAACAAATCCGAAAAATCAGAGGCATAATAAGCCATAGTTGATAGAAATGTTTTGATAAAGGTCCCGGACGAAAGTCCGGGATTTTTTTGTTTATATACTTGCGGTAAATAGATGGATAATAGTATACAGATGAATAAATAGATCACCCAATGAATAAATAGCTATTAAGATAAATAGACAGGGATATAAAGTGGACAGATAATAGATAATAAGATGACTTCATAACCAGATGAATCGGTAAATGGAAAAATAGAAAAATAGATAGATAGATAGATAGATAGATAGATAGATAGATAGATAGATAGATAGAGATAAGAAACAAATAAAGAACTAGACATATACTGATATATGCCTACCGCTTAAGAGACCAGCTCTATCAGCGGAGGGGTTGAGGTGGAGACAAAGGGCCTTAGCCCTTTGAGAGCGTGCCCCGCTTGACAAAGGTTCAATCAACCATCCCACCGCCCAACACGACCCACCCAGCCCAATAGCACACCTCGAAAAAGGGCGTCAGCCCGGCGTCCCACCTCAACCCGCAGCAAGCCGTCTATCTGAAAAAATTATCATCTTATTCCCAAAGGCTCCCTACAAAGCCACCTAATCATATATTTATATGGCTATCTGATACTTATACCAAATATAACATGAACGTGTTACCTCGCTGCCATATCCCTGATTTCAGGGATATGGTAATCAGTACTTCCCATATATTTAAAAAATAAACAAATGATAATCAATACTATATAAAACCCAGTTATGAATCAAAATCATACGTTCATGTCATAACATCATTATCAATAATATTAGATATTTGCACCATACAAATACTGCTAAGGTTATTCCACCTTGCATCAGCATATATCGTTTCGTAAACAGACATGTGAACAATTCATACATCCACAACTTTTTTAACCTGAAATTTTACTGAAGAACTGAGTGCCTGGCAAACGCGGGTGATTGGTCTGTAGTTTATTAAAATGATAAACTATCAGGCTATAGATGTGCATGATTCAATCATGGTGAAGTTCGTTTGCAATTACATCAGAACAATTTAACTAAACATAAAATCTATCTATCCCTATACTATGAAATCAGTTATACGCAACACTTCCCGTACACTCGTTCTGGCTGGTGGCATCACGCTGGCAGCTACTGCCGCCAACGCTCAGATGAAGATTGGTGACAACCCCTCCCAGATCACTAAATCAGCTATTCTCGAGCTGAATAGTACCAAGCAGGGTCTCTTGCTGCCAAGAGTTCCAAACTTTACCGCTATCGACGCTGCCATCGGAACTGATGTCGTAGATGGAATGGTTGTATACCTGGCAAGCGGTAGTGCTACCACCGAAGGTATCTACATGAGAAAAGCAGGCGCCTGGGTGAAAATAGCAAGCACCGCCGACGCACTGGCAAACTGGAGCCTGAAAGGTAACGCAGGTACAACTGCGACTGACTACATCGGTACTTCCGATGCGCAGCCGCTGTCTATCCGTACAAACGGTGTAGAAGCGATCGGCGTACAGGCTGACAGACAGGTGAAACTCTCTACAGTTAATGCAGACAACACTACCCTGGAAGTGATCATGCTGAGCGCTTCCGGTATCGTTGCTAAAAGAACATTACCGCAGACAGCCTTCAACACCCTGTTTAACAACATCAAAACTACCGCTGACTCTGCAAACGCAGCATTCAATGTGACGGAGAACGTGGCAACCGGTGAGGTAACTGTAAATGCACCGATCCTGGCGCCATCTACTACCGCTACTTACGGTTTCCTGAAAAAATCTGACTGGGATAAATTACAGGCACTCTCCAGCGGTAACAACATGAGCATCGCTGACTTCATCACCACTGTTGCTGCTGCTGAAGTGAACAGAGGTGGCCGTATCTCTTATGATGCTGCTACTGCCAGCTATAAACTGGAACTCGTTGCTGCCGGCGCTGCACAGGCAGGTATCGTGACCACCGGTACACAAACCTTCGGTGGCGACAAGACCTTCAACGGTGCAACTACCGTAGGTAATACCCTCAACGTAACAGGTGCTACCACCCTGGGTAATAACCTGTCCGTAACTGGTACCTCTACACTGACGGGTGCAACCACCGTAGGTGGTACACTCGGTGTAACCGGCGCTACCAACCTTGGTAACAACCTCACTGTAACTGGTGGAACAACCCTGAACACACTGGCGGTAACTAACGCAACTACACTAAACGGTACTTTAGACCTGAATTCAGTGGCCAACGCGGCTACCGCTACATCTTATGATGTATTGGTTCGTGAAGGCAGCACAGTGACTAAAAGACCTTTTGACCTCGATGCTATCGCAAAAGCGATCCGCACGATCAAAGCTGGTACAGGTACTACTGATAATGTGAACGTGAATTTCAAAACTGATAGTGTTGGTACGAACTTCGATATCCAGGCTACTACAAACGATGTATCGTTCAATCTGCCAAACGCAAGTGCAATAGATGCGTCTCACACTGCTGCGCAACGAGGTGTGGTATCGACAGGTAACCAGAGCTTCGCGGGTAACAAAAGCTTCGCTGCTACTGTAGCTGTAGGCACCAACGCTCCTGCCAACTCAACACTGGAAGTGAACGGTTCTGTACAGATGAGAATTTACAAAACAACTGCATCCTATACCATCACTGATACCGATAACACAGTACTGGCTGACGCAACAAGTGGTTCTCTGACCATCACACTGCCAGCTCCTTCTACTGCTATCGCAGGTCGTATCTATACGATCAAAAAGATCGGTACAGGTGATATCAACAACTCCGTGAGAGTACTGCCAAGTGCAGGTACGATCGAAGGTGGTGCTGATTACATGATTTACAACGACTGGACTTTCGTTACTATACAGACTGATGGCGTTAACTGGTACATCATCAGAAAATAATAAGCATCTTATTTAACAGGAGCAGCAACAGGCTGCTCCTGTTACTCATTGTTATGCTGTATTTCCAGTAACCTACCTATAAAGACCTATGAAAATATTGAATTGTCGCGGCGGAATCCTGAGCTTGTGTGCTTTCTTACTTCCCGTACTGGCACACGCGCAGCAACTAAAATTGGGGTCCGCTCCTACAGTGATCGAGAAATCTGCATTGTTAGACCTGAACAGTGATAAACAGGGCCTTTTATTGCCTCGCGTAAGTAATTACGGCGTGGCTCCATTGAATGCTGCACCCGATGGTATGATCATTTACTATGTGCCTGACAAGACACTCTATGTCAGAAAAAATGGTATATGGAGAAAACTGATCGACGAGACCGCAACTACCAGCGGCGTTACATCCGTGAACGGACAAACTGGTCCGGCTGTTACCTTAACCACCAACAATATTACTGAGTCCGTGAACCTGTACTATACTGATGCAAGAGCAAGGGCTGCATTCAGCGCCGGTACAGGTATCGGCATCACCGCAGGTGGTGTGATCTCAGCATTGAATACAACTGCGCTCTGGAATGCTTCACAGCTCCAGGGACGAAATGTTTCCAATACTGCTCCAACAAATAATTACGTCCTGACATGGGACAACGCTACCAGTACCTGGATGCCGAAAGCCGCTGCTGGCGGATCTGGTACTGTAACTTCTGTAGGCTTATCGCTGCCTTCCATATTCAATGTGACCAATAGCCCGGTTACTACTTCCGGCACATTAACCGCGACATTCAACAACCAGAACCAAAGACTGTTCTTCGCCTCTCCGGTATGGTCAAACGGCGCACCGTCTTTCAGGGCACTGGATGCAAACGATATTCCTAATATAGACGCCGGTAAGATCACCAGTGGTGTATTGCCTGTAGCACAGGGTGGTACAGGTATCAACTACCTCGGTTCCCCTAAAGATGTGATGAAAGTAAAGGCTGATGGCAGTGGTATTGAATGGTCAAATGACTATGTAGCGCTGACTTCTACCCCCAACTTCAATGGTGATGTGACCGCTACGGGTAACTTCTATTCTGTAAATACTTCCCTCGTCAATGTGGGGACCGCCGGTACCTATACGAAAGTAACTACCGATGCAAAAGGCAGGGTGACCAATGGTACCACATTGCAGGACACTGATATTCCTGGTCTTGATGCCAGTAAGATCATCAATGGCGTATTCCCGATCGCAAGAGGTGGCCTCGGACTGAACTATTTTGGTTCTGCCGGACAATCCATCCGCGTGAACAGTGGTGGCAACGGCTTTGAATATTATACACCGTCCGCTTCTTCTACAACGATCACTTTAACTGGCGATGCAACAGGTAGCGGTACTACCAGCATTCCTGTAACGCTTGCCAACAGTGGCGTAACTGCTGGTACTTATACGAAGGTAACAGTAGATGCAAAAGGCCGGGTCACAACAGGCGCCAATCTCGCCGCTGGTGATATTCCTGCCGGTTCAGCGAATTATATTCAGAACATCAGTTCAGGTACACAGACCGCCAACTATGCCATCAGTGGTAATGGTAGCATAGGAGGGAACTTCACCCTGTCATCCATGACTGCGGGTTCTGTATTGTTTGCAGGTACCGGCGGACTAACGTCTCAGAAGAACGCCAACTTCTTCTGGGATAACACCAACAACCGTCTGGGCGTAGGTGTCAACGCTCCTGGTAATACACTGGACGTAGGTGGTACAGTAGCAGGTACCGGTGTTTCGGGTCTGCGCCTGAGAGCTTTGAACAGCGCCACCGTACAACCTTACAACAGCAAGGTATTATCGATCAATAACAACGGCGATGTGATCGTGACACAGAATGCGGCTGCGAGTAACTGGCTGATCACGGGTAACAGTGCAGTTGATGCTACTACCCAGTTCCTCGGTACAACCGATGATAATAAGATGGTGATCAAATCCAATAATACATCCCTGCTGGAATTTGGTCGCAGGCAGACATTAGGGCTGACAGACACCTATCCTGACTACAACGATAATAACGAAATGGTGACATATATGCGCTCTGCGTTACAGTTCGCTGTTCCATCAACCGTAAGTTTTTATAATCCGAAAATGTGGACAACTGCAGATGGTAACTTCCGTATGAAAGGTTGTTCTGCGGGTACTGACTATTTTGAGTTTGGCGCAACGGGTACTGCTAATGCTGGTGGTTTTGAATTTATCATCGGGGATGATGGAGATGAACCGATTGTATTTAAGAGTTATAACTACAGCGGACCTACTTTCACAGAGATCATGAGACTGCAGAATAGTAATGTGGGGATCGGCCTGGGTGGCGCAACACCGGCAAAACGTCTGCACATTAACGCGAATAATGATGCTATACGTGTTACAAACCTGTCTTCTGGCAGTGGTACACCCCTGGTGATCGCTTCTAATGGAGACATCACAAAAGGTACATCACTGGATGGTATGACGATTAATACATTGACTGTGGGTACAAGTGCATTGTCACTGTCCAATGGCAATAATAATCATAACCTCAATGTCGGTAATACTTCTTTCGTCAAAATCACCGGCCCTAGCAATAATTTCACCATATCTGGTATTGCCGGAGGTGCAGATGGACGTACAATTACTTTGTACAACGCATCGACAGAAAATATGACCATCGCTAACGATAGCAACAGCAGTACCGCAGCCAACAGGATCTACACAAATGGGAACACCATTACAACAACTGGTAATGGTACTGTTACGCTGATGTATTCTTCATCAGATAACAGATGGATTGTTACAGCCTATACACTTTAATCATATTAAAAGCACAGGAAGCGATACTAAAAGCATAATACCTGCATGAAGAGATATTTACTCATATTATGTTTTCTGGTTCTCTCAATAAATACCATGCATGCCCAGCAGGCTGCTTACATTCCTGCTGACGGCAAAGTATGGAGCTTTGGGAATGTCGCCTTCTTCGGCGATGTGACCAATGATGGAACGCTGGGCTCAAGTCCGGCCTCTGTGCTTTACTTCCTCGGGAAGCAATGGACAAATGGTTATACCGCTTTATTGTCAGATGAAAGTACTTCCGGTAAAGACGGTACAGGTGGTACATTCCGTTTTGCCGGTAATAAAGGTCAGCAGATCGTTGCCGGTGGATATAACGTAGCCGCTAAAGCAGGCCCCAGCTTTCCCAACCTGGAAGTCAGCAATACCAATGGTATCATCCTCGCAGACCTCAATGACCTGCAGGTAAGAAATACTTTACAGCTGACCAACGGTCACGTCTATCTGAATGGATGGAACCTGCAGGTAGGTGTGAATGATCCGGGTAAGATCACCGGTTACAGTGATCAGCGTTTTATCGTTACCGGACCGGAAACAGGTGGAGGATTCTTATATCGTGCAAAACTGAGCAGTGCCACCGGACAGGTGGTATTTCCCGTAGGGACAAATGCTGCCAATTATGCACCTGCCGGTGTGAGATATGAAGGAAGTCCGGAGGACTTTAAAGCAAGGGTATTTGACAGCGTATACACCCAGGCGATTGCAGGTAGAACCGTGTATGACAGTGTCGTATTCAAAACGTGGAACCTGGGACAGGAAGGGAACGGTACCGGCATAACAGCCGTTTCATTACAACACATGGACGCCGATGAGGCGCCTGAATATCGTGTGAACCGTTCCAGCAGTTATATCAGTACCTTCCAGGACCGCAACTGGGAACTGCGTAAATCCGTCAACGACAATATGGGGCCCGGCACCCTGACCACGCAACCGATGCGTCAGTCTGCCACCATGCACTCGCGCGGTATGGCCGGCATCGGGAACAATACTTATTTCGCCAAACTGGCATCCTTATCTTATAGTTATCTCCCTGCTGATATCATCTATTTCAATGCATATCGTATCAGCTATTCACTGGTGGACCTGGTATGGCAAACTACCCGCGAAACCAACAATGCCGTATTTGAGATCGAGCGTATGCTGGATAACGAAACGGTATTTAAGAAGATCGCTACCGTGGCGACCAAAGCGCCGAACGGATACAGCACAACCCGCCTGGACTACTATTACCAGGATACAAATGATTATGACGGCTGGAGCTACTACCGTATAAAGGCGGTATCCGCTACCGGGAAATACGTCTATACAGACGTAAGAGAGGTGGGGCCATTGATCCAGGCGACCGTATTCCCGAACCCGAACTATGGTCAGTTTAAAGTAACGGTCAAAGGTATTAAGACACCACTGATCGTACAGATATTTGATACATGGGGTCAGCAGATCCGCAAACTGGAAATGGTGGGTCAGAGCGAACTGAATATCAGGGACATGCCTACAGGTACCTACTTCCTGGTATTGACGCATAAAGACAGCGGAAAACAAGCCTATGTCTGCAAAGTTGTCGTAATAGACCATTGATGCTGATGATATTCCATTTTTCCTTTAACTTTACACCGTCTATTACTTCATACAGCATTTAATAAAGGGGTTTTGAAAAAGATTATTATCACGATCGATGGTTATTCTTCATGTGGAAAGAGTACGCTGGCAAAACAACTGGCAGCGCAACTGGACTACGTCTACATTGACAGCGGCGCCATGTACCGTGCTATCACCCTTTATTTTATTCAGAACCGGGTGGACTGGACAGATCATGATGCTGTAAAGCAAGCTTTACACGACATCCACCTGGAATTTGAATTCAACCCGATCTCCCAGGCCTCTGAAATTACCCTCAACGGGGAAAATGTAGAGCACATGATCCGGGAAATGCTCGTAGCGGAGAAAGTGAGCGAAGTAGCCGCCGTAAAAGAAGTGCGCGAATTCGCAGTGGCCCAGCAACAAAAAATGGGCATCAAAAAAGGGATCGTAATGGACGGAAGGGATATCGGTACAACCGTATTCCCTGACGCAGAACTGAAAATATTCATGACCGCTGATGCTGCTATCCGCGTAGAACGCCGTTTCAGGGAGCTCTATGCAAAAAACAAGAATATCAGCATTCATGAGGTAAAGGAAAACCTGGAACTCAGGGATTATATCGATACCAACCGCGAGATCAGCCCACTCAGAAAAGCAGAAGACGCCATTATTCTGGACAATAGCCAGCTAAGTCAGGATGAACAGCTGAAACTGGTAATTCAGTGGGTAGAAGATGCTACTTTGGTGCAGTCCTGAAATTATTTTTTAGTTTTAAGAAATCCTTTTTAAATTTGTTGTGTTCCCGGTCGTATACCGGGGAGAAACCCTTTCGGTAATTTTCCACATCCTCTCGAATTTCCTGCAATTTTTTATTGTATCGTGTTGACCGGTTCATAACAGTGTGCCGTTTACAATATATTATACCCAACGTGGTCAAGAGAAGTCGTATAAGGTCTCAACCAGATCTTAGTATAACTATATCCATAGACCTGTTGCTATTAACCGTTACTTAACTATATTTTATATATATCGTGGCTTTGTGGGCTGATATTTATTAAACTTAATGTGGTGCAGGGCAGGGATGCCTGCCTTTGCTCCATATTTTCAGTAGGTGTATTCGGTTAATAGGAAGAAGGGGCGAATTCTTTCGCCCTTTCGCTTTTTTAATTAACTTGTGGTATTACCCGGCTGATGCATGTTTAAAGGCTATTTCTATCTACTTTTCTTGCTATTGTTGGTAAAAGGGAATGATATTCAGGCACAGGATTCAGTGCTTGTATTCCGCACACTCGATTCTGCCCGCCGGCTTCCCGGTGATACCGGTAAAGTAAACTGGTTGATCGATAAAGGCAGATCGCTGGGACGGTACTTTGATAAACGTGGGACAGAAAACCCCTTTTTTCAGGAGGCAATTACACTTTCACTGCGCATGAAATATGCGCGTGGCGCCTTCAATGCATACAACGAAACCGGCACCTCCAAAAGAAACAAGTCGGAATATTTACTCGCCGCCGACTATCATCAGAAAGCTGTTAAATACGCTGAAGAAGCAAGAAATGAACGCTGGCTTTGTATTGCCCTGAACAACACCGGCGTTGATTACCGCCGTATGGACGATCAGCTGGAAAAAGCATTCGACTACCATTTCAGGGCCTTGCAGCTGGCCGAAAAGATCAATGACGTCCGTAATATCTGCATCGCTATCAATAGCATCGGGAATATCCACCTCTCCACCGAAAAATACGCAGAAGCGATCAACCACTTTGAAAAAGCGCTCGAACTCGAAAAGCAAAGCAAAAATAACCTGGGCGTCGCCATTAACCTCGGTAATATCGGCTATGCCTACCAGGGACTGAAAAAACTGGACCTGGCGATAGAATACTATAAAAAATCACTGGCTGTCAATCAGCAACTCGATAATAGCGTCGGACTCGCCATCTGTTATAACTCCCTCGGCTCCGTTTACCAGGAAAAAAAAGACTATGCCCGCGCCCTTGAATACTTGAATAAGGCGCTGGAAGTGAATGGAAATGTGGATGATAAGGTGCATGTCGCAGAAAGTTACCTGAATATCGGAAAGCTCTGGAGCCTCCAGGGTAAACACGAAGAAGCCCGGAAATACTTTATGCAGTCTATTAACCTGAGCCTTATCTGGCGGTTCAAATACCTGCTGATGGAGGCATATAAGGCAATAGCCAGCGATTTCAAAGCATCTGGTGATTTCAAACGTTCCATAGAAGCAATGGAGAAGTCGCTGGTATACAAGGATAGCCTGATCAATGAAAAGTCCTCCCTGGCCTGGGCACAGACACAGGCGATCTATGAGGTGGACCGTAAAGACAACCAGATCAAGTTACTGGAACACGATAAGCAGATAAGTGAACTGCGTACCCGGCGGAATGTGGTCTATACCTTGTCAATGGCAGGTTTTGTGCTGATGCTGGGAGTTGGAGGGTTCTTTTATATCCGTCACAGAAACCTGGAGACCAAAAAGCAGACCCTGCAACTGGAACTGCGTTCCCTGCGTGCTCAGATGAACCCTCACTTCATTTTCAATTCCCTGAGCTCTATTCACAGGTTCATCTGGAGTAATAACCAGGAAGAAGCGTCAGACTATCTGACGAAATTTTCCCGCTTAATGAGAATGATACTTGATAATACGCAGTACACATTCATATCTTTGAATAAGGAACTGGAATCATTACGCCTGTACCTGGACCTGGAGAAGTTGCGATGTAATGACGTATTTGAATACCAGATCACTGTAGCAGAAGATATTAACGAAGAAGAAGTAATGATCCCACCGATGATCATTCAACCATACGTAGAGAATGCGATCTGGCATGGTCTGGTGCATAAATCCGGCCGGGGCATGTTGGATATAGACGTCACACTGAAAGGAAAAACCCTGACCTGTACGGTCACAGATAATGGTATAGGACGGAAAAAGGCAATAGAAATAAAGGAAAAAAAGGGACAGACCCATCGCTCCATGGGCATGAAGGTAACAGAAGGCCGTATAGACCTCATCAGGAAGATCAATAATACCAAAGAAGCAGATGTGACGATCATAGACCTGGAAGATGAGACAGGTAAAGCATTGGGTACAAAGGTGACACTCATCTTACCGGTGGAATTTATATTTTAAAAAACCTACACAGACAGCATGAGCGAAATTAAAGCAATCATCGTTGATGATGAGCAACACTGTATAGATGCTCTTCAGACTATGCTTCAGAAGAAATGTCCGGAAGTAACTGTACTGGGAGGCGTGAATAGTGTAAAAGAAGCAAAGGAACTGATAACGGAATTACAGCCGGATGTGGTGTTCCTCGATGTGGAAATGCCACATCAGAATGGCTTTGAGTTGCTGAAAATGTTCGATAAGATCACTTTTGATGTAATATTCACTACTGCCTATGAACAGTACGCCCTGAAAGCGATCAAGTTCAATGCGCTGGACTATTTACTGAAACCTTTCAGTGTAAAAGAATTACAGGATGCCATCCAGAAATGTATCGCCCGTCGTAGCAGTAATGCCGGTAATGGACAGCCGGAAACGACCATTTCTCCCCTGGAAGTGTTCCTCCAGAACATGAAAACGCTGCACCAGACACACAAGAAAATAGCGCTCCCAACTATTAACGGACTGGTTTTTATGCCGGTACAGAATATAGTACGCTGCGAATCGACCGGTAACTATACCCGTATCTTTTTTACAGATAAAAAGAACCTCATGGTATCCAGACCGTTGAAGGAATTTGAGGAGCTGCTGACAGACGTAGATTTTTTCAGGGTGCATAATTCACATCTTATCAACTTACAGCAGATGCAATCTTATATTCAGGGTGAGGGCGGGTTTGCACTGATGAGCGACGGTACGCAGGTTGAAATATCACGCAGAAGGAAGGCTGATTTCCTGAAAAAGGCCATGCAGTTCTAACCAGATTTAACCCGTTTTACGCCACTTACAGGAAATAGACCACCGGATAATAATTCTCTGTTGCGGGCATACGTCTGAAAAACTACTTTTGACTCAGGTTTAAACTTATTACGATATAAAATTTTTTTTCTCTGCATTACTAGCATTGATTAGCCCCAAAGAAAAAAGACACCGCCTGGTGTCTTTTTTGCTTTTATAATCTTTTATATCGTGCTGCTATTCTGCGAATGTAGCCGCCACTTCTTCTATTTTATCTTCCAGGTTGTAAAAAGACAGGAGTCTTCTGATCACTGCTTCCACCATTGCGTCAGGGCAGGAGGCGCCACTTGTCAGCATAATGGTGATCTGCTCTTTTCCTGGCAGGAAAGCACGGCTGTGTAATTCCTGTTTGTGGTGAAAATCCCAGTGATGCACTTCTGCTGCGCTTACCAGTTTCTCTTCAGAAGAGATGAAATAGGTAGGCAATTTCACTTCGCAGAGTTCTACCAGGTGAGAAGTATTGGAACTGTTATAACCGCCCACAACAATAGCCAGGTCAGCAGATTCTTCCAGCAGACCGGTCACAGCGCTCTGGTTGTCATTGGTAGCATAACAGAGGGTATCGCGGGTATCTGCAAAGCGTTCACTGACATTGGTAGCATCGAGGCTATATCTGTCCATGATCACGTTCTTGATATAATCAGCGATCGCCTGTGTTTCTGTCGCCAGCATAGTGGTCTGGTTCACAACACCTACGCGTTGCAGGTCATTGATCACATCAAAACCAGGGGAGTATTGTCCTTTGAAGAGGGTATAAAACTCTTCCGGGTTTTTCTCTCCGGTGATAAAGGTGGCCAGTAGCTGTGCCTCTTTGATATCCTTTACAACGACGGTCGGTGTATTGCTGCGGCTGTGAGAGAAGGTAGCACGGGTTTCCTCATGACCAGGTTTACCGTGTACGATCACGCTGTAAGACTGTTTACCGATCTGTTCTGCCTTGTTCCACACTCTTTCCACAAATGGACAGGTCGTATTGTATTGCAGGGGGGCGATGCCCAGGGAGCTCAGTTTCTCTTCTATTTCGAGGGTAGTACCGAAAGCCGGGATGATCACGATATCTTCAGGCGTCAGTGATTCCCATGGCACCAGTTGTTTACCGGCAGTGTCCATGATGAACTGTACCCCTTTTTCCAGCAGGTCGTTATTAACATGTGGATTGTGGATCATTTCACTGAGCAGGAAAATCCTTTTGTCAGGATTGGCCTCTACTGTCTTAAAGGCGATCTCGATGGCATTTTCCACTCCGTAGCAGAAGCCGAAGTGACGGGCCAGTAATATCTTCAACGGACCGAAATCCAGTACGGTTGGCGTAAAATCCTTTTTCATACGGTCCTGCTGCTTACGGCGGTTTTTGATCGCCGTGATCAGCGGACTGCGATATATAATAGGAACGTTAAATGTTTTCATCTGGCGGCGAAGTTACATATTTTGAATGGCTGACAGGCAGGGCCGGCTATTCCTGACTCATTTTCTTTAACCAGGCTCTTTCTTCAGGACTAAGGCTTTCAATGCCGTTGTCGTTGATCTTGTCGAGTAGTTGGTCCAGACGGAGTTGCTTATTTTCTTCCATACCAGGTTTTACCACCTTGAGCGGAGACTTCTTGGGTTTGAAAGAGCGGCGTCTGGCAGCAGCGGCACGAACTGGTCTGTTAAAGAGCCAGATCAATGGTTGTCCCAGGTCTGTACCATTGTTAAGAAGCTGGATATAGATAAAGCCAAAGAGGGCGCCACCCATGTGAGCGGTAATACCACCTATATTTCCCTGTGTCAGTGAGACCAGGTCCAGTACGATCACGATGATGGCCAGCCATTTCAACCGGATGGTGCCGATCAGGAGCAACCCGATCTCATAATTGGGCAGTTTGGTGGCACAGGCGATCATGATCGCCATTACAGAGGCCGAAGCGCCGATCATGGGAACGTTGGCGCCGCCAAATATCAGGTTATAGACCAGGAGATAGGCGACACCACCAGCGATACCTCCGAGAAGGTAGAGCGGCAGTACACGCTGATTTCCCAGGAAAGACCTGAAGATATTCCCGAACCAGTAAAGGTTCAGCATATTAAAGAGAATATGCAGGAATTCGAAATGAGTAAACATGTAAGTGACTAATCCCCAGGGCTTTCTAAGGAAAGCGAACACATTGGAGTGTATTGAGAGATTGTCAGTAATAAAGAGGGAAATGAAACCGGTTGATGGAGCTATTTTGCCGATCAGGTACACAATTCCCACGACGAGGAAAACAATTACATTCCAGAAAAGAAGAAGATTAATTGTGTTTCCCTGTCTAAGCCAGTAGCGAATATCAGCGCTGAATGAGGTCCCGTTCATACTTGAAAATTAGTACAAAATCTGCAATCGTATATCGATTTAACAGTACATTTTTTTTGCCGGAACGTTGCTAAGGAGGCATTGGGATGGAAGAGGTTGGAGAGCTGTTAAACATGTGAAAAGTCATGATTTTTTGTTCAATATTAATTATCTTTGCCGTCCAACTTAAACTTCCGGGCCCTAAAAATCCGGGGGAATTTAACAAAAGGAGGAACCAAATTTTGGCAGAAAACAACATTTCTAACGAACAAAACGCTGAACAACAGGCACCTGCAGCAGCAGCTCAGGAAACAGCGACAACAAATGCGCCAGTTGTGGCTACAGCTCACGATGATTTCGACTGGAGCGTAGACAAACGTAACGTATCTTCTTATAACAAAGAAGAGAAAGCGAAGTACGATGCAACGTACGACAACACTTTTAAAGTGATCGAGGAAAACGGCCTGCTCACTGGTACTGTAGTTGGTTTAACCAAAACAGACGTAGTGATCAACATCGGCTTCAAATCTGACGGTCTGATTTCACTGAACGAGTTCCGTGATCTGCAGGGTCTGAAAGTAGGAGACGAAGTTGAAGTACTGGTTGTTGAAAAAGAAGACCGCGATGGTAACCTGCACCTGAGCCGTAAACAGGCTCGTCAACAGCGTGCTTGGGAAAAAATCGTGGAAGTTTACAAAACCGGCGAAGTGGTTACTGGTACAGTTACCAGCAAAACCAAAGGCGGCTTGATCGTAGACGTTTATGGTATGGAAACATTCCTGCCAGGTTCTCAGATCGATGTTAAGCCTGTTACAGACTACGACCAGTTTGTAAGCAAAACAATGGAATTCAAGGTGGTTAAGGTTAACGAAGCCATCAGGAACGCAGTTGTTTCTCACAAAGCGCTTATCGAAAGCGATATCGAACAGCAGAGAGTGGATATTATCTCCAAACTGGAAAAAGGCCAGGTTCTGGAAGGTACTATCAAAAATATCACCGATTTCGGCGCATTCATCGACCTGGGTGGTCTGGATGGTCTGCTGTACATCACCGACATCAGCTGGGGACGTATCTCTCATCCAAGCGAAGTACTCCAGATGGATCAGAAGATCAATGTGGTTGTACTGGACTTCGACGACGAGAAAAAACGTATCAGCCTTGGTTACAAACAACTCACTCCGCACCCATGGGATACCCTGCCTGCACACATCACTGAAGGTGCGCGCGTAAAAGGTAAGGTAGTGAACATCGAAGATTACGGTGCATTCCTGGAAATTCTGCCTGGCGTAGAAGGTCTGGTACACGTATCTGAGATCTCCTGGGCTTCTACTCCTATCAATGCTAAAGAATTCTTCAAATTAGGCGAAGAATACGAAGCAGTGGTAGTGACACTGAGCAAAGAAGAGCGTAAGATGAGCCTGTCTATCAAGCAACTGACAGAAGATCCTTGGGCTACTATCGAAACTAAATTCCCGCTGGACAGCCGTCACAAAGGTATCGTGAAGAACATCACTCCTTATGGCGTATTCGTTGAGCTGGAAACTGGTATCGGTGGTATGATCCACATCTCTGACCTGAGCTGGATCAAACGCTTCAACCACCCAAGTGAGTACACTAAAGTGGGTAGCGAGATCGAGGTAGTTATTCTGGGTATCGATAAAGATAACCGTAAACTGAGCCTGGGTCACAAACAGATCGAAGAAGATCCTTGGAACACTTTCGAAACTATCTTCCCGATTGGATCCGTTCATGAAGGTACCGTAGTGAAGAAAGACGAAAAAGGCGCTACAGTTCAGCTGCAGTACGGTCTGGAAGCATACGCTCCTGCACGTCACCTGCGCACTGAAGATGAGAAACCAATCAACGTTGAAGATGTGAAAGAATTCATGATCATTGAATTCGATCGTAGCGAAAAACGTATCCTGGTATCTCATACAAGAGTATGGGAACAAGCGAAAAATGAGGAGAAAGAAGCAGTTGCCAAAGAAAGAAAAGCAGAAGCTGACAAAACTCGTAAAGCTGTGAAAACTATCCAGAACAAGGTAGAAAAAGCTACCCTGGGCGATCTGGGAGCTCTGGCTGAACTGAGAGAGAAGCTGAAGCAGAACGAAGGCGACGAGAAAAAAGGTGAATAAGCTTTTTTAGGTTGTTGAAATACATGAAGGGTGTTCCGAAAGGAGCACCCTTCTTTTTTTGATCAGAAATTAAGAATCGGGACACAGCGGAGCTTTACTTCAGAGATCAGTGTTGGATAATGCCGGAGGAAGTTTAAGTCAGCCGGTTTTCCGGAACTTACCAGACTATAGTCTGGCTATAGTCTGACTATACTTACCCTCCGTTAATGCTCCCAACAAAACGTAGCACTAACGTAAGATGAACATAACATAAGAGATACCTGGTTAGGGGGGAATTGGAAAAGGAGAGATGTTAAAAGTACGATCTGATACAGCGATCTGTTATCAGTAACCATAAATAAAAGTCCCGGTTAGCTATAGCCAACCGGGACTTTTATTTATTATTTATTAAAATTATCTAATTGGTAATCAGTTAATTGATGAAAATATCAACCGGTTTACAATTTTGCCAGTATATCATCATTGAATTCCAGCAGGGAATTCAGCTGTATATCCGCCAGCGCATAACGTTTGTTCTGACGGTTATGTGCTTCTGGCACCACCACTGTCTTCATACGGGCGGCCTTAGCCGCTGTCATACCAGTTACAGAATCTTCAAATGCCACACATTCCAGCGGCGTACTACCCAGTTTTTTAGCACAGGTAAGATATACTGCCGGGTGCGGTTTACCATGCGATTCAAACTCCGCAGAGGAAATCACCTGGAAACGGTCCCTGATACCCATATGGTCAACCGCTGATTCGATCAGCCGCAGGGGAGAAGAAGAAGCCAGTCCTATTTTGAAGTTCTTTTCAGCGAAATAATCCAGGATATATTCCAGTCCTTCCATCGCTTCACCCTCAGCCAGTATCTTGGCAATCACCGCATCGATGATCTCGGTAGTTACCTGCTCATTGTTTTTACCCTCCCATTTGAAGTAGTTATGCCAGTAATCCACTACCTCAGCCGTACGAAGGCCGGTAGTATGACTAGCCAGTTCCATGGTCAGGTCAACGCCTACTGTAGCGAAAACTTCTCTCATGGCTCTGCCCCAAAGTGGTTCAGAGTCAATCAGCAACCCGTCCATATCAAAAATCACCGTGTTTATCATGTGCTTTTCATTTGTTTCTGCGCCGCAAAGATACAACAGCTTGGCTGATTATACTAAAGAGCTGCTGAATGAAACACTGTAATTAGGAATTAGGAATTAAGAATCAGGAGTGGTTGCCTTTTTTTATAGGCAGCCTCAATTCCTGATTTCATGATTGTTAATTCCTGATTGTGCCCCCGGCGGATAAATAATAGTTATCCGCTATAATCTGCGGTTATGACTCCTATCACAGCGCCGTGGCTGCTATCCTATACACAGCTTGCCATACAGGTGTTTTCGCCCCGTGAAGAGTAGAAGGCATCAGGTCTTAACCTCCTACTGTAAGGGCCTAAAATACTTTTGGTATTCTCGCCTATATTTCTAACTTTGTAATAGTCTACTAAAGTAATGGGGAATATAGGAAGCGCTTTGTGGAGGCCCATATGTATAAGAAGAATGATCAATCAAAAGAATCAAACAAAATATACAAAGCCTCCGTCATATTACACGGAGGCTTTTTACTTTATATCTGATAAGGAACAATAACATTTTAATCTCTGATAATTTACCACCAAGAAAATATTACTTATGCAAAGCTTCAGAACAGAACTGGAAAATCCTGTCGTTGAGAGAGATATTATAGAGCTGGAGAAGAAGATCCGTTTATTCCGCGAAGGACAGATCCCTGAGGAAAAGTTTCGTAGCCTGCGTCTAGCGAGGGGTATTTATGGCCAGCGTCAGCCTGGTGTACAGATGATCCGTATCAAATTGCCTTATGGTAAAATGACCCTGGAACAGTGGAAACGTATCTCTGATGTGTCTGATGAGTTTTCAACCGGTAACCTCCACCTGACCACCCGTCAGGACGTTCAGATCCACTTCGTTAGCCTGGACAGAACACCGGAATTATGGAGCAAACTGGACCTGGATGATATCACTATCCGCGAGGCATGTGGTAACACCGTTCGTAATATTACAGCTTCTGACAGAGCCGGTATCGACCCGCAGGAGCCGTTCGATGTAACGCCATACGCAGATGCAACCTTCCGTTACTTCCTGCGTAATCCTATCTGTCAGGACATGGGGCGTAAGATAAAAATGTCATTTTCCAGCAGCGATGCAGATACTGCCTGGTCATTCATGCACGACATGGGGGCTATTCCAAAAGTACGCATCGTGAACGGCGAAGAAGTACGTGGTTTTAAAGTACTGGTAGGTGGTGGTCTTGGTGCACAGCCTTACCTGGCACATGTGGCGCACGAATTTCTGGAAGCTGATCAGCTGATCCCATATATTGAATCCGTACTGCGTGTATTTGACCGTCATGGTGAAAGAGCCAGCCGTCATAAAGCGCGTATGAAGTTCCTGGTGCAGAAACTTGGCTTTGAAGAGTTTTCCAGACTGGTAGCTGAAGAGCGTATTGCCAATAAAGTAAAATCTTATCCTATCGATGCAGCAGCATGGCCTGATACGGAATTGCCCGCAGCAGATGCTACTTTGCCTGCCTACACCGTAAAGGATGCGAAGAAATATGAGGCATGGAAAGCGACCAACGCCTTCCGTCAGCGTCAGGCTGATTACTATGCCGCTTATGTACGTGTACCATTGGGTAATATCAGCTCAGTGATCTCCCGTCAGCTGGTAGAAGCACTCAGACCAGCCGTTGCCAATGACGTAAGGGTAACTGCGAATCAGGGTTTATTACTCAAATACATCCAGCCGGCACACCTGCCTTATGTATTCAGTGTATTGGAAGCTGCCGGTTTCGCAGAACCAGGTTTCGACAGTATCGCAGATATCACTGCCTGCCCCGGTACTGATACCTGTAACCTGGCGATCTCCAGCAGCACCGGTATCTCTACCGCACTGGAACTGGTCATTGCAGAAGAATTCCCGGACCTGGTATATAATAAAGATATTAAGATCAAGATCAGTGGTTGTATGAACTCCTGCGGACAGCATGGTATCGCTTCCATTGGTTTCCATGGTTCTTCCCTTAAGAGCGGTGGTAAGGTGCTGCCTGCCCTCCAGGTACTGCTGGGTGGCGGTATCGTAGGTGATGGCGTAGGCCGTGTGGCGGATAAGGTGATCAAAGTACCAAGCAAACGTGGTCCGGATGTACTGCGTGCCCTGTTGTTAAACTATGAGGCGAACGCACAACAACACGAGAAATTCAACGAATACTACGACCGCCAGGGCGAAAAATACTTCTACGACCTTCTGAAACCATTGACCGATCTGGGTACGCTGGAAGATGAAGACTTCGTAGACTGGGGCCAGGGCGATAAGTTCGCAACCGCTATTGGTGTGGGCGAATGTGCCAGCGTGGTAATTGACCTGGTAGCAACCCTGCTGTTTGAAGGCGAGGAAAAACTGCAATCAGGTAAAATAGCCCTGGACGAAAAACAGTACGCGGATGGTATCTATCATGCCTACTCTACATTCGTTCAGACCGCAAAGGCGCTGTTACTGGGTGAAGGCGTAAGCTGTAATACCCAGACCGGTATCATCAACGACTTCGACAAACACTTTGTAGAAACAGGCAAATGGCCACTGGATGGCAGCTTCAAGACACTGGTATTGCAGATCAATCAGAACGAACCTTCTGAAAGCTTTGCGAAAGAATACTATCAGCAGGCGGAAGACTTCTACAAACAGGCACACGCTTTCAGAAATCAGGCAGCAGCAGTTACTGCACAGTAATTCACTGCGGTTATCAACTCTTAAATGTACACTATGCAGACTATTCATCCGAAATTGACACTGGTAGGCGCGGGGCCCGGCGATCCGGAGCTGATCACCGTAAAAGGTCTGAAGGCAATACAACAGGCCAGAGTGATACTCTATGATGCGCTTTCTAACAATGAATTGCTGGAACATGCTTCCTGCAACTGTCTGAAACGTTTTGTAGGTAAACGTGCAGGTATGCATATGTACTCACAGGAGGAGATCAACTGCATGATCGTGAAGTATGCACTGACCTATGGTAGCGTAGTTCGTCTGAAAGGCGGGGACTCTTTTGTATTCGGCCGGGGCCAGGAAGAACTGACCTTTGCACAGCAATTCAATATCGATACAGAAGTCATTCCAGGTGTCACCAGCGCGATCTCTGTTCCGGGCATTAACAAAATACCGGTTACCGCCCGTAACGTGAGTGAAGGATTCTGGGTCCTGACAGGTACCACACAACGTGGGAGCTTATCCCGTGACCTGGCTTATGCTGTCCAGGCAGATACTACCGTGGTAGTACTCATGGGGATGGGCAAACTGGATGAGATCTCAGCAGCATATGTGGCACTGGGTAAAGGCAATGTACCCGCAGCCATCATTCAGAACGGTACGATGCCCGATCAGAAGATCGGCATCGGGAACGTAGCCGATCTCCAGGAAATTGCCCTGCGGGACAATCTGCGTAATCCGGCTATTATCGTGGTAGGTGAAGTGGTGCGATTCCACGAAGCTTTCCAGACCGTACAGGAAAAGATCGCAGAACAACTGAAAATTGCAGTCTAAGTTTAATATATTACATATGACGGACTACAACGGCCGCCAGGCAGTGTAGTCCGTCGTTGTGTAACCAGTAATCGGATCATTATGGAAGACAATCATCTTTTCCCGGTATTTTTCAAGTTGAACCAGTTGCACGTGCTGGTAGTCGGAGGTGGAAACATTGGTCACGAAAAGGTAAATGCCCTGCTGGAAAACTGTCCATCGGCATATATCACCGTCGTGGCGATCAATTTTCAGCCCGAACTGATCGAATTAGTGAAGGATGCGCCTAACGTGGAGCTGATCAGGAAGCCATTCTCCTGTGGCGATATGCTTGGAAAGGACCTGGCGATTGCCGCTACTGCTGACCGTGAACTGAACCAATATGTATGGGAGAAAGCCAAAAGTAGTCGGGTACTGATCAATGTGGCAGATACGCCGGAATTGTGTGATTTCTATTTAGGTTCCATTGTACAGAAAGGACAACTCAAAATAGCCATATCGACCAACGGTAAATCCCCGACCGTAGCAAAACGCCTCAAAGAGGTCTTACAGGAAGTGATCCCTTCTTCTATTAACGACGTGCTGGACAAATTACAGGTCATCCGCGACAAGATCAAAGGTGATTTTACAGAAAAAGTAAAGCAACTGAACCGGATCACCGATGTGCTGGTCAGAAAAGACTAACCTCAATCTTCTTCTTACGCTTTATCACATTGAATTTAATTCTATATGTGTTTTGACGACCATACCGCTGTTATGGTTGTTGCATTTGATTTGTTTCAGTTAAAATAATACGGGCTTTCAATCTGTTTCAGCTTCTTTTAAGCGCTTGTATATAATATTATCAATAAAAATATATATGTGTTTTTGGGCAAATTGCTTTAAAATATCGATCATGATTCCTACATTTATAACGAAATCATGATAGATGATTGTATTATTTCAAAATTTGAATCGGATAACAGATAGATTGTATTTTTTATAATATATCATCTCCAGCGGTATGAGGATAGCTTCAAGAAACAGATTTGGCAGACTTGTCATAAAAAGGGTTTGGTATAATAACACAGGAACTACGCTTAAGCAACATATTTCCATCGCAAAATCAAATCAGACAGTAAAAGATTTAAAACCAGCCAATGGAATAATACTATCCTATGATTTCCCGGCCAGCAACAGCACCGGACGCTGACAACTGGCCATTTACCAAAAGGGTATAGCACAACTTAACAAACAATCAGCGGTCAAAGGCGGGGCGATTCCCTAAGTCCCCTGCCTTGAGCCGCGCCAAGTATAAAAATATTCCCGCTTCCCTGAAGTATATACCTTATGGCACGAGGCCCAAAAGGGGCCTCGCTAAGGTATTCTCCCGGGACAGCAGAAGGTCTTTCCAGTTTTATCAACCAGATATCAATCGGATCAATCAGATCAACCAGATTTATCAACCAGAATCTATACCGCTTAATTGCGATTATGTCGATTGTCCCCTTATCCAAGGGGTCAACATTTTTCTCCCCGCCCTTATTGGAAAGGAAAAACGGAGAAGATCTTAGTGAAGCAAGGTCCCTGGACAATTCTAAAATTGCATGCCGGAATCCCGGGAGGGAGAAACAACTTCTCCTTTTCTTCGTTTTTCTTGTTATTGTTAGCCCTGATGTATATTTGGCCCTATGAGTCAACATACAGCTGCAACAGATCTTTTGATCACCACTACCGAACAATTCGTGAAAAAAGAACTGGCCGATGCAGAAGGCGGCCATGACTGGTGGCATATTTACCGGGTCTGGAAATCGGCGCGTAAGATCGCGGCCGGAGAACAGGTGGATATGCTTGTTGTGGAACTCAGTGCCTTATTGCACGATATTGCCGATTCAAAATTCCATGGCGGTGATGAAAGCATCGGTCCCCGTAAAGCCAGGGAATTCCTGGAGTCTGTAGGGGCGCCGGAAGCGACCATTCAGCACGTCGTGGACATCATTGTGAACATCTCATTTAAAGGCGGACATAACAGCGGTGGGTTCTATTCTCCTGAATTGGGCGTCGTACAGGATGCTGACCGGCTGGACGCCATCGGGGCTATCGGTATCGCCAGGACCTTTAACTATGGCGGATTTAAAAACCGGGCCATCTATGATCCTGCTATTCAGCCGGACCTGCACATGACCAAAGAGCAGTATAAAAACAGCACAGCGCCTACTATCAATCACTTTTATGAGAAATTGCTATTGCTGAAAGACAGGATGAATACCGCAACCGGTCGTCAGCTGGCAGCCGAAAGGCATGCGTTTATGGAGACGTTCCTGGAGAAGTTTTATGAGGAATGGGAAGGAGAGAGCTGATTCAATTAGGAATTAACAATTAAGAATTAGCGGGATAGGACGAAAGACCAGGTAAATCGGTGGCTGAGGAAAGCGAGTAGGAGAATAATATAATGTTGTTATAAATAAAGGGCATCCACCACTTGTGGACGCCCTTTATAGTATAATACAGAATAGAATTGAGATAATAGGTTGCTTATCAGGCACTAATTATCCAATTCCTAATCGTTAATTCCTGATTGATTAAAGAAACAGTGCTCTTAATTCCTCCGCATCCTGTGGCTTCATCTTACCACTCAGGATCAGCCTCAGCTGACGTCTGCGCATGGCGCCTTCATACAGCTGCTTCTCTTCTTCCGTATCCGGAATGATCTGAGGCACCAGTCTGGATTTACCATTGGGGTCCAGGGCAACGAAGGTCATGAACGCTTCATTGGATTTATAACGGTATTGCTGTACCGGGTCTTCTCCCCATACACGCAAATGCACTTCCATAGAAGTGGAAAAGGCCCTGCTGACCTTGGCTTCAATATGTACTACGTTGCCGAGCTTAATGGGAGTTTCAAAAGATATGTTATCTACAGAGGCAGTTACCACAGGAGCACTACAGTGTTTCATGGTGGCAAGGGCACCCGCTATGTCCATCCAGTACATAAGGCGGCCACCCATCAGGTTACCGAAAGTGTTGGTGTCATTTGGCAGTACCAGTTCCGTCATCTGGATCACCGAGTCCTGCGCACGCTTGGGCGTTAATGTCATATGCTGATTTATTACGGGCGCAAATTAGCAAGAAGTTTGCTGACGGAAGCAATAAATGCGGATGGCTTACCAGGAATTCCTTAAGGATAAATTTATAAGGCTAAAAAAACATTGTAACCATCTTGTGCTTAAGTTGTTATATGTATAGCTGTGACGAAATGTGAAAATGCTGTTTGGGAGCACTTTAAATTTGTCTTAACTTTGCATGACCTTCGGAAGTTATTTTTACTTGACTGGTTACATCAAAAGTCGTCCGGCACTTCTCTTTAGGTCAAGTATATATTCTACAGAATTTTTAGATCTTATGGCAAAATATATCTTCGTTACGGGAGGTGTTACTTCCTCGTTGGGTAAAGGAATCATAGCTGCCTCGCTGGCAAAATTATTGCAGGCTCGTGGCTTTAGAGTGACAATTCAGAAATTTGATCCATATATCAATGTGGATCCGGGAACATTAAACCCTTACGAGCACGGTGAGTGTTTCGTAACTGAAGATGGCGCTGAAACTGACCTGGACCTTGGTCACTATGAGCGTTTCCTGAATACGCCTACATCACAGTCTAATAACGTGACTACTGGTCGTATCTATCAGACTGTTATCAATAAGGAACGTGAAGGCGCCTACCTGGGTAAAACCGTACAGGTAGTACCGCACATCACTGACGAGATCAAGCGTCGTATCCTCCTGCTGGGTAAAGATGGTAAACATGATATCGTGATTACCGAGCTGGGTGGTACCGTAGGGGATATCGAATCCCTGCCTTATATAGAGGCGGTTCGTCAGTTACAGTGGGAGCTGGACGAGCAGGATTGCCTGGTCGTACACCTGACCCTCATCCCTTACCTGCGCGCTGCTAAAGAGCTGAAAACAAAGCCGACACAGCACTCCGTTAAGATGATGAGCGAAAATGGAGTACACCCGGACGTGATCGTTTGCCGTACGGAAGAGCCAATGTACAATGATCTGAAAAAGAAAATCGCGCTGTTCTGTAATGTGACGCCTGATGCCGTGATCGAAGCTACAGACATGAGCACCATCTATGAAGTGCCGCTGGAAATGCTGCGTGAGAAGCTGGATGTGATCTGTATGAAAAAACTCGGTATTCCTATCGAAAAGGAACCGGATATGACCAAATGGCGCGCATTCCTGGATAAACTGAAATATCCGAAATCCAAAGTAACCATCGGTCTGATCGGAAAATACGTGGAATTACAGGATGCTTACAAATCCATCCTGGAGTCCTTTATTCACGCCGGCGCAATGAACGAATGTAAAGTAGTTGTACAGAACATTCATTCTGAGTTCCTTACACAGGAGAATGTAGCTGAAAAGCTGCGTAACCTGGACGGTCTGCTGGTAGCACCTGGCTTCGGTCATCGTGGTATCGAAGGCAAGATCGTAGCTATTCAGTATGCCCGTGAAAATAGCCTGCCTTTCTTCGGTATCTGCCTTGGTATGCAGATGGCTGTTGTAGAATATGCCCGTAACGTGATCGGCTGGACAGATGCGCACTCTACAGAAATGAACCCTGATACCTCACATGCGGTGATCGGGCTCATGGAAGAGCAGAAGAAGATCACTGTGAAAGGTGGTACTATGCGTCTGGGTGCTTACACCTGCGAACTGATCCCTGGCTCAAAAGCGGCTACTATCTATAACAATACGACTATCAGCGAGCGTCACCGTCACCGCTACGAATTCAATAGCCAGTTCCTGGCCGATTTCGAAAAAGCGGGTATGGTACCTTCCGGCCGTAACCCGGAAAGTGGTCTGGTTGAGATGGTAGAACTGCCGGAACATCCGTTCTTCGTAGGCTGTCAGTTCCATCCGGAGCTGAAAAGCACTGTAGAAGCGCCTGCACCTTTATTCGTTCACTTCATCGCTGCTGCCAAACAGTATGCTGAAGACAAGACCATTAAGGCAAAAGTTGCAGAAGAAAAGATCGCACACCAATAATATTTATTTATAACTGACAGGCTTTCAGTAGCAACAATAAGGCATTAACTTTATTGTTGACGGCTGAAAGCTTGTTGCTTTTACTTACCTTTGCTGCCTAAATTTTAATTGAATTTCATGGACAGAAACTCAGTCATTGGCTTCGCATTGCTGGGCGTGTTGTTCGTTGGTTACATCTTTTTTAACCAAAAACAACAGACTGCTGCAAAAAGAGAAAAAGATCGTCAGGACTCTATCGCTAATGTAAATAAGCCTAAACCGGTTGATACTACTGCCTACGTAAACGGGGGCGTTGCTGATTCCAGCAAGCTCGCAAGCACATATGGCACCTTCGCCGGCGCTGCCAATGGTACCATTCAGACAGCCGTTCTGGAAAACAAAGTGCTGAAAGTGACCTTCTCTAACCAGGGTGGTCAGCCAACTTTAGTACAACTGAAACAATTCAAGGATTTCGAAGGAAAACCGCTGCTGCTGGCAAACAGCTCTTTCAACCGTATTTCCCTTCAGGTCCCTGCTAATAACAATACGCAATTAAACACTGCAGACCTTTACTTCACCGGTGGTACCGTACAGCAGTTAGCAGATGGCAGCCAATCCATTTCTTACCGCCTGCCTACCTCCAATCCTGAACAATACCTGGAGTATATATATACCCTGAAACAGGATGGATATGCAGTAGATTTTGATATTCATGCTATCGGACTGGAAAACGTCCTGCCTTCTAATCAGAAAACCCTTTCCTTACAGTGGGATGCGGAAAATGATAAGCAGGAAAAAGATATGCAGAACGAACGCCAGAACAACCAGGTACACTACCGCGATGTGAATGGCAAACATGACTATTTTACCTTACAGCGTACGACCCATGAGAAATGGGATAACCAGTTACAGTGGGTGAGCGTAAAACAGCAGTTCTTCAACACTACCTTCATCGCCAGAAAAGACGCACATTTCAATGGTGCAGAGGTGAACGCTAAAGTACCTGAAAGTGCTAATATCGTAGGACAGACCTTCACTACGCTGGAAATTCCTTACAACCGTGCACACGATTTTACCTTCCCGATCGAGATCTATTACGGTCCTAACCACTACTCGACCTTAAAATCTTTCGATAACGGTCTGGAAAGTATCATCCCGCTGGGTTCCGGTATCTTCGCTTTCGTAAAATATGTGAACAAATGGATCATTATCCCTGTGTTCAACTTCCTGAGCGGATTTATTGGTAACTACGGTCTGATCATCATCCTGCTGACCATCTTTATCCGTTTGCTGATAGCGCCTTTCACTTACCAGAGCTATGTGTCTCAGGCTAAAATGAAGGTACTGAAACCGGAAATCGATGCCCTGAAAGCGAAACACGGCGATGACCAGCAGGCTTTTGGCGTAGAACAGATGAAATTATTCAGAAGCGCCGGTGTGAACCCGCTCGGAGGTTGTTTACCAGCCCTGATGCAGTTGCCGATCCTGGTAGCGATGTATAGCTTCTTCCCATCCTCTATCGAGCTGAGACAGGAAAGTTTCCTGTGGGCAACTGACCTCTCCGCTTACGATTCTATCCTGAACCTGCCATTTACCATTCCTTTCTATGGTAACCACGTCAGCCTGTTCACCCTGCTGATGACTGCCACCAGTTTGATGCTGGCATTCAATAACCGTGGAATGGCTGATCAGAGCAATCCGGTAATGAAATATATGCCGTACGTGTTCCCGATCATGCTGTTAGGTATCTTCAACCGTCTGGCTTCAGCGCTGACCTTCTACTACTTCCTGTCCAACGTGATCAGTATCGGTTTACAGTGGGCGATCCAGAAGTTCTTCGTGAACCATGATAAGATCCATGCACAGATCCAGGAGAATAAAAAGAAACCTGCTTCCAAATCTAAATGGCAGGAGAAGCTGGAGGATATGCAGAACAAACAAAAAGACATGCAGAAACGTCAACAGGATGCACAACAGCGTAAAAAGCAATAGTATCACATCTATTTGACATAGTATATTAACAGAAGGCTTCCCACGTAGGAAGCCTTCTGTATTTTGAGGAAATCATGCATAATCATACCTAATGAAGTATTTATTGTTTCTATTCACAGCCACAACTGTTTGCGCCGGTGCCTACGCACAGGACTACCAACCATCCGCCAGCCGTATTCAGAAAACGGTTACCTACCTGGCGTCAGAGAAATTAAAAGGCCGTGGTACAGCCGAAAAAGGGGGCGTTAAAGCAAGTAATTTTGTTGCTAAACAGTTTAAATCACTCGGTCTGAAACCGGGTAACGGGGACAGCTATTTTCAGAATTTCACTTTCGACAGGAAAGAACACCATGGTATCGCCACCCGTAACGTGATCGGATTCCTGGACAATGGCGCTGCAAAGACCATTGTAATAGGCGCACACTATGATCACCTGGGTACCGCTGCACTGTTTGATGGTAAATATCCCATCGGCCAGATCCACAATGGTGCTGATGACAATGCATCCGGTGTAGCCGGTCTGCTGGAATTGGCCAGATATTTCACTGAGAATGATCAGAAAGAACCCTTTAATTTCCTGTTTATCTCCTTTGGTGGCGAGGAATTAGGGCTGCAGGGCTCTAAATACTTTACTGCTAACCCGACTATCCCGTTGAACACCATGCATTTCATGCTGAACATGGACATGATCGGTCGTTACAATGAAGAAAGAGGCCTGGGTATCGGCGGATATGGCACTGCACAGGAGTGGCCTGCTGTATTCAAGGAAGCACAGGAACCAGGGATTCATTACTTCACAGATGGTTCCGGTAAAGGCGCCTCTGATCACCATAACTTCTATATGAATGATGTGCCGGTGATTTTCCTGCATACCGGTCCGCATGACGACTACCACAAACCGACTGACGATGTGGAAAAACTGAAGGCGAAAGAAGAAGCGTTGGTGTTGAACCTGGGTATTCAGCTGATCAATAACGCGATGAAATATCCTGCTTTACACTATGTAGAGAATGAGAAGAAGGTAGCCGATAAGAAATAACAGATTTCCTATAAAAGAAAAAGGGTCCGCCATATGGCAGACCCTTTTTCTTTTATATCGTTACCGTTATGGTTGCGGTTTCTGTGGATAAGTAGCTTTTGGCATAGTAGAAGGAATTGGCTTTTCCTTACCGTCTTTCTTCTCTTCTTCGCGCTTTTTCGCTTCTTTATCCGCCTCTGCTTCCAGCTTTTGCACATCGTAACTATCGCCATAGCCGGATTGATATTCATCAGCACCACCATTACCCTGATCTACCGCTTCAGCACCTGGCTTCACATTATCTTCAAACGGCTGATAGAATTCACTATTGATAGATTGTGGGATAGAGAAAGTCGCCTTATCGTCTATTTTCAATGTTTTATCCGCATATACCTTCTGGAAGAAATATGCCCAGATCGGCAGACCGGTATTCGCACCCTGACCATTCGCAGTAGAACTGAAGTGCAGGAAGTTGTTTTCACAACCTACCCAGGCGCCTGCCAGTAATTGCGGTGTAAAGCCCAGGAACCAGCCATCGGTGTTATCGTTCGTAGTACCGGTTTTACCAGCTACCTCGCTCTGGATGCCGTAGCGGAAACGCAGACGGGCAGAAGTCCCACCGGGACCGGTTACACCCTGCATCATCTTCACCATAGTATAAGATTCATTCTCACTGATCACTTCGCGTTTCTCAGGCGCAAAGGTCTGGAGGATGTTACCATTTCTGTCTTCTATACGGGTAATGTAGATCGGTCTTGTGATGATACCACGTGCAGGGAACATGGTGTAAGCCTGCAGCATTTCAAACAGGGAGATTTCCGGTGTACCCAGGGAAATGGAAGGGTAGGGAGGGATATCTGCGCTGAAGCCGATCTTGTTTTTTGCAAAGTCAGCTACTGCCTGCGGACCTAACTGTTTGATCAGGTAAGCCGATACCAGGTTCAGTGATTTAGCCAGTGCTCCAGCCATGGTGATGCTACCACCAACACTACCTTCAGAGTTGCGGCTCAGTGTCCAGTTATATTTAGGGAATGATACCGGTTCGTTAGGCAGCATGGTGCTTGGCTGCATACCATTCATGATAGCGAAGGTATACAGAAATGGTTTGAAGGTAGAACCTACCTGTCTGCGGGTCTTGGCAACGTGGTCATTTTTGAAATAACGGAAGTCAGGACCGCCTACCCAGGCTTTGATCTCCCCACTTTCCGGATCGAGCGCCATGAAACCTGCCTGAAGGATCGCCCGCATGTACTTGATAGAGTCTATCGGCGTCATGACGGTATCCAGTTCGTTCAGTTCAGGTTCTGTGAAGCTTTTCCAGGCAAACACCTTCATCCTGGTAGGTGTATTGAAAGCTTTTTTGATCTGATCGTCGGTCGCTTCATCTTCTTTCATTGATTTGTAACGATCAGACTCTTTCATATAACGATCAACGTAGGTCTGCCAGTTTTTCCACACACTACCAGATTTTATATTGGCCTGTGTAGCAAAGACTTTCTGGAGGTCTTTCAGATGGTGGTCTACCGCTTCTTCTGCGTACAGCTGCATACGTGGGTTGATGGTCGTATAAATTTTCAGACCATCACGGTACAGGTTGTATTCAGAACCATCTGCTTTTTTATGCTCTTTACACCATACTTTCAGTTCGTCGCGCAGTACTTCCCTGAAGTAAGGCGCCAGACCTTTATTATGGTCTATCTTATTGTATCTTAATACGATAGGTTTGCTTTTGGCGGCGTTAGCCTCAGGAGCAGTGATAAAATCATTTTTCTGCATCAGCTCTATCACTGTGTTACGACGGTTCAGCGCCAGCACCGGGTTACGGCGTGGATTATAGAGGTTGGTGCCTTTCAGCATCGCGATCAGGGTAGCAGCTTCTTCGATGGACAGGTGTGCCGCATCTTTGCTGAAGAAGGTACGTGCGCCATTTTCGATACCATATACGTTATCCCCGAAAGGAACTGTATTCAGATAGAGCGTAATAATTTCCTGTTTGGTGAAGTTACGTTCCAGTCTTACTGCGATCAGCCATTCCTGCATTTTCTGGAAAGACCTGGCGAGAAAGTTCTTTGCACGTTGCGCACCGGTGTTGTCCGCCTGTAAGTTGAGTGCCAGCTGTTGGGTGATGGTACTGGAACCTCTTTTCTTACCGATTGCCAGGTAAAAAGGAATGGCAATAGTAGCGTAAGGGTCAATACCGGAGTGTTCATAGAAGCGAACATCCTCAGTGGCGATCAATGCGTTAAGCACATTTTTGGAAATTTCGTTGTAGTCGGAGCTTGACCTGTCTACCTGGTAGTATTTACCGAGAATGGTACCATCTTCGGCGATTACTTCAGATGCGACGGCAGCCCGTGGGTTTTCCAGGGTCTCCATGGATGGCATATTGCCAATAATGCGGAAGTTAACAAGCAATATCAGTAAAAGGAATAATCCGGTTACTGATAACACTGTGATCCACAATATTTTAACCGATTTTTTCATACTTGCTTAAAATATTTGATTTGCCTGGCCAGCATTGCACAGGGATATTATCTAACCCTGTTATAGCAATTTGCGGGCCTTAAATGCAATAGCTTGTAATAGCGGGCAAAACTATTAAAAAAAACGAGTGATACCCCCCTTTTAATGTTAAAAGGCTGATTTATCTTGTTAAATGAATTAATATGTTTTCTATCTTATTGTCCCTTATTGTGTAATGTAGGTATCGTTAAAGAATTTCCGGTAACCTTCCACGTCTTTTGTACTGTTCATCTGGATAAAGTTGTCCCTTGAAATGATAAACATGGTGTAATCGGACGGGCGGATACGCGGAACGATCTTCTCAGCATCGCTCCTGATCTCATCATAGTAGTCCAGTGCCTTGTCTTCATCCGGGAACAACCTGAATATCAGCATGACGTCCTGCTGGGTCAACACAAAGTTGGCCACCTGGATATTTTCTCCGCCGTGTTTCTCAGCGTTATACCGGGTGAATTGTGTCAAAGCGTCCTCTATAGCGGCTTTATTGGTACGCAGGAAATACATGATGACGAAATGCGGGTTCTTGGCGTCCAGTTTATATATAGTGACAGGTTTCAGTGGCGCTGGCAAAGGTTTTACCTGCAACGCCGCATTGGCGGTGCTCGCATTTACCTTAACAGAGTCAGTAGCAGCAGTTTTGAGCTTGTCTGTTTCAAATTTAGGCTCCGGTTTCTGCCATGGGTACTGGATGGAAATGTTCTCATCCACCACATTGCCATTATCCCGGCTTTTTTCTATTTCCAGTCTGGCGAGGTACACCACGAGGGCAGCCCTGTTATCCAGTGCTTCCAGCAGTGATTTGGCTTTTTCCTGTACCGCATCATCCTGTTTGTACTTGTTGATAACGTTCACAACTGCCTGACGACCAAACTCACAGGTATCCATTTTCATGATGATCATGGCTTCCAGGAGGTCGAATTTAGGCTGCATGAAGTTCAGTCCGTAGCTGGAATCAGCTGCCTTTTTCATATTGTAGGCTTCTTCCAGGTTACCACGCAGGTAATTCACGTAAACGGAGTCGTATGATGTGGATATCTCTTTCTTTTTGCTTTCGTTGATGTCCTGCAGCGCACCATATTTGATAATGCTGGCGAATTTGGAGTCGCCGAACTGTGTCACTACGTTCTGTTTATACTTCGCTGCCAGGGCGGTATGTCCCAGCTTGGTATGCCAGATATATAATGAATAGATCACTTCCTGCTTATGCGGATGCTGTGGATATCTGTTCAGCAGGGTATCGTAAGTCTCAATAGCCAGTTCTGTGTTGTCCAGCTGATCATTATAGAGTTTACCCAGGTCATAATAGGCATCCTCTACGATGATATTGGATTTCAGGAGGTCGTCCGGCGTAAGTGGCAGACCGGCAGACAATGACTTTGCACTGGTGCTGTCAGCAGGTGTTTTACCGGCGCCGCCGATCGGGTTACCGTTTTCATCCTCTGGTGTTAAAGGCTGGTTGGCTGCAACAGGACCGGTCTGACTTCTGCGCCAATTATCCGCCAGTGGTCTGTTTCCCCAGCGTTTCTTAAACTCTGAGAAACCAGCGGCCTTGGTCGCATTATTATAGAAATACCATTCACCCTTATCGTCCGCTTTAGGGGCGGCGGGGCTATTGTTATTCATCATATTGGAGAGCGGGTTGTTGTTGGCCATCTGTTGTGGGTCAACAATCCCTTTCTCTGCGTTTTCCTTGTCTTTCTTTGCTTTCTCTTCTGCTTCTTTACGCATCTGACCGGCCATCTTCTCAAGGAAGATCGTCCTGTCAGATTCCGGCATAGCGGCAATACGTTGCAGGCTATCCTCACGCTGGATCGCTTCCACACGGGTGGCAACGTCGCTGAGTACGCGTTTACGCTTATTGACGATGGCGGAGTCTGTGAATTCAGGCGGCATAACAGAGGCGGTGCTATCATAGTAGTCCCTCGCCAGACGGTAGCGGCGCTGTCCGTAGTAGATATCAGCTACTCCTTTGAAAGACAATGCTTTCTGCATGGTGTTATTGCTCTCTACCTTGAGTGACTGGCGCAGGTATTCCATTGCCTGGTCCTGATCTTTCGGCAGTACGAGGTTAGCCATTGTATAATAGATCGCGTCGCGGAACTCGAAGTATTTCTCTTTGCGGACCATACGTTTCAGACGGGCAAGACTTTCGTCCAGTGAGCCGCCTTCACGGGTAGCGTCCAGTTTAGCGATCTGGATACGCGCCTGGAAGTCCATGATCGGGTCAGGTTTCTGTTTGATCACCTTGTGGAACATCATGGTAGCAGAATCCTGTTTGCTGTAATTGGTATACAGCTGACCCAGAATAAAGTACATACGTGCGCGCTCGTCCCGGTTCCCTTTTGCTTTTACAGCGATCTGCAGGGGATTGATCACTTCTGCAAAACGTTCCTGTTTGTAGAGGGCATAGGCCCTTACTTCAGCCATTTCACCGGCCAGTCGTTTAGGGAAGTAGGGGTCCTGTTCCAGGATGTTCATCATGGAGCGGGCTTCGTCAAATTCCTTCATTTCAAGGAGGGTTTTAGCTCTCCACACGAAGGCGTCGTTACGGGCGTAGGTATGTTTGAAGTAACCGAAAGGCGGTTTCCGCTTTTCGCGGGACGCGATAGACAGTTGGTCTTTTTCGCTGGAACCGACTACGGCTTTATAGTCTGATTTCTTTTTAGGCGCGTAGGTAGTGTTGATAAACTGGAAGGTACGGTTGGCTTTATCCCATTCACCCTGGAAGAAATATGCCTGACCGATAACGAGGTAGCTATCGTCGATCCATTTACTACGGGGATCGTGTATCTGTATGTTGATGGAAGCTTTTTCGATCACGGTATCCAGGTCACCTACGCTGAGGCCAAGACTTTGGAGGCTGTAAGGGTAGAAGGGGAGCAGGTAATTGTAGTTATCCTGTCCCTGGCGGCTCACATTGTGGGTAATGAGGGCCAGTTTCTTGCGGGCATTGAACAAATAGTTATACCTGGCCAGCATGTTCTGTACCAGCTTCCGTTTAATGGTCCATCGGCGTTCGGCCAGCATTTCTGCGGGAATACGTCTGTTTTCACCTTTCGGCTGCGCTACTTTTGGAACAAGCGGCTTTTGCATGGTCCGCTGAGTGGACCTGCTATTGTTATTTCTGGACTGGTTATTTGTAACCGTGGTATCCCGTCGCTGGGCGCTGACCCTGTTAATTTCAATACAGCACAAGAACAGACTTACTAAACAGGTATATGATAGAAAATTGCGAACTGATCTGTAATAATTCATGGATGCCAGGGTGTATAGGCTTACCTATATAACTTATATGTCAGGAAATTATTTTTTAAAGATAGGATTATTTTTTTGAGGCTGTCAAAAGTGCATATTACGATTAAAAATGAGTCCTATCCAATTTTTTAAATACGAAATAATATAAATGTTTAACTTTAGCCGGTTGATAATCAGAAAAATTATTCAGTTTTATAGCGGATATGGCTAATACGCGTGATAAAAAGGGCAGAAATGTGGGGCGGATCGGTAATAGATACCGCCTGGTAATTATGAACGACAACACCTACGAAGAGGTAACATCGTTCAAATTATCACGAATGAGTGTGTACGTTGCTTTGAGTACTTTGTTTGTGCTGCTGGTGACGATTACCGTCGCCACCGTTGTATTTACACCGTTGCGTTATTATATCCCCGGATATGGTGACCTTAAGCAGCGGAGGGAATTCATCCGGTTAAAAATGCGCACAGATTCACTTGAATCAGCTATTAATGCCCGCGATAAATATCTGGACAATATTCAGAAGGTTATCAGCGGAGACTATTCCGCCAGCAAGCTGGACACAACTACTATTAAAGTTCCGAAAGTCGATAACAGTACATACTAACTATTCAGGTCAGGCGCACAAAATATTGCGGGACAAAATATAAGAAGGTCAGATACGCAAAGGGGGCCGTATACCGTTAATGGAAGATGTGAATAACTTCTGAAAGAAGTGATTGTCAATCGGAAATAATATGTTAATAAATAATACTATCTTACATCACACTAACTAAAAGCTGAAAAACCTAGAATCCTATGTTTAGCAACAACAATCGTAATGCAAGAAGCGAGAGTAAATCAGTAATGCCTTCTTCCAACGTAAACATTATCGGCGCCGGAACTTCCATTCAGGGAGATATCGTAAGCGAAGGAGATATTCGCATTGACGGTCAGGTGAACGGCCTGGTATCAACAAAAGCTAAGATTGTAGTAGGTCCGGAAGGAGAGATTACCGGTGATCTGATATGTCAGAGTGCAGACATTCTGGGTAAAGTAACTGGTATTATTAAGGTAGAAGATCTGCTTTTCCTGAAAGGCAATGCGCTGGTGAAAGGCGATCTTTACACTGCTCACTTTGAGATGGAACCAACAGCGAAGTTCAATGGTCGTTGCTATATGGAGCCTGAGGAAGTAGCAGCTGCAAATCAGAAAGAAAAAAATGGAAAACCAGTCACCTCACCAAAATCCGAATCAAAAGCCGAGCAAAAAGCTGAAGAAGAAGCCAGATAACAGGCTGATAATCCGGTACACAGGGCTGGCTTTTCAGATGATGGCCACATTAGGCATAGCGGTATTTGCTGGTTATAAAATCGACCAGCGGACGGGATGGTCATTCCCTTTCTTTCTGATCATTTTGTCTTTATTAGCTTTAGTCTTAATTTTGCGGCAAATTATCAAAGATACCAGCAGGAATGAGTGACAGGTTCTACTTTAGAGTTATTAGCCTATTCATTATTTTGAATGGCGTATTATTATTTTTAAAAGCCTGGTTGTTAGACAATGGAGTACACCACACGGCGCTTCTTATCGGCAACCTGGCTTTAGCTGCTCTCTCCGCCATGACCTACAGCATGAGCCGCAAGGGAATACGATCTGAGAATAACGGAGATTTCCTCCTTCGTGTATATGGCTCCATGATCAGCAGAATGATGTTATGTCTGGCCGGCATTACTATATATGCCGTAGCGAACAGGCCGCATACCAGCAAATTCACTATCTTCATACTGATGTTCTTCTATGCCGTATATGCGGTAGTAGAGAACTTTAGTCTGCAAAAAATTATCAAAAGAAAAAACAGTTAGCGATCCGTGAAGCAGGAGGCTCCTTTACATGCATTAGCTGCATATCTGCCTGAAGGAACCTTCGAGCAGGTGATGGCCTACCTTAACCAGTACAAGGTCCACTTAACGGTGACACGCGAACGGCAAAGCATCCTGGGTGATTACCGCCATCCCGACAGAAGGGGTGGTCATCGTATCAGTATTAATGGTAATCTGAACCGGTATGCTTTTCTGATCACGTTGCTGCACGAAATTTCCCACCTTACCACATTTATGCAATACGCCAATAGCGTCGCATCACATGGGAAGGAGTGGAAGATGCATTTCTCCAATATTTTAAAGGAATTTGTCGGTAAGGATTATCTGCCGGCCGATGTGGAAGCTGCCCTCCGGCAGAGTATCCGTAATCCGGCTGCCAGCTCCTGTGCCGATGATGACCTCATGCGGGTGCTGAAACGCTATGACCGCCAGAAGGAAAATCATTTCCTGGTAGAGCAAATACAGACCAACCAGTTGTTCCGTACAAAAGATGGCCGCGTTTTCCGGAAAGGGGAGCGTATCCGTAAGCGTTACCGCTGTGAAGAAGTAGCCACTAAAAGAATGTATCTCTTCAGTCCCGTATATGAAGTAGAACTGGTCGCCGCATAAAAAAGGGACCTGCCACCCTGAAGCTGCAGATCCCTTTCTTACTTTAAAACCTCCATTTAAGCATTTACACCCGCTGCTTGACCTATCATCATACGCTTATTGTATTCACGTTCCCTTTTCTCTATCGTTTCCTTGCGGAAAATGATATAAGCATGTTCGTGTGCTTCCAGCAGATCGTCATACGGTCCGCGTGGAGAGATCAGTTTTACGAATACCGGCGCTGTTTCGATGGTAATAAAGAGCAGCATGATAAACCAGTTGGCCCATTTCACGGGTTCACTACGGTCAGTCAGGTGTCCCAGTGCGTCCAGTCTGGACGCCAGACCATCAATATGACTACGGTCCAGCGTACCGACAGTCGACTGACGGGTAGAATCGATACTTGCCAGTTGCTGCCGTTTCTGGGCGATCAGGGCGCCATTCTGCGTAGTCACCCTTTGTAACAGGGCAGCCGCGCTGTCAGCATCCGCTTTTTTCGCTTTGTAGATGGGACCGAGGTTCTGTTTACGGGAACCACCTGTACCATCTGCTTCCTGCTGGGCAATCAGCTGTAATGTGTCTACCTTGATGGCCTGCTGACGGATACCCTCGTTGAGCAGGGCAATTTCTGCATTCAGTGTGTTGACCTGTTGCTGGAAGCGGTCTTTTACCTTGTCTTCCTGGGTTTTGAATACCTGTTGCTCCATGACGATCAACTCCTGGTTGATCTCTTTTTCAAATACTTTCAGTTCCAGTGGCTTGGAGATCACCACGGCAATGAGAATGGCCAGTATGAGCCGGGGAACGGCCATACCGAATTCCTGGAGGAACCTGCTACGCTTTTTCATACCTGAAACGATGTACCTGTCCAGGTTGAAGATCATCAGTCCCCATACGATGCCAAATACAACGGCGCCCCAGGGGGAACTGAATACTGTCCACAATGCATACCCACCGGAAAACGCAGCCAGTAATCCGGTGAAAAAGATCGTCGCCCCGATACCGCCGTATTTGTTTGTTTCTGATGGGGCTCTTTTCAGCATAGGCACATGCACTCCTGAACAAAACAGGAAAAAGTCGCGGAAGCGCTTCATGGTAATTGAACTTATTTGGTATATATAAAAAAAAATGCACCCGCAGAATGCAGGTATATAGTGAAGGATGGATAATGAAGGTACGACTTTTTTTAGCTCCGGTACAGGAATGTGACCAAAGCGACACATAAAGTGATAAAAAAATGAAACCCCGGACATTGCCCGGGGTTTCATTTTCTATTTTTTAGTCAATCACTACAAAATATAATTAAGCAGTCACGGCTTTGTTAACCAGTGCAGCAGCTTCGCTCAGGAGGATAGCTGACTGTACTTTCAGACCACTTTCTTCGATCAGTTTTTTCGCTTCTTCTGCGTTTGTACCCTGCAGACGAACGATGATTGGCACCTTGATATCACCGATAGACTGGTAAGCATCGATAACACCCTGTGCAACACGGTCGCAACGTACGATACCACCGAAGATGTTGATCAGGATCGCTTTTACCTTAGGGTCTTTCAGGATGATACGGAAACCTGCTTCTACGGTCTGTGCGTTTGCAGTACCTCCTACGTCCAGGAAGTTAGCCGGCTCACCACCGCTCAGTTTGATCATGTCCATAGTAGCCATTGCCAGACCAGCGCCGTTTACCATACAACCTACGTTACCGTCCAGTTTTACGTAGTTCAGGTTGAATTTACCTGCTTCTACTTCTGTTGGGTCTTCTTCATTGATATCACGCATAGCTTCCAGATCAGCATGACGCATCAGTGCGTTGTCATCCAGGTTCAGCTTACAGTCAACCGCGATGATCTTTTCGTCGCTGGTTTTGAACAGTGGGTTGATTTCCAGCATGGCTGCGTCCAGACCTACGTACGCGTTGTACAGGTTTGTAACAAATTTCACCATGTTTTTGAAAGCTTCACCGCTCAGACCGAAGTTGAACGCTATCTTCCTTGCCTGGAACGGCTGGAGGGTAGTGTTTGGCTGTACCAGTTCTTTGAAGATCTTTTCAGGAGTGTTGTGTGCAACTTCTTCGATATCCATACCACCTTCTGTAGAGTACATGATCACGTTCTGACCTTTTGCACGATCCAGCAGGATAGACAGATAAAATTCTTTTATTGGGTTAGGGCCAGGGTAGTACACGTCCTGTGCTACCAGCACCTTGTTAACTAATTTTCCAGCTTCTCCGGTCTGGATGGTAACCAGTACGCCACCCAGGATGTTGCCGGCAATGGTTTTCACATCTTCCGCATTTTTACCTACAGCCACACCTCTCTGCTCTTTACCACGGATGGTACCTTTACCACGTCCACCGGCGTGTATCTGCGCCTTTACGACTGCAAACTCGTTGCCATATTGCACTTTCAGTTGCTTATAGGCTTCTGCTGCCGCTTCAGGGGTATCTACCGGAATCCCTTCCTGTACCGGTACGTTATATTTCTTCAACAGTTCTTTAGCCTGGTATTCATGTAAGTTCATCTGATAAAAATTTGGCGCTAAAATAGGTCATTATGATTTAAATATAAAACCTCAGTGTTTTGTGAATTAAAAATAACTTTGCGCAACCTGTTTTAAAGACATTAAATCAATGAGTGATCTCTTACAACAAATAGCTGCAGCTGCGGAATTTATCCGTAAATCATGGTCCGGTACCCCTGAAGTGGGCATTATTTTAGGCAGTGGACTGGGCAACCTGACCAGTGATATCACTGACAGCGTTGAAATACCTTATGAGCAGATCCCACATTTTCCGTCCTCTTCAGTGGAAGGACATAAAGGCCGCCTGATACTGGGTTACATGAATGGCCGCCCCGTAGTGGCAATGGCCGGCCGTTTCCATTTTTATGAAGGACTGTCTATGCAGCAGGTGACCTTCCCGGTCCGCGTAATGAAAGCCCTCGGTGTGCATACACTCCTGGTTTCCAATGCCGCCGGTGGTATGAACAAAGCATTTAACGTAGGTGATCTGATGATCATCCGCGATCATATAAATCTGCAGCCGGAACATCCGCTGCGTGGCCCCAACAACAATACCCTGGGTCCCCGTTTCCCGGATATGAGCGAACCATATTCCAAAGCACTGATTGCCAAAGCAAAAGAAATTGCCGCTGCCAATAGTATTCCGTTACACACCGGCGTCTATGTAGGTGTACAGGGCCCTACCTTCGAAACCAGGGCGGAATATATGTACATGCATATCATCGGTGGGGACGCCGTAGGTATGAGCACCGTTCCCGAAGTGATCGTTGCGGTCCATAGCGGAATGAAGGTTTTTGCAATGAGTGTTATTACTGATATCGGGATCCGTGAAGAGGAAAATGTGATCACCCACGAAGAAGTACTGGAGGCTGCCAATGCAGCTGAACCGAAATTAACCCTTATTTTCAGGGAGCTGATCAAGGTTATATAAATTGCTTGTATTAGCTTGCAGCCCTGCCCGCGGGAATACCCGGGGGTAAGCTGGAAACGTCCGTCTGCAACAAACGTGCACAGACAGGACCTTGTGCCGGCAATTCAAAATGTATCAATACCAATAAGTTAAGAAGCTCGAAGCAGGAAATTATATCATAGGATGAGGTCATTTATTTTAATATGTTGTTTGCTGGTGACCGCGCAATGCGTAAAGGCGCAGTTTCAACGTTTCGGTAACATGGGTGGCGGCGGCGGTGGCGCAGCACAGCGTGATACCGGTACCCATACGCATGAACCGGATACGATCACGATCACCTACCGCCTGCTGGGGGAGCCAACAGATTACAGGCTGGATTCCTCTATAGCGGACTTCAGCTCGTCCTACATGCATGTACCTGCCAGCTATGTAATGATGGGGAACAGCGGCGCACCTGCCCGTAATATCCTGTTCACGCCATTTATGAAGGCAGGTTTCGATCCCGGTTTCCATACATTCGATGTATATGGGTTTAATCACCAGAACGCCCGTATCTATAATACGACCAAACCTTATTCTGAATTACTGTACCTGGTAGGTAGTCAGCAGGAACAGAATATCGGCGTACTCCATACCCAGAACCGTACCGACCGTTTCAACTTCGGCTTCGAATACAATAAGAAATATGCGCCGGGTTATTTCCGCTCCCAGGCGACCAATCACGATATTTACCGGGTGACCGGCCGTTTCAACAGCAAGAACAAACGCTACAACGCTTATCTGAGCTATTTCTATAATAAGATCAATAATGGGGAGAATGGTGGTCTCCGCGTAGCAGATTCCATTCTGGATAACCCTAGGTATAGTCAGCGTAAGACGATTGACGTGAACCTGGGTAACTATGCGTCCACTACTTCAGGCCTCTTTAATACCACTTTGCCGGTAAAGACGACCAATAAACAGTCCGGGTTCAAGTTTGTGCAGCAGTATGATTGGGGTAAAGGAGACACCGTGCATGTGAACGATACCACCGACTATTATAAGTTTGATCCGTTTTTCCGTGTACAGTATACGCTTGGGATAGATAATAATAGTCTGGCTTATCTGGATGGTCAGCCGGACACGTCCTTCTATACCAGAAAATACGGATGGGCATTCAATGGCGATACTGTCCGCGCCCTGCATGAATGGCGTACGATTTCCAATGATGTGTCGCTTATACAATTCCCTATCCGTGGCAACCAGGGGCACTTTATCAGTGCCGGCGCCCGCTATGAGAGCATCCGGGGTACTTTCCTGGACGCCAATATCAGTTTCAGCAACATGGTGCTGCACGGCGAATACCGGAACAAGACACGTAACCAGAAATGGGACCTTTCAGCCAAAGGTGAGTTTTATCTCGCCGGCCGAAATTCCGGGGATTATAATGTAAGCGGTATGTTGAGCCGTTACCTGAATGAAACACTGGGAAATGTGCATCTGTTTTTCAGTAATACCAACCGTGAAGCATCGTATATATATAAGTATTTCAGCAGTACCTATGACAGCTGGTATAACAGCGGACTTGGAAAAGAGAACATTACCCAGTTGCAGTTCGCTGCCGATAATAAGAAGTTAAAGTATAACCTGGCAGTGAACTATTACCTGATTGAGAACTATACTTACTTCGAGAACTATTATCAGAGCACACAGGCGCCTGCGCTCTTTAACCTGTTACAGGTCATTTTCAGTAAGCATTTCAAATACAAACACTATAACTGGTATGCGGAGTTCGCCTTCCAGCAGGTACATGGAGATGGCAGGATCAATGTGCCTACTATCTGGACCCGTCACCGTTTTGCGTATGAGAATAAGCTGTTCAATAACCTGAACCTGATGACCGGTATCGAGGCGAAATATAACACTTCCTATTATGCCGATGACTACTCTCCGGTGATTGGTCAATTTGTGTATCAGACTACCCAACGGGTGAAATATTATGCGCCTGATCTGGCCGCATTTGTACACTTCCGTATCAAGTCACTGTCGGCATTTATCAGAGGTGAAAATCTGAATACGTTTTTCGCAACGAACAACTTTGCCGGACCTTCTTACCCATACAATAACTTCACATTCAGACTGGGTTTGCGCTGGTGGTTCATCAATTAACCAGTTATTAACCAATGGCCGTAGTTGTTATTATTTAACGCTGTAAGGTGCTTTAAATCATATTGTTATATTTCTGTTAAGTAAACCGTTTTACTACTACTTAAGCAGGTAGATTTGTTGCAGACTGCAACCTTCTGGCGCACGATTTGTTTAAGTTTGTAGAAAAGCATTTTAACATGAAGGCCTTTACAGTAGTTTATAACACAGACAGGTATATGGTGAAACCATTGAATGGTCATTCCCCTCGTTTCCGCGTTAATGTCAACGGACAGGAAGTTATTTTTGAACATGATCTGGACGGTCATATCCGTGCTGAAGCAAACAAGGTAGCCAGTATGTCATTGTTACATGCGATCGCTGACAAAATAGAAGAGAACGCAGGTTTGTAGCAAATCTGGCAGAAATTGCTATTTTTGCGTCCGTTATTCATGAAGAGAATTATTACCATATTACTAGTTTTCCTGTATATCACGCTAACCAGTGGGTTCACGGTGAACGCGCATTACTGTATGGGTAAACTGGCTTCAGTGGGTTTGATCTCTCATGCAGATGAGCTGTGCAACAAATGTGGCAAACCTGGTAAAAAGGGTAAATGCTGCAGGGAAGAGGCGAAGTTCTGTAAAGCAGATGTCTCGTCTCACCAGATTGCCCAAACACAGCAAAGTTCAGTACCTGCTGTGAAGGACCTTAGTCTGCCGGTAATAATAGTGGCGGCTCCTGCCATCAGTAACACCCCAACCATTGCTTACTACAGTCACGGTCCCCCTGACTGTAAAGCCATACCCCTGTATATTCAATTCTGCACTTATCTGATCTGATTTGTATTTCGCGTTAACCGATATGTAGCTGCTATGAGCATAGCAGCTTTTACTATTTATTTATCCGATTACAAATTACAGATCATGAAATCATTCCTTGCTATCATATTCCTGGCCATCGGCCTCCAGACATCTTCATCCGCACAGATTAAAAAGGCTTCTTTACAGGCTGCAGGACTGACCTGCGCCATGTGTTCACGCGCCACTATGGAAGCGCTTAAAACACTTCCTTTTGTTGATAAGATCGACACAGATCTGAACAACACCACTTTTCTGCTTTCTTTCAAACCCGGCGCTAATGTGAATATCGATGAAATAAAAGCCAAGGTGGAAGATGCAGGTTTTTCTGTGGGAAAACTGGTATTGACCGCTTCTTTCGATAAAGTAGCCGTTGAAAAAGATGCGCATATCAAATATGCCGGCGCAACTTTCCACTTCATCAATGCAAAAAATCAGGTATTGTCAGGCGATCAGCAGATAACCGTGATAGACAAAGACTTTGTCTCTGCTAAACAGTTCAAAAAGTTCAGTACACAGACCACTATGCCTTGCTACCAGACAGGCGTTATGGCCAGTTGCTGTAAAATGGAAGGTCATTCCGCTCCTGAACGCATTTATCACGTTACTATCTGATCCATTGGGAATCCTGTTCCCGCAATACTTGTAAATGAAAAGATATTTATGCTTTATCGTCCTCCTTATGCCCGCATTTTTGCATGCACAGGAGTTGTACGTTTCTACGGAACCTGCCAGCAATATGGCGGCTAATTCATTTGGGTTCCGTGTAACCAACCGTTTTTTTAAAATGGAACATGAAGGGGTGACCGGTATGCGTATCGAGCCCGAACTGATGTGGGGTATCTCTAAAAAGCTGATGGTGCATGTGGTCGGACTGGCATCCAATCAGATGCAGCCTTCCCTCAGATTTGAAGGAGGAAGCGTGTATGCCAAATACCGTTTCCTGTCCAATGATGATGTGCAGTCGCATTTCCGTATGGCCGCTTATGTTAAGGGTTCAGTGATCAATAATCCTTTCGTTCCTGTTATGCGTGAAGGCGCTGTAAAGCCTTATGATAACCAGGAGCTTGATCTGGAAGGAGGCGCTTCTGGTTTTTCCGGCGGTATCATTGCTACGCAACTGATTCACAAATTGGCTGTTTCTGCAACGGTAGGGTATAACAGGTTCCTGAATAATACAAAGGACAACTTACCGGATTATTTATCTGATAACGCTGTTAATTACAGTCTTTCAGCTGGTTACCTGCTTTTACCCCGTAGTTATCGCAGTTATGATCAGACAAATCTGAACATTTATGTAGAATTTTTAGGGAAAGCAAATACGGACGCAGTCAGCCGAAACCAGTACCTGGACGTGGCTCCGGCGATTCAGCTGATCTTCAACAGCTCTACCCGTTTAGATTTTTCTTACCGTACAGAATTATTTGGTGATATGTCTCGCAATGTATTTAATACCTTTACATTACGGTTCGAGCACAATATTTTCAATATTTCAACAAAACGAAAATGAAGAAGGCAGTTATAACAGTCCTGCGATTGCTCCAGTCACTGTTTGTGAAGAAGAATTGTTGTAAATAACTATTCCAATCTATTTAGTAAAGTTGTTGTTCTTCCGGAGGACAGGCGCAGGCCTGTCCTTTTTATTTATTGCTGAATCTGGCGCGGCAATTGCTAACGTTAAACAATATATTTTCTGATTTTGTATATAGCATTGTATATCTTTAACCCATTGTTTTGACGCCAATGAAGTATAGTTTTCTAAGGGACAATCTAATTTTTGTAGTTGTATTGTTTTCATTGTTTGCCTGCCATAGAAAGCGGGTGCTCCGGGACAGAGAAATTGTAGGTGATGTACGTCAGTTAAGTGAAGTTATTCCGGAAAATATTACAGAACGTCTTGAGTATATTGCTGATAACCAGGATGTCATGGAGGATAGCATACCTGCGCTTCGTAGCGGGGCGCTGAACTATTTCTATCAGCAGACCAATAACAATCCGGTATGGTCGTCTAATGGCGTGCTGGATGGTCAGGCTGACTCCATGTATTATTATGTGATGCATGCAAACGAATCAGGATTGCTGCCGGCGGATTACCACAGCGCAGCCCTGGACCAGGCGATGAAGCGCATCCGTGAAGATGCCAGCGCCAAAAAAGATGCAACGCTCTGGGCACAGGTAGACCTGCTGATGACGGACGCTTTCATGAAAATGGCTACACACCTGCGTTTTGGTACAGGTCCGCGGGACAGTATCACCTTGCGGAAGGATTCCGTTTATTCAGACACCCTGCTGGCCAATTACCTGAACTCCGCACTGCATCAGCATATTATTGGTGCTACCCTGCGGGCGCAGGAGCCACAGCATAACGGCTATCAGTTACTGAAATCGGCCTGGACCAACTTCAAAGGCAAATACAGCGAGATGAAGTGGGACTCTTTACCACTTTCCTATACAGATACCCCAGGCTACCGCCAGCTGCTGATCAACCGTCTTGTACAAAGTGGACACCTGGATACTTCCGGTGGTCACAGCACGGACACTTCCCTCCTGAAAAAGGGGATCAGGGCTTTCCAGAAAGAGTTTAACATGTATGAGGACGGACAGGCAGGTAAGAAGACCGTTCAGGCGATGAACAAGTCTTTTGCTGACTGGGAAGTGCAGGTGGCCCTTAGTATGGACCGCTGGCGTAAATTCCCCGATACCTTGCCGCAACGTTATATCCTGGTCAATGTACCAGGTTACCGTATGGAACTGGTGGACAGTGGAACGGTAGCGGTAGCATCCAAAGTGATTGTTGGCGCGCCCCGTACCCGCACACCATTGCTGAACTCCCGCATGACCAATTTCGTGATGTATCCTTACTGGAGGGTGCCTTTCAGTATTACCATCAAGGAAATGCTGCCAGCTATCAAAAGAGATCGCGCTTACCTGGGCAAAAAGAACCTGGAGATCATTGATTCCCATGGTAATGCAATAAGTCCGGACAGTGTGAACTGGAACAGGCTGAGTAAGAATTACTTCCCTTATGTACTCCGTCAGATGGACGGTATCGAGAACTCACTCGGTATCATGAAGTTCAATTTCATGAACAAATATGCAGTTTACCTGCATGATACCAATGCCCGCGGACTGTTTGCCAATTCCTACCGTGCGCTTAGCCATGGCTGCGTACGTGTACAGCAATGGGATAGTCTGTCAATGTACCTGACCAAAGATGACACCCGTCATCCGAGAGATAGTATGCGCAGGTGGCTGGCCAACGGAGATAAAAAACAGATCGATATCCAGCATTCCATACCTATCTATTTCCGGTATTTTACGGCAGAAGGACGGGATGGCCGCCTGGTACTGCACGAAGATATCTATGGAGAGGACAGGATATTACGGAAACAGATGAGGCGCTAGGAATATTTGATTTTCGTACCTTTGCAGGATGTCAGATACTCTTTCAGTGGCGGAAAAAGTAAGGGCCGGAATGCCGGTTTTTCATAATAACACACCTCCGGATGTGAATGTGGCCTATTATGAGTTAACAAGCGCACCAGTTACCCTGCCTTATCACCGGAGAGATTATTTCAAGATCTGGATCATCATCGGCGAGAGCAAACTTCATTTTGCCGACAAGACCATACAAATCAGCAAGGACCAGCCTGCGATCATATTTTCCAACCCTTTAGTGCCTTATTCTTTTGAAACGGAAGATGAAAGCCGTTGTGGATACTGGTGTGTATTTACGGAGCAATTTCTGAAAACAGGAGAGCGTGCTGAGAGTTTACAGGAATCACCATTGTTCAGGGTAGGAGGGGATAATGTCTTCTTTCCCGATAAAGAGCAACTGGTCATCTTCCGTGGATTATTTGACAGGATGATCGCTGAAGCTGCATCAGAGTATGTGTATAAGTACGATATTATCCGGAACTATATTCAGCTCATCACCCATGAGGCCATGAAGATGCAGCCTGCCCTCAATGGCGCCAGGCACCGGAATGCAAATGAAAGGATCGCCTCGCTGTTCATTGAGTTGCTGGAGAGGCAGTTCCCGATTGAATCTCCCCAACGTACACTAGCGCTTAGAAGGGCCGGGGATTATGCCGCTGCTTTATCTATACATGTGAATCACCTCAATTTTGCAGTGAAGGAAGTGACAGGTAAATCTACGACCACCCATATTACCGACCGGCTTGTGAATGAAGCAAAAGCACTGCTGAAACATACTGACTGGAGTATCGCTGATATCGGCTACAGCCTGGGATTTGAGTATCCGAATCACTTTAATAATTTCTTCAAAAAGAATGTCGGAATGACGCCGCTTGGTGTGAGGAAGTAGTTTGTTCCCTGAATTGACCTCCGCTATACCCGATTTCCCCTTCCCGGGAATATACTCCTTCATTCTTTGAATTTCGTACTTATTTCTTTGACCCCGGCTCTTTTATCATTCCTCCCCCAAATACCTTTGCATCATCGATCACTTTAATCATATCACATGAAATACAAGGTATTAGGCAACTCCGGATTAATGGTCTCCACACTCTGTCTGGGTACCATGACTTTTGGAGGAAAAGGAAAGGGTGTTTATGAAATGGTCGGCACACTGGAACAACCAGCTGTCGACGAACAGATAAAACGGGCCGTAGATGCCGGTATAAACTTTATAGATACTGCCAATATATACGCAGAGGGGAGGTCAGAAGAACTGACCGGACAAGCTATCCGGAATCTGGGCCTGAAAAGGGATGACCTGGTGCTCGCAACAAAGGTGTGCGCTCCTACCGGCAAAGGTGTAAATGACCAGGGGTTATCCCGTAAACACATCATGCAGCAGGTAGAGGCCAGTCTGAAACGGCTGCAGACGGACTATATCGACCTCTATCAGGCGCACAACTGGGACCCGCTGGTGCCATTGGAAGAAACATTGAGGGCAATGGATGACCTGATCAGCAGTGGTAAGGTAAGGTATATCGGCGGCAGCAATCATATGGCCTGGTACCTGATGAAGGCGCTGGCAGTCGCTGACAAACACGGCTTGCATAGCTATATCTCTATGCAGTCCCATTATTCTATTGCAACAAGAGAATTGGAAAGAGACGTAGTACCTGCGCTATTAGATCAGAACGTAGGTCTGATGGTATGGAGTCCGCTGTGTGCAGGACTACTAAGTGGTAAATACCAACGAAACGGAGAGACGACAGAAGCAGGCCGTTATCAGCATCATTCCTTTATTCCGGTGGATACAGCACGTGCATTCAATATCCTGGATGTACTGCATGTAATGGCGGCAGACAAAGGTACTTCTGTAGCACAACTATCCTTAGCCTGGCTGTTACATCAGCCTGCGGTGAGCAGTGTGATCATTGGGGCTAATAAAATGTCTCAGCTGGAAGATAACCTGGGAGCAGTGGACGTAACACTGACGCCGGAAGAGTTGAAGCAGCTGGATGAAGTCAGTAAGCTGGCAGTGGAATATCCCGGTTGGATCGCTTACAGAAGGGACCGCGGGTAAGGCATATGCAACGCGACACAACTAAGACAATAAACAAAAAAGAAGGGCCTTGCATATTGCAAGGCCCTTTGCTTATATCAGTATTACGTACGTGTACTTACTTTTTCAGTTTCGCTTTCAGCGCATTATCCAGTTCCTGCAGGAACTCTTCTGTATAAAGATAATGTTTTCCGTGCTCAACTTTATTACCGTGAATACAAACCGCCAGATCTTTGGTCATTTTGCCGCTTTCAACTACTTCAACGCAAACTGCTTCCAGTGCGTGGCAGAAGTCGATCAGTTCCTGGTTTTTGTCCAGACGGCCACGGAACTCCAGACCACGGGTCCATGCGAAGATGGAAGCGATCGGGTTAGTGGAAGTTGGTTTACCAGCCTGGTGATCGCGGTAGTGACGGGTTACAGTACCGTGCGCTGCTTCAGCTTCCATTACGGAACCATCAGGAGTGATCAGGGTAGAGGTCATCAGACCCAGTGAACCGAAACCTTGTGCTACAGTGTCAGACTGTACGTCGCCATCGTAGTTCTTACAAGCCCATACGAAGTTACCGTTCCATTTCAGTGCGCTCGCAACCATGTCATCGATCAGACGGTGCTCATAGGTCAGGCCTGCTGTCTGGAATGCAGCTTTGAATTCGTTCTGGTAGATCTCTTCGAAAATATCTTTGAAACGACCATCATATTTTTTCAGGATGGTGTTTTTGGTGCTCAGGTACAGCGGCCATTTTTTCATCAGTGCCTGGTTGAAACATGCACGTGCGAATCCTTTGATAGACTCGTCAGTGTTGTACATTGCCAGGGCAACGCCGTCGCCTTTGAAGTTGAATACTTCATGCTCGATCACTTCTCCGTTCTCGCCTTCGAACTTAATGGTCAGTTTACCTTTACCTTTTGTTACGAAGTCAGTTGCACGGTACTGGTCACCGAAAGCGTGACGACCGATACAGATAGGAGCAGTCCAGTTTGGAACCAGACGTGGTACGTTCTGGGTTACGATTGGCTCGCGGAATACAGTACCGTCCAGGATGTTACGGATAGTACCGTTTGGAGATTTCCACATCTGTTTCAGGTTGAATTCCTTTACGCGCTCTTCATCCGGAGTGATAGTGGCACATTTGATACCGACACCGATTTCCCTGATCGCATTTGCTGCATCGATGGTTACCTGATCGTTTGTAGCGTCACGGTGTTCCATACCCAGGTCATAGTATTTGATATCAACTTCCAGGTAAGGAAGGATCAGTTTATCTTTAATGAATTTCCAGATGATTCGTGTCATTTCATCCCCATCCAGTTCAACCACCGGGTTGGCGACTTTGATTTTTTCTGCCATTTCGACTTTGATTTTTAATTAGATACGAGTGTTCATGTGATAATCGTGAAATATACGATAACCGGTCATAATTTACAAGTTCCGCTTTCCTAAGCGGGGGCACACAGCATTTCTTTTACAAAAAAATGAATCTGTCTGTCAACCAATGCTTTGAAAAGCGGAACTAACTATGTTGCGTAACCGGTAGGGTTACAGGTGTTTGATGATCTCATCTGCAAACTCGCTGGTTTTCACCAGGGTAGCGTCGTCCATCAGTTTGTAGAAGTCTACGGTCACACGTTTACGTGCGATCGCAGTGCTGAGGCCGTGTACAATGATATCGGCAGCTTCTTTCCAGCCCATGTATTCCAGCATCATTACACCACTCAGTATAACGGAGCTAGGGTTCATTGTATTGGTGTTAGCGAAACGTGGTGCAGTACCGTGGGTCGCTTCGAACACCGCATGACCGGTCAGGTAGTTAATATTAGCGCCCGGAGCGATACCGATACCACCTACCGCAGCAGCAAGTGCATCGGAGATATAGTCACCGTTCAGGTTCAGGGTAGCTACTACGGAGTAGTCCTGTGGCGCCAGCAGTATCTGCTGCAGGAAGTTATCCGCGATAACGTCTTTTACGATCAGTTTTTTATGTGCAATGGCTACGTTCAGTTCTTTATTCGCCTCGTCTTCGCCGCTTGCTTTTTTAGTGGCTTCCCACTGTTCCCAGGTATATACCTGCTCACCAAACTCGCGTGCTGCCAGTTCGTAGCCCCAGTTCTTGAAGCCACCTTCAGTGAATTTCATGATATTACCCTTGTGTACCAGGGTCAGGGAAGGCAGTTTCTGCTCGATCGCATATTTCAATGCGGCGCGCACCAGCCTTTCAGTACCTTCTTTGGACACTGGTTTGATACCCAGGGAAGAAGTTTCAGGGAAACGGATCTTTTTAACACCCATTTCGTTCTGCAGGAAGTTCAGCAGCTTTTCAGCTTCCGGTGTTCCGTACATATATTCTATACCGGCATAGATATCTTCTGTGTTCTCACGGAAGATCACCATGTCTACCTTTTCCGGATGTTTTACAGGAGAAGGTACTTTATCAAACCAACGTACAGGGCGTACACAGGCATACAGGTCCAGTTCCTGGCGCATTGCTACGTTCAGGGAACGGATACCGCCACCTACCGGTGTAGATAAAGGTCCTTTGATGGAAACCAGGTATTCCTTGAATGCGTCCAGTGTCGCTTTTGGCAGCCACTCGCCTGTCTGCTGGAATGCTTTCTCTCCAGCCAGCACTTCTTTCCATTCTATCTTTCTTTTTCCACCGTAGGCCTTTTCAACAGCGGCGTCAAACACACGCACACTAGCCTGCCAGATATCGGGTCCAATTCCGTCACCTTCAATAAAAGGAATAATCGGTTCATTGGGCACCAGTAACTGGCCATTGGTCATTGATATTTTTTCTGCCGGCATAAAACAGTTTCTTTACGAGTTTCGTAATTTATATTAATCGAGCGCAAAGGTACGGAATAACACACATCTTATGGGCTACTATCTATGTTCAATGCTCTTTTTCTTATTTTTGGGAGCAAAAAAAGAGCAAATCCCTATGACATCGGGTCATCATCCTTCTCAGGATACTATTATCAACCAATTCACTTATCTCGCCCTGGGCGACAGCTACACTATTGGCGAAAGCGTACCGGAAAATGAGCGGTTTCCCAATCAGACGGCCAGACTGCTGGCAGCTGAAGGTATTTCCCTTGCGCCTCCCCGTATTATCGCTAAAACCGGCTGGACCACTGATGAGCTGGAAGCTGCTATCGCCGAAGCCAATGTCACGGACACCTTCAGTATCGTTACCCTCCTGATCGGGGTCAATAACCAGTATCGTGGCCGTAGCGTCCCCGAATACAAGACCGAATTCACCCGCCTGCTTAAACAGGCCATCCACTTCGCTGCTGACCATTCAGACAGGGTAGTGGTGCTCTCCATCCCTGACTGGGGCGCTGTGCCTTTTGCAGAAGGTCGTGACAGACAGCAGATTGCAGCAGAAATAGACGCCTTCAATGCGGTTAACAAAAGCGTTTCGAAAAAGTTTAAAGTGCATTACCTGGACATTACCGCCGATACGCGTAAAGCGACAGAGGACCCCGGACTGGTTGCCAGCGACGGATTACACTATTCCGCTAAAGGAATGGCAGTCTGGGCCGGTAAATTAGCCGGTATAATGCGCGGCATCCTGCAATGATCTTTTTTACCGGCTTTTTCCTGCCTTTTACCGGAACTCTCCAACCTGTTAGCCTAAATGGGCTTCGGGAACCCACGTCCTCTTCCTAAGTTTGTATCGTAAACATTAAACATCTATGGATAACCAGGAATATACGAAAGGAGATAGCTGGACAAGTAAAAGACAACAGCGCAAGGCAGAAAGACGCCTTCGCCGCATCCAGCGCAAAAGCGAGAACAGGGAAGGCAGCAGGATCAACAAAGGCCTCATCTTTATACTCATCGGTCTGTTTCTTTTCTTAAGAAGCCTTGACCTCGCAATGCCTGAATGGGTATTCTCCTGGCAGCTGCTGCTGATCGTGATCGGTTGTATCCTCCTGGCGGCCAGTAAGTTTAAAAACTGGGGCGGTCTGATCGTTCTGCTGGTAGGTACCGTTTTCTTCGCCAAAGATTACCTCATGCTCAGCTATGACCTGACCCGCTTCATATGGCCCGCCATCTTTGTGATCGTTGGTATTGCCATCCTCTTCGGCAAACGCCAGGAATCTTCCATGAAAAAAGACCTGCGTGTCATGCCGCCAATGACTTCCTCAGAAGATTTTATTGAATCCAATGTCATATTCAGTGGAGAGAACAGGGCCGTTGTATCTAAAGAATTCAAAGGCGCCAATGTCACCGCGATCTTCGGTGGCGCTGACTATAACCTCATCCAGTCCGATTTCAAGGACAGGGTCGAGTTTGAAGTCACCTGCATCTTCGGCGGTGTGGAGATCATCCTCCCTACCAACTGGGATGTGCGTATCGAAATGGATACCATCATCATGGGGGGCGTCACCGATAAACGCCCGGTAGAACTGCTTTCCAATGCCAGCAACTCTGAAAAGATCTTCGTACTCAGAGGTACCTGCATCTTCGGCGGCGTAGAGATCAGGAACTATGTCTGATCAACGGCTGACTAACTTTTATTTCACCTTTTTAATTATAGATTTTATGCAATGGTTTGTAGCTAAAATCGTTTACCAGATCATCAGCGGTAATGGTGATCATACCCCTCAATTTGACGAGCAGTTAAGACTGATCAGTGCCGATACCAGAGAAGACGCATGGAAACGTGCCTGCCAGATCGGTGTACAGGAACAATACGCCTTTAAGAACCAGCGACAGGAAATGGTGGAATGGCGCTTCATCAACGTACCGGAAGTAAATAACCTTTCCTCCCTGGACGACGGTATGGAACTCTATTCCCGCATCGAAGAACCGGAAGACGCTAATGCTTATATTTCCTGGCTTCAGGTGAAGGCCGCTCACCTGAAAGGACCCAGCCTGATCGACAAACGCGCCTGATTATTTCATTCTTATTCCGTACTCCTTGGCAAATCATCTACTGGCAAATAAATCATTCAGATGGACCTTAATAGTGGCTACCTACGTCGCGACCGTCGTACAGGCCTATCTGCTGATATGCTGGTTCAACATCAGCGATAGCATCGCATGGACAGACAGCGTTATACACAACGTAACGCTTGCATTGACAGGAGTGGGCGTGTGTTTCAGCTTATCGCATTACAGACCGGCAAAAGGTAAATATATCTTCCTGCTGATCTACTGTTCCGTGCTGACCTTTATGTGGGTAGGCGGCTGTTTCTGGATCACGGGCGAAATGTTTGCATCCACGCCCTACTATCAGCATTGGTTATTCTTTGCGATCCCCATCAGATTTATCATGGGATGGCTGATCGTCATCTTCATCGGGATGAAGACACTGATGTGGTACGATATGGCGGAACAGGAACAGGAACTCGCCCGTAAAGAAGCCATAGAGCGTATGGCAAGAGAAGCGGAGCTGTTCAAATTAAGACAGCAGTTACAACCGCACTTCCTGTTCAACAGTCTGAACTCTATCAATGCGCTGATCGCTTTACGTCCGCAGCAGGCAAGAGAAATGGTACTGAAGCTAAGCGATTTCCTGCGTGGTACCCTGAAACGTGAAGACCAGCAATGGATACTGTTACCCGAAGAATTGCAGTACCTGCAATTATATCTCGACATAGAAAAGGTCCGCTTCGGGCATCGCCTGTCTACCGACGTCACTGCCGAAGACAGCGCCACAACACTTAAACTGCCGCCTATGCTGCTGCAGCCTGTTGTGGAGAACGCCATCAAATACGGATTATACGATACGACAGACGCTATCACGATCGCTATCAATGCATGGCAGTCGGACGATATGCTTCATATACAGGTGCAGAACCCTTTTGATCCGGAATTGCAGGCGCCTGCCGGCACTGGCTTCGGACTCGCATCTATCCAACGCAGATTGTACCTGCTCTTCGGAAGACAGGACCTGCTGGAAACAAACAAGAACGGAAACATTTTTACCACCCTGATTAAAGTGCCGCAACTATATGATAAAAGCAGTAATAATTGATGATGAACCCCTGGCGCGTGAGATAGTGAAAGAATATCTCCAGTCCTTCTCTCAGATACAACTGATGCAGGAATGTGGAGATGGTTTTGAAGGATTAAAAGCCATACAACAGCAACAACCCGATATCATTTTTCTCGATGTACAGATGCCAAAGATCAATGGCTTTGAAATGCTGGAACTCGTAGAATCATTGCCCGCGGTTATATTTACCACTGCTTTTGAAGAACATGCGATCCGCGCGTTCGAAGTGAATGCTATCGACTATCTGCTGAAACCTTTTTCAAAAGAACGTTTTGATAAAGCAGTTTCCAAATGGCTGGACCGCCGGGTAGCAGATGAAATGCAGCAGACGGCCGCTTTACTGGACACCGCAGGCGCTTCTCCCATGCAGAGCAACAGGGTAGTCGTAAAGATAAATGGTAAGATCAAGATCATTCCTGTACAGGATATACACTATCTCGAAGCAGCGGATGATTATGTAAAGATCGTTACGCCGGAAGGCACTTTTCTTAAGAACAAAACAATGCAGTTCTTCGAGAAATCGCTGGACCCGCAACAGTTTGCACGCGTACACCGCTCTTATATGCTGAACGTAAATCAGGTAACGCGTATCGAGCCATATGAAAAAGAAAATCATCTGGCCATATTGAAATCAGGTGCGAAAGTGCCGGTTAGTAAGACAGGTTATCCCAGACTGAAAGCCTCACTGGGATTGTAAGATATATTGCTTTTTTCAGGAGAACAGGGAAGGACTTTTAAGGTCTTTCCCTTTCTTTTTTTGAGAGCAATAGTGCGCAGAAAGTAGTCAGATCATATATCTTCGACGTTGGCCCTTCATTCAGCAACGAAGGTGTAACGGAGAGTAAGTATAGTCTGACTGGTAAATAAGAAAAGCCGTAGTTACTTAACAATATTTTGTCAGTAACTACGGCTTGATTATCCGTAATGATAAATATGATAGTTGTTTATTGTACGACGAGTACCGGTATTCTTACCTTATGCCTCACCTGGTTGGTCGTCTCACCATAAATCCAATCCTTAATACCGGTGTGCCCATGTCCGCCCAGGATCAGGAAATCGGCCTTTTCTTCCTTTACGATACGCACGATCTCTTCTGCACGGTGACGGTAACCGAGCAGGCCTTTGGCGCGTATATTTCTGGCGCGTAAGAGATTGATGTAGGCGTCCATCTGCTCTTTGTCCTTCCTTGTTTCAAAGTCATCGGACTCTCTTCCCAGGTATCTGGCAGAAGCACTTTCCACGATATGGATCAGCAGGTATTCTGTCTGTGGATTACCATGTGCGAGTGCGTTGGAAATGATCTTTTCATCATCCTTACTGAAGTCAAGCGCCAGTGCGATACGCTGGTAGACAGGCGGCTGGATGTCACCCAGTGCAAAATCAGGCGTTCTGTGAATACCGGCAGATGTTTTCTGCTGGTACCGGCTGATCAGCGGATAAGCTACCGTGATCGCGATCAGTACCAGGAAGCCTATTCCGGTTGCAATGATCAGGATATCCACCAGGATATTACCATCGCCGCCAATGTATTTTACAGCCTCAGTAAATACCATACGGGTATTGAGGTATACCAGTACAGCGGTGATGATCCAGCTGATAATTTTCACCGGTGTATTGACCGCATAGCTGCCCATTGTCTTTTTATCACTCACAAAGTGAATCAGCGGAATGATGGCAAAGCCCAACTGCAAACTTAACAGTACCTGACTGAACACCAGCAGTTCGCCTACCTTTTCAGGGCCGGCCAGCAGGATCACGAGCAGGGCCGGTACAATGGCCAGCAGGCGTGTCAGCAGACGGCGCAGCCATGGATTGATGCGCAACTGCAGGTAGCCTTCCATCACGATCTGACCAGCCAGGGTGCCTGTTACGGTAGAGCTCTGGCCGGCAGCGATCAATGCGATCGCGAATAAGGCAGGCGCCCATTTATTACCCAGTAATCCTTCGAGCAACTGATGTGCGTCCTGTATTTCTGCGACATCTGTACGACCGGTTTTGAAGAAGACGGCCGCAGCGAGTATCAGGATAGCGGCATTCACAAAGAAGGCCAGGTTCAGGGCTACCGCACTATCAATAAAGTTCAGTTTCAAAGCCTGCCGGATACCCTGGTCATCTCTTTTGATCTTACGGGTCTGTACCAGTGCGGAGTGCAGGTAAAGGTTATGCGGCATGACAGTAGCACCGATGATACCGATAGCGATATACAGAGCGGCATTGTCAGGAATAACCGGTTTAAAGCCCGTTACGACCTCGCTTAGTACAGGCCTGGCCATGAACAGTTCTACGAGAAAAGAGATGCCTACGATGGCTACTAATGCGATAATAAAGGCCTCCATTTTCCGGATGCCGTAACGTTGTAAAACCAGCAGCAGGAAAGTGTCAAATACGGTGATGCTGACGCCCCATTCCAATGGCAGGCCGGTCAGCAGTTGTATACCAATGGCCATACCCAGTACTTCCGCCAGGTCAGTGGCGGCAATAGCGATTTCAGCCAGAATATAGAGTATAAAGTTAACGCCGGCAGGATAGGTCTCACGGTTGGCCTGTGCAAGGTCTCTTCCCCTTACGATACCCAGACGGGCGCTCAGTGTTTGCAGCAGCAGCGCCATGAGGTTACTCATGAGCAGCACCCAGAGCAGGGTGTAACCATACTGACTGCCACCTGCGAGATCGGTGGCCCAGTTGCCCGGGTCCATATAACCTACGCTGACAAGATATGCTGGTCCGAAGAAAGAGAGCAGTTTACGCCAGCGGCTGGTGCTGGGAAGGGTAGTATCTACGCTTTGATGGACTTCGCCTAACGAAGTATGCTGATGATTCATATTTTAGCTGTTATGCAGTCTGCTGGCCGGCCACCCGGTGATAAACCGGTAGTGCAGGTTGAATTTTTTAGTCTGTCCCCATGTGTTCCGGTGGGCTGTAAGCGGCCGCTACGGACTGCGTTATATCGGTTTGACCATTATATTTTTTGATACCTGTTCACTGATCGTGAAGGCAGGCTGGTTTCGTATTTTCAGTTCGATAGAGTTGTCAAATTCGTAACGTTCTATGACGTCCAGTTGCGTGCCTAAGCGGATGCCTTTGGCGTTCAGGAACTCCAGTAATGCGGTTGATTTATCAGAAACGGCCACGACTTCCAGTCGTTTGGCCCTGGCTTTATCAAGCGGTGTTTGCGGACGGGGCTTACCCATTTTACCCTGTGCATCAGGAATAGGATCGCCATGAGGATCGATCTGCGGATTTCCCAGGAATTCGCTGAGACGGTTGATCAGTTTCTCGCTGCGTACATGTTCCAGTTCTTCTGCCAGTTCATGTACCTCTTCCCAGCTGAACGCTAATTTATCTACCAGAAAACATTCCCAGAGACGATGCCTCCGGATGATATTCAGCGCCGCTTTCTTACCTTCAGCGGTCAGGTTGATACCCTGGTATTTTTCGTAGGAAATAAGCTTCTTTTCCTTCAGTTTTTTCGCCATATCTGTTACAGATGCCGGCTTGGTTTCCAGTTCACCGGCTAAGGCGTTCGTACTTACCGCTTCCTGTTCTTCTTCCTCCAGTTTATAAATCGACTTAATGTAGTTCTCCTCAGCAATCGTCAAATTCATCATTCCTTAAAATAAAGTTTAGGTAAATCTAAATAATTATTGTCAGAAATGCAAACGCAACGCTTGGAGCGGGGGCTTATTTTGATCATATCATTTTTTTCTCTAACTTTTCGGCCGTAATAAACAAGCATATACGCATGAATAAGTTAGTGTTAGCGCTGTTGACTATCGGTCTGCTGGCCGGATGTGGCTCAAAAAAGAACAAATCAGGTAAGGATGACTTCACATTTGAAGACTTCCGCCACTTGTTTGCAGAGGCTAAACTGCCTTATAAACTGATGCCGGAAGAGCTGTCGAACAAAAAATCGGATACTGCCGGCATTTCTCCGGAAGTACTGAAACAGTTCCTGACAGATACCCTGGGTAAATCTGATTTCCCGGAGGGAGCGACCATTAAGTTCTATCCGGTGGCCGCTGTCGACGGCGCTGCTGTGAATTACTTTGTGGTGAAGGCAGTTGGTAAAACAGCAACTACCGCGTATATCTGCTTCCTGGATAAAAAAGGTCATTACCTGAACCGCCTGCCGGCAGGTAAAGTGACGGATAAGAACGATGTATTTTATTTCTCGATAGATACCCGTCAGGTCATTAAGGTGACCAATGAAAGGGAACTGGAGCCTGGTCACAGGTCCACCCGTGAAGATTTCTTTGGCGTATCTGACAATGGCAGTACGACATTGATCATGACCAATACCACCGGCGATCCGGGAGCAGGTCAGTTGTTCAATCCGATAGACACACTGAAAGCGGCGCATAAACTCTCCGGTGATTATGTAAGCGGCGAAAACAGTCTGGTGTCCGTACGTGATGGCGATGATCCTAAATCTTTCCAGTTCTTTATTTCCTTCTCCAACAAGACAGGTTGTAAAGGAGAATTATCCGGTACGGGCCATTTCACCGGCGCTAACAAAGGCGAATACAAGGATAAGGAGACTGATTGCGGTATCGCGTTCCAGTTTGCTGCAGGTAGAGTAAGTATCAAAGAGATCGGTGGTTGTGGCGCTTACAGGGGCGTACGTTGTTTCTTTGAAGGAAGTTACGCGAAGAAAAAAGCAAAGTAAGTACACATCAGTATAAAAACAGACTCCGCTTTGTACCAACAGGGCGGAGTTTTTTATTGTTCTTTTTTGATGAGGCGGAGGAATTCTTCTCTTGGTATCATACCTGCGCCCAGTGAGGCCAGATGGTCGGTATATACCTGGCAATCGATCAGGGTGATGCCTTTGCCGGCGGCGTATTGTACAAAGGTGATAAAGGCTGCCTTTGAGGCATTGCTGACCAGCGAGAACATCGATTCGCCGAAGAAGCTGGTCCCCAGCTGAATACCATAAAATCCACCTACCAGTTCATCGTTCTGCCAGCATTCTACGGAATGTGCATAACCTGCTTTATGCAATGAAATATAGGCTTTTTCCACATCGCGGGTGATCCAGGTACCGTCCTGTCCGCGGCGGGGTACTTTTCTGCAGGCGGCAATAACGGCGGGAAAGTCCTTATTCACCGTAATAGTGAATATGCCTTTCTTCAGCACCTGTTTCATGCTGGCGGATATCTTTAAATCTTCGGGAAATAATACGAATCTGGGATCGGGGCTCCACCAGAGGATAGGTGGTTCATCGTACCAGGGAAAGATGCCTTCACTATAGGCAAGCAGTAAGCGTTCTGCTGATAAGTCTCCGCCATAGGCCAGCAATCCATCCGGCTCAGCCAGATCGACAGGCGGGAAAATCAAATCTTCTGAAAGCTCAAATACAGGCATTATCCTTCTACCGCTTCTTCAAGGGTAGCGCTGATGCCTCTGTCCAGCAGGGCCTCGCACATCGGGCGAAGGCGGGTGAATTCGCCCTGCTTCACGGCATACTTACCGTTGTGGTGAATGATCAGAGCGCATTGTTCAGCCTGTTCCTGAGTATGGTCACATACTTCTATCAGGGACTGTATCACCCAGTCAAATGTATTAACCTCATCATTCCAAACGATAAGGCTGAAGGGAAACTGTTCGTCTTCAGCTACCAATACGTCTTCCCATTCTTGAATCTTCGTGCCTGTTTGATTACGCTGGCTCATAATCCGGTAAAAACTTTCCACAAAACTACGCTTAATAATCGTTAAATTAAATAGGAATGTTTTAATGCAGCGTGGTGCAGATGAATATGAAAATCACATATTTAACATTATCAGTGAGCATTGAGCGAGAATTACTATTATTGTAAACACTAGCAATTAGGTTATGAATGTATTGAACGGCATTAAATTACTGATAGATATTAAGCTACCGCTGAAAGACCCTATTCCGATTTTTTCACTGGTGTTATTTATCATCCTGTTGGCTCCGATCATTCTCCGTAAGTTTCGCATTCCCAGCATCATCGGACTGATCCTGGCAGGTATGGCGATCGGGGACCATGGGTTTAAGATCATCGAGAAAGGTAGCATTGACCTGTTCGGAAAGGCAGGTCTGTTGTATATCATGTTCCTCGCCGGTCTGGAACTCGATATGACCGAGTTCAGGAAAAACCGCAACCGTAGCCTTGTATTTGGCGCTTTTACCTTTTTCATCCCGCTCATTTTAGGATATGTCGTCTGCATGTATGTGCTGCATTTCAACTTTATGGCCACGCTGCTGGTTTCCAGTATGTTCGCTACCCATACACTGGTAGCTTATCCATTGGCAAGCCGTTTGGGGATCACCAAAAATGAAGCGGTCACGGTAGCAGTAGGAGGCACGATCATTACAGATACCGCTGTACTGGTCATCCTGGCGATCATTACGGGGGCTGCCGCCGGTAACCTGAACACACAGTTCTGGGTCCGCCTGTCGGTGTCACTGGTGGTCTTTGCCACGATCATTCTCTGGATTTTTCCGATGATCGGACGCTGGTTTTTCAAGAAGATCAAAGACGATAAAACCTCGCACTTCATCTTTGTGCTGGCGCTGGTATTTCTGGCCGCCTTTCTCGCAGAACTGGCAGGTGTGGAAGGAATTATCGGGGCTTTCCTGGCCGGACTTGCATTGAATCAACTGATCCCGCATACGTCTCCGCTGATGAACAGAATTGAGTTCACCGGTAATGCATTGTTCATTCCTTTCTTCCTGATCAGCGTGGGCATGCTGGTAGACCTGCGGGTGTTGCTTAAAGGACCGGAAGCTCTGCTGATAGCCGGCGTGTTGACCACTATGGCGCTTGTCAGCAAATACCTCGCGGCATTTTTCACACAACTGAGTTTCAGTTATACACCTACACAACGTAATGTGATATTTGGTCTGAGCAGTTCGCACGCAGCTGCAACGATCGCCGTGATACTGATCGGTTTTAACATGGGGATCATCAACGAACATGTACTGAACGGTACCGTCATACTGATATTGATCACCTGTCTGGCCGGCTCTTTCGTAACAGAAAGCGCAGGCCGTAAACTGGCGATCATAGAGGCAGAGCGTAAACCTGCAACAGAAGATACACCCGAAAGAGTACTGGTGCCGATCTCCCGTCAGGGACATATGGAACCTTTGCTGGACTTTGCGCTGATGATCAAGGACCCGGATACGCATACGCCTATCTATCCTTTGGCAGTAGTGCAGGATGACGAGGAAGCGAAGCAGAAAGTAGCGCTGACCAACAAGATCATGGAAGCGGCCGTGATGTATGCAGGTGCAACAGAAAGTAAGGTACAGGCGGTGACACGCATTGACCTCAACGTATCGGATGGTATTGCGAGAGCCGCAAAGGAACTGATGATCACAGACGTGGTGCTTGGCTGGACGGATAAGAATAACAGTACGACGGAACGTTTGTTTGGTTCGATCTTCGGTACGACGCTGGACAACGTATTACAAAGCGTACGGGAAACGATCTATGTATGCGACTTCCATTATCCGCTGAATGCAACTAAAAAGCTGGTGCTGGTGATGCCCAAAAATGCGGAATATGAAATAGGCTTCCTGCATTACATTCAGAAGGTCTTCCTGCTCAGCAAGCAGATAGGCGCGAGGCTGATGATCTGTTGCAGCACCAATACACAGAAGGCCATAGAAGCTTATCTGCAACAGTTTAAACTCAGTATAGATATCAACTTCAAACAGTTTGACAATATCGAAGAACTGCTTTTACTGGCGAAAGATATCACGAAGAATGACCTCGTAATGGTAGTGGCAGCCCGTAAGGGTACACTGTCCCATCGTCCTTACCTGGATGGCATGCCGGGACGCCTGAGCCGTCATTTCCCTGCACATAACATTGTGCTGATCTATCCGGAGCAGCAGGAGATCGATTATGTTGAAGCAGGTGTACAACCGGAAGACCTTACGCTGGCGCCTATTCAGGAGCAATTGGCGAATCTGAACAAACTGGGTAAAGCGGTGAGAAGGATATTGAAAGGGAAGAGGTAATTAATAATGTGGCATTCTCACTTCTTCCACAACCTTTCCTAATGGCCTTTCCGGCGCCATTTTAAAGGATTGTTTACTGAGTTTGAGTACCTGGTCCAGCAGATCAATAGAAGCGCTGATTTCGTCTTTTTTGATAGAAATGCTTTCGATGTTGAAACCGATCGACATGTTCTTTTTGTCTGCATATTCCAGTAGCTCAGATGCTACGTTGAGACAGGTGTCTATAGATGCCTGTAAGATGTCTTTAGAGTGTTTCAGATCATTATACAGCCATTTCGGCACCTTGATGCCCAGCCATTCCATGAACTGCAATGTCTTCAGTGAACCACAGGGGGCCAGTGTAAAGACGATCGGTGCAGGTGTCTGACTGGTTTCGCGGGAGTGATAGTAGTAGTCTGCCAGCACGTCTTTCGTATCATTCACGTTATACACGCACTGTGATACAAAGAAGCTGCAACCCTGTTCCATCTTGTTGCTAAGTCTGATATGTTCATCTCCTTTTTTCGCATGGCGTTCCGGAATGGTCACGCCGCCGATCAGCAGGTTGGGTACATGTTGTTGCCTGAGGGCGTAAGCATCCGACAGGGAGAAGTTGGTTTGCTCGATCTGTTGCTGGGAAGAAGCGCCTACGAACACAGCGTGGTGTATGTCGCTGTTGTCAGTTAACCATTGTTGAAACTGCGCAGCATTCAGATTGGCAATACTTTTATAGATGATACGGGGAACTTTCAGCTGATGAAAATAATCCCTGCTATATTGTTCCGGCAGTACGGTCGGTATAAAAGCGAATGTTCTTTCCTGTTCGGTCCTGGTAGCTTCGTCCTGGATATCATAGAGGATCAGGGCATCGATATCGAGAGCACTGATGCGTGCTGCCTGTGCCTGTGCTATCTCAGCTATTCTATCCTGGTTGGTAGTTATTTTTGGAGGGGTAAGGCTGTAAAAAACAAGTCTTGAATGTCCCGATTTAATTTTATCAGCAAGCGTATGGCCCATTGGGTGGCGGTTTTTAAAAACAGTGCAAGTTAATTCTTAATTGAAAAAGATGGGCAAAAAAAAAGCCTCATCTTACGATGAAGCTTTCTATGTGGGAGTTGACGGATTCGAACCATCGACCCTCTGCTTGTAAGGCAGATGCTCTGAACCAGCTGAGCTAAACTCCCTTATCTTTTCACTACCAGGTTTCCCTGAGAGGACCGCTATACAGCGGAAATGTTTTTGTCAAAAAAAAAGCATCATCCTATTGATGAAGCTTCTGGGTGGGAGTTGACGGATTCGAACCATCGACCCTCTGCTTGTAAGGCAGATGCTCTGAACCAGCTGAGCTAAACTCCCTGAAGAAAAAGAAATTTAAAAGTAACTGAGTGGGAGTTGACGGATTCGAACCATCGACCCTCTGCTTGTAAGGCAGATGCTCTGAACCAGCTGAGCTAAACTCCCAATCTTTTCTTCGTGACCACCAGTCCTTTTGTCTGATGGGATTGCAAAGGTAGAAAGTATTTTCATTCTGCCAAATTTATTTAATGAATAATTATCAAAAAGTGAATTGGCCATGAACTGTGAATGCTTTCAAATCCTTTGCAGAAAAGGATTTTATTGAAATAATAAATTAAGAACTTTTTTGTTATTGCAGGAACATTATCAGTGTATGCAGATCAAAAAGGCACTACTTCAGTTCCCATTCGATCAGCTGATTGGTCCATTCCAGGCGATAAGGCGTTGTGACTTTAATATAGTTGTCCGTATACCCTTCCATCATACCATCCTTACCATGTTTTTCAAACAGTACCTTTCTGGTTTCACCAACATGCTGTTCGTTGAAGTATTGTTGTTTCTTATGGCTCAGGTTACGCAGCATCTTATTCCGTTCGTTACGCACGTTCACAGGTACTACCGGGGTAATGTCAAGTGCAGCGGTGTTGGCTCTTTCGGAATAAGTGAATACGTGCAGGTAGGAAATATCCAGTCCGTGCAGGAAGTCGTACGTTTCCTGGAAATGCGCATCTGATTCAGACGGGAAGCCAACGATCACGTCCACGCCAATGGCGCAATGCGGCATAAACTGTTTGATCAGCGCCACCTTTTCTGCATACAGTTCACGACGGTAACGACGGCGCATCAGGCCCAGTATATCATTACTGCCGCTCTGTAAAGGGATATGGAAATGCGGCATGAAGCGTTTGCTGTTGGCCACAAATTCGATGATCTCATTACTCAGCAGGTTGGGTTCGATGGAGGAAATGCGATAACGCTCGATGCCTTCCACCTTGTCCAGCTCCTGTATCAGTTCAAAGAAAGTTTCTTCTCTTTTCTTGCCGCCTTCCAGGCCTTTTCCGAAATCGCCGAGGTTAATACCGGTCAGCACGATCTCTTTTACGCCGGAAGCCGCCAGGGAATGGGCATGTTCGACTACGCGGGCAACACTGTCACTACGGCTTTTACCTCTGGCCATCGGAATGGTACAGAAGGTGCAGGAATAGTCACAGCCGTCCTGTACCTTCAGGAAGGTGCGGGTACGGTCGTTCACAGAGTAGGAGGCATGGAACGTATTGACGTCTTCGATGTCGCAGGAGCAGATCTTTGCGCTGTCGCCTTTGGTAAGGGTCTTCAGATGGTCCACTATATTGAACTTCTCTGCTGCTCCCAGTACCAGGTCAACGCCTTCGATCTCCGCGATCTCTTTTGGTTTCAGCTGTGCATAACAGCCGGTGATCACGATCATGCTCTCCGGCGCTCTCCGCTGGATACGGCGTACCAGATGACGGCACTCCTTATCTGCGTTTTCGGTAACAGAGCAGGTATTGATCACATATACATCCGCCTGCTCTTCAAAATCTGTTTTCACAAAACCATCCTGTTCCAGCAGCCTGCTCAGAGAGGAGGTTTCTGAAAAGTTCAGCTTACAGCCGAGGGTATGAAATGCTACTTTTTTACCTGTTGTCATAAGGATCGCAAAGGTAGCACCTTTTTTTTATACTGGTTATATTGCTAAAATTGTACTAGATTGCCGTCCGGCACGAGCAATGCTGAATGTATTCGTAACAGAGCATGACCATGAAATCTAAGGGTAAGTATATACCTATGTTGTTATTAACACTGTTGTTATGGCTCGCCTGGCAACAACAGTGGTGGAAAGGACCGCAGCGTCAACCGCGCGTAACTGCACACAATAACACAAGTATCGCCACAACAGACAAGAGGGACAAGAAGATCACCGAAAAGACACCTGCAGGTCTTAACCGCCATGCACCACTCAAGTACACCCGGCATGCCAGATGCCGTATGGAATGTCGCCACGTAACGGAGGCAGAAGTAGTTGGGATACTGGAAACCGGTAGTGTCAATAACGAAAAATCGAATCCCCAGGACGAACCATGTCCCACCTATGCACTAGAAGGCTATTCTGAAGAAGGCCAGCATCTCCGCGTTGTATTCGCGCCTTGCGAAGATACCACCAGCGTAGTTACCTGTATAGACCTCGATAAGGATTGGTCCTGCAGTTGTAATTAGGTATTTCCACATGTATACTGTAATTTTCCGGCTTGCATCAGACTAAAACAGAGACTGGCATTATTATGAAGTTATTGCTCAAGCCGTTACATGTGGTGTATATGATATACGCCGCAATCGTGTTCCTTGTTATCATGTTCCTTATTATCCCGCCGATCTTTCTGGCGTCATTCCTGGGAAGGATCAAGGGGGGAAATATCATATTCTATTTTCTGCGCTTCTGGTCACATACCTGGTTCCCTGCCGTAGGGATCATGGTAAAGCGGATCTATAAACATGACAAAAAGGATAAGACACCATACCTGTATGTTGTCAATCACCGTTCCTACCTGGACGCCGCACTCGCCGTGCAGGTAATGAGACTTCCTTTCCGTCCGCTGGGTAAGATCGAAATGAAACGTATCCCGGCTTTCGGTTACATCTACCGTCAGTCCGTTGTAATGGTAGACCGTTCCGATGCCAAGGCCCGTGCCCGCAGCGTACGTGAAATGATCTCCGTTATCAGGGAAGGCGTTTCCATCCTCATATTCCCGGAGGGTACCACCAACGAAACCGACTCACCTTTACAGCCATTCCATAATGGCGCGTTCCGTATAGCCATCGAAACTCAGACGCCTATTCAGCCGGTCCTGTACCTGGATAATGGTAAACGCCTGCATGCCAAAGGGTTCAGTCTGACCCCCGGCCGCTGCAGAGTGGTATACCTGCCACCTGTTCCTGTCACCGGACTGACAATGGAAGACCTGCCAGCCCTTAAACAGCGGGTATTTAATATTATGGAACAAGAATTGAAGGCTACTGTATAAATTTCCGGATGAAGTTTGCTGACGTCATACTGCCATTGGCCCTGCCAAAAAATTATACTTACGCGGTACCTCCGCATATGGAGGCATCGCTGAAGGTAGGCAGCCGTGTGGCCGTACAACTGGGCAAACAGAAGAAATATGCAGGTATTGTAAAAGCGGTCCATGAACAGGCCCCGGCCGACTACAGGACCAAACCCCTGCTGGACATGCTGGATAAAGACCCTGTCGTATATCCTACGCAGCTGTCATTCTGGCAATGGCTCGCTTCTTATTATATGTGTACAGAAGGGGAGGTGCTCAATGCCGCCCTGCCTGCCCATCTGAAACTGGCCAGTGAAACGCTCCTGCTCTTTAACGATGCTTATGGCGACGACTTCTCCAACCTCGATGACGATGAATACCTGGTAGCAGAAGCATTGCATATCCGTAAGGAACTGCGTGTTGATGAAGTGCAGCTCATTCTGGATAAAGCAAACGTCTATTCAACTATCAAAAAACTGATAGAAAAGAACGTACTGCTGGTATATGAGGAACTGAAAGAGGTGTATAAAGAGAAGAAGGAGAACTACGTACAATTGCACACACAGTACGAAGATGAGGAACTGCTGGCGCCCCTGTTCAATGAACTGGCCAAAGCGCCCAAGCAGATGGAACTGCTGCTGGCTTATCTGCACCTGATCAAAACACAGGGCAGTGTGCTGCAAACAGAGTTATTAAAGAAATCAGGCGCTAATACCGCCCAGCTTAAAGGGCTGGTAGATAAAAACATCCTCTGGATAGAGAAAAGGGTAGTAGACCGTGTACCCGGCGGTGGTAAGGTAGATGCCCAGATAGATTTTGTGCTGAGCCCTGCACAGGAAAAAGCACTGGCGGAAGTGCGCAACAGCTTTGCCGCTAAGCCAGTCACCTTATTGCATGGCGTTACTTCCAGCGGTAAAACACAACTCTATGTCAAACTGATCGAAGAGTATGTGGCCGCAGGTAAACAAGTGCTTTATCTGCTCCCCGAGATCGCACTGACAACACAGATCGTACGTCGCCTGCAAAAACATTTTGGTAATAAGATCGGGATTTATCACTCCCGTTTTAATAATAATGAAAGGGTAGAGATCTGGAACAAGGTGAAAAATGGTGACCTGAAGATATTGCTCGGCGCCCGTTCCAGTTTGCTGCTGCCTTTTCAGGACCTGGGTCTGATCATCCTGGATGAAGAACATGACCCTTCCTACAAACAACAGGACCCTGCTCCCCGCTATCACGCAAGAGACGCCGCTATTTACTATGCCGGTCTGTTTCGCGCGAAGGTCCTGTTAGGCTCTGCCACCCCTTCACTGGAATCGTATTTTAATGCCCAACAGGGGAAATATGGTCTGGTGGAATTGTCGGAACGTTTCGGCGGACTGGAAATGCCGGAAATCTCCATTATCGATGTGAAGAAGGAACGTGCAGAGAAGAGTATGCAGGAAAACTTCACGCCGCAGCTGAATGCCGCTATCAACACCAGTGTAGCGGCAGGCAATCAGGTGATCCTCTTTCAGAACAGACGCGGTTATGCGCCTTTCCTGATGTGTGCCACCTGTGGATGGATTCCCAGCTGTAAGAACTGCGACGTATCACTGACCTACCATAAGAACCAGGATAAACTGCATTGTCATTATTGCGGTACCCGTTATCCTTATCCACAGACCTGTGCGGCCTGTGGCAGTCAGACGCTTAATCCGAAAAGCTTTGGTACGGAAAAGATCGAGGACGATCTGCAACAGCTGTTCCCTAAAGCGCGTATCGCCCGTATGGATATGGACGCTGTGCGTAATAAGGACAGTCATAATAAAATGATCCAGCTGCTGGAACAACGGGATATCGATATCCTGGTAGGGACACAGATGGTGGTGAAAGGACTGGACTTTGATAATGTGAACCTGGTAGGGATATTAAGCGCAGATAGTTTGCTGAGTTTTCCCGATTTCCGTGTGAATGAACGGGCGTTCCAGCTGATGGAACAGGTGAGTGGCCGTGCGGGCCGGAAACATGGTAAAGGTAAGGTCATTATACAGGCCAGCAATACCCGTCACCCGGTGCTGAGCTATGTGACCACACACGACTATAAGGCGATGTATGCCGCAGAAGTTACGGAAAGAGAGAACTTCGGTTATCCGCCTTTTACCCGCTTACTGAAAATAACCCTTAAGCATAAAAATCAGCAGACGGTTGAACAGGCAGCCCAGGTACTGGGCAACTGGTTAAGACCGCATATCGGCCCAAGGCTGGTCGGTCCTGCTATACCATTGGTAGGACGTGTACGGAACAACTATCTGCAGGAAATGCTGATCAAACTGCCCCGCGATTCCAAGGTGATCGCCGATACCAAACGCTTGCTGCAGGAACATTTTATCAAACTGCTGGCAGAGAAGCAGTTCCGTTCGGTTTTCATTGTACCGGACGTGGATTGTGTCTGAGACACTCCTTTTACTATATTTGTCGCCTGATAAATGCTGCGTAGCAGCCTTACCCTAAATTGTACGATCATATGCGCATATCCGAGAATGTTTTGCTCCGGCCTTATAATACGTTTGGCATTGCTGCCCAGGCACGTTTTTTCGCGTCCTTTTCCAACGCTGCTGAACTGGAAGAACTGCTCAAAACGCCACCACAGCAGGGATTAGCGCATATGATACTGGGCGGCGGCAGTAATGTGCTGTTCACAAAGAATTTTGACGGCATCCTGCTTAAAAATGAGATCAAAGGCATCAGTGTGGTAGGAGAAGATGAGGACCATGTGTATGTGAAAGCAGGCGCCGGTGAGACCTGGCATAGCTTTGTGATGGATTGTATAAAAAATGACCGCGCAGGCCTGGAGAACCTTTCCCTGATCCCTGGTAATGTAGGCGCCAGTCCGATGCAGAATATCGGTGCTTACGGTGTGGAAATAAAAGACAGCTTTCATGAACTGGAAGCTTATCATTTACAGGACCATACCATCGTAAAATTTAATAATGAAGATTGTCATTTCGGTTATAGGGAGAGTGTATTCAAACGTCAGTATAAAGGGCAGTTCGCGATCCTTTCTGTGACTTATCGTTTGTCAAAACATCCGAAATTAAATACCAGTTATGGCGCTATAGAAGAGGAACTGAAGCATATGGGCGTCCATGACCTGACGATACAGGCGATCAGTCAGGCGGTGATCAATATCCGCAGTTCCAAATTACCTGATCCTGCGAAGATCGGTAATGCAGGCAGCTTCTTTAAGAACCCGACAGTACCTGCAGAAAAGCATGAAGCGTTGAAAGCCGCATTCCCGCATATCGTAGCTTATCCGGTAGCAAACGGTGAGTTTAAACTGGCGGCAGGCTGGCTGATAGAGCAGTGTGGATGGAAAGGTTTCAGAGAAGGAGATGCAGGCGTACATGCCCGTCAGGCACTGGTATTGGTGAATTATGGCGATGCGACCGGTAATGAGATCTATCACCTGTCACAGCGTGTGCTGGACAGTGTTGAAGAGAAATTCGGTGTTGTACTGGAAAGAGAAGTGAATATTATATAACACCCACTTCGCCGCACCTCAATTGTTAATTATTAATTCCTAATTCTTAATTGAAACAGGTAAGCGCTTAAGAGCGCTTACCTGCTATATGTCCAATGATCTTATCTGCATGGTCCCTGGAGTTTTCTATGAACCATACATGCGTATCCATACCACCGCATACCACGCCTGCCAGATAGACCCCGGGCAGGTTTGTTTCCATGGTGTCCGGATTATAGGTAGGATGTTTCTTCGCATCGCGGGATAGGGTGATCCCTACTTTCTCCAGGAAATTAAAGTTAGGCTGATACCCGGTCAGCGCCAGTACGAAATCATTTTCTATCGTGATCAACCCATCCGGCGTCTGGATATCTACCTCATTTTCTCTGATCGCTTTGATATTGGAATGGTAATACGCTTTGATGCTACCTTCTGTGATACGGTTCTCAATGTCTGGTTTTACCCAGTATTTCACGCGTTTTCCGATCCCTTCTTCCCTTATCACCATGGTTACATCTGCACCTTTCCGCCAGGTTTCCAGGGCGGCATCCACGGAGGAATTATTCGCCCCGATCACCACCACTTTCTGGGCCGCATAGAAGTGCGGGTCTTTGTAATAGTGATTCACTTTTGCGAGATGTTCACCCGGTACATGCAGCATATTGGGAATATCATAAAAACCAGTGGCTATAATGACATTTTTAGCCACATAGGAGCCCTTATCGGTGTTGATATGATAAAGCTCCCCTTCGCGCGTAATACCGTCTACAGGCTCAAATAAACGTACATTCAGCTGATTGGAGATGGTGACGCGTCTGTAGTATTCCAGCGCTTCCGGGCGGATAGGTTTTGCGCTGATGGAAACGAAAGGGATACCGCCGATTTCCAGCTTTTCCGAGGTGGAAAAGAAGGTCATGTACAGGGGATAATTATACAGGGAATTGGTCAGACATCCTTTTTCCGCGATAACGTAACTCAATCCTGCCTTTTGTGCCGCCAGTCCGCAAGCGATGCCGATCGGACCAGCCCCTACTATTAATATATCGTAAATCTGCATAATGATTAAAATTACGAATGAATGCCCGGAATAACTAGTATCGGGGTGTCTGCCGGTTTGCCGGTGACCGTTAATTTCTTCGTATTTCTGACGTATTTCTACCTTTAAACCCTTACTACGCCGTAATTACGCCGCTATTTGTCCGCTCACGAGCGAAGGGGTAACGGCATAATACTGGTGTAATAGCGGCGTAATTCGAAGAAATGACCATTGAAACAATACGGTCAGGGGCACAGTTATCCAGCCTGTCTGAGACATAGCTATTTACACAAACCATAAAAGCGTCAGGTATAGTTACCAGGCGTGTTCGCTCACGCGGGCCATGGCGACCCTGTAGAACTCATATCCTTTCATATTGTCTGCTTCATCTCCATAGTACATTTTCCGGTAGGCGGAGGCGTCGAGATTATATAGCAGTTCCATGTTATAGGAGGCCAGGAACGTCTTTATATTGGCAGGATCGATACCAAAGTTCCAGAACTCGTTATTGCGTTGCAGCAGTTTGGTCACACTGGCGGCCCCGGTAAATTTCTCCGGATGTTCCAGCATTTCCTTGTCGACGTAGGTGAAAATGATGATGGTGCCGGGCCGGAAGCGTTTGAAGTAGTCGAATACCTTGGGCGCGATAGGAGCGGTGAGACTGTTGGTAACGCCTTCCCAGATGAACATGGTCTTATAATGTCCTCTCTGGAAGAGTTGCGGGATGACCTGGTCGAGGTCCTGGGTATGGAGATCGGCGGAGATATAGTTGACCGTAGCTTCTCTGCCTGCTTTTGTTTCAAAAAGGATGTCCCGTTTCTGTGTCTGGAAATCGGGATGGTCTATTTCGACGAACTGCACCCTTTTTTTTATCCGGAGGCGCAGGGAGCGGCAGTCGTAACCGGCGCCGAAAACGATGACCTGATTGACGCCTTCGTCCTGAATGGTGTTGACGGTCATTACATCGACGAGCCGTGTACGTGCGGAGCAGCAGGTCAGTGCGCCGGTCCAGTTCCTGTCAATGAACCAGGAAATAAAGTCATTGAGGAATGAGATACGGGACAGCATTTCAACCAATCTGAAAGCAGGAGACAGGAACAACCTGGCATAAGGATCGTCGAACAGACGTTTGCTGGCTGGACGGTTAGATTCAATGGCGCGTAATAAGGCTAAGTAGGTGGCAGCCTTGCTGGCAGGAACCAGACTCATAACGGATATTGTTTTTTTATTAGGAGTGGCAGATTTACAAACGTAGCAGGTTTAGCAACAACATAACATTACCAGCGCGACAGATATTGGTTGAAATTTTAGATTTCCTAAATGTAGTAAATATTTAATTACGGGAAATGACCTCCGCAATTTTATTATAAGCTTTGAGGTACTTATTGAAGCGCGGTACATCTTTCTCCGTTAGTTCAGGTACTCTTCTGAGGTCCATGTTATCAGTAAGATCATTGAGCTTTACCAGACAGGCCAGGCGATTAGGAATGATGCGGTCAATGAAGTGATCGTAGTCTTCATCATCGGAGAGCTTGGTCACGCACCGTAATGCCTCTACGAGATGTGGGGAAAGTCCTTTTTCGATGAGTTGTTCGAAGGTCCAGGAGGTGTCTTCCACCACGTCGTGCAGGACGCCGACGATCCTTTCATCATCTGTTTTGCCGAGTTGCATTACACGCATGACATGTGCGATGTAAGGAGCGCCGTATTTGTCGACCTGGCCGGCATGGGCTTCGGTAGCAATGGATATAGCAGTAGCAAGTGTCATGCTTTAAAAGCAGCAAAAAGCGTGCAATAAAAAGCCCCCGTTCTTACAGCTGAAGAACGGGGGCAAATGTTATATAAAGCTGGCAGCCTACATGAAGTGATATCTTGCGAATGCCTCCATGGCGGCATATTTCTGTAAACCTAACTGGTCGTACAGGTTAGCGGTATTAGCGTTACGGTCTTCCGCTCTTTCCCAGAACTCACGAAGGTCGCTACCCTGGAAAGGAACGACGTCTTTCTGGCTCTGGTGAATGAAGATACCGAGACGTTTCTGTAATACCTGGTCAGGGCTCATTGGTACAGCCATTTCGATCTCATGGATGTTCCATTCCTGCCATGCACCTTTATACATCCATACCCAGCAGTCTTTCATGAAATCTTCATGCTTCAGTCTGTCGAGCGCAGCGAAGATGATTTCCAGACATACCTTGTGCGTACCATGTGGGTCAGCGAGGTCACCTGCGCAGTAGATCTGGTGAGGTTTTACTTCACGGATCAGATCAACTGTCATCTGGATATCTTCTTCACCCATTGGTTTTTTCTCGATAGTACCTGTTTCATAGAAAGGCAGGTTCTGGTAGTGGATGTTGGTTTCAGGGATACCTACGTAGCGGCAGGTAGCCTTTGCTTCACCACGACGGATCAGACCTTTGATAGCGCGGTTTTCAGGCGTATCTTTCTGGCTTGGCTTCTTCACACGGAGGAATGCTTTTGCATCTTCCAGTATCTGGGAGCTTTTGCTGCGGTCGATGCCGAACATACCTTCGAAACCTACTGCGAAGTCGATGTAACGCAGTAAGAATTCGTCAGTTACAGCGATATTACCGGAAGTCTGGTAAGCAACGTGTACATCATGTCCCTGCTCATGTAAGCGGATGAAGGTACCGCCCATGGAGATGATATCATCATCCGGGTGCGGAGAGAAAAGGAGTACGCGTTTTTTCTCAGGCTGTGAACGTTCAGGGTGGCTAGGCAGCTGTGTACCTGGTTTACCACCTGGCCATCCGGTGATGGTGTCACGGATACCGTTGAACTCTTCGATGTTCAGTTCATAAGCAGAACCATATTGTACGATCAGGTCGTTCAGACCGTTTTCGTTATAGTCTCTGTCTGTGAGCATCAGGATCGGCTTGTTGAGCTTCAGGGCGAGGTTGGTTACCGCTTTACGGCGCAGTTTAGGCGTCCATTCGCAGTCACCTGTCAGCCATGGCTCTTTGTAACGGGTCAGCTCTTCAGCAGCCTGTTCGTCGATCACGAATTTACAGTCAGGGTGTTGTTGCAGTAAAGATGCAGGCACCTGGTCAGTGCTGTGACCTTCAACAGATCTGCGTACGATCTTAGCTTTGTGGGTACCCCACGCCAGCAGGACGATACGTTTAGCTTTGAAGATGGTGCTCAGACCCATGGTGATAGCCAGACGAGGGACCTGGCTGATATTGGAAAACTCGAATGCGTTCGCTTGTCTGGTGTTATGGTCCAGTGTTACAAGACGGGTGTGGGAATTCAGGGTTGAACCAGGTTCGTTAAAACCGATATGGCCATTTGTTCCGATACCCAGGATCTGCAGATCAATACCACCTGCAGCTTCAATACGGCGCTCATATTCAGCGGTGTATTGCTTTACTTTTTCCTTTGGCAATGTGCCATCCGGAACGAAGTAGTTGCCTGCAGGAATGTCGATGTGATTGAACAGTTGCTCCTTCATGAACCTGTTATAGCTCTGAAGTGCATCTGGTTCGATCGGATAGTACTCGTCCAGGTTGAAAGTCAACACGTTTTTGAAGCTCAGTCCTTCTTCTTTGTGCAACCTTACCAGTTCTGCATAAAGATATTTAGGGGTTGAACCTGTAGCGAGGCCTAACACAACCTGTTTGTTAGCTGCCTGTCTTTCCTTAATCAGTGCTGCTATTTCCTGCGCAACTGCTCTGGAACCGTCCTTAGCGGTAGGATATATATCCACGGCTATTTGTTCGAAACTGTCGATCAGTTCAATTTCCTGATGATTAAGCGTCATGATTAATGTTTTGGATTAGATGCGGTTTAAAAACGAGACGGAAAATTAAAAAAAATCTCTCTATTCACATAGAAGATTATGGGTTTGTTTAAGCAGGAAACGTGAAATTTCGATAAATGTACAGAGTACCCTTAACATAATATTCATAATTGTGAGAAAACCATCAGTGCTGATATGCCGTTAATTATATCAGATGATCATTCTAACCTGCAAGCAGTGAAAAACACGGTCACAGAGGGCATGACCGCAGAAAACCTCAATCAATCCTGCCGGAGACGCTACAAAACAGCCCTTGTTGTCACGTACCGGTATTATCTCTTAAAAAGTCATGTTTATGAAAAAGTCGTTTTTAATAATGACCAGTATCTGTTTGCTATCAACTGTTTACCTTTCAGCTAATGCAATTACGCCCGCACCAATGGTATATCACTATGTGGCGGAAGAATGGATGAAGGCAAAAGGTGGTGTATGGGAAGGAAAGATGGATAACAAAACCTACTGGTATAAGTTAGATAAGAGTGCAAAATTATGGTGGAGCACTGATGGTAAAAAGTGGGCAGCCGTGGAGAATGGCATGTGGGCAGATAAAGAGGGGAAATGGCTGAAGATCGGCGATGGTAAACTGTGGTGGAGCGCAGATAAAGGGGCTAACTGGGCCGAAGTACCTGAGTGGAAATGGGAAGGCCCTAAAGGAGAGTGGTACAAGTTTGATAAAGACTGGTCTCTTTGGGTAACTAAAGCAGGTATGTAATATTCCGATATTCTTTTTATTTCAAAAGCCTGATGTTGCACATTGCGTGCAGCATCAGGCTTTTGAATTTTAACACAAAAAGGGGAGTTATAAGTTTTATGACTAATAATGTCATAAACTTTAATGTTTAGGATTTTTTTATAAGTGGAATATTCAATATTTTGGTTCTCATATATCTCCCTTGCAGATATACATTTAAGGACCGGGACACCACTTTTACACTGCACCATCAGCAGCACAACGATTTACCGGAACAGGTGAGAACTTATCGTGATAATAATTATATGTTTTCGGCCTTTGGATCACTATTGTGATTTTGAAGTGTTTTCGACTACTTTTAACGTGCAGAGAAAAAATATCAACCGAAGTAGTGCAGACATCTGACCATGCCACCATACAAATACTCGCCGGGAGAATAGCCACCGGAGATGAGCAAGCTTACAGGCAACTGTTCAGGCAGTTTTACAAGCCTTTGTGCCAGTTTGCTTCCTCCATCGTGCGTTCTAATGAACAGGCAGAGGAAATTGCTTCCGATGTATTTATGAACATCTGGAAGAACAGGGAGCGCCTTTTACAGGTTAGCAACCTGAAGGTGTATCTGTATGTGGCAACACGTAATACTGCGCTCAATTATCTGAACCAGCAGCAGTTACAACATTTTAGTATCGATGAACTGTCTGTAGAACTGACCGTTGCTGATAATACGCCTGAGCAACTGATGATCTCAGGGGAAATGGTCCGCAAGATGGCCGATGCGGTGAATAACCTGCCACCACGCTGTAAAATGATCTATAAACTGATCCGCGAAGACGGTCTGAAATACAAAGAAGTAGCAAGTATCCTGGAAATCTCTGTGAATACCATCGATGTACAGATGGCAATCGCCTGCAAAAAGATCAGTGAATCCCTCCGCTTATATTTGCCAAAACGCTAATGTTTAATTTTCGTTAAATTTTTTTTCATAACGCTTAGTAGATTCTCAAAAAAACACTGTCTTAATAGATGTAAAGCCCATAAAAACGTTTATGAGTCAAGACAGAACCTGGATATTGCTGGGAAGAAAAATATCGGGTGAGGCTACATTAGATGAACTGCGGGAACTGGAACAACTACTGAAAGATGATGCGCAACTGAGTTATCAGGCATCTCTGATGAAAGAACTGGAACTGCATACACCTGACGGCACTGAAAATACCGAAGTTGCACTGGAAAAACACATGCAGCGTATGCAGGAACTGTTTCCTGCCGATTTTCCGGTAGCAGCAGCGCCACAGATCATACTGAAGGAAGCAACAGGAAAGTCATCCTGGCTGCGTGCCAACAGATGGCGTATGCTTGCAGCTGCCGCCTCCCTGATCACTGTCATTGGCGGCTTATGGAGCCTGCGTGAACGTAAACAACATAATAATAAGGAGCTGGTCAGCGAGATCACTACCAGGCATGGGTCACGTTCTACTGTGACATTACCTGACGGGTCCACTGTCTATCTCAACGTAAGCAGTAAGCTGACCTATGATTATGGTCAGGAAGACAGCAGACAGGTCATATTAGAAGGTGAGGCCTTTTTTGATGTAAAAAAAGATGAACAAAGGCCATTCATCATCCATACTAAAAAGATGGATATTACGGTACTGGGTACCACATTTAATGTAAGAGCTTATGAAGAGGATAAAACAGTAGAAACCTCATTAATACAGGGGAAAGTTGAAGTAACTATTAAAGGGGATATTCCTAAAAAGGTCATTCTTTCGCCAAATCAGAAAATCGTACTGCTGAACGAAATAAAGCAGCAAACAATACCCGCGGTCCGCATACAGGACCTGCATGACAAGGACCCTTACCGGCTGGAAGAAGTGACCGTCAATCCTACTGACAGCCTGGTTGCAGAAACAGCATGGAAAGAAAACTGCCTTGTGTTTAATAACGAACGTTTCGAAGACATTGCCCTCAAAATGGAAAGATGGTATGATGTGCAGATCATTTTTGAAGAGAAGCAGCTGGCAGAGAGCCGCTTTACCGGGACATTCATTAACGAAACAGTAGAACAGACATTAGAAGCGCTACGATTTACATCTCCGTTTCACTACAGTATTGACAAAAAGAAGATTATAATAAAACGATAAATACTCCTTTACTTATGTAGCAAGACTATTGAACTTATTGACTAGTAACTATTGAACAAAAAAAGAAAGGGGAGATGCGGCAACATTCCCCTCTCAACCAAGATCAGCGCATGACAGGAACGTTTCATTTGGCGATGAAGCCTGTCCGTGCATTTTATTGACCTTAAACAATCTAAAAGTATGGAAAAAACCAGACTTAATCTGCTTCTTTTACCTAAACCAAAATCTTTTCTAAAAGCAATTCTATTGATGAAACTGGCCTTTTTGCTGACGCTCGTAACCTGCATGCAGGTGTCTGCCAGTGTTTTCTCACAGAATAAGTTCACGCTGAATCTGGAAGATGTAAAGCTGGCTAAATTGCTTAAAATCATTGAGAAGCAAAGCGATTACCGCTTTGTGTACAGCAATGATATGATCGCTGCTGATACAAAGGTGACGGTAAGTGTAACAGATAAGACTGTTGAACAGGTACTGGCCGCGGCGCTGAACAGCACTGGTCTTACCTTTCGTGTAATGTCTGACAAACTTGTTGGCATCGCTCCTAAAAGTGAAGTGATCGCCGACATCAATGTGAGAGGTCGTGTGACTGATCCGGCAGGAACGCCGCTCGTAGGTGTAAGTGTAAGGATCGCCAAAGGCGGCAAGGGTACTGTAACCGATATGAAAGGTGAGTACACTATTGAAGCGCCTTCCACCGCAACATTAGTATTCAGCTATATTGGTCACATCGATCAGGAAGTCGCTGTAAATGGCCGTACTTCACTGAACGTGACCATGCAGATAGACACCAAAGGTCTGAATGAAGTCGTGGTGATCGCCTATGGTACTGCTAACCGTAAGACATTTACCGGTTCTCTTGCCCAGATCGATTCCAAAGCGCTGCAGACCCGTCCTATTTCCAACGTGTTCAATGCACTGGAAGGTGCAGCTGCCGGTATCCAGGTAAACTCCGGTAGTGGTCAGCCAGGCGCCGGTCCAAGCATCCGTATCCGCGGTGTGGGTTCCATCAACGCCTCCAGCGATCCGCTGTATGTAGTAGATGGTGTGCCTTTTGAAGGTAATATCTCTTCCCTGAGCACGGATGATATCGAAAGCATGTCTTTGCTGAAAGATGCATCTGCTTCTGCTTTGTACGGTGCACGTGCTGCCAATGGTGTGGTAATGATCACCACCAAAAAAGGTAAACGCGGCAGCAACCATGTACAGGTTAGAGCGATGCAGGGCGTTACTTCCCGCGCGATCCCGGAATATGAGCGTGTAGACGCCTTTCAGTACTATCCGCTGATGTGGGAGTCTTACAGAAATACCCTGTTCACCGGCAACACTACGCTGGAGCAGGCTAACCAGGGCGCTACAACCAACATCAAAGCACGTCTGGGATACAATCCTTTCAACGTTGCCAATAATGATATCGTACGTACCGACGGTACATTGAACCCGGATGCAAAACTGCTGTATGCAGACGATCTGGACTGGACAAAAGCTATTCAGCGAGATGGTAGCCGTGGTGACTATGGTGTAAGTTTTAACGGTGGTTCCGATAAAAACGACTACTTCATCTCCCTCGGTTATCTGAAAGAGAAAGGTTTCGTGATGAAATCAGATTTCGAAAGGATCAATGGCCGTATCAATGTAAACGCGAATCCAACAAGCTGGTTCAAAACCGGTCTGAATGTGAATGGTACATTCACTAAATCAAACCAGGGTAACACCATCGATAACAGCACTGCATATATCAATCCGTTCAACTTCACCAGGAATATGGGTCCCATTTATCCTATCCACGCACATGATGCAACAACAGGTGCGCTGGTACTGGACAGAAACGGTCAATCTATTTATGATCTGGGTGATGGTTCACTGGGTGGTCAGGTAGCAAGACCAGCAGGTGCAAACGCAGGCCGTCATATTATCCAGGAAACCGAACTGAATGACAATAGCTTCAAACGTAACGCGTTATCAGCAAGAACATTCGGTGAAGTGAAATTCCTTCGTGATTTCAAATTAACTACCAATATCGGTGTGGACGTAACCAATGACCTGGTAGGTACTTTCGACAACACAACTGTTGGTGATGGTGCTCCGGCAGGTCGTGCTAGCCGTACCAGCCGTATGACAACCGGTTTTACTTTCAACCAGTTGCTCAATTACAACCGTTCTTTTGGTTTACATAATATAGATGTACTGTTAGGTCATGAGAATTTTGACCGTACCTACAACTACCTCTATGGTGCAAGACAGATGGTGATCGTTGATGGTGCTTCTACAGAACTGGACAACTTCACTACTACCAACTCCCTGAGCTCCCGTACTGATAAATATCGTACTGAAGGTTATTTCACCCGTGCGACTTATAACTACGATGAGAAATACTTTGCATCTGCTTCTTACCGTCGTGATGGCACCAGCCGTTTCTCCCAGTCACTCCGCTGGGGTAGCTTCTACTCTGTGGGCGCTGCATGGGCAGTGAACAAAGAGAACTTCATGAGAGACATCAGCTGGATCGACCTGTTGAAAGCACGTGCTTCCTATGGTGTAGTTGGTAACGATGCATTGCTGGACGAAAATGCCAATGCTATCTATTACGCATGGCAGGCTTTATATGATCCTTATGCGAATGCGAGTGAGCCGGGCGTTTTACAACGTTCCATCGCCAGCACCCTGCGTTGGGAACAGAACAAAACCTTTGATGTGGGCGTAGACTTCTCCTTCCTGAAAGAAAGAGTTTCCGGTAGCATCGAGTACTTCCACCGTGAATCCGGTAACCTGTTATTCCGTGTGCCGGCGCCGGTTTCCAGCGGTCTGAAATACGAAAGCAAAAACATCGGTACGATGTGGAACAAAGGTTTCGAATTGCAGATCGGTGTTGATGTGGTACGCAATAAAGATTTCAAATGGAATATCAACCTGAATGCGACTACCTACAAAAACAAGATCACTGAGCAACCACAGAAAGAGATCATCAGTGGTACTAAAAAGCTCATGGTTGGACAGTCTCAGTACGATTTCTGGCTGAGAGAATACCTGGGTGTAGATCCGGAAGATGGTGCGCCGCTGTACAGAGCACAGAACACCACTATCAATCCTAACAACAGGAATACACGCGTCACTAAAAACGGTGATACTGCTACTATCCTGGTCAGCAACGCGCGTTACCATTACTCCGGTTCCGCAATTCCTGATGTATACGGTGGTATCACAAATACCTTCAATTATAAAAACTTCGAGTTGTCTTTCGTAGTGAGCTACCAGATCGGTGGTAAAGTATATGACCAGACTTATATGGGTCTGATGCACGGTGGTACCTATGGTTCTGCGCTGCATGTGGACGCACTGAAACGCTGGCAGAAAGCAGGTGATGTTACCGATGTACCAAAACTGCAGTTCAGTAACACAACCAATATCAACGCCGGTACCTCTGACCGTTGGTTAACAAGTGCTTCTTATGTGAACCTGAGAAGAGTAAGCCTTGGTTACACCCTGCCTAAAGCATGGACATCTGTTATGCGTATCAGCAGTGCGAACATCTTTGCAAGTGGCGAGAACCTGTATCAGAAAACAGCGCGTAAGGGTATGAACGTATCACAGGCATTCACCGGCGTTACTTCTAACGTGTATTCCCCTGCCCGCGTAGTAACAGTAGGTATTAATGTTGGACTCTAAAAACAGAAAGAAAGATGACTAAGAAATTATTATATATACTCATAGCTGTACCGGTATTAATTTTCAGTTCCTGCAGCAAAGACTATCTCGATACGAACCCTACTGATGCTTATCCTTCCGGCGCTGTATTCAGCAATATTGCCGGTGCATGGTCCGCTATCAATGGTATTCACCGTTCCCTGTATATCCAGTATGATAGCCAGGACCAGGGCGGACAGGGTAGCATCATGATCAACAATGATATGCTGGGTGATGACCTGGTAATGACAGCAGCAGGTAACGGTTGGTTCAACTCACAGTATCAGTGGGTAACACATCGTACTACTTCTGCGACTTTCCTGAAATACACTTACTATTTCTACTACAAGATCATTGCGAACGCAAACATGATCATCGACAATATCGATGCGGTAGATGCTGATCCGGCTGAGAAAGCGATCATCAAAGGACAGGCATTTGCTTACCGTGCATGGTCTTACTGGAACCTGGTGCAGATGTATGGCAAACGCTTTGACGCAACCGGTAATAACAGTCAGCTGGGTGTACCGCTGGTACTGACCAACACGGTTGAGCCACTGCCAAGATCTACTGTGGCACAGGTATATACACAGATCAACAAAGATATCGATGCAGCGCTGACAGGTCTGGCCGGTTATAATGGTGATAACAGATCACACATCAGCGAAGCGGTAGCAAAAGGTTTCAAAGCACGTATCGCACTGACGCAGCAGGACTGGGCTACGGCCGCACAGTTCGCAGCTGAAGCAAGAGCAGGCGTAGCGTTGATGTCCAATGCTGATTATGTGAAAGGTTTCAATGACTATAACAATGCAGAGTGGATGTGGGGTAGTCATCAGATATCTGAGCAGACGACTTACTTCTATTCCTTCTTTGCGTTCATCTCTGCGAACTTCAACTCCAGCGCGATCAGAACGAACCCTAAAGCGATCAATAGCACTCTGTACGAAACGATGTCAGCTACGGATGTGCGCAGACTGGTATTCAGTCCGGATGGCAAGAACGTACCTGTTCCATCAGGTGGTATCAGCCCGGCTTATATCAACAAGAAGTTCCTGACAGCAACCAGCAGCAGCATTGGCGACGTACCGATGATGCGTGCGGCGGAGATGTACCTGATCGAAGCAGAGGCAAAAGCGCGTCTGAATGATAACGCAGGTGCTGCTGATGCACTGTACACGCTGATGGTGAACCGTGATCCGAACTACACAAGGAGCACCAACACAGGCGATGCATTGTTGCAGGAAATCCTGAGACACCGCCGTATTGAACTATGGGGTGAAGGTTTCCGCTTATATGACCTGAAACGTATGAACCTTCCGCTTGACAGGACTGGCAGCAACCATACGACTACGCTGACGAATGGTCTGATGCAGGTACCTGCAGGTGATGTTCGCTGGGAATTCCTGTTCCCGCAGGATGAGATCAATGCGAATGGTAACATCATTCAGAACGATCTGTAAGAGCTTAACAGCAAATCTAAACCGATACGAAAAAGGGCGTCCGCTATTTAGCAGACGCCCCTTTTTGCTTTATAACAGCAGCGTAATGTTTAGTTGCCTGCGGCTTCAGTAGCCAGGGCCAGTATCTTTTTCACTTCGCTTATCTGTGTTTTTGAAATGCCGTATTCAGGTACACCGGGAATACCGCCCATGCTAACATTCGGATTGCGGTACACCATACCGCTTTCTTCATATGCTTTGGCGGTCGTATGATATTCTACAGCGCCTGTTTCTTTTACCAGTTCGGCGATATTATGCGCACGTACGCCGGAGCCTACCAGGATGGCGATACGTCCGGCTGATCTTTCCACCAGTGTTTTCAGTAAAGGGATACCTTCTACCGCTGTATTCCGCTGACCGGAGGTCAGGATACGTTCGCACCCTGTTTCGATGATATCTTCCAGTGCCTGCATCGGGTCTTCTGTCATATCGAAGGCGCGGTGGAAGGTAACACCCATGGGCCAGGCCAGGTCGACCAGGGCTTTGGTACGTATTTTATCCACTTTACCATCGGCTGTCAGCAGTCCGATCACCACACCATTACATCCCAGGGATTTGCAGAGTTTAATGTCTTTCTGCATGAGGGTGAACTCGAGGTCATCGTACAGGAAATCACCACCACGGGGGCGGATGATAGGGTAGATGTCTATTTTTACTTTCTCACGTGCCAGGGCGATCGTTGCATAGCTGGGGGTAGTGCCACCTTCCAGCAGATTGTCGCATAACTCGATACGGTGTGCGCCGCCTTCTTCTGCAGCGATGCAGGAAGCGACCGAACCGGCACAGATCTCAAGCGTGATCTTTTTCTCCATTCTTATACTTAGAAATAGTGCTTACCATCTATCAGGACGTTGCTTTCCTTTTCAGACTTCACAGCGTAATTAAATCCTTTCTGCAGGCAGTAGGCGCCGTGTTCGCCTTTTTTGTTGATGGCGAGGAAGCCTACCTGTAAGCCTTTAGCTCTGTCCTTGTTCTTTTTCACGATACGCGTAACTGCTTCTTTGCAGGCTGCTTCAGGAGAATAACCCTGACGCATCAGTTCTACCACGAGGAAGCTACCTACCACGCGGATCACTTCTTCACCTACACCTGTGGAGGTAGCAGCGCCTACTTCATTGTCCACATAGAGACCTGCCCCGATGATCGGAGAGTCGCCTACGCGGCCATGCAGTTTGAAGGCCATACCGCTGGTGGTACAGGCGCCGGAAAGGTTACCGTTAGCGTCCAGCGCCACCATACCGATGGTATCGTGGTTATAGACGTTACCAGGCAGTTTAAGCGGGTTGAAGGTCGTTGCTTTGTCAGGACCATAAGAGGAATTCTCTATGTTCATGATCGGCTTGTATTCCGACTTTTTCAGCCATTCGCGCCATGCTTTTTCGGATTCCGGTGTGAGCAGGTTCTCTTTTTGGAAACCGTTGGCGAGTGCGAACTGGAGTGCGCCATCACCTACAAGCATCACGTGCGGTGTTTTTTCCATTACGGCACGGGCTACGGAGATAGCGTGCGTTACGTGTTCCAGCGCGGCTACGGAGCCACAATTGCCCAGTTCATCCATAATGCAGGCATCTAGGGTCACACGACCATCACGGTCAGGGAACCCGCTGTATCCTACGGTATGGTTGTTAGGGTCAGCTTCTGGTACTCTTACGCCAGCTTCAACGGCGTCGAGCGCACGACCACCTTTTTTCAGTACCTCCCATGCAGCGTCATTGGCGGCGCGGCCGAAGTCCCATGTAGAGACAACGATCGGTTTGGTCACTTTACCCTTTGAGGCAGCAGCTGCCTGTGCTTTCTCAGATGTAATACCATCTAAAGATAAAGCAGCGGCACTGAGGGCCGCTGCTTTTAAAAAATGTCTGCGATCTTGCATAATTCTTTATTTATGATACCGGAAAACCGGTCGAAAGTTTAATCTTTCATTTCCCATGCCAGCGCGCTGGCGCCCAGGATAGCCGCATCACTTTCTTTCAGTTCGGAGAATACCAGTTTCACCTTGTTCTGGAAGATAGGTAACAGGTTTTTCTCCATATGCTCGCGTACGGGCTTCATGATCATGTCGCCTGCTTTAGTCAGACCGCCGAACAGGATGATCGCTTCAGGGCTGGAGAACATTACGAAGTTGGCCAGGGCCTCACCCAGTATTTTACCGGTGAATTCGTATACTTCTACTGCCAGCGGATCGCCCTTCATTGCAGCTTCATATATCACTTTGGAATTGATCTCTTCTTTCGGATGATCACGCAGGATGCTCTGTGTATCCGGGCGGTTAGCCAGGAATTCCAGGGCAGTATTGGTTACGCCTGTTGCGGAAGCATATGCTTCCAGGGAACCGTGTGCGCCTGTACCAGGATGGTATCTGCCACCAGGGATAACGATACAGTGACCGAGTTCGCCGGCGAAGCCATCGTGACCATAGATCAGCTGACCGTTGGCAACGATACCGCTACCTACGCCTGTACCCAGGGTGATAACGATGAAATCTCTCATGCTTCTTGCAGCACCGTACTGGAATTCACCGAGAGCCGCTGCGTTAGCGTCATTGGTGAGGATAGCCGGTACGCCAAACTTTTCACCCAGCAATTTTGCCAAAGGTATAACACCTTTCCAGCGGAGGTTTGGAGCATATTCAATGTTACCGGTATAAAAGTTACCATTTGGTGCACCTACACCGATACCTCTGATGTTTTCAATGCCACCTACCTGTGCGATCAATACGGAGAGATGCTCGTGCAACTCATCCAGGAAGCCATGAACGTCTTCGTGTTGGTTCGTTAGCATACGACCATCACACAGAATATTACCTCTGCGATCTACTATGCCAAACTTTGTATTGGTTCCTCCAATATCAATGCCCACCGCTAATTGCTGACTCATAATCTATTCCCTGTGATTTTAATATGTTTTTAACTCTGAATGCAAAGAATGCCAGGTATGCGAAGCATACAACCGGAATAATGTAAGAATAATGGATACCGATAGAAGGTATATCTGCGAGACCACCCTGAACCGGAGGAACGAGTGAACCACCGAGGATCATCAGTACCAGGAAGGAAGAACCCTGACTGGTGTATTTACCCAGACCAGCGATCGCCAGTGCGAAGATGCAGGACCACATTACGGAGCAGAACAGGCCGCCCGCAACGAAGGAGAAGATCGCTACTTCACCGGTAGTGAAGAGACCTATCACCATTGCCATGATACCAAGCAGTGCGAAGATCATGAGGGTCTTTGCTGGTTTGTCCTGACCGGCGAAGAAGCCGATGATCTGAACGACCAGTACACCTGCATAAGGATACAGCACACTTACATCTGTACCTTTCAGGTGATTTGCTGTCAGTACTACGCCATAGGCAATGAACGGAACGATCACAGAAAGGACCTGACGACCGGTCTTTGATACATTGAATACGGTGATAGCACCTGTCCAGCGACCCACCATCATACTACCCCAGAAGAGGGATACATAAGGGTCGATCTGGGATTCTGATAAACCTTCCAGTGTCAGGAAGCCCGGATGTTTCAGCAGGGCGCCCATGTTGCTGGCGATGGTCACTTCCACACCAACGTACACGAAGATGGCGATCATACCCATGATGAGCTGCGGATATCTCATAGCTCCCCAGCCATTACCATCCTTGCGTGCGCTGTTCAGGGAATAGAAGAGAATTGCGAGGATACCTACGATACCGATCAGGAAGAAAGGCAGGCCCAGGTCAGTTGATTCGTCAACGCCGATAGAAGTTTTGATCGCATTGAGTACGAGACCGACCATGATCAGGACGAACATGCCGGTAATAGCGCTCAGAGATTTACTTGCACGCGGAGATTGTTCAAATGGTTCATCAGAAGTGCCTTTAGGCATTTTAGAGAACCAGAAGATAGCTGCGGCAACAAGGAACAGTACGATCAACAGGACGTAGAGCGTATTGATCTTGCTGATGTCAGTGTCAGCAGACACGGAAGCATCTTTCGCAGAACCAAAAAGAAGAATACTTACTACCAGTGGTCCGATAGTGGTACCAAAGGAGTTGATACCTCCCGCCAGGTTAAGACGGTGAGTACCTTTAGCCGGATCGCCTAATAAGATGGCAAATGGGTTAGCTGCAGTCTGCTGCAGAGAAAAGCCCAGCGCAACAATAAAGAAAGCACCCAGAATAAGATAGAACGCGGCAGTGGTATCAGCCATTTTGTTACCGATGTTCACTGCGGCGATTAACGCGATTGCGCCTACTACAGATATGAGCAGGCCGTAAATGATACCTTTCTGGTAACCGATCTTGTTTAAGATGTCTACGCCCCGCAGTGCTGAGAAGAGATACAGCAACAGCGAGCCGATAAAGTAAGCGCCGTAGAAAGAGAAATCAATTAATTGAGATTCCAGTTGTCCAAGGTGGAAATGCGCCTTACAAAAGGGGATGAAGATGCTGTTTGAAGCAGCCACGAAGCCCCAGAAAAAAAATACAAGTATCAGTACAAAGAAAGATGGATGTGTACTTTGCTTTGTTTGTTGAGCCATAAACGTGTTAAATTACTGTAATTTTTGCGCGATAAATGTATAAATTATTTTTCGAGAATTCCTAAATTTTCAAAATAAATATGCCTATTTTCCTGAAGCAAAAACGTTTTAGCTAATATGTTGTAAAATTTCTATTTATTTTAAATAGAAGTTGATTAAAATGCGTTGTCGAAAGTTTAAAAGTGTACTATTTACGCCTTTTAAGATGGGAAATTAACTTATATCTACTCAAAAGTGCTATTTCAGTGTAATTAACTATGAAATGCAGAAATAAGTGCATAAGTTCGCAAAGATCAATCAGAATCATTTAATTATTTGTAAAACAGGGGAAACAATGTCTAACACCGCAACTACGCTTGCTGCGCCGAAACAGGCCAGCTATGTACAATCGCTCCTTATTCTGGGGGTTCTCTATTTTATGCTGGGTTTCATCACGTGGGTAAATGCCACGCTGATACCATTTCTGCAATTATCCTGTCAGCTGACCATTGCGGAAGCTTTGCTGGTGACATTTGCTTCTTACCTGGGATATTTCTTCCTGGCGATCCCTTCTTCCTTTATCATCAAGAAGACCGGTTTTAAAAACGGTATGGCGTACAGCCTTGTGATCATCGCAGCTGGTTGCCTGATATTCATCCCTGCCGCCAACACACGTAATTTCGGCCTTTTCCTGACCGGCCTTTTCATACAGGGTATGGGTATGTCGCTGTTGCAGACAGCTTCCAACCCATATGTAAGCATTATCGGACCTATTGAAAGTGCGGCTAAACGTATCAGTATAATGGGTATCTGTAATAAGATCGCAGGTACGATAAGTCCGCTGATCCTGGCTTCTATCGTCCTCAAGGATGCTGAAGTACTGGAAAAAAAGATCAAGGCTACTACAGATGCAGTGGTGAAAAGCGGTTTGCTGGACAACCTGGCTTCCAGGGTGATCCTGCCTTATATCGTACTGGCCGTGATCCTGGTAGGACTGGCAGTAGCGATCAATCGTTCTTCCCTGCCTGAAATCGATACTGACAATAAATCTGTGGATAATGAAGGTAAAACGGTTACTGACAGCAGGAGCAGCATTTTCCAATATCCTTACCTGTTGCTGGGTGCGCTCTGTATCTTCATGTATGTGGGTGTGGAAGTAATGGCCGGTGACGTTATCGGTACTTACGGCCGTGAGCTGGGCATGAGCCTTGACAAAACTAAATATTTCACCACTTTTACCTTGGCGGCTATGCTGGTAGGCTATGTGGTGGGTATCATTACTATTCCGAAATACCTTTCTCAGGATATGAGTCTCCGTATCTGTGCGATCCTTGGTATACTGTTCACTGCCTGTGCGTTCATGACCAGTGGCTACGTGGCAGTTACTTTCATCGCTTTACTGGGTCTGGCGAATTCCCTGATGTGGCCTGCTATCTTCCCGCTGGCGATCGAAAAGCTGGGTAGCTTTACCAAGCTGGGTTCTGCTTTCCTGATCATGGGTATCGTTGGTGGTGGCGTACTGCCGCAGATATTCTCCCGTCTGTACAATCCGGAGAGCTTCATTTATGTACAGGGAATGGACTTCAGACATGCTTTCCTGTATTGTATGATACCTGGTTACCTGTACATCCTGTACTATGCACTGGCAGGACATAAAGTTGGTAAAAGATAATCTGACTGATCATAAAAAAAGGCCCGCTGTCCGGCGGGCCTTTTTATTTAGTACTGGTCGTCCAGCGCAAATATCGGTTTTCGGTTCATCCACCTTCCTCTTGTAAAGTCCGGTATATACTGCACGTTCCCTCCTTCGGCCACAGACTGTTCACTCAGCGGTGTGATCGCATACCAGGTAGCCAGGTCATATACGTCCAGCGCATAAGGTGCGCCTCTTTTCACGCTTTCGATAAATGAATTGATCACAAACCAGTCCATCCCTCCGTGTCCTGCGCCTGCAGCACTGCTGGTATAGCGTTTCCACAGCGGATGATCATATTTGCCCATATAACTGTTCGGGTCTTTATCACTGCCTGCTTTTTCCCATTCGTCATAAGGGCTTTTACCTTCTACGTAGATGGAGTCGAAATCGTCCATCCACAGGCCATTGGTGCCCTGTACGCGGAAGTTGAGCGAGTAGGGGCGGGGAGAGTTGGTATCGTGTGACAGCATGATGGTTTCTCCGTTGTTGGTGCGGAGCAATGTGGTCACGATATCTCCCAGTTTGAAGTCTACTTTTGCGTTCGGGTGATTTTCTCCACCGTTATCCACAATGTACTTATGTAATCCCCTGGATTTGGTGGCTACGGATGTCAGCGACAGCAGCCTGTTTCCACGGTTGATATTGATCATATTGGCTACGGGTCCCAGACCATGTGTGGGATAGAGGTCACCGTTACGATGCACGCTGTGGTTAGTGCGCCATTTGGCTTCAGACATGGCTTTTTCGCCAAATTCAACACCACCGCCATAGAGCTGTTTCCCGTTGTTGAACTTCACTTTACGGAGGTCATGCTGATAGCCGCCCTGCAGGTGTGTGAGTTCGCCGAAAAGGCCTTGTCTCACCATATTCAGCACGGCCATGACATCCCGGCGATAGCATACATTTTCCATACCGAATACGGGTATGCCGGTATCCTCGCTGGTGTTCACCAGGTTCCAGCATTCCTGGATATCTGATGCGCCACAAACCTCTACTGCAGGCGTTTTACCTGCTTTCATAGCTGCAATGGCCTGGATGGTGTGCCATTCCCATGGCGTGGCGATGATGACGGCGTCGATATCATCCCGCTTCAGGAGATTGTGGAAATCTTCAGGTCCGTTGCTGTATTCGGCTACTTTCTTTTTAGCGCCATAGGCTTTAGTGATCAGTTCACGGGATTGCGGAATGGCCCATTGTGTGTCCGGATCGCAGATGGCCACAACATCTACGTCATCCCGATGGAGGCACAGGTCAAGATGTCCTTGTCCGCGGGCGCCCACACCGATCAGTCCTATTCTTACTTTTTCCTTTTTGATGTCTGCGAAGAGGCGGGCAGGCGTATTGAGAAGGGTCAATCCTACACCTGCGGCCACAGTGGTTTTGAGAAAGTTTCTCCTGTGAAATTGCTGCTTTTTCATGCGTTGTTTGGTTTTAGCTCTTGCTAAAAGAAGACTGCTGGTGTATTGTAGCTGGTGACTAAAAATAGAGAAATTGTTGTGGAACTTCTATTTTATTTTGACTTTCCCTAAATCAATTTTCTCATGGTATATACTATTCCCTTTATTAAACATTATTTTAGTTGGATACTGCGGAAGGTGTGCATAAACAGGTCTTACAGAAACAGCAGGTCTTACGAAAACTAAATAACAGGTCTTATACCACTGATTGTGTCCGGAATAGGTCCGGTTCCACGAAAGGTCAAACATTTGAGATGAGAAAGTTCTTATTAATGGCCGGGCTTTGCAGCACGCTGGCCACTGCTCATGCGCAGGACATTGCTCCGTACGGGGCGCTGCCATCCAAATCACAGGTGGAGTGGCAGGATATGGAATACTACATGTTTATCCACCTTGGTCCGAACACCTTTACAGACAACGAATGGGGGCATGGCGATGAAGATCCGAAGGTCTTCAACCCTTCTCAGCTGGATGCCCGTCAGTGGGCGCGTACCGCGAAACTTGCCGGTATGAAGGCGATCATTATCACCGCCAAGCACCATGATGGGTTCTGTCTGTGGCCAAGTAAATACAGCACCCATACAGTAAGGGAGAGTTCCTGGAAAAATGGTAAAGGAGATATTCTGAAGGAATTATCTGCTGCCTGTAAAGAATACGGGCTGAAGTTCGGTGTGTATCTGTCTCCATGGGACCGGAACCACCCTGCTTACGGTACGCCGGAGTACAATCAGGTTTTCTCTAATACATTAAATGAAGTACTGAGCAGCTACGGCCCTGTGTTTGAACAGTGGTTTGATGGCGCTAACGGAGAAGGTCCGAATGGTAAGAAGCCGGTATATGACTGGCCGCTTTTCCACAGTACGGTGTATAAGAATCAGCCGAACGCGGTTATTTTTAGTGATGTAGGACCAGGTTGCCGCTGGGTAGGTAATGAAGATGGTATAGCAGGTACTACGAGCTGGGCTACGCTGAACGTGACTGGTTTTACGCCAGGCAAAGGCGCGCCGGCACAGTCTGTACTGAATGAAGGTAATATGAACGGAGAGAAATGGGTGCCTTCAGAATGTGATGTGTCTATCCGTCCGGGATGGTTCTATAGCCCGTCTACCAATGATAAAGTAAAAAGCGTACAGCAGCTGCTGGATATCTACTATGGTTCTGTTGGCCGCAATGCGAATATGTTGCTGAATGTGCCGGTTGACCGGAGAGGGCTGATCTATTCAGCGGATTCTACCCGGCTAATGGAGTTCAGGAGAATGCGTGAGGCGAGCTTTAAGACGAACCTGGCTTTGAAGGCCAAGGTGACGGCCACAGAAACCCGTAAAGGAAATACACATGTCAGTGTGCGTAACCTGATCGATGGTAAAAACGATACCTACTGGGCTACGCCGGATAATGTGTTGCAGGGAACGATCACTTTAACCTTCCCCAGGGCGGTTACCTTCAATCGTCTGGTGATGGCGGAGTATATTCCGCTCGGCCAGCGTGTAAAGGCGTTCAGTGTGGAAGTATTGGAAAAAGGCGAGTTTAAGGAAGTAACGACAGCGACAACGATCGGACATAAGCGTATCCTGTCTTTCCCGGATGTGACGACCACGCAGGTGCGTATCAAGATACAGGATGCACTGGCTTGTCCGGTGATCAGTGAGGTGCAGTTATACAAAGCGCCGGGTTTACTGGCGGTACCTATTATTAACCGCAACAAGAACGGCGATGTGAGCATTACCTGTTCTTCTCCTGATCCGGAACTGCATTATACACTGGATGGCAAAGAGCCGACTTTCAAATCGCCTGCATATACCGGTCTGATCTCCCTGCCAAAGGGTGGTGTGATCAAGGCAAAGTCATTCCTGGAGAAAGGTAAGGTGGCCAGTACGACGGTGACTGCCAATTACGATATAGCACCGGCGAAGTGGAAAGTGGTCTATACAGATGGTCAGGCAGATGGTGCGGACCCGGAGAGAGCGATCGACGGTAACCCGAATTCCTTCTGGATGACGAACTACCAGCCGGATGCCTCAAAATATCCGCATGAGATCCAGATAGATATGAATGAGTCGCTGGTCCTGAAAGGGTTTGTGTATACGCCGAGACACCAGACGGTACGTTCCGGTACTATTTATGGCTATGAGTTCTATGTAAGTGAGGATGGGGAAAACTGGGGTCAGCCGGTGGCACATGGTAACTTTGCGAACATTGCCAACAATCCGGTGACGCAGACAATTAAATTTAACATTCCGGCAAAAGGACGATTTATCCGTCTTGTGGCAATTGCGCCTGCCAATGAAAATGAGCATTGGGCCAGTGTGGCAGAGCTGGGTGTGATCACCAGATAAGTAAATAATTGATTTTCAGGATGTCCCCGCCAGAATGGCGGGGACATCCGTTTTATATGAGTATAAATAATCTATGTTGGCCCGTAATTTGCAACTACCTATTTGATAATTTAACTTTATGTCTTGAATTTTTTGTCCGCTAAGAAAAAATAATATTATAACTTTGCGTTTGATTTAAAATAAAGACAGTTTTTAACAATTTAATGCTGAACTGAAGTTGGAAAACTTTGCGGCCCATACACTTTCTGCTTATCATCCTTCTCTGAGAGAAGGAGAATACTCTATTGGGTTCAATGTCTTTAGATATCTTTCCCGACGACCTCGTATTTGATAGCGTCCGCTTACATAATGCACGCTATCGCAACCTCGTGACAACTCTCAGTCACAGCAGGTATTATTTCTATCCAGCGATGGATTCCAGGTATTAATTTATTGATTTACGTTTTCAATTGACAAAATTGGAAAATCCGAATATCATTGTCAGGGTTGCGACCACTGACGATAAGCATTATGGCAAAACCATCACAGATGAGATGGAGGCTTCCGCTAAAGCGCGTGGAACAGGTATTGCCAAACGTTCTCCCGAGTATGTACAACTGAAGATGGAGGAGGGTAAGGCTGTTATAGCATTAACAGATAAAGGCGAATGGGTAGGCTTCTGCTATATAGAGGCCTGGGGACATGAGAAATTTGTGGCCAACTCAGGACTTATCGTCAACCCTGCGTTCAGAGGACATGGTGTGGCTAAAGCAATCAAACACCGTGTATTTGAATTGTCCAGACAGAAGTATCCGGATGCGAAAATATTTGGTCTGACTACCGGTCTTGCGGTAATGAAGATCAACTCCGAACTGGGCTATGAGCCAGTGACCTATTCCGAGCTGACAGATGATGAGGAATTCTGGAAGGGCTGCCGCAGCTGTGTCAACTTTGAAGTGCTGACGAGCAAGAACCGCAAGAACTGTCTGTGTACGGCTATGTTGTACGATCCGGTGGAGAAGGCGAAAGAAGAGGCCGAAAGAGAAGCGCTGAAAAAAGCTGCCCTGCATATCCAGACGGATGCTGTAGGCGCTGCTCAGCCGCAGATACTGGTGGCAGCTAATGGTGAGATCAAGCACGCGAAGAAAGCAAGGAAGTTCAAGGAGAATTTCAAGCTGTTCGAAAGATGGCTGCGCTTTAAAAGATTTGTATTGCTGAAAAGCGGCAAGGACAGCATCAGTGGTGGCGGTGCGCCATCCAGCAGAAAGCGTTTCTTTCTGTTCAACATATTGTAAACGATCATTCTTTTATTATAACGCGTCACCCATACGATCGTATGGTGAAGGAGCACAATCTTATCATAAATGAAAAAAGTAGTACTTGGATTTAGCGGAGGACTTGATACTTCCTATTGCGTAAAATACCTGACAGATGACAAAGGGTATGAAGTGCATTCAGTAATCGTTAATACCGGTGGTTTTTCTGCGGAAGAGCTGCAGGAAATTGAACGACGTGCATATAGCCTGGGAGTAAAGAGTCATAAGACCGTAGATGCAATACGTTCCTATTATGATAGTGCTATCAAATACCTGGTATTTGGTAATGTGCTGAAGAATAATACCTATCCGCTGAGCGTGAGCGCTGAGCGTGTTACACAGGCCCTGGCTATTGCAGAGCATGTGAAGGCAGTTGGTGCTGACGCTGTTGCACACGGTAGCACCGGTGCTGGTAACGACCAGGTACGTTTCGATATGATCTTCCATATCATGATCCCTGGTGTAGAGATCATCACACCGATCCGCGACCTGAAACTGAGCCGTGAAGAAGAGATCGAATACCTGAAAGCGAAGGGTGTGGAAATGAATTTCGCGAAAGCAGCTTATTCTATTAATAAAGGTATCTGGGGTACATCTGTGGGCGGTAAAGAAACACTGACCTCCGATGGCTTCCTGCCTGAAGAAGCATGGCCAACACAGCTGACCAAAGAAGGTACTGAAAAAGTATCCCTGCAGTTTGTGAAGGGCGAACTGACCGGTGTGAATGGCAAGACTTTCTCTCATCCGTCAGAAGCGATCCAGCACCTGCAGGAGATCGCCGGCGCATACGCTATCGGCCGCGACATCCACGTGGGTGATACTATCATCGGTATCAAAGGCCGCGTAGGTTTTGAAGCAGCAGCGCCTGTTATTATCATCAAAGCGCACCACGCACTGGAGAAACACGTGCTCACAAAATGGCAGCTGACCTGGAAAGACCAATTGTCCCAGTTCTACGGTAACTGGCTGCATGAAGGTCAGGTAATGGACCCGATCATGCGCGATATCGAAGCATTCCTGCAGAATAGCCAGGGACATGTAACCGGCGAAGTATTTGTAACCTTACAGCCTTATCGCTTCCAGGTAACAGGTATTAAATCTGAATTTGATCTGATGAGCAGCAAATTCGGTAAATACGGTGAAATGAACAGCGGCTGGAGCGGTGAAGACGTGAGAGGTTTCAGCAAAATATTCGGTAACCAGACGATGATCTGGCATCAGATTGCAGAAAGTGTCAAGGGCAAATAGCCGGTGGCGTAAAACAGATGAAAATGGCAAATGACAAAAAGATAAAGGCAGGGATCATAGGTGGCGCAGGTTATGGTGGTGGAGAAATGGTCCGTCTTTTATTGAATCATCCCAACGTAGAGATTTCTTATGTACATAGCCGGAGTAATGCCGGCAATCCCCTGTACGCAGTACATGCCGACCTGCTGGGGGAAACTGAACTGACCTTTACAGGAGAAGTAAGCAACGATATCGATGTTTTATTCCTTTGTCTGGGTCATGGTGAAGCAAAGAAATTCGTGGAAGCGACAGATATCGCAGCATCTGTAAAGATCATCGATCTCAGCCAGGATTTCAGGCTGGGAGAGACGGTAAAGGGCCGCGAGTTTGTATACGGTCTTCCCGAAATGCAACGCGAAAAGATCATTACTGCAAATAATATTGCCAACCCTGGTTGCTTTGCAACAGGTATCCAGTTAGGATTGTTGCCACTGGCCAAAGCAGGTTTGCTGCAGGAAGTACATACCACTGGTATCACAGGTTCCACTGGTGCAGGACAGAGTTTACAGGCTACTTCACATTTTACCTGGAGAGCCAATAACATCTCTACCTACAAAGTACTGAGCCATCAGCACCTGAAAGAAATACGACGAAGCCTGCAGCTGTTGCAGCCTTCCTTTACCGGAGATGTCAACTTCGTACCGGTCCGCGGAGATTTTCCAAGAGGTATCTGGGTTACCTCTTACCTGCAGAGCGATTTGTCGCTTGAAGAAGCGCAGCAGCTGTATAAAGACTACTACGCAGGCCATCCATTTACGCACGTAAGTGATAAGCAGATCGACCTGAAGCAGATCGTGAACACCAATAAATGTCTGATCCAGCTTGAAAAAGTGGGTAACAAACTGGTGATTCATTCTATCGAGGATAATCTGCTGAAAGGTGCATCAGGACAGGCGGTCCAGAATATGAACCTGATGTTCGGATTTGATGAAACTGCTGGTCTGAAGCTGAAGTCTGTCGTATTTTAACTATGCCCGGTCAAGTGCCAATTTTTTACAATCCTCCCGCAATAAACGGGAAAACAATCTGAGCTACCATGCAATTATTTGACGTATATCCCATCAACGATATCACTATAGAAAAGGCTGCCGGTTCCAATGTATGGGACGATAAAGGCAACCAGTACCTTGACCTGTACGGTGGTCATGCCGTAATTTCTATTGGTCATACTCATCCGCACTACGTAAAGAGATTAACTGATCAGTTACAGAAAGTAGGGTTCTATTCCAACTCTATCAAAATACCTTTGCAGCAGGAACTGGCAGCGAAACTGGGTAAGATTTCCGGTAAGGAAGATTACCAGCTGTTTCTCTGTAACTCAGGTGCTGAAGCAAATGAGAATGCACTGAAACTGGCTTCTTTCCACAACGGCAAGAAGAAGATAATTGCATTCAAAAAATCTTTCCACGGCAGAACTTCACTGGCAGTAGCGGCGACGGACAATCCGAAGATCGTAGCGCCGGTGAATGAAACTGACAACGTGGTATTTCTGCCATGGCAGGATGAAGCTGCACTGGAAGCGGCGTTTAAACAATACGAAGTATCTTCTGTTATCATCGAAGGTATCCAGGGTGTTGGCGGTATCCAGGTAGCAAGCGCTTCTTTCCTGCAAAAGATCAGAAGTCTGTGTGATGCGCATAACGCAGTGTTTATTGCAGATAGCGTACAGTGTGGCTATGGCAGAAGCGGTAAATTCTATTCTCATGATTTCGCCGGCGTAAATGCTGATATCTACACCATGGCGAAAGGTATGGGTAATGGTTTCCCTATCGGCGGTATCATCATCGCTCCGCACATCCAGGCGTCTTACGGTCTGCTGGGTACCACTTTTGGTGGTAATCACCTGGCATGTGCCGCTGCACTGGCAGTACTGGAAGTGATCGAACAGGATAACCTGATAGAGAACGCTGCAAAAGTTGGCGGTTACCTGATCGAACAGCTGAAGACATTCCCGCAGGTAAAAGAAGTAAGAGGAAGAGGCCTGATGATCGGTATTGAACTGCCGGAAGAGCTGAACCATGTGAGAAAAGAATTGTTGTTCAAGCACAGGATATTTACCGGCGAAGCAAAGCCAAACGTAATCAGACTGCTGCCTTCCCTGGCACTGACCATGGAGCATGCAGATCAGTTCCTGACAGCATTCAAACAGGAAGTAGGTAAAAACTAACATCAATCATCATCAGAGCCATACTAAAAAATGAAACAATTTATTTCCGTAGATGATGTTCCAAGTGTCCCGCGTTTAGTGGATATCGCACTGGACTATAAAAAACAGCCTTTCAAAGACAGAAAATTAGGTGAGAACAAAACACTGGGGATGATCTTCCTGAATCCCAGTCTGCGAACACGATTGAGTACGCAGGTGGCAGCGAAGAACCTGGGTATGGAAGTAGTGGTATTCAATATCGATAAGGAAGGCTGGCAGCTGGAAATGAATGATGGCGCTATCATGAACGGAAATACATCAGAGCACGTGAAAGAAGCGGCGGCCGTAATGGGCCAGTACTTCGATATCATGGCGATCCGTACTTTTCCGGGCCTGAAAGATAAAGAAGCTGATTATAAAGAAAAATATATCAACCAGTTCATCAAATACGCAGGCGTACCTGTAGTAAGTCTGGAGAGCGCTACCCTGCATCCTTTGCAGAGCTTAACAGATGTGATCACCATTAAGGAGCAATGGCAGCAGCCACGCAGACCGAAAGTGGTAATGACATGGGCGCCACACGTAAAACCATTGCCACAGGCAGTTCCAAACTCCTTTGCACAATGGATCAATGGCTGGGGTGAAGCAGATTTCGTGATCACACATCCGGAAGGATATGAGCTTGATCCGAAGTTTTCCGGTAATGCACAGATCGAGTACAACCAGGAGAAAGCCCTGGAAGGCGCTGATTTTGTGTATGTGAAGAACTGGTCATCTTACAAAGATTATGGTAAGATCACCTGCACTGACAGCAACTGGATGGTGACCAACGACAAACTGAAAGGCACCAACCAGGCGAAAGTAATGCACTGCCTGCCTGTAAGAAGGAACGTAGTAATTGCTGACGAAGTGCTGGACGGCCCACAGTCTATCGTGATCCCTGAAGCGGCTAACCGTGTATGGGCAGCACAGGCTGTATTGAGCGAGATCTTAAAAGGTAACATGTAATATCGTATGATCGATCTGTTTGTAATAAAAGTAGGCGGCAACGTCATCGATAATCCAAACCTGCTGGAGGCATTTCTGCAAAAATTCGCTTCCATTGAAGGAAAGAAAATACTGATCCATGGGGGTGGCAAAATTGCCACCCGCATGGGTGATCAGCTGGGCATAGAATCAAAGTACGTGAACGGTCGCCGTATCACGGATGCCGCCACTATCGATGTGGTGACAATGGTGTACGGAGGGCTGGTCAACAAACAGCTGGTGGCTAAATTGCAGGCGAATGGCTGTAACGCGATCGGTCTGACCGGCGCAGATGCCAATATCATTCCTGCAGTAAAACGCCCGGTGAAAGAGATTGACTTCGGATTTGTCGGAGATGTGAAAACTGAAGATGTACAGGCGGCTCCACTGAAAGCATTGCTGGAAGCTGGTCTGACACCTGTGTTTGCACCGCTGACACACGATGGCAAAGGACAGATGCTGAATACCAATGCAGATACCATCGCTTCTTCTCTTGCAATAGCATTATCTGAAACATATAGCGTAAGACTGATCTACTGCTTCGAAAAGAAAGGCGTACTGCACGATGCCAATGATGATAATGCGGTCATTAATCTGATCGACCGTGTGATCTACGAAGAACTCAAAGCTGATAACGTACTGACAGACGGAATCCTGCCTAAACTGGAAAATGCTTTCGCAGCTATTGAAAGTGGTGTGGCAGAAGTGCTGATAGGTCACGCAGATGACGTACAGAGCAACACCACAGATACAGTAGCGGGTACCTTAATACGCTAAACCTATGTGGAACCAAAAACTGTATGATGATGCAGTAACATTATTAAAAGGATTGATCTCCATTCCTTCCCTGAGCAGGGAAGAGCAGGGGACTGCACAACTGATCGCTGATTTTCTCAAAGAAAGGAATATTCCTCATCAGCAGCATCTGTACAATATCTGGGCAAAGAACAAGCACTTTGATCCCGCAAAGCCCGTAATTGTATTCAATTCTCACCACGATACCGTTAAGCCTAACCCGCAATATACACGCGACCCTTTTTCTCCTGATGTAGTTGATGGCAAACTGTATGGCCTTGGCAGTAATGACGCCGGCGGATGCCTGGTAAGTCTGATCGCCACTTTCCTGCATTTCTATGAACGCAGTGATATGGCCTATAACATTGTACTGACAGCTACTGCAGAAGAAGAGATCAGTGGCGTGAATGGTATTGAAAGTATCCTTTCACAGCTGCCCGCCATTGAATTTGCTATCGTAGGAGAACCTACACAGACTCAGCTGGCCACTGCTGAAAAAGGACTGATGGTGCTGGATTGTACCGTAACCGGTAAAGCGGGTCATGCTGCGCGTGATGAGGGAGAGAATGCGTTGTATAAGGCAATGCCCGACCTTGAATGGTTCCGTACTTTCCGTTTTCCAAAAGTATCTGATACACTGGGACCTGTTAAGATGAGCGTGACAGTGATCAATACTTCCAATAAAGCCCATAACGTTGTACCGGCTGATTGTACCTTTGTAGTGGATGTACGTGTGACTGAACAGTATACACTGGAAGAAGTGCTGGAGATCATCCGCGCCAATGTACAGTGCGAAGTGAAGCCGCGTTCCCTGCGTATGCGTCCTTCAGGTATTCCGCTGGAGCATCCGTTCGTACAGGCAGGACTGCGTCATGGCAAAACAACTTATGGCTCGCCGACCACTTCCGATCAGGCGCTGATACCGGGAACATCCATTAAAATGGGACCTGGCGATTCAGCCCGTTCGCATACGGCGGATGAATACATTTACCTTGATGAAGTACGTCAGGGTATTGATAGTTATATTAAATTACTCGAAGAAATCTTGTAGATATGAAAATATGGCAAAAAGATAAAACTGCACTGGCAGAAGTGGACAAGTTCACAGTAGGAAAAGACCGTGAAATGGACGCTTATCTCGCGCCATTTGATGTGCTGGGTTCACTGGCGCATACCACTATGCTGGAAAGTATTGGCCTGCTGACAGCAGAAGAACTGGTTATTCTCCAGCAGGAATTAAAGCAGATATACAAAGAGATACAGGAAGGCAATTTTGTACTGGAAGATGGTGTGGAAGACATCCATTCACAGGTGGAATTGTTGCTCACCCGCAGACTGGGAGAAGTTGGCAAGAAGATCCACAGCGGCCGTTCGCGTAACGACCAGGTGCTGGTGGACCTCAAGCTGTTCCTCCGTCATGAACTGGAAGTTTTGGTAGGAGAGGTGAAAGCCCTGTTTGACCTGTTACAACAGAAAAGTATTCAGTATAAAGATCAGCTGATACCAGGGTATACACACTTGCAGATCGCGATGCCATCTTCCTTCGGATTATGGTTTGGCGCTTATGCGGAAAGCCTGGTAGATGACCTGACCGTATTACAGAGTGCCTATAAAGTAGTGAATAAAAACCCGCTGGGTTCTGCGGCAGGCTATGGTTCTTCTTTCCCGCTGAACCGTACGATGACCACACAGCTGCTGGGTTTTGATGACCTGAACTATAATGTGGTATATGCACAGATGGGACGGGGTAAGACAGAAAAGATCGTTTCATTTGCATTGGCAGGTATTGCGTCCACACTGGCGAAAATGTCAATGGATGCCTGTTTGTTCATGAACCAGAACTTTGGTTTCATCAGTTTCCCTGATGAACTGACCACTGGTTCCAGCATTATGCCGCACAAGAAGAACCCGGACGTATGGGAACTGATCCGCTCTCATGGTAATAAACTGCAGGCCCTGCCGAATGAAATTACTATGATGATCACGAACCTGCCGAGCGGTTACCATCGTGACCTGCAATTGCTGAAGGAAAACCTTTTTCCTGCATTTGGCGTGCTGAAAGACTGTCTGAAAATGGCGGGTCTGATGCTGGAAAATATCCGTATTAAAGAGAATATCCTGGCTGATGACAAATACCGTTATCTGTTCAGCGTGGAAGTGGTAAACCGTCTGGTACTGGAAGGTGTTCCATTCCGCGAAGCGTACAAACAGGTAGGACTGGATATCGAGAAAGGTAACTTTGCACCTGAACATACCGTGGAGCATACACATGAAGGTAGCATTGGTAATCCGGGTAACGAAGAAGTGAACAGGATGATGGATGAAGTGATCAAAGGATTTCCTTTTGGAAAGGTAGCGGCAGCGGTAGAAAAACTGTTGAGCTAAGCGATAAAAAGAGTACGTTCTTATAAAAGAAGGGGCCTGAAAGTATTACACTTTCAGGCCCCTTCTTTTATAAGAATATTTGCTAAATGGCCTCGATGGATAACTTCGTGGATTTCTCCTTTTCGTCATACTCAGAAACAATGATGTGACCATCCTTTGCAGGATAGATGTTAGTTTTCACTGTATTATTGTTCTTAGCTATTTTACGCACGATCTTTTTCTCATGTACATTGTAGATGGTAATGTCTTTTTCACCTTTTACGATCAGGAAGGAAGTTTTGGTATCCGGATTGGTTAAAGAATAGAAGCTGCAGTTATCATCAGATTTGAATACCGGTGCGGAGTTCTTCTGTTTATAAAGATCGGTACCGATGCTGTCAACGTAACTGATCTTGCCGCTTTTATCCATTTGCATCAGGAGTACATCATCGAAAGAATAAGAACCGAAGGCCCCTGTTGCCTGCATGACATAATAAGGGATCAGCAGTGGTGACATGACCAGACCAGCGATGATCGCGCCTTTGTTTTTCTTTGCTGTCAGCCGGCTTCCCAGGAAATAGGTATTGCCATCAAAGTCCCTGAAAGAAGGACGTGGTACGATATGACCGTGGGCGCTGTTGATGTAGCCTTTCTTGCTGATATCTTTACTGGTACTGTCTGCCCAGCAGGAATAAACAGTTTTTACATCTTCTTTGTGTGCGGCGTTGATATCTATTTTATAAATACCCTGAATTTCACCGTTATAGAGACCGTATATATTGTTCATACCGTTATTCCATGTTTTGCTGCCAACGGTGCCGGAGATGAACAGTTTACCCGTAACAGGATCGTTGCCGAAACCCAGGATATCCAGCATGCGCTGTTTTTTATCTTTCAGCGGCAGTTTCAGGGTAGGAGAGTTAGCCGTGCCACTGTAACCAAACAGGGTATAACCGCTGCGGGATTCCATATCTGCTTTTTGTGTCAGCAGGTAGATATCATCACCTGCAGTGTGCAGATAATAACTGGCAGCGACTTCTTTTACCTGTCTTTCACTGATCTTTTCACCCGCTGTATTGAAAGTGAGCAAAGGCTTTTTGGACTTATCACCATAGAAAGCTGCGAAGCCTACATTGGCGATATTTTTCAGCTGTATGTCTTCTTTGAAAGGACGGATACCCGCGTCATATTCTTTCAGGGCTACGTAGATATCCACATCTGCTTTCTTTTCAAATGTTTTTGTGATCTCTCCCTGAAGGTTGATGAACTGTGCGAAGAAAGATATGTAGCCTTTCTTTGCAGCCTGTTTGTACGAAATCCTATGTTTTGGCGTGATATTCAGCACGTCGCTTTTGATGTATGCAAGACAGAGGATATCCTGTTCAAACGCTACGTCGCGCAGGATCAGTTTCTGCTGACGGAACTTCACCTTTCCTATATCGTTCAGGTTTTCGTCCATAATAGTGATCGCGTAGTTGAAGGAGTCCTTACTGGCTTTTTCCAGTTCCGTGAATGTCAGATAACCCACAAGACTTCCATCCTGCACAATGCTGTGCAGAGAAGTGGAAATACCGCTGCTCACCTGTTTGAATACCCTGGACTGGGCGTGGGTATTTAGTACGACGAATAAAGTGTACAGGAATAATAGGAGACGTTTTTTCATTTTAAAATGTTTGAAAGTGCAACGATGAGGTATGGGTTTGAAATATATATAGTATAGGGCCTGTACCGGTCTGAAGGATAATGTGCAATGAATAGCTTGCTTCCGGGCGCTTATAGGTAAACGCGCTGTCAGGTATACGAACAGTTGTGGTCATATGTGACCAGGTATAAGGTATCATGCAATGTCCCTCGTAGGTATAGGTATGATTTCTAATGCAATATAGTAAAAATATATGCTATGTAACTCAAATAAAAAAGGCTGTCGCTCCATAGGAGTGACAGCCTTTTTCCTGTTTAAGGCTAATTTAGAAGGCTATATTGATGCCGGCAAAGAAATTGGTGCCAGCCATCGGATAATATCCGTTAGACGATTTTTCGACCCCTTCCTCTTTAAATGCATAGGTCCAACCATTCGGTGAATACTTCTTATTCCAGATATTGTTCAGCATGAACTGTATACCCAGTTCTTTAAAGAGCGGCTGCGGGATGACGTAGTTGAAACGCAGGTCATTGGTATAATAACCGTCCAGGCTGCGATCTTTCACTTCTGAGTTGTCGAGGTACTGTCTGCTGACGTACTTACCGATCAGGCTCACTTCCAGGTTTTTTACCGGTCTTGCGGACAGGGTATAACCTCCTACGAAAGAAGGAGAGAAAGCGATATTGGTGCTGTTGTAGACAACGGTATCCTGAGCGCCTGTGTCAAAATTGTCAATGAAGTACTGGAAGTTCTGCACCTTGTTGCGGCTGAAGGCAGCATTTGCAGCAAGCGTGAACAGACGGCCCAGGCGGGTGCTACCCTGTAATTCGATACCGGCACGGTAACTTTTCGGGATATTGGTGCGGGTGTAAGCGCCTACATCATTCAGCTTACCGGTTTGTACCAGCTGATTTTTATAGTTCATATAGTAGGCATTTGCCTGTAATACGATGTTACCGGTGCGGTAAGTATAACCAGCTTCTACATCACGCAGTGTTTCGTGTTTAGGCGTGTTGTTCACACCTGCTTCGAAATCATCGCGGTTAGGTTCTTTGTTGCCCACAGCAAAAGAGGCGTATACTTCCTGACGATCGTTCAGCGTGTAAGAAATACCTGCTTTCGGATTGAAGAAGTTGTAAGCGTTATGTTGTATCAGCGAAGGATTTTTATCGAATCCGTCGATGTTGTACTGTACGGTGCGGTATTGCAGATCGGCAAACAGACGGAAGGCGGAGGTGATCTTATACTGTCCTTTCCAGTATACGTTCAGGTCGCGTTTAAATGCGTCGTTGTCATAGTATCTGTAGTCTTTTCCGATCGGGTATTGCGCCCAGATGATCTTGCCATAGTGACCACCTTCATAGCGGTTCCATCCGCCACCCAGGCTCCAGTTCAGTTTATCGCCTTTATAGTTTACAGAGAAGATACCACCATAAAAATGGTTATCCAGCCAGAGCTGTCTGATAAGATCGGTATGTGTTACAGGAGCGCCATTGATCACAGGTTCAGGGATACCGTAATCAGCAAAGGCTTCCTGTTCGCGGTACTGCTCATAATAACCTCTGCCACGGGTGTAATGTGCCGCAACGTTGAAGTCAAGTTTGCTGCTCAGCGACTGGTTCAGGAATAACTGGTAGTGGTCCTGTTGATAGTTGTCCGTCTCATTATCGTAGTAAGTGCCATCAGCGCGCTGACCTGCGGAATTATAGGTACGGTGCGTCTTCAATGAATCGAAAGGTACGCCGTTCCATGCCTGGTAAGTTTTTTCCTTACCGGAAAATACGTTCAGACGGATCGCAGTATTCTTCGAAATATAAGCAGCAGAAGTATAGAATGATTTCAGGTCAGAAGAGGCACGGTCCATATAACCATCAGAAGATATCTTTGATAATCTTGCATCGATGGTGAAGTGGTCGTTGATCAATCCGGAGCCTACTTTTACGGTATTCTTCCAGGAGTTGTAAGAGCCTATACTGCTATTGACTTCTGCGTATGCTTTATCTCTGAAATCGTTGGTGCTGAGGTTGAGTGAAGCGCCGAAAGCGCCAGCGCCGTTGGTAGATGTACCTACGCCACGTTGTAACTGGATACTGCTGACAGATGATGCGAAGTCGGGCATGTTCACAAAGAAGGTACCCTGTGATTCCGCATCATTGATAGGGATACCGTTGGCAGTAACGTTGATACGCGTGATATCGGAGCCTCTGACACGGATGCCGGTATAACCGATACCTGTACCGGCATCGGAGTTGGTCACTACGCCTGGCAGCTGATTCAGCAGCAGGGGCAGGTCCTGACCGAGGTTCTGTTTTTTGATCTCTTCGGCGGTCAGGGTAGATTGTGTGAAAGGAGAATGTTCCCCCACACGCAGACTGGAGATTTCAACAGGTTTTACGAAAAGACCGGTTTCTTCCAGCGAAAAGTCTGTCTGGATAGTATTACCGGTAGCATTGATGATCGTGGTGAACGGTTTGAATCCGAGGTAGCTTACCTGTAAGGTGTACTGGCCTTTGGATGGAATAGTGAAGCGGTATTGACCATTGGCGTTGGTATGCATACCAGCGTTGGTGGAGGGGATACTTACGGAAACACCTTCCAGCGGTTTTCCGTTGGACTTGTTGGTAACGACTCCGGTCAGCACAGTTTGCGCGTGCACAGTACTTAAGCTGCAGAGCAGCAAAAGGAATAAAAATTGTCTCATGGACTATGACGGTTTAATAGCTTACAATCGTAGCTTTCAACTTAACAAATGGGTAAGGAAGAGATTGTTCGCTTACCTTTCCTAAACAGCATTACCTGGTCAGGTTCAACGGGTCTGATCTCAGCCTGATAGTAAGGCACCCCGAGGTGAAACCGGGAGTTGTGATATTTAATTGCGCGGGATGCGCACTCCTGTTTCCAGGGGCAAAGTTATAGCTGTCGTCGTTAAAAAGTGAAAATATTTTTCATAATGACAGAAAAAGTATAATTTCCACTTCTCTACATGTCTCTTCAGAATTGAATACTCCCTGAACATTTTTTATTGTTAACCATAATTAGAATCTGTAATGATTAAGCTACAATTAATCGGGCATCTGGGACATGATGCAGTTCAGCGGAATGTAAATGGTCATACTGTTTTAGGCTTTCGCGTGGCGCATACGGAGCGCTTTAAGGCGCGGGACGGTCAGTTGCAGGAAAGGACGACCTGGGTGGATTGTTCTCTCTGGAACAAGGAAAAGCTGGGACCTTATCTGAAGACGGGCACCCGTGTCTTTGTGGAAGGGAACCCTTTGGCGGATAACTATGTGAACGGCCAGGGAGAAAATATTTCTGTTTTGCGGCTGAAGGTCTTGCAATTGCAGCTACTGACGAGCCGCCGTGATGGTGGTAAGCGCGAGAATGAGGTGGAGGAGATCGTGATGGTGAATGAAGACCCGGCGGATGACCTGCCGTTTTAGGAAATGAAAAGCACCGCAGATATTAAAGGCTGTTCCGTCACAGGCGGACAGCCTTTTTGCTTTTGGCGAAGGAATTAGTTTTATTCCCGGGGGAAATGTGAACCGGGAGTGAAGAATACGCTGTCAATTGCGATTTCAGGACATCCGGGAATTATTGTGAACATGATTGCGGCTGTGCAGGTTGCTGTTATTACGATAGTCGCGACATCATCTTTCGCGGCTTTGGATGAGATAGACGCCGAGGGAGATAGATGCGGCGTTCAAAAACCGTTATAAGGCAGCGATACGCCTGCTGTTGTGCAGGTTGCTGCCATCACTATAGCCAGATTATTATATTCATGGTCGTGGATAAGACAGGTCAGTTGATATGGATGCTGCGCTCAACAACCGTTTTAAGGCAAAGGGATGCTCCCGTAGGGTGCATTACTATTACTGATATGCCTCTGTGGACAGTGAAATTAAGGTCGTAATGCCGGTATGGGAGGCGTTTATCAGGCTGAGGTAGGTCGTAAAGAGGACGTACACCCGAATGGCAGGCGGAGCAGCGGTGGACATGAGGTGGACTTGATCAGTTCATCTGATTGTTTTTCAATTGATTGTGAAGTGCTTGTTTTGGACGCTCCAACTACCCTCTGACAGCAGTCTGACTATTTTTTGCTGAGATTGGCGTCAAAGTATATACGTTCATGATAGACACGTACAGGATATTATGCATATCAATGGCGGGCTTAACCAGCGGGTTTTGGGTTGAAATGAATGAAACGAAGATTTTATTTCGGCTAATACCGAAGATCGCTGTTATATGCTGGAATCCTTTGTGGTAAAAGATTACAGCATAATGAAGATACGTTTAATTCGCCGTTTTCCGCATGTAATAAAGGCTTTTTCTAAAAAAGATTTGGCAGGAATGATTTTAATCCTATCTTTGCAACCTCATTGCGAGGTAGAGCAGAGGTAGCTCGTCGGGCTCATAACCCGAAGGTCAGGGGTTCGAATCCTCTCCTCGCTACTAACAAAAAAGCCGAATCTGATTCGGCTTTTTTTATTTCAGGAAGTTCAGGAAATTAGTAGTGCATGCATAAAGCGGGTTTTGTAAATATTTTCGGTAAGGCCAATGCAGGGAAAAGTACCCTGATGAACGCTCTGGTGGGCGAGAAACTGGCTATTGTATCACCGAAGGTGCAAACAACAAGACATCGTATTACGGGTGTGGTGACAACACCGGAATATCAGATCGTATTCTCTGATACCCCCGGTATTATTGATCCCCGTTACCGTCTGCACGAAAAAATGATGGGTGCTGTTAAGTCTGCCCTGGAAGATGCCGACGTGGCCATGCTGATCATGGACGTGAAGGATAATCTGGAAGAAAACCTCTCCCTGTTCGCATCACTTAAACTGAAAGCCCGCAGCATACTGGTACTTAATAAGTCCGACCTGCTGATGAAAGAAGAGCTGGATGTATTGGTGAAAAAGTGCGAGGAATGGGGTAAGGCAGAAAAAGTGGTGCTGATATCAGCGATGCAGGGCAAAGGTGTGCCGGCATTGCTGCAGAGCATCGTAAGCATGCTCCCCGAAAGCGAGCCTTTCTATCCGGAAGATACCTTAACAGATAAGTCTACACGCTTCTTCGTAGGCGAGATCGTCCGGGAAAAAATATTCCAGCTCTTTGACGAAGAGATCCCTTATCACACAGCAGTAGCTGTAACACAGTTCCAGGAAAAGAATACGCTGATCAAAATCTCAGCGGATATCATCGTGACGCGTGAAACGCAGAAAGCGATCATCCTGGGAGATAAAGGTTCTTCCATCAAAAAGATCGGTACACTGGCCCGCCAGGATATCGAGAAATTTGTGGGTCAGAAAGTGTTCCTTGAACTGTTTGTGAAAGTAAGAGGCAAGTGGCGGGATAATGATATTTATTTAAAGGAATACGGTTATTAATTTTATTTAGTTATGGCAGGATTTACAGTAGCAATCGTCGGTCGTCCAAACGTAGGGAAATCTACGCTTTTCAACCGTTTGCTGGAACAGCGTAAAGCCATCGTTGATGACGTGAGCGGTGTTACGCGTGACAGACAATACGGTGTGGCGGACTGGAGCGGGAAATCGTTCAACGTGATTGATACCGGTGGTTTTGTATCCAGAAGTGAAGATGTATTCGAGCGTGAGATACGCAAACAGGTGAAAATAGCCATGGAGGAAGCGAACCTCCTGCTGTTCATGTGTGATGTGGCGACAGGTATTACCGACCTGGATGAAGAGATGGCAAATATTCTGCGTCGCTCTTCCAAACCGGTGGTTCTTGTGGTGAATAAAGTAGACAACGCGACCCGTCAGCTGGAAGCGACAGAATTCTATAGCCTGGGTTTTGACAAGGTATTTTTCATGTCTTCCATGAGTGGTAGCGGCAGTGGTGAACTGCTGGATGAAATTGTCGGACAGATCCCGGAAGATGATGAAACAAGAGAAGCGATCGAGGCTGCGGAAGCATTGCCTAAGATCGCGATCATCGGTCAGCCGAATGTAGGTAAATCATCCCTGCTGAACGCCCTGATCGGTGAAGAAAGGAACATCGTGTCGGATATTCCGGGTACCACCCGCGATACCATCCACACGCATTATAAAATGTTCCAGAAAGACTTCGTACTGATCGATACTGCAGGTTTACGCCGTAAAAATAAAGTACAGGAAGACCTGGAGTTCTATTCCGTTATCCGTGCGATCAAAGCAATGGATGAAGCAGATGTTTGTCTGCTGCTGCTGGATGCGACCAAAGGCGTCACTGCACAGGACCTCAGCATTTTCAGTCTGGCCGGCCGTAAAGGTAAAGGCCTGGTCGTACTGGTAAATAAATGGGACCTGATCGACGATAAGAGCACCAACTCTGCCAGGGATTATGAAAAAGACCTGAAAGGCCGTCTGGCCCCATTCAGCGACGTACCGGTGATATTCACTTCCGTTGTGGAAAAGCAGCGTATTTTCAAGGCGATCGAAGAGGCTTTACGTGTATACGATAACCGTAAACGTAAGGTGCAGACCTCAAAATTGAACGAAGTGATGCTGAAAGCGATCGAATCTTTCCACCCGCCGGTAGTAAGAGGTATTCCTATCAAAATAAAGTATGTAACGCAGTTGCCGACATTTACACCGGCTTTCGCGTTCTTCTGTAATCTGCCGGATGACGTAAAACAGCCATATCGTAACTACCTTGAAAATCAGCTACGTAGCAATTTTGATTTTGAGGGTGTTCCATTGAAACTGTTTTTCAGGAAGAAATAAAAGTAAATTTTCGTAAAGGTATTGTTCCATAACTAAAAATAACTATACCTTTGCGCATCTTTTAAAACAAACTAAGCATGAAAAAATTATTCTTCTTCGCAGTTGCTGCCGGTATGTTCTTCGTAGCTTGCAACAGCGGTGCATCTACTACTTCTGCTGATTCTACTGCTACTGCTCCAGCTGCTGATACAGTTGCTGCTACTCCAGTTGATTCTGCTGCTACAACTGTAGATTCTGCTGCTACTCCAGCTGCTGATACTACTGCTGCTGCTCCTGCTGCAGAAGCAAAACACTAATCCTGTTTTGTAGAATTAATTTATTGGCCGCCTCGTGCAAACGGGGCGGTTTTTCGTTTTGGACGGCTCGGGGAATTGTAATTAAGCGTTGTATGGTGTTGAAGATCGACGGGCGTCAGATTGGGGAAAGGGATGGAATGACCTTGACTGTAGTCTGATGGCCTGGCATTGATCCCGGTTCTTAACAAGATAGGAGAAGTGATGAAATGATCTTAACTGTGAGCCGATAGTCAGCCATTGGCCCCGGTTTAGATTAAGATGGAGGGACGCAGAGGATTACCCGGGCTCATTGGAAATAGCCCATTATGAATTGAAAAAGAGTTGTTATCAGCAGTATAGGTTAGGGTAAAATAAATGCCGAACCAACGACTCTTTATAAAAGGTAAGTTGGGGAGGGAAGAGATAGAGGTAAACCTTTCCTGATTAGAAACAGCCGTGGGGCCAGTATTTGGAGGCTACGGTCATATCATATTGAATAATAAACGATTATCATAAAAGAAACAGGGCGTACACTATTAGCGTACGCCCTGTTTCTTTTATGTAGCTTAAGAAGTTGTGTGTACCAATCCTGCGCGGCAGTGATCAGTTTTCCAACGCTTACCATTTATTTTTTATTCAGCACCTGTATCGCCCTCTTCATCATCTCATCATCCTTATTCAGCGACTCATAGAAACCTGCATAACTCCACATTTGTCTGGCCAGTAATGCTTTCAGACGGGTTTTGATCTCATTTTCATCGTGCGGTTTGATAGATTCAACGCCGCGGATGCTATCCTTCACAGCGAATGCTTTATAAGCATTGTACAGTTCATTGGATACCTGGAACTGGTTACTGAAATCAGTAGCGTCCTTGTAGCGTTTGAACTCGTCTTTATGGCTGTTAAAGTACTGGTAGGTGAAATTGCTGAACGTACTGCGGGAATACATGCTGGTCAGCACATTGGAGAAGCGGCTGGTGTCAAACGGAATGAAGATATCCGGTGTGATACCGCCTCCACCGTATACAACACGGCCGCTGGCAGTTTTGAACTGAATCGTATCCAGCTGGTGGATGCTGTCGCTGTTGACAAATTCGCCATGGTTGAAGCGGTTCATGATATCATCCTCATAAGCTTCGCGGCCTTCTGCGTATGATTTCTGGATGCTTCTGCCGGAGTTGAGGTAATAGCGTGCGACGGTCAGGCGTAAGGCGCCGCCGTTGCTCAGGTCAAACTGTTCCTGTACGAGACCTTTACCAAAGGTGCGGCGACCGATGATCGTACCACGGTCCCATTCCTGTACGGCGCCTGCGAGAATTTCACTGGCACTGGCAGAACCTTCGTCGGTCAGGATGGTCAGGCCGCCTTTTTCGAACAGCCCCGGTTTCTCACAACGGTAGTCTGAACGCGGATAGCTTTTCCCTTTTGTATATACGATCAGTTTGTTATCGTCCAGCAGTTCGTCCGCGATACGGGTAGCCGCGTCCAGGTAACCGCCCGGGTTCTGACGTAGGTCGATCACCAGTTTCGTCATACCTGCCTTATCCAGTTTGCGCATGGCGTCCATGAACTCCTGGTAGGTGGTGCCGGCGAACTTGTTGATCTTGATATAGCCAATTTCCGGGGAGACCATATAAGAGGCATCGATGCTGTATAATGGGATATCGCCGCGGATGATCTGAATAGGCGTCATTTTCTGCTGACGTAACATCGTTACGGTCACTTTTGAGTTTTTCGGACCGCGTAACAGTTTCCTGATCTTGTCACCGGAAATGTTGGTGCCAGCTACCAGGGAATCGTTCACCTTAATGATCTTGTCGCCGGTCTGTACGCCTGCTGTTTCTGACGGACCGCCGGAAACGACAGATACGACGTTCACGGTGTCTGCGATGATATTGAATTCCACACCGATACCGGAGAAATGCCCTTCCAGGTCTTCATTCACGGTTTGCAGATTGGAGGGTGGTATGTAGATGGAGTGCGGGTCCAGGTGGCTGAGCAGTCCCTGGATGGCTTCCTCCTGGAGGTCGTCTACCTTTAAGGTATCTACGTATTTTATTTTCAGCAGATCCATGACTTCCTGGAGCGGCGCCCTGCTAGGTCGGGTGAATAGTAAGGTCTGCGCCCCTGTATTGGCGCCTGGCATTTTGTGCCCCAGATACATTCCCAATGCCAGTACTATTGCAAATAAGAGAGGTAAAAAAACATTCAGTTTCCTGTTCGACATAATCATGTATTGAAAACAGCGAAAGCTAAGCTTGTATCTTGTCGCTATTTATTTAACTTGTGGCAAAAATAGTATATTAAAGCTCAACCTTCAACGGAAGTGTCATGAAAGTACAGCTAATTGCAGATAGTGGATCTACCAAGGCAGAATGGTGCCTGCTGGGGGCCAGAGAGACCGGCCGTTACAAGACAACCGGTATCAGCCCGTATTTTCTGAATGCAGCACAGATCAAAGAGCTGCTGGAGAAAGAGTTACTGCCACAGCTACCCCCTGATGTGCAGATAGATGAGGTCCATTATTATGGAACGGGCTGTCTGCAGCGTAAGAGTGTCGAGATCGTGGAATCTGCCCTGAAAGCGGTATGGCCCGTTGCGGCCATAGAGGTGAACCATGACCTGATGGGCGCCGCCAGAGGCTTGTGTGGAAAAGAACCGGGTATCGCGAGTATATTGGGTACGGGGTCTAACTCCTGCTATTTTGACGGTAAAACCATTCAGAAGAACAATCCCGGACTGGGTTATGTACTGGGAGATGAGGGAAGTGGCGCATACCTGGGTAAAAAGCTCCTGCAATACTACCTTTATAACTCTTTTGACGAAGACCTGAAGGCGCGTTTTGACGCCCAGTATAATACCAACCATGAGGAAATACTGGAGAACGTATACCGCAGACCGCTGCCTAACCGTTACCTGGCCAGTTTTGCGCAGTTCCTGGGTGAGAACAGGGGCCACTTTATTGTAGAGAACATCCTGGAAGACAGTTTAAACGAATTCTTCTTCAGCCATATTTATAAGTACAGCGAAAGCTGGACACATCCCCTGCACTTTACCGGAAGTATTGCCTGGCATTTTCAGGACATCCTGAACGAGCTGTGTGAACTGTATGAGTTGCAGATGGGCCGGATATTGCGCAGTCCTATGGACGGACTGATGGCGTATCATCAATAATCAAATTAACTACCAATGTCTTTTCAGAGAATAACAGAGCAGACGTCGAACTACCGTCACCTGGAGAAAATGAGTGTGCAGGAGATCCTCAGCAACATCAATCAGGAAGATAATACCGTACCCCAGGCCATCGCAAAGGCGCAGCCCCAGATAGAAAAGCTGGTGACCGTCATTGCGGATAAAATGCTGGCCGGCGGACGCCTGTTTTACCTCGGTGCAGGTACCAGCGGACGTTTAGGCATTGTGGATGCGTCCGAGTGTCCGCCTACTTTTGGCGTACCTCATGGGCTGGTGGTCGGACTGATCGCCGGAGGGGATACCGCTATCCGCCGGGCGGTGGAGTTTGCAGAGGATGACAGGGAGCAAGGCTGGAAAGACCTGCAGGCGCACGATATTACCTCCAAAGACGTAGTGGTGGGTATCGCTGCCAGTGGCACAACTCCGTATGTGATCGGTGCGCTGAACAAATGCCGCGAGAACGGTGTGATCACCGGTAGCATCTGCTGTAATCCGGAGGCGCCTTTATCAGCTGCTGCGGACTATCCGGTAGAGGTCGTGGTAGGACCGGAGTTCATCACCGGTAGCACCCGTATGAAAAGCGGTACCGCACAGAAGCTGGTACTGAATATGATCTCTACAACGGTGATGATCCAGTTGGGCAGGGTAGAAGATAACAAGATGGTGAATATGCAGCTGAGCAATGATAAGCTGGTAGATAGAGGCGTGAAGATGCTGATGGAGAAATTATCGCTGACTGACTATGAAAAGGCAAAAGCCCTGTTGCTGAAGGCCGGCAGTGTCAGAAAGGCGATCGAAGACTATATATAGTTACGAATTTTTCCAGAAATGAAGCGTTTCTATTTTTTAAATTTTCCGCCGAAATTTGTAGAAACGAACATTTCAGCGTTAGAGTGACATGCACGATATAGAACCTTTTTATAACTGGCGGCACCTGTATACAGCAGAGGAAGATGAATTATCTCCTTTTTACGGAAGGGAGTACAGTGAGTTCACTTATAGTAATACTGTATATAATTATTATGTACATCCCCAGTGGGATGAGTTTGGTTCACGTACCCTTTACATAAAGGTGCTTTTTGCCGACTATCAGTTCAACTATGCCATTATTGAGGTGTTGGGAGAATGGAATGATGCGATCGAAAATGACATCATGACCCTCAAACGTGATGTGATAGACGTGATGATAGCGAGCAAGATCAACAAATTTATACTGATCACGGAGAATGTGATGAATTTCCACTCTTCAGACGATTGTTATTATGAGGAGTGGTGGGACGATATCCGTGATGAAGGTGGATGGATCGTATCCCTCAATATGCCGGAGCAGACGAAACAGGAGTTTGTAAAAGCACACCTGGATAACTACGTTCACCTGCTGGAAGTCGACAGATGGCGTACTTACCAGCCACAACATCTTTATACCCTTGTCGACAATACAATGATGCGTCGGCTTGAATAGGCCCCCCGAACAAAGGGTAGCATTATTTGTTTAATTTCCAACTGGCCCTCAATTGGAAACCAAAAACTGAGAAATATCATTTGGTTTTAATTTTTCCTGCGCTAAATTTGCGCGATATATTCGAATTATTATCATATCATCTTTAAGGAAGCTTAGAATTTAACTTATGAAGTGGTCACAGTTCTTTAATACCTCTATCGGTAAAAAATTATTAGTGGGTGCTACCGGCCTGTTCCTGTGTAGTTTTGTAATCGTGCACCTGGCTGGTAATCTGGCATTACTCAAAAACGATGGGGGCGAAGCATTTAACGTCTATGCCGCTTTCATGAGCCACAACGCCCTGATCCAGTTCATCGCCTGGGGTTTGAAAATTGTTATTCTTGTCCACGCTATTCTTGCGCTTCAACTGACTTTCCGTAACAGAGCGGCCCGTCCCGTTAAGTATGCAGTCAATCCGGGCAACCAGACCTCTTCCTGGTTCAGCCGTCAGATGGCTATCATGGGTAGCATCCTGCTGATCTTCATCATTATTCACCTGAAAGATTTCTGGTACAGAATGCACTACGGAGAGCTGGCGCCGGTAAGCTATGGCGGTGAAGAGCTGAAAAACATGTACTATGCTGTACAGGTTGCTTTCAAAGAGCTCTGGATCGTGATCTTTTATGTGATCGGTATGATCGGACTTTCTTTCCACCTGGTACATGGTTTCAAATCCGCGTTCCAGACGTTTGGTCTGAACCATGTTAAATACAATGGACTGATCAATTTCGTAGGTGTTTGGGTATTCGGGATCCTTATTCCTCTTGGCTTCGCCATTATTCCCGTAGTTATCTATTTCAAACCAATTCAGTAAAGTAAGGATATATGTTGAACTCAAAAATTCCTGCCGGTTCATTAGACAAGAAATGGGAAGATTATAAAGGCCATTGTAAGCTGGTAAACCCGGCTAACAAGCGCAACATGGAAGTGATCATAGTGGGTACCGGTCTGGCAGGGGCTTCTGCCGCTGCGTCTCTGGGAGAGTTAGGCTATAAAGTGAAGGCTTTCTGTTTTCAGGATAGCCCACGCCGTGCGCACAGTATTGCTGCGCAGGGTGGTATCAACGCTGCAAAGAATTACCAGAACGACGGTGACTCCGTGTTCCGTCTGTTTTATGATACTGTAAAAGGTGGCGACTACCGTGCCCGCGAAGCGAACGTGCATCGTCTGGCAGAAGTGAGTGGCAATATCATCGACCAGTGCGTGGCACAAGGTGTTCCTTTCGCCCGCGAATATGGTGGATTACTGAGCAATCGCTCTTTCGGTGGTACGCAGGTACAGCGTACCTTCTACGCTGCCGGTCAGACCGGTCAGCAGCTGCTCTTAGGCGCATACTCCGCACTGGAGCGTCAGGTAGCTTTAGGTAACGTGACCATGTACAACCGTCACGAAATGCTGGAAGTGGTAACGATCGATGGTAAGGCGCGTGGTATCATTGCCCGTGATCTGATCACCGGTAAACTGGAGCGTCACTTTGGCCATGCTGTACTGCTGTGTACAGGTGGTTATGGTAACGTGTTCTACCTGTCCACAAACGCAATGGGTTCTAACGTAACAGCCGCCTGGAAAGCTACCCGTAAAGGCGCTTTCTTCGGTAACCCTTGTTACACACAGATCCACCCGACCTGTATCCCTGTTTCCGGAGATCATCAGTCCAAACTGACCCTGATGTCCGAGTCACTGCGTAACGATGGTCGTATATGGGTGCCCAAAAAACAGAACGACAACCGTAAGCCTGCCGATATTCCTGAAGAGGAAAGGGACTACTACCTGGAAAGAAGATATCCTGCTTTCGGTAACCTGGTACCACGTGACGTGGCATCCCGCGCTGCGAAAGAAAGATGTGATGCCGGTTATGGCGTAGGTAGCTCCAAACAGGCGGTATACCTCGACTACGCTGCTGCGATCGAGCGTTACGGTAAAATTGAAGCAAATAAACGTCAGATGCACAATGCTTCTGTCGCTGAAATAACAAAGCTGGGTAAAGAAGTAGTTGCTGAGAAATACGGTAACCTCTTCGATATGTACGCAAAGATCACCGGTGAGAACCCATATGAAGTACCAATGCGTATCTATCCTGCGGTACACTACACCATGGGTGGCCTCTGGGTGGATTATGAACTGATGACTTCCATCACTGGTCTGTACGCACTGGGTGAAGCTAACTTCTCCGACCACGGTGCGAACCGTCTGGGTGCTTCCGCACTGATGCAGGGTCTGGCAGATGGTTACTTCGTTATTCCTTACACACTGGGTAACTACCTGGCAGATGATATCAGAACGAAAGCGATCCCGACCGATCACCCTGCTTTTGTTGAAGCTGAGAAGAATGTACAGGATACCATCAATCAGATGATGAATATCAAGGGTACCAAATCCGTAGACCACTTCCACAAGAAACTGGGTAAGATCATGTGGGATAAATGCGGTATGGCGCGTAATGAACAGGGCCTGAAAGAAGCGATCGTTGAAATTCAGCAATTGCGTGCAGAGTTCTGGAAAGATGTTCGTATCCCCGGCGATGCTAACGAGTTTAACCCTGAACTGGAAAAAGCAGGCCGTGTGGCTGACTTCCTGGAGTTGGGTGAACTGATGTGCGTAGATGCTTTAAACCGTCGCGAATCCTGTGGAGGTCACTTCCGTGAAGAATCTCAGACACCGGACGGCGAAGCACAACGTGATGACGAAAACTTCGCTTACGTAGCTGCATGGGAATATAAAGGACCTAGCCAGTTTGAGCTGCATAAAGAGCCACTTGAGTTCGTAGAATGTAAACCAACTCAACGTAGCTATAAATAATATTCACAACAGTAATAGTCCAATAGATATGGAACATTATAACATGAACCTCACACTTAAAGTGTGGAGACAGAAAAATACAAACGCGCAGGGACAATTTGAAAGCTACCAGGTACCTGGTGTTTCTTCCGAAATGTCATTCCTTGAAATGTTTGATGTGCTGAATGAGCGTCTGATCAATGAAGGTAAAGAGCCTGTTGCATTCGACCACGACTGTCGTGAGGGTATCTGCGGAGCCTGTTCTATGCACATTAATGGCCGTGCACACGGTCCATGGGCTGGTACCACTACCTGTCAGCTGCATATGCGCGCTTTCAAAGATGGCGACACGATCACTGTTGAGCCATGGAGAGCTGGTTCTTTTCCAGTAGTGAAAGACCTGACTGTTGACAGAGGTGCTTTTGACCGTATCATCGAAGCAGGTGGTTATGTGTCTGTAAATACAGGTAACGCACAGGATGCCAACAATATCCTGGTGCCAAAAGATAAAGCTGACGCAGCATTCGCAGCTGCAGCATGTATCGGTTGCGGCGCCTGCGTAGCAGCTTGTAAAAACTCTTCAGCTATGCTGTTCGTGTCTGCGAAAGTATCCCAGCTGGCATTGCTGCCACAGGGTCAGCCAGAAAAGAAAACAAGAGCGCTGAACATGATCGCTCAGATGGATTCGGAAGGTTTTGGTAGCTGTACCAACACCGGCGCCTGCGAAGCGGAATGTCCAAAAGAAATTTCCCTGACAAATATTGCACGTCTGAACCGCGAGTACATTGCCGCTGGTCTCAGCTATGAAAAATAGTAGTTGTCAAGATTGTATTGGTGAATACCATGGTCCCCCTCGTTCTTAACGAGGGGGATTTTTTTTGTATATTGTTTATGTTAAAACCCTTCAGCACTCAAATTTTACGTTATGACAGACAACTCCAGGAGAAAATTCCTCCGTGACCTCGGAGGTACAGCCGCCTTGCTGGGCGCCGGTTCATTGGCCGCATTCGGGAAAGAGCAGGTACATCTGCTGCAACCTGACACCCGCATCTCTGCCAACGACAAAATCCGCATCGGCTGCATTGGTATGGGCATTATGGGCTTCGGGGACGTGGAAACCGCCCTCAAAGTACCCGGCGTCGAATTTGTGGCCGCCGCCGACCTCTATACAGGGCATCTTGATAAGGTGAAGGAAGTTTACGGGAAAGATATTTTCACGACCCGTGACTACCGTGAACTGCTCAACAGAAAAGATATCGACGCCGTGATCGTCGCCACCCCTGACCACTGGCATGATACCATCTCCATCGATGCCATGGAAAAAGGAAAAGCCGTGTACTGCGAAAAACCGATGGTACAGCAGATCGAGGAAGGGCATAAAGTGATTGCCACACAACAGCGCACAAAGGCCGTTTTTCAGGTAGGTAGCCAGCGGGTGAGCAGTATAGCCCTCCTGGAAGCAAAGAAGCGCTACGAGGCCGGAGAAATAGGTCAGCTGAACGTTGTGGAAGCCCGCATGGACCGTCATGACGCATTAGGCGCCTGGCAATACTCCATCCCACCGGATGCCACGCCTGCCAACATAGACTTTGACACCTTCCTGAAAGATACCGCCAAAATACCTTTCGATCCCGTACGCTTCTTCCGCTGGCGCAATTATAAGGCATATGGTACCGGTATCCCGGGCGATCTGTTCGTACACCTGATCTCCGGTCTGCATTTCATTACCGGCTCCCTGGGCCCTGAGCGTATCTATGCCAGTGGTAACCTGGTACAGTGGAAGGATGGACGCGATGTACCGGACGTAGTGGTGGCCATCTTCGATTATCCGGAGACAAAAACACACCCGGCTTTCCAGATGACATTACGTGTAAACTTTGCCGATGGCGGCGGGGGAGGGGAATTCACCCGTTTTATCGGTACAGAAGGCGTACTGGAACTGGGATGGGATGATTTTAAGATCAAAAAGCATAAGCTGTCCCAGGCCCCTGGTTATGGTGGATGGGATACCTGGAATACCTTTACCAAGAGCACCCAGGACGCTTATGTGAAGCAATACAACGAGAAATACCCGGCCGACCTGCGTAAACCTGCCCAGCGCTCTGAAAATGCCTATGCGGCCCCGCAGGGTTACGACTCGCGTAAAGACCATTTTATCAACTTTTTTGAGTCTATGCGGACAGGCAAAGCGGTAGTCGAGGATGCGACCTTTGGCTTACGTGCAGCGGGTCCTGCATTGGTGACCAATGAAAGTTATTTCAGTAAGAAAGTGGTACACTGGGATGCACAAAAAATGAGAATTGTGTAACAGTATATGTATTACATTCGTAGCCTCAATTTATCACCTATGAGGAAAGCCGCTGCATTTATCATGATGTTGTCAGGCATGGGCCTGTTTGCCTGTAAGGAAAATAAGAAAAATATGTCAGCCGAAATTAAAACGATAAAGCCGCCGGTAGCGGAACAGATAGATACGACAATGAGCATTCACGGAGATACCAGGGTAGACAAATACTACTGGATGAATGACCGGAATGACCCCAAAGTCATCAGTTATCTGACAGCGGAGAATAACTATCTCGATACCATCATGGGACCGCATAAAGAGTTGAGAAAGAAGTTGTACGAAGAGATGCGGGGCCGTATCATGGAGACAGATGCCAGTGTGCCTTATCTGAAAAACGGTTACTACTATTACAGCCGCTACGAAACAGGAAAGGAATATCCTATCTACTGTCGTAAAAAAGGCAGTCTGGAGGCTTCGGAAGAAATCATCCTCAACGTGAATGTACTGGCCACAGACCATCAGTACTACCAGGTAGGCGCTTTGTCCGTCAGTCCGGATGCACAGTGGCTGGCCTATGGCGTAGACACGGTGAGCCGTCGTCAATACACGATCTACATCAAGAACCTGCAGACTGGTGAAGTACTGGCGGACGCTATTCCGGAAACCTCCGGCAGCGCTGCCTGGGCAAGCGATAACAAGACCTTTTTCTATACCGTTAAAAACCCGGTTACACTCAGGGAAGAACGCGTGATGCGCCATGTAACAGGAACGGATGTACAAACCGATAAAGAGATCTTCAACGAGAAAGATGAAACTTTCTATGTGGAAGTACAACGCTCCAAATCAGGTAAGTTCATCATGATAGAGAGCAGCAGCACTGTATCAACGGAATATCGCATCCTTGACGCGTCCAAGCCTGATGGCGCCTTCCGTGTTTTCGAACCACGCAAACGTGATCATCTTTATGAGATCGATCATCAGGATGATAAATTCTATGTAGTGACCAATTGGGACGCGGTGAACTTCAGGCTCATGGAATGCGGACTGGAAAAGACGGCCCGTGAGAACTGGAAAGAGGTCATTGCACATCGTGCCGACGTACTGTTACAGGGTATTGAACTGTTCCGTCATCATATGGTGCTCAGCGAACGTAAAAATGGTCTGACGCAACTGCGGGTGATCAACTCACAGACAAAAGAAGACCACTATTTACAGTTCGAAGAACCGGCCTATGTGGCTTCTATTTCGATCAATCCTGAATTTGACACAAAGACGCTCCGTTATTCTTACACCTCCATGCAGACGCCGGTATCTACCTACGACTATGACATGGACACTAAGAAAACAGAGCTCCGTAAAAGACAGGAAGTACTGGGTGGTTATGATCCCAAAAACTACGTAACAGAACGCTTGTACGTTACTGCGAGAGACGGGGTCAAAGTACCGGTCTCACTGGTGTATAAAAAAGGGTTCGAGAAGAACGGTAAGATGCCGCTGTTGTTGTATGGGTACGGTTCCTATGGTTATAGCATAGAGCCTGGATTCAACAGCAACCGTTTAAGTCTGCTGGACAGAGGTTTTGCTTACGCAATTGCACATATCAGAGGTGGCGAGGAAATGGGCAGACAATGGTATGAAGACGGTAAACTGTTCAAGAAAATGAACACCTTTAACGACTTTATTGATTGTGCCGAATACCTGGTAAAAGCACATTACACAGACAGTTCACATCTTTACGCGATGGGCGGTAGCGCCGGTGGTTTATTGATGGGTGCTATCGTGAATATGCGTCCGGGTTTATGGAATGGCGTGATCGCAGCAGTTCCTTTTGTAGATGTGATCACTACGATGCTGGATGAAAGTATTCCTTTGACGACGGGCGAGTTTGACGAGTGGGGCAATCCGAAGAAAAAGGATTACTACGACTATATGAAAGCTTATTCTCCTTACGATAATGTAAAGGCACAGGCCTATCCGAACATGCTGGTAACTACAGGGCTGCATGATTCACAGGTGCAGTATTGGGAGCCTGCGAAATGGGTGGCTAAACTGCGTGAACTGAAAACTGACAATCATATGCTGCTGATGCATACCAATATGGAAGCTGGCCATGGTGGTGCTTCCGGTCGTTTTAAGTCACTGGAGGACGTTGCATTGCAATATGCGTTCCTGCTGGACCTGGAAGGAAAGTAGTTTTCAATTAGGAATTATAAGAAAGAGCGTCTCACCAAAGGTGGACGCTCTTTCTGTTATAAGGCGCTAGGGCGCTATGTATTCTGTTTTGACCGTCTCTCCCAAAAAGATCTCCGTCTGCTTCTCAAAGATCACCGGATCATCCGTAGTGAAGTATTTCCTTCCACCGTTCTTACTCAGTCGTACTTCCATCTCAGGATGACGATGGAGATAGTCTTTCAGACCGTGTGCCACGATCTTGCCCTGTGAGAGCAAGGTGATACCTCCCGGCAGGAACTGTCTGATCTTCTTCGTGAGAATAGGGTAGTGGGTGCAGGCCAGTACCAGCGTATCGATATCCGGTGCGTCGGTAAGTATCTGGTCCAGGTACTTTTTAACAAAGTAGTCAGCACCCTCATTATCGGCTTCTCCGTTCTCTATGATAGGTACCCACATCGGACAGGCCAGCTGGTGTACTTTCACATGTGGGAAGAACTTGTTGATCTCTATCGGGTAGGACTCAGAGGCGACCGTGCCTTTTGTGGCAAGGATGCCTACTTCACCGCTCTGGGTGAGTGTACCGACCATTTCTGTGGTAGGTCTGATCACACCCAGTACCCGGCGATCCGGCGCTATGCGTGGCAGGTCTTTCTGCTGGATCGTGCGCAGGGCACGTGCAGAAGCCGTATTACAGGCGAGAATGACCAGTGGGCAACCCATGTCGAACAGGTGCTGTACACATTGCAGCGTATACGTATGAATGGTATCAAAGCCACGGTTACCATAAGGCGCACGGGCATTATCACCGAAATAGATATAGTCGTATTGCGGCAGCGTGGCCACGATCTCTTTGAGTACGGTCAGTCCGCCGTAGCCTGAATCAAACACACCGATAGGTCCCGTCATTGATCATCCTTTTTCTTCATGAGGCCCTGACCGGTCAGGTCATAGATTTCCTGGATGTTGTGCAGGATACCTTCAAAGTCAATTTTGAGATCGATGAGGTTACCGGTATAGAGGTCGTATACCCAGCCATGTACGACAGGATAGCCTTTACCAACATAGGATTGCTGTACAGCGGCTGTTTTGATCACGTTAATGCATTGCTCCTGTACATTCAGTTCGACCAGTCTGTTGAAGCGGGCGTTGCCATCTTCGATCGCATCCAGTTCCTGGCGGTGCAGGCGGTATACGTCACGGATATTGCGGAGCCATGGGTTCAGAAGACCCAGGTCGGCTGACTGCATAGCGGCTTTTACGCCTCCGCAGTTGTAGTGACCGCAGACAATGATGTGTTTTACGCTGAGATGACGTACAGCGTAATTGATCACCGACATCACGTTCAGGTCAACGCTGTTGACGAGATTGGCGATGTTGCGGTGCACGAATACTTCTCCGGCATCCAGGCCCAGTATTTCATTGGTTGGCACACGGCTGTCGCTACAACCGATGTAGAGATAATCCGGGTTTTGTTCCTTTGCCAGCTTCTCAAAAAAAGCCTTGTCTCCGGCAGTCTTATTGGCTACCCAGAGACGGTTATTCTCGAAGATTTCATCGTAACTGGTCATGACGTATGCAGTTTAAGTTAAGGTTATTCGATTCGTATAATATTCCCTGATAGGACAGTAAAGATAAGTAAAGCGGTCATAACTGTTTCAACAGTCGTAGTCTGTAGGCGTTCATAGCGCTCTGACCCAGTTTGTCGGTCAGCCGGTGGTTCACATAGGCGCCTACTGCTGCGCCGATCACGGGCATGAGTTGCAGCAACTTAGCGATATCCAGGTAATCCCGGTATTGCTGTTGGAAGTTACGCCAGTCAAAGGCGTTGATATCTTCCGGCAGGTCCCGGCTGTAATTGTCCCAGTCAGCGATGATGGGATAGAGTTTATTCCGGAAGTCCTGTGTGGAAAAGGTGATGAAAAATATATGGAGGATGAATAGCCGCTCTTTATAGTCATCTGTGTCGTAGCCGTAAAGGGCAGCCAGGTCAAACAGCATTTTCATTTTGATGGTCAGGAAGAGGGGGAAATCGGCCAGTCCGAGGAGAATACCGCCTGCGCCGGTCAGGGCTCCTTCGGTGGCGGCAGTTGTTTTGTAGAATTCGATCCTGGAGCGTACCCTGCTTTCCCGGACGGCCAGGTCATGTTCGTAGACCGGGGCCGGACTGGTAAAGCCGGCGCCTGAGATCACGCCCCTGGTCATCTGTTTGATGGCGGCGGTCATAGCACGGTGTACCTTCTCAGGGATGATCTTATTGATCTTTTTCTGGACCCCGCGGGTGAGTCTGCCCGGCAGGCTAATGCCGCGCTGCATGGCCTTCTGCCATGTTCTGAGGTCTTTATTGACCTGTTGCATATAAACGTCCATGGAGAGATTATTACAAAGAATAAACCACAAAACAGGAAAACCGGGAACATTTAGTAACTTTGCGCCTTAAATTTCTTTAGCCAGCATGATCAGTGTTAAAAACGTATCGCTTTCTTTTGGAAAAAGGGTGTTGTTTGATGAAGTTAACCTCAATTTCACCAAAGGTAACTGTTATGGCGTGATAGGCGCTAACGGAGCCGGTAAATCCACTTTTCTCAAGATATTGTCCGGCGAGATCGACGCTACCAAAGGTACCGTTGAGATCACCCCGGGTGAACGCATGAGTGTTCTGAAACAGAACCACTTCGAATTTGATGAGGTTACGGTACTGAACACAGTACTGATGGGTAACAAGAAGCTGTGGGAAATCGCACACGAAAGAGATGCGATCTATGCCAAAGCTGATTTTACCGAAGAGGATGGTATGCGTGCCGGCGAGCTCGAAGCTGAGTATGGCGAAATGGGCGGATACACTGCAGAGAGTGATGCAGGCGTACTGCTGGGCGACCTGGGCGTAAAAGAAGATGTACAAAGTCTCCTGATGAAGGACCTGAGTGGTAACCTGAAAGTGCGTGTGCTCCTGGCGCAGGCCCTGTTCGGTAACCCGGATATACTGCTCCTGGATGAGCCTACCAACCACCTGGACGTTGAAACGATCGGCTGGTTGGAGAACTTCCTGGCTGATTATGAGAACATTGTGATCGTAGTATCGCATGACCGTCACTTCCTGGATGCTGTTTGTACCCATGTGGCTGACGTTGACCGCGCTAAGATCCAGATCTTCTCCGGTAACTATAGCTTCTGGTATGAGTCTTCTCAGCTGATGGCCCGTCAGATCGCCGATAAGAACAAGAAAATGGAAGACAAACGTAAGGACCTGATGGACTTCATTGCCCGATTCAGTGCCAACGCTTCCAAAAGTAAACAGGCGACTTCCCGTAAAAAGGCCCTGGAAAAACTGGTTATCGAAGATATCCAGCCTTCCAACCGTAAATATCCTGGTATCATTTTCAAGCAACAGCGTGAAGTGGGTAACCAGATCCTGAATGTGGAAAAACTGTCGAAATCTATCGAAGGCAATACCCTGTTCAGCAATGTAACTTTCACCGTGAACAAAGGTGACAAGATCGCATTCCTGGCCAAGGAACACCTGGCATTGACCACCTTCTTCGAGATCATCAATGGTGAATCACAGGCTGATGGTGGTAAATATGAGTGGGGAACTACCGTTACCGCTGCTTACCTGCCAAACGATAACGCCGAATTCTTTAAAGACCCGTCCCTGAACCTGATGGACTGGTTACGCCAGTTCGTGCCACCACATGTTACAGACGTGGATGAGCCGTTCCTGCGTGGCTTCCTGGGTAAAATGCTGTTCAGCGGCGATGAGATCATGAAGAAAACCAGTGTACTGAGCGGTGGCGAGAAAGTACGTTGTATGACCAGCCGTATGATGTTGCAGGACCCTAACGTAGTTGTATTGGACGAACCAACCAACCACCTTGACCTGGAATCTATCCAGTCTTTCAACGAAAGCATGATGAACTTCAAGGGTATCGTACTGTTCACCACCCATGACCATACCTTCATGCAGTCAGTAGCTAACCGTATCATCGAGATCACGCCAAAAGGTATTATCGACAGACTGATGAGCTTTGACGAGTATCTGGCAGATGACCGTGTGAAAGCCCTGAGAGAAGAGATGTATGGAGAAAGAGTAGCGATTTCCTAGTCGACGGATTAGAAAGCATAATAATTTTATAAACAGAACGGGTTACAAAGGCTATATAGTCTTTTGTAACCCGTTCTGTTTCAGGGAATATGATAAGTTATCCACAAAAAAACGGTTACAGCGGAATCAATCCATTGTAACCGTTTTCTTTTCGGAAGAAAGGCTCCCGTATATATAAAAGTTAAGACAAATAATCTTTGATCTGCTGCATTTTCACCGAATCGAGGGGCTTTGTGATATAAGCCTTCAGTTCCGGCGTACGTTTTACTTTCTGCATATCGCGCATATCGATAGAAGAAGAACACATGATGATAGGTATCTGCTCGCTCAGGCTGGATTTAATATCACGGTAGGCTTCAATGAAGTCCCAGCCGTTCATGCGTTGCATGTTCATATCCAGGATGATCAGGGACGGCAGCAGCTGGTTATCAGGGTGTTGTAAACGCGCCAGCGCATCTTCCGCACAAAGGAAGGATGTCACCTTAAGTTGATCGTCCTGTTGTTCGAACAACTTTTTCAAAATGAAATGGAATATTTCATCGTCGTCAACAACATACACCTGTTTAGTGTTTTCCGCCATAAATACCTGATTTTGCGCAGTTAGTATTCTAACAACCTTATAATAACATTAGGGGCAACATTGTATGCAAGCTGATGTAATCCCCGGTTTTCACATGATACAATCGGATGCAAATAAACAATAATTAATTATGATTTTATATATGAACATGGGGCAATAACTAATTGTTAACAAATTTCGAAAAGGAGGGGGTTAAAGGTTGTGTTTGCTAAGGAGTCCTCATAAAAGGACAAAAAAATCCCGGATGTCTGTTTCCAGCAAGGAAAATGACATCCGGGACGTATATATCAGAAGTGACTATTAGAAAAGTCCGCCTTTTTTCAGCGTTACTTTACCGGAACCAATTTTATAACCATCGTGATAGATCTCAACAGCGTAGTCGCCGACTTTGAAATCTGAATTCTGTTTCCAGTCCATAGATACTGTTTGTTTCTGACCGGTAGCATAGTTTACGGTTTTCTTGGCAGTGTATAATTTTTCAGTGCCATCTTCCAGTGTAAATCTGCCGGAACCCAGTGCTTCAACGGCCAGTGGGGAACCATCAGGAGAAGTGATAGAAACGTACAGTTCTTTATCGCCGGTTGGCGCAATTCTGTTTTCGTCCAGGTCAAAAGTTACGCGCATCATATCGGCACGTTTAGCCTTGGTCGTTTCAACTTCTTTGCCGTTCTTTTTCAGATTGATCGGCAGCAGGTGAATGTTGGATGCGTGCAATACGGAACCCAGGTTCACTTTTTTATCGAGGCTGTCTCTCTGCGTAGTTACTACATCTCTTTCTTTACGGGCATTATCGCGTTCGCCGGTCAGCACGATTTTCTCGCCTTCCAGGCGTTCGATCGTTTCCGTATAGCCTTCAATGTTCCCTTTCAGGGTTTCGATCAGGCGGCGTGCTTCAGCCAGTTCTTTTGAAGTTGCGTTTTTGTTGGACAGGATACCCTGAATCCTGGATTTCATGTCCGCAATTTCCTTATCTTTTGTTTTTACAAGGCTATCCATGCGGCTGTTCTGGGAGATCAGATCGTCCAGACGTGCATTTGCAGCATTATATTCCTGTTGTAAGGCATCTCTTGATGTAGAGATGGAATCTATCTGTGTTGCCTGTTGAGCAATTTGATCGGTAGTTTTATTTTTGTCATACAACATATAGATCCAGGTACCGGCCAATGCTGCAATCAAAATACCATATATCAGACCATTACGGCTTCTAGGTTTTTCAGGTCCAGGGGATCCTGCCGCAGGCTTGTTAAAAGTGTTCTCAGTCATAGTCGTTTTTGTGTTTTATAGTTAATTGTTATATGGTTAAATCTTGTTATGCAAATGTAATTGTTAAAAATACTTTATTACAAAAAAATATAAACCGTACAAAAAGTGTTACCGAATATATCTTTAGACCAGTTATTGTTGCTTGATATTGAGACAACTCCAGCTGTAGCGACTTTTGATAATTTACCTGACAATATGCAATCGCTCTGGACGGACAAAATTGCAAAAACTTTGCCAGAATCAGGGGACGCAACAGAAGCATATGCAGAGCGGGCTGGCATCTATGCCGAATTCGGCAAAATTGTTTGTATTTCAGTGGGCTTCTATTACGTGGAAAACGGTCGTTATCAGCTACGTATAAAATCCTTCTACGGTGACGATGAAAAAGTTTTATTAAACAGTTTTTTAGAATTGGTAAATAAATTTCATACGAAGTTTCCACGATTCCAGTTTGCCGGTCACAATATCAAAGAATTTGATATTCCTTTTATTTGCAGGCGATCTGTTATTCATCAGCTATCTTTGCCGCTGCCTTTACAGATATACGGCTTCAAACCCTGGGAGCTACCTATGCTGGATACCATGCAGTTATGGCGTTTCGGAGATTTTAAGAACTATACCTCCCTGAAACTGCTGACGGCAATAATGGGTATTCCAACGCCCAAAGACGATATTGATGGTAGCATGGTAGGCAGGGTATACTGGCAGGACCATGATCTGGACAGGATCGCCGGTTATTGCCAGAAAGACGTGGTAGCAGTAGGGCAGCTGCTGATGCGCTTTAAGGGAGTACCCCTGCTGGAAGCTGAAGACGTGGTATATACAAAATAACAAAGCATGGAATATCAGGATATTATAAAAGACTGGAAGCAAAAGAAGTTCCGTCCCCTGTACTGGCTGGAAGGAGAAGAAGACTTCTTCATCGATCAGGTCAGCAATTATGCGGAACATCACCTGCTGGATGAGGCGGAAAGAGGTTTCAACCTGACCGTGCTTTATGGCAAGGACACGGACTGGAGCACGGTGATCAATGCCTGCCGCCGGTATCCGATGTTTGCCGAAAGACAGGTCGTGGTGCTGAAAGAGGCCCAGTCAATGAAAGATATTCTGAAACTGGAGGCCTATATAGACAACCCGCTGGGTTCCACTGTGTTCGTGGTGGCGCATAAGCAGGGTAAGATCGATGGGCGCAGCAAGATGGCCAAACTGATCAAGGAAAAAGGCGTTTTGCTGAGCACCAAGAAGATGTATGACAACCAGCTGCCTGCCTGGGTAGATGCCTTTGTCAGCAGTCTGGGAAGGGCTATTTCGCAGAAAGCAGGCATCCTGCTGGTAGATCATATCGGTAATGACCTGTCCAGGATGGCCAATGAAATAGAGAAACTGCTGGTCAACCTCCCGCCCGATAAGAAAATAGACGAGAACGATATCGAGAAATATGTCGGTATCAGTAAGGAATATAATGTGTTCGAACTCCAGAATGCCCTCGGACAAAAGGATATCTCCAAGGTAATGCGTATCATCGGTTATTTCGCGGCCAATCCCAAAGCCGGTCCGATCCAGATGGTACTGCCTGCACTTTATAACTTCTTTAGTAAAATGAGTATGGTGTTTGGCGTAAAAGGCGGAGAAAAGGAGATTGCAGCCGCTATAGGCGTCCATCCCTTCTTTGTCAAGGACTATGTCAGCGCGGCCCGTCAATACGGTCTGGAAGGCACCGAAAAGGCCATTCTGCTATTGCATGCCTATAACCTTCGCAGCATTGGTATCAATGACAGCGGGGTAGAGGACGGTGAACTGATGAAGGAATTAGTGTATAAGCTGATGTATTGATCAGGATGCCAGCACTGTTCTGGCTTCCTGGCTGTCTTTATGCATCTGGGTCACCAGTGCATCGATATTGTCAAACTTCTGGTTAGCCCGGATATAGCTGATCAATTCTACCCTTATCACCTTGTCATAGATTTCCTGACTGAAATCAAAGATATGCGCCTCTACCCGGAGGTCAGCGCCATTAAAGGTCGGACGGGTGCCTATGCTCATCACCCCATTGAGTGGAGCGCTTTGTTTGTCCAGATATACCCTGATGGCATAAATACCCTCTACCGGTATGAGTTTACGGATATCAGACACCGCTATATTGGCTGTAGGGAAGCCCAGTTGACGGCCCATCTTATCGCCATGGACCACAGTTCCTTCCACGAAGTAAGGATAGCCCAGTAATTCATTGGCCAGCTGGATATTGCCTTCCTGCAGGCTTTTACGGATTTTGGTAGAGCTTACCGCCAGGTCATGTACGATCTGCTGGGGTATCTCCACCAGCTGAAAACCATATCTGTTCTGCTCCGCTTCCAGCAGTTCGAGCCCGCCTTCGCGGTTATGCCCGAAACGGTGGTCGTAGCCGATAATGATGGTATGCGGGTTGAATTTTTCGATCAGGAATTCTTCCAGGTAAGCCTGGGCAGAGAGTTCGGAGAATTCGCGGGTAAAAGGAACGATCACCAGGTGGTCTATCCCTTCTTTTGACAGCAGTTCGATCTTTTCATCGAGGGTCGTCAGCAGTTTTACGGGAGGCCCGCCGGGTTGCAGTACTTCCCGCGGATGCGGATCGAAAGTGATGATCACAGTCTCCCCGTCACAGGCGGCTGCCGTTTCCTGTAATTGCTGTATAATATAACGATGGCCGCTGTGTACGCCGTCGAAAGTTCCGATAGTAATAACCGCCCGCCTCAAAGCTGGCAAATGGGTGAGGTCCCTGTGTATCCGCATAAAATGCCTGTAAACGATCAAAATCCTATGCAAATTACAACATTTAGATATCAGATAAGTAGCTAATCAGTTACTTTTGCAGCAGATTGTTCATTTATAAAATTATCTGGTGGATCAGAATATCTACGCGCAGCGCGGCGTTTCAGCTGGAAAAGAGGATGTGCACAATGCTATTAAGCATATTGACAAGGGACTGTTTCCGAAAGCTTTCTGTAAAATAGTGCCCGATATCCTGGGCGGACAGGAAGAATATTGCAATATCATGCATGCTGACGGAGCCGGCACCAAATCCTCCCTGGCTTATACTTACTGGAAAGAAACAGGTAACCTGGACGTATGGAGAGGCATTGCCCAGGATGCTATCATCATGAATATTGATGACCTGCTTTGTGTGGGCGCTACCGAGAATATCCTGCTCTCTTCCACTATCGGCCGTAACAAACAGCTGATCCCGGGTGAAGTGATCGCGGCGATCATTAATGGTACGGAAGAAATTCTGGAAGAACTGCGTAACCATGGTATCAGCATTCACTCTACCGGTGGCGAAACCGCGGATGTGGGTGACCTGGTGCGTACCATTATCGTGGATTCGACCGTTACCTGCCGTATGAAAAGGTCCGAAGTGATCTCTAATCATACGATCCAGGCAGGCGATGTGATCGTGGGACTGGCTTCCTACGGACAGGCATCTTACGAGAAATCTTACAACGGCGGTATGGGCAGCAATGGACTGACCTCTGCACGTCACGACGTTTTTAATAAAGAAGTGGCCGGAAAATATCCGGAAAGCTTCGACCCGGGTATTCCTGCTGATCTGGTGTTCAGTGGTAAAAAGGCCCTGACAGATAAGGTAGATGTGCCTGGTTTTGGGCAGATAGATGCCGGTCGGCTGGTATTGTCACCAACACGCACTTATGCGCCGGTGATCAAAAAGATACTGGAAGCCTATCGTTCCCGTATACACGGAATGGTACATTGTAGTGGTGGTGCGCAGACAAAAGTGCTGCACTTCATCGATAACCTGCATGTGATCAAGGATAATCTGTTCCCTATCCCGCCATTGTTCCAGCTGATCCAGGAGCAATCAGGCACCGGATGGAAGGAGATGTACCAGGTATTCAACATGGGCCATCGTATGGAACTGTACGTACCGGAAGAGATCGCGGCAGATATTATTAAGATCAGCCAGGGCTTTAATATTGAAGCGCAGATCGTAGGCCGTGTAGAACCTGCTGCAGTAAAACAGGTGACCGTACGCAGTGAAAAAGGTGAGTTTATCTACAATTAATAGTAGCTCTTACTATAAAAGAAGCGGCCCGTCCAGAAGGACAGGCCGTTTTTTTTTACTTTAGTTGTATAAAGTGAAATTTAGTCCATAAGTACAAATTTGATAGGCAGATTGAAAGCGACATATACCGCTTTACCATCCTGCTGCCCCGGATTCCATTTTGGCATGGCGGATACCACGCGGATGGCTTCCTCTTCAAGGCCGCCGCCTTTTAAAGCGCCTACCGTTTTAACTTTAGTGACATTTCCTTCCGGATCTACCACGAAGTTGACGAAGATGGTGCCTGTCGTACCATTCTCCTGTGCTGTTCTTGGATATCTGATGTTGCTGCCCAGGTATTTAGACAGTGCTTCCGTTCCTCCAGGATAAGTAGGAGGATCGCTGACGAATGTATACACCTGGTTATCTACCGGTGCATTGACAGCTGATTTTGTCGCATCGACAATATTTTTTGTATTCAGATCGAGGTCGCGCTGACAGCCGATCACAAAGCCCAGCCCCAATACGAGCGGAATGACGATGATCCTTTTCATCAGTGAATAATTTGAACGCTGGTTAAACAGCATGAGTATACGACGTTTAATGGGCGCCTGTCCGAATGTGTTGATCATGAGCGGCAGCCTGGTTTGCAGGGTTGCCTGGAGAAGCGTGCGGGCATAATCTTCTGCTTCACTATCTTCCGTAGCGGCTTTGTCAGCCAGGAATTCATGCACCATGCCCAGTTCCTTTTTCAGCAGATAGAAGAAAGGGTTGAACCAGCATACGGCACATACCAGCTGCATGAACAGTTTTTCTCCTGTATGACCTCCACGTACGTGTTCCAGTTCATGTTTCAGTATCTGACGGCCCTCCGGACTTTCCTTTGATATTTCTTCTGACCAGAATATATCTCCGAAGAAGGAAAAAGTAGATTTTACCTGCGGATGTTGGATCAGCTGATAACCATCAAAGCGCGTTTTTTGTCCGTTACGTGCCAGTCTTTTGACCAGGAGCCAGTTACGGGCGATATTGATCAATAATAGCAGTGTAATGAACAGGTAAATACCTGCGGATATCCAGGAAGTAAGGTCAAGCCCCGCTTTCTGCATGTTTTGGGCTACATATCCACAAACCACGATCATATCTAGCTGCTGAGACGGCGCCGGCGTAGTGTTCATGGAGAACTGCAGGGTGGGTATCAGCAAGGAAGCGATGACAGCCAGCAGAATAAAGGCCCTGTTCCAGCGGTGGAAGGAGTTGTTTTTCAGCACGAAGGCATAATAGCCATACAGGATGCCTGAACAGATGAGCATTTTTATAACGTAGGGAAGGAATGCGTTCATGGTTGTTCTTTTTTAGCGTTTTTGATTTGTTGGAGCAGTTGCTCCAGTTCGTTAACACTGAGATCTTTCTCTTTTACGAAGAAGGAGACCATGTCTCTGAATGAGCCGGAGAAGTACCCTTTTACGAAGTGCTGCATCGTATTACGGCTGTATTCATCTTTACTGATCAGGGCAAAGTACTGGTAGGATTTGCCGAAGGCTTTATAGTCTACAAAACCTTTGTCCTGTAAAATTTTGATCAACGTGGATACCGTATTATAATGCGGCTTGGGTTCCGGCATGAGGTCTATCAGGTCTTTTACGAAGGCCGGCCCTGCTTTCCAGAGCGCCTGCATGACCTGTTCCTCTGCTTTGGTAAGTGTTTTTACAGCTGTCATATCGGTAGCATTAGATTACTGCACCTAAGGTATAACTACTTTCTTAGTTTACAAACTATTTTTTTAGTTAATGAAAAAAAACGCTATTTGCAGGGCTTACTTATCGTCTGATATTAGTTAGATATGTATCATCCTTCATTGATCCTTCGTTCACGGAACGAAGGATCAATGAAGGATGATACATATCTAAGCGGCATCAGTTAAATGGTAATTGGGTGCCTGGTAAGAAAGAACCTTGTATACGCACCGGATTATATGTTATAAATAGCTATTTTTGTTTTGACTAAACCCATACGGCAGAAATGACAGAACAACCGATTATACAATTATCCAATGTGAATATCTACCAGGGAACTTCCCTGATCCTTGCTGACGTGAATATTACGGTGAACAAAGGAGAATTTGTATACCTGATAGGCCGTACGGGAACTGGTAAATCCAGTCTGCTGAAAACGCTTTACGGCGATCTGTCGCTGAAAGAGGGCGCTGGTCAGGTAGTGGGTTTTGATCTGAAAAAAATGGACTGGAAGAAAGTGCCTTATCTGCGTCGTAATCTGGGTGTGGTGTTCCAGGATTTTCAGTTACTGACGGACAGGACGGTGCAGGACAACCTGAAATTTGCCTTGAAGGCGACGGGTTGGACCGACAACAAGAAGATGGAAGAAAAGATCAATGATGTGCTGGATAAAGTAGGATTGAACACGAAAGGTTTTAAAATGCCTTACGAACTGAGTGGCGGTGAGCAGCAGCGTGTGGATATCGCCCGTGCGATGCTCAATTCTCCTAAACTGATCCTTGCGGATGAGCCAACCGGTAACCTGGACCCCGAGACCTCTGATGGCATCATGCAGTTGCTGTTCAGGATCAGCAGGGAAGAAGGAGCTGCTGTTGTGATGGCCACGCATGATTATATATTATTACAGAAATTCCCTTCCAGGGTATTACGTACGGAAAACGGCAAGGTAACTGACCACGCAAGTGTTACCTTTGTATAACGACCACGGCTTTTTTCTTATCTTATATATAAAGGGGTAAAGATGAGTCTATAACAGTTCGATTACTGATCTACTTCGGCCTTGAGAAGCAGGGGCCGCTGGGTAAGAGAACCGGGTAGACCTGTCTTTTAAGGTAAAATTTTTATGAAATTGTTAATTCACAATATTTGATTTACCTTTGCCCCGGAAAAATAGCGACTAAATAAACCTTTATCATTTTATTATTTATTAAAGATGTCTTACTTAACTGTTGAAAAGAAAGCCAATATTTTTAAAGAATTTGGTGGAAGCGAGAAAAATACCGGCTCTGTAGAAGCGCAAATCGCCCTGCTGACTGAGCGTATCAACAGCATTTCCAGTCACCTGAAAGAAAACAAAAAGGACTTTTCTACACACCGCGGTTTGATGAAAATGGTAGGCCAGAGAAAGCGTTTGCTTTCCTACCTTTCTAAAACTAACCTCACAGGCTACCGTGCACTGCTTGAGAAATTAGGTCTCAGAAAATAGTAGTAACTTTTTTATAGCGCTATTCCCAACTTATAAGGTTGGGAATAGTTTTTTTTTAGGTATACCATTTTAATCTTCTCTTTTTATGAATCTGACACCTATCTCAGTTAATTTCGATATAGGAGATGGCCGGATCGTGACCATTGAAACTGGCAAGTTAGCCCGCCAGGCAGATGGTGCTGTTACGGTTCGTCTGGGCAATTGTATCCTGTTGGCTACGGTTGTTGCAGCAAAAACTCCAAAACCCGGACAATCTTTCTTCCCCCTTACTGTTGATTACCAGGAAAAATTTGCTTCTGCAGGACGTATCCCCGGTTCATTCTTTAAACGCGAGGGTAAACTGTCCGATTACGAAGTACTGAATTCACGTTTGATCGACCGCGCACTGCGCCCACTGTTCCCTGATGACTATTTCTGCGAAGTACAGGTACTGGTTACCCTCATCTCTTCCGATCCGGAAGTGATGCCGGACGCACTGGCATGCCTTGCTGCTTCTGCTGCACTGGCCGTTTCTGACGTGCCTATTCAGGAAATTATCTCTGAAGTAAGAGTTGCCCGCATCGACGGACAATTAGTTATAAATCCGAACCGTACTCCGCTGGAAAAAGCAGACATGGACTTCATCATTGGTGCTACTGAAAAGAACATCATGATGGTGGAAGGTGAAAGTAAGGAGTGCAGTGAGGAAGATATCATCAAAGCTATCGAAGTTGCACACGAAGCTATCCGCGTACAGGTGAAAGCACAGGAAGAACTCCGTGCAAAAGCTGGCGTAGGTGGCAAACGCGAATTCGAAAAGCCATACGCAAATGAGGAACTGAAAGCAAAAATTGCTGCATTCGCTCAGGAGCGTATCCTCGCCGTAGCAAAATCTGCATCTGCAAAACATGATCGTTCAGATGCTTTCGATAAAATCAGCGAAGAGCTGGTAGAACACCTGGGTGAGCTGCCTGAAGAAGACGCTCCACTGGTAGGTAAGTATTTCCATAGTCTGGAAAAGGAAGTGATCCGTAACATGATCCTGGACCAGTCAGTTCGTCTGGACGGTCGTAGCCTGGACCAGGTTCGTCCACTGAACATGGAAACAGATATCCTGCCTTCTCCACACGGTTCTGCACTGTTCACACGTGGTGAAACCCAGTCCCTGACCACAGTGACCCTGGGTACGCCTGATGATGAACTGCTGATCGAAAGCGCATCGACTTCAAAATATACTAAATTCATACTCCATTATAACTTCCCTCCGTTCTCTACAGGTGAAGTAAAACCAATGCGCGGTCCAGGCCGTCGTGAGGTTGGTCATGGTAACCTGGCAATGCGTTCCCTGAAGCAGATGATGCCAGGAAGCGAATATGCTTATACCGTGCGTGTAGTATCTGATATCCTTGAGTCTAACGGTTCCTCTTCTATGGCAACCGTATGTGCTGGTTCCCTGGCACTGATGGACGCAGGTGTTCCTTTGCCTAAACACGTTTCCGGTGTGGCAATGGGTCTGATCTCCCGTGCCAGCGATGGTAAATGGGCGGTACTGACCGATATCCTCGGTGATGAAGATCACCTGGGTGATATGGACTTCAAAGTAACCGGTACCCGTGACGGTATCTGCGGTATCCAGATGGATATCAAGGTAGATGGTCTGAGCATGGACGTTATGCGTAAAGCGCTGGAGCAGGCACGTAATGGCCGTCTCCACATCATTGACGCAATGTACACTGCGATGCCGGCTGCACGTCCGGAACCAAAACCACATGCTCCACGTATGGAGAAACTGATCATCGACCGCGAATTCATCGGTGCTGTGATCGGACCAGGTGGTAAAGTAATTCAGGAAATTCAGCGTGAAACCGGTACTAACATCAACATCGAAGAAGTTGGTGAAACCGGTGAAGTAAGCATCTTCTCCGCACAGAAAGAAGGGCTGATGAAAGCGCTCGAGTGGATCAAGGGTATCGTTGCCGTGCCTGAGATCGGTGAAACTTACGAATCAACTGTTAAGTCAGTAATGCCTTACGGTGCATTCGTTGAGTTCCTGCCTGGTAAACAAGGTTTGCTGCATATCTCTGAAGTTTCCTGGAAACGCCTGGAAACAATGGAAGGTGTACTGACTGAAGGTGAAAAGGTAAAAGTGAAACTGGTAGGTACTGATCCTAAGACTGGTAAGTTCAAACTGAGCCGTCGTGTACTGATGCCAAAACCAGAAGGTTATGTAGAAAGACCTGAAGGTGATCGTGGCGACAGAGGCGATCGCGGTGATAGAGGGGATAGAGGTGACAGAGGCGATCGTGGTGATCGTGGCGGCCGTCCTCCTTTCCGTGGTGATCGTAATGATCGTGGCGGAGATCGCGGTGGTGACCGTGGTGATCGTCGTGGTCCACGTGATGGTGGCGATAGCCGTGACAGAGGCGGAGACCGTGGTCAACGTTTCACACCTCCGGCAGAACCAGAAACTCCACAGGAACCAATGTTCGACGAAGAATAGTCTTTTAAACAGACTACAACATATAGCAGCCGCTCTGTATAACAACAGGGCGGCTGTTTTTTTATGGCTATTTTATTTGTGAGCAGATGGCTTTCCTGGCATTCGGTGTTGATAAGTCGTATATTACTGCCGTATTTGTACACAATTTTTCAGGTCACTAAAACTTCCACACAGGTGAAAACAACACGTATATCGTTGAATGCCTTTCATGCCATGGCTTTCGGTCTGCTGCTTTTACTGCTGCCCTCTTTATTACAGGCAGCAAAGCCTGCACCTCCGAAAAAAGAATATTACAGCATACTTATTTATCATCTGAAAGATGCCGCACAGGAAGCGCGTATGGACGCTTATCTGAAAGATGCGCTGATGCCTGCTTTACACAAGGCAGGAGCTGCGCATGTAGGCGTATTTAAACCCGTGGGAAATGATACGGCGGCTGACCGCAGGATCTATGTATTTTTCCCGGGTAATTCGACAGAAACCCTGTTACACATGCCGGCTACCTTATTGGAGAACAGTGCTTATGTAGCTGCAGGAAAAGACTTCATTGACGCAGCATGGGACCAGCCTACGTTCGTACGTCAGGAAACCATTATCCTGCAGGCATTTCCAGGTATGCCGAAGATGGCCTTACCTGCATTGACAGGCGCTAAAAGTGAACGTATATACGAATTACGCAGTTATGAAAGTCCGTCGGATAAATTATACCGTAATAAGGTCGATATGTTTAACAAAGGAGATGAAGTAGGCATCTTCAAAAGACTGGGTTTTAATGCGGTATTCTATGCGGAAGTACTGAGCGGCAGCCGTATGCCTAATCTCATGTACCTGACCACTTTTGATAACAAAGCATCCAGGGAAGAACACTGGAAGGCTTTCAGCAGCGATGCACAATGGAAAACATTGCTGGCAAAACCGGAGTATGCACACAATATGAACAGGGCAGAGATCATTTTCCTGTATCCTGCGGCATACTCTGAAATCTGATAAAATGCACTACGCATAAACGCACAAAAGGCCGGAACAACAGTTGTTCCGGCCTTTTATGTTGACTATCGGCTATCTATCCAGGTGATGAATATTATCTCCCGGCACCCGTTCCGGCGTACTGTTCGATATAGTGATTACTTTCTTTGAAAATGATCTTACCGGTAGGTAATTTATAGATCTTGAAACCTTTTCCAGCTACATCTTCCCAGAAGATGGTATACTGCGGAACTGATTTCTGTGTACTTCTGTCGATTACTTTAATACGGCCATCCTGTAGCAGGTTGGATAACATGTCCTCTATGTAAGGCAGGAGAATGTTCTCATCTTCTGTCCAGAACTGCACAAACTTGTCGGTGTTATACTCCAGGTTTGTGTGATTGGAATCAGCCAGGAAAGCCTGTGCTGTGGTGAAATGAGATTCCAGTTCCTGTGCTGTCAGGTGACTGAATTGTATATTACGGAACATAGTGTTATCACTATAACATTGTTTCTGTAATAAACTGTCCATGCCTTTCATGTAGTTAATAAGGTCTACACGATTGATAACAAGAATGCTGGTTTTGTTCTGATAGACGATGGAATCTTTCATCGTATCATCCGGGTACAACTTGATGATCTCCTGAGCCTGGCTGGCGAGGGCTGCAACCAGTATTGTCACTGTTAAAAACAAGGTTTTCATATGAGTATGGTTTCATTAAGTATTTCACAAATATAATAAACTTACTTTATGTATCTATATCCCTGAAAATGGCCAAATTAACATTACAATAACAGGGGTGGGCGCTGGTTTCATGGCAGTATGCTATGTATCATGCAGTTAGTTTCTATATCTTTGTTGCTATGGCACATATCGCAATCACCCTGACCTGTACCGATGAATTGAAAGACATACTGGTAGCAGTGTTGGCAGAAAAGGGTTTTGAAGGTTTTGAGGAGCAGCCGGGTAATATCCTGGTGGCTTATATACCTGAAGAGGACTTTAACGAAGCAGAGACAGACGAGCTCACAGCGGGTTTCGGCTTAACGTATACGAAAGAACGCATCGAACAGACTAACTGGAACGCTGTATGGGAGAGTAATTTCCAACCGGTACAGGTAGATGATTTCTGTGGCATCAGGGCCGCTTTTCATGAGCCGTTCGATCCGCAGCCACAGTATGAAATAATGATCACGCCGAAGATGTCATTTGGCACAGGGCATCATGCTACTACTTATTCTGTGATCAAGCTGATGCAGGGTATCGACTTCAGGGGAAAGCAGGTGTTCGACTTTGGTACCGGGACGGGTATCCTGGCGATCCTGGCCTGTAAGATGGGGGCATCTGTGATCGATGCGATCGATATAGACGAATGGTCTGTGGAAAACACAAAGGAGAATATTGCCAGTAATAATGCATTACCGGTGAAGGTATGGCAGGCAGACAGTCTGAAGAATATCAGGAACAGTTACAATGTGGTGCTCGCCAACATCAACCGTAATATTTTACTGGAATTTATGGCTGATATGCGCCGTCTGCTGGTAAGGGACGGGGTTTTATTACTCAGTGGTATCCTGAAAGAAGACGAGACCGCTATCCTGGAAGCAGCAAGGCAGCATGCACTGGTGCTGGAAACACAGCTTGAAAAGGATAATTGGCTGGCAATGAAATTATTAGCACGATAGTTGGGGCGCCTTCAAGATAAATTAACTAATATTATTCTGAAAACTATACAATTTTCGTGTTAACAAAATTCTTAATGTTTTCTTAATTTTAACGAACGAATTTTACTATCTTAGCAAAACCTAACTTGTTGTATGACAGAATTATTGTTACTATTTTGTGCTTATCTGATCGGTTCCGTACCCACCGCGGTATGGGTTAGTAAAGGCGTTTTTGGTATGGACATACGGGAGTATGGCAGCGGTAACGCCGGTGCTACCAATACCTTCCGTGTACTGGGACCAAAGGCGGGTTCTTTTGTGATGCTGGTAGATATGCTCAAAGGAGTAATGGCCGTGCGTCTGGCTTATCTCGTTGGCTACTATCAGAATCCTGAGCACCTGACAGAGGTCACCACACAGCTGGTGAACTTTCAGATCGGCCTCGGACTGGCAGCAGTACTGGGACATATTTTTCCTATCTGGGCAAACTTCCGTGGCGGTAAAGGTATCGCTACCCTGTTTGGTCTGGTACTGGCTATTCAGCCGCTGGTGGCAATCTGCTGCGTAGGCGTATTTCTGCTGAGCCTTTCCCTGACAAGATATGTATCCCTGAGCTCAATTTCCGCCAGTATTGCGTTCCCTATCCTGATCCTGTACATCTTTAACGAGCCGGAAGTATTCTACCGTATTTTTGCCATCGCTGTCGCACTGATGGTAGTACTGACACACCAGAAAAACATTTTCCGTCTTATCAACGGTAATGAGAGCAAAGTTCCTTTATTCCGGAACAGGAGAGACAAAAAATAAGCTCCGCCACACACGGTATGCCGCCTTCCCTTTCTGGCATATCTATTGCACTGAATGAGATTAATAATTAACTTTCCGCAGTTTTTGATTGTTACGTTATAGGGTATTTACATGCTGTATAAGTGATGATCAAAAACTGCTTTAATAGCTGTTAGTAGCACACTTTGGACAGTGTAATGCTGTCAAAAACAAACATTTCAGATGCAAAAGAAATTCCTTCTTCTCGGTACGGGCCTGGCGCTGATCACAGCATGCGCCAAAGTACCTATTACTGGCCGTAGCCAGTTAAACCTGATCCCTGAAAGCACCATGCAATCTATGGCCCTCCAGGAATATCAGAGTTTTCTTTCCCAGAATAAAACAGTAGCAGCAACCACCAGTAAGGATGCTGAAATGGTAAGAAGAGTAGGTCAGCGTATCGCGAATGCCGTTACCAAATACATGAACGATAATGGCGCTGGTGCTTCGATTGCCAACTACAAATGGGAATTCAACCTGGTAGATAGTAAGGAAGTGAACGCCTGGTGTATGCCGGGTGGTAAAGTAGTAGTGTATACAGGTCTGCTGCCTGTTACACAGAATGAAACGGCGCTTGCCTGCGTAATGGGACATGAAATTGCGCACGCTATCGCACGTCATGGTAACGAGCGTATGAGCCAGCAGGTAGTGGCACAGGGTATCCAGGTAGCTGGTTCCGTAGCCCTGAACCGTAACCCGGCAGCACAGAATATCTTCCTGCAGTCTTTTGGCGTAGGCGGTAACCTGGGTATGCTTGCGTATTCCCGTAAAAATGAGCTGGAAGCTGACCACCTGGGTGTGATCTTCATGGCGATGGCGGGTTACAATCCACAGGAAGCAATTCCTTTCTGGCAACGTATGGCTGCACAGAGTGGCAGTAACAAACCACCTGAAATTACCAGCACGCACCCGAGCGATGAGCGTCGTGTGGCTGAATTACAGCGACTTATGCCTGAAGCAATGAAGTATTATACACCGATCAAATAAGACCGGTCCGACATACTGAAAGAAAAAAGCATCCACCTGAGGCGGATGCTTTTTTCTTTTTATATTCAGTTGTTTATTTCTCCAGTGCAATGTCCACTACCTGTTTGTTTTTCTGCACCTTCATCTTATCGGGTACATGTGCCAGTATTTCCTTCTTAAAGGCCGCAATCAGGGCCTGTTTAATGAAGAAACGGTGTGTGACTATACTGATCTCCCTCACCGGCTCAGGGGCCTTAAAATAACGCACCATATTCATCTGGCGGGCCGACATATCCTGCAGGGACAACTCGGGCAAAATGGTATATCCTGCGTTCAGGTCCACCATTCTTTTCAGGGTCTCTACGCTACCGGTATTATACTCCAGATTTTTGTACTCTCCCATGGTGAATTTATCCCGGCAGATGTTCAGCACCTGGTTACGCATACAGTGTCCCTCATTTAGTAACCATACTTCCTTTACGTCTATATCTTCCGGTTTGATATATTTCCTTTCAAACAGGCTGTTATTCTTGGCGGCATATACGACGAATGACTCATAGAACAAAGGCTGTTCCTCCAGGTTCGGGTTATGCAGCGGCGTGGCCAATAACCCGCAATCCAGCTGTTCCTGTTTAAGTTGCTGTATGATCTGTTCTGTCGGATATTCCCATATCTCCAGTTTTACCTTTGGATATTTCTTCATAAAGCCCGTCAGGATACGTGGCAGGAGGTAAGGCGCCAGGGTAGGGATAATGCCTACACGCAGAATGCCCTGTACTTCCTTTTTATGTTCTCCGATGATCTCTTTGATCTTCCCGTTTTCTTTCAGGATGATACGTGCCTGGTTGACGATTTCCACACCTATCTCAGTAGGGATCACGGGCAGTTTGCTCCTGTCGAAGATCTTGACCCCCAGCTCGTCTTCCAGTTTCTGGATCTGCATACTGAGTGTGGGTTGTGTAACGAAGCATTTTTCGGCTGCGAGCACGAAGCTTCGATAGGTATCAACCGCAACGATATATTCTAGTTGAACTGTGGTCATGCGGTAAAATTACGAATTATCAATTACGATTTATGACGATCGGTGATCTGTGACATGGATGGTCCCTGCAAGATTACGCCCGGATGCATAAAAAAATGACGGATTACAAATAGTATCAGGGCTGATCCTGATCATTCGTAATCCGTCATTCGTAACTGTTAAGTAGCCTTAACTAGAATATTCTGTATCTGTATTTGATCTTGTCTGTGTTGTTATACAGTTCCTTGATATTGATGGAAGCCTGTATCTCTTTTACTGCTTCATCTTTCAGGTTACGGAACTCTGCCTGTTTGGTATCGATGGTGTTTTTATCAGCCAGACCGTTATCCTGTGCTATTTTCAGGGAGCTGTTCACTTTACCATAGTAAGAATCCAGCAGGGTGAAATACTCGTTATACAGGTTCTCAAAACGTTTTGTCTGCAGTACGAGGTCTTCCAGCTGGTTGTTCACTTCTTTCAGATTCGGGTTCTCACGCAGCAATGCTTCGTAATCGATCTTTCTGCCCTTCGTGTACTTTGTTTCCAGGTCATTGAAGTAAGTAACTACTTTGTCTCTTTTAAAGTCGAAGAAGAAATCGTTCAGCGTTTCTCCGATAGACTTGTTACCACGCTGTGGCAGCTGGAACTTCAGTGCACTGGCGGTGAACATGATATGATCATACAGGTTGTCCTGCAGTAAGTTCAGCTGATCTTTGTTGAAGTTCAGACCATACTCGAATTTCTGGTTTGCATCGTTCAATGCGGTATAATACACTACATATTTATTCAGTTCTTTTTCGAACTCTTTCAGTGTATTCTGATTGATCTCCTTGTTGTTCACGCTGATGCTGTGCAGGAAGTTCATCACAGAGTTAGCGATGGCCAGGGGAGGTGTGAGGGAAGTAAAGCTCTGGAAGATCGGGCTGGCGATGATGGACTTAGTAGACTCCACGATCTTACCGTTCTTTTCGTTTTTATCCGCTTTACCCTTCAGCACCACTTTCTCCACCAGTTCCACGATACGGTCGCTTAGGGAAAAGCCCAGTTCTTTACTCTCCGGGTTGTTCAGTGAAGTGATAAATACGTCGAGATTGTTGGTAGTGGTACGTGACTTCAGGTCAATGATCTTTTTATTCAGCAGATAATATGTTTCGCTGGCGAATACGATATTATTCCTGATCAGTTCATATTTGGTAATGTTGTCGATCTCACGGCCCTGCAGTAATCCCTGAATAGCATTGGAATTCTGCTTGTCGCTGTCATTAATGCGCTGCAATTCCTCCATTATCCGGCGGATGGTCGTGTCTTGTGTCCTTACCTGAGGCATCACCACATTCCTGAGCTCAGCGTCTGTGGTTGTAGGTGGTTTTGGTTTTTCCGGTTCCTGTGCCTGCGCATAATGGAAACTTGAAATTAAAATCAGTAGTAGTGTCAGATATCTCATAGAATTAAAATGCGTGATCTTTAGACTGATTTGACAAAACATAACATTCACACCAGGATACACATTGTCCACAAAGCCGACGAAAGGATGTCCGCTTTTAGTTGCGACCTGTAATTGTTTCTGCATGCTATGTTTAATTAGCGTTTCTTTAACAGTCCATGAAAATATGGTGCCAAAAAACGAGTTTACACAAAGATAACAATTTATGATAAGTTGAAACCCGCAGTCTTTCAACTACTTTGTTAACTTTGGCCGCAAATTACCCACTTTCATGTTAAATAATAAAAAGATAGTGGTCGTATTGCCTGCCTACAACGCCGCTTTGACACTAGAGAAAACCTACAATGAAATTCCTTTTGACATTGTTGATGAAGTCGTATTAGTTGATGATGCCAGTAAAGATGAAACAGTTGCCGTAGGAAAGCAGTTGGGTATCAGGCACATCGTACGCCACGACAACAACAAAGGTTATGGAGGAAATCAGAAATCCTGTTATAACAAGGCCCGTGAACTGGGCGCAGACATTGTGATCATGTTACACCCGGATTATCAGTACACACCTAAACTGATCATTGCCATGAGTAGTATTATTGCCAATGAGGTGTACCCGGTCGTGCTTGGTTCACGTATCCTGGGGAATGGTGCGCTAAGGGGAGGGATGCCTATTTATAAGTATGTGGCGAACCGCTTCCTGACATTGGCCCAGAATCTGCTCATCGGACAAAAGCTCAGTGAATACCACACCGGATACCGTGCGTTTTCGGGAGTAGTGCTGAAAAACATCGATTATATGGCCAATGATGATGATTTCATCTTCGATAATGAGATGTTATCTCAGATTTTTATGAAAGGTTATGAAATAGGTGAAGTAACTTGCCCCACCAAATACTTTGAGGAAGCCTCGAGTATTAATTTCAAACGCAGCAGTATCTACGGGTTCGGAGTATTGAGAGTCAGTATGCAGCATTGCCTGCATCGGTGGGGGTGGATCAAAGCGAAAATATATAACTGATTAAACTGTTTAATTTGGGCCTCCAGTGGGAATTAGCTAAAAAGTACCTGCATTATTACTTTACCGCAGGCAACCGTCATGATGTACATTCTCCATTTGTATTTGACCTGGTAGAAAAGGTGTTACGCGACAGGAAGAAACCACCTGTATTCCGCGAAATAGAGCAAATGAGAAAATCCCTGCTGGCCAGTACAGAAACATTACAGGTGACTGATCTGGGCGCAGGTTCTCTTACCAATGCCGGTCGTGAGCGTAAGGTAAGCGATATTACCCGCCATGCCGCTAAACCGGCTAAATTTGGTCAGCTGTTCTATCGCCTGATACAGTACTTTCAGCCGGAATACCTGCTTGAATTAGGTACATCTATGGGGATGTCTACTTCCTATATGGCCAAGGCAGCACCTGGCGCAACCGTACATACTATTGAAGGTTGTCCGAACATTGCGGCCCGTGCAGCTAAAAACTTCGCCTCCCTGCAGATCAGTAATATTAAACAGCATACGGGCAATTTTGACACTGTATTGCCTGCTTTGCTGAAAGAAATGCCCAGACTGGACTATGTCTATATAGATGGTAACCATCGTTCTGCACCAACCCTGGCTTACTTCGAACAGTGCCTGGAAAAAGTGCATGACGATTCCCTGTTCATCTTTGATGATATTCACTGGACGTCGGATATGGAAAGTGCCTGGCATACTATTCAGCAGCATCCAAGGGTGACTTTTACCATTGATCTGTTCTTTATCGGACTGGTATTTTTTAAACCGGACATGAAGATCAAACAGCACTTCATATTAAAATATTAGTGTAATTACTACGAAGCACAAACAGATAAATACTTTCAGAAGGGAGAGGGCCATAGGTAACAGCGGCCTTCTCCCTTTTTCTTTTGCCATCCACACCAATCACGATGATATTTCGGTGCTTAATGCTTAATTTAATTCTAAATACTTCCATTTATGAAAACATTCCGTGCCCTTGCGCTCTTATTGTTCACCTATCTCTCTTCCATGGCCCAGACTACCCCCGACTACAGTGCATTCAGTTATGAAACTTTTGTACACAACGGGGACACTTTGCGCTATCGCATGTTGAAACCATTGCATTATGAGTCACAGAAAGCCTATCCGCTGGTGATGTTTCTGCATGGCTCCGGAGAGAGAGGGACCGATAATGCTGCACAACTTCTGCATGGCGGCAGTCTTTTTCTGAAAGACTCACTTCGTCAGCAGTTTCCTGCCTTTGTGATCTTCCCGCAATGTCCGCCGGATTCCATGTGGGCTAATATGAAGGTAAAACGTGATGCAAACGGTAAGGCGATCGAACGCTCTTTTTCTGATGGAACAGATGCAGAAGCGACGCCCGGACTGCTGGTGAAATTACTAACTGACAGTCTGGTGAAAGCCGGAAAGGTGGATAGCCGGAAATTATACCTGGGTGGATTATCACTGGGTGGGATAGGTACATATGATATACTCGCCCGTTATCCGGGTATGTGGGCGGCTGCTTTCCCGATCTGTGGTATCGGTAATGTGGATAATGCGGCAAAATTCAAAAAAGTACCGATGTGGATATTCCATGGAGCAGAGGACAGTGTCGTACCTACTTTCGGATCAAAGAATTATTATGAGGCGCTGAAGCAACTGAAAGCAGATGTGAAGTATACGGAGTATCCGGGTGTTGGACATAACAGCTGGGACAATGCATTTGCAGAACCGAATCTGCTGCCCTGGTTATTCTCCCATAAGAAATAAGCTATTGGTAAAAATAAAACGCCCCGACACATGATCGGGGCGTTTTTCCACTCTGCACAGGATTTGAATTGTTAACTATGTATAGACTGTATTGCTGAACGGGCAGCGTCTACGGTCGCGTCTAAATCTTCTGTTGTCAGGGCTGAGCTGAGGAACCAGCTTTCAAATGCGGATGGTGGAAGGTATATACCACGTTCCAGCATAGCATGAAAGAAGTGTTTGAACAACTCATTGTTGGCGCCTGAAGCAGCCTCAAAATTGATAATAGGATACTCTGCAAAATGAACACTCATCATTGATCCGAGATTGTTGACCTGGTGTACAATCCCTGCTGCACTTAGTACAGATTGTAATCCCCCGGCGAGATAAGCGGCTTTTTCAGCCAGCTGCCGGTAAATATCAGGATTTTCGTTTAACGTCTGCAATAATGTATAGCCTGCAATCATGGCAATCGGATTACCACTCAATGTTCCTGCCTGGTAAATTTTTCCCGCAGGGGCTATATGTTCCATGATCTCTCTACTTCCTGCGAAGGCGCCTACTGGCATCCCTGCGCCAATTATCTTGCCAAAGGTAACCAAATCTGCTTTAATACCGAACAGTTCCTGTGCACCGCCGCGCGCTAATCTGAAACCTGTCATCACTTCATCGAAGATCAGCAGGATATTATTTGCGTCACAGAGATTACGCAAACCCTGCAGGAAGCCTTCCTGTGGCAGGATGCAACCCATGTTACCGGCAACAGGCTCTACTATAATAGCTGCTATCTGGTCAGGATTTTCCGCTATCAGCTTTTCCACAGCCGGTAAATTATTGTAAGGAGCGGTAAGCGTATCGTTGGCTACGGTCTGCGTAACACCCGGTACAGATTGTATGTCCAGGGTCGCTACGCCACTACCTGCACTTACCAGGAATGGGTCTGCGTGGCCATGATAGTTACCTTCGAACTTGATAAATTTATTACGGCCGGTGTAACCTCTGGCCAGCCTCAGGGCTGACATACAGGCTTCCGTACCTGAATTCACCATTCTCACCTGCTCGATGTTCGGCACCATACTGATGATCAGTTCTGCGATTTTGATCTCCAGTTCAGTAGGTGCGCCAAAAGAGGTGGAATAAGTAGCGTATTCCTGAATAGCCTTCACTACCGGTTCATAGGCATGTCCCATGATCATCGGCCCCCAGGAATTGATATAGTCAATGTAACGTTTCCCGTCCACATCATACATATAGGCGCCTTTAGCGCTTTTCATGAAGATAGGAGAGCCGCCTACGCCTTTGAAGGCGCGAACAGGGGAGTTTACTCCACCGGGAATAACCTGTTTTGCTTTTTCGAATAATGCTTTGCTTTGCGTGTACATGGTAGTGATAAATATTTTTAACTGAAAAGCATGTGTACCGGATTACAATAATCGCACCGCGTCTTTTGCGAAATAGGTAGCGATCAGATCGGCGCCTGCACGTTTGATACTGGTCAGGGCCTCAATAATAGCTTTTTCTTCATTCAGCCAGCCCATTTTTGCGGCTGCTTTGATCATAGCGTATTCTCCGCTTACATGGTAAGCACTCACCGGTACATTTACCTCGTCTTTGATCTTTTTAATCACATCCAGATAGTACAGTGCTGGTTTTACCATCACGATATCAGCGCCTTCCTGTACATCCATCAGGGTTTCTTTCAGTGCCTGGGTGGAGTTGGCATAATCCAGCTGGTAAGTCTTTTTATCGCCGAAGCCCGGAGCGGAATCCAGTGCATCGCGGAAAGGACCGTACAGACAGGAAGCGTATTTCGCGCTGTATGCCATGATACCCACTTTATGGAAGCTATGCTGCTCCAGCATGCTCCGGATAGAAAGGATACGGCCGTCCATTTTATCGCTTGGCGCAACAAAATCAGCGCCTGCTTCTGCATGGCTGAGGCTCATGCGGGACAGTACTTCCACTGTAGCGTCATTGACGATCTCTCCGTTCTCCACGATACCATCGTGACCAAAGGAAGAGTATGGGTCCAGCGCCACATCGGTCATCACCACTATTTCAGGAACAGCATCCTTGATCGCTCTGATCGCACGTTGCATCAGACCTTGCGGATTAACCGCCTCGGTGCCTTTATTATCTTTCAGTTCATCAGCGCATTTGATGAAGAGCAGTACACTTTTGATACCCATGCTCCAGAGTTCTTTCACTTCTTTCACGGTCAGGTCCAGTGAATAGCGGAAATAGCCGGGCATAGAAGAGATTTCTTCTTTCACATTTTCTCCTTCCACAATGAACAACGGTGCAATAAAATCGCTGGGCGTCAGTATCGTTTCCGCAACCATCGCACGGATGGCGGGAGATGTTCTCAATATCCTGTTTCTGCGTATCATAAAAATGTGTTTTTGTTGTGTTTAAACGGCCCACTCTCTGGGTTTCAGGAATTCCACCAGTTGGGCTTCCGGACTACCTTCAGCAGGGTGGTAATCATATTCCCAGCGTGCTCTCGGCGGAAGGCTCATGAGTATGGATTCCGTACGGCCGTTGGTTTTCAGACCAAACAAAGTACCTCTGTCATGGATCAGGTTGAACTCTACATAGCGTCCGCGCCTGTATTCCTGCCAGTCTTTATGTGCGTCTGTATATGGAATGTCTTTTGTCTTTTCTACGATGGGCAGATAGGCCTGTATAAATGCTTCGCCATTGGCTTTGGCAAAGTTGAACAGTTGCGCTGCATCCATCTTTTCACCGGGACGCTGATAGTCGTAGAAGATACCGCCGATACCGCGGGCCTCATTGTTACGGTGTTTGTTGATAAAGTATTCGTCACAGTGCTTTTTGAACGTCGGATACAACTCCGTACCAAAAGGATCGCATGCGTTCTTGAAGGTCTGGTGAAAATGGATACCATCCTGTTCATCCAGGTAGTAAGGCGTCAGGTCAGCGCCGCCGCCAAACCAGGAGTCTTTCAGGGTACCATTATCATCATACAGCTCAAAATAGCGGAAGTTGGCGTGTACGGTCGGTACGAAAGGATTGACCGGGTGAATGACCAGGGAGATGCCGCAGGCCATGAACTGCGCCTGGCCTACGCCAAACTGTTTAGCCATCAGTTCAGGCAGTTCTCCATGTACAACAGAGGTATTCACACCCCCTTTTTCGAACACATTACCATCAGCGATCACACGTGATTTACCACCACCGCCACCGGGACGTTCCCAGCGGTCTTCACGGAAACTGGCTTTACCATCTATATTTTCCAGCGCTGTGCAGATTTCATCCTGCAGGCGATGGATGAGGGAAATAAAGTTGTCTTTAATGTTCATAACTGGTTTCCTTTAGAATTCCTTTACAGTATCGATAAATGCTCTTGCGTGGTCAACCGGCACATTCGGCAGGATACCATGGCCGAGGTTCGCAATGTAGCGATGTTTACCAAAGCCGGTCAGCATTTCTTTTACTGATTTTTTGATCTCAGGAATAGGAGCCAGTAATTTGGCAGGGTCGAAGTTACCCTGGAGGGTGACATTATTACCAGCGAACTGTCTTGCACGGGCAGGCTGGATAGCCCAGTCAACACCCAGACAGTTAGCGCCGGTAGCGGCCATTTCTTCCAGTGCGAACCACGCGCCTTTTGCGAATACAGTAACCGGGCACACATCTTTCAGTGCTGCCACGATCTGACGCATATATTGAAGAGAGAAGTTCTCGAAGTCCTGAGGACTGAGCAGCCCACCCCATGAATCGAACAGCTGTAAGCAGTCAGCGCCTGCTTTTACCTGTTCTTTCAGGTAAGCGATCGTCGTATCAGTGATCATCTGGAGCAGCTGGTGTGCTACTTCCGGCTGCTGATAGCAAAATGCTTTGGCGGCGTCAAAGGTTTTGGAACCTTTACCCTGTACCATGTAGCAGAGCAGTGTCCATGGTGCGCCGGCAAAACCGATCAACGGAACAGCGCCATCCAGTGTTTTCTTTGTTAAAGCCAGCGCTTCAAATACGTAATTGAGGGTGTCCTTTACATCAGGAACGCAGAGTTTCTGAAGATCAGCTGCACCTTTTACCGGGTCAGGCAATACAGGACCGATCTTTTCGATCAGCTGTACTTCCATACCCATTGCCTGTGGCACTACGAGGATATCAGAGAAGATGATGGCAGCATCCACACCTACCTGGTGTACGGGCATCACAGTGATCTCCGTAGCCAGTTCGGGGTTCATGCAGCGTTCAAAGAAGGAGTATTTCTCGCGCAGTTTGATGTAGTCAGGCAGGTAACGGCCAGCCTGGCGCATCATCCACACAGGAACACGTTCTGTTGTTTCTCCGCGTAAAGCTCTCAGTAAAAGGTCATTCTTTAAGGCGCTCATTCGTATCAGTTGATGTTGTTAAAATAGAATATTGCTGTCTGCACCATATCAGCCATACGCTGACCGGTGCTGATAATAATTTTATTGTTGGTATGTTGTTCCAGTGCTGCCGCTGTGGTCGGGCCTATTGAAAAACATACGGTATGCTGCTCCAGGTGGTTGACGGAGAAGAAGCTTTGTACGGCGCTGGGACTGAGAAAGAAGATACCGTCATATGTTTCTCCGGTGACGGCCGGTGTTTCCGTTGTCTCGTAGACGATCACTTCGTTCAGGCCGATGTTTCGTTGCCGTAGTATATCCGGCAGTTCGTCCCTTCGCCTGTCTCCGCAGAAGAAGACCAGCGGCCCTTTCTCTTCATTCCTGACAATGATCTGCGCCAGCATGGCCGCATTGGCTGCTGTGCCGGTAATATTGTGCGGAATGGCTGTACGGGAAAGGGCTTCTCTTGTAGCGCCTTCCAGGCAATATACGTTCCATCCGGGTATATTGGCCTGTTCCCTGACTGTATCTGCCGGGAAGAGCCGGGAATACAGGTTTTCTATGGCGTTGACCGCATTCACACTGGTGAAAACGACCGTTGCTTTTTCCTTTAGCAGTTGTTGTACCTGTTGCAGCAGACTATCAGCCACCAGTGGTCTGGTACTGATAAAAGCCTGCGGGATGATATCGACAGATTGTTCCGCAGCGCTGCTGACCAGTTCGGGGTCTACAGCTCTGGTGCTTAATATGCGATATCTTTTATTTGATGGCATGCTTTATCTCAGCAACAATTTTATCTCCTCCCTGTGCAAGGACCTTTTCTGCCGCGGTTCTGCCGATCACGCCTGCATCCTGTAAAGGCAGCTGTTCTGTGATGGTGAAGAGCTGTTGTCCGTCCAGGCTGCACAGTTCACCGCTGAAGTGTACGGTTTCATTACTGATCGTCGCATATGCGCTGATCGGCGTGGTACAGCCACCCATCAATGTACGCAGGAAGTCGCGTTCTACACGGGTGCAAAGTGCTGTAGCCAGATCGTTGAAAGGTGCGCATGCCTGTCTGCAGAAATCATCATCTTCACGGCATACGGCTACCACGGCGCCCTGAGCGGGAGCAGGCAGCATCCAGTCCAGTTCTATGGAAGTAGCAGGACGTACGCCTATTCTTTCCAGTCCGGCAGCGGCGAAGATGGCGCCATCCCAGTTTTCAGCAGCCAGCTTCTGCAGGCGGGTATTCACATTCCCACGCAGGTTGTGCAGCTGGTGCTTCGGATATTTGCGCAGCCATTGTGCTTTACGGCGTACACTGCTGGTAGCGATGTTCGCGATATATTCCGGCTGATCGAGGAAGGCGGTATCCTCACGGTATACCAGCAGGTCTTTTACAGGACCTCTTTCCAGGACAGCGGCCTGAATAATATTTTTAGGCAGTTGCGTCGGAACGTCTTTGAGAGAGTGAACGGCAATATCGATACGGCCGTTGAGAAGCGCGATATCCAGGCTCTTGGTGAAGATGCCCTGTACGCCTATTTCGTAAAGTGGAGTAACGAGGTCGATATCTCCCTCGCTTTTGATAGGTACCAGTACCGTGCTGTAACCCTGCGCTTCGAGCAGGCCTTTTACTTTATTTGCCTGCCACAGTGCGAGCTGGCTGTCCCTTGTACCTATCTTTATTTCTCTGTTCATGAATTATTCCTGGTTAACGCCGGTCTCAAAGATATCATTGATCATGGCGATATATTGGTCACTTTTATCTGTTTCGCGGCGTACTTTACCTGCCATCAGGTTGATCATCTTCTGGATGATGCGGGAAGATACTGCTTCAATATCTTCCAGGTTGTACTGGCTACCGTTCTTCTGCTGCTGTATCTCCTTTGTATGGATTTCAGTCAGCTTATCTTTTACGGCTTTCAGTACGACCGCGTGTTTACGCATTTTATACCAGTAGAGGAACTCGTTCATGTGCTCCTCGATGATAGACAGTGCTTTGGGTACTTCCTGTAGGCGCATCTGCAATGTCTCATCCTGTATTTTAGACAGTTCGTCCACATTCACAAGCTCAATGTGCGACAGCTCTTTTACTTCCGGCGCTACGTTGAATGGAATGGACAGATCGATGATGAGTTTGCGGGAGGATGGCGGGAAATGTGCTGCCAGTACGTTAGGTTCCGGTGCATTAGAGGCTACCAGAATGATATCTGCGGCCTGTAATTCTTCTGCAAGATTTTCATATGGCGCATAGCGCAGACCGTGCTGGCTGGCAAATTCCTGTGCTACGGCAGTAGTACGGTTCACCAGTGTTACGTTGGTCACGCCCAGATAGTCCATCATGTTCTTGCAGGTATTACGGCCGATCTTACCCACGCCTACCAGCAATATCTTTTTCTGATGAATATCAGGTACCTTATGTTCCAGCAGACGAACTGCGGCAAATGCCACAGAAACGGTACCAGAGCTGAGACCTGTTTCATTCTTGATAAGCTTGGATACCTGTAATACACTGTTCACCAGTCTTTCCTGGAATCCGCCGAAACAACCATTTACTTTGGAAAATTTCGTCGCATTGCGTATCTGACCGATGATCTCATAATCCCCGAGGATTTGTGAGTCCAGTCCTGTGCCTACCTGATAAAGGTGTTTAATGGCTTCTTCTCCCGTTTTCACATAAGATAACTGGCTGAAAAGGTTGCAATCACCATCGGTTTCATTGCACACCAGCTCCACCAGTTGCTGTGGATCATTGGCAAAACCATAGATCTCAGTTCTGTTGCATGTTGAGAGTACAAAAATATCATCCAGGTCTAGGGACTTTGCACTTTCGAGTAAGTGCTGATATTGTACCTGGTTAATAGCAAACGATCCTCTTATAGCAGCATCTGTTTTCTTATAGTTGATACCAACGATATGAAAATGGGCTATATCTTTTGAATGACTACCCTGCATTTTGTTCTTATAAGCTTCCGGGTGCAAAAATACTTGCATAGACTGCAAGAAAGGGCAGCAGGCTGTCATTAGTGTGTCATTTCTACTGCTGGTAGAATGACATGCATAAAAATGATTTTTGTCAGTTTACATACTGATATACGTTATCTATTACATTATAGTTAATAATTAAATTATTTCAACAATTGTATGACATTTGCAGGCCGCATAAGCCATTACATTTGCAACAATTTTAAGTATAAGGATGGAAGCTAAATCTGATAAAGGAATTATTCTGATGAACCTGGGTTCGCCGGATTCTACGGCAGTACCGGATGTTAAGCGTTATCTCAATGAGTTTTTAATGGATAAACGGGTAATTGATTATCCGTACCTGTTCCGTTTAATGCTGATCAAAGGTATTATAGTGCCAAGGCGTGCGCCTAAGTCAGCAGAGGCTTATAAATCCATCTGGTGGGAGGAGGGCTCTCCGTTGATAGCACTGACCAAACAATTGCAGAACGCTGTACAGCATGATCTGCAGATGCCGGTGGAAATCTCTATGCGTTACGGTAATCCTTCGCAGGAGGACGCTTATGATAAGCTGCTCAAACAGAATCCCAATCTGAAAGAAGTGATCCTGTTGCCTTTATATCCGCACTATGCCATGTCTTCTTATGAGACGGCTGTAGAGCACGCAAAGGCTGTGCATAAGAAAAAGAAATATCCATTTACGCTCAATATCGTACCTCCCTACTACAGCGAACCTGATTATATCAATGCACTGGCAGAGAGTATGCGTCCATATGTCTCACAGGACTTTGATCACCTGTTGTTCAGCTATCATGGTGTACCTGAGAGGCACATACGAAAAGGCGATATTACAGGGAAACACTGTATGCAGGTAGAAGACTGCTGCCATGTGGGTTCTCCTGCACATGAGTTCTGTTACCGTCACCAGGTATTTATTACCTCTGAACTGGTAGCTGAGAAACTGAAAATACCGAGAGAGAAGTGGAGCGTTACCTTCCAGTCCCGCCTGGGCAGGGAAGAATGGCTGAAGCCTTATACAGCCGCTACGCTGGAGGAATTGCCAAAGAAAGGAGTGAAGCGTTTGCTGGTGGCATGTCCTGCGTTCGTATCGGACTGTCTTGAAACGCTGGAAGAAATTGCAGTGGAAGGTAAGCATAGCTTTATCAATAGTGGTGGGGACAGCTTTACCATGATACCTTGTCTGAATGTACATCCGCTTTGGGTGGGGGCAGTGGTAAAATGGATGACAGCGATGTCCTGACCAGTTATGACCAATATCCGCAATCATGCAAACACAACCCGTTATCATTGCCGGCGCCGGTATTGCCGGACTAAGTATTGCCTACGAATTACAGCAGAAAGGCATTCCCTATGAAATTATGGAGGCCTCTTCCTATGCGGGAGGCGTTGTAAGATCATTACATATTGACGGTTATGAACTGGATGCAGGCCCGAATTCGCTGGCCGCGTCTCCTGAGTTCATGGCCTATATCGATCAACTGGGTTTGCAGGACGAGGTGCTGGAAGCCGCAGCTGCCAGTAAGAACCGCTTCCTGGTCAGAAATAATAAACTACACGCGGTATCTCCACATCCGTTTAAGATACTGCAATCCGACTATATCAGTGGCGGCGCTAAATGGCGGCTGTTCACCGAAAGATTTCGTAAAGCGGCCGCTCCGGATGGAGAAGAAACAGTATCCGCTTTTGTGACCCGCCGCTTTGGAAAGGAGATCAATGAATACCTGTTTGAACCCGTGCTTTCCGGTATTTATGCCGGTAACCCTGATCTGATGTCAGTAGGGGAGGTGCTCCCGATGCTGCCACAGTGGGAAAAGAAGTACGGCAGCGTCACACAGGGACTGATGAAGAATAAAGGAGCCATGGGAGGCCGTAAGATCATTGCCTTTAAAGGAGGTAATGCGACGCTGACCAATAAATTGCAATCGCTGCTCACCGGTAAGATAAGATTCAACTGTGCCATAACGGGGCTTACCCGTGGGGCAGACGATTATATCGTACAATATACAGAGAGTGGTAATACGGCCATGCTGAACGCATCCCGTGTGATCTTCACGACCCCTGCATATAGCACAGCTGTTGCGATACAGGGACTGGACGCTGCCCTCGCCGCACATCTCAGCGAGGTGCCTTATCCCCGTATGGGCGTATTGCACCTGGGATTCGGACAGGAAGCCCAGCAGAAAGCACCGGCAGGTTTTGGGTTCCTCGTGCCACATGCCGCAGGCAAACATTTCCTGGGCGCTATCTGCAACAGCGCTATATTCCCTTCCCGCGTACCGACAGGTAAGGTACTGTTCACCGTGTTTGTAGGCGGCGCAAGACAGGAGCAGCTGTTTGATCAGCTGGGGCCTGAAAAGCTGCAACAGACCGTTGTAAAAGAACTCATGGAACTGTTGGGGCTGACGACGCCTCCTGAAATGCAACGTTTCAGTGAATGGAACAGGGCCATCCCACAATTGAATGTAGGTTATGCACAGACCAGACAGCAGATCAGCTTTTTTGAACAGCGTTATCCTGGCATCAGATTGGCAGGTAACTATGTGACAGGCGTAGCGGTACCCGCTATCATACAGGCCGCGAAAGGATACTGCTGAGTACCAGGTTTGTTCGACACCGCCGGTACCGCAATAGTGCAATCATCCTCCAAATAAATCAGTCATATGCCCGAATTACCAGATCTGCAGGTATTCAGTCACAACCTCGATAAAGCTTTATCAGGTAAAAAATTGAAAGCCGTTAAACTGGAGAATACCAAAAAAGCAAAAGACACGCCTGCAGCTTTTAAAAAAGCGCTGGAAGGAGAGACATTGGACCGTGTGTACAGAGAAGGAAAGGAACTGCGTTTCCAGTTTAAAAATGATGCCGTGCTGGGTATGCACCTGATGCTGCATGGGAAACTCTATTACTTCGAAGAAGAGAATACCAATAAGCATACGATCATAACGCTGTTGTTTGAAGATGGGATGGGGCTTGCATTGACAGACTTTCAGGGCGCAGCAGTGCCTTCGCTGAACCCAGAAGTGGCAGCAGCGCCTGATGCACTATCCAAAGAATTCACATTGGAATTTCTGAAGGAGCAACTTGCGAAGAAAAAAACAGCGGTCAAGAAAATACTGCTCGATCAGCATATCGTCAGGGGCATCGGTAATGCCTATGCGGATGAGATATTCTGGGAGGCCCGTATTTCGCCTTTTTCTATTGCCAATAAGGTCCCTGCAGCAAAAGTCAAAGCCCTGCATACAGCGATCCATGAGGTCCTGAAAGAAGCTGAAAAACAGATACGCAAGGAACACCCGGATATCATTGCAGGTGAGATACGCGATTTTATGAAAATACACCAGCCCAAAAAGACACATAGTCCGACGGGAGGTACTATTGAACAACAGGAACTGAACGGTCGGAAAACGTACTATACAGCCGAACAGGAACTATTTGAATAGACAATACCAGAGGGGTGCTGAAGGCATTCCTCTTTTTTTATTATCCCCTTTTTTTGTTAACTTGTAGCATAAATAAATCAGACCCCAAACCCCATATACTTCATTTGTCGTGTTGATATCCATATACAAAATGAGCACATAAGGACATAATGTTCCAAGGCCTGATCAGGCAATATTTCACAACTATTTTAATGCATCTTTTATGGCTGAAACGAAGACTCCTGTCCCACAACCTCCGCCCTTTCGGGATAATGATGGTAATGAAATTACGCCTACCGGAAAATGGCTGGCCGGTTTACTGATCATCTTTTTTACCTTATTCAGTGCGATCTACCTGATCGCCCACTGGCCGGACAGGATACCTGGTCCGAAGGACAATACCACTACGCTGTATATCAATAAATGGTTTCATGTACGCCTGGTTGATTCAATCATTGATACGGCCCATTTGCAAAAACAGGTTGTCAATACAGCCGTTGATACCGCCAGGGAAGATAGCAGCAAAACGGACACGGCTGGTACGCAGGCGGCAACTGATGTTACTAAAGTTGCATCTCTGCCAGCGATAAAAGATGATTCTGTCTTTATCAGGTTAGATGGCCGAAAGGTATATTATAAGGGAAGTGAAGATGATCTGATACATATTAACACACTATTGCTGCTATTGGTGGGTGTGGCAGGATTTCTCGGGAATATGATCCACATATCGACCTCATTCACCACTTTTATCGGCGCCGGTAAGTTCAGGAAGAGTTGGGTCCTTTGGTATATTGTTAAGCCATTCACGGCAGCAGCACTGGCTATTGCCATCTACTTTGTGTTCAGGGGAGGGTTCCTGAATATGAGTGATGACAGTTCCAATATCAATATTTACGGCCTGATGACGATCTCATTGCTGTCAGGACTATTCACAGACAGGGCAACATTAAAGCTGAAAGAGATTTTTGATGTGTTGTTCCGTACAAGTCCGAAGGAAGAACGGCCAGACCAGTTAACAAACGGAGCACTGAAAATAACTGGCGTTACAGCTGATCCGCTGGAGGCAGGGAAGCCTACGATGATCACATTAACAGGCGAGAAACTAAATGAAGGGAATATCAGTATAACTATCGAAAATGTGCCTGTGGCTAATCCGGAAAGAAAGCCGGATAGTATCAGTTTCAATTATACATTGCCGGACGCATTGAAGGACAAGGAGAGCGTAACATTATCTGCAAAACCAGATACTGCTGCTACTGCCAGTACTTTTCAACTGAAAATTAAACAGGCGTGACCGCCTGCTGAAGGAGAATAACAAACGAAAGACTGACCAGGAACGGCCTGGTCAGTCCTCTATTTTATGCATAGCGCAATGAAGCAGCTATACTGCTCTCAGCTGGCATTTTATCTTTCTCCAGAATGAACACATCGCCATTGTGGAGAATGGTTTGGGTGATGGCGTTATTCAGCAGGCATTCGTCCTGGGGCTGTTGTGCTTCGTGTATGATCACCCTGTTTTCTTTCTCATCGAAGGTACCCCATAGTTGTGCGTTCTTTTCAACAAATAAGCAATCTACCTGACCATAATAGGTAGCAGGTATGATGTCATCCGGAATGGATGCTGTTAATGCTCCGGTTGATCCGTTATTGTATTTATCTAAAGCCTGCTCTTTCCGCTTTTCAAAAAATGGCTGCATTTTCTCTCTGGCCTGCCTGTAAATTTTTGTCGCTTTCTCATGTTCAAAATTGCCGGTAAGCGCTTCATCAGCTACATGCTGATAGCGGGTCACCTTTCTGAAAATAGGCTGGAGATAATCGACTGCAGCCATGATCAATGGAATGTGCTTATTATGCAGCACTTCTTTCCATATGGTTTTATCCACTTCTTCAAGATAATTTGCGATATCCGTTTTATGGTCCGGGTTTGAGTTCATACCATGATAATTGGCGCCCTGCCCTCCACCAGAGCTTCCTGTACGGAATAACTGCTGGTCACCTTTTTCTTCAAAGTGTATAACATCGTCCATACCATTTGGCATCCCTTCTACAGGTATTTCCTTCATGCCGAATGCGTCCGCCAGAAACAACTTAGCGTTGTGTTTGCTGAATGTAAGCACATAGAATTGTTCTGTACTGCTTAATACCGGTAACAGCGGTGTTAGCATAAAACTATGATTGCAATAGATATGCTGTTGCATAGACACTGGTAAGCGCAGATAACGGAATGAATTTTCTGTGATGAAGCAGGCAAGTCCTTCCTGTTGATTTTTCCAGAATATTTCATCTTTCAATAACTCATATCCGGGCTGTAACAACTGTTTTATCTGATGCTGTGATATTGATTTTTCTTCCAGTTGCTTTTGTGCTTGTTGCAGCATATTTTTAAAACAGATCAGGTCTTGTTGTTCATTTACCTGCTGTCCTGAAGCATGTGTCGGCATATAGAGCGTGACACAGAGATTCCCTTTTTCTGCTGCCAGTTCAGTAAAGATATTTTTGTCAAGTCTGCCTGCAATTTCAGTAGCAGTGACGTTATGCTGGTGCTGATCAAACGTCTCTTCTACAGTCTTGTCAGCAGGTGCTTCCCGGATATTTTGTTGTTGCTGCACTGCTTTTTTAGCAGTATCCCTGTTCGGATGCCTCATATGGACACCTGGTTGCAGCTCATCCGGCCCCATCGTGTATTTGTCCGTCATCTCAAGATCTGTCTCCAGCTCATCAGGGGAAATTGACCTCCTTAAACCTAATCCCTCCTTTCCGTTGCCAGAGGGTTTTCCTTTTATTGGCGTGAATTTTCCGTTTTGATCTTTTGGCATAACATGTAAGTTTAGATTTTCAAAAACAAGCTCAGCCTGATTCTGGACTGTCTTCTGAAGATATGCACACCAATATCCTGCCAAGCCTTTCCTGCTGAGCCGGAGAGTTTTTTGTTCAACTTGTTGTGATACCTTATATTTAGAAAAACTACCGTAAATTCAGATCATAAATTCCACTAGATGATTGCAGGCGTCCTTAAAGAACAGCCAGGAGAAAACAGGGTTTCTTTAGTGCCGGAGATAGTTAAGCAGTTAGAAAAACAGGGAGTAACGGTTTGGATCGAACCGGATGCCGGAACCCGGGCATATTACCCCGATGAATCCTACATACAGGCAGGCGCCAAGATCAAACCTGCCGGAGAGATCCTGCAACAGGCAGATATTATCCTCAGCATACAGGTCCCTGAAGAATCGTCCTGGAAGATGATCCCGGCAGGGAAGGTGCTGGCCGGTATTTATCAGCCCTTGTATAATACAGCACTGATGCAGCAATGGGCTGACAAACAGCTGACTGCCTTCAGTCTCGACAGTGTACCCCGCACAACCAGGGCGCAAAGCATGGATGTGCTGAGTTCCCAGGCCAATATTGCCGGTTATAAGGCGGTATTGGTGGCAGCGACCAGTTACAGTCGCTATTTCCCGATGTTTATGACCGCAGCAGGCAGTATAGCACCTGCAAAAGTGCTGATACTCGGAGCAGGCGTAGCCGGCTTACAGGCTATAGCGACGGCCAGAAGACTGGGTGCGGTAGTGGAAGTGTTCGATACACGACCCGCTGTGAAGGAAGAAGTCATGAGTCTTGGCGCAAAGTTTATAGAAATAGAAGGCGCTGCCGATGCATCTGCAGCAGGTGGATATGCAGTGGAGCAAAGTGCTGATTATAAACAACGGCAGCAGGAAAAGATCGCGGAAAGTATCGCTAAAGCAGATATCGTGATCACGACTGCCCAAATCCCCGGCAGGAAGGCCCCCATACTGATACCGACAGCCATGCTGGAAAGAATGAAACAGGGTTCGGTGATCGTAGACCTCGCAGCCGCAACAGGTGGTAATACGTCCCTTACTGAGAACAACAGGACGGTCGTACACCAGGGCGTTACGATCATCGGTGATTCCAACCTGCCATCTTCTATGCCGTCAGATGCGAGTAAACTATACGCAAAGAATGTGTATAATTTTTTGCAGCTACTGATAAAGAACGGAGACCTCGTACTGAACTTTTCAGATGACATTGTGCAGGGCGCCTGTATCACCCATAGCGGCGCTATCACCAATGAACGGCTGAAGCAGGCCGAGGGCGTCAAGCTGTAAATATCTGTTATTACCTGACATCAATATTCCCCATCATGGAAGCTGTTTTTTCTTTTTTAGAACAACATCTTGAGCTGACCTACATTGTTATTCTTTCCATCTTCCTTGGCGTGGAAGTCATCTCACGCGTACCATCCGTATTACACACCCCGCTCATGAGTGGCGCCAACGCAATTCACGGCGTTGTGATCATCGGTGCTATCATCGTAATGGGACAGGCCAGTGATGAAAATTACCTGGCGCTGATACTGGGATTTCTGGCAGTGATACTGGGAACGATAAACGTAGTAGGCGGCTTTGTCGTAACTGACAGAATGCTTGAGATGTTCAAATCGAAAAAGACCAAATAGTTGTATCTAATCATTGCACTATGTTATCGCTGATCTATCTGATAGGCTCTGTCACATTTATTGTCGGATTAAAGATGCTGAGCAATCCCGCTACGGCCAGGAAAGGGAATGCTATTGCTGCGGGAGGAATGGCGCTTGCTATACTCGGAACGATTTTCCTTTATAGGCATAACGGACAAGGATTGCATAATTACGGCTGGATCATTACAGGGCTGGTAGTCGGCGGTGTGATCGGTCTTATTTCTGCCAGAAGAGTGAAAATGACCGCTATGCCGGAAATGGTCAGTCTGTTCAATGGCATGGGCGGCGCCTGTGCGGCATTGATCTCTGTCGTGGAGTTTGAACACATGGCAGGTACGCTGGCGGATATACCGGACGTACATGGACAGCTGGGGATCATTTTCGCAGGAATGATCATCGGTACTGTGTCATTTGCAGGTTCTGTCATTGCATGGGGAAAGCTGAACGGACGTATCAGGGATATTTCTTTCCAGGGACAGCATATCCTCAATCTGTCAGTACTGGCAGTGATCGTATTGCTGACCCTATTCGTGGCCGTTACCTTGCCCTCCGCCATAGTGACATTGTTTGCAGCAGTACTGGTGCTGTCGCTGATCTATGGTGTATTTTTCGTGCTGCCTATCGGCGGAGCAGATATGCCGGTAGTGATTTCCCTGTTGAATTCATTTACCGGTGTTGCGGCTGCCTGTGGCGGTTTTCTGTATAATAATCCGGTGATGCTGACCGGTGGTATCCTGGTAGGTTCCGCAGGTACGATCCTGACCATCCTGATGTGTAAGGCCATGAACCGCTCTCTGAAGAATGTGCTGATCGGCGCATTTGGCGGTGCGAAAGCAGGCGGCGTTACCCGGGAACAGGGCGCCTATAAGGAGATCGGTCTGTCAGATACAGCGGTCGTAATGGCCTATGCGCATAAAGTGATGATCGTACCAGGGTATGGACTGGCGGTCGCGCAGGCACAACATGCCTGCCATGAACTGGAAACACTGCTGGAGGCAAGGGGAGTGGAGGTAAGATATGCGATCCATCCTGTAGCAGGCCGTATGCCGGGCCATATGAACGTGCTGCTGGCTGAGGCAGATGTGTCGTACGACAAACTGCTGGAGATGGAACAGGCTAACGGACAGTTTAATACGACAGATGTGGTGCTGATATTAGGGGCCAATGACGTGGTAAACCCGGCCGCAAAAAGCGATCCTTCCAGCCCGATCTATGGTATGCCGATACTGGAAGTAGAAAACGCCAGAAGCGTGATTGTCAATAAACGCAGTATGAAGCCGGGGTATGCCGGTATTGAGAATGACCTCTTTTTCCAACCTAAAACCTCCATGCTGTTTGGCGATGCCAAACAGGTACTACAGCAGCTGGTAGCAGAGATTGTAAACAGCCTATAAAAGGCCATCTGACTGCTATGCCCCGTTTTTTCAGTATTTTGCTGCAAAAATAAGGGGTTGGATTTCTTACCGAAAAAATTTACAGACACACTATCAGGACTGCCAGGTATGGATTTGGCAGCCTTTTTGCGTATACATGAGGCAGGCGAAAAAATCACTTCTCTCAGGATAAATCCGAACAAATTACAGGATGAACAGGCAGTGCAAAAGGTATTGCGATCACTGACAGAAACGACCGTCAGCCGGGTCCCATGGTCACAGTATGGATACTATCTGCCGGTAAGACCGTCTTTTACCTTTGATCCTTTTTTCCATGCAGGCGCTTATTACGTACAGGAAGCTTCTTCCATGTTCGTAGAACAGGTAATGCGGCACGTATGTGACCTGGAAGCACCGCTGAAGGTACTGGACCTCTGTGCAGCCCCGGGTGGTAAATCAACCCTGTTGCAATCGCTGATCAGTACCGACAGTGTGCTGGTAGCCAATGAGGTGATCAAGAACAGGGCGGCGCTTTTAGGCGATAATATCAGTAAATGGGGTGCTGCAAATGTGATCGTTACCAACAACGATCCTCGTGATTTTGGCAGATTGCCCGGATACTTTGATGTAATGGTTGTGGATGCTCCCTGCTCTGGTTCAGGACTTTTCAGACGTGAGCCGGAAGCAGTAGAAGAGTGGTCGCCTGAAAACGTGATGTTGTGCAGTCAGCGTCAGCAGCGCATACTTGCGGACGTATGGAGTACGTTAAAAGAGAACGGGATACTGATCTATGCTACCTGCTCTTACTCCCGTCAGGAAGATGAAGAGATCATGGAATGGATACAGGATAACTTTTCAGTAGAGAATATCGCGATACCAGTCAGTGAAGACTGGCATATTGTAAAGACCACAGCAGGACCACAACAGGCAGAAGGATACCGTTTTTACCCTGACAAAGTAAAAGGAGAAGGCTTCTTTATCACCTGTTTCCGTAAGACTTCCGGAGATGAGTATTCCGCTAAGAAACAACGGGATAGCATTACGCCGGTCGCAAAGAAAGATCAGGAGAAGGTCGCACAATGGTTGAAGAATACGGACAATCTCTTTATGATGGACCATCAGGGAGAGGTATTAATATTTCCGGAAAATATGGCGTCTGTTGTTTCTTTACTACAACAGCACTTATATTTGCGGAAAGCTGGCGTAAAAGCGGGCCAGCTGGCAGCGAAAGAACTGATTCCTGATCATCAGCTGGCAATGAGCAATATGACCAGGGACATAATCCCACAAGTGACGTTGACCCGTGAGCAGTCTTTACGCTATCTGAGAAAAGAAGACCCTGAGGTAACTACAGATGTGAAAGGCTGGGCATTGATGAAGTATGAAGGGATGGCGCTCGGATGGGCGAAGATATTACCTAACCGTATCAACAATTACTATCCTAAAGAACTCCGTATTCTGAAAGAAGTGTAGGCAAAAATTTTTAATTTAGTTACCTGAAAGGTATAAACAGCGTAGTAATGGTAAAAACGTTCATGACAATTGCGGGACTTGTATTATGTGTTGCCGGTGGAGTACAGGCACAGGACAGGGTCCAGGTACAGGGTGCCTCTCCCGATCTGTATGTACTGCACACTGTAAAGAAAGGAGAAACCCTTTACAGTCTGGGCAGGTCCTACAGTTTGTCTCCGAAAGAGATCGCAAGCGAAAACAATATCTCAGCTGAACAGGGTTTGCAGCTGGGACAATCTGTAAAAATCCCCTTAAACAACACCAATTTTTCACAGAAAACAGATGCAGGTGGCACACCTGTGTATCATAAGGTAGAAGAAAAAGAAACACTGTACCGTCTTAGTGTAAACCATAACAAGGTATCACTGGACAACATCCGTCGCTGGAACAATATGACCGGTGATGGTTTACAGAAAGATGGTTTCGTGATCGTAGGTTATCTGAAAGGAGCAGGCATTCCAGCTTCCACACCAGTAGCCAGCAATCCTTCCACACCGCCTCCTGCTACCCATCCGGTAAGTACGCCGCCGGCAACGACGCCAACGCCAACGCCGTCTACACCAGCGCCAACAACGCCGGTAGTGACTACGCCTGCGGCAGGTACAACGCCAGCTCCTCCGGTAACAAAACCAGATCAGCAGGCGCCACCAGAATCGCCGGCTACGACGCCAACGCCAGCTCCTGCTACCAATACCGGTACTACAAAACCAGCGCCGGCAAGCAGTGCAGGTTCTTCTTTCGAACAACTGTATAATCAGCAGACAAGCAACGGTAAGAGCGTGACTGCTGAAAAAGGCCCTGGCGGATGGTTCAAAAGCAACGCCAGCCCTGGTAAATATTATGCACTGCACAATACAGCGCCAAGAGGTACGATCATTAAAGTGACCAACCCGCTGAATGGTAAGTTCATCTACGCCAAAGTACTGGAAGCAATTCCGCAGATCAAGCAGAATGAAGGCCTGATCATTAAACTGAGTGATTCCGCCCTGGAAGCACTGGGTACGAATGAGGCGAAATTCTACTGTCAGCTGAACTACGAAGAATAGTTAATCAGGATTGCAGCAGACAGTTCTCCCAGAGAGAATATTAGTCTGATCAATCTCTAAGCATATAAAAGATAAAGGCGTCCAGTCATACTGGACGCCTTTATCTTTTATATGCTGTAACTAAATGTTCAATTTCAATCGTCACGGTAGCCAATTCCTAATTGACTTTGTATCCTCTTAAGAAGGCCTCTATTTCCATCCGCTTCTTCCCCTCCATCTGTATCTCCTGTAAGGATAGATAGCCATCTGGCGCTGCTATTTTAAGATAAGTTTTATTGTCGCTGATCGCTTCTCCCGGAGCAACAGTCGGTTGCGCATGTTCTCTGGTAGCCTTGAATATCTTCACGCTCTTTCCCGCAAGCAGGGTCCAGGCGGTAGGATAGGGGCTCATACCACGTACGAGATTGTATATCTGTTCAACGGGTTGCTCCCATTTTATCTGACAGTCTTCCTTGAAGATCTTCGGTGCATGTTTGATCTCTTCAGCTTTGATATGTGCCTGTGGCGTACCGGTAGCTGTACCGGAGCCCAGCGCCTGTACAGTTTTTAACAGCAGGCCCGCACCTGTGGCCATCAGGTCGTCATGGAGTTCGCCGGCCGTTTCATCATCTCTGATCACTACGGACTGGCTGAACAGGATATCACCGGTATCGATCTCATGCTGGAGCTTGAAGGTGGTTACACCAGTTTCTTTCTCTCCGTTGATGATCGCCCAGTTGACAGGCGCGGCACCTCTATAGTTAGGCAACAACGAAGCATGTACGTTGATCGTGCCTAAAGGCGGCATATCCCATACCACTTCCGGCAACATACGGAAGGCCACTACTACCTGCAGATCGGCCTTTAAAGCCTTTAATTCAGCCAGGAAGTCCGGGTTCTTCAGTTTCTCCGGTTGTAGTACCGGAATGTTTTTAGACACTGCATATTGTTTAACAGCACTCTGCTGCAATTGTAAGCCTCTTCCGGCAGGTTTATCAGGTGCTGTGATCACAGCCACCACGTTATAGCCGTTTTGCACCAGTATGTCGAGTGAAGCCACTGCGAAATCAGGGGTGCCCATAAAGATGATCCTCATATTTTGTTGGTCCTTTAACTCACTCTGCATATAATAAGTATTTCTTCCTGATAGTTTTAAATTGTGTCAGTGCAGGTTCCCAGCTATCGCGTATTTCTGCTTCACTGAGGCCCTGTTTTATTTGTCGCTGCAAGGTAGTATTACCAGCAAGTTTATCGAAAAATGGCGTAAAGAAATTTTCCTTTTCCGGATACAGATCATACGCCTGTAATAACCATTTTAACTGAAGTTTGTTGTCCATTTCAGCCCTTACTGCTTCCGGTGTACCTGTGAGATTATACCCGTAACAGGTCACATTTTTCAGTGGAGGTTCCTTGGCGCCTGTCGTACTGCGGGGCGTGAATTTGTAAAGGTCTTTCGGAAAGGACGGGTGACCAAATACCTGAAAAGGAAGATCGGTACCCCGGCCCAGACTCAGTACCGTGCCTTCAAACAAACAGGTGGAAGGGTAGAGGTAGATCGCCGCCATATTGGGCAGATTAGGTGAGGGTTTTACCGGTAGCTGATAGAAGGTATGATCATCGTACCCCTTGCACGGAATGACGGTCAGTTTGCATTCCACACCGTTTTTGAGCCATTTTTCTCCATTGAGCATATATGCATATTCTCCTACCGTCATACCATGTACAATGGGAATGGGCTGCATACCCACAAAAGAGCGCAGGCTGGTATCTTCCAGTACGGGCCCGTCTACGTAATGTCCGTTAGGATTGGGCCGGTCCAGTACAATGAGCGGTTTATTATTTTCAGCAGCAGATTCCATGAATTCCTGCAATGAAGAGATATAAGTATAAAAGCGCGTACCTACATCCTGGATGTCGAAAAGCAGTATGTCAACATCCTGAAGGTCGGCGGCATCTGCCTTACGGTGCTTGCCATATAAGGATACGATGGTCAGTCCGGTACTGGCGTCTGTACTGTTACCCACTTTCTCACCCGCATCTGCATTGCCTCTGAAACCGTGTTCAGGACTGAAAATTTTCTGTATATGCACATGCAGTTTCAGCAATGAATCGACGAGGTGCGTATGGCCTATCACAGCGGTCTGATTAACCAACAGCGCAACTCTTTTACCACTTAGCAGAGGCAGGTATCCTTCTGTTCTGTCAGCACCGGTAAGGACCTGCGCCTGAGCGGTTGCTGTAAATACCAGGCAACAAAAAATCATAATGACGACCTTGTACATGCCGTAAAAATAGTTTAAATCAGGCAAGATATTAAGGATTGGTAGTTTAGTGGAATATTGCTAAATTGAATATCTATTCACTAATTTCTTTACCTTGCGGTAATTATCCAATAACACTTTTAATTAAATTATTATGCAAGCAGTTAAAAACGGAGATACGGTGCGTGTGCATTATCATGGCCGCCTGACCAACGGAACAACTTTTGACTCATCCGAAGGTAGGGATCCGCTTGAATTTAAGGTTGGCGCCGGTATGGTTATTAAAGGCTTCGACAATGGTGTTGTTGACATGACTATTGGTGAAAAAAGAACCTTGAATATTCCTGTTGAAGAAGCATATGGTCCTAAAAATGATGAGTTGATCATGGAATTTCCAAAGGAAAACATTCCGGCTGATCTGAACCCACAGGTAGGTATGGACCTGCAGATGAGTAACCCACAGGGCCAGGTATTCCCTGTAAAGGTTGCTGCTATCGGCGATAGTTCCATTACCCTGGATGCTAACCATCCACTGGCTGGTGAAGCCCTGATCTTCGATATCGAACTGGTTGAGATCAAGTAATCGTTCAGATAAGGGAAGTTAAATTATTAAAGCAGAAGGCTGATTATCCAACAGGTAATCAGCCTTCTGCTTTTAATGTCATGTTATAACACCACATTATTCATGTGTCAGTACGATCCTGGTCGGACGCTTCTGATCATCGATCGCAACGAAGGTAAAAGAGCCTGAAATCGCCTTTTCTCTGTGTGTATTGTACATCTGTTCTACGAAGATATCCACCTCTACTTTCAGACTGGTAGTACCTACATGTACGACTGTTCCCACCAGTTCGATGATCGTGCCATGCGGGATCGCCATTTTAAAATCTATTTTGTCACTTGACACGGTGACCATACGCATACGGCTGAAACGGGTCGCTGTAATAAATGCCGCTTCATCCATGAGCTGCATCGCGGTCCCGCCAAATAAAGTATCATAATGGTTCACTGTGTTTGGAAATACCGCTTTGAATATCCGTGTAACGGATTCGGCTATCTGTTTTTCGTATGCCATATCGTTGTTCTACTAATTTATCTTTTAAACCGCAGGGAGAATAGTTGCAGCAGGCGTTCTTTAAAGCGGGTTTGCCTGTAACTCTTTTTCATGTCATTCAAACAGCCGGCACATAAACATCCGGAGTAAGCTTCGCCTATAAAGGCCCGCTCTTCTTCTGTCAGCGTTACCTGCTGGCACTGGCAGCGAAGGATGGAACCGACGCGGCACTCAAAGGCTGCATTGCAGCGTGGGCAGGTAATGGTTTCATGACAAGCCATGGGCTAAAGTTACGAATCATAATCTAGTAAACAGGAAGAGTTTCCTAAAGTACTGGCTATGTGCATCTTGCGGATAATACAATTGTGCGGCAGGAAGTCCTGCCGCACATTATTGGTTTGAATGGCGGATAAATGGTTATCAGGGGATGGTTATGCCGTTTCCTGCACCGCTACACGCATATTGCGGGCAGCAGCCACCATGTTGCGTAATGCCTGCTCAGTTTCCGGCCATTTGCGGGTTTTAAGTCCGCAGTCCGGATTCACCCAGATATTCCGTGCCGGCAGCAACTGTACAGCCTTTTCCAGCAATTCTGTCATTTCAGCCACAGTAGGCACGCGTGGTGAATGGATATCATAAACGCCTGGTCCGATCTCATATGGATAATGGAAAGTGGAGAATACTTCCAGTAATTCCATCTGTGAACGCGATGTTTCTATCGTGATCACATCTGCATCCATCGCAGCAATATTGCTGATAATATCATTGAACTCAGCATAACACATGTGCGTATGTATCTGAGTGGCATCTTCCACGCCGGAAACGGACACCCGGAAGGCTTTTACAGCCCAGTCCAGGTAAGACTGCCAGTCCGCCTGCCGCAAAGGAAGCCCTTCTCTGATAGCAGGTTCGTCCACCTGTATCACACGGATGCCTGCCTGTTCCAGATCGACTACTTCATCGCGGATAGCCAGCGCTATCTGTAGTGTGGTTTCAGAACGGGGCTGATCATCTCTTACAAAAGACCATTGTAAAATAGTAACAGGACCTGTCAGCATTCCTTTCATCGGCTTGTCTGTCAGTGATTGTGCATAACTGCTCCATGCAACGGTCATCGGTGTACTACGCTGCACATCGCCATATATAACAGGTGGTTTTACACACCGGGAACCATAGCTTTGTACCCAGCCGTTTTTAGTGAACACGAATCCTTCCAGTTGTTCACCGAAGTACTCAACCATGTCATTACGTTCAAATTCACCATGTACCAAAACATCTATGCGCAGACTTTCCTGTAACTGTACAGAATCCTGTATGGCCTTACGGATGGCGGTGTCGTAACCTTCTTTTGTGATATCGCCTTTTTTGAGATCGGCGCGTAATTTTCTGATATCTTCTGTCTGTGGGAAAGAACCAATTGTCGTTGTTGGGAACAGCGGTAATTGTAACATTGCTTCCTGTGCTTTCTGACGTGCGGTGAATGCGCTTTTACGTTCCGCATCAGCAGGTGTCAGCGCAGCCAGACGAGCCTTAACAGCCGGTTTGTGAATAATTGCAGCTGTTGCTTTTTCCTGCATCGTGCGCTGGTTCGTTTGCAACAATGCATTGTCGCCGTTCAGGATATCTTTCAACGCAATTACTTCATGAACTTTCTGCTTTGCAAAGGCCATCCAGTTTTTGATCTGTGGTGTGAGCACCGCTTCGTCGGTTTCCAGTTCAAGATCATAAGGCGTATGCAGCAACGAACAGGAAGTGGCTATCAGTACCCGTTCTGCTCCAAGTGCTGCAACCGCTTTTTTAATCAACAGGAGTGAAGTATCATAGTTGTTTTTCCAGATGTTACGACCATTCACAACACCCACGGAAAGTTGTACATTTTCAGGCAGGGCTGCAAGTACAGTATCCAGTTGTTCCGGTGCTCTCACCAGGTCTATATGTAATGCATCTACTGGTAATTGCGTGGTCAGTGCCGTATTATCCTGTAAGCCGCCAAAATAGGTGGTCAGTAGCAGTTTCAGTTCGGGGACTGCCTTCCTGATCTGTGTATATGCCTGCAGGAATAGCTCCCGTTGTGCGGGCGTCAGGTCCAGTACCAGTGTAGGTTCATCGATCTGTACCCAGGTAGCGCCAGCCTGCTGCAATGATTGTAATACCTGAATATAGACTGGCAATAGTTTATCCAGCAAAGCAGGGAGCTGTAGGGACGCTTCTTTTATCTTTCCCAGCAACAGGAAGCTGACAGGGCCTATCAATACTGGTTTGGTATGGATGCCGATAGTCTGTGCTTCTTTGAATTCTTCCAGCGGCTTATTATACAGCAGACTAAATTCCTGTGAAGCATCAAACTCCGGTACCAGGTAGTGATAGTTGGTATCGAACCATTTGGTCATTTCCATGGCCGTTGCATCAAATCCGTTTTTCTGATAACCACGGGCCATTGCAAAGTATAGTTCCGGACTGCTCGGCGTAACGAGACTTTCCTTTAAAGCCTTGAAGCGGGCAGGTATAGCGCCGGTCATGATACACATATCGAGTATCTGATCGTAGTAAGAGAAATCATTTGATGGGATGAGGTCAATGCCTGCCTGATGTAAGGTCTCCCAGTTCTGTTGGCGTAACTGTCTGGCGGTAAGCTGTAACTTTTCAAGGGAGATCTTTCCGGTCCAGTAGGCCTCGTTTGCCTTCTTCAATTCCCGGTTGCTACCAATACGCGGATAGCCAAGAATGTTGGTTTGCATACTTGCATGTTTTAAAGTAGTGAAATAATAGGAGACTTACTGCAGGTATGCGATGCGGGAATAAGAAGGGCAGGAACAGGCGGTGAATCGCTGACGGGGTGTCAACGGTATAATACCGGCGCTGATAACCTGATGACTGCTTCATATTCGCGAAAGCATACATCAATCTGTCTGTGGCAAGTATCCTGGCTTGTAACAGTTATGACCGTCCTTCTCGTCTGTACGTCTGCAGATGTACCTGACAATGGACATTTGCCGGTCATAACCCGGGAGGTTACTTACAGTTGCGCGTCAGCCCGTGATTCACACACGGTTCCTTTTTAATTCCTTCCTTTTTACCGGAAGGACACCGCAAACAGTTTTGAGTGGCATTTAAGTTCCACAACAAATATAAGTAACCTTCTTTATTTTCTGTGCAAACTTAGTATTGTGGAACAAAATAATTGTAAAGTATTTTTATTTGGTGTTTTGTTCTTAATTATCTCTTTAGATAGATAAAAATGCTGTTTTGACTCTGGATTCCCATTTAAACAGTAATTTTTTCTGCGGACGATAGAAAACGGACCGTACTTATTTGCCGGAATCCGAAATTCCTTACGTTTGCAATATGTTCACTAATTATAAATACACGGTAACTGAGCGCTTTATGCGCTATGTACAGATAGATACACAATCAGATCCACTCAGTAAGACTTTCCCTTCCACGGAAAAGCAGAAAGACCTTGGCCGTCTGCTGGTCAGCGAGTTGCAGGAAATGGGGATCAAAGATGCCATCATGGACGAACATGGATATGTGTTTGCCACGATCCCTGGTAATACGGACAAACAGGTGCCTGTTATCTGTTTCTGTTCGCACATGGATACCTCCAGCGATTGTAGCGGTAAAGACGTGAAACCGATCGTACATCGTCAATATGACGGAGGCGATATCGCTTTACCAGAAGAAGGTACTGTGATCAGAGCTGCCGAACATCCTTACCTGGTTTCCAAAAAAGGAGATGATATTATTACCGCCAGCGGAACTACGCTGTTAGGCGCCGATGATAAAGCCGGTGTAGCCGAAATTATGGATGCCACACATTTCCTGCTGGCGCATCCTGAGATCAAACATGGTGATATCCGTATCCTGTTCACACCGGATGAAGAGGTGGGACGTGGTGTGGAAAAACTCGATATGCAACGCCTGGGGGCACAGTTTGGCTATACGCTGGACGGTGGCGAACGTGGTTCCCTGGAGAATGAAAGCTTTTCTGCAGATGGCGCTAAGATCGTTATAAACGGCGTCAGCGTACATCCGGGTACTGCCAAGGATAAACTGGTGAGCGCCATTAAGATAGCAAGCGAGATCGTGGATGCGCTTCCGAAAGACAGCCTGTCTCCGGAAACAACGGAAGACCGTCAGGGCTTTATTCACCCGGTAAGGATACACGGTATCGTAGAGCAGGCGGAGATCGATTTCATACTGCGGGACTTCGTAACGGCTAAACTGGATGACCATGCCGCTTTCCTCCGTAATATTATGAACACGGTAATGGCCCGTTATCCACAGGCCAGCGCCACATTGACCGTTACACAGCAATACCGTAATATGAGGGAAGTGCTGGACCTGCATCCGGAAGTAACGGCTAATGCAGAAGAAGCCATCCGCCGTGCAGGGGTAGAACCCTTAAGACTGATCATCCGTGGTGGTACAGATGGTTCCAGGCTCTCTTTTATGGGTTTACCCTGTCCGAATATCTTTACCGGAGAGATGGCCCTGCACAGCAAAAATGAGTATGTGAGTATCCAGGACATGGAAAAAGCCGTGCAAACGATCGTCCATCTGGCACAGGTTTGGGAAGAACGTAGCTAATTAGTTCGTTGATTGGCAATATTTTGCCGGAACATACGTTAAATGTTTACCATATTATTGGTATCTTCCTCCCTTGTTGCATTTGAAATATATACTTTTGCAAGGTTAAAAATTTATTCATGCTCTTAGGACTCGTTACATTATTACAGGATTCTCTATTACAGCCAAAGGCAGACACCGTTGCCACAGCGGCTACAGCAGCAGCTGCCGATCAGCAAATCAGATTAATGGATCTGCTGGCAAAAGGTGGTGTGCTGATGATACCTCTGGGTATCCTTTCCGTGATCGCAGTTTTCGCTTTCGTGGAAAGATATCTGACCATCTCCAAAGCCGGCAAGCTGGAAGATAACTTTATGCCAATGATCAGAGATCATATCTCTAATGGCAATATCTCCGCTGCCCGCTCCTTGTCAAAAAACACCAACAGTCCTATAGCACGCATGATCGACAAAGGGGTACAGCGTATAGGTAAACCGATCGAAAGTATCGAGAAATCCATGGAGAACGTAGGTAAACTGGAAATCTATAAGATGGAAAAGAACCTGGTGATCCTGTCCATTATCGCAGGTATCGCACCGATGTTCGGGTTCCTGGGTACGATCGCAGGTATGATCCAGACATTCTTTAACATCTCCATCACCTCCGATATCACCCTGGGTACGATCGCCGGCGGTATCTACGTAAAGATGATCACATCCGCTACAGGGCTGATCATTGGTCTGGTAGCCTACATCGGTTACAGCTTCCTGAATGCACAGATCGATAAGGTGATCAATAAAATGGAAGGCGCTTCAGCAGAGTTCATTGATATTTTGCAGGAACCAACAAGATAAATCATCGATCATCTGTAATTGTAAAATATGAATTTACGCAATAGAAGAAACAAGCGGCATGTGGAGCTGCACAACGGCGCACTGAATGATATCCTGTTCATTCTGTTGCTGTTCTTCCTGATCGTATCAACCCTGGCCAATCCGAATGTGATCAAGCTGACATTGCCGAAAGCAAAGAGCAATACGAAAGCTAAACAGACGGTAGTAGTCAGCATCAATGATAAAAGGGAATTCTTCGTAGGAACCAACAAAGTGCCTTTCGAAAGCCTCAAACAGATGCTGGTCCCTGCACTCGGACGTGAAACAGTGGACCCTACCATTGTTATCAACGCAGAAAAGACAGTGCCGGTGGAAGATGTGGTGAAAGTGATGGAAGTAGCCCGTGAAATCGGTGCAAAAGTGGTATTGGCGACTGCCAATCCACAGAGTAAAGGCTAATAAACAAATGTATTATACCGCGGTCCGGAATGGCTTTATGCTATTCCGGACTGCTTTTTTATATAGGTTGCAGATCAGCTGATGCAGGTTGTACGACTGGTAGCGTCAAACTGAAAGTGGCGCCTTTTCCGTTTTCACTGGTCGCTATAATGGTGCCATGATGACGTTGTACGATCTTCTTACACAAGGCCAGTCCGAGACCAGTACCGTCGTATTTGTCCTTTGAATTCAACCGGGTGAATGTATCGAATATCTTTTCGCTTTGCTGCTGATCAAAGCCAATACCATTGTCCGCTATGAGAATATTATAAGAGGCCTCCCTGTGTTGCAGCACCGGGCTTGCTGCAATAGTGATAACAGGTTGCTCTTTTTCAGTAGTGAACTTCAGTGAATTGTTCAGCAGGTTGTAGAACAGCTGATATATCAGTATACGGTCGCCTTCTATGACCGGTAGCGGCCCTGCCTTCACGACGGCATGTTTCTGCTGTATCAGGACTTCCAGGTCATTCCTGATCTCTTCTATGATGATATTCAGGTCTATCTTTTCATTGATCTTACGTGCGCCATTCTGCACGGAGTAGTTGAGTACCCCTTCTATCATGGTGGACATACGTTCCGCGGAAGACTGGATTTTATGCAGGTAGGTCTTGCCCCGCTCATTCAGTAAATGCCCTGTTTCATCCTCCAGTCTCGATGTGAATATCTTGATCTTTCTGACCGGTTCTTTCAGATCATGACTGGCTACGTGTGCAAACTGTTCCAGGGTATCATTGGAGCTCTGTAAGGCAGCATTTACGTTATTGAGCTCATTGGTGCGTTCACTGACACGGGTCTCCAGTTGCGCCATTAATGCCTTACGTTCTGATATCTCCCTGTACCATTCTATCACGATACCGGCAGTTCTCCTTAGCAGTTCCACTGCTTCCCTGTCTTCCGGAGCAGGCGTTTGTTCTGTTCCATAATACAATGCAAATGTAGCGAGTGGTCGTTGCTGTGAAGAAAGGATCGGTATAGACCAACAGGCACGCAGACCATGTGATAAGGCCAGCTCTTTATAATTTGCCCATAAGGGATCATTGGAGATGTCCTCTACGGTAATTTCTTCGCCTGTGAAGGCAGCAGTTCCGCAGGAGCCTACAGCCGGGCCGATCTCTACGCCATTGACTGCTTCGTTATAACTGGCTGGTAAGCTGGGCGATGCACCGTGCAACATCCGCTTGCCTTCCGGATCTATCAGCAAAATGGAGGCCATCAGAGAACCGTTGGATTGCTCTTCCACTGTTTTTACCAGCGTTTCCAGTACCTCTTTGATGGGTTTGCCGTGTACGGCCTGTTCTAATGCATATTTCTGTCCCCTGAGGATAATGTCATGTCTTTTCAAGGTCTGCTCTGACCGTTTTCTTTCCGTAACATCACGGGTAACAGCGAGTTGTGAAAATGTGCCATCTCCATTGGGCATGGGAACGGCGTGTGTCTCCATGTGACGCCTGGTACCGTTCAGGCTGATCAGATCAAATTCCCAGTTCAGGCTTTCCCCGTTGCATACCCTGTTATGGTTTTCGATCCAGCGTTCCCTGTATTCAGCGGCGATGATATCAAATACACAGCACCCTTCAACAGTTTGGGCTTCAGTGGCATCTATCATGCACAGACCTGCCTTGTTCATAAACTGTACTGTCCCGTCCTGGGCGACAATTTTGATACATTCCGGGGTTGCCTCGATCACAGCCTTCAAACGGGCCTCATTCGTATCTAAAAGATGTTGTACTTCCATCGTCCGCTGTTTATGGAGAATTGAACTTGCATTCCTATCCAAATTTCGGATTATTTAAAGTATATTCTTTAAAATTTTATGCTACCTGATCGCCATTTATTGATTAGATTAGTCTTTAATCTTTTAGGCGTCCATTTAAAACTCACTAGACTATGAAACTTTGCGTAGCGCAGGCAAGAGCGGTAAAAGGGGACATCCTGAGTAACATCGAAAATCACAAAAAGATCATCGATCTCGCGGTATCTAATGGTGCAGATACGATCATCTTCCCTGAATTATCTATCACAGGTTATGAACCCACCCTGGCGAAAGAACTGGCCACAGAACTGCATGACGAAAGACTGAACGTCTTTCAGGATATCAGCGACGAAAAAGCGATTACCATTGGGGTAGGAGTGCCTTTGAGAACAGCGGCGGGGATTACCATCAGTATGGTGCTGTTCCGGCCACAGGAAAGCCGGCATGTATATGCAAAAAAATACCTGCATGCAGATGAAGACCCCTATTTTGTCAGCGGAGAAAGCAACCTTAGTCTGCTGGGAGAGGACGGTGATGTGGCCCTGGCTATCTGCTATGAACTGTCCATTCCACAACATGTAGAGGACGCTTACAAATGTGGCGCACAGTTTTACCTGGCCAGTGCTGTAAAATCGACGGGCGGTATTGAAAATGCCTTTGCCCGTTTGTCAAGAATAGGCAGTGAGTACGATATGATGGTCTTATTATCGAATGCGGTAGGAGAATCAGACGGTTTTCTGTGTGCCGGTAAATCTGCCGTATGGGATAGTACCGGGGCTGTCCTGAAGCAGCTGGACGCCACCAGTCAGGGTATCCTGATACTGGATACGGACACCCGTACTGCGATGGCAGTCACTATCTGACACAAAAAAAGCGTCCCCCTTCAGAGAGACGCTCTTTCTTGCTATAATGAAATGGATGATTATTGTTTTTTCTCCAGCAGTTTGAAGAACTGGTCCAGCTGAGGGAGGATCACGATACGTGTACGACGGTTGGTCGCGCGGCCTTCCGGAGTATCATTGCTGGCGATTGGCAGATATTCGCTTCTACCCGCAGCAGTGATATGAGCAGGAGGAATCGCATAATCGTTCTGCAATACCCTGGTTACAGCAGTTGCTCTTTTCACGCTCAGGTCCCAGTTGTCCAGTAATACCCCTTTCTTGTAAGGATTACTGTCGGTGTGACCTTCTACCATGAATTCTATATCAGGCTGATTTAACAGCACTTTAGCCACTTTACCCAGTACTTCCTTCGCTTTTGGAGTCACATCATAACTACCGCTTTCAAACAGCATCTTATCAGAGATATCGATATACACTACGCCTTTTTCCACTTTGATGTTGATATCTTTATCATCCAGGTTACCGATAGCACCTTTCAGGTTCATTACCAGTGCCATGTTCAGAGAGTCTTTACGTGCGATCGCAGACTGCAGGTCCTGTATGTAAGCATCTTTAGCACCAATGTTATCCAGTGATTTTTTGATACTTTCTGCCTGTGAATTACTGATTACAGAAAGGTCTTTCAACTGGTTAAGTAAGGTGCTGTTATTTTGTTTGAGGCCTTCCACTCTTTCTTCACTTACATTTCTGCTGCGCTCAAAAGCTGATGCGGTATCACGCAGACTGCGCTGGCAATCTTCCAGTTTACCCTGTAAGCTTGCATACTGCGATGATAGTTCCGCGTACTTCGCTTCAGAAGCTTTAAACTTCTTCGTGCTCACGCAGGAGAATAGAAAAATTGGAAGGGATAATGATAGTGCTATGAATCTAAGTTTCATATAAATTGTGTTTGTTTTTAATGACTCTTGCTGTTGTTCTCTTCATTGCCCATAAATCCAACACCATGCCACTTTTTGCTACGTACTCATGTATATTCTTGTTAAATTGTTAAAAGACATCAACTAATGGGAAATTCGCAATTCATTATATTGTCTTCTCATAGCTGAAAAGCCTAATCTGATTGTTCTATTTTAGTAGCTGTAGAAATTTTATTTATCCACTAACTCTCGGGTCTCAAAATCTAAAAATCGTATTCAGACATTATGAAGAATGTATTCTTTTTGCGTCTTGCATTGTGCATCCTATTGGCTATGCCGGCAATGCTGAAGGCGCAGGTGAAATCAACCGCAAAATCACTGGCAACATTACAGCAGGAATTTGTTGATCTCCGTTTTGGTATGTTCATTCACTTTAACATCCCAACGTTCGCTGATCAGGATTGGCCTGATCCGGAAGCGCCTGTGTCCCTGTTCAATCCTAAAAAACTGGATTGTAACCAATGGGCAGCTACGGCTAAAGCAGCTAACATGAGCTATGGCTGTCTGACCACCAAACATCACAGCGGCTTCTGTATCTGGGATACCAAGACGACAGATTATAACGTGATGAACAGTCCTTACAAGAAAGACGTCGTAAGGGAATATGTGAACGCGTTCAGGGCCAAAGGACTGAAAGTAATGCTGTATTACTCCATCCTGGATACCCATCATAAACTGCGTCCGCATGACATTACCCGTCAGCACATCGATATGGTGAAAGCACAGCTGACTGAACTTCTGACCAACTACGGCGAGATCAGTGCACTGATCATCGATGGATGGGATGCTCCATGGTCCAGGATCTCTTATGATGAAGTGCCATTTGAAGAGGTTTACCGCCTTATTAAGACCCTGCAGCCTAATTGTCTGGTGATGGACCTCAACGCGGCAAAATATCCGACAGAGGCCCTGTTTTACACAGATATCAAGTCTTACGAACAGGGTGCAGGTCAGCACATCTCTAAAGAAGCGAACAGACTGCCTGCATTATCCTGTCTGCCAATCAACAGTGCATGGTTCTGGAAATCTGACTTCCCAACCACGCCTGTAAAAGAACCGGCAAAACTGGTTGATGACATCCTGGTACCGCTGAACAAAGCATGGTGTAACTTCATCCTGAACGTAGCGCCTAACCGCGATGGTCTGATCGATCCTAACGCTGTAAAAGCATTGGAAGAAGTCGGAAAGCGCTGGAAAAATACAGGTGCTATGCCTGCGCTGACACCTGCAGAAGCACCGATCATTTCTTCCAATATTGCCAAATTCCAGCGTAGCAATTCCAGCTGGAGCAATGATATGAATATCATGGACTTTGGTAATGATGATCGTTTCGGTAGCAGCTGGCAGTCCAACCCGGTTGTAAAACAACCATGGTATGAGATCATTTTTGATAAAGATAAAAGCTTCAATATGATCACCATCGTTGAAGACGGCAGCAACATCAAAAAATACCGCCTGGAATACAACGAGAACGGTGTATGGAAACCAATTACTCAGGGTGAAGGCGGCGGTCGCGTGAAGATACACCGCTTCAACAGAGTATGGGGTGGCAAAGTGCGTATCCTGATCGATGAGTTCAAAGATGCTCCTGCTATCGCAGAATTCGGTATCTTTGATGAAAGAAGATAATCACTCTTTATAAAGAGTATCAGAACGGCTTTATCCTACGTTGGTCCTTCGTTTATGAATGAAGGATCAATGAAGGATAAAGCCTTTTTAATGCCTGTTTGATTACTCAAAATAGCTGTTACACGAACTAACCTGCGTTACCATATACATAATGTTGTTTTATCCCCTGCTGCTGTTTAATTGTCTGATTGAAAAAAATCACCTGCTGATTAAGTAGACTTCATTTGCCTGCATCTTATAGCAGCAGCGTGGACGTGCTACTTCATGGGCAGCAAAAGGTATACTGGGACTGGTTTACCTGACACGTTATTGTACTGCGGGCTACTGAGATCGCCGCGAAACCTGGTTTATACGAACAGAACAATGGATACTATCAGACAAGCGAAGGCCGTCCGCCAAAGGTGGACGGCCCTAGGTTTATACATAGTCTATATTCGGTCGTCGTCCAGTAATATGCTTCCAAGGCAGATCATCGTTACGTCTTCTATCAGTCCGACGATAGGGTCGGGCGTTCGGGTGATCTGTCCTATTTTTTTACGTGCATAATATGTTACATAAGCCCCTGCGCAGGCAGCAGCAGCTCCTACAAGCGCTCCCAGCCACATGTTCTTCTGTCTGCGTTTACTCACCACGGCACCGGTAATAGCCCCGGAAATACCTCGGCCTACTAATCCCGAAGGCGCTATCCTGTCGCCAATACCCGGTAGTTTATCCACATAAGCCTCACCGGCAGCCATCATGGTCAGTACTTTATTTTCCGGAAACAGTAATGCCGGTGCTAAGGTAGCACGTGATCCGGCGATGACACTTACTCCTGCAATAACAGCAACATCCCTGGTAGTCTTTTTCATCCTGTCTGTTTTAAATGGTGAATGCCTAATTATTTGCGCGTAAAATCATACCAGTTTCGTAGTCTGTGGGAGTAGACAGGCTGAAGGGCGCCCTGATCTCAGCAGGAGAGCTGGTGCTTTTGCCTATCTGGTATTGATTGGAATAATGCGTCCAGTCAGCTACATCAGCGAATGTTGATAAAATCTGAGCGCGCTGCTTAATGTATTGAGCCCTAATAATTAGGGGTGTGTGTGCGTCGCGCTCATGTGGTGCTACGGGATAATTGTGTGTAGATTGTACTACATTCTGGCATTTATTTTGGGATAGGGACAGTACGAATGGCCTTTCTTCCATTATTTGACCCAGCTGCATATTTTCCCTCACTTCTTTCTTCCATTGATGATTGTCATCTGTTTCAGTGCCGGGCCGTATCCAGGTGCAATCTAACCCGTGCATAATAATGCGCCCTCGCCATCAGCGACCCCTATTTCCACCCTCCATCATACCATCTTATACCAGGCGCAACGGGTCGTGGAAAAATTCCTACGTTTCATGGAAAAAATAATTAATATTATGCTTTATTATCAGACTATCACATGGCAAAGTACCTGGATTTTTTACAGCAATATCCAAAGCACCTGGGTGATCCTCAGGGAGTTAATGCGGAAGAGATCAAAGCGATTGAGTTACAGTATAATGTAAAGCTTCCCTTAGCCTACGTGGAATTCATCACTATATTCGGAAAGAAGAAGGGACGTATTCTCAGAAACTATTCAAGTGAAGTATCCTATCTGGCGCAGAACAGGAAAGATGCGATGAAATCATTGGCAGACTTCAGCTCTACAGCCTTTGTAATAAAAGACAGTCATTTCTTCTTTGGCCAGTGGCAGGGGCTTTCCTCTTATTTCTTCGATTGTTCGTCGCAGGAAGATGATCCTGCTGTATATGTACTCGATGCCGGTAAGGCTGATGTTTTTAAGCCCTCCTTTTCTCAGTTGATCAGGGAAGAGCTGAATAAAGTATTAAAGTTTGATGGTGTTATTAAGAAATAACAGTTTGTTACTCAACTCTTGTCACATCCGATAGCTTTACAAGTTTGGGCATTGTACAGATCGCGAGACATAATATTGCCGGAGGCGTATCATGCGTGTGCATGGTAAATGCAATGGCATCTCCGAGCTGATATTCCGTCGGCAATACCGTTATGACGGTACTATCTGATCCAACAATATTCACTTTGTAAATTCTGCCACCTTCCATTGAAGAGCAGCAATTGTCCGATTCAGTTATTATTCCTTTAAAAGTCCTGTTATGCTCTTTGGAGCAGGCAAATGCTGATATTAGGGTACAAATAGTAATAATACGTTTCATTTTCGTTTAGTCTGGTTGATTGATCACGGGGTTGAAATTGTCAGTTAAACGCACTGGCGGACTCAAAAGTTACAGTTTACAGCTGTGAAACGTTTAGGATGTAAAGGAAATTTATCATGAACACGATACTTACAGAACAGGAAGCGATACAGTTACAGGAAGAATTACGGTCAAAGGTGGTCCGGAAGGACGAGCTGCCTGCTGAAATAAAACTCATTGCAGGAGTTGATGTAGAGTATGACAAGGAAAGCGACCTGATTGCCGGTGCTTTCGTTTTACTTGATTTCAATACACTGGAAGTGGTGGAAGTGGCTACGCATTGTATGCAGGTGACTTTCCCGTATATCCCCGGACTGTTCTCTTTCCGGGAAATGCCGGTGTTGCTGGAAGCCTGGAAAAAACTGGAACGCCGGCCTGACGTTATCATTTGCGACGGACAGGGAGTCGCGCATCCCCGTCGCTTCGGACTGGCCTGTCACATGGGCGTACTGCTCGATGTGCCGACACTGGGATGTGGTAAAACCCGTTTATTCGGAAAGTATGAGGAACTGGCTGCTGAAAGAGGCGCTGTAGGTCCTTTACTGGCAGAAGACAATGGCGAGCATATTGGCAATGCCCTCAGAACACAGGATGGCATCAGTCCTGTATTCGTTTCTACCGGCCATAAAGTATCCCTGGAGACGGCTACTGCCCTTGTACTGAAGATGTGCGTAACATACCGTCTGCCTGAAACGACCCGCAAGGCAGACCATTACGGACGAGAAGCGTTTATCGCATTCAGAGAAAATCAGGGAAAGGAGCTTTTGTGATAAAATTTATTCTGCTATCTTAACAGGTAACCAGAATTAAATCGTCACGTCAATGAAACAAAGGCTTCTTTCGCTCGACTTCTTCCGCGGATTAACTGTGGCTGCCATGATATTGGTGAATAATCCGGGAAGCTGGTCATATGTCTATCCGCCACTGGAACATTCAAAATGGAATGGTTGTACACCAACAGACCTGGTTTTTCCTTTCTTCCTCTTTATGGTCGGCGTATCGGTCACTTTTGCGCTGAGCAGCAGAAAGGCCGATGTCAGCGGACATACCTCACTGATCATTCACATTGTCCGCCGGGCGGCGATACTTTTTGCTATCGGACTCGCTTTTCGTCTGATCCCCTCGTTTGATTTCCACAATCTGAGGATTTTGGGCGTATTACAGCGCATTTCTATCGTTTTCCTTGTTATCTCCTTACTGTACTTAAAAACGGGCGCTAAGACCCGTATATGGCTTTGTTTTTCGTTGCTGGTGATCTACTGGCTGCTGATGACAGTGGTCCCGGTGCCCGGGTATGGTCCGGCCAACCTGGAAGCGGAAACCAATCTGGCTGCCTGGATAGACAGAACGGTACTGGGTGAGCAGCATCTCTGGAAGCAGGCCCGTACCTGGGACCCTGAAGGATTGCTCAGTACATTGCCTGCGATATCTACAGGATTGTTGGGTATTATGACCGGCGACTGGCTACGCAGAAAAGATGTTGCGGATGCGGAGAAGGTGTCCTGGTTGTTTGCAGCAGGTTTTCTGTCAGTGATCGCGGGATTGATATGGGATGGCTTTTTCCCGATCAATAAATCATTATGGACAAGTTCCTTTGTTTTGTATACAGGTGGCCTCGCCGCGATGGGGCTCGCACTTTCTTACTGGCTCATCGATGTGCAACAGTACAAAAGTATCACGCCGCCTTTTGTAGCCTTCGGTCGTAATGCGATCACTGCCTATGTTTTATCCGGCGCCATTCCGATGATATTTAAAGGTATGTCAGGCGGCATGTTCCGCACATATGGCGCTTTCTTATCTCCGTTCAATGCATCCCTTGCAGCCGCGATCACATTGGTGATCCTGATGTTCATACCAGTATGGATCATGTATAAAAGAAATATAATTGTAAAAATCTGACACGAACGAAAATGTTATCACCGGGCGGTATTTTTTTTGTATTATTAGGAATCGTCTTGATAAACTAACTGCCAATGCAATCGGAGAGTCACGTGTTATGGTGGAATGCGTTTAAACAGGGGGATTGGGACGCCTTTACTGCGCTCTACGGTGAATTTTATGAATTGTTGAACAATTACGGCCGCAAATTTACGCAGGACGCGGACCTGATCCAGGATGTGGTACATGATCTTTTTGTAAGGCTATGGACTACCCGCGCACGTCTGGGCAATCCGGCCTCCGTGAAGAATTACCTGTATAAAGCGTTACGCTCTACATTGTTTCGTAAAATACAATCCCTGTCTAAATTTGTAGAACTGGATAATGCATCCGGACAGGGAGCTTTTGCTGTCAACTTTATACCTGATGCCTCTTTCCGCCAGGAAGAACAGGAACTCAGAAATCAGGTCATCGCACTTGTCAATACACTGCCTGCCCGTCAGCAGGAAATCATCTTTCTCCGTTTTTATGAAGGCATGTCCTATGAGGAAATATCCGTCATCATGGACATCAATATGAGCTCCACATATAAATTATTATATAAGGCCCTCGACAACCTTCATAAAGTGTCAGATAAACGCTTCCTGACCTTCCTAAGTATTATGATATTCCTCTTTAGAAATTTTTCTAAAAAAATTCCGGTAACCGAGGGATAATTTCAACCATGTCATGTCTAATAGTAGTAAATAGGGGATATCGTGATGAACAATGAAAAATATACGACGTATACACTAGAGAATTTCCTGGATGATGATGCCTTCATTAAATGGGTGTCAGGCAAAGAGCAGGACGTTCTTGTAGCACAGTTCTGGAGCGAATTCCCTGTACAGTACCCTTCAGCTGCCGATAATTTCAATTTTGCAGTCAGTGTGATCCGTACTTACCGTTCGCAGGAAATCTGGGAAAACAAGGACAACAAAGCGCATTTGCTGGACAGGATCACTGCTACCATTGCAGCAGAAGAATCCCGTCGTCCGGGTATCTTCCGCAGAATGAATGTCTGGGTAAGAGCAGCTGCTATCGCATTGATAGCCACTGCCGGCGGATATCTGATCTACAGTAAGCTGAACAGGCCGCACATGGAGATGATCGCAACAGGATACGGCGAGAAAAGAACGATCACCCTGCCCGACCATTCAGTAGTGACATTGAACGCCACCTCTTCTATCTCCTTTCAGGAAAAATGGGATACGATCGCTCCCAGAGAAGTATGGATAGAAGGAGAAGCTTTCTTCGATGTCAAACACCTGAACAGGGATACCACCAATGTAAGACCCGGTCAGCGTTTCCTGGTACACAGCAACGGACTGACCATCGAAGTACTGGGTACTTCATTTAATGTAAGAAGCCGCCATGGAAAAACAAAAGTAGGACTGGTAACAGGTAAAATACAGGTAGGGTTCAAAGAAGGACCAGCTGCACCCAAAGCAGTGGTCATGTTGCCTGGAGATTACATAGAGTATGCAGACAATCATTTATTGCTAACCAAAAAAATAAACAAACCAGAATCGATCAGACGTTGGATACAGGTACCACTGACGTTTACCGATGCCACTTTAGGAGAAATAATAGAGACACTACAGGATAATTACGGTTATACTGTAAAGGTCAGTGAACAATCCATCAAACAGCTAAAGATAGAGGGAGATATTAACGTAGCTAATGTAGAAGAACTATTGACTGTAATTACCACTACGCTCAACGTCAGAATAGAACAGCCTTCAGAGAAGGAATTGATCATCGCTTCAGGAAAGTAAACGGTGTGAAAAACACACGCTTAACGCGGGAATACTAGGACACGTAAAAAAAAATTATGAACATTTTGAACCAAAATCTCGTTTTGGGGCTGCTCTCTTGTGCCCTGCTGCCAGGTATTGCCATATCTGTCAGCGCGCAGACGCCCTCGATGTATGCCATGCGGCAATCTGATAAGATCCCTGTAAAACATGTATCTGCCACTGTGTCCCTTAAAGAAGCTTTAATCAAGCTAAAGAAATTTCAAAATGTCCGTATCGCTTATAAAGAGGGATTACTGGATGGGAAACTCATATCAGCAGAACTAATGGAAAAGGCAGAAAGCATGGAGACGGAAGCGGCTTTACGCCTGCTGTTGTCTGACTTTGCGCTTGCTTATATGCGTGTCAATAAAACACAATATTCTATATATACACCTACCGCATCTACTATCCTCAACGTAAACAGTCTGATGGCTGATAAACTGAAAGGTAAAGTGACAGGTCCTGATGGTTCGCCTGTACCTGGTGCAAGCATCGTGCTGAAAGGTAATTCAAACGTGGCTGCAATGGCCGGTCCTGACGGTAGCTTCGAATTGAACCTCAAAGGCGCTACACCACCGTTCGTACTGGTGATCAGTTCCATGGGCTTTGCAAAGAAAGAAGTAAATGTAACCGATGCGGATGCGCCACTGGCTATCAGTCTGGCGGAATCCAACGAATCATTGTCCGAAGTAGTGGTGACGGCATTGGGTATCAGAAAGGAAAAGAAAGCCCTGGTGTACGCGGTATCTGAAGTAAAAGGTAGCGAATTTACACAGGCACGTGAAGTGAACGTGGCCAACGCATTGAGCGGAAAGATACCAGGTGTGAACGCCACCAGTCTGGCCAGTGGTCCCGGTGGTTCCAGCCGTGTGATCATCCGTGGTAACAGCTCACTGGGTAGTAATAACCAGCCGCTGTATGTGGTGAATGGTATGCCGATCGATAATACGACGCCAGGTGGTGCGCCTACTACCGGTGGTGGTGGCCAGAACGTGGACAGAGGTGATGGTATCGGTGGTATCAACCCGGATGATATCGAGACCATCAGCGTACTGAAAGGCGGTTCTGCTGCTGCACTGTATGGTTCCCGTGCTGCAAATGGCGTGATCGTGATCACTACTAAAAAAGGCCGTGCGCGCAAAGGGATCGGTGTTGATTACAATACGACCATGACACTGGAAGCACCAGCTGTATTGCCTGAGTGGCAGTATGAATATGGTCAGGGTGATAAAGGGCTGAAGCCAACTTCACAGGCAGAAGCGATTACCTACGGCCGCCGTTCATGGGGTACTAAAATGGATGGTACAGAATACATCGCTTTCGATGGGAAAATGCATCCTTATACACCACAGAAAGACAATATCAAAAACTTCTACCGTACCGGCTCTACCTTTACCAATACAGTGGCATTCAACGGTGGTAGTGAAGCAGTAAATTTCCGCTTCTCTCTCTCAAATACCAACAGTAAAGCCATCATCCCAAATTCAAAGTTCGATAAGAAAATTGCGAACCTGAACCTGAACGCTTTCCTGGGTAAAAAACTGAGCATAGAAGCTATAGCGCAATATAATGTGGAGAATGCAACCAACCGTCCCAGTTCCGGGGATGCTACCGGCAACCCCAACTGGGGCGTTTATATGGTGGCCAACACGGTTGATGTACGCTGGATGGACCCGGGTTACGATGAAACCGGTCGTGAGATCCAGTGGAATGAAACGGCCTACGCTTCTAACCCTTATTTTGTTGTCAACAGATTTAAAAACAATGATACCAAAAACCGTTTCATCGGTCAGGCCAGCGTTAAATACGATCTGCTGAAAAATCTTTATGTAAAAGGAACAGTGAGCCGTGACTTTTTTGACTACAACTACATCGGTATCATTCCAACAGGTACCGTGTACACAACCGGCGCAGCAGGTGAATACAGTGAACTGAGAAATTCTGTAGCAGAAACTAACTCAATGGTGACTGCAGGTTATAACACCAAGATCGCAGGTAACATAGGTGTGAATGCTTTACTGGGTGCTAATGCCCGTCGTTTTAATACCAATCAGACGGCGATCGCAGGTACACAGTTTATCATTCCGTTCTTCTACAGCTCTACCAACCTGACCACATCTACTACTACGCCAACAAGAGGTAAGGTAGCGACCAACTCAGTATTCGGTTCCCTGGACCTGGATTATAAATCCATCTTCTTCCTGAACGTTACTGCGCGTCAGGACTGGTTCTCCACACTGAGCCCACTGAGCAACAGCATTCTCTATCCTTCAGTAGGTGGTAGCTTTATCCTCTCTGATGCGGTGAAGATGCCGAAGGCGATCAGCTTTGCAAAACTGCGTGCTTCATGGGCACAGGTAGGTGGTGCGACGCCGGACCCATACATCCTGAATCAGACATATACCATGTTACAGGGAGGTCACCTGGGTCGTCCAGTACAGCAGGTAACACAGTCAAATGCCGTGAACCTGGTAACCAACTCTACCCTGAAACCATTGACCTCTACAACATATGAAGTAGGTGGTGAAGCGCAGTTCCTGAATAACAGATTGGGCATTGACCTGACGTACTACAAAAAACAAACAACAGACGATATCGTAAGCACTGCGATCTCTACCGCCTCTGGTTATAATAATGCTCTCCTGAACGTAGGCAAGCTTTCTAACAGAGGTATCGAATTACTCCTGACAGGTACACCGATCAAACGTAAAAACTTCTCCTGGAACCTGAGCTACAACATGGCTTACAATGAGAGCAAGGTAGAGCAGCTGGCTGCAGGTCTGAATACGCTGCAGATGGCGACAAGCGTAGGTAGCTGGGCATTTGTACACAACACAGTAGGACAGCCCTATGGTATCATCATGGGTTATACCACTGTGCAGAATGAAAAAGGACAGACCGTGTATAACAGTACTTCCGGTTACGAACAGAAGAGTGAACTGAAAGCATTAGGCAGAGGCGTACCGCCGCTGACAATGGGGCTGAGCAATACATTTAACTACAAACGCCTGTCCCTCGACATCCTCGTGGACGGTAAGTTTGGTAATAAAGTATTCTCAGGTACAGATGTATATGCTACCCGTTTCGGTCTGCACAAGAAAACACTGGTAGGCAGAGAGAATGGTATCGAACTGAATGGCGTGGATGAAAAAGGAAATGAATATCACAACACAATCCCGGTAGCCAATCTGCGTCTATACTACGATAACACGAAGAACTACACTGATCACTTCCTGTATGATGGTAGCTTTGTGAAATTACGTCAGGTGGTATTCAGCTATCAGATACCGGTAGCAAAACTGAAGATCGTACAGAGTGCTTCCCTGTCTTTCGTAGCACGTAACCTGCTGATCCTTTACAAGAAGACCGACAACTTTGATCCGGAATCCAGCTATACAAACGGCAACGCACAGGGTTTCGAAGCATTTGGTATGCCTCGTACAAGAAGCTTCGGTGCTAACCTGATGGTGAAATTCTAATCTCTTAAAACTACTACGGATGAAAATGCGCTTTAACTTTCTCATATATACAGCAGTCGCTTCCATGCTGACCTTTCAATCCTGTGATAAAGGATTCGAAGAAATGAACATCAACCCGGATGCATCCACAACCGTACAGCCTGAATATATGTTCAGCAAGGCTTTACTGGACGCCTTTGGTAACAGTTATTTCGCTACCGATGTACTGGCTTGTGGTGGCTCTATGCAGCATTTTGCGACTTATAAAGATGTACCGGGCATAGGTGATAAATATTATTTCCAGCAGGGTACTTATCCTTATGACTATTTCACAACCGGGTATACAACAGCGGTAAATGAAATAGGTACTACCATCAACGCACTGAACCCTGATGTGCCTGCGGATGTTAACAAACATGCGATCGCACGTATCTTCCGTGTGTACATTATGCACCGTCTTACTGACCTGTACGGAGATATTCCTTATTCTGCAGCAGTTAAAGGATATACCGAAAATGATTTCACGCCGGCGTATGATTCACAGGAAGCGATCTACAACGATATGCTGAAAGAACTGGACGAGGCAGCTGCGAAACTTAATCCGGCGACAGCCACCTTCGGTGCAGGTGACTTCATCTATTCCGGTGATGTGACAAGATGGAAGAAATTCGCTTACTCCCTGATGTTACGTCTGGGTATGCGTATCTCGAAAAAATCTCCTGCGGTAGCACAGACATGGGTGAAGAAAGCGATCGATGGTGGTGTGATCACCACAGATGCAGATATCGCTACGATGAAATATGTAGATGGATCACAGGCGATCAACCGTAATCCGGCAGCTGCCAGTATGTTGTCTAATGACTACGCAGTAGCGAATGGTAACAGCAACACAGAAGGTGGTAAACTGGCACAGACTTTCATTGATGTACTGAAAACAAATAAAGACCCCCGTCTGAATGTGATAGCGATCGTATGGAACGCAGGTAAAGCAGATACCAGTTCCGCTTTACAGAAAGGGATGCCGAATGGCCTGTTGAATAAACCTTCAGATTTCACCAGCTATTCCGAGCCCAATCCGGCTACTATTTTACAATATAATGCACCGTTTATCATCATTAGTGCTGCTGAGGTAAATCTGTTGCTGGCAGAAGCTGCTATAGCAGGATGGTGGGAAGGAAATGCAGCTACTGCTTTCTCTAATGCGATCGGCGCATCCATGCGTAACTGGTCATTGTTTGGTAGCGGAGGTGTGATAGCACCAGAAAGAATTACGGCATATCAGGCGGCGCATCCGCTGACCGGAAGTACAGAGGCAATGAAGGCAATGATCGGTCAGGAGAAATGGGTGGCCTTGTTCCTGGATGAACAGGAGATACATGCTAACTGGCGTCGTACAGGTTATCCTGCACTGACACCGGTGAATGTAGCTGGTAATACGACCGGAGGCACTATTCCACGTCGCTTGCTGTATCCTCCTTCTGAAGAAAGTGTGAACAGTGAGAGCCTGGCTGAGGCAATCGGCCGTCAGGGAGCGAATCTTATGACAACCCGCGTATGGTGGGATAAAAATAACTAATACCGAAATCATGCAAAACCAGAGAAGATCCGTATTAAAGAAGATGGCAGCCACACTGGCTGGTATAACAGGTATCAACGCAATCGCAAAAGCAGCCGCTCCGGCATTACCTGACAGCACGCCACAGGGCGAAATTGTATATGACCAGGACGTACCGTTGTTCTCCAGCTTCAGAGTACATGGCAACATGGTATTCGTAGCCGGTATCGGCGCTCACTTTGAAGGTGATATCAAAGCGCATACGGACCACGTACTGAAGGAAATGGAGAAAGTGCTGATAAAGGCAGGTTCTTCGATGAACAAGGTCCTGAAAGTAAGCGTGTTCCTGCACGATCTGAATGACTATAAAGCAATGAACGAAGTATATAAAGGACGTTTCGGTAGTAACCCTCCGGTACGCACGACAGTAGCTGTTTATGGTGGCGTACCGGGCGATTCTCTCGTAGAGATGGATTGCATCGCTACCCTCTAAAGGAACGCTTTTCTTTACTCTTTTCTTTTTACATATGAAACGCAGAGACTTATTGAAAAATATGTCTGCAATACCCGTATTCGGTGCATTTGCAGGCAGCGCTAAACTATTGCCCTTAACTGAAACATCAGCAGAAGCGGCAGCAGGAGCAAAAGACTATTTCAAAGAACTGGGTATACGCACGTTTATCAATGCGGCCGGTACATATACCTTCATGACAGGTTCCCTGATGCGGGACGAAGTAATGAGCGCTATCAATTACGCATCCAAAGAATATGTGCTGCTGGATGAGCTGCAGGATAAAGTGGGACAGCGTATCGCAAAACTGCTCCGTTGTGAATATGCAACGGTTACCTCCGGAGCAGCAGCAGCCATGACACTGGGAGCCGCAGGCGTCCTGACCGGTATGGACGAGAAGAAGGTAGCGCAACTGCCCTTCCTGGAAGGTACTGGTATGAAGACGGAAGTCATCATGCAGAAAGCGCACGACATAGCCTATGCACATGCTTTGAAGAATGTCGGTCTGAAAGTGATCTACATTGAAACAAAAGAAGAACTGGAAAAGACGATCAGTGATAAGACCGCTTTGATGTATTTCCTGAACGCTAACAACTTTGACGGTAAGATACAGGTGGAAGAATACCTGAAGATCGCACAGGCGCATGGTATCCCGACTATGATCGATTGTGCGGCAGATGTGCCTCCTGTGGAAAACCTGTTCAGGTATACCGCTATGGGTTATGACCTGGTATGTTTCTCCGGTGGTAAAGGTATCAGAGGTCCGCAGAGTGCCGGCCTGCTTTTGGGCAGAAAGAAATACATTGAAGCAGGAAGGCTCAGTGCACCACCGCGTGGTAATACCATCGGGAGAGGCTTGAAGGTGAATAAAGAAGAGATCCTGGGTATGCTCGTGGCGCTGGAAACGTACCTGGGTACGGATCATGACAAAGAGTGGAAGATGTGGGAAGCGCAGATCAAGCTGATCAGCGATGCGGTGAAGTCTGTGTCTGGTGTTGAAACGAAGGTAGTTGTGCCGCCGATAGCGAATCATATTCCGACATTACATATCTCCTGGGATCCTAAGAAGATACCGGCAACAGCCGCGGAGGTGAGGGAAAAGCTGCGTAGTGGTAATCCTTCCATAGAGGTAGCCGATGGCGCGAACCAGCATACTTTCAATGTAACGACCTGGATGCTGGTGCCGGGACAGGAAAAAATAGTAGCAACACAACTAAAAAAAGTACTGACAGAAAAAGCATTGTCAGAAGCGCATGGTTGATAAATGGTGTGTTTAGTCACCTACAGGATCAAGCAGGGCTGGTAATGTTAAGCTCGTATTTACCGGCTCTGCCCTGTTTTTAACTTGTATTCTTTCACGGTGAGTATATACGGAAACCACTCTCCACTCAGGTCTCAACATTAAAAAGTAATTAGATGAAGCGCATTATCCAATACCTGGTACTCCTGGTATCAGGGAGCCTTTTATTTGTCAATGCCCACGCGCAGCAATACACCTTGCTGATCAAAGGCGGGCGTGTTCTTGATCCGAAGAATGGTATCGATGCAGTGATGGATATTGCATTGTTAAATGATACGATCGCAAAGGTAGCGGCGAATATTGATGTTACTACTGCGAAGAAAGTGATCGACGCAAAAGGATTGTACGTTACGCCTGGTCTGATAGATATTCACACACATAACTTTATTGGTACTACACCTAACCGATATCTGAATAACAGTTACGATGCGATCGCACCAGATGGTTTTACCTTCCGTTGTGGCGTTACGACAGTGGTAGATGCAGGCAGTTCCGGCTGGCGCAATTTTGAGCAGTTCCTGAATCAGACCATCATGCATTCCAAAACCCGTGTGCTGGCATTTATCAACATTGTAGGCGGTGGTATGCAGGGCGGTCCCTATGAACAGGACCTCTCCGATATGGACGGTAAGATGACGGCCCTGACGATACGCCGTTTTAAACAGTGGGTAGTAGGCGTAAAAGTAGCCCATTATGAGGGTGCTGAGTGGGCGCCGGTAGATCGTGCTGTTGAAGCAGGTAAAGTGACAGGAACGCCTGTAATGATCGATTTCGGGGGCAGTAACCCGCCCTTGTCACTGGAAGAGCTCTTTATGCAGCACCTGCGTCCCGGCGATATTTTTACGCATGCCTATGCAAAGGTAAAAGGTCGTATGTCAATCGTGGATGATAATGGTAAGGTCCGTCCCTTCGTATTTGAAGCCCGTAAAAAGGGGATCATATTTGACGTCGGACATGGTGGCACCAGTTTCAGTTATTCACAGGCAGTGCCTGCCTTAAAAGCAGGGTTCTTTCCTAACACGATCAGCACCGATATCCACACCGGTAGTATGAATGGTGATATGAAAGATTTGCTGAACGTAATGTCTAAATTCCTGAACATGGGTATGTCCGTACCTGAACTGGTGAAGGCAACAACATCAGAAGCAGCAAAGGTGATCCATCACGAAGAACTGGGTAGTCTGTCTGAAAATACGATCGCTGATATTGCCCTGCTCCGCGTGGAAAATGGTAAATTCGGTTTTACAGATGCGAACACCCGTATGGAAGGCGACAGTAAATTACTGTGTGAATTAACCGTTCGTGCCGGTAAGATAGTCTATGATCTCAACGGATTGGCTGCACAGCATAAATAACCTCTCTGACTGAATCGTCAGTCGTTTGCAGTCAATTCTTAATTCTTAATTTTTAATTCTTAACTGAATGAAGTTTTTCCACTTCCTCCCATTATTGCTGCTTCCAATTTGTCTGTGTGCGCAGACGGTCCCCAGGGAGGAATTAGTATTCCTGACTGCAGACTGGAAAGGAGAACGTTTCCCTGACGGCAGACCTAAAATACCCGACGCCATCATAGAACAGGCACGTACCGTAAGTCTGGACGATGTATGGACCATACTGGAAGGAGAGGGCTATCACTGTCAGTTTGATGGAGGATGGAAGATGATCTATGATAATAAACCGATTGTCGGACGGGCCGTAACAGCGATGTTTATTCCTGCACGACCTGATGTGGAAGCACATGTGAAGGAGAGAGGACAGCAGAAAGGTTTTAAGGGCAATAGTAATTCCTGGCCGATACAGCAATTAAGCAAGGGCGATGTGTATGTGGCGGATGGCTTTGGGAAGGTCGCAGAGGGCACCCTTATAGGCTCTACACTGGGTAACGCCATCTATGCGCGATCCGGTAACGGAGTGGTATTTGATGCTGCCGCAAGAGACCTGGAAGGGTTGAAAGAAATCGAGGGATTCAATGCACTGGTCAGGGACTGGGACCCTTCTTTTTTGAAGAATGTAATGTTAGCCGGATTGAATGTGCCTGTGCGTATCGGTCGTGCGGTGGTATTACCCGGTGATCTCGTTTTAACTTCCAGTGAAGGGGTCGTATTTGTACCGGCGCATCTTGCAGAAAAGGTGATCGGGATAGCTGCCTTTATCCAGGTAAAGGATAAGTTCAGTTTTGAGATGCTTAAGGCAGGTAAATATACACCCGGTGAGCTCGACAATAACTGGCCGGACGCTATCCGGCAGGCTTTCCTGGAATGGCAGCACAAACAACAGGGATTGAAACCTATGACCCGTCAGGAGCTCGATAAAATGCTGGAGAAGCGGACCTGGTAGTCTGATTAATAATTATGATCGATTAATGTTTCCACTTATGAGTACAATACTTCCCTTTGCCGGGCCTTTCATCATTGTGTTCTGGATCGTACTGGCGGTTATCTGCTCCAGACGGGAACAGACGCGCGGCTTTGTATACACGCTGACCATATTCGCAGCAGTGACGACCGCTATGTATTATCCTCAATACTTTCTGACCGTGGGCGGCTATGACTTGTCGAAGCTGATCACGCCCCTGATACAGATCATCATGTTCGGTATGGGAACAGCGATGAGCTTACGTGATTTTTATGGTGTTATTAAAATGCCGATGGGCGTATTCACGGGAGTGGTATGTCACTTCACCATTATGCCTTTCGTAGGCTGGTTCCTTGCGCATCTGTTCAAGTTCCCGCCGGAGATAGCGGCAGGCGTGGTGCTGATAGGTACCGTACCATGTGGGATGGCTTCCAATGTGATCTCTTACCTGGCGAAAGCCAATCTTGCTTTATCAGTGACCCTGACAGCGGTGTCCACTATGCTGGCGCCTTTTGTGACGCCTTTCCTGATGCGCTGGCTGGCAGGCAGCTATGTGGATATCAGCGTCACCGCCATGATGTGGGATATCTGCAAGATCGTGATACTGCCGGTAGCAGCAGGTTTGGTGTTTAATCATTTCCTGCGCGGTAAACTGAAATGGCTGGATAACATCATGCCGAAGGTCTCTATGTCGGCGATCGCTTTTATAATTGTCATTATTACGGCTAAAGGACGGGAGAGCCTGCTGGATGTCGGCGTATTGCTGATCATTTCTTCGCTGATACATAACCTGTCAGGCTATGCGCTGGGGTATTGGCTTTGCCGGCTGATCAGGATGAATGAACAGGATTGCCGTACGATCGCGATAGAGGTAGGTATGCAGAACGGTGGACTAGCGACTGCTATTGCTAAGAACATGGGTAAGATCGCTACTGTCGGTCTGGCGCCAGCTGTATTTGGTCCGCTGATGAACGTGACCGGTTCTCTGCTGGCATCCTGGTGGCACAGGCATCCGCCGGTGGAAGCGGAGCTGAAAGACAAAGCCGTCCCGCTGGAAACGGAACGGCTTTAGTTTATCACGTATAATGTGCTGTAAACAATGCGTTGCACATTATTTGAGTGGAATATTACATAAAGACAAACGGGAATTACAAGTTAAGTGGCTATCAAGATAATCACAAAATGTGAAAAAACTATTCTTTTAAGGTAATTTTTTACGGTTTTTTTTAATAGGTGACTCACTTTGACCCATAAATTGTATTTTGTTATACAAAACCACGTATATGAACAATCCTAAACACCGTAGGGAATTTCTCAGGCAAATGGCATTGTATACAATGGGAGCAGGCCTTTTGCCTTCTGTCCTGGCCGCCTGCAACAACGGCGCTTCTACCAAGGAAAGCAAAGACAGTACCAACGTAGCCGGAACATCCGGCGCTGCCGCAGCGAAGGAACTGTTCTTTAAGATCTCTCTGGCAGAATGGTCTTTTCATGACGCTTTATTTTCCGGTAAACTGAATCACCTTGACTTTCCGGCCAAAGCAAAGAATGACTTTGGTATCGAGGCAGTTGAGTATGTGAATCAGTTCTTTAAAGACAAAGCAACTGATAAGGCATACCTGGCAGATCTCAAGAAACGTTGTAGCGACAATGGCGTGCGCAGTGTACTTATTATGATCGATGGAGAAGGTGAAATGGGTGATCTGGACGTGAAGAAAAGAGCGAAGGCTGTGGAAAATCACTACAAATGGGTAGAAGCAGCTGAGTTCCTGGGATGTCATGCTATCCGCGTAAACGCAGCGGGAGAAGGCAAACCGGAGGATGTATCCAAAGCGGTGATCGAGTCATTGGCTAAATTATCCGGCTTTGCTAATACACACAATATCAGTGTGATCGTGGAAAACCACGGAGGCAGTTCCTCCAATGGTAAATGGTTATCCAACGTAATGAAACAGGTGAATATGCCGAATTGCGGTACCCTACCCGATTTTGGTAACTTTTGCCTGAACCGTACCAAACCTGTGGATAATACGCCACAGGGCTGGGCAGCTACAAAATGCCTGGAAGAGTATGACCGCTACGAAGGCGTAACTGAATTGATGCCTTTTGCAAAAGGAGTAAGCGCTAAAACGCACGACTTTGATGCAGATGGCAACTGTATCGAAACAGACTATCGTAAGATGCTTAAAATAGTGAAGGACGCCGGTTATACAGGTCATATCGGAATCGAGTATGAAGGCAGCAAACTCTCTGAAGAGGAAGGTGTTCGCAAGACGCTGGAGTTGCTGAAGAAAGTAGGCGCAGAAATCAGCTGACGCCTGAGATGAATTTGGGAAAACGGAGGTATGTCGTATCGATATGCCTCCGTTTTTATTTTAACGAGTTGCCAGGGTACAATAATTGCCTGATTGCTGTTAACTAAATCTGTTTCCCTTGGACCTTCAATCCGGATATCCTTATTCATTGGTCAGATATGGTCTGCCGTTCAACTACCCCCGTCTGGACCGTGATCTCAGTACGGACGTGTTGATAATAGGGGGAGGCATTTCGGGCGCATTAGCGGCCTTTTACCTGACCGAGGCTGGTATACCTGCCACGGTTGTCGATGCGCGCACCATCGGGCTGGGAAGCACCTGTGCAAGCACTTCCCTGCTGCAATATGAGATTGATGTTCCATTGACGGAACTGTCCGAGAAAATAGGAACGAAGAATGCGGTTACTGCCTATCGTCTTTGTTACGAATCGATCTCCGCCCTGGAGAAAATCTGTAAAAAGATAAAGGCGCCCTGGTTTGAACCTAAACAAAGTCTCTTTGTCGCTTCCTATAAGAAAGACCTTGCATTGGCCCGGAAAGAATTCGCTGCACGAAAAGAAGCTGGTTTCGAAGTAGACTACTGGGACGCTGCAATGATCAAAAAGAATATGGGGTTTGAGGCGCCGGGTGCTATTTATTCAGCTGTTGCAGCGCAGACAGATGCTTATATGCTGACCCATTCATTGCATCAGCATAATATCAGTAAAGGGATGGAGGTTTTTGATAAAACCGGTGTTACGGGTATTGGTCACACACGTAATGGCATTACCGCAACTACTTCAGAAGGTTATCATATCAAAGCGAAATATCTGGTCATCGCTACCGGATATGAAGCGTCTCAATACATCAAAGAACCATTGATCGAACTACGTTCCACTTATGCGGTCGTAAGTGAAAGTGTAGCAGGTGAAGACTGCTGCTGGTATAATGACTGTCTGATATGGGAAACGAAAGACCCTTATCTGTATATGCGTCGTACAATGGACAAACGTCTGCTCATCGGTGGACGTGACGAAGCATTTTATAATCCCGCCCGTCGTGATAAACTGATCCATAAAAAAGCCGCTGCGCTTAAACGCGATTTTGAAAAGAAATTCCCGCATATCCCTTTTATACCTGAATTTAAATGGACGGGTACTTTTATTACTACTGCCGACGGACTTCCTTTTATTGGTAATTATCCTGCTATGCCGCGTACGCTTTTTGCGCTGGGTTTTGGTGGGAATGGTATTACGTTCAGCCAGATTGCTGCGAAGATGTTAACGGATATTATTCAGGGGAAAAAAGAGAAGGCGCATGCGATGTTTGCCTTTGGAAGAGGGGAGTAGTGTTTGTCTAAATGCTTTGCCATGGCTCGTTAATGGGCGTAATTGCGTGATTTGTCAGTTTGTTCACTCTTTTTCAAATAATGGTTTTCCTGTTCACTTTTATGCATGTTTGCACTGTGTTGCAAACGTGATGTTGCATGCATTATTTTGCAGTCATGAATTTAGATGCATACCATTGTTCAGTTAATCCAACCACCGGTCTTTATGAGTTTTATAGTGAAGGGCCGAATGGCAAGGTAAAGAAGGTTATAGATTACCAGCATATTGGAAACGACGATAATGATGTAAAAGGGTTTAATCTCTGTTTTGGAGATTGGGATGAGAATGTTCAGGACGTTTGCGATCTACGGGTAACTAATAATAGTGACCGGAAGAAGGTTTTGGCAACAGTTGCTAAAACCGTTATGTTCTTTACTGAAGAAAAGCCTGATGCTATAATTTATGGTGTTGGAAGTACACCCGCACGGACTCGTCTATATCAAATGTCTATCAATTCTCATTGGGAAGAGGTGAATAGGTTCTTTACTGTAAGGGGAAAAATAAATGATAATTGGGAATTATTTAGGCGGAACAAAAATTATGAGGGGTTATTAGTAACCAGAAAATCGATTTTTTAAATCTCATCACTTCAATATTAAATAGAAAAACATGGAATCAATTACATCAAAAAAGAGGAGCAGTAGTATTTACCGAAAATATGGGTTCACTGTAGATTATAATATGAGAGACTACAGAGATGCACCATTTTTTAAAAAGAAATTAGCACAAGCAGAAGCCAATCTTGCAAAATGCCCTTTTCCTGCGGAACTAATTGAACTCGCAAAGAAAAACCGTGAGAACTTACGCAGTGCGTAAGAAAAAGGTGTGGTTTTATGTAAATAAGATAGCCCCAATACAAAGCGATCATCGCAATCATATTATTATGGCTATGAGAAAACATGAATTATTCGCATCATGTGAACAAAAGAAGGTTTTCACTGAATAACATGAACAGTAGATCCGAATAGGCAAGATTATTCAAAAGCACTTTTCTTTAAAGAAATATGGACCTGAATGGCAATCATGGGCAATACCTGGTATTCCTGACATGAGGTCTGCTAAATTGAGTGCCTCATAATCTCTGCAAAAGGAAAAATGCATGCTTTGATATCCCGGTTATCATAGAAAACAAATCATTCCCAACAACCTATATCAAAGCATGCATTTTACCTACCGGTACTAAACCTCAAAACTCGATCATCACCTTATTCTTCTTCACATCAAAACTAAACTTCGCCGTCTCTTTCATATTCTCCAGCACACTCTTCAGAGACATCCCCTGAAACTCACCATTTACACCACCTGCATGCGAAGGATCACCATCAACATAAATCTCTGTACTATACCATTCCTCCAGTTTCCTTACCGCATTCATAAACGGTTCATCATGGAACACCAGCTTATCCTGTAACCAGGTTTCCATATCTACAGGATGGTAGGTCTCTTTTTCCATGAGATCGATCTCCTTGTTTGCCAGCACCATATTTCCCGGAGCTAACAACTCAGGCAGTGTATCCGTTTTGGAATGGTAAGACTTCTTCACTTCCACTTCCCCTTTTAACACATAAGCCGTCGCTCCCTGTTGCGCTTCAAAACAACGGATCTTAAAAGCTGCCGGTGTTTTTGCTGTCATCACCAGGATATTGGTCTTGATGGTCAGTGGGAATGCGGTCGTATCAAAATAAGCCTCCCCATCCAGTAAAAGGGTATGGGTAGTTGGAAAATCCGGCGGTACGAGCAGTTGGGAATGACTGTTCAAAATAACGTTTATACCCCCTGGTAAAGTCACTTTTTTGCGTTCTCCGATGGCGCCCTCATAAGTGGTATATTGTATCCCTGCTTCCTGAAATTCACCTAAAACTGGTTTTTTCCCTTGTTGACAGGCAGACAGGAACGCCCCTGAACAGAGTATAATAAGTACGAAAAAGCCCGCTCCCCGGCGGGTTAAAGAATGCTGCTGATTGGAAGGCACTGGGAATACTGATTTTGATGAAGATATAAAATTAAAGAAAAAAATATAGGAAGGTAGCTTTATTGAGTTTAAATAAGGGTAATTTCTTAGATGATTCATTTAAGAAAGAGAGATTTTCATTAGATGTTTTCAAAACGATTGTAATCGAATTGTTATAGTTGCCAGATCATTTTTGCTGAAACCCCGCTGTACGATAACTTTGCGGCCCATGGAAAAGCAGCTATCATTATCATTCGAGAATACCGCCATAGCTTTTGAATCAAAGACAGACAAAGCATTAAAAAAAGCTGACTTCCTGTTTAGCAATATAGGTAAGCCCTGGCTGGTGAAAGTGGGAGCAGCGGTTACGCCGTTTGCCCTGAAAATCGGATTGCCTATCAAGGGGCTGATCCGTAACACCATCTTCAGCCAGTTCTGCGGGGGCGAAAACCTCCAGGAGGCTGCTGCTACAGCCAGCTCACTGGGTAAGTTCCACGTTGGTGTAGCACTGGATTATGGTGTTGAGGCCATGGAAGGGGAGGAAAACTACGATCATGCAGTACCTGAGTTCGTTCGCGCGATCGAATATGCCGCAGGTAATCCCAACATTCCTTTTATCGCTATTAAAGTGACCGGCTTCGCACGCTTTAGTCTGCTGGAAAAACTGCATGCCAACGAAACCCTTACGCCTGAAGAGGCAGCCGAGTACGCAAGGGTGCGCCAGCGTATCCAGACGATCGCAGCTACTGCCGCTAAACATAAGGTGGGTCTGCTGATCGATGCGGAAGAGTCCTGGATTCAGCAGCCGGTAGATGACCTGACTGACGAATTGATGGCACAGTTCAATAAAACCAACGCCATTGTATATAATACTTTCCAGATGTATCGCCACGACAGACTGGCCTTCCTGAAACGGTCTTTCGAGAAGGCACAGCAGCAGGGCTATCTGCTCGGCGCTAAACTGGTAAGAGGCGCTTATATGGAAAAAGAGCGTAAACGCGCCGAAGAGATGGGGTATCCTTCTCCGATCCAGCCCGATAAAGAAGCAACCGACCGTGACTACAATGCCGCTGTAACGTTCTGTATGGAGCGTCTTGACAAGCTGGCTGTATTTGTCGGTACACATAATGAACAAAGCAGTATGCTGGCTGCTAATCTCTTACACCAGCAGGAACTGCCACACGATCACCAGCATGTTAACTTCTCTCAGCTCCTGGGTATGAGCGACAATATCACTTTTAACCTGGCGCATGCCGGTTATCATGTGTCTAAATACCTGCCTTATGGTCCGGTAAAGGACGTAATGCCGTACCTGCTGCGCCGTGCACAGGAAAATACCTCTATCTCCGGTCAGGTAGGCCGCGAATTAGGCCTTATCCGCAAGGAAAGAAAGCGCAGAGGTATTTAGGAATTTTATCAGACGTTGTAACTTTTCAATATGAAGAGCGTTTCATGACAGTATACACAACTGTTGTGAAACGCTTTTTTATTTCGACCAGGACCATTGCCCTGATGTGGCAACAATGAAGCGCAGGGACATAAATTCATCATCAACTTCCGGATTCCCTTAATAATGAAATAAACATCAATGTTATGAAAAATGCTGTACTGTATATGGCTGCTGCCGTTATGCTGATTTTTGTCGCCTGTAAGAAAGACAAAAATGCCCATCCGGAAGATAACGCCCCTCAACCCAAAAACATCGCTAACCTGCAAGGCGAATGGAAAGCCGTATCCTTTCTGACCGGTAATGGCGGTCCCGTAAGGTGGGAACCTGTCACAGAGCAAAATCACATTGCTTTTTCCTTTAATGGTTTATTTACCTCAACAAATATGATATTTGATACCTATGACCTGGAGATGGTTAGTGGTACTTGGTCCGGCGATACCGTATTAACCCTTTCCAAAGCTGCTCAGCCACAAGGGCAGAATGGTTTTTTTATCATTAACCGGCTGACAAAGGATACCTTAGTCCTGAGCAACGGCTATTGTCTGGATTTTTGCGGGACCAAATATACCCGCGTAAAATAGGGAAAGTAAAATTTCGTTACTTTGTCCCATGGAACAATACCTTAAACTACTCCAACACATTATAGATCAAGGCAGTGTGAAAACAGACCGTACCGGTACAGGTACGACCAGCTGCTTTGGCGCCCAGCTCAGATTTAACTTACAGGAAGGCTTCCCCATGGTCACCACCAAAAAGGTGCACCTGAAATCTATCATATATGAATTATTATGGTTTCTGAACGGTGATACCAATATCAAATACCTGAAAGATCATGGTGTGAGCATCTGGGACGAATGGGCAGATGAAAATGGAGACCTGGGCCCAGTTTATGGTAAACAATGGCGTAGTTGGGAAACCAAAGATGGCAGAGTGATCGATCAGATCACAGATGCGGTAAAAACGATCAAAAATAATCCTGATTCCCGCAGGATCATCGTGAATGCCTGGAACGTAGGCGACCTGCCGGATATGGCATTGAGTCCCTGCCACTGTCTGTTCCAGTTCTATGTAGCAGACGGCCGTCTGAGCTGTCAACTGTATCAGCGTAGTGCAGACGTATTCCTCGGCGTACCTTTCAATATCGCTTCCTACGCGATTCTCACGATGATGATGGCGCAGGTATGTGATCTGGAACCAGGCGATTTTGTACATACTTTCGGAGACGTACACCTTTACAGCAATCATATGGAACAGGCGAAACTGCAACTCAGCCGCCAGCCATTTGAACTGCCTACCCTGAAAATTAATCCGGCAGTAAAAGATATATTCGGCTTCAAATTTGAAGACTTTGAGCTGCTGAATTATCAGCATCACCCTCATATCAAGGCGCCTGTCGCCATATAAGAGGACCGGAGATATCACTTTATTAATTCTAAATGTTTACTGCTTGACACTTTCTATAATCGTTGCGGCTTCTGAAAATAATGTAATAGGGATCAATAATCACCTGCCCTGGCATTTACCTGTTGATATGAAATACTTTAAGGACACAACGATGGGGAAACCTATCGTGATGGGCCGTAAGTCTTTCGAAGAACTGGGCAGAGTATTGCCGGGAAGACCAAATATCATGATCACCCGCCAGAAAGAATATGCTGCTGAAGGACTGCACATCGTGCCTTCCCTGGAAGCAGGTATCGAAAAGGCTAAAACTTTCGGTACAGAAGAGATTTTCGTAACCGGTGGCGGAGAGATTTTCAAAATGGCGCTGTCCCTGGTAGACAGAGTTTACCTGACACGTGTACATGCTACTGTAGAAGGGGATACCTATTTCCCGGAATTCGATCCGACGGGATGGAAACTGGTAAAGAATGAAAGGCATGAAAAAGATGAAAAACATGCACATGCCCTGACCTTCCAGGTATGGGAAAGAGAACACTAAAAGTATTATCATAAAAACGAATGGCCTGACTGTTACAGTCAGGCCATTCGTTTTTATGATATCAGCCGGAAAAGGTTATCTGAAAATAACCGTTCCCAGTCCCTGTGTCAGTTCATTCTCCAGTACTTTCAGGTGCTTGTGCATCTCAATGCACTTGATCTGGTCTTCAAATACCGTCGATCGTTCCATCTCCTGTTGATTCTCCATGATCATCTTACGGATCTTTCTTAAGATCAGGTAATTCGTGGTAGAGATGGTATCCTTCAGGTAAGCATTATCACCATACACTGTATCGATCTCAAACTTGTCTTTCCAGGCAGTACTGAGCTCTGCTTCCTTATCTTCCATGATCGCCACTACAAGTGTAGCCACGTCCTGGTCACTGTGATAGAGGAACCATTTATTATCCGGCAGACTATCCTGGTCATACATCACCTTGTATTCCCGCAATATACGCTTCACCATTTCATTGTCTGCCAGTGATTCAAAATCATATGGCAGGTGGAAAATGTAATCCGCCACTGTACTCTGCTCTTCTTCACTAAAAGGTTTATCGCCAAAACGCAGGAGTATCTTCACTAATTCTCTTTCCTGTTTTTCATCCGGATTGAAGAAGTTAACAGCCGGTTCCCCGCCATTTTCCATCGCCTCCATGGCGGCAATGGCCTCCGGAGACAGGTCGTCATCCATGGCAGGCGCGGTATTGTTATTATTATTGTTCTCCCGGTTGAATTGCTGCTCTTTCTTCTGGAAACGCTCACGGATAAATTTATTGACCAGGTTGATAAGCCCCTGCTCGTCGATCTTTAACAACTGACTGCACTGACGGATATAATCCTGTTGTCTGGTGAAGTCTTCCGTCTTATCGATCTTGGAAATGGTCTCAGCGATATCATTTACCAGCTGTGATTTGCGGCTGCTGTCATTGCCTGCGTCCTGCATGGAGATTTGCAGCTTGAACAGCACGAAATCCTGCTTGTTATTGGCAATAAACTCACGAAAAGCATCTGCACCTATCTTCTGTACATAACTGTCCGGGTCCTCCTTATCGGGGATTAAAACGAGCTTTACGTTCAACCCTTCCTCTATGGCCATGTCGAGCCCTCTTAATGCCGCTTTTACGCCCGCATTATCTCCGTCAAAGAGGATGGTCAGGTTGTTGGTGTATTTCTTAATGAGCCTGAGTTGGTGCTGCGTAAGGGAGGTACCGCTGGAAGCTACCACGTTCTCAATACCTGCCTGATGCAGGGAAACAACGTCCGTATAACCCTCTACGAGCAGACACTCATTCAGTTTGTCGATCGCATGCCGGGCAAAGTAAGTACCATATAGTACCCTGTTTTTAACGTAAATCTCGTTTTCAGGAGAATTGACATACTTCGGTGCACGGTCGTTTTTGACCAGGATACGGGCGCCAAATCCCAATACCTTTCCACTCTGGTTATGGATCGGGAAGATCACACGGCCGCGGTAGTTATCACCAGGTTGCTCGTTCCTGACGGTTACCAGCCCCGTTTTCTGGAGATACTCGAGATTATAGCCCTTGGCAAGGGCCGTTTTGGTAAACGCATCCCAGGTATTCAGACTGTAACCCAGCTGGAACTTGCGGATGGTCTCCTGAGTAAAACCACGTTCTTCGAAGTAACTCAGACCCACATTCTGGCCTTCTTCCGTATTGAAAAGGGTATTGGAAAAGTATTCGCGGGCGAAATTATTGATGATGTAGAGGCTGTCAGCCATCAGCTGCTGCTGTCTGACCTCCGGACTTACCTCTGTTTCTTCGATCGGAACATCATATTTCTGCGCCAGCCAGCGCAGTGCTTCCACATAAGAATACTTCTCATGCTCCATGATGAACTTGATGGCATTCCCGCTCTGTCCGCAACCAAAACACTTGAATATCTCCTTGCTGGGAGTAACAGTGAAGGAAGGGCTCTTCTCATTATGGAACGGACAAAGTCCCAGATAGTTGGCGCCGCGCTTTTTCAGTTTCACGAAATTGCCCACTATCTCCACTATGTCAATCCGGCTGAGTATCTGTTGTATGGTATTCTGTGAAATCAATGGCGTTAAAAATTCAGATAGCAAATTTAAGCAAAATTCACCGGGATGAGCGAATGGCATGGAATCGGTTTGTGCGGGAAAAATTTGGGGTATGCGTGCGGGCTCTTAGTCGGGAAGATGTCTCATAGATGTTCCATAGATGTCTCATATATGAGTTATTCCTATAGATATGAGATATCTATGGAACATCTATGAGACATCTATCTGATACTTATCCCATGTAGTACAAGCACGTATTTCTCATTAACGTCACTCCCTCATATCAGGAGGGAAACTGGCCTAACTGATGGTAAATCAGCCTAAATATTCCCCTGAAAAGTAACATATGGTAAAAAAGTACCTTAATAGGGTAATTTAACATGCCTTTTAAAGAGTAGCATATCCTAATTTCGGTTAACACGTTTTCGAAAACCAAAACAGCACTACCAAGAGGGGACAGATTTGTGTTAACGCATTTTATTAATAACGACCAACGGCTGGCGGCACGCCTGCGCAATAGTGATCATACCGCTTTTGAGGAATTATACGCTACCTACCATCAGCTACTGTACGGTACTGCCTATAAATACCTGAAAAGCGATACGGCTGCTGAAGATGCTGTGCATGAAGCATTCGTAAAGGTCTGGGTACACCGGGAAGAACTCGATCCTGTACAGGGCGTACGCAATTTCCTTTTTAAATGCCTGAAATTTCATGTACTGAACCTTATCAGGGACCACAAACGCAGTCTTTCCAAACAATACGAAATATTATACAATGCCTCCGCTGATCATCGCGATGCAGAATCCACCGTTATCCTGAATGATTACAGAAAAGTGGTGGAACGCGCCGTTGAGAGTTTGTCTGCCCAGAAGAAAAAGATTTTCCGTCTTCGCTCCTATGAAGGACTGAGTAATGAAGAAGTTGCGGAAAAACTGGGTTTGTCCATCAATACCGTCAAATTTCAATATGCCCAGGCCAGCAAAGCCCTGCGCCACGTCCTCAAGATCATGATGAGTACCTTCTTCTGCCTGGTCCTTCTCCTTGCTATCTTTTTTTAATTTTTTTTCTGCCGGTATAATACTTTTCATTTTCCCAGGTGTAGTATTATACAGAACGTAACTATTTACTCGTTGATTTTATCACTGTAATCCACATTATGGAGCTATTCGACCAAAGTCTGCTACATAAGTATGAACATAACCAGTGTACTCCCGAAGAATGCGAAAGAGTACTGGAATGGTTTACCACGCCCGAAGGACGGGAATATCTGGAAACTGCCATGACGCAGGAACTGGATGGTGAAAAACCAGACATGCTTATGTCTGCATCACAGGCGGCAGACCTTTACCAGCGCATACTGGATACTACAGGTCAGGAACAGTTACGGCATCGCCGGAACCGCCGGTTTACAGGTCTCAAAGTGGCTGCCATGTTATCGGGCTCGATCCTGCTCGTTTATGGCGGATGGAGAATGTTCGGTAGTCATCGCGCTACTGTTTTTCAAACAGCTTACGGAGAAGTACGTACTGTCGTATTGCCCGATCAGTCGGTCGTGACACTGAATGGCAACAGTACCTTGCGCTATGCCGGCAAATGGGACGGTAACAGCAATCGCGAAGTATGGGTAGAGGGAGAGGCTTTTTTCTCCATCAAACCATCTACAGTGCCCCGCTCATTCATGGTACACACCGCCAGTAAAATGGATGTGGAAGTACTGGGCACCAGCTTTAATCTCGTTGATCGTCATGGTCGTATGCAGGTTGTGCTGAACAGCGGAAAGGTAAAGCTGCACAGCAGTAGAACACCGGAAGAAGCGATCATTATGCAACCGGGAGATCTTGTTGAATACAAAGAACAGGTGCGCACAAAAGTCAGGAAGAACACCAATGCACAGAGTTATTCATCCTGGAAAACTAACAATCTTCATTTTGAGAACGCCAGCTTCGCAGAACTGGCGCAATTGTTAGAAGACACCTATGGCGTAACTGTAGAGATCAAAGATTCTGCTTTGTTACAGCAACAATTCACAGGGACTGTACCGGGACAACAGATCGACATGTTGCTGGAAGGGCTTTCGCAACTATTTCACCTGAAGGTGAGCCATGTTGACAACAGTGTCATTATTGAGAAGGAAAACTAAATAGTAAAAACAAAATGCAGTAAAAACTGCTGGCTGGTGTACAACGGCAGGCAGTGACCGCAGCAGAGGTAATCACTCAAATTTAAATCTCATGAACAAGTTCATTAGTGCCTTTATGGCTGCTATGGGCATGGCATGCTATTGCCATATGCCAGCAGAAGGGCAGGACCTGGCCTCGCTGGGAAAACCCCTACGCCCTCTTGAAAGATCACAGACTAAGTCATTGAAAAATGTGCTGGATGGGCTTGAAGTAAAATATAATGTGCACTTCATGTACAAAAGCAATCTTGCAAAATTGCAGTTGTCACATGTGGAAAACACAAAACGTTCTTCCCTGGAAGAAGAACTGAAAAATATTACCGGTCCGAATAAGCTTCGTTATAAGAAGATGGGTGATAGTTTCTATATCGTATTTTCTGAGGATGATGAGCCAGCAGAAGCACCAGTCCCCGCTGGTGAAAATACGCCCGCTCAGCTGGCGGAAACATTAGCTGTAGCAGCTTCGGCAGCGATTCCTGTAAAAGGTACCGTAACCGATGATAAAGGACAACCAATACCAGGTGCGACCGTACTCGTAAAAGGTACTTCCAATGGTACAACTACTGGTGCTGATGGTTCCTGGTCTTTACAGGTACCTGATGAAAATGCGGTACTGGAATTTTCCTTTATTGGTTATACCAAACAGGAATTGAAAGTAGGCAGCCGTAATTCTTTTAGTGTAAAACTGACAGCTGATGTCACCGCTATGAATGAAGTGGTGGTGGTGGCCTATGGTACGCAAAAGAAAATAAATGTCACCGGCGCTATTGCTGCTGTGGATGGGAAAGACCTGAACTGGAAACCTGTAGGGCAGGTATCTTCTGCACTCCAGGGTGTTGCTTCCGGTGTAACGGTTACTACTACCAGTGGTCAGCCGGGCGTAGACCAGGGTACAGTACGTATCCGTGGCGTCGGTACGATGAACAGTACAGACCCATTGGTACTGGTAGATGGTGTGCAGATGAACATGAACGATATCGATGCAAATGATATCGCTTCCATGTCCGTACTGAAGGACGCCGCTTCCTCTGCTATCTATGGCGTAAGAGCTGCAAATGGCGTTATCCTGATCACTACCAAAAGAGGTGCTTCCGGTAAACCGAAGATTACTTATTCCAACTACTTCGCATGGCAGACGCCTGCTCGTCTGGCAAAATATGTAGGCGCAAAAGATTTCATGAATCTGGCGAATCTGACCGCATCCAATTCAGGGGGGTCTGCTTCCTACACCGCTGCGCAGATCGCTGCATACGATAATCCCAATCGTGATAATTTCGTAAATCCGGATAACTACTGGCTGGACGCCATCCTTACCGGTAGTGGTTTTCAGCAGGAGCATAGTCTTGGCATCAGTGGTGGTACTGAAGATGTGAAATACCGTTTCTCTACCAACTACTTCGATCAGACAGGTCTGATCAAAAACATGGATTTCAATCGTATCACGGTACGTTTGAATACAGATATCAACGTCTCAAAGAAACTGACCTTCAACGCCGATATCGCTGCACGTCTTGGTGACAGACAGGAGCCACAGGGTGCTTCAGGTTCGGCATGGTATCAGTTCGGACAGGCGGCTATTATTAATCCGCTGTATCCGATCAAATATGCAGACGGCACATGGCCGGTGATCAGAGGTGGACAGAACCCGATCCGCCTGCAGGAAGAAGGTGGCCTGTATCAGTACAAAAGCAATCTGTTTACTGGCAACTTCAAAGCCACTTATAACCTTGTAAAAGGTTTAAAACTGACCGGTCTTACCTCCGTTAACTACCGGTCCGATTATAACAGCACGCGTGAGAAAACACTGATCTATTTCAAAGACCCGGGTACGAACCAGGACCCGCTGCCACTCGGACAAAACTCTGTGAAGAAAGCTTATCAGGGCTATTGGTTCCGTAACTATCAGGGATTGGCTGAATACACCCACAACTTTGGTAAACACAACTTTACTTTATTGGGTGGTGCTTCCCGTCTCACTGAAACTACTGATGATCTCAGCGGCTACAGGGTAAACCTGGCTGGTGGCCTGAATCAGATCGATGCAGGTGAGCAGAACGGACAGATCACAGAAGGTAATGCAGTAGCTTATTCGCTGGTATCGTTCTTCGGCAGACTGAACTACTCTTTTGATGATAAATACCTGTTTGAAGCCAACCTCCGTCGTGATGGTTCTTCCCGCTTCTCCGACGGACAGAAATGGGGTATATTCCCATCTTTCTCTGCAGGATGGCGTATCTCCGGTGAAGAATTCATGAAAGAAGTATCCTTCATCAATAACCTGAAACTGCGTGGTTCATGGGGTAAACTGGGTAATGACGTGATCCTTGACAGAGACAAACTGACGACTAACTACCCTTACCAGTCACAATATTATTACAATAGCTATCCTTTCGGTGGTGTACTGAAACCAGCTGCTGGTATTACGATCTATCCTAACTCCGGACTGACATGGGAAACCACCGTGATGACCGACGTAGGTGTTGATGGTACGATCTTCAAAAACCTGGATTTCACCTTTGACTATTATGTGAAGAACACCAATGATATCCTGTTGTTCCTGCCGATCGCTCCTTCTATTGGTCTGGACCCTTCCGCACAGAATGCAGGTAAAGTGAGAAACAAAGGATGGGAAATCGCACTGAACTACCGCGGTAAGATCGGTGAACTGAACTACAATGTAGGCGCTAACTTATCAGATGTACGTAACAGGATCATTGATATTAAGAATACAGACGCTATTTCAAGGGACAATAACTACATCTACACAGGACTTGTAACCGGTAATTCTATTGGTAGCTTCTATGGCTACCAGGTAGAAGGTATCTTCCAGAATGCGCCACAGGTAGCAGGACATGCGACACAGCCATTCCCGACCACCGGTGCAGGTGATCTTATCTACAAAGACCAGAACGGTGACAAGCAGGTAAAAGAAGGTGCTGTCGATAAGGGTGGCGACATGGTATACCTGGGTAGTAATATTCCAAGATATACTTATGGTATTAATCTGGGGGCAGACTATAAGAATTTCGATTTTACCGCTTTCTTCCAGGGAGTAGGTAAAGTGGATATCCACACCTTACCAATAGAAAGAGCACCAACCAATACCGATGGTAACTTCAGAGAAGAACACCTGAACAGTTGGACGCCAGCTAATACCGGTGCTGATTTCCCAAGATTGGTAAGCACGCTGCAAAACTATCAGTCTTCTTCTTACTGGGTAAAAAGCGGCGCGTACGTACGTCTGAAAAGTGTGCAACTGGGTTATACACTGCCTTCTAACCTCATGAAACGCGCAGGCTTTGACAGATGCCGTTTGTATGTGAGTGGCCAGAACCTGCTGACCTTCTCTTCACTTGCAAGTGATATTGATCCGGAATCTCCGAATGATAGCAGGTACTACCCGCAGGTGAAGACATTCACTTTTGGATTAAATGTGCAATTCTAAACTAAGCAGCCATGAAGAAATTATCAATAATACTCGCACTGGCAGGTCTGGCATCGGTGTCAGCCTGTAAAAAAGTACTGGATGAACAGCCGCAGGATGCTGTCAGCCGGGAAACGTTTTGGTTGACAGAAGACGATGCGGTCAACGCAGTTAATAACTGCTACCGTCGTCTGGGAGATGTGGATAACCGCATGTTTATTTCCTGTGTTACAGATGATAGCTATGCCTGGAGTAACTGGCCCAGTGATGCGATCTATGTCGGAAATGGTAGTGCTTCTATCAGTACCGGCATGTTCGACAACTTCTGGAGCAATTTTTATAAGATGATCGCTTCCTGCAATGATGTATTGGAAAACATCGACAGGGATAAAGCATTATCTGAAACAATGCTGGTCCGTCTGAAAGGAGAGGCCCGCTTTATCAGAGCGTATGCCTATCAGCAGCTCATCGGACTGTACGGAGATGTGGTGTTAAGAACTACTATTCCGCCTACCAGCGAGTTTGTGATGAAGCGCACGCCCCGTGCAGAAGTCGCTGCATTTATCGTAAAAGAGCTTGATGAGATCAGTGCTGATTTACCTGTGTCATACGAGTCAGGCGATGAAGGACGTGCAACCCGTGGTGCTGCGCTGGCCCTGAAATCCCGTGTATTGCTCTATGAAGGACAATATGCTGAAGCGGCTACAGCTGCGCAGGCAGCTATGACTCTGGGTGCTTACACCATCGATCCTAACTATCTGAGTCTTTTCGATGGTACCAATAAAAACAGCAAAGAGATCATTTTCTCTGCCCGTTATGTGAAAAATACACAGCCTAATGCCATGGCGACATGGGTAGGCGGACCTTCACTGGGTGGCTGGTCTGAGATCACACCGCTGCAATCTCTGGTAGATGCATACGAGTGTACAGATGGTCTGACAATAGACAAATCAACTACCTACGACCCGGCACATCCGTTTGATAACCGTGATCCACGTCTGAAAATGACAGTGGTGGTGCCAGGTGTACAGGTGAATGGCGTAACGATCGATGTGACCAAGGTGAATAGTCTCGATGCACTAGGTAAAGGGAACGCTTCTTTCACCGGTTATTATTATAAAAAATATATCCCCCGCGATATCCAGGGTAACTGGGATAATAACTCCTATAATGACGTGGTGTTAATGCGTTATGCAGAAGTATTGCTCAATTATGCAGAAGCTAAAATTGAGGCGAACCAGATCGATCAGTCCGTATACGATGCGATCAATCAGGTAAGACAAAGAGCTGACGTAATGATGCCCTTGCTGACGACAACCAATGCGAACGGACAGGTAGCACTTCGGGAAGCGGTAAGAAGAGAAAGAAGAGTGGAGTTCCCGGTAGAGGATAACCGCCTGTTTGATATTCGTCGCTGGAAGATCGCAGAAACGGTGATGAAAGGACCTGCATATGGTATCCTGAATAACTTCGATCCGAACAGAACGGATGATTATGGCAAACATGTGCTGGCGGAACAGCGTAGTTTCCAGGTGCCACGCGATTATCTGTGGCCGGTGCCACAACGTGAGGTATCCCTGAATGCTGCAGTATTGCCTAATAATCCGGGCTGGTAAAAATAGTGGCCGTTTCTGGCGGAAGGAACGGTTATGTTCAGAGAATGGAGGCCGTTCGTCTTATGACGAACGGCTTTTCTATTGGTATCGGGGGCCTTAACTTTTTTTTAACCCTTTGCGTGTAACTTCCGGTTATCTTTGTCCGCTTAATTGTAAAATACCTATAATGGCCCGCCTATTACTGACCTATGTACTGTTAATTACCTGTTTTTTGTTGGGGGGATGTTTTGATGATCGCTGGGAACGTGGTTACATCGATGCTTATGTACCCGTATACAGCAACAATCCGACCCTGCGACAGATCAGTTATCTTCCGGCCCGTGCATTCCGTACCCCTGGTAAGTTGTACACTTATGATGTGTATGTATTCCAGGAAGAAGCTGATTCCGGATTACATATTATCTCTTACCAGGACCCTGCGCATCCGGTTAAAACTGCTTTCCTGCGCATTCCCGGGTTTAAAAAAGCTTTGATAGAGGGGGATTACCTGTATGCAGATAACTACAATGATCTGGTGATCGTTCCGCTGAAAGAACTGCCTTCCCTTACGCATGTGGGCCGTGTACCCGGCGCCTGGTCGCGCAAGGATTTCCCGCCTTTCCGTAGTGCATATTTCGAGTGTCCCGACCCTTCAAAGGGCACCGTGATCGGATGGACACTGACGAAAGTAGACAATCCGAAATGCCGCACGAACTACGCTTATTACGATGACTTTGGTGAAGCCAGACCTGATCCGAATGCAGGCATCGTGGCCAATGACAAAAATCTCTATTTCGCAGATAACCTTGACCTGGTATCTTATTCTATCGAACAACCACTTGCGCCTGTGTTTAAGACAAGGTATCAGACGGGTAACTTCATGGATAGCCTCTGTGTGATCGGCAATAAGCTGATAGCGACGAATGTTAAAGGCGGCAACGGTTCCTGGTATGATATCACAGATCCGACGCAGGTCGTATTTAAAAACTATCTGGACGCTTTTGGTTCCTGTCATTTGTTTTTACCTACGAGTAATTATATCTATGCCATCTCGAACCCACTCAGAAGAGATTGTTATCCACAGACTTCCGTGCTAACAGCATATGCAATAGAGGATGGTTATAATCTCAAGGCGATGAACTCATTTCCTTTTGATACGACTTATGCATTGGCCTTATCAGGCACTAATCTTTATGCAGCAACAAACAAGGGCGTTAGTATACTGGATGTTTCAGCAGCACCGGCATTGAGCCGTCTGGTAGATAAAGCGGCTGTCCCTTATACAGACGTGGTGATCAGAGGAACGGAATTGTTCTGTCGTGGCAAAGCTACACTGGACTGTTACGACATATCTTCTCCGGCCGCTATTAAGCTCATCTCAAAACTTGTTTATTAATGAAACACCTATACACAGTATTTGTCTGTCTGTTAATGACGGTACCCGCCCTGGCGCAACATAAACCCAAACCTGATGAAAAGAATGGTGAACCCGGAATCACTACACATCTTGTGTCTTATGCACATAGAAAACATAATGATGCAAAAGCGGAAAAGAAGGCCCGGCCCCTGCCTGATTCTATTCTGACCGGATGGAGAGTGAGCAGCAATCTGCTGACCCTGCACCATCCTGATGGAGGTATCTCAGCAGCAATTGAATACCGTTTTCGTCCATCGTGGGGCGTGTTGTTAGAAGGTGGATGGATCTTCATCGATGAAAAGAAATTATACAACATGCGGGGAAAGTTCACCCCGAAAGCCAAAGGCTACTATGTGCGTCCGGAGATCAGGTATTATATGCCGGGAAGACATGGGAAGTACCGTTTGTTCTTTAGTCAGGATTTCTTTTACAGGAAGGTCAGTTTCTATGAAGAACGTATCGAAAGGATCAATGCCGACCCTACCGGTGGAATGTATAACTATGAGAAGTTATCTACTTATGGAAAGACCAAGGAAACTTTTGGTACAGATACCAAATTCGGTTTCCAGACATACTTTGGTAATGACCACAGGGTGATGTTCGAAGTATATGTTGGACTGGGCGTTAAGTACAGGAAATTTACCTATGACAGGCCGGTGCCTGTTAATAGTTATGTAGAAGACAGGAATTACAATTTTGATGATGCGCCTGACAGGAATAATATATGGGACGGCGCTTTTCCTGTGGGGCTGAAATTAGGCTACCGCTTCTGATCAAACATTCCGATAAAAACACCCCCTTATGAAAAAACATGTACTGCTAGCAATTTCTATACTGTTTATCTCCGGCGTTACAATGGCGCAGGAGGAAAAGAAGGCTGTTGAAAAAAAGATGCCCAGCCGGAAAGGTCTGATATTGAATACTACGCTTAGCTCACTGACAGAGCCGGAAGGCGGTCCTGCGCTGGGACTGGAATACCGTTTGTCTAAGAGTGTCGCGATCGGTGTGGACGCTACGGCTATTTTATACACTTTGCCTGAAACCTATGAAGGGGACAACGATCGACGGGGGTTTCGCATCCGGCCTGAGATAAAGATTTTCCCTTCCTGGTGGAGCAACCAGCACCGCAGTTTTTATCTGAGTCTGATGGGGACATATAAACAAACCAGTTACGAAGATATTCACTACCGGATGCCGGATGCAGTCGAATATCTGGTAAAATATAAAAAACGGGTTTACGCCGGGTCTGCCAATCTGGGTTTACAGCGTTATTTCGGTGAAGAAGGACGTTTCATAATGGATATGTACGTAGGTGTCGGATTACGGCATCGTCGTACTACACCGGACGATTCGTATTATTACCGGTCCTGGACAACGCCCTTTTTCCGTATTGATGAAGATGGATTCAATCCGCAGTTCGCATTTGGGTTTAAGCTGGGCTACCGTTTCTGAAATTCCGTTATATTTGGTGAAAACCAAACAATCTTAACAGCCCCGCCACCTGGCGAGACTTAAATTTCTACGGATGAAAGAAGTATTTATAGTTTCAGCAGTGCGTACCCCCATTGGTTCTTTTAACGGCGCACTGTCAGCCCTGTCTGCGACACAATTAGGATCGATCGTTATGAAAGCGGCACTTGAAAAAGCGGGTGTACCGGCAACTGCGGTCAATGAAGTATACATGGGTAATGTGCTCAGTGCTAACCTGGGGCAGGCTCCTGCCAATCAGGCGAGTATTCACGCAGGCATTCCAAACAATGTACCTTGTACTACTGTCAATAAAGTCTGTGCTTCTGGTATGAAAGCCATTATGTTAGGTGCGCAAAGCATTCTCTCCGGAGATAATGATGTAGTGGTAGCCGGTGGTATGGAAAGCATGAGCAACGTGCCTTACTATCTGGATAAAGCCCGTAACGGCTACAGACTGGGCCATGGCGCTGTGACTGATGGCATCATCAGAGACGGTCTGTGGGACCCTTATAAAGATTTTCACATGGGCAATGCAGCGGAGCTTTGTGTGACAGAATATAAGATCACCCGTGAAGAACAGGATGCCTACGCTATCCAGAGTTATAAAAGATCAGCCGAGGCTACCGAAAAGGGATATTTCAAAAACGAGATCATTCCTGTTGAAGTGCCTGGAAAACAGGTGGTTACTGTAGCGGAAGATGAGGATTATAAAAAGGTGAACTTCGATAAAATCCCAACGCTGAAGCCTACTTTCCAGAAAGATGGCACGATCACAGCTGCTAATGCATCTAATCTGAATGATGGTGCAGCTGCGGTATTACTGGTAAGCGGGGAGAAACTGAAAGAGCTGGGTCTGAAGCCATTGGCTAAGATCATCAGTTTTGCGGATGCTTCTCAGGCGCCTGAATGGTTTACCACTACACCGGTAAAAGCGGTGACCAAAGCGCTGGAAAAAGCAAAACTGACCGTAGCGGATATGGACTTTGTGGAAATCAATGAAGCATTCTCCTGCGTACCGATCGCGAATGAACGCGATCTGGGTATTCCGGAGGAAAAAGTAAATGTATGGGGAGGAGCCGTTTCTCTGGGTCATCCGATCGGTTGTAGCGGCGCCCGTATTGTGGTGACGTTGAGTTCTATCCTCAGTCAGCATAACGCCCGTTATGGCGTGGCGGGGATTTGTAATGGGGGAGGGGGAGCGAGTGCGATAGTGATCGAGGCGATAAAGAATTAGGATTTGCTGCCGGCAAAGTGCTGATCAGCAGGATATTGTGGACAGAATAATCAAGTCTGTAAACTCTTTAAGTCTATAATCTTAAGTTTATAAATAATAAAGGCGTCCACCACTGTGAGACGCCTTTACTATTTATATGGTCGAATTAGTTATTGAATATCAATATCTTAATCGTAATGATCGTCACTTTAATTCTTCAGCGAGATCGTGGTATCCAGCTTCTTTCTATTGTCCACTTCATCCACTAAACTGATATACAGCCTCACACTATCCGCTCCGGCTCTCTCTGACTTAAAAGCTGCCGGTTGTCCTTCTGGTTTGATCACATCACCTGAAATCTTCTCAAACAACCAGTATTTATCTTCGATCAGGCTATAGCTTGGATAGCGGGATACGATATCTATGGATTTGGTCTGTATAGCATAATCGTCGTCTATCTGGTAGCGTTTCAGGTCGCCGTCAGACAATAATCCCATACCGGTGATCATGGTAATGATCCGTAACGGGGGAAGCAGGAGCCCGAAGAGCAGCACAAAGGGGAACCCATAAAAAGCACAGAGATAGACCCATTTGCCGGATACTTCTTTGGGCGTCAATCCGTATAAGAGGATACCGGAGCCGGCATATAAAGTGAAAAATACTCTTTCCGTATAGGTGCCTTTGAATCCATAACCGCTGACCAGCAGGAGGATGCACAGGATAGAAAATATACACATAGCCAGGTGAAAATACCAGATCAGACCGGTGATCAGTGGCGCTTTTACCTTTTTGATCTTACATGAGATGGCCGCCAGAAAACAGATACAAAGGACTGTGATCGTAAACATAGGATAGGATATTAACTTATAACAGGCAGTGTTCCCGCTAATATATGCAATATTTTATATATAGTATTTAAAATCTGAAAGGCTTTCCTTCGAAGTTTCCTTTGCTTTTTCAGCAACAAAACAATAATTTTGCCCCTGCCTTAATATAAATGAGGCAATTAACTTTCAAACTTTAAGAGTAACAGCATGCGTCAGATAGCTTTCAGACAAGCCTTACGAGAAGCCATGCAGGAAGAAATGCGCCGTGACGATCGCGTTTTCCTGATGGGAGAGGAAGTAGCAGAATACAACGGAGCCTACAAAGTTAGCCAGGGAATGCTGGATGAGTTTGGCCCTAAGAGAGTAATAGATACTCCCATCGCCGAGCTGGGTTTCACTGCTATCGCTGTTGGTGCAGCACAGAATGGTCTTCGCCCGATCGTTGAATTTATGACCTGGAACTTCGCCGTACTGGCATTGGACCAGATCCTGAATACAGCTTCTAAAATGCTGGCAATGAGTGGTGGACAGGTAGGTTGTCCTATCGTTTTCCGTGGACCTAACGGTTCCGCAGGTCAGCTGGGTGCACAGCACTCCACTGCCTTCGAAAGCTACTATGCGAACATCCCGGGTTTAAAAGTTATATCAGTATCTAACCCATATGATGGTAAAGGTCTCCTGAAAGCAGCTATCCGCGATAACGATCCGGTTGTTTTCATGGAAAGTGAAGTAGGTTATGGCGATATGGGTGATGTTCCTGAAGAAGAATACATCATTGAGATCGGTAAAGCAGATATCAAACGTGCTGGTAAAGACGTAACCATCGTTTCTTTCAACAAAATGATGAAAGTTGCCCTGGCTGCTGCTGAAGAACTGGCAAAAGAAGGTATCGAAGCTGAAGTGATCGACCTGCGTACTATCCGTCCGCTGGATTGGTTCACTATCCTCCAGTCAGTTAAGAAAACTAACCGTCTGGTGATCGTTGAAGAACAGTGGCCATTCGCCAGCGTTTCTTCTGAGATCTCTTACCGTATCCAGAAAGAAGGTTTCGACTACCTGGATGCTCCGATCCGCCGTATCACTGCTGCTGATGCACCAATGCACTATGCGCCGAACCTGGTGAAGGGTTACCTGCCAGACGTTGAACGCACTGTAAAACTGGTGAAAGAAGTAATGTACATGAAGAAGTAAGTAATTACAATAAAAGGAAAGGCCGGCCTGATGATTCAGGCCGGCCTTTCCTTTTTAATTAAGAATTAAGAATTAAAAAATTAAGAATTCCTCCAACCATCTCTTACAAAAGGAAAGAGGCACTTCATTGAAATGCCTCTTTCCTTTTGTTTTTATGATAATCCGCGGCGATCTCCGCAGCATTCCAATTCTTAATTTTTAATTTTTAATTCTTAATTTTTGCGCTCTGATCAGCTTCCAAACAGGTCAGACGACAAATACCTGTCACCTCTGTCACAAATAATACACACCAGCACCCCTTTCTCCAGTTCACCTGAAATCCTTGCTGCTGCTGATACCGCGCCTCCGCTGCTCATTCCACAGAAAATACCTTCATCTTTTGCCAGCCGGCGGGTCATGGCTTTTGCTTCTTCCTCAGAAATATCCATGATACGGTCTACTCTGGAGCGGTCAAATATCTTAGGCAGATAGGCTTCCGGCCATTTCCGGATACCAGGGATCTTACTGCCGTCAGTCGGCTGACAACCAACGATCTGTACATCGTTGTTTTGCTCTTTCAGGTATTTGGATACGCCCATGATCGTACCTGTGGTACCCATTGCGCTGACAAAATGCGTAACGCCATGGTGGGTGTCCCGCCATATTTCCGGACCGGTGGTTTTGTAGTGCATGCCGTAGTTGTCCGGATTGGCGAACTGATTCAGCATGTGATAACCGCCTTTCGCTACCTGCTCATTGGCGTAATCGATGGAGCCTTCCATGGAAGCATCTTTCGGCGTCAGCACTACTTTTGCGCCAAAGGCTTCCATCGTCAGTACCCGTTCTCGGGTAGCGTCTTCCGGCATGACCAGTTCTATTTCCACACCAAACAGGCTGGCGATCATGGCCAGGGCAATACCTGTATTACCACTGGTCGCCTCAATCAGTTTGATACCCGGTTTGATCTCTTCCCTATCCAGTGCGCCCTTGATCATACCATAGGCGGCTCTATCCTTCACACTTCCTCCCGGATTATTTCCTTCCAGCTTTGCATAAATAGTAACGTCCGGATTGGCGCTGATACTCTTAAGCGCCACCATCGGGGTGTTACCAACAAGATCTAATATCGAATGCATTTAATAACTATTTTCTACAATGTTAACACTGCCGTCAGCCCGGTAATAGATGCGGCTAAAGGGGGCAGTACTTTTAATAAGCCATACATTGCCACCGATGATGCTATGGTGTCCTACTACGGTATCGCCACCCAGGATGGTAGCTCCGGCATATATAATGACATGATCTTCAATAGTAGGATGGCGTTTACTGCGGGCCATATCCTTGTCCACGCTGAGCGCCCCCAGGGTGACGCCCTGATATAGCTTGACATTGGAGCCGATAACGGTCGTTTCTCCAATGACAATGCCGGTGCCATGGTCGATGCAGAAATAGGGTGCGATCACCGCTGCAGGGTGTATATCGATGCCGGTACAGCTATGCGCCCGTTCTGTGATCATACGGGGCAACAGCGGTATCTTCAGCTGATGAAGCGCGTGTGCGATACGGTAAAATGCGATAGCGTAGAAGCCGGGATAAGCCCTGATGACCTCATACATGCAGGTGGCGGCAGGATCGCCTTTATAAATGGCTTCTGCGTCTTTCTGTAAGGCGTCATAGATCACAGCTGCCTGGTCCATGAACTGGCGGCTCAGTTCTTCCGCAGCAGCAGGCAATTGTTGTTGCATTGGAGAGAGCAATTGCTGCAGTTCGTTCTGCAGCATGTGTGCGTATTCTTCCAGTAACACAATATCAGAGATCACCTTTCCCGTATACTCCGGGAAAAGCCAGTTTATAAAGTTGTTGGCAAAGTCGTTCACCGCACTGGTAGGAGGATAAGCAGTAGCCGCAGCCAACTGGTGTCTCCGCCTTAATTCTTCTAAAAGTTGTTGCATATCCAAGTGAATTACAGGATTGAGGGAAACGATCATTGAAATTACGTATTAATGTCGAAAGTCCATAAGGACTGTAGACAAATAACCGGGTTTAACAGCATTTGTTATCTTGTCTGGGATCAAGTATTTTGCCGTAATTTTGTTCGTTGTTCACTAAAATAATGATATGGCCAGCATTCTGATAATTGATGATGAGAAAAGCATACGTAAAACGCTATCCGAAATCCTGAGTTATGAAGGGTACAAAGTAGAAGAGGCAGCAGATGGTGCTGAAGGCTTCAAATTGTTCAAGGACAAGCAGTACGACGCTGTACTCTGTGATATAAAAATGCCCAAAATGGATGGGCTGGAATTCCTGGAAAAAGCCAGGGAAATCAATACGGATGTGCCCATTATCATGGTATCAGGTCACGGTAATATCGATACGGCCGTAGAAGCGGTAAAAAAAGGCGCATATGATTATATCTCTAAACCGCCGGATCTCAACAGGTTACTGATCACCCTGCGTAATGCAATGGATAAGACCAACCTTGTGACAGAAACCAAGACCCTGCGCCGTAAAGTGAACAAAACTCAGGAAATGATCGGGACCTCTGCGCCCATCCTGAAAATAAAAGAAACGATCGAAAAGGTAGCGCCAACTGATGCCCGCGTACTGGTAACCGGTGAAAACGGGGTGGGTAAGGAACTAGTAGCCCGCTGGCTCCATGAGCTGAGCAACCGTGCTGCTGGTCCTATCGTGGAAGTGAACTGCGCCGCTATCCCGAGCGAACTGATTGAAAGCGAACTGTTTGGCCATGAAAAAGGTTCCTTTACATCTGCCGTTAAACAGCGTATTGGTAAGTTTGAACAGGCGAGCGGTGGTACACTGTTCCTGGACGAGATTGGCGATATGAGCCTCAGCGCACAGGCGAAAGTACTGAGAGCCCTGCAGGAAGGCAAGATCACCCGCGTAGGCGGTGACAAAGAGATCAGCGTCGATGTACGTGTGGTAGCAGCAACCAATAAGGACCTGCTGAAAGAAGTGGAAGACAAGAACTTCCGTCTGGACCTTTACCATCGTCTGAGCGTGATCCTGATCCATGTACCTTCCCTGAATGAGCGTCGTGAGGATATTCCGGCATTGGTAGAGCATTTTCTGGACAGCGCCTGCCAGGAGTACGGTATGGCAAGAAAATCGATCGATAAGGAAGCCATGAAGGCTTTACAGCAGCATAACTGGTCCGGCAATATCCGTGAACTCGGTAACGTGGTAGCCCGCCTGGTGATCCTTTCCGGAAAGACCATAACGCCGGAAGATGTATATGACTACGTATTGCCAGCAAGAGACAAGAAGAAAGTAAACGCATAATATATAAAGGCTGTTCTGCAAGGGACAGCCTTTGTTTTTCCCCGTCAATTTTTCGTAAACTATCATGGAAAGACACCTGTACCTGCTCAGTGGCATGGGAGCAGACGAAAGAATCTTCAAAAACCTGCATTATCCCGCAGGATATACTGTCCACTACCTTGAGTGGCTGACACCCTCGCCTGAAGAAAGTTTTCCGGAATATGCGGCCCGTATGGCAGAAAGGATCGAACATGAAGACGTGACCCTGATGGGCGTCTCCTTTGGCGGTATGCTGGCTGTGGAAATTGCGCGTCAGCGTCCTGTCAGTAAAGTGATCCTGATCAGTAGCATCAAACAGACCAGTGAAAGACCGCCATACCTGAGTTGGGTGAAGAAAACCGGTTTGCTGGCGTTGCTCCGCCTTCCCGATTCCATCATCTTTACCCGCAGAAAAGGGGTGGTGAAGCTGTTCCTGAATGCGGAGACAGAAGAGGAAATCGCACTGTTGACCGACTATATGAAGAAAACGGCTTATGGCTATCTGCGCTGGGGTATCCGGGTGATCGTGCACTGGTCCAATGACTTTATTCCTTCCTCCATTGTACATATCCATGGTGGCCGGGACAAGGCTTTTCCGCTCCGTTTTATCAAAGCCGATTATACGATCCCGGATGGCGGACATTTCATGGTATATAACCGGGCAGCCGAAATCAGCCGGATATTGAGCAAGGAACTGGTCTGACCCCCTCCCGTACTGCCTTACAGGGAATGAGCAGCTGCAATATCACAACCCTGGCCCATACAGAAAGGCATCGATTTCAAGGGCTTTACATGTAAAAAAGTTTATTAAATCAACCTAATCCACTTATTTTAGCAAAACTTTTGATTACTATTATTTAGCTTGCAGCACACAGTATCTTATATTTGATCTTTAAAATATCTTAAACGAATCTTAATGAACCTGGCTTTTTGGAGAAGAAATAAAGAGGGTCAGCCAAAGAAGAAGAAATCTGCCGTAAGAGAGTGGTTTGATGCTGCGATTTTCGCGATCATCGCTGCTACCTTGATACGCACTTTTATTTTTGAGGCGTACACAATCCCAACCCCATCTATGGAAAAGACCTTACTGGTAAACGACTTTCTGTTTGTCAGCAAGATCAGTTACGGTCCGCGCATCCCTATGACGCCGCTGGCTGTTCCGTTTACCCACCACACGCTGCCATTTACCAAGTACAGCAAGGCTTATTCTGAAGCCGTACAATGGAAATACAGACGTTTGCCAGGCTTCTCAGATGTTGAGCGTTATGATGTTGTTGTATTTAACTTCCCGGAAGGAGATACTGTAGCCCTGGAACAACAGGAACAGAGCTACTATCAGCTGATAAGATATTACGGACGTGATAATGTATGGGAACAGAACCATGTTACTTCCCGTCCTGTCGATAAACGTGAGAACTACATCAAGCGTTGTATGGGGGTACCTGGTGATACCCTGTCCATCAAAGAAGGTGTCGTTTATATCAATGGCGTACAGGCGCCTATTCCACCTGAAAGTGAGCGCCGTTACTGGGTAAAGACCACCGGCGATCCGCTGAACCCGACCCGCCTGGATGAACTGGACATCGATCCGAATCCGGCCGGCGTGTTTGATTCTGCGCTCTTTCGTTATGACCTGACCCCTGGTATGGCTAACATGCTGAGCACATGGCCGGTCGTAAAAGAAGTAAAACCTTATGTAAGAGCAGCTACGCAGGAGATTCAGGTCTTCCCGCATGATACAGCCCACTACAAATGGACAGAACACAACTTCGGTCCGATGTACATTCCGAAGAAAGGCGTAACTGTTCAGATTGACAGCACTAACATCGCTTTCTACGATCGTATCATCAGCGTATACGAAGGCAATAAACTGGAAGCTAAAAATGGCCAGTTCTATATCAATGATAAACCAGCTAATAGCTACACCTTCAAGATGAACTACTACTGGATGATGGGTGATAACCGTGATAACTCACTGGATTCCCGCTTCTGGGGTTTTGTTCCTGAAGACCATATTGTAGGTAAGGCATGGTTGATATGGATGAGCTATGGACATGGCAGCATCCGCTGGAACAGATTGTTCAAAACAATCAAGTAATGACGATTACGAATCAGCTCTGATACACATCGGGTCTTAAAATAATAAAGAAAAAGGCGTTTCATTGAAACGCCTTTTTCTTTATATTACTGCACACGGAGATCTTCGCGACATCCTATTTTTAATTCGTAACTCCTAATTCATCGTTTCACTTATGGACATCCGCAAACACTCTTTCGAATACCATACCTTTTCCGATAGTGCAGCTTTACCCACTGCTGATCTGCGTTTACTGGAAGAAGCCCGTGAAGTGACTGCCCAGGCTTATGCCCCATACTCTAATTTTTATGTAGGTGCTGCTATATTACTGGCCAATGGCATTGTTGTAAGGGGCACGAACCAGGAAAACGCCTCTTTCCCTGCAGGTATCTGTGCAGAGAGGGTGGCCCTTTCTACAGCTGCCTCGCTATACCCCGGGGTACCTATCCTGACGATCGCTGTCAGTTATCATAACCCAAATGGCAGCAATGACGCCCCGATCTCTCCCTGTGGCATCTGCCGGCAGACCCTCCTGGAGTATGAAGGCCGTCAGCAACAGGCTATTAGGATCATTATGGGCGGGCAGACCGGAAAAATATTTGTCATTCCTACAAGCAGACATCTTCTTCCCCTGGCATTCACAGCAGAGGATATGCAATAAATTTACTATATTTGTTGTAGTCCGTACGATGCCCTATGTTGAATATCCGTATCTTATGTCCTTTGTTATGGGCTATCCTATTTGCGCAAGTTGTTATGGCTTTTCCTGGAAATAAATTAAAGAGTCTTTACAAAGAAGGTATCAGTTACCGGCATGCCGGTGAACTGGATGCTGCAAAGAAGTGCTTTAAAGAAATTTTACGTCGTGACAGTGGCTATGCGTCAGCTTATCTGCAGCTGGCAGAAATTGCCGTGCTGGAAGAGGTCTATCCGGAAAGTATTACCTGGTACAAGGAATATCTGCAGCTGGAAGATGACCAGTCTGCTGCCTGGTATGCCATAGGCGTGCTTTATTTCAATACAAAAGACTTTCCCGCTGCCGTCCATGCATTTGAAACAGCCACAAAGAAGGGGCGCCGGCAGGACGCGGATTATTGCCTGACGCTCGGTACGGCATATCTGCATATCAAAGAGACGGTGAAAGGGATACAACATCTGCAGACCTGTCTTGAACTACGTCGGGACGACACCAGGGCTTTACAGGCACTGGCGCATCATTATTATCTTGCGGGTGAATATGTGGCAGCTGTCAATTACTGGGACCGTTTACTAAGGATACAGCCTGAGAATGCATTCGCCATGTTCCTGTTGGGTAAATCGTATATCGGTAAAGGAGAGATCGCGAAAGGAGAGGCCTTGTGTGATAAGGCATTAGCCGTCGTTCAATAATAACCTATTATAAAAAGGGAAAGCGTCCACCATCGGCGGACGCTTTCCCTTTTTATAATAAGCTGGTGATTACATTCTTTCCGGTACATCAATACCCAGTAATTTCATGCTCTTTGCAATGGTAGTTGCGGTCAGCTTGATGATCTGCAAACGCAGTTTCTGCTTTTCAGGTGTTGCTGCTTTCTGTACAGAATAGACAGGTATATTGTCTTTTTTCTCCGCATAGAAAGAGTTGAAGGTCTGTGCCAGCTGATAAGCGTAGTTTGCAATAACAGAAGGGCTCATTTCCTTGGCGGCTTCTTCCAGCACATTATCATACTGTTCGTTAAGTACGATCAGGTCTTTCTCCAGTGGCAACAGGCTGCCCTTATGACAGTAACCTTCCAGTTTATCGAGGTCTGGTGCTACTTCACGCAGAATAGACTTAATACGTGCATGCGCGTATTGTACAAAGGTGCTGGTGAATCCCTGCAGACTGATAGACTCCTTCGGATCGAAGACCATCTTCTTCTTAGGGTCTACACGTAACAGGAAGAATTTAAGACCTCCAAGACCGATCATATTATGTAGTAAGCCCAGTGCATCCTCACTCAAGTCACTGAGTTTACCGGATTCTTTGGTTTGCTCTGCAGCAGTCTCGATCATTTCTACTATCAGGTCATCTGCATCGACAACGGTACCTTCACGGCTTTTCATACGGCCGCTTGGGAGTTCCACCATACCATAAGACAGGTGATAAATACCATCAGCGCAAGGCTCCTGTAATTTCTGGAGGATCAGTTGCAGTACTTTAAAGTGATAGTTCTGCTCATCTGCCACTACATACAGGCTCTGGTCCATCTTGTAGTCAGCGTATTTCAGACGGGCAGTACCAAGGTCCTGCGTCATATATACGGAAGTACCATCACCACGCAGCAACAGCTTTTCATCCAGGCCGTCAGCTGTGAGGTCGATCCATACGGAGTTGTCCTCTTTTTTGAACAGTACGCCTTTTGCCAGTCCTTCTTCTACCAGGTCTTTACCAAGCAGATAGGTCTCACTTTCGTAGTACATTTTGTCAAAGTCAATGCCCAGACTCTTGTAGGTCTGATCAAAGCCTTTGTATACCCAGCTGTTCATCGTTGCCCAGAGCGCCCTTACTTCAGGGTTGCCGGCTTCCCACTGTTGCAGCATGATCTTCGCCTGTTGCATGATCTCTGTCTGCTTGCGTGACAGTTCCTTGATCTCGTCATTCAGCTTATCCAGTTTCTCCTGGTCCGCCTGTACTTCAGGTTTATGGAAAACAGTTACCAGTTTCTCCATGCGTTCTCTATCGGCCCCTTCAAAGTCCTTATAATCATGTTCTAACGCACGTGCGATAATAGGTTCTGTCTGTTCTTTCAGAATAGATTCAAACTTCACGTAGTAGTCGCCCACCAGGTGATCGCCTTTGATGCCGGTTGATTCCGGGGTATCGCCATGGGCAAACAGCTGCCATGCCAGCATGGATTTACAGATGTGAATACCTCTGTCGTTTACCAGATTGGCTTTGATCACTTCATAACCATTGGCTTTCAGGATTTCAGACACGGCATAACCCAGGAAGTTATTACGCAGGTGACCCAGGTGCAAAGGTTTGTTGGTATTGGGAGAAGAGTACTCCACCATTACCTTCTTACCATTGGACGGCTTCTTACCGATATTGCGGTTATTGAAGTGTTGCTGGAGGTATTGCGCCCAGTATTGTTCGTTGATCTGGATATTCAGAAAACCTTTGATCACATTGTATCCTGCCACGAGGTCAGGATTGTGTTCCTGCAGGTATTTACCCAGTCGATCAGCAGTTTCTTCGGGTTTTAAGCGGCTGAATTTAGTGAAAGGGAACACCAGGATGGTGTATTCACCTTCAAATTCAGGTTTCGTAGTATTGATGGCAATGTCCTTTACAGGAATTGTCTGGTCAAAAAGCGCCTTAATTGCTGCGGCAGCAGCAGTTTTTATGGATTGTACAACACTCATGCTGATAAACGGTTAATGCAAAAAGTAACGTCAAAGGTATAAAAAATCTGGCGGGGGAGAGGAAGGAGGCAATAATATAATAAAGAAAAAGGGCCGGCTTTATAAAGCCGGCCCTTTTCGGAGAGATTATCTTTTACGCTTTTTGGAAGACGTATGCTGATGTTTGAACGTGTAGAACATGCCGATCTGTGCGACGGAGTTCTTGTTGTCGTCGATACTGTTCTCGAACACGTTGGTCAGTCCGAACATATAACGGGCAGCGATACCCACACCTACCGGGAACTGGTATCCCAGACCGAAACCCAGTCCGAAATCCACCGCTTTGGTGTTATCACTGATATCTACGGTCACTTTACCGGCATGTGTCTTACCAGAAACCATGAAGCCCAGCTGCGGACCTGCTTCCAGGTAGAATTCCGGCACGATACGGTACTGGAACATTACCGGTATGTTGATGTAGTTCAGGCGATAGGTGATCGTCTGGTTCAGGGGCTCGTACTTTGTGCCCTGGCCTGAAAACAGTAATTCAGGCTGCAGTGACATACTTTCGTTGAAAGCGATGTTAGCAAAGCCGCCTGCGAAAATAGACGGGCGCACTTTTGAGTCGTTAAACTGGGTCAGTTTAGATATGGTCAGACCGCCTTTAACACCAAAAGAAAGTGTCTGGGCATTGGCTGTAAATGCCGTACAAGCCGCCAGCATTACAGAAAGGATGAGTTTTTTCATATTAGTCTCATAGAGAATTTGCCAGGTTGAGCAAAATCTATGCCCATATTTTCTAATATATCGTGAATTCCACCCTTCTGTTTTTCTGTCTGCCTGCAGCTGTCTTGTTGCTGGCGATCGGCTGATTGGCGCCATAGCCTACTGCCTCGATCTTTGATGGATTAGCCCCATGTTCAACAAGGTATTGTTTGACAGATTCAGCCCTGTCTTTGGACAACGCCATATTTTTGATGGCATTACCTACATTGTCGGTATGACCGCCCAGTTTCAGGCTGAAACCTTTGGTCCGCAGCATTTCTGCCACCTTATCCAGTGAAGGGTAGGAGTTGGCTTTGATGCTGGATTTTGCCGTTTCAAATTCCAGGTTCTGGATCGCATCCTTGATCAGGCGGCGGTCATCTTCTGTGATCGTCACTTTCGTAATGATCTGTTTAGGCGTTGTGTCTTTCGGCAATTCACAGCCGCTGCCATCTACTTTGGTGCCGGCAGTCGTACCCGGACATTTATCAAAATAGTCCGATACGCCATCGCCATCGGCATCAGCCATTAACTTATCCACATCAGCGGTGAGTTTAGTGTTGAGCGCACGGGAGGCTTCGAGTTCGGACTGTAAATTGGCCTTCTGTTGTGCCAGTTCATCATACATTACCCTGGCAGGGTTTTGCCAGTTGAGCGATGGCTTAGTTCTTTTACCCAGCGGAAATTCGAGACCTGCGTAGCCGTAAGAGAATTTATCCCTGTTGGGACCATAATTATAACCATCCAGGTTATCCCCATCCACATAGTGCATGGTATAACCCAGGTCGAGGTTAACGGATTCTGAGAGTTTGAACTTCAGACCTGCACCGATCGGTACATAGAATTCTTTAATGATGCCGTCCTTTTTATATTCTACCATATTACCGCCTTCTACCTGAGAACTGATCTTTGGAGAATAGCCTGCCAGGCCACCACCCGCGGATACATATATCTGTACGGCATTCTTTTTATACATCCAGTTAATGGTTGCCACATTGACAACGGCGCTCAGGCCGGCTGACCACTTCAGACTGGTTTCGAATGAGTTAACTTCCCTGTCGGGTGTCTTGTCATTCCCCAACTTGCGGTCATTATTGCCTGCCAGCTTGCCACCTGTATAGTTGGCCTGGATGCCCAGCGAATGTAAGATCTGGTACTTTACGTAAGCGCCATAACCAGCCTGAGCTTTCCATTTCGTGAAATCGTTGCTGCCACCCGTTGGTGCTACCGGGGCCAGCAATCCCCCGTTTACGCCTACGGAAAAGCGGCGATAACCAGGGCCATCAGTAAAAATAGGGCCCGTAACCGAAGTTTGGGCTATACTGCATAAGGGGGTGAAAAGGGCTACCATGCAGGCTGCCCGGAAAAAAGAGGAGTTTTTCATAATTGTTCAGGGTTAGATATAAAATTGAATTGCATTACTCGCCCGGGCATGGTTGGTGCCGTGGGTTACCTTACAAACCTTTTTTCATGAAAATTGTTCAGTTGCCCGGTCGCTTTTGCCAGTATTTGGCGGTTAACTGACATTGGAAACTGACATAATTGCATGACAGCTCCATTGGCATAATCATTGACATTTGCTAGTTCGGAGACAAAAAATCTATCTACAACTACAAGCGAGAATATTTATAATTATGGGAAAGATAATAGGTATTGACTTAGGTACTACCAACTCATGCGTTGCCGTTATGGAAGGTAACGAACCGGTAGTAATTGCCAATGATGAAGGACGCAGAACTACGCCCTCCGTTGTGGGTTTCTTAAAAAATGGTGAAAGAAAGGTAGGTGATCCTGCAAAGCGTCAGGCGATCACTAACCCGGTAAACACTATCATGTCAGTGAAACGTTTCATGGGTCGTCATTTTGACGAATTATCCAATGAAATTCCTCACTGGAGCTACAAAGTAGCACGTGGCGAAAACAACACTACACGTATCGATATTGACGGCAGATTATATACTCCACAGGAAATCTCTGCAATGATCCTTCAGAAAATGAAGAAAACTGCAGAAGATTATCTGGGTCAGGAAGTAACTGAAGCCGTTATCACTGTACCTGCTTACTTCAATGACGCACAGCGTCAGGCTACTAAAGAAGCTGGTGAGATCGCTGGTCTGGCAGTACGCCGTATCATCAATGAGCCAACTGCTGCGGCACTGGCTTATGGTCTGGATAAAAAACATGCTGACAGCAAGATCGCTGTGTTTGACTTAGGTGGTGGTACATTCGATATCTCCGTGCTCGAACTGGGTGATGGCGTATTCGAAGTAAAATCTACCAATGGTGATACACACTTAGGTGGTGATGACTTCGATAAAGTGATCATGGACTGGCTGGCTGAAGAGTTCAAGAAAGACGAAGCGGTTGACCTGCACAAAGACCCAATGGCATGGCAGCGTCTGAAAGAGGCAGCAGAGAAAGCAAAGATCGAACTGTCTTCTTCTCAGGAAACTGAAATCAACCTGCCTTATATCACCGCTGTTGACGGCGTGCCTAAACACCTGGTGAAAAAACTGAGCCGTCCTAAATTCGAGCAGCTGGCAGATAACCTGGTTGAAAGAACACTGGAGCCTTGCCGTAAAGCGCTGAAAGATGCAGGCATGAACCCTTCTGAAATCGACGAAGTGATCCTGGTAGGTGGTTCTACCCGTATCCCTAAGATTCAGGAAGTGGTAGAAAAATTCTTCGGTAAAAAACCGAACAGAAGTGTAAACCCTGATGAAGTAGTAGCGATCGGTGCTGCTATCCAGGGTGGTGTACTGACTGGTGAAGTAAAAGACGTATTGCTGCTGGACGTTACCCCGCTTTCTCTGGGTATCGAAACCATGGGTGGTGTGTTCACTAAACTGATCGAGTCTAACACAACAATTCCAAGCAAAAAATCAGAAACATTCTCTACTGCTGCTGATAACCAGCCAAGTGTTGAGATTCACGTACTGCAGGGTGAGCGTCCTTTAGCAAGCCAGAACCGTACACTGGGTCGCTTCATCCTGGATGGTATCCCACCAGCACCACGCGGTGTACCTCAGGTAGAAGTTATCTTCGATATCGATGCGAACGGTATCCTGCACGTAACTGCAAAAGATAAAGGAACTGGTAAAACACAGAACATCCGTATCGAAGCAGGTAGTGGTCTGAGCAAAGAAGAGATCGAAAAAATGAAGGCAGAAGCGAAAGCGAACGAGTCTTCAGATAAAGAAGCACGCGAAAAGATCGAGAAACTGAACCAGGCAGATAGCCTGATCTTCCAGACTGAAAAACAGCTGAAAGAATACGGTGACAAGATTCCGGCGGATAAGAAGAGCACGATCGAAACTGCGCTGAACAAACTGAAAGAAGCACAGAAGAGCGGTGATGTAGCTCAGGTAGATGCAGCTGTTACAGAAATGAACAATGCATGGACCGCTGCTTCCGAAGAACTGTACAAAGCAACACAGGAAGCACAGGCTAACGGTGGTGCAGGTGCAGAAGGTCAGCCACAAGGTAGCGCTGCCGGCAACGAAGGCGTAACCGATGCTGAATTCGAAGAAGTAAAATAAGCAAATAGCTTAGGGATATTTAGGATAGAGAAGCCGTTCACCTTTTGGTGGACGGCTTCTTGCATTACAGGCAGTCCACAAAAGGAACAGCCGTCCACCAAAGGCGGAACGGCTGTTGAACGGTTGGTTTATGACTATATCAAAAGAAAACACCTATTAATTCAGGATCTCTGATAGCTTGTTCATCAACTCTTCATCTCGTAGACTTTTAGCAATGATCTTACCATCCGGACCGACCAATATATTCCATGGGATACCGCGTACACCATAATATTGTGCAACCTCGTTTTTCCAGCCTTTCAGGTCAGATAACTGCGTCCATGGCATATGATCATCATGGATCGCTTTCTTCCATTTAAAGGCATCCGTATCCAGGGAAATACCTACTACCGTAAATCCTTTGGCTTTGAATGCATCATATGCTTTCAATACATTCGGGTTTTCTCCGCGGCAAGGCCCACACCAGCTGGCCCAGAAATCCACCAGTACGTACTTGCCTTTGAAATCGGCCATAGAGATATTTTTGCCGGTACTGTCTGACTGAGAGAAGTTCGCTACTGCTTCGCCAATGGCTTGTCTTTTTATCACAGGCATCTTTTCTGCTACCACTTTTCCGGTTGGAGTACCCCGTACTACTTCAGGCAGTAACATAAAGAGCGGATTCACTTCTCCATATTCAGGTCCGGACAGGTCCTCCGACATGTCCTTTATCATTTGCAGTGCATACAGGCTATAGAAATTGTTTTGAATGTATTTTTTGACGCGCGCATTATATTCATGCTGTAAGGTCTTCATTTGTGCCTTATATGGACGTTGTGCCTCTTTACTATTCGCAGCGTAATATTTCGTCACTACTTCTGTCTGCTGATCGGTAATTGTCTTTACAGAAGCCTTGAAGAAGTTCGCCTCATCCTGCAAGGCGGAGCCTTTTAGTGTGAATGCTGCCAACGAATCAGCTTTTGCAGAGAATTGCAGGTATCCGATATCCGAATAGAAGCGGAGCATGTGATGACCAGGCAGACTGATCGCCTGTACCGCCTGTGGTTCCTTCATCAAAGCCAGCCAGTTGAACTGTCCGTTATGAATGGGCACAGTATCATGTACCTGCGTATTATCCCTGTTATAGGAGAAGATCATAATACTGTCCTTTAACCCCTTGATATCGCCTTCCATGCGCATATTATAGCCCTTATCAAAGATTTCTATCAGTTTGTTCATCAGTTCCTTATCCCGCAGGTTTTTGCCTACTATAATGCCATTAGGATCGATCAGCACGTTTTGTGGAATTCCCCTGATGCCATACTGTAACGCAGCCATATTGTTCCTGCCTTTCAGGTCTGATACCTGCTGCCAGGGCATGTTATCTTCCTCAATAGCCTTCAGCCATTTCTGGTGCTGGGTAGAGTCATCCAGCGATACGCCCAGTACGGTGAAACCTCGGTCTTTAAAAGCATTGTAGGCCCGCAGGACATTCGGGTTCTCCATGCGGCAAACGCCACACCAGCTGGCCCAGAAATCTACCAGCACATATTTGCCACGAAATGAAGACAGGCTGATCTGGTTCCCTTTTACATCTGACTGTGTAAAATCAGGCGCCGGCGCACCTTCCATTACTCTTCTGACATTGGCGATCTGTGTGGCCAGTTCCTTGCCTTCAGGCGCATTTTTAAGTCTCGGGCTCAGTGCCTCAAACAGCGGCGTTATAAAGTCAGGGTCCATCGCAATACGGCAGTTATTTACGATATCCCAGGAAGCATAAGCATCTGCATTTTCCCTGATCAGATCTGCCAGTTCACTGACGTATTGCTTTTGAGCTACGGCCGTCTCAGCTTTTACGACATCCAGGGTATCCTGATTACCCCGGTTGAAAAAGGACCTGTTACGCAATCTGACGAAGACACCAGCATAACTTTCCCGGAACGCAGAGAACCTGTCCTGTATGGCTGTATTCGGGCTACCGCTAACAATAGCGCTATCCAGGGAACCGGTCGTATTTACTTCCACAGTGCCCGGTTGCAGATAAAAATGCCTGTAACCCGGTTGGTCCTTTAATATCAGTCTGGCGGCCAGCGGTCTTTTAATGTTGCCCTTAAATTTGAAATGTCCGTCTTTCAGAATGACAGAATCTTTTATCCAGTTTTTGCTGTTCAGGTCATAATCAAGATAAAGTACTGCCGGGTATTTATTAGCAACTACCTGTCCTTTTAATGTAAACGGACCTGCTCCAGACTGGGCTTTTGCTGCGAAAGATACTATCAGCAGGGTGATAACAGGGAGTGTATGTTTGAATAAGTGATAACGCATGGTAAACAATTGAATTTTTTAATGATCAGTATCCAGGGTTTTGACTAAGGTTTAAATTGGCATTGATTTGTGCCTGTGGAATGGGATAAAATGCATCAGTTCCCTGCCACATTGTTCCTTTCAGTGTTGACAGTACCTCATCTGCCCGTGTGACAGCAGTATTTGCTATCCCCGGCCATCGTTTCAAGTCAAGCCAGCGCTGTCCCCATTCGCAGAAAAATTCCGTTCTGCGTTCCTTTTCAATGGCTGTTATCAATGAAGGCGCATCTGTTGCTGTTGTTTGTGAGAGGCCTGCTCTTGCTCGCACAATATTGATATCTGCTGCTGCGTCAGTGAAGTGCTGTTGTCTCATCCTGGCTTCCGCACGGATCAGGTATTGTTCTGACAAGCGTAATACCTGCATGTACTCTACTGCGCCGACGCCGGACATGTACCTGTATTTGGCAGGATAAGGGTAATCAACACCACCATAAGTTTTGATGCCTATCCAGTTGTCTTTACGTTTGTCACCGGTTTCGAAAGCGGTATACAGCCCGTCTTTCAGTACAAATTTTGGCGTCGGACTGGCAGCGAATGGTACAAAGTTGTTGGCCAGCCAGGAGCTGGTAATACCATTTACGAATTGTAATATTCCTTCTTCACTATTTGCAAGAAAAACCTGGCTCAGGTCTTCTTTCATACGGAACAAGCCAGGGTTATTGATGACGGTAGTGGCCATGTTTTCCGCCTGCTGCCACTTGCCTCTGTAGAGATATACCCTCGCCAGCAGGGCAGTAGCTGCCCAGGTAGTCGCACGTATCCTTTTGCCGCCATAGAGGTCAAGTGTAGCAGGAAGTACCTGTTGTGCTTCAGTGAGGTCTTTCTCTATCTGATCGTATACAATATTGGCGCTGTCGCGTGGCTGCCTGGTTGTATTATGTACATCTGTAGACATGACCAATGGCGCTGCGCCAAACTCATTTACCAGGTAGAAGTAGCTCAATGCACGCATGAACTTTGCCTCGGCAGTACAGCGTGTTTTATACCCCTCGGGGAGTGGAGAACCACTGAGTCCTGTAATGACCGAATTAGCCGTGAAAATGTTATTATACAAAGTACCCCATAAGGCATCTACATAATAGATTTGTGGCGTCAGGGCATTATTGGTGAAATCATCATAGAAGTTATAAATGTAGCAGTAGGTTTCGTCAGCAGACATACTGTTGAACATACTGGTCGCAGTCCCCATGTCCGTACCCGGATTAGGATTGGCCGCTCTTGAATACATGCCTGTCAGCGCTGCATCTGCTGTGAGCGTATCCAGAAAGACGCTGCTGGTCACCAGCTGATCAGCCGGTGCGTCTATCTCGATCAGCTTTTTACAACTGGTTATAACGGTACCGGCGAGTAGTAAGATGTAGGTATATATAGAAAGCTGTTTTTTCATTCCCGGATGTTTAAAGTGAGCAATGAATACCGGCTGCAATCTGTTTCAGCGGAGGTAATACGGAACCTCCTGTCTCAGGATCAAAGCCGAAATAACTGGTGATGGTAAAGAGATTCTGCGCCCTGATAAAAGCGCCTGCTGACTTCAGTTTGGCAGCTGCTGCCCATGATGCTGGCAATTCGTAGCTGAGATTGACATTTTTCAGGCGTACAAAAGCGGCATTTGAATAAACCCCATCAGAATAGAGGTAATAATTCTGATATGCATTTGCTGCCGGGCCCCCTACTGTAACAGTTGGTTTGAATCCGTCCTTAATGATATCTGCATCCTGGTTGGCCAGTGCGCCAGGGAACCCTCTTGTTGCACCACGGAAGTCCTGTTTCGTCTGCTTGGCGAACTGCATAAAGACATCCAGCTGGAACTTTCCATACCGGAACGTATTACTGAATCCTCCATAAAAGTCAGGGCTGGCGCGGGCAATCATATTATAGTCCCCATTCATGGTCTGATGCAGACCTTGTGTGAATTTGCCATCTTTATTCAGGTCTTCAACGGTCGCTATGCCATCCTTTAGTCCTGTGTAATGAAAGCCATTATCATTGCCGATGGGTTCTCCGACAATAAAAACGTAGGCGTAAGCAGTACTGGACAGTCCTGGAAATGACAGGAGTTTATTGCGCGGAAAGGTGATATTAAAGGAGCTGTTCCAGGAGAATTGCTGCAGACTGACATTGGTCGTCTTCAGTTCGAATTCCCATCCTGAGCTTTGTAATAGCGCAGGCATATTACCAGTATAAGAAGAAAAACCTGATTGGGAAGACAGTGGAATATTCACCAGCTGATTGCCCGTACGACTGGAGAACCAGGAAGCTGTAAACAGGATGTGATCTTTCAGCAGACCTATTTCCAGTGCGATATCCACCTTTCTGCTGGATTCCCATCCGTAATCCGGATTGGCGCTTCGTACCGGATAGATGCCTGCGCCATTATAGGAATAAAAGGTGTTGCCATAGGTGGACAGATAACCATAATCCTGGATTTGGTCATTACCAATGGTGCCATAGCTACCTCTGATCTTACCATAGCTTAACCATGGAAGGGTCGTTTTCATCCAGGGTTCGCTGCTGAATATCCAGCCCGCACCAACAGAGCCGAAGTTACCGAACTGACGTCCCGGCCCGAATCTGGAAGAACCATCCCTGCGACCGGTGAAGTTGAACAGATAACGGTCATTCAGTACGTAGTTCAGACGGCCAAATGCGGAGACATATTTATATTCTGTAAAGCTGCTGCTTTTGAAAAGGATCGTAGATGCAGCAACCCAGGAGCTCATTAGTCTGTCATTGGAGAAACCGCTTGCGGTGATATAGTAAGGCTGTGCATAATTGGATTGCTGCCAGGTGCCACCCAGCAGTACATTCAACCGACCGCGTCCCAGTGCTCTTGTATAGTCCAGTTGCGGTTCTACGATATAACTTTCTATGTAGTTGGATGAATAGGATGCCATCGACTGACCTGAACCACTGTTAGGGTTAAGGGAGGCTTTAGGCTGATAGTTTTCAGTGGACTGTGATATCTTGTTATAACCGATACTGACCTTTGCATTCAATCCCGGAATGATCGTATAACGTAAGGCGGCATTCGCCAGCAGATTATCCGATTTGAATTTAGAAGATTGTATCAGGTAGGATTCCGGATTAGTAAAACCACCAGTCCAGTTTAAGGTACCATCATTGTTATACACCGGATAGTCAGGAGATAGTTTGACGACTGTGGAAGTAAGATCGGAGGCTGCCTGGTTGTTGGATTCCTTGGTGTACATCGCTGTTGCGGTTACAGAAAACTTACCGTTGCGTGAGGTGTTGTCTACACTGAGATGCGATGCATAACGGTTATAGCCCCAGTCGCCCGGAAATACGGTTGACTCATGCCGCCAGGTATTTGAAAAGCGATACCGCAGATAGGGACTACCGCCGGAAAGTGCGCCGGTGACTTCTGTCTGGTATGCGGTATTACCGATATACTTCTTTAGGAAGTCTGTTCCTCTGGTCGTATCCCAAAGTGTAAGGTCCGGTGCATTGGAATGATCTGGTTGTACATTGTCGTTAGCAAAAGCAGCATGACGCATTGCCAGATATTGTTGCAGATTCATCATGGGGACCATATTAGTCACCCTGCCTGCACCGGTATATGCGTTCACATCGAATCTTGTATCGCCTGCTTTCCCTTTTTTGGTGGTGATCAGCACAACGCCGTTTGCGCCTCTTGAACCATAAATAGCAGTGGCGTCGCCATCTTTCAGTACAGAGATACTTTCGATATCCGCCGGATTGATGGAGTTCATCGGGTCAACATATCCTGTAGCGCCGCTTGCCTGGGAAGTAGAACCACCCACCAGGTTGATAGGGGTTTCTACAAAAGGAACGCCATCGATGATAAATAAGGGGAGTTTACCACTGGTGATAGATTGTTGCTCACGGATAGATATTTTCATCTGACTGCCCGGAGCACCGTTGGACTGAGAAATAAACAGTCCGGCTACATGCCCTTCCAGTGCGGCCAGCACATTGCTGACAGGTTGTTTTTCTATCTCTTCTGCTTTCACACTTACAACACTACCGGTATTGAAACGCTGCGTAGTGGTGCCATATGCGACTACCACACTTTCATCCAGATTGCTGGTGCTTCTGGCAAGATAGATGACGATACCGCCTGTATTCAGCTTGAATATCCTGATGCCATTCGCAGCATAAGTATCCCCTGCTGGTAATGCGGCCACTTTTTTATAGGGTACTTCCAGCGGCGCATAACCAACTGAAGATATACTTAGTACAGCTTCTTCTGTGAGATCGCGGAGGAAGAAACGTCCTGATGCATCTGATGTAGTACCCTGACCGGAATGCTTCATACGGATCGTTACACCGATGACCGGTTCCCTGGTTTTCTCATCCAGTAACTGACCGGAAAGTGAAGGTTTCTCCGGTGCTAAGATCATTATTGTGGGTGTGTTTGGCGAAGGAGAGGTGTTGCGGGATAACACGATCGTCTTATCCTGTATAATGTATTTCAGTGACTGATCGCCGGATAGCTTGTCAAGAAATGTTTTCAGCGGCATGTCAGTAGCAGATACGGGAAAGGTCTTGCTTTGTGCAGACAATTCATTGTTGGTAAGCACTACATACCCTGTTTGTTTTTCGATGATGGTAAATACCTGTTTTAATGTGAAGGCTTTGCCGGAAATAGTAACACGCTGTGCAACCCCGTTCCCATAGGCAGTGATAAAAGCTACAAAAAGCAGCATGCCGGTTAATCTCATGACCCTCCTGATTTGGTTGATGTTAATACCCCGCCATCCCCCCGGACGCGCAGACAGGCAATAGCTCCGCGGTATGCGGAACACACATTTTTTTTGCATAAATTGCAACGATTTGGTTGTTAAAAAAGTGGTTAGGGAACCGTTTTTTGAATCAACTGAATACCTGACCGTCGCGGTTGCCCCCGTGACGGTTTTTCTATTAAAGGTTGATCCTTGTTTATATAAAAGCGGTCAGTATACTACCTGCTTTGATCCCGATTCCGGCATTGTCCGTTATATCGCTGTTCACTGCATGGATGGCCTGTTTACGATAAGTGGTGCATATCATTTTGCTGTTATCGTCAGCGTATTAGCTTCCAGTTTGCAATGTACGCCCAGTTCTTCCAGCACGATCAGTAATCCACCGAGCGTTACCTGTTTTGTCATTTTTCCCGCAAGTTTAATATCCGGTACTTCTTTTTCATATACGATGCGGATGTCATACCAGCGTTCCAGCTGACGCATGGCTTCCTGTAATGGCACATTGTCGAAATTGAATAAGCCATCTTTCCAGGCGACTGCCTTTTCCACATCTGCATTAACCACTTCAATTCCTGTGTTGTGCTGATTACCCTGTCTGGCAGCTGCATTGGCGATCTGTGCCTGTTGGCCAGGTTTGATAACTACTCCTTTATTGTTGTCTGATAATACACGTACGGAGCCTGTCAATAAGGTCGTACTGATCGTTTCTTCATTATTGTAAGCATTCACATTGAAACTTGTACCAAGCACTTTTATTTCTGCTTTATCACTAATTCTGACCCTGAAAGGCATATCCGCATTCGCGGCTACTTCAAAATAGGCCTCTCCGGTTACCGTCACCAGCCGTTCCTTTCCTGCAAACGAGGTAGGATAGCGGATAGCACTGGCCGCATTCAGCCATACCTTTGTACCGTCCGGCAGTATCAGCTGAAACTGTCTGCCATTTGGCGTACGCATGGTATTAAATACGTTCTCCCGTCCGTTTTTGTCGTATACAAGGCTGTTACCGGATATACTGGCGGTGGCGCCTCCCTGTTGGGTGATCTGTCCGGCATGCGCGCTATCCAGTGTAATAACTGAACCGTCTGCCAGCGTAAGTAAGGCGCCTTCTTTACCTGGAGCGATATCCGTATTGTGTACAGCCACCGGTGCTTGTACCGGCTGCGTCTGGCGTGTTTTCCAGAAATACATAGCAGTTCCTAATAATAAAGCTACGGCTGCCGCCTGGCTCCATTTACTACGGTATATACGACGGACCAGCGGTGTTGGCTGAACCGCTTCCTGTGTTGATATTTCCCTGTGGATAGCAGCTAAAAGGGACTCATCCGCAGGTGCAGGTGCCTGATCTATATGGACAAGCATTTCTCCATATTCATCCATCAGCGCTTCCACCTCCGCAGGAGGGAGTGTCTGCAACCATGCATGAAAGGCCGCGCGCTCTTCTGCGCTTACCTCATTACGGGCAAATCTGGCTAATATCTCCGATTTGTTGATCATATACACTATATAAGACGAATGTCGAAAAGTAAAAGGGATGGGGGGACGAAAAAAAAATTAAAAAGCTGGCAGCAGCAGTATAGCAAGACAAATTGCACCGGGAAGGTCCCCGTTTTTTGATATATAATCTCTGACGAATGTTTTGGCCAGCTGGAGCTGTTTTTTGACCACATCTTTTGATACCTGTAACTGAGCGGCAATCTCATCGATGGACCAGCCTTCCAATACATTCATAGAGAAGATAATACGACGGCGTAAGGGAAGTTGTGCGATGCCTTCTCTGGCGATGGTCAAATATTCCTTTAGTTGCAGCTGTTCGCCGATATGATCGCCTGCTTCATGCTGGAGATCGGCATAGGTCCTGGCGTGTTTTTCCCTGATATCACGGAGCTTCAGGTGGTCCAGCAGTCTGTTTTTAGCCATGCGTTGCAGGTAATACTCGAGCACTGCTACGCCGCCCAGTTCTTTCCTTTTCAGCCATAGTTTTACGAACACGTCCTGGAGAACGGTGTCAGCAAGGTGACTATCCCCTCCTGTAAAAGGATAGAGGTATAGTTTTAGCTTTTGCTCATAACGATAGTAGATCGTGTCGAATGCTGATTTGTCATCAGCTTCCAAACGTAGAAGCAGCTCTTTCTCGTCGTATGGTTGGTCGATCGGCAAGTGACGATTTTATATAACACCTGAAAAACGTAAGCGATACAATGATAATAAACGTCCGGGAAGTTTTAGCCCCTTTTTTTATGCCGCTTTATTTTTATTTTGTGGTATGCAATTGACACTATACCCATTTGAGCTAAAGTTTAAACATACATTCACTATTTCGCGTAAATCCAAAGATGTACAGCCATTACTGGTAGTTAAACTGGAACAGGATGGTCTTAGCGGACTGGGGGAAACGGCCGACAACTCATACTACAATATGACGGTGCCGCGCCTGATGGAAGATATCAATGCACACAGAGACCTGATCGAAGGATTTACACTGGATACACCGGAAGAACTGTGGAATACGCTGTTCCCCTTGTTTAAAGATAATCTTTTCGCCCTCTGTGCGATCGATCTGGCAGCGCATGACCTCTATGCCAAAAAGCAGGGGAAGAAGCTGTATGAGGTATGGGGGCTGGATATCTCTCATAACCCCATGACAGATTATACTATCGGTATAGATACGGTGGAGAATATGGTCAGCAAACTGAAAGAGTTTCCCTGGCCCATTTACAAGATCAAACTGGGTACAAAAGAGGATATTGCCATTATTGAAGAACTGAGAAAGCATACCAACGCCATCTTTCGTGTAGACGCCAACTGTGCCTGGGGAGTGGAAGAAACCCTGCGTAATGCAGCTGCGTTCAAGTCATTAGGTGTCGAGTTCATAGAACAACCTATGCCGGCAGCCGATACAGATGGGATGAAACGGGTGTATGAACAATCAGCCCTGCCGCTTATTGCGGATGAAAGCTGTATCACGGAAGCGGACGTGGCCTTGTGTAAGGGACTGTTTCACGGCATCAATATCAAATTGACCAAATGTGGCGGTATCACGCCTGCCCGTCGTATGATCGCGGAAGCCAAACAACTGGGGATGCAGGTCATGACAGGCAGTATGAATGAAAGTACAGTAGGTACTTCCGCGGTAGCGCATCTGTTGCCATATTTGGATTATGTGGATATGGATGGTCCGCTTTTGCTGGCAGAAGACACTGCTGATGGCGTAAAGATCGCAGACGGCCGTATTATCTATGCCGACAGGCCCGGTACCGGCGCCTTATTAAGATAAAAACCCATTACCCTCAAACAATCACTGTTATGAAAAACGAATGTAAGTGGCGTACACTGACGCTCCTGCTATTGCTTGTGACCCTCTCCGCCAATGCACAGGTATTGGCGCGTATCAGCGTAAAAGCAGGCGCTTCCAGGCGGCTCAATACGGCTGTATATACTGCCCTTAAAAATGCTAACCAGCCGGGTCTGGATTCTCTTCAGTTATTGGAAATACGTGGCAATATGCGTTCCCCTGTGCCCTTTCAGGTATTGAATGAGGGCCTGTACTGGATCATGGAAGGAACTACGCCGGCCGGCAGTACCCGTGTGTACGAACTGGTCAAAGGCCACTCCATTGCCACCGGTGATCTCATGCAGTTAAAAGATACGGCAGGCGCCTTCTTACTCCGCCAGGGCAACAGGAAGCTATTACAGTACAATTACGCCATCGTAGAACCTCCTGCAGGAGTAGATACCATGTATCGCCGTAGCGGCTTTATTCATCCCCTCTGGGCGCCTGACGGGCAGGTTATCACGAATATCCATCCCAAAGGGCACTGGCACCATGTAGGTATCTGGAATCCCTGGACGCATACTTCTTTTAAAGGCAAAGAGACCGACTTCTGGAACCTGCAAAAAAAGGAGGGTACGGTACGCTTTAAAGGAGTGGCCGGTAGGGTACAGGGACCTATAGCCTGTGGTTTTACGGTATTACAGGACCATATCGCCTTTTCAGCCGGGAAGGAAGTGACGGCCATCAATGAGGAATGGGTGGTGAAAGCCCTGAACTGTGGCACTGATACCTCCCGGTTTGTATGGGACCTTGCCAGTACGCTGAACTGTGCCGATACTGCCGGTATTACCTTACTCCAGTACCGTTATGGCGGTGGCTTTGGGTTACGTACAATGGAAGCATGGACCGCCGCCACCAGTGCTGTGCTGACTTCAGAAGGGAAAACAAGGAAAGATGCGGACAGTACACGTGCCCGCTGGATCAAGATAACCGGAAGTACGGAGAAAGGGCAGGCTGGTATCCTCATTATGAATCATCCCGGCAATTTTGATTCTCCGCAGCCTTTACGGGTATGGCCGGAAAACTCAGAAAGAGGGGAGATCATGATGAATTTCAGTCCGACGAAAATGAAGGAGTGGATACTGCAATACGGCAGGTACTACGCGCAGCGTTACCGGGTGGTCACCTTCATAAAAGACCTCACCAACGAAGAAATAGAGAACTACTACCAGGACTATGTAAAACCACCGGAAGTTACTGTGGCCTGGAACGGACCGATCTAAAGGCTTTAATGGCATTATAGAGGCCAAAAATGCCCATAATAATGAAAATGATGATAACACCCCACTGACCGGTAGCGCGGTAAATATAGAGCTCTATACGGGTCAGGCGGAGCCCTCTTAATGGATGCTCCAGCTGTGTGAACTGAATAAAACGGGTGATGGCAAAGCCGAAGCCGATCAGGGAGATCACAAGCATCCAGATAACGGTGGACCAGGAAGCAGGTTCTTTTTCGTCAGACGTGGGTTGTTCCGGGTTAATATGCATTCTTCAAGATACAAATAAAAATGCGAAGGCCCGTTCCTGTAAAGAGAACGGGCCTTCGCATTTTCATATGCTCAATATCTTAGATCGCGATACCGTGTGAGTCCTGATGACTCGCATCATATACTGCGGATAAAATATCTCTTTTGTTCAGTGATTGTTCCATGTACAGGTCCACTGAGCTGTAAGCTACTTTCAGTGATGGCGTCAGTACATACACCGCTGGTGTTGGTACGTCTTCGTTTACTCCGGACAGTCTGTCCCAGATCGGATCAGAAGGGGAGTAATTACCTGCTTTACGTGCTATCTGGAACTGCTGGTCCCAGATGCTGGCGAAAGGCAGTTGCAATGAAGCAGTCGCATAATCAAAGTATTTCTTTTCTTCTGCGGTTACCAGTAACAGCTGTCCGCCCATTACGCGGATATCTGCATAGATATCTTTCAGGTCTTCCAGCAGTTTTTCACCATAACCATTCCAGTGAATGGAGTGGAAAACCAGTACCAGCGGACGATCCAGCAACTGTTCTACAGGCTGTACACCATTCACTGATTTTAATATATCGGAAGTGGCAATGATATTTTTTCTGTTGATGTTAAAAGAAGGCAGTCTGTCACCAGCATGTAAAGGGCTGATCGGGGTCCTGTCCTTGTAAGACTTTTTCACATACTCAAGTTCATATTCGGGGAAGAAATCTGCGTATCTGTTGATGTTGTTAGACATAAAATAATTTTTAAGGGATGGTTGGTGGACAGTGATTAATGAATGGTTGTAATGATTTTTAGAAACGTTGCCGGTTTGAAGGGCCAGCCGGGAATCAGTTACAGCAGCAACAGACGTTCAGCGCTACGGTCATTGTACATTCAATCTTTCTCTTGATAGCATTAGGCATATAAACTTGATTTATTTATGTGATTGCCTGTTATTAACAACACAAATATAGGTATATTTTCTTAATACCCTACAGGTTTTGTAGGGTATTTATTAAGTTGTTGATTATCATAGCTGATATTTTATAAAATTTGAAAAGTTCTATATTTGATGCTTCTTTGTTTATTAAATAAATACCACATGAAAGGAATGTATACAAAAATCATCGCTGCTGTCGGCCTACTGGCCCTGACCACAGCGGGATGCAACAGCAGTAATGCCGGTAAGGAGGAAAAAAAGGAACAGACAGTAGCCGCTGCGGAAACAGTGACCATTAAGAATGATGAACTGTATCCGTTCATGCTGGCAGGTGTTTATTTTGTACATGGTTATGGCGGACCTACCCATACTTTCGATGGACTGATCAAACCAGCTGTAAAGAGCGAACCGGGAACACCGGATTTCTCAAAGGAAATGCAGGCGGCCTATAGCCGTTATTTCATTTTCCCTTTTAAACCGGGAGACGCTGCGGGTGAGAAAGATGCAAAGGCCACACTGGCGGAGTACTGGGATATTCACAATGTAGCCGGACTGGAAAAATCCCTGACCTGGTTACTGGATGAAGGTCACCAGGCACAATACGCCCAATACCGTAAAGTATTGGACGAAAACGGTGGCGCTACTGCCGATCTGAACACGATCGATCTTAATAAGTATAAACTGGCAAAGGAAGACTTAGCCGGTATCCAGTTCATTAAAGCGCACTATACAGCTTTCAGCAGTGCAGGTATCAAGGCATGGGACCTGGCGCGGTATATTAATAATATATGTGTTGCCTATCAGGCAGGCTATTTTAACAGGGGAGAAGCAATGGCATGGTTGATGAAAGCGCCACAGGTAGCACAGGCACGCTATAGTGACTGGAAAGCCTATTTTAATGACTTCCTGCTCGGACGTGAGTTCTGGGGTGGGGGAGAAGCTGATAACGCCAGATTTAAAGAGGAAGTAGCTGGTATGCTGGAAGGTAAGTACAGCATCTATAGCTATATGCCGGTGAAATAATTGAAAGTAACCTTATAACAAACGCCCGTTGCAGCTTTTCTGCAACGGGCGTTTTATGTGTATCGCTTGCCATTAATAAGCTGGCTGAACATAAGTATTGCGTCAGTTAACGCAACTCATGTCATCTAGCTAGATCGTGTAGTTATAAATAGGCAACAAGGTAGGTTGTGTCGATGGCGTAATACCTTCCGGTAACAACCCCGCATGTAACATCGCATGTGTATGTATCTTCATCGCATAGAGCTGTTCGAGACAATAATGCTGCAGGTCATCTAAGTCTGAAAGATCAAGTGCTTTACCCCTGTTGAGGAAATTCCTGAATATAATGCTGGTAATATCCTCCGCCATAAATGGATAAAGCGGGAAATCCAGCTCCTGTTCTTCTTCTTCTTCAAATTGCTTTTTCTTTTCCTGTAATAAAGGGAATATATCCTTATCCAGCACATTACGCACACGTTGCTTATCCGAAAGACTACCGATCAATAAAGCATCTGCTGCTATCACCGATGTAAAGGCTTGCGCCCATAGCAGTGTTTCGTCCTGATAAGTGGAAAAGAGCGTTTCCAGTGCTTCCTTTTCTATCATCTCGCCGCTGAATCCTTTATACACGGATAGATAAGGTTTAAGTGCTTCATCACCGGAAAGGATGGCCGTAATATTTGCAGGTAATGCCGTTTTTTCTTTTTGCAGATAGTTGATCAGCGCAGCGCTGATAATCGCATTTTTTATGAACGTAGTATCGTTATTATTATCAGTGATCAGCTCAAATATTCTCCCGATCTCTTTCTTTTCAGGGAAAAGGGAGGCTGTGTAGTATACATCACTTTTATATAACTCCGGATTGTCTGTTCCGTGGTAATATGCCTTGAAAAACTTCCTGAAAGCTTCGAAGCCGGGACTGGCGGTTTTATCTTTCTTCGCAAAACTATACCTGACCGGATAAGACAATACAGGAACCGCTTCTCTGATATCGGTAGCGTAAATGTAACCGAGGAAATCCAGTAAGATCGCCTGATGCGCAAAATGTTCATCATTTAATTTAGTGAATACGTCTACCACAGGGGCCGTTATTGGAAAAACATCAAACCCATACTTCAGGTGGCTGATCATATCACTATATAAGATCGAATAAACACTGTCTTCATCATCCGCATCACATAGCGCAAGTAAGGAAGAGGCAACGGTTTCAGGAGAATCGCCATAACCGCCTTCGAACTGGTCCCATTTAATGGATTGTATAAATTCTTTTGTTTCCGGATACATAAACAAGGTGTTATTAAGGACAAACATGTGGCGCTGTCAGGATCTGTTTTTCGAATCCTGCCAGCGGATAGCTGACCGTTTTTTTATTATATGTATAGTTGATTTTCATTTTGCGCCTTACCGCAAAGTTATGCATCTCAGGGTTACACCAGTCACATGGCTTCATCCCTCTGTCAATAGGGATCGCCTTCCCGTTCCGGAATATGAAAGTAGGTTTGGACTCGATATCAAGTGTCGCCCCATTTAGCTCTTTCAGCCTTCCTTTATACTGGTTTTTCAGATCACGTAATAGTTTTTGTTCTGCATCTTCCGTACGACCAGGTACATTGATGGCGCCATTAGTAGCCTTTACCCTCGGGAGCTGTTGGGGAGCCTGGTCCTTCAGGGTCAGCACAGCGTCAACTACATTTAATCCCAGCGGGTCCACCTGACTGTTTGTGTCCTGTACATAACTGTAGAGCGTCCGGTTGCCACCTGCCAGTTTCAGTGGGTCCTGGCTGATATATACGCCTTCTTCCGGCAGGTAATACCTGAACCTGTTATAATACAGGCCTGTTTCTGCATCTTCATATTGCCCTGCAAAGCGGAAAGGTATGAAATGAGTGGCTCCCTTTATCTTCCGGACCTTCCCATAAATATCCAGCGATGCATCCCATATCAGCTGACCGTCTTTATCATATGCCTGACAGGGAGTACTCAGATAGTTACTGATAATGGAATGGTCTCCCTGCTGAGATAATCTTGCTATAAGGGTCGCATGTTCAGCTTCAAATACCCAGGTGATCAGGGTGTCTGCCGGCACCGGTTCCTGTGCAACGATCACATTTCCCATTTCATCTATACTGGCCACTGGTCGTTGCGCACTTTCATATGTCCATTCCTGCAAAGGCGTATCTCCATTCCACAGCCATCTGGTGGTTTGCCGTTTGCTGGTCTTGGCTGTTCTGCGGCCTATACCATCATATTCAAATGTAACGGTTTCTTTATCCGGACGGATTACTTTTTTGAGCATACCGTTGCCATACCATTCATAGTGCCAGACTTTGAGATCATGGGTGGTCCTGCTTGTCAGATATCCTTCTTCATCGTATGTGAACTGTCCGTTGGCAGATGTTTGTAGTTGTCCGCCCGCGCCATATTTCCTGTCTTTCCGAAGTTCACTGCTGTACACATTACCCACTTTGTCAGTCAGTCTGTAATCGTACTGATGATGGTCATATTGCGCCCAGGCAAGTGATCCTGATTCATCGTGGCCAAACGTTACCTGACTTTTATCCAATACATTCAGCATCTGCCGCAATCTTTCATGAGGGTCCCAGCGATAGATAACATGACGTGTTATTTCATCATGCTGGTGGACAATATGTGTGGATGGCATCAGTGCTTCATCATATGACCAGGTGCTTTTCACCCCGCCCGGGAACAGGCGTTCTGTTTCAAGCCCCATATGATTACGCTGTATGTCAGTTATCCAGGGAATGGCAGCGGCGCCTCCGGATGCCTGAATACGGCTGGTGCCACCTGCTTTGTCATAATTGTAGGTAATGAGCGCGCCTAAAGAACTGCCGACACTCCGTTTCTCGCCTTTTCTGCTATAGGTTGTGGTTACGGTATGTCCGTTTTGAATTTCTTCAACCACACGTCCCATCTTGTCTCTTTTGAATTGAAGTGTGTTAAACTCGTTAACCGCTTCAATCAGCAGGCCATTGGGATCATAACTGAAGGTGTCCCAACTGCCGTCGCTATATTCACTACGGGTGATCAGGCCATTATAGTCATATTCAAAAATGGTCTGTTTACCACCGGGTCGGTCTATTGTTAAAATTCTGCCTGCGGCATCTGTATGATAATGCCAGATACGGCCATCGAAATTCTTTTCCTGTATGATCTGGCCGCGCATGTTCCTGATGAAATGAAAACTTTCACCATGCTCATTAACGATCGTATTTAGCTGTTCTTCTGTATCATACAAGAAATGCACTTTGACGCCATTTTCTTCACGCAGTTTCATTTTGCCAAGTGGCGTATACTGGAACTTTACATCATGCTGTTTGTCTCTTGCGCGTATGACGTCCATATAGGCATTGTATTCCACCTGGATATGGTTGCCATCAGGCGTATAAATATCAGTCACCCTGCCAAGTACATCATACCGGAAATCCTGTTGTTGCTGCATGGGATTGGTGGCAGTTAGTGTTTTTCCCCATGCATCATATGTCCAGTGTGCAGTACCGCCATTAGGAAAGGTGAGCGATGACAGGTTATGGTCTTCATCATATGTGAACCGGGTCACGCCATTTTCATGTTCCGTGATACTGCTTAACAGCTGCTGTTCATTGTATGTAAAAAGCTGCAGACCACCATTTGCATCTGTACGTGAATGTAAAAGCCCATCTTCATAATATACATATGATCTGCTGTTGCCTGCAGCGTCTGTTGCTACCAGCAAATCTCCTTCCTCATCATAGCTATAGCTGATCTGACTGCCATCAGGATGAACGATGGTGGTCAGATTGCCCGCTTCATCATATGCATACCCTGTAGCATCCCCTTCCTCATTGATCTCACGGTATACCTCAAAGTCAGGTGTGTATTCTGTGAACTTTGAATACCCCATCGGGTCTTTTATCTGATATACGACAAAGTCAGGCGTATAATAATAGGTAGTTGTCTGGTCCAGCGAATTGGTAATGAGATTATATCCTTCTTCCGGATAGTATTTCAGCCGGCCGCTCAGTATATCACCGTCTCCGCGGGTATGGGTACAACGTCCTTTTTTATCATATTCCCAATAGAATGACTGTCCGTTCCTGTCCGTCTTTTTTACCATCATATGATGATGATAAGTGATAGTAGTACTTTTGCCGAGTGTATCGGTAATCGTACTCAGGTCGCCGGCTTCATTATATGCATAACTGATGAGTGATTTTTCCTGTCCGCGATGATGTACGCTGACATTTGTAATACGGCCGGCATGATCACTGCTGACATGCAGATGTCTGCCTGCACTGTCAATGACACGTACGAGCGTTCCCCGGAAATTATAATGGAAACTGATGATGAATTGCGCCTTGTTATGTATACTGACTAAGTGATACTGGTGAGCGCCTGTGTATGTTTTACGGAAGGTATAATACAGTTTGTCCTCATGATGGTACAGGAGGTATTCATCTATATCGGTCCGTGTGAGGGTTAGTTTTTCATGACGATTGTAATCATGTGCGCCGGGGGCCGGCAGACTTTCAAATACAGCACTACGACCATCCCCCAGTAGTACCACTACGGCGTTGTCCTGCAGGAACTCCTGTATACGCATGTCGTAACTGAGATGTGTGCCATGTCCGAGCATGCCTTCAAACTGACTGTCACTATTCCAGGACCTGTCCCATTGAAGCGGAATAGGGCCGGGCAACTGAAAATCGGTCCCATCATAGATCACGATACCCTGTACAAGGTCAACCGGTTCAAATCCTTTTTTACACAACGCCTTACTCAATTTATTGCTGCCTATTTTTCCCTTCAGGGCATGATTGAATTTTGTCAGCCCTTTCTTACCGAGTTTACCCACGCCTTTCATCAGTGCGCCAAATCCGAATGACATCACAAGATTCAGCAGTACACCTGCCCAGTCAGGTACATAGGGGCCACCTACCATCACTGGTTTTCCGAAGGAAAGCGGAATGGAAAAGGAGGTAGGTAAATACATGCTGGGGATCGGTTTCAGTTTCTTTCCCGGCTGTAAGGAGAGCGGGATACCGATATCGTTACAGGTCATCAGCATATGTCCTGTGGGACTTAATAACCTGCCTTCTGCTGTCACTGTTTTACTGCCGAAGAAATTCACGGAGTCATGTCCGATCATTGGCGCAAGCAACCATGGCCCTCCCATTGGAAAGTGAAAGAGAATGATAATGATCCCACTTGTATCACTGACACCGCGAGGCACGTGATTTACTTTTGTGGTAGCACCCATGAATGGAATATAGTCCATGGGATCGAGTACGAACCCGATGTAGGGGTGGGGCAGGGGAATGGGAAATCCGAGCAGGATAACAATGTGGATATCAAGCCCGATGACGGGTATGAAATGTTTATTGCTGACCAGCATATGTAATTATTTTTAGGAGACTATAAAGTCTCGGGTTCTTCCATCTCGAGTGGCAGGATCAATGGTGCTCTTTTCTTGCGGATATTGTCTACATCGGCTTTCCAGTCTTCCCCGAAGAGCCGGCCCATTCTTTCGTCTATGTCCTGTATGATGTGCTGTTTCCGGTTTGCATGTGCATAATCATAGTAGTCCCGCAACAGATAGATGTAAATGGAAGCTGTGATCTCTTCATCCGGCAGCTGCCATCCTGCCAGATAGCCTTTTTCCAGTACATCATAATAGCGGCTGCTGTCTTTTCTTCTGCAGAGTTCAGCAGCCTGATACCAGGCGTTCAATGCCTGTTGTGAGAATTTATGTAATTCAGCCAGTTCGGCCTGTTGTATAAACCAGTTGATCGCTTCCGTGAAACGGCGGCGTATCTGCGCATAAGCGCCATGATACCCGTAGAATTGTACCATCAGCGGCAGACAGGCGCCATCTCCCTGTTGAAAACCCTGTTTGGATATGCGCTGTCCGCGTTCCAGCAGTTCAGGTATTTTCGGGTCTTTTTTAAAGTGAAAAAGCATGCCTGCATACATGATATGTGCGGTGGCAAACAATCCTTTATTACCACTGCGTTGCGTGGTATCCAGCGCCTGCTGGCCCCAGCGATGCAGGCGTTTCACATCTTTGTCTTTCAGCGCAGCCCCCATCTCGAACACGCACTTGCGCAGCATGATCTCCGGATCATTCGGATTACCTGCGCCAGCGAGTTTTTTTATCGCGCCATGCAGGTCCATCGGAATATGGATGCTCAACAGCATATCAGGAAAATACCTGTCCTGTAAAGCGAAATGGTCCACATCCACATGATCGATAACCAGCAGCTTAACACCGGCGGGAATCCCTTTTTTGAGCAGGTTACTGATCCAGTTCTTCATGTCTTTTGTACTGCTGACCTGCCGGGGGATCAATGCCAGTACAAGCTCTTTCCGTTCCTGTGGTAACGCCTGTTTAAAGCTTTGCAGTAAGGATAACAAGGTGTCATCCATCTGGAAGCCCTGTTGCTTTTTCAGCGCTTCCCTGTAAGGCGCCGGGTCCCATTGAAAAGAAGTCTGCTGCTGTACCTTGGCCAGCAGTTCGGCGCTTTTATCATAAGTGTCCAGCCAGTCCCTTATCAGGGCTGCGCTGAAAGTATCTTCATCTTCAAAGGAAGTGAGGTGTGTAACAAATACTTCCGGCAGGCTCCCGTGTTCAGAAGATTCCAGTTTACAGAAACCTTCATAGACACGCGCTTCCTCCGGTTTAATAATGAACCGTACAAATCGCAGGGATGGTTTCCCCGTTGTTTTCTCCCGCCATTGCTGCTGTATCTTATTGACCAGTTGCGCTATAGGATTGTGTTCATTCATAGTGATCAATTAACAGTTCAGGTTCAGCATACCGCCAACGATATCCGTGGTCACTTTTCCGTTTACTTTGACGTTGCCTTTGCTACTGTCAATATTTACCACATTTTCACCTGCAGCGTAGAAGTTTTTGGTGTCGATATAGAGATTCGATCCACTGGAAACGGTGTTGGCCGATTCTGCCGCAGATGTAATGGTCTTGGCGCCGCTTTCGATATTGTTGGCGGCGTTATCCACCAGGATACTGGCATTCTCTTCACCAATGAATACTTTCTCTGTACCGACGATATGGATTTCTTTGGATTTGAATTCAATTTTATTAGGCGCTTCCACTATGATATGATCTTCCGTTTTCACGGTGATCAGTGTCTGGGAACTGACAGTGATATTGCCAGCGCCATCCATGGCCATGCTGCTGCCGTTTTTATCTGTCACCGTAATACTACCGGCTGCATCATTCAGCAGGATGGTATTACCACTTCTGGTCTTCAGGGCTTTCATATCATTGCCTGAGTTACCATAGCTGCTTTTAGCGCCGCCATTGTAGGTAGCGCCGATGACGAATGGCTGCTCCGGATTTCCGCCTTCAAATTCGGTGATAACTTCTTCTCCTACTTCCGGCATGATGAACATTCCTTTATCACCGCCGCCTGAAGCAGATACCACTCTTATCCATGGCGTTTGTCCCTGCTGCATCCAGCGGAAACGAACACGTATGCGGCCAAGTCCTTTCGGATCGTTGTTTTCAGTTACAACGGCAGATTGTGGTTCTGTGTAAGGAATATTCCCGAGGTTGATATGTGGTGTGGCCACATCCGCAGGAATGCCTTCAAACATATTATGGTAACTGCCATTGGCGCCACAATAGTGTCTGACATTGGTGATCATGAATTCGCCATGGTGTTGCTCTGTACCCATAGCTGATTCTTTGATGCTGACAGTATCACCTACGCGGAAAGACGGATTGGTGCTACTACCTTTGATGGTCACCATCTTGGCGAGTTTCCCCTTTTTCTGTAAGGTGGTCAGTTTATCCAGTTGTGCTTTAGCGCTGCTGGTAAAAGGATAGTTCATTTTATACAGACCTTCACGACTGTATAACTTGCTGCTGACGTCACTCGCGTGTTGTGAATAGGCATTGAGTTTACCGGTTTCCTTTGATTGCGTGGTATCTTCCACTACTTTATCCTGCCGGTAATCGTAACCATTCAGTTTGGCGTTGTTCGGCTTTACAGACAAGGCGATATTGAATTCCAGTAAATCTACCTGATGGGTCAGTGTTGCTTTCTGCGGGGAGTATTTACCGAATACTACTTGCTGACCATCATAGAAGAACCATTCTCCATGGCGTTCAGACAGGCGGCGAATGAATTCGTAGGAAGTTTCCTTATACTGCACCACGTATTTCTGCGTTTCTTTTGTCTCCGGATTGATGGCTGTTTTCAGCACATTAGGCGGATAACTTTTTACGGTCGCAGATACGATATCGGACACTGATTTATTTTCGTAGAAAGTGATATGCGGATCATCATCCAGGAGGATACTCGGACTATGTCCGCGGATGATGCAATGACCATGCGTGCCATCGCCCATTTTTCCTGTGGTGATGTTGGTAACGATACCTTTAAAGATCAGGTCTTTCACACCAGGCAATTGCTCTGCAGGGGCCACGGTGATCTCGATTTCTTCTCCCAGGAATTTATTCGCAGCGCCGGAGATGCCGCCGCCGAGTTTTTCAAACCAGTCATAGCTCACATATATTTCAAACTCATGATGGTCGTCCAGATACTGTCTCAGTTCTATCGTGTTGAAGGTCTGAAACTGTTGTCCGGCTATGGAGAATGAGGTACTTGTATTCAGTGCCATAATATAAAAATTTGGAATGCAGCGTTGGCGGCAGGTGACCATAAAAGGTGATCATCAGCTGCCGGCGCCTTAATTTTTATTATGTTTTTCCTTTAGTAACAATGGTCTGTTTAGTTCGCCTTCCACCTGTTGTGGTTGAAGGGCGATATTTTCTCCTTTGAAACTGACATTAAAACTGGATATGCTGGTGGTCCCCTGTTTATCGGCCGTTACCTGGAACATATTGGATGAAGTGATGTTCCATGATTTGTAACCGGGTAATCCGTTAATAATGCCGTTGGTGTCAGTTACTACATCATTGTACAGCAGGGCGCCTTTATCATCATATACGTCAAACTGTTTGCCTTTGAAATAGTAGGAGAGGTAGTTATTGGAATGCATCCATAAGGGTGCATCTTTTTCTTCTTTGGGTACGGTAGCCATCTGTATGGAATCCCTTCTGCCATCCGGATAGGAAAGGCCTACCCAGAGGTCTTGTGGATCGTTGTTATGACTGATCAGACTGAAGTGTACACTGTCATACAGTGTTGATTGTCCGCCGGTAAAAATGGGCTTATCTAGCAGCCATTCTTTTCGCTGTCCGGCGTGATTGGTCCCCTTTACCGCAATGGGGAAATTTTCTGCACCATAGGTATAAACGCTGACTTCCTGTTGCTGATTGATCGTCCTGGTGCGCAATGCGCTGACCGGACTGAGGTATTTTGTGAAGTCGACCGTTTTCCAAAATGTATCCTGCGGGGGATGTGCCTTACGTGCATCCAGGTATTGTCTGGGCATCCACACGGCGTCTTTCACGGCCACTTTACCGGTCTGGCTCTGTGCGCAGACGCTGGCGGCTGTGAAGAATAGTGAAAGACATATCAGATAGCATATTTTCATACAGTGTCAGTTTACTTCCCAGAACCAGATCTCTTTTACCCGGCTGTCATTGGTATAATCGCCGGTGGCGGTCATGATCTGTGTGTTGACATGATACAGCAGATCGATGTGGTCGCCGGTATTATTGGTGCCATAGAAGTCTTTAAAAAAAATGATGCCATTTTTTGACCAGTACTGGTTGGTGAGAAAAGCGTTCTTCTGGGCAGCATTGCTGCATACTACCTGTGCGGGTTTGCCAAAGTTGCGCCATAGCCAGGTGGCCAGGCTTTCTGCGCCTCTGGCATAGCCATGTTTACATTTCGGGTCTGTATAGTTTGACAGGGTGATCCCGGCTTTGATCAGGCAATAAGACATACGGATGGCACACTGATTTTCATAGTGATAGAAACCGTTCTTATCTTTTTCATTACATGGCATAGCATGCGCACTTCCCGCCGGTGCCTGGGAATCGTGTGGATAACTGCTCCATAATGTACTGAAAGCAGGAAATTTTTTCAGGGCCATGAGTACAATGTTTTAATCAGTGATCACATGATAGACGGGGGTAACAAAACAGCCGGCAGAATCCTTATCAGGACTGCGGCCAGGGGTTTTTAAACACGGAACTGCCCAGCTGTACTTCTCTGGCTGACAGTACCATTTTGATCTGCATGGGAACGTCGCCTGCTGCTTTGAAATGCTCTTCATATTCTACACAGTAGGCATCAGTGAATTTTAATTCCTTCATTTTTGACATGGCGTCACGGCGATAAAAAACAATGCTGCCACTTTTGGTCTGCGTGTTGGATACCATCCAGTCGAAGAGGTTTGTATTACCATCTGATTCAACCAATACGGTTACGGCGCCTCCTGTCGGACGGGCAGCGGGTTTTCCGTTATGGTCTGTGTGTTGGGCGAACGAAAAGTGGCAATCCAATACATTGAGTTCTTCTCCATCTATACGCATAACTGCTTTAAATGACATATCCTTGAGGTTTTGCTTGATTAATATGGTATTAGTAATGAAATTTTTATGGACAGCAAATGAAAATGTACATGGAAATTGGGGACCGGATTAACTGCTTCAGCAAGCGGCAGGTTTTTCCATAGTTACTAAAATTCAAGTGCCGGATTAACGCTTATAACTATTCAATTAAAGATACATGGTCAATGCGAAAATAAATATTCCGGGACATATTGTGAATTATTTTATCAAAAAAAACAGATTAAAAAAGATGCTACTGTTCTGTTTGCTGAGGTTGTGGAAGTTCGCGTACGGGGATTTTTACCAGGGGAAATTACCAGGTGGGTGCGTTGGGGAGGCATGCAGGGTTGTCTATATTCGCTAAGTATCCGGTTTGATATTACTTAGATATTTATCATCCTTCATTAATCCTTCGTTCCGTGAACGAAGGATTAATGAAGGATGATAAATATCAGCAAAAGATCAGGCCATTGTCCGGCTATCGGCAAAGCATATTCTGGCGATCTCTCCGCCCACCAGCTCTGCCATTGTTTCATTACCTGCCAGTATGCCTGTGTCCGTTTGCAGGGAGTAGGGAAACCCTTCCAACGTCCTTACAACCCCACCGGCCTCTTCCACCATCAGGGCCCCGGCCAGCCAGTCGTAGGCATCATCTCCAGATTCCCAGAAAGCATCTATGCGGCCTGCGGCAACATAAGCCAGTTGTAATGAGGACGGGCCCATCATCCGCACAGCCCCTGCCTGTGGCAACAAGGTCCCGAGCGTATCAAGGAGCTGACGTACCTCTTTTTCGGCTTTATCCGGCTGATTGGGATGGGCTGTTACCAGGACCGCATCGCTCAGCCTGTTACGTATATTCACAGCCAGCTTTTCCCCATTCATCCAGGCACCCTGTCCCCGCAGGGCAGTAAATAATTCATCTCTTACGGCATCATAGATCACGGAGAGCACTGCCAGTCCGTTTTCTATCAATGCGAGGGAGATACACCAGGGGGAGAATCCCTGCAGGAAATGAATGGCGCCGTCCAGTGGGTCACATACCCAGTAACGGTCGCCCAGGGCAGGTTTTTTCTGCTGATGGGGATCAAATTCGGCCCCGGACCAGGGAATATCCGGCGCAATGGCCAGTAAACCCTCCCGGATCATATTCATGCAAAGGGTGTTCACTCTCTTGAACTGGAACATCATTTCCTGTTTATTCCATGCCCGCACGGAGGGGACCTCCTTTTTTATGCGGTTCCCGGCCATTTTAATGACCTCACTACTTTTTATAAGTAAAGTGTTCATCTTTCTTTTTTACAGCAAAGAAAGGCAGGAAAAAAGCCCAGGAATTGGAGTCGGGAAGGAAGATGTTGGACTATTCGTGGAATTTGCTCCTGAAGTTGCCCGGGGTATCGCCGGTCAGTTTGCGAAACAGGCGGGAAAAATAGGTATGGTCCTCATAACCCAGTTCCCAGGCAATGGTCTTGACAGGTTTATCGGTGTAGTATAACAGGCGTTTAGCCGCGTTCAACATGGCGTACTGTCGCCAGTAGGTCAGTGGATAACCGGTGGTTTCCCTGACGCAGTCATTCAAGTGAGCCGGTGTGATATGCATCTGCTGAGCAAAGAAAGTGGGCATCTGCGCAGCTCCTTCCTGTTGCAACAGTTGCATGAACTGGCGGGTAATAGCGGCAGCCTGACGGATGTTTTGTGCGCCATTTTCCAGGATACATTCAAATTCGGGCAATATCCGGTGAAAAAGCGCATCGCTCAGCCCTTTCATAATAGCAGGCTTATAACGCGCAGGACAAGCCGTAGTATTGAAAGTAGCCTGTAAAGTAAGCACTATCTGTATCAGATCGCCTGCGTCATGGAGCGGGGCATATTGCTGCTTTATCTGCAGGCTCTGAAAAGCGACAGCCAGTGTATCCGGTATCAGAAAGGGGGCTGTAGAAACGATCCATCCTTTTGCCTGATGTACCTCATGCGCAAAATGTACCTGCAGGGGTTTGATCACCATCATGGCAGGGGCTGTACAATGAAAAACCTCACCTTCCAGCTCCATCGTACCGAAGCCCTCCGTCAGTATCATTACCAGGTAATGATCATCCTGATGGGGCATAGTGGCATAGGAAATATCCTCCGGGATATCTTCGATGACCAGACCGCCAATATTGGATGGCTCCAGTGAATAGAAAGGAAGCTGATTTTTCATGCCAGGTAAAAATAGGCATATTCATCGGGGAATCGGGGTCGGATCGGGAAAAAGAAAAGCCGGACCATGAAAGCCCGGCTCTTTTCAATTGCTATGTTGTGTTGTTATGGTACGATAATCGTTTTTGTCTCCTGGGTATGCGCACTGAAATAGCCGATCGCATTTCCCTTGATATTGCTCACAGGGTTCGCTGGCGTAGCTGAATTGCTTTCACCGGTCGCACTGTTGCTCAGACTGAAGAAGTACTTATACACATCTGCATCGATGTTCATCATGTCCACGGTCACTTCATCTTTAGAATGGATTTTCAGCGTTTCGTCATCATCATCCTGGCCCAGGATGTAAAGGCGCGCGTTGATCTCATTACCATTCGTCAGATCATCATTTCTCACCCAGTAACTCTTGATCATTTTACCATTAATGTACTGACGGAAACGATAGTAATTGGTTTCTGCTGCGGGGTCCCTGAAGTTGACATTAGCGATCTTGGTCATATCGCCAAAGAGGTCTTCTTCGACAATTGACAATGCATCAAAAGGAACTTTTGACGGCATCCGTGAAGTAGCGGTATACTGCTCTCCTTCCACCGTAACCAGCAGTCCGTAGGTAGTACCGCTTACGCCTGACAGTTCAGACGCGATGTAAACACCTGTTTCGTTCGTCTCTGTCAGCAGAGTAGTATCTGTACCGCTCCATATCTGTACTTTGGCGCCGGATACACCATTGAATTCATTATTTGAGTCGAACGTTTTGGTACGGCTGATCTTTACGCTACAGGCGCCTTTGCTGTCAGTCAGTACACCTTCGATCACTAACTTATTGTCATTACCGTTCAGGTTAAGGTCGATCTCTTTTTCACAGGCGGTGCCCAACAACAGCGCCGAGCCTAGTAAAGTATATATTAAACTGTTACGCATGGTTATTAGAACTTAAAGTTGTAAGAGATAGAAGGAATGAATTTGAATAATGCGGTCTGTTTAGCCACTGTCTTGGTCGGATCATCCTTGCTGTCCTCAAATGTGATGGTATATGCATTCTCTCTGCCATAAGCATTGTAGAGACTGAAAGCGAGTTCGGAAGACCAGCGTTTACGTTTCTTCAGCTGTAAGGTAGCGCCGAGGTCCAGACGGTGATAGTTTGGCATACGGTAAGCGTTACGGCCGGTGTAGTAGTAAACGGTTTGTCCGTCGACATTGTATTTACCGGAAGGATAGGTCACTGCATCACCGGTATAATATATCCAGTTAGCAGAGAGCGTCCATTTAGGGCTCAGCTGGTATATCGCTACGATCGCGATGTCATGCGTTCTGTCCTGACGGGCATTGTACCATTCGTTGTTATTGATCCCATCGATCTTTCTTTCGGTCTTGGAAAGCGTATAGCTCACCCAACCATTGAACTTACCTACTCTCTTTTTGAACAACCACTCAATACCATAAGCGCGTCCTTTACCAAACAACAGTTCTGATTCGATCGCATTGCTGACAGAGTTCACATTGGCGCCATCACGGTAGTCGATCTGGTTCTGCAATGATTTGTAATAGGTTTCAACTGTCAGTTCATAGTCGCCACCAAAGAGGTCTTTGTAGTAGCCGATAGAGAACTGGTCAGAGATTTCCGGTTTGATAATATTTGTGCTGGCCACCCATTTATCGGTCGGACTGCTGGTTGTACTATTGGAGATCAGGTGCAGGTTCTGTGTATTACGTACATAAGAACCTTTCACGGAAGAGGTAGCGTTCAGTTTGTAGCTGATGGCCAGTCTTGGTTCCAGGTTGACGTAAGTTTTTACGAAATCACCTTTCTTATAGTGCAGGGTATCCAGGATCTTGCCATCCTGATCGATATTGAAGAAATCACCTTTACCCAGTACACTGAAAGAAGAAAGACGGAGTCCATAGGTCATGCTGAGCGCTTCAGACATTTTCCAGCTGTCAGTAGCATACACTGCATTCTCCCAGGAGTAGCGGTCTTCGAGTGATCTGGCGTTGATCTGAGAGGTCTCAGAGGTAGTTACCTGACCCGGTGTGATGGTATGATAGATGGTGTTGAAACCAAAACGGATATTATGACTGGAAGAAGGGTACCACTGGAACTCCTGTTTCAGGTTATAATCCCTGATCTTGGAATAGATATCTGCATTCACCGAACCACTGTTGATAGATACGGTATAATCGTAGTTACTGTAGATCAGGGAGGTGTTGGAGAATAATTTGTTACTGAAAATGTGGTTCCAGCGGAGGGTACCGGTGGTATTACCCCATGACAGACCGAAGAGGTCGCCTACACCCAGTTTATCCTTTCCGAAGTAACCGGAGAGGTACAGTTTATCCTTATCGCCCAGTTCATAGTTCATCTTGGCGTTGATATCGTAGAAGTAGAGCTTATTGTTATTGATACTGGAGTCATTGGACAGTTTCAGGAACACGTCTGCATACGTTCTGCGACCTGTTACCAGGAAGGAGGATTTATCCTTCTGGATAGGACCTTCCACGTTCAGTTTAGCGGAGATGAGGCCGATACCGCCACTTACGCCAAAATCCTGGTTATTACCATCATTCATCTTGATATCAAGTACGGAAGACAGTCGGCCGCCATATTGCGCAGGCATACCGCCTTTATACACCGCGATATCCTTGATAGCGTCTGAGTTGAATGTGGAAAAGAAACCCAGCAGGTGAGAGGCATTATATACAGGCGCTTCATCCAGCAGGATCAGGTTCTGGTCGGCAGCGCCACCACGAACGTACATACCTGCGTTACCATCGCCGGCAGATTTAATACCGGGCAGTAACTGGATAACTTTAATCGCATCTCGTTCGCCCAGGAGAACGGGTACATTCTTCATTTCCTTGGCAGTCAGCTTCTCCAGACCCATCTGAGGGGCGGCGAGGCTTCTTTTGGTGCTGGTGCCGGTAATGGTCACAGCGCCCAGGGCAACGGATTCGTCTTCCAGGGATATGTTAATGGTGGTGTCTTTCCGCAGGGTAAACTCCAGGCTGTTTGTCTGAAGGCCCATAGAGGTAAATTCGAGTTTGTGTTTGCCATCTGTGATAGTGAGGGAATAGAACCCGTATTCGTTTGTGGTAGTCCCTCCGCCACCGCTGACTCTCACGGTAGCGCCGATCAGGGTTTCGCCTTTGGCTTTGGATTTAATGGTTCCGCTAATTGTATGTTTCTGCTGTGCCGTGGCTTGCAGGGCCATCAGCGAGACAGCAATCAGCAACAATTTTGATTTCATCCGGTTTAAAATTTAGTGCGAAACAAATAATAATTATCTGATATGCAAAAAGTAGTCGGGCTGAAACAGACAAATTTACCGCTGAATCGGACAGGGAAAAGTTGAGCCGTCCGGTTTGTAGTGTGTAATTTGCAGTCTGAAGCACATGAAAAATATACCTGTCAGAAGCCTTGTACGCGTGAGCCTGATCGCACCTTTATGTATTGCCATGCTGGTGGGGCTAACGTCGTCTGCCAAAGAATATGCCCTTAACACTGTTCTGCTTAAGTCCGCATTAATGTACATCGTGATCTTTTTCATGGGGATGTACAACTTAGGGCTTATGTTATGGTTGGCTTCCCGTTTACAATATGGTTCCCGCAACTACAAGATAATCAGAATCCTCCTGAGTTTCACCGGAGCAGCATTATTTAATTATTTGTTATTCAGGGGAATACTGTATTCGAGTCTGCATACCTACCTGATACCGGACTGGTATGATCAGGTCAAAAATAAGATGATCTGGCCCATGTTGTTCCTGCTACATGGCCTGGTGGTGAATGTCCTGGTATTTATTCTCCATAACTACATCACGCTGCTACATGCCAAGAACCATACGGAACTGGAAAATGCCCGGTTGAAATTTGCCAATACAGAGGCGATCAATCAGTTATTAAGGCAGCAGATACATCCGCATTTTCTGTTTAACGCATTGAATACGTTGAAGTCGCTGATCCGCCGTCATCCGGAGAAGGCGGAAGAATACCTGATCCACCTGTCTGATTTTCTAAGGGCCAGTATTTCCAAGGGGCAACGGGATATCATTTCACTGAAGGATGAGCTGAAACTCAGTTCTGATTATCTGGAAATGCAGAAGATGAGGGTGGGAGATGCGTTGCGGTTTGAGATAAGGGTAGATCAGCAGTCATTGTCCAACAAATGGTTACCGGCTTTCTCGCTGCAACCTTTGCTGGAGAATGCGATCAAACATAATGTGCTGACAGCGGAAGACCCGCTTTATCTGGCTGTGATACAGGAGGGGGAATATCTGAAAGTGGTGAATAATTTACAGGTCAAACATCAGACGGAGGCATCTACCGGCAGTGGACTGATGAATCTCACAGAACGTTACCGGATGCTGGCCGGAGAGGACATAATAATCGAGGATGACGGGAAAACATTCACCGTGAAAATTAAAATTTTGCAACATGCAGGTAATCATCATAGAGGATGAGGCGTTGACAGCAGAGGACCTGCGGGAGAGTATCCTGAAACTGGATGATACGATGCAGGTGACAGCTATGCTGAAATCGGTCAAAGAGGCGATCGCGTATTTCAGCACACATGAAATGCCCGATCTGATATTCAGTGATATACAGTTGGGAGACGGAGAGAGTTTTGATATTTACAGGAATGTGGAGGTAACGGCGCCGATCATCTTTTGCACAGCGTATGATGAATATGCGTTGCAGGCATTTAAGGCGAATGGTATTGAATATATTCTGAAGCCGTTTACAGATGCTACTATTGCGGATGCACTCAGAAAATACAATACCCTGCGCCGTAGTTTTGCGATAAAAGAAACCGGCGCCGGAAGTGCGCTTGATGTTGTTTATGAGCATGCGCCCAAACCTGCGGCAATACTTGTTCATTACAAGGATAAGATCGTCCCTGTAAGACTGGACAGCATCGCGCTGTTTTACATCGAAAGAGAGACTTTATGTCTGATGACTTTCGATCGTCAGCACTATTATCTCAAGAAATCACTGGAGGAAGCCGAGCAGCTGTGCGGAGATATTTTCTTCCGTGTAAACAGGCAGTTCCTGGTGAACCGTAAAGCCATAAAAGATGCGTCACATTACCTGTCGCGCAAGTTATGTGTTAATCTGAACGTGTCGTTCAGAGAAGTGATTACGGTCAGCAAGGAAAAGACCCCTCAGTTTTTATCCTGGCTGGGAGAGCGTTGATGCTACTTCTTAGCAGCTCTTTTCTTTGGCGTTGCTTTTTTAGCAGCCGCCTTCTTAGGAGCGGCTTTCTTAGCAGCAGCCTTTTTAGGCGCAGCTTTCTTAGCAGCAGCTTTTTTAGGCGCAGCTTTTTTAGCAGCTGCTTTTTTAGGAGCAGCTTTCTTAGCAGCCGCCTTTTTAGGCGCAGCTTTCTTCGCAGCAGCTTTTTTAGGCGCAGCTTTCTTAGCAGCAGCTTTCTTAGGAGCAGCTTTTTTAGCCGCTGCTTTCTTAGGCACCTTTGCCCCGGATTTACGGGCTTCAGATAAACCTATGGCGATGGCTTGTTTGGGATTGGTTACTTTCTTACCGCTTCTGCCGCTTTTTAGTTTACCCTGTTTCATTTCTTTCATGTTCTCTTCTACCTTGTCCTGGCTCTTTTTTGAATACTTTGCCATGGTGTGGAATTTAAAGGTTAGTAAATAAAAAATAAATGATTACGGCTGTATAGACCGTAGTATCTTTTTCATATCAATGCCTTTACCGAGTACCGGTTTAAAGATGTCCCCCATTTCGTTAATACGGTTGATGGCATTGGTAATATTGAAGTCTTTCATTTTAAGTCCCTTCTTTACTTCGTCCCAATGCAGCGGCATGGAAACCGTTGCTCCTGGTTTCGGACGCAGAGAATAGGGAGCTGCCAGTGTAGCTTTTGGCCTGTTCTGTAGATAATCAACATATATTTTGCCCTTTCTGTTCTGCGTCATGCGTTCTATGCTTGTAAAAGCAGGAAGCTGATGATGTACCTGTGAGGCAATCCATTTGCCGAACAACTGACAATCTTCGTATGTATATTTTGCGTTTAAAGGAATGTAGATATGAATGCCGGTAGAGCCGGATGTTTTACAATAGCCTGGAACTTTAATGTTGTCTAATACCTCTTTTGTAACCTGTGCGGTCTTGATTACCTGCTCAAAGGTATTCTTTTCTGTTGGATCCAGATCAATAATGCACCAATCAGGATAATCGGGTTTACTGATCTTACTGTTCCAGGGGTTTATTTCAATGGCCCCGAGATTGGCCATATAGAGCAGACTGGCTTCATCAGTAGGCACCATAAAGTTCTTGTCTTCCCCTTCATTGGTATGATAGGGAAAGGTTTTGATCCAGTCTGGCGCTTTACCGGTAACGTCTTTCTGATAAAAGCTTTTGCCTTTAATACCATTGGGAAATCTGTTGAGAGATTGTGGCCGGTCTTTCAGGTAAGGCATTATGTAAGGCGCAACCTGATAGTAGTAATTCAGCATATCCCTTTTGGTATACTTTTCTTCCGGCCAGAAGACTTTATTAAGATTAGTGAATTTTAGTTCGTGTTTACTGACTTTCCGTACCTGTGTTGCTTCAGAAGGGTTCAGTAAGGTTTTACGATCACCACCAACAACAGGTGTCAGCATTTGTTGCGTAATAGAGCCGGCAGCTTCTTTAACTGCTTTGGCCACAGGTATGGCTTCTTCTTTTCCAACGTCTTTTGCTGGCTTGTCTATGCGCATGCCTTCAAAAGCAGGGTGACGCATAACACCGTCTGCCGTGATCTCTGCGTAACTTACTTCACATACCAGCTTAGGACTTAACCAGACAGCTGTCGCTTTGGGCGGATTGGGGCGGAAACGGGAAGGTTTGTTGATGTCAGGCACGACACTGAAGGGAGATGTTTTTCTGATCAGTGGTTTGAATGCCTGTATCATCTCTTTTTGTTGTGCACTGGTAAAGCCGGTGCCTATTTTACCGGTGTACTGTAGTTTCCCTTTTTCGAACACTCCGACGAGCAGAGAGCTGAATGACTTGGAAGAGTTCTCATTACGCGTATAACCGCCAATGACCACTTCATGTCGCTTGTTGATCTTGATCTTTAACCAATCCCTGCTACGGACGCCGGTATGATAGCTGCTGTCTTCTTTTTTGGCGATGATACCTTCCAGTCCGAGTGACCTGGCCGCGGAAAGAAATTCTGCAGAAGAGGTATCTCTGAAAGCAGTACTGAGCCGGATGATATCGGGCGCAGGGAATAGGCGTTCCAGTAGCTCCCGTCGCTGAATGAGGGGAAGTTGTGTAAGATCGTACCCATTCAGCCACAAAAGATCGAATACATAGTAAATCAGTTCACCATCGGCCTCACTACGCCAGTTCTGCAGGTCAGCAAAGCTGGAGATACCATTCGGCGTAAGTACGACAATTTCGCCATCTGTGACGGCATTGATCTTCCACGCTTCCAGCGCGTGGAAGACAGGGTAGAATTTATCGTCGAATGATTTGTTGTTACGGGATATCAGCTGGACGGTGCCTTTGTTCAGCAGGGCGATTGCGCGATAGCCATCCCATTTTACTTCATACAGCCAGCCAGGTACATCTACAGGATGATCGACCAGTGTGGCCAGCATGGGGGACAGGGTGGGGGGGAATCGGCTCCGCTTACCTGCTGAAGGCTTTATATCCGAAGATTTTCGGGGCATGTTATTATCAGAGCAAAGACCTTACCAGTCAGTGAAGCAGTCTCATGTAAAATGTTTTAGCCTGAAATTTGAATAGGGATTTTTAAAGCTTTAAGAGACATGGTGAAACCGGATTTTTTTATTGCAGGACTGGGATGTTCTGCCGGGTGTCTGGATGTATTGAAGACATTTTTTGCACATGTGCCGGAGCGGACGGGGATCGCTTTTGTAGTGGTGCAGCATCTATCGAGGAATTATGTGAGTATACTTGACAAGTTATTGCAATCACATACGAAGCTGCCGATCATAAGGGTATTGCAGGATATGGAGATCAAGCCTGATCATATTTACCTGCTGCCGGAGGGAAAGTTTTTGTTGATCACGGATGGGATTTTACGTTTGATACCACGTACTACGACACAGGTGGTCAACTATGCGGTGGATATATTTTTTACTTCGCTGGCGGCATATGCGGGCAATAGGGCGATTGGTATTATTCTGACGGGTATGGGGACAGATGGGTTGGAAGGAGCGAGGGCGATAGAGGGAGTGGGAGGGATTGTGTTTGTACAGGAGCCGGCATCGGCGGTATTTAAGGGGATGCCGCTATCGGTGATTACGGGTGATGAACCGGATGTGATATTGCCGCCAGCGGAGCTGGCACAGTCGCTTGCGAAGTATTACAAAAGCGGTGAGATGCACGATGATGAAGGGTTTGAGGCGGCAGGGTAGTGTTTAGTTCAGTTTATTCACTGCCTTTTTATCTTTATTCACATTGTTCAATGTCATTCATTTTATGGAGGGTGTAGGAAGATGTGGGGAAAGTAATATTTTTGTGGTGAGCAGTTGAGGAAGTAGTTATACGGTATCTGCGTTACGTTCTTTAACACCTGCTTTTCTGGCGATGTGATAATAGGCAGCGGGGAATAATATCCTTAACCAGTAGAGGTAGCGCTCCTTTCTGGCGATGAAGATATGTTTCTTTTTGCGGATGATAGCGTCACAGATTTTCTCTGCACATACTTCCACAGGTATACCATTGAGTTGTGCATGATCCATTTTATTGTAAGGCTGACCATCTGCCGTTAGGGCGGACAAGGGGAGTGGGGTATTGATTCTGCCGGGGCTTACAATTGTTATATAAAAGTCAGGGATGTCATGTTCTACCTGCAAAGTTTCAAAATATCCTTTTAATGCGTGTTTGGAGGCCACATATCCACTGCGGCCGGGGAATCCCATGAGTCCGGACATGCTGCTGACAGCGACTATATGTCCTTTGCCGCTTTGTTTAAAGTGAGGCAGGAGGTATTGTGTGATTGTTAGTGGGGCAAAAAAATTGACTGCCATCAGCTGGTCATAAACGGCCAGACTGGTATCTGCTGCCATTGAACGTTGTCCGATGCCAGCTGAGTGAATAAGAATGTCAATATGCCCGAATTGCCGGAGAGAGTCTTCCACTATACTGTGTAGCGTGTCCCGGCGGGCTATGTCCGCCGGAAGCACTACGCAGGTCGTCAGCTGCGTCAGTTCTTTAGCCAGTGATTGCAGTTTGTCGATATTTCTTGCCGTGATGATCAGTAATGCTTTTTCTCTGGCAAATTGTTTTGCCAGTGCGGCTCCTATGCCAGAGGATGCGCCAATGATCCAGACTACTTTATTCTCAAAATGCATGTTAGTGATAATGGTTTGCAAAGCTACGGTTTATGGTGCTTGCAGGAGTTGCTAATTTATAGATCGGTAATTATTATTTATTCATTGATATAATACGATGTTATATGGATGTTGTAATTGAAAGCAAGAATGCTTTAGTTAAAGGAAAAGACGTTGTCATTGACAACAAACAGGCTGTGGCCAAAGGTGAGAATGTGGTCATGGAAATGAAGAAACAGCAAATGCTGGACTTGTTTGAGGCAAGCGGGGCGTATTTCTGGAAGACTTCGCGGGAGATAGCCGCGGAAACCAGGATTCAGCTGGATGATGTGGTAAGAATACTTGCTGCTTCCTGGGAATTTGTAGAATCCCGTTCGAAGCGTAAAAATGGAGACCTGGTGTTTACATCGCGTAAGGTGTATGAGAAAAGAACGCCTTACTGGCGCTTATTGCTGGGCATATTAGCGGACAGGATTGACTAGGTCAGTCTGAAATGCTTATAAGCACAATGTTCTGCGCCATAAAGCGTGGAAGATGTTTATGTGAAAAAGGCTTTTTTGCAATTGTCTCGTTCGTATTGTAATGGGGCAGGATTGATTCATTTATTATTTATACAAAACCATTGTTTGTCATGCATTTTCTTCAATCGCCGGTATACTTTTGTATGCTGGGTGCGCTTGCAGTACAATTACTACAGATCGGAGAGTATTCCGGTATAACGGGGACCAGGCGAGCTAACTATCAAACCGTGCAGTTTTATATCTTTTCTTTTGTGGCAGTGCTGATGGCATTGATAGTCGGATATGTTTATTTTGGAGATGAGCTGGTGGTACATAGCCGGATGCTTTATTTCCAGACAGGGGCATCTTCTCCTATTATAATAAGATCATTGGCAGAGAGTGTCGCAGCAGGTGTGATATCAGATAGGGTAAGAGGAAAGCCTGAGATGAGTTAAGTAGGAGGCCATTGTTAATCAGGTTTGGGGTTTGTTTTTCAGCATGCTGATGGCGGAGTACGATGCATTAGGAGTGGAGGATAGTAGCGGATGTTCAGCGTGAAGAGAGGTAGTGGATAATAGGTCGGAGGAAGTGATAGTGAATGTTGATCGTGGATAAAAGGGAGAGGATAGTAGCGGATGTTTAGTGGCAAGAGAGGTAGTGAATAATAGTTAGGATTAAGTGATAGTGAATGTTGATCGTGGATAAAAAGAGGTAGGATGGCATAGAATGGTTGTGGAAAGTAGCGAGAGGTAACAGGTAATGAGGTAATAGGTGTTGGTCACTGCAGATAGTTGATAACAGGTGTAGGCGATAGTTTCATTGTTGTTTTTAGAGGAATGCTTTAAGAAGGGCGATAGCGTGATTTTGATCGGCTGGTATATATTTCGTATATTCCTTTTAAGATCATCCGCGTTATGCAGGAGATAAACTATCATGATACAGAACTGCTGCAAAGCATTGCCGATGGCAATGAAACTTCGTTTGCCCGTTTCTTCAGGGCTGTGGCGCCAATAGTGCAGGCTGATATTGCAATTATACTCAAAGGGGATAGCCATTGTATTCAGGCAGTATTACAGGAAACTTTTATCATTCTCTGGTTACATAGAGACAAGCTGCCTCATGTAAAGGATATGGACGCCTATCTGCGCTCTGTGTCATTGCACGAGTGTTACAGCTACCTGCAGGATACAGCGGCGGACGAACTATTGCCGGTACCGCAATATGAGGAAGAACTGCCCCCGGAAGTACAGCATTACAAAGCCTACCAGGAGCTCATACATGATACGATCATGTCCCTGCCTGAACAGCGGAGACTGATCTATGAGATGCACCGGTTAAAAGCAATGCCGCCTGCACAGATAGCAGCTGCCATGAACCTATCCGTAGATACAGTGACTGGTGCGATTAACGCCGTACATCAGTCGGTTAGGCAATGTCTGAAGGATGTGGCGCATAGTAGCGTATCTTCCCGCCATAACAACTGGGTAGTGGAAAAGACAAGGCTGCTGGAGGGAAATCCTCCTGCTGCCGGGACTTATGATGAACACTGGACGCCGATGATATCTAAAGCAACGGCAATAGACAGGCCCATACCGGCGGACAGTACGCCCGCCATTAGGAAGATCTACTCCGAAAGGCTGAATTATCTCTATGCCGCAGCTGCACTGGTATTCCTGATCGTAGGACCAGGCATCTACCTCATCTTTATGCGTTCAGAAAAGTCTGCTTCCTTCCGTACGCTGTCAGCTGCTTCCGATCATAAGTCTAAAGATACCTTGCCCGACGGGACACAGGTCTGGCTGAATAAAGGCAGTGCGGTAAAATACCCTGCATCCTATACAGTGACTGACAGGGACGTGGAGGTGAACGGTGAGGCCAGCTTCCGGGTAAACGCTGACAATGACCGTCCTTTTCATATCCGTGCACATCAGCTCTCCGCCGATGTAACTGGTGCGGCATTTAATATACAGACCTATCCTACACCTGCCCGGCTGATCATCACGGCTATCGGGGCAACTATTCATCTGCAGATGGGTAGTAAAAGATTATCCATTCCTGCCGGACAGCAGGCAGAACTGTCCCATGACGGGAAAGTATCTGTCAGTAAGGCTGATACCGCTGCTATTGGTGCCTGGAAGCAGCAGGTGGAGTAAGCATGAGCTTATTTTTGTGGAGAAATGTAAGAGAAGGAAACCCGGGAATTTTCGGGGGATTGGATAGGTATTTCATGTGAGAGGGGGCGGATTGAAACTAGTAAGATTACGGAGAAGCTGAGTCATAATGAGTGTATTTGAACGCCATTACAATATTTTGAGTGGTTTATACCAGAAATGCAGGGGAGTGATGATTTTATATCAATAAGGGTATCATCAGACTACCAATATTCTGACCAAACTATATTGGAAATTAAGAAGATGTGTGATTTAGGTGTATATAGCCTATAAGGAACCTTTATTTACCTGAGTCAGCAGACTGCCGATACTCTGACCACCTATACTGGAAATTGAGAATATGTGTAATTTCGAAGTATAAGCCTGTAAGGAACCTTAATTTACCCGGGAAAGCGCGCTGCCGACCAGCCGACGTAATTTCTTTCAGGAAAAGAATTGTTTCAAGTAGACTGATTATTAATATTTTACGTACCTGTGGAATCTTATTTGAAAAATATTTTTCACCCGAGGCAACCTTTCTCTACAGCTTCCGTATTTATTAGGTAAGGACATATGTGAGCCTATTGACAAAACATTGGAACAACTTTCTACCATAATACAGGGGTGCATTAATAAACAGCCCAGATGCCAGAAGTTATTGTATGAGCAATACTATGGCTATGCTTTTAAAATTGTGTTCCGGTATATTTACAGGTACGAAAATGCCGCAGACGTTGTAAATGATGGTTTTGTGAAGGTGTTTACCCGTTTTGACAAATTCAGTTGCGAGGATACCGAAGACCAGGAAAAAGTGCTGATGGGATGGATCAAACGTATTATGGTGAATACGGCAATTGATGAACTCAGACGGAAAAATATGATACCGGAGATCGGCGGCATACCGGAAGAAGTATGGGAAGTACCAGACGTGGGACAAACAGCAGAACAGAAGCTATACTATAAGGAGTTAATCATACTGGTAAAGGAACTACCACCTTCCTATCAGGTGGTGTTCAATATGTATGTAATTGATGGATTCTCCCACCAGGAAATTGCTGATAAACTGAATATCAGTATCGGCACTTCCAAGTCCAATCTGGCAAAGGCAAGAGTTTATTTGCAAAAAAAATTAAACACAGATATACCTGAAATTGACGTATGCAGCTCCTAGATGACGATATGGACGAACTATTCCGCAATGCGGCCTCAGACTATCCCCTGAATACAGGTGGTGGTGACTGGGAAGCTATGCAGAATAAGTTGCAGCAGGCTGATAATAATCAGCAGGGGACCGCTACACGCAGGTTAAGGGATCGCTGGTGGTTCAAACCCGGTTTATGGCTTCTGGCAACGATCCTGTTTTTAACAGTAGCTATAAGCGGATTATTTACCGGTAATCGTAAGCATACCGGCAGGGAGAGGATTACACAAGACAAGACGGCAGCAATAAAAGCAGCAGATGATAAGATATTAGCTAATAAGAACAGACAGGAAATTCATAACGAAAAAGACATAATTGCTCCCGGTAATACAACAGGAAAGAATGAAGATGCTGGTACAGGATCAACAGATGATAAGCAGCATATAAGCGGAGGCGCCGTCATGCCGAATACATCAGATAACAGAGAAGGATCCTCTTTAGCAACAGTAAAAAATACGGATAAGACCAATACACCTGCTACCGGTAATACTGGCAGCACAAACGAAGTCATTGCCAAACCTGCAACTGTTGCGCCTGAAAATGTAAGGAAAGGAGATAAGGACAAAGCTGTGGTTTCTCTGGATGCTACGACTGGAAAGAGAAATACAAAGCATGCGAATAGTACAGGAATTGCCGGAAATGTTCCAGGTGCAGCAGCAGGACAAAAGGATGCAAAAAATACCAGTAGTACAGTAACTGCTGATAAGGCTACAGTAACTGCGGCAGGACAAAAGGATGCAAAAAATACCAGTAGTACAGTAACTGCTGATAAGGCTACAGTAACTGCGGCAGGACAAAAGAATAGAAAAAATCTTAGTAGTACAACAACTGCTGATAAGGCAACGGAAACTGCAGCAGGACAAAAGAATACAAAAAATATTAGTAGTACAGTAACTGCTGATAAGGCGACAGTAACTGCCGCTGGAAAGAAGGACGTGGGAAATACTGTTGGCGATGCACCGATAGTAAACGCTGGAAAGAAAAACAAAAGCAACAATGATCAGTTATTGACGCCTGGTCGCTCCGCAGTAATTGCAGCTGGAAAGGTTAACACTGATAAAACAGCGATCGGAGTGCCTAAATCTAACGACAAGCCGTCAACAATCAACAACACTAGTATTATAGAAGGAGATAGATCTGCTATTGATGAAGATGATCAACTGAACACGCGTGAACGTGTAGCTTCGCAGAAAGGCCGGAAGGTTGCAACAAATGTTGCAGGACGCGATGAACGTTCGTCCGCAGCGGACAGTGAACAATCCATCGTGAACAGGAAGAATGGGAATATCCCTGTACGCACAGGCGATACACAGGATATCCCCAACAACAGCAGTTATCCTGCTGCCAGGCCGGGGATAACTGCTGTCATTGTAAGTCCGTTGAGTATTGAACATATTAATGGAGCCATAGTAAAGAATACATCACCTAAGACAAGTCTCTTACATGTGGATAGAAAGCTCAATATACCGGTCGCTGCATTGGCAGACAGCAATGCAGCGGCGAGTGCGACAAAAGTTAAACGGGAACCTGCTTCATTAAAAAAAGGACTGTATTATGGACTGATCTTTAGTCCGGATCTTACGACAGTAAAGTTCCAGCGTACCTCCAATGTTGGATATAATGTGGGACTGCTTGCCGGTTACCGTTTTGGTAAAAAACTGGCAGTAGAAACAGGTGTGTTGTACGAACGAAAATTCTATTATTCTACCGGAGAATACTTTAATACAACGAAAACACCATGGCCTGCGGACATGGACCTGATCAATGTAGATGGATGGTGTAATATGTATGAAATACCCTTGAATGTGCGATTCACTTTTGCAACAGGTGAAAAGAGTAGTTGGTATGCAAACGCAGGGATGTCATCGTACATTATGAAAAAGCAGAAGTATGACTATAGTTACAAATACTATGGTCAGTATGGAGAAAGGAACTGGACCTACAGGAAAACAACTGCAGACTGGTTCTCTATTATACACCTGGGCGTTGGTTACGAACGGCCAGTAGGCGTGTTAGGCACACTGCGGGTGGAACCATATGTTAAGATACCTTCCAGAGGTATCGGCATTGGCGATCTTCCTGTGACAAGTGTGGGTGTGAATATTGGCCTGACCCGGCCTTTACGCCTGAGATAAGAACAGCATTTTAATAAGCAACGACATGACGCGAAGAAAATTGATCATTCTCGCAGGGGCATTGCTTTGCCTCATAGCAGCGGGAACAGGATATTATATGTATAACAAACCGCGGACTTCTGCCGCGGAGGCGCACACGGATAAACAGATATCCGCGCTGAAACTGTATGAGGAGTTTTCAAAGAATGAACAACTCGCCAATACAAACTATGTGAATAAAGTGGTAGAGGTAGCTGGTACAGTCACAGACGTACAAAAGACAGGAACTGCCGTTTCCGTGCTGCTTGCCGGACAGGTCGATGGTATGGGCGGTGTGAATTGCAGCATAGCGCCGGGAGAAAATGTAGAACTACCGAAAGTTGGACAATCAGTATTGATCAAAGGGATGTGCACAGGGCTACTGATGGATGTAAGCATTGTTGACGCAACTATTATAAATAACAAGTAACAATTCAGACTATGAAAAAAGTGTTTTTCTCTTTAATCGCAGTAGCTATTGCATGCAGCACCATCATTGTGTCCTGTTCAAAAAGTAATGAACAGGATGTCACAAATCCTCCTGGTAACGGTGGCGGCGGTGGCGGCAATACCTGCGATACAGTTAATATGAAATATGCGGCTGATGTACTGCCCATTCTTCAGTCCAGCTGTTATAGTTGTCATGGCAACGGTAACGTTAGCGGCGGCGTTTCCCTGGGTAGTTATGCTTCTGTAAAAACACAGGCAGACAACGGTAACCTGGTAGGCGTAATCACACATGCTGCCGGATATCCTGCAATGCCACAAGGTGGAGCTAAACTGTCAGATTGTAATATCAATAAGATCAAAGCGTGGATTGCGCGCGGAGCACTGAACAATTAAAAAATACGGATATGAAAACCATATGCTTTATTGTGCTGGCCTGTCTGATGTATCTGCCGATGAAAGCACAGACATATATGACCAGGAACGGGAATGTCAGTTTTTATTCGAAGACGCCACTGGAAGATATTAAAGCACAAAATACACAGGCATTTGCAGCTGTCGATCTCACGAAAAAGTCGCTTGCTTTTACACTCCTGCAGCGCAATTTTCTGTTTGCCAAAGAGCTGATGCAGGAACACTATAACGAGAATTATGTAGAGAGCGAAAAGTTTCCTAAAGCACAGTTCACAGGCACCTTCACCGGTGATGTCGCAAACAAACCGGGTACCTATAAGGTACAGGTAAACGGACAGCTGACTATTCACGGTGTGACTCAGCAGGTGCAGAATATGCCTGCCGAATTGCAGATCGAGGAAGGTAAGATGACAGCTAAAGCCGCCTTTGCAGTGAAACCTTCTGATTATAATATTAAAATACCATCGCTGGTTAAAGACAAAATTGCGTCACAAATCAACATACAGATCGTAGCGGTATGTCAGCCGGCAAAATAGTTTGAATATGCAAAAGATCGCCTGTTATATCATATTGTGTTTATTACTTGGAAATGTAGCTGCCATTGCGCAGGATACCAGTCTGCTGAAAATGCTGGACGAATCCCAGAACTCTTCGGATCAATCCCATGTAGTGACGGGTACGTTCAAAGCTACGCAGCTGATCAATGTTCCTACTGTAGAATCGCCTGGTAAACAAAGCTTACAGTTCCTGATCATGCACCGTTTCGGAAAACTGAATGAAGGTGCATATGAACTGTTTGGACTTGATAATGCTTCTATCCGCTTTGGTCTGGACTACGGATTCACCGAAAGGTTATCCGCAGGTGTAGGCAGAAGCTCTGTAGACAAGGCATTTGATGGAAATATCAAGTATAAGATATTGCAACAATCCACAGGTAAGGGCGCAGTGCCCATTTCACTTAGTCTGTATGAACTCGTGACTCACTATACACAGCGATATACGGATAAACCTTATCTCAATTCCCGTTTCCGTACCAGTTATACTTCCCAGTTACTCATAGCCCGGAAGTTTTCACGGAACCTGTCGCTGCAACTGGCGCCATCCTGGACACATTACAACCTGGTAGCTACGCCGGAAGATAATAACGACTTATTTGCCATTACGGCAGGAGGCAGGATGAAGTTTACAAAGAGAATGAGTGTTACCGCAGAATACAGTTATCTGTTACCTGACCAGGTAGTTTCAACAAAAGTGTATAATTCACTTTCACTCGGAGTAGACATCGAAACGGGAGGACACGTGTTCCAGCTGGTCTTTACCAATTCAAATGGTATGATCGGACCTTATTATCTGTCCAAGACGAATGGTAGTTGGGGTAAAGGAGATATCTTTTTCGGATTCAATATCTCAAGATCATTCAATTTCAGGAAGTAGGAGTAAGGACACAACGCTTTTATCAACAAACCTACGCCAACAGGGTTTGAACCGGCGGGTTGTGGAAAGTGGCTTTCAGTAAAGCCGCTTTCCGCAATCTGTCCGGTTTATCGTTTATTTATCATCCACGGGTCCATATCGTTGTACGACCCAGCATGGAGATACCTATATATCCTCTGATCTGTAAGGACGTACCTTTGAATTTCATGACGCAACTATATGTTTTTCCGCTCTTTGGATCATATATCTTTCCGCCTTCCCATTCCTCATCGTCATAAGTGAAATTGGTCAGTATCACCAGGTCCTGCAACTTACGGCCGCGTAGTTTGGTATCAGGGTTCTTGATATCCGTACGGGAACTACCATCCGGCTCATACATGTTTTTACCCCATACCAGCTTGCCAAAGTATTTATTACCAGATTTATAGATTTCTATCTTACCGTCTTTTTCCTCATTCAGCCAGGTACCAAGTATCTTATCTGCCGTATTGTTCTGCGCAAACAAACTGCCAGTGGCTATGATCATTGAAAAGAAAAGAAGCATGAGCATTTTCGTCATGGAATGTTTAAGTGTTTGTGTCCGCAAATCAGGACTTATAATTAATCTGCAATATTCAGGCCGGTCCGTTTACAGGGCCTGTCCCTTAATTTACATTTTTTTTGAATCCGGTTGTCAACTGACTGCAGAAACGGAACACAATAAAAGTCAATGATTTCGTATATACCGTAACGATGGGAGGCATATTATTTTACCTTCATATTATATTTATATCATAAATATATCTAAATTACGTACCGGATTGATGTATAATAAGTGGATTACCACCTACAGTTATCTGTAGTTCCCAAAGAACCTATGAACCGAATTGCCATTAGATTATTGAAAATCTTACTGATCGTACTATCTTTTGTCTCATCAGCCACCGCACAAAACGGATACATCTACGTACACCTCAGCACGTTAAATGAAGCCTCATCTCCTGATTTTCAATTCTCTGTAAACGGAGGCCCGACTATCATACCCGATTATTACCTGAATGATCAACCCTTTACCACTGACGCTATCAGTGATATCGGCGCAAGTCATGGCACAACTGCTACTGGTACCGGGGACGGAGAGTTATGGGTCGCATTGTCCAATACACAGATCTATCATCGCCTGGCTGGCAGCAGCGAGTGGATATTGACCGCATGGAACGGTATAGCATTAGACGGAGCTGGCCCCGGACAGTTTGTCAGTATAGATGCTAACGGTGATGGATATTTCACGGACGGTAGTAATCAACAACTTATTTATTCATCTGCTGTACATGGAGGCGTAAAGGCAACTGATATCAGTTACGGAGATGGTCGTATTGCGATCGTGGCAGAAGATGGAACTATCTGGAAGAATAATGGAATATCAGCACCTTATACAGATGACTGGAGTATGTTGACAGGGCCGGGTACAAATGCCGGTCGCCTGGACATATTACCATCTTCTGGTGATATCGTTTATTATAACGCCGGCAGTGGCAATGTATTCACGCTCTCTTTTGCCGGCGGCACAGCTGTCGATCTCGGAGCACCTGGTACTACAGATGTCGCTTTCGGTGATAATGGTGTGATCTATGCAAATGGTTATAGCTGGAATGGTAGTAACTGGATTGCCGATATCACACGTTATACGGTATTTAATCGCATTACAGCAGCACAACAGGTATGGTGTGCGTCCAATGCCCCTGTTGGTAGCGGCATACTTTTCACACGCACAGAAAACGGTTCCTGGATAGATGACGAACGGATTGCTGCAAAAGGAAATGCTATTGTATTACCGATAAGTGCTGGTGCTTATAACTTATCATCTGTTGTACCTGCGGGCTGGAACCTCGTAGGGTTTACCATATATGACCCGGGGGCAAATTCTACCAATACTGCTGGTCAGACAAACGCAACGATCGATGTTTCTGCCGGCGAGACCGTACATGTGATCGCCCATCTGGCATTACTGGACCCCCTGGCTATATCTCAGGCATGTGGTGTGATATCGACAGAAGATTTTGGCATAGCTGCACCTGTTACCGGTACCTCTTATCATTATCATAATAGTAATGATATCAGCGATGGGTATTATGCTATTCAGTCTGCTGATAAAAACGGTCTGCTGACAGATCATACCACTGGCACTGGTAACATGATGTTAGTAAAGGCTGGTTTTCACCGGGAATATTTTTACTGGAAACGGCTGACGAACTTATTGATCGGACAACCTTATAAACTAAGGTTCTGGGCAGCGAATACCAACCCTGCGGCTCCCGTGAAACCGGCTATACTGGCAGGCATGATCGCTACTGACAGAAGCAGTGTCGTGACATTCAGCACCGGCGCCATCAACAATAGCAGCTGGACGGAATATACATTTACTTTTATCGCACCCGCCAATACCGCTGATATCTTCCTGCAAAACAATGCTGCTGGTATCAACGGGAACGATCTCGCACTGGATGATATTGCGGTTGTCCCGATGGCTGGTATCTTACCCGCCAGCACCATGCTTCCGGCAACAACAGGTATCTGTGAAGGAACATCAGCTACTATTTCCAACGGTACGCCAGCCGGTGTATGGACCACCAGTAATGCTGTTGCTGCAACAGTCGATACAGATGGTAAGATCAGGGCGGTGAGTGCAGGATATACTGACATTACCTATACCGTAACAGATGCAACAGGTTGTAATGCAACGGCTATCAAAACATTGCAGGTATATGCTTTGCCGGATATGATCGCATTGGCGGACAGCAAGGCTGTTTGTCCGGGGACGACATTGAATTTATCCGCTACTGCCAGCAATACGCCTGGTCCCTATACTTTTAAATGGACCGCTATTCCGCAGGCGGGCAGCGCTATTGCAGATGATCAGCAGCAACAGACAACAGCTGCACCCAGACTGGAAGACAGCAGTTTCGTGTACATCGCTACCGCGATTGATGCACGTGGTTGTACGGCGTCCGGGATGACAGATACGGTCACTGTAAACAAGTTGCCGGAAGCCCTGATCAATTATACAACTGATCTCTGTAAATCAGGAACAGCGACAGTCACTCAGACGGGTACTACAGGCGGTACTTATTCCGGAAATAGTGGACTGGTGATTGACGCCACAACAGGAACGATCGATCTGGAAAACAGTACAACCGGTACACACACCATCACTTATACTTTCAGCAACGGACAGTGTACCAATACAACTACTACCAGTGTAAATATTCATGAGTTGCCGGTAGTACCTGCTATCAGCGGTGCTTCAGAAGTTTGTGAAGGAGCGCAACTCTTATTGCAGAATACTGTCACAGGTGGTGCCTGGACGACAGGGAATGCAGCTATCGCTACAATAGACGCCAATGGTTTATTAAAAGGAATTACCGCTGATACGGTTGAAGTATTGTATGCGATCAGAGACAGTTATGGTTGTGAGAATACGATCAGCAGAAATGTCATCGTCAATCCTTTACCAACGGCGGGTATAACATATGATAAGCCGGTATTTTGTACCGTAGGTACAGCCAGTGTTGCTGTTACGGGTACAGCAGGTGGTACCTTCTCAGCAGGTGCAGGATTAACGATCGATAGTCACTCCGGTGTGATCGATCTGGCTGCAAGTCTGCCAGGCAATTATACGATCACTTATAGCTTTAATAACGGCAAATGTGCCAATACTGTTACGACGCCGGTTGTCGTGGAAGGGCTGCCGGTAGTTGCACCTATCAGCGGTAAGGACCTGGTCTGTATCGATAATCAGGGAACCGATTTGCAGTGTATGACCCCGGGAGGCGTGTGGAGCAGCAATGATGTGAATATTATGGAGGTAGGTGCTGCCGGACATATCAACGCTGTCAGACCGGGTACTGCTGTCATTACCTATGAGGTAACAACGGTAAATGGTTGTCGCAACCAGAGAGACTTTACAGTAGAAGTACCTCCGATGCCGGTATTTACGACGACAACAAAAAGTGCTACCTGTAACAGCAGCAGCGATGGTAGTATTACCATACCAGCGCCAGGCGCCGGTTATAAATATAGCCTGAACGGTGGCGCCTGGGTAGATGAGAATACGTTCGCTAATCTAAGAGGTGGCGACTACAGCGTACAGGTGATGAATGAAAAGAACTGCGTATCTGCTGTGTCAACAGTAAAAGTGCCGGCGCCGCTGGATATCGCATTGATCATTCTTCCAAAAGATATTACCTGTCATGGGGATAATTCCGGGTCGCTGACCTTATCAGCAACAGGTGGTACGCCTCCTTATCGTGTGACGTGGAGCACGGGTGCTACAGGTAATAAGATCACGAATCTGCCAGCAGGCAATTACTCCGTTACCGTAACAGACCAGAATGGTTGTTTCTCAACAATGAGAATGCCGCTGACAGAATTGTTCCCGGTGTTCCTGGTGAACGATCCTGTAAAACAGGAGGGAGGTTTGTTGAGAATTACCGGTACTGCCATGCCTGGGGCAGATATCCTGGTGACCTATCCGGATGGTAGTATGACTACGACACATACAGATGGAAAAGGTGACTTCAGTACGTTGTCATCAGGTGTAGTTGGAACAGGCAGGATCATGGTGACAGTAACAGATCCTTCCAGCAAAGGAAATTGTGTGAAATACATCGACTACAACAACAGTACTGCTGCTGACCTTTCTATTATCAAAAGTGTAACGATCGCGAAAGCACCTACTGTAGGTGATCCGGTCACCTTCACGCTGACGGTTAACAATAAAGGCCTTGACCATGCTTCACAGGTAATCGTGACCGACGATATTTCAGATATGCTGGATGAGATCACAGACATGACGACTACAGGCGGCCGTGCTTTCTTCAATACACGTACGCACCAGGTGGTGTGGAATATAGATACGCTTTATGTGAATAAGCCGATGCAATTATCATTTACCACCCGTATCATCTATGGTGGTATGCTGGAGAATTCGGCTACTGTTTCCGGTCGTGAAACAGATCCTGATCTGAGTAACAACGAAGCCGCTATCCAGCCGCTGGAAATCTCACCCGATCTGTTTATCCCAAATGTGGTGACAGCTAACGGAGATGGTAAGAATGATTATTTCGTGGTGAGAGGTATTGAGCAATATCCCGGTTCTGTGCTGGAAATATTTAATCGCTGGGGGAGTATAGTATACCGTGCAGTTAGCTATTCAAATAACTGGGGCGGTGTGGGACTCTCTTCCGGCATCTATTACTATGTGCTGAAGATTAACATGTCGCGTACAGCAAAAGTATATAAAGGATACATAGAACTGATCCAAAAATAGTGTTATGAAGAATGGCCTTCTACTGTTCATCTTTTTGATGCTGCTGACCTGCTCGATGCAGGCGCAACAGGATGTGCAGTTCAGTCAGTATGTGTTTAACGGCTTAAGTGTAAATCCTGCTTATGCAGGGTATAGGGAGGAATTGTATCTGCACAGCGCTTATCGTCAGCAATGGGCAGGTTTTCAGGGAGCACCGCAGACAGGCGCGATCGCATTAGATGGCGTGACAGATGTATATACCAAAAAGGTAGGCCTTGGCGCACAGATCACCTGGGACCGGCTGGGACCACAGGAGTCGTTATCATTGTATGGTTTCTATGCCTATCGTATCCCGTTGGAGAATGACCGTCGTCTGTGTTTCGGTCTGGGTATTGGCGCTACGCAGTATGCAGTGGATGGTAGTTCGCGGAAATACGTAGATGCAGATGACCCCGCCCTTATCCTTGGTAAACAAAGCACCCTGGCGCCGGATGCGCGATTCGGTATTTACTACAATACATACAGAACATTTATCGGTTTTTCTGTCATGGACCTCTTCTCAGCGTATACAGGCGGAAAGATATATTTCGGGAATGGCACCCTGTATTCTACTTTACGTAAATCCCGTCATTTTTATCTCAGCGGCGGAACAGTGGTGTATCTGTCTAACGATGTTAAGCTGAAGCCCTCTATAATGATCAAAGAGGACCTGAAAGGGCCGACGAACATAGACCTCAATGTATTTATGCTGTTACAGGAAAGGTTGTGGATCGGTGCTTCCTACCGGGCAGGCGTTAACCTGTGGGGAAAACCTGCTTTACCGGACGAAGTGTATAAGGGAAGCGCGATCAGTGCAATGGCGGAGATATTTGTGTCCGATAATATGCGCCTGGGGTACTCCTATGATCTGACGACAAATGGCATGTCAAGATACCAGCGGGGCTCACATGAGCTGTCTATCGGTATCTTATTTCCACACAATAACAAAGTGGATAACACGCGCTGCGCGCGGTATTTCTAAAGCATTTAAGGGAGCTTTCCTGCGTTATTACCCATCAGAGGGGACGTAAAAGCACTGAAGAAATAGTTGTATGTTTAACTAATATCCGTATTTTAGCATGGTGAAACCACCCGACAATATCATTCATATCAAAGCACTGGGCGAAGTTGTATCGAATCTCAGGGACGCTATGCGGCATTTTGTACAGCGCAGGCTCCGGGAGCAAAATATTGATCTGACCTTTGAAATGCTGCAGGTGATCAATACACTGTCGGAAAAAGGAGAGATCAATCAGCAGGAAATTGCCAATCTGCTGAATAAAGACAAAACAAGCATTACCTATCTGCTGGATAACCTTTCTAAAAGAGGATTGGTGCGTAGGGTAGAAGACCCGGGAGACCGGAGGAATAAGATCATTCATCTGACGGAAGCAGGCCGTAAGATCACCGATCTGCTGGCGCCGATAGTGGAAGAATTACATGAGAAAGCCAGTAAAGGATTGTCGGTTGATTACCTGAAAAACGTGACCAGATCATTGCAGGTGATCAGAGGTAATCTTGAAGTAGAATAAGCTTTTTTTTGTCCTAATAGTTAAATATTTAACTGTTATGGACAATATTCATAAACGCTTTGTTACTAATAATGTAACAGTTGTAGGTTTATAAGTCGCCGGCCTAATCTTAGGCCGGTGTTTTCATTTCAATAAAGCCTATAATACCCCTGAAAAACACCCACAAAAGAAAAAACCGTGATTTGTCCAATAAATTCCAGACTTCGTACAGCAGCCGTGCAAAAATGCTCCCGTACTTTTGTTGCAGTAAAAATATTTGATTACAGATAATGTAACAGTTGTAGGTTTAAGCAGCACACCGGAATAGTCCTATTCCGGTGTTATTTTTTTAGTACGGTCTACTTCATTCATCACTCCATTTCCAGTTATTGATATCGGGCATATCCTCCAGGCATTCTCTGATGTAGATGTTATGCATACGCAGTTTATCTTCAAAATACCCGATCACTTCTTCCGCTTTTTCCAGCTTCCTTTCTGTGCGCTGGATCGCTGCAATGGCCAGATGGAATCTGCTCATTTTATTGAGCACCACCATATCGAACGGGGTAGTGGTAGTGCCTTCTTCCATGAATCCCCTGAGATGGAATCTTGCCGGATGCGGACGACCATGCACCAGATCATGTACGATCCTCACATACCCATGGAAAGCGAATACAACAGGCATATCATCCGTGAAAAGTGACGTGAATAATTCAGCTTCCAGTCCATGTGGATGGTAATCTTTCGGAGAAAGCGACATCAGATCGACCACATTCACGACTCTTACTTTCAAGTCGGGTAAATGCTTCCTAAGTAACCATGCGGCTGCAATAATTTCAAGTGTAGGCACATCGCCTGCACAGGCGAGCACTACATCAGGTTGCTGGCCATTGTCATTACTTGCCCATTCCCATACCGAAGCACCCTGTGCGCAATGTTTTGCGGCATCCTCCACACTGAGCCATTGCAGGGCTGGTTGTTTACCTGCAACCACAAGGTTAACATAGTTCTTACTTTTCAGACAGTGGTCCATGACAGACAGCAGACAGTTCGCATCAGGGGGCAGATAGATGCGGATGACGTTGCTTTTCTTATTGGCAACGGTGTCGATGAAGCCTGGCCCCTGATGACTATATCCATTGTGGTCCTGCCGCCAGCTATGTGAAGTAAGCAGGTAATTCAGGGAAGGAAGGTCTTTTCTCCACGGAATCTCCCGGCAGGTTTTCAACCATTTTGCATGCTGGTTGAACATAGAATCGATGATGGTAATAAAGGCTTCATAGCAGGGAAATACGCCATGTCTGCCCGTTAGCAGATACCCTTCCAGCCAGCCTTGACAGAGGTGTTCGCTCAACACTTCCATGACCCTGCCATCAGGCGATAAATGATCGTCTATGTCAATCAGGTGTTCCATGAAGCAACGTTTGGTGACTTCAAAAACAGCGTTTAGTCTGTTGGAAGTTGTTTCATCAGGACAAAACAAACGAAAGTGCTGCTGTCGTTCATTCAGTTCGAAAATATCGCGTAGCATCTTCCCCAGTTCACGTGTGCCTTCGGCAATAGTAACACCGGGCGTATCGACGGTTACCGCATAGTTTTTGAAATCCGGCATGACCAGCGGCTGTGCATCTTTACCACCATTGGTATATGGTGTAGCGCTCATCCGTTTATCTCCGGCAGGCGCCAGTGCAGTGAGCGATGCCTGTGGTGCGCCATTCTCCGTAAAATGTTTCTCCGGGGTATAACTGCGCAACCATTGTTCCAGCAGGGCCAGCTGGTCCTTATCTTCCCTGACGTCGGGCAGAGGTACCTGGTGGGAACGGAAAGTGCCTTCCACGGGTTTACCTTTCCACATCACAGGACCGGTCCAGCCTTTGGGTGAACGTAGTATAATAAGCGGCCATAAGGTACGCTCATCTGTTTTCTTTCCGTCTCTGGCATGCTGTTGTATCTCTCTGATCTGTTCGTAAGCCATATCGAGCGCCATCGCCATTTCCTGATGTGTGCTGATCGTATCTGTAGCGCGTACAAATAAAGGAGCATAGCCGTATCCGTTAAACAGGGTAGCGAGTGCATCATCCGGCATTCGTCCCATGACCGTAGGCCCGGATATTTTGTAACCATTGAGATGCAGGATCGGTAATACAGCGCCATCGCGTGCAGGATTGAGGAAACAATTTAATTTCCAGCTGCCTGCCAGCGGACCTGTTTCCGCTTCTCCATCGCCGACCACACAGGCAGCAATTAGCTGTGGATTGTCCATTACGGCGCCTGCTGCATGTGCCAGGGAATAACCCAGTTCGCCGCCTTCGTGAATGGAGCCGGGCGTATGTGCGCTTACATGACTGGGAATACCTCCGGGTGTGGAGAATTGCCGGAAGAACTGTCGCATGCCTTTTTCATCCTGTGTAATATCAGGATAGGTCTCTGTATAGGTACCTTCCAGCCATGTCTGTGCAAGAACAGCGGGTGCGCCATGGCCGGGTCCACAGATGAAAAGGATATCTGCATCGCTTGATCGTATGAGCCTGTTAAGATGCACATAGATAAAGTTCAGGCCGGGAGAAGTTCCCCAATGACCTAAGAGCCTCGGTTTGATATGATCGGTCAGCAATGGGTCTTTTAGCAACGGATTATCCTGCAGATAAATTTGTGCTGCTGCGAGATAGTTGGATGCTTCCCAGTACGCCTGTATGTCGTGTAATTGTTCGTTGGTGAGTGTTGCCATGTCGTCTGATTTAATGTGTCTGCAGACACTGATGTGTGTGTTGTGCAATAATGAGCTCTTCATTTGTAGCCATTACCCTGACCTTCACCGCTGCGCCTTCCGGAGAGATAATGTCACGGTTATCATTGTTCAATGCAGGAACTGTTTGTATGCCCAGCCAGGCAAGACCAGCACAGATCCTCTCTCTTATCTGTGGCGCATGCAAACCGATACCACCGGTGAATATCAATGTGTCAATACCACCTGTGGCAGCTGTTAATGCACCGATGTATTTTTTAGCCTGATAGCAGAACATTTCTACTGCCTCTGCGGCCTGAGGATCGGTCTTTTCTTTTTCCAGGAGGGTCTGGATATCAGCTACGGTACCAGATACGCCTTTCAAACCTGATTGTTTGTTGAGCAGTTCATTTAATGCTCTTTCGCTGATGAATTGTTTTTTCTTCAGTAAGTAGAGTATGACGCCGGGATCGAGGTCACCAGAGCGGGTACTCATGACGAGTCCGCCGGTGGGCGTCAATCCCATGGTGGTTTCGATACTTTTACCATCGCGTATAGCGGCCATACTGGCCCCATTGCCCAGATGAGCGATGATGATCTTTCCCTTCGCTTCCTGTGGTGACGATTGCTGTAGTTGTTGATAAATATACTCATACGAAAGGCCATGAAAACCGTATCGGATGATACCATCGTCCCAGAGGTGCCGGGGAATGGCAAAATATTTTGCCGTGAACGGCATGTCTTTATGAAAGGCGGTATCAAAGCAGGCAATTTGCGGAATAGCCGGATAAGCGTCCTCAAATGCACGTATAGCGGTGATCTCAGCCGGCAGGTGTCCGGGAGCGAGCGGTATCAGTGATTCGAATGCATCGAGTAATGCAGGTGTGATCAACTCAGGTAAGTAGTGTTCTTTACCACCTTGTACGATCCGGTGTCCGATCGCCTGTACCGTGTAAGGTGCGTAGCTGTCTTTGAGTAGTCCGGTGAGTAGTTGTATCGCTGCTTTCAGATCAGGAACAGGCTGCATGGCCTGTTCTTCATGACCGGCAGCATCTGTAATGTGAACGCTGCTGTCAGCACCGATGTTCTGTATATTTCCTTTGCTGATCAGCGTTAAGGCGCTGTAATCGAACAAGGCGAACTTTAAACTGGATGAGCCGCAGTTAATGGTTAAAATGATGGTATTTTTCTTATCCATATCAGCTGTGTTTGTTCTGGCATAAAATTTTACGGTTATCTTATATAAATTCAATTGTATGCCAGATCATATTTCAGCGCCCTTTATCCCCGTGCAGTATACGGGAGAAGAAACGGAAACATCAGCAGAAAGAGAGAACGGCAATGAACAGGCCGCTATCGCTGTTTTTCAGCGTGCCGTGAAAAGATTACAGCACGTGAATGAATGGGGGAAATTGTGTGGAGCTTTATCTTCATCATTTCAACTGGTGGACAAGCTGGGAGAGGAGATCGATGAAACTGCCAACGCGGGCCTGTTTATACGTATCGATATACCCGGGCCTGGCAATAGTGCAGGAAAAGGTTATGACTGGGTGTCGATAGAACAGGTGGAAGAGATAGCGTTGAGCGAACACCAGCAATTGTTTTTTATACGGGCGCGTCCTTCGGGCCATCCGCAGCAAAAACATGCCGGTACTGCACATTTCCTGAAGGAGGAAGCGACCAGTTCTTTTGTGCTGACGAGGGATGAAACACTTGTAACAGCGACCGTTTATGGCAGAAATGAAATGCCTAATACAGAAACGGAGGAGACGATGGATAAAATGCGTAACGCTGTTATCGGTGCCGCCGGGGCGATAGGTATTTCGAAGCTCCAGTGGAAAGCGCTGGTCAATGCGCTACTGGAAGATGAGTAAATAAAAAAAGGCTGTCAGACGACAGCCTTTTTTTATTGTATATCACAAGATGATCAGTCTTTGTATCCGGGAATATAGACCTCGCCTGTAGTTTTATCCATATAACCTCTTGTACCACTGGCAGTTTGCACCAGTAATGCCTGACGGTTAGCGTCCTCATCGATCACCTGTGCCAGTACCGGTTTTTTCAGTTCCTTCATGGTTTCGATAGGAATGATCCCTACACGGTTACCTATCCTTGTTTCAATGAAGGCATAGTGACCGAAATTATCCTCTCTGTATTTAACATCGTCGTAGATCAACGGAACGATCACATTACCTTTCAGATCGATCACACCGGTGTTGTTATCTTTTACAGCTTTGATCATGCCTGGTATACGTTGTGCTTCACGATATGAGAGGTATTCCAGTGTGGAGTATCCGGAAAATTCAATGCTGTCCAGTGCTCTGCCCGGACGCTGGAATTCACCGATCTCCAGTACAACTCTCCATCTGCCACCAGGTATTTTATAGATACGCATATCTTTTTTCTCCCCGGATTCTGCAAGCGCAGCCGCATCATGATTACTGCTTTCTTCCAACTTTTGCGCCGCTTTGGCTACAGCAGCAGGAGCTACTTTCCCACTGGCGTCAAAGTATACCACACGTTCGTCATCGGTAATGGCTTTGATCAGGTCCTGTGAACCATCGGAAGCGCTTTTGATCTCACCATAGGTGGCAGGGATCACTTCTTTACCGGTAGCTGCTTCTACTACGCCATATTTACCGTCCAGTGCAACGATCAGGAAGTTTTTGAGAGATGGTTCTTCAAAGAATTCACCATCATCGAATTTGAGTGTTTTATTCACCAGGTTACCGGTGTTCATATCTACGAGACCGATAGTACCTTCTTTTTTAACAACAAGCAGATTGGTCACTTTGGAAAGCGGATTGATACCAGGTATCTCATCAAATACCAGGGAGCCTTTCTGTTTACCGGTAGCCGGGTCCAGCAGGATATAACCTTTGATGGTTTTTGCCACAGCCATACCATTTGGTGCAACGATCGGCATATCACTGTACGTGCAAGGATAGATGATCTTGCCGGAGCCATTGATCAATCCTACTCTTCTGTTATTTTCCACACGGGCATAATCACCCTGGAACAGCTGGATGCTGTCAAATTGTGGTTCGAGTACGACTGCATGTTTCTTGTTGGTAAGTCCCCATTTTCCTTTTTCAGCATAAGGATAAAGACCGTCCTGAGCCTTGCACCATAAGCTGATCAGCAGGACCGGGAGAAAGTATACGGTTTTCATAGAATACGGGATTGATGTATGAGCAAATATAACGTTTTTAATAAATATATCGATCTTCTCCACAATATGTTGGATGGTTGAAGAGGGAACGGTATATTTGCGGCGAAAATGTATCGACAAATTATGAGAACAAGTGAACAGGCTTTGTCCATCATTGAACAGGTAAAGCAGGCGATTAACGACACAGCAGTAGAGGCGATAGTATTTGCAGCAGCAGAAATAGCGTCCAACAAAAAGGCACTCTTTGAGCAAATGGAAGCGCTCATAGGTAAGATCTCTCCTCTGGAATGTACCAGCCAGGAATGGCGCAATTTCCGGATTGCCCGTATCAATTTCAGTAAATTGATGACACGGGAAGCAGCGACCTGCTAACCAGGTCTACTGCGGGATGGCGGCCAGGATGTGCCTGACCATCTCGTCCATCGATTTATTTTCTATCCATCTCACCACTGCAACGAGATCATGACCTGGATCTACGTAGATGAAATTTGTGCCATTACCTATATGTACAAACGCATCTGCGGGGGCGCCGGGCAATAATTCTTTTCCTGTATTCAGGAACCAGTTCATATATCCATAGGTCGGTTTGGCTGTTGTGGGTGTAAGGGATTGTTTCACCCACTGTTCGGAGATCAGCTGTTTTCCGTTCCAGTTACCGCTGTGCAATGTCAGCAGACCAAAACGCGCCATATCATATGCATGGATGAACATTCCACCTCCCCAATGTCCGCCGCCGCTTACTGACTGTACAGGACTGCCATCCAGTACGATCCAGGAATTGCGGTAGCCGTTCCATCTCCAGGTATCAGATGCGCCTATTTCGTCCATAATGTTCGTTTTGAGTATCTGTGGTAATGGTTTACGCCAAACACTGGTAGCGGCCAGCGCAAGGGCATTTACCCGTACGTCATTATACTTCCATACAGTACCGGGTTTGTTCCGTTTTCTGGTCATCCAGTCAGCCGCATTTCCTTCCGGTCTGTCAGCCCAGTCAGGTTTTCCCCATAAGGTACCTTCCCAGTCGCTTGTTTGCCTTAACATAACATCCCATGTCAGGGTACTATTGTGTGTACCCGCAAAAGGGAAGAGCAACTGTGGTTGGCCCAGTTGTTCAGCACCCGGGCCGATCGCCGAAGGATTATACACTTCTATTGGCGGAACATAATTCGCCACAGTATCCTGTACGCTGTGGACAAGGCCTTTGTCCACGGCCAGTCCTACTACGACAGACAGAAAGCTTTTTGTCACACTGTGTGTCATGTCCACTCTGAACGTCTCTCCCCATTCCGCCACGATATATCCTTTATAAACAATTACGCCGGTGGCGTCGCCTCGTGTGGAAAAAGGGCCGACGCCATTGCTGAAAGGCTCTTTCCCGAAGCTGAGCGCCTGTGCTACTTCCATGTTGCGGGGCGCTTTTGTTTCATTGTCTTTTGCAAATTGTATGGCAGCTGCCAGTTTTGCAGCGTCCAGTCCGAGTGATGCGGGCGCGCGATGCTGCCAGTTATCTTTTGCAGGAAAATAAGTATTGTTCTTCGTGTTTTTGGATTGCGCGAAAACCACTGTGGCAGCGCTTAAGAATATGATGCAGGAAAGCAGGCGTTTCATGCAGGTAAGATAGTCATCTTTTCTATATGTTATATATCGCGAAATTGTCATAAAAGCACGAAATATAGTCAGAATGTCAACTTGACGTTCTGAAAATGTATTGTTTGTCAGTAGTTTGCAAAATGGAACACTTTTAGCATAGACAAAATCTATTAGGAAGCAGACAGTTCTATATCTGGCGGGTAGCATTATTTGTCCATTTAGCCAATGACTGTGAATATTTCGTCGTGTGTCCTTTACTATTAAGATAATAAACAGCACAATAAAAGATTAACCGACTAACTATGAGTAGTGAGCACATGCGTGCGCTAATCCTCGAGGATTATGGCGCTCCGTTCGTATATCGCGTAATAGACAGGCCAAGACCGGATTTTGGAGAGGTACTGATAAGAGTAAAGGCGAGTGGTGTAAAGCCACTGGATGCAAAAATTAAAGCAGGAGAAGCGGAGCATGCAAAGCAACCATTGCCGGCTGTACTGGGCATTGATATGGCAGGCATTGTGGTAGAAGTAGGAGAGGGCGTAACAAGTTACGCGCCTGGTGATAAGGTGTATGGTATGACAGGTGGTGTGGCAGGTTTACAGGGCTCTCTGGCAGAGTATGTAGCTGTAGACGCAGAACTGATCGCGCGGAAACCGGCCAATCTGACCATGCGTGAAGCAGCAGCGATACCTTTTGGTTTTGTTACCGCATGGGAAGGCCTGGTAGACAAAGCAAAGATCGAAGAGGGACAGAAAGTACTGATACACGGCGGTTCCGGTGGTATCGGACAAATGGCCATTCAGATCGCACGTGCATTCGGTGCGGATGTTTACGCTACTGATACAGATGATAAACAGGCCATCATTGAGTGGTTTGGCGCTACATATATCGATGCAGATACAGTAAGTGTGGCGGATTATGTGAATAAATACACCCATGGCGCTGGTTTCGACATTGTTTTTGATACTATAGGCGGCGATCCCGCAGGCAGAGAGCACCACGGTGCGATCCTGAGAGAAGCCACAAGAATGGCAGAAGCAGGACAGATACTGCCACTGCTGGACCCACGCCATTTTCATCTGCAGACAGCAGATCAGGCACTGACCCTGATCGTGCGCAGAGGCGAAACGGGTAATATCGTCGTTGAAATTTAAATAATTGCTCCAAATGGAGTATAAGTAAAGGGACTTCAAACTGAAGTCCCTTTTTTGCTGCCTGCAATAATTGATACGGCAGCTGTACTCAGGTCTGTGCATCATGAAAAATGATCCCCAGGGTATGTCTGTTCCCACTATGTAAAGGACTAACGCCATGTTTCATATTCACCCTGTAATATCCCCTTGTACCTTTTACAGGCCGGAAGTTGGTCGTAAATAATAACATATCGCCTTTGTGGGCGGAGATCACACTGGCTTTGGATTGTGCACGGGGAATCTGTTCTGTCAGCACAAATTCGCCTCCATGATAATCCTCCCCGGGTTCATTCAGAAAAAGGACGGCCTGCATGGGAAACCATATGTCGCCGTATAAATCCTGGTGCAGGGTATTGAAACCACCGGCGCCGTACTTCAGGATGAGGACGGTCGGTTTGTCCTGCCCCTTTTCGCTGCATTGTTCTCTTAACGTGGAATGGGCGGAAGGAAAGCGGTGATCAGACTGCAGGACTTCCATCCATTTATTGGCGATCGTCGCCAGATAAGGATAGACCGTTTCCCTGACAGTCGTGATCAGGTCCGGTAGCGGGTACCGGAAATATTTATATTCTCCTGCACCGAAACGGTACCGTTCCATGGAGATCGTTTTCCGATAAGATGCTTTGTCATTATACAATTCAATCAGTTCCTGGCATTCCCGGGCGGTCAACAGGCCCTTTATCAGGGCATAACCGCGCTCATGCATATCATCGCTGATATGCTGCCAATCCTTGCTATGCAGGCGTTCCGCTATATTGTTCATCATCTTTTTTTTGTAAAAGTAGGATAGGGGACAGGGCCGGAAAACCCGAAACTTGCTATTCGGGGGAGAGCGAATTGTTTGAATTTTATAAGTAATCCTTTGTTTATCGTAATGAACGACCCGATACATCGTCTTAATTTTGCAGGGTATGAAAAAGTATGGCCGTTTTTAAGACAGGTATTTCCCCGCAAGATCATATCTCAAGTTTAAAATATCGCATTTAACAATAGCACGCATGCTAACAGAAACACTCGAAGATTTTTATCAGAATAAGATCAAAGAAGTGCCGGTCAACCTGAGTAAGGAAACAGGGCATTTCAATGTATTCAGTCTGGAAGGTCATGTGGGAACCACGCCACCCCGTTACAGCCGTAAGACATTTTATAAAATAGGCTTATCCAGGGGACATGGTTTCTATCATTATGCAGATAAAAGCATAGAAGTATCAGGCACTACCCTGATGTTTTTCAATCCGAACGTACCTTATACCTGGCAGTCGCTCGCTCCTGACCTGAGTGGCTTCTTCTGTATTTTCAGGGAAGGTTTTTTCACGGAAAGGATCCGCGGCAGCATGACCGATTTTCCCATGTTTGCACAGGGCGGAAAACCAGCGTATTTCCTGAATGATATACAGGACCAGCAGGTGACCAACATCTTTGAAAAGATGATGGAAGAGATCCAGTCAGACTATGTATATAAATATGACCTGCTGAACAACTATGTGATGGAGATCATTCACTATGCATTGAAACTGGCTCCCTCAGAGAAATTATACCAGCATAGTGATGCAAAGACGCGTATTACGGCTGTCTTTACAGAACTGCTGGAACGTCAGTTCCCTATCGAATCGCCACATCAGCGTTTCGAGCTGCGTTCTGCCAATGATTTTGCACGACAGCTGTCTGTACATGTGAATCATCTGAACCGTGCGATCAAGGAAACAACCGGACGTACTACTACTGAGCATATATTTGAAAGACTGGCCAGCGAAGCAAAATCATTATTGAAACACACAGACTGGAATATCTCTGAGATCAGCTATGCACTTGGATTTGAAGAGCCTGCACATTTCAATAAGTTCTTCCGGAGACAGGTGGATACAACGCCTACTGCCTTCAGAAATATCTAAAAAAAGGGCACTGTTTGAAAGATACAAGTATCGCTTTGAATGGTGTAATGACGAGGGACTTTTGTTGCCGTAGCTTTGTATCAACAACAAAAGAAACAAAGTATGAAACAACAAAAAGTCTGGTTTGTAACCGGCGCCTCAAAAGGATTTGGGCTCTCTATAGTAAAGCAATTACTTGCGAAAGGTATTCCTGTAGCAGCTACCACAAGAAACCTCGCAGAACTTAATAAAGCGGTAGGAGAAGACGCCAATTTCCTGCCACTCGCAGTAGACCTTACTTCCGAAAAAAGTGTGGAAGATGCGATCGCTGCTACTGTTAATAAATTTGGACGGATAGATATAGTAGTGAACAATGCAGGATACGGACTGGTAGGCGGTCTGGAAGAACTGTCAGATGCAGAAGGCCGTCAGAATTTTGACGTGAACGTCTTCGGTTTATTACACGTGATAAGGAAATCGTTACCTTATCTGAGAACACAGGGCGCCGGCCATATTATTAACTTCTCTTCTATCGGTGGACTCGTAGGTGATTTCCCTGGTTTCGGCATTTACTGTGCTACAAAGTTTGCAGTAAATGGACTGACAGAAGCATTGGCTGCTGAAGTAAAACCTTTTGGTATTCACGCTACCATCGTGTCTCCTGGTTATTTCAGGACAAACTTCCTCGCTTCTGATTCACTGGTGATACCAAAACATCCCATCGATGCATATGCCAACGTGCGTGAATCACAACGTGCACACCAGCAATCAATAGATGGCAATCAGCCGGGCGATCCTGAGAAGGCAGCAGCTGCGGTAATTAAGATCACGGAAGTGGAAAACCCGCCTTTACACTTTTTCCTTGGTACCGATGCGTATGAACTTGCGGGTAAGAAACTGGATTCATTGAAAAATGAACTGGAAACCTGGAAAGAACTGACTGTTTCTACAGCGATTGAAGCGTAGCATATGGGCTTCCTTTTATCGATCGTGATAGTGGTTTGTCTGACGACGAATATCAAACGGATAACGACGTACTGCCAGCGTTTGTTTAAAAAACAGCAGCGGCATCCGGAGCAACAGACAGGACTTTTCGGCGTATTCAGGCTGGAGGATGTATGGCAGTACAAGACAGGATGGACGAAACAATGCATGGATTATTATAAGATAGGGCTGATAAGAGGAAGTAACCGTTCTCACTATACTGAAAACAGTATAACGGGACCAGCAACCACACTTGTGTTTTTCAATCCACATGCGCCATATACATGGGAATCATTGGAGGCGGATAAAACGGGATTCTGCTGCGTGTTCAGCGCCCCGTTCTTTACTACACAGATGCAGGACAAGATCAATGCACTTCCCATGTTTATGGCCGGTGGAAAACCAGTACAGGCACTGACAAAAGAACAGGATAAAGCAGCAGCGGATATATTCGTCCGCATGCTGGAAGAATGGCCATCTGATTACAGATATAAATACGATCTGTTAAGGAACTATGTTACACAGCTCATTCATCTTGCATTAAAAATGCAAATGAGTGAAGGGGCCGATAAGAAAGGAGAAAGTTACAACAGCAGAGAAATTCACAACTAATAAACAAAGTATGGACAACGCAAATAAATATGTAGGTATGTGGGTAACGAAGGACGGTTACATCCGGCATGAACTGTTACCCAACGGGCGCTATGATGAGGCAAGAGGAAATAAGAAGAGCGCGTATCAGGGGAGCTATGTTCTCACCGGCGATCACATTGACTATAAAGACGATACCGGTTTCACAGCTGACGGTGATTTCAGGGATGGTATACTGTATCATGCAGGTATGATATTGTACAGAGAGCAGTAACAGGCCGATCTCTTTTTGACTTAAATTTGTAAGGTCTAAAAGAGCGAATTATGGAATGGAAAAATGAATTGTCAGCATTACTACACATTGACTACCCCATTATCCAGGCCCCGATGCTGGGCATTACGACTCCGGAGATGGTGGCTGCCGTTTCAGAAAAGGGCGGTCTTGGTTCTCTACCCGTAGGAGGCTTATCTCCTGAAAGAACAAGGGAACTTATCCGTAAAACAAAATCACTTACAAATAAGCCGTTCGCCGTTAATCTTTTTACGAACAGCGTCCCTGATTATAACCGCGCAGATGCAGAAGCAATGCAGGATTTCCTGGAAATATTTTCAAAGGAGAACCACCTGGGTTTTGAGCGTTTGTCACTGGATGCGCTCCGGTTTTATAGTTACAAAGAACAGATAGATATCCTGATAGAAGAAGCGATACCTGTGGTCAGTTTTACCTTCGGTATTCCGGATGTGGAAAGCATGACCGCATTGAAGCAAAAAGGCATTGTGCTGGTGGGTACCGCTACTTCTGTACAGGAGGCCGTGCTGGTGGAAAAGGCAGGAGCGGACGCTGTTGCGGCACAGGGTATTGAAGCGGGCGGACACAGAGGGAGTTTTCTGGATGAAGAACCCTTACCCATAGTAGGTACGTTTGTACTGGTGCCGGAAATAGGCGCTCATGTGAAAATCCCTGTTATTGCAGCAGGAGGTATCAAAGGAGGCAGCACCATCAGGGCTGCATTCCAGCTGGGGGCAAAAGCGGTACAGATCGGAACGGCTTTTATTGCCAGTCAGGAGAGTCTGGCCATTGCTTCTTACAAAACGGCCCTTCCCAGGGCGCAGGTGACCGATAGTGCCCTGACCCGGTCTTTCTCAGGACGTTGGGCAAGAGGTATCAGAAATCAGTTTATGGACGCAATAGAGGCCTCCGGATTGACGATCCCGCCTTATCCTATACAAAACATCATAACAGCCGGTTTAAGGGCTAAAGCGCAGCAGGCTGACCGCAAGGAGTTCACCAATATGTGGGCGGGTCAGGCGTCGGCGGGAGCAGAGAACAGGCGTTCAGCAGATATTTTCCTGCAGCTTGTTGCCCAGACGGAAGAGGTGTGAATGCTCATAAGGTATTGTGAATCATCTGATTTTCATAGATGTTCCATAGATGTCTCATAGATATTTCATATCTATAGAGATAGCTCATGTATGACATATGTATGAGACATCTATGAGACATCCTACCGACATCACCCCGCTGTGTTTACCGCGTCTTACACCGGTTTTTTTTAGAGCTCAGGTAGAAAAGTAGGAGAGAATAGACCTTTTTGTCCATTTTCGCAAAAAACAGGACACCCCTCCTTTGTATATTAAGTAAGAAATATCCTCCAAAGAAAAAAGCAAAAGATATTTTGTACTGTATAGTACAAATTTGTACCTTTACATTGTAAACAACAGGAAACATGGCAGGCAGACCAAAAATATTTGATGAGAAAGAGGTAGTGGAGAAGGCGGTCGACGTATTCTGGAAGAAAGGATATGAGGCAGCGTCTGCAGATGAATTACTGGCAGCTATGGGCATCGGAAAGGGGAGCTTTTACCTGGCCTTTAAAGGAGGTAAAAAGGAGTTGTACGAAAAGTCCCTGAAGCAGTTTTCCGACACTTATGATAAACAGTTATCCCGTGACCTGGCGGCAAGTAAAGACCAGGTACAGTTCATCAGGGATTTCTTTATGTCGCTGGCGGACGATCCGACCGCGAAGATCATGAAAGGTTGTTATCTGGGCAATGCACTGGTGCAACTGTCAGATGGGGATAAGGATACCAAACTGGTGGCAGCACAGCTGCTGACAAGAACAGAACATATCTTCACTACTGTGATCAGAAAAGCACAGGAAGAGCGGACAATATCAAACAAAGCAAGGCCCGAGGTGATCGGTAAGTACCTGATCAATCTGTGGAATGGTGTGAATATCACCAGAAGAAGCAACCCGGACCATGAGGACCTGAGAGAGATGCTTGAAATGAGTCTCCGGGTATTGGATTAAATTTTTTTGCCCAATATTGTACTGAATAGTACATAATATCATAATCAAGATTACGTTCAACTTAATACTTTAACAACATGGCACAAGCAACAACTACACAGCCTGCTGCAAAAGGCGTAGACATCAGCAATGTGGAATATAAAACGCTGACGATCGAAGGACAGGAAATCTTCTACCGTGAAGCAGGCTCTCCGGAGAACCCAACCGTTCTGCTACTGCATGGTTATCCGACTTCTTCTTTTATGTTCCGCAACCTGATCACTGCATTGTCCGGAAAGTATCACCTGATCGCGCCAGACTATCCTGGTTTCGGTAATAGCAGCATGCCGCTGGTGACTGAATTCGAATATACTTTCGATCACCTGGCGGATATCGTGGACCAATTCATTACTGCAAAAGGATTAACAAAGTACAGTCTGTATGTAATGGACTACGGCGCGCCGGTAGGTTACCGTATCGCTACCAGACACCCTGAAAGAGTGCAGGCGCTACTGGTACAGAATGGTAATGCATATGAAGAAGGTTTATCCCCTTTCTGGGACCCTATCAGAGCTTTCTGGGCTGATCCACAGAATGAAGAACATATAAAAGGCATGAAGGCGACTTCACAGCTGGACTTTACAAAATGGCAATACCTGACAGGTGTAAGAGACGCAGCTAAGATCAGTCCTGATACCTGGGTCCATGATCAGAGCAAATTAGACCGTCCTGGTAACGTGGATATACAACTGGCTTTGTTTTACTCTTACAGCAGCAATCCTAAACGTTATCCTGAATGGCAGGAATTCTTCCGCAAATATCAGCCGCCAACCCTGATCACCTGGGGCGCTAATGATGAGATTTTCCCTGCAAGTGGTGCAAAAGCTTATCTGAAAGACCTGCCAGATGCAGAATTACATTTACTGGATACCGGTCACTTTGCACTGGAAGAAGATGGTACCGTGATCACCTCCCTGATAGACGATTTTCTGACAAGGAAGGTCAAATAGTTTTTTAGTATACGATATTGTACCGGATAGTACATTAGTCGGGTGTCATAGCTAAAGGCGTCGGGTTATCCTGGCGCCTTTTTGTAATTTGTACAATTCTGTCATTTTGGTTAACTTTAAGGTATGATCAGAGAACAATTGTACGAGCCGTATGCGATCTCCGTACAGACGATGAACGAGTATCCGAAAGGAGCCAGACAAACGGCTTTTTTTGAACTGGTGTACGTGTTGGGCGGAGACGGCAGGCATTGTGTGAATGACAACCGTTTTGCCTATAAGCAAGGGGATATGTTCCTCCTGACACCCAATGACCTGCACGATTTTGCGATAGATACTACCACGGAATTCTTTTTCCTGCGCTTCAATGATGTATACCTGAAATCCAACGGTATCGTCAAGGACAATATCCAGCGGCTTGAATACCTGCTTTACAATGCGAAACAGGTACCGGGCTCCATTCTCCAGAACGAATCTGACAAGCCATTGGTCAAAGCCATGGTAGAAGCGATCATCCGTGCACAGATCAACCGGGATTCCTGCTGGGATAAGCTGATCCTTTCACTGGTGAATACCCTCGTGGTGGTCCTCGCACGTAATATCGAAAAGAGCCTGCCGCAGGTCTATGAAGATAACAAAGAGGAAAAGGCGCAGGATATCATTCAGTATATACAGGCCAACATCTACAATCCTCAGCTGATAAAAGCCGAACATGTGAGCCATGAATTCGGTATCTCACTGGCTTATCTGGGCCGTTATTTTAAGAAACATACCGGCAAGACAATGCAGGACTACATTGCTTCCTATAAGACCAAACTTATAGAGAACAGACTGCGTTACAGTACCATGCGCCTCTCAGAAATAGTGGACGAACTGGGCTTCGCTGATGAGAGCCATTTCAACAAGTTCTTTAAGAAGCAAAAAGGGATGAACCCATCGGAATACCGTAAGAACCTGCCCGTTTCTTAAAATAGGAGGTATGGTAAAAATGTACAAATTAACTATGTTAGATGTACAATTTTTGCGGGCAAGTCCAATCCGGAAAAATATACATGCGCCAATAGTGGCAATGCCAACTGTTACATAAACGGTTTTTTACCGGCTTTGTCTGGTAAATTATCATTTTCTGATACAGCATTGATAAAAGACACCACCTGAATTCAATATTCCCTCATATTTAAAAATTCCCGAATCGATTAGCTTACCGCTACGCCTGCCGTTACCTTTGCGGAAATCTTTGTCATGTCATCAATATTCAGGCGTGTTGTCCTGTTGGTAATGATCTGTTTACCAATAATAGCCCTGGGACAATCGGGAGAGCATACTACAAATGGCGGAGGTGTCGCCGGAAGGATCACTTCCAAAACAGGAGAGCCCTTAGAGCTTGTCTCCATTTCCATTATCCAGATCAATAAAAGTACATTGACGGATAATGATGGCCGTTATCAGTTACAGGACATCGCTCCTGGCAAATATACCCTGCGTATCCAGTTGCTCGGTGCTGCGGAGAAGGATTTCCAGCTGGAGATCGTCAATGGTGAAGTAGCGACACTGGATTATCAGTTACCTAAAGAAAACATCCAGGCTTTACAGGAAGTCAGGGTACTTGGTACGGTGAATAAGTTCTCTAAAAAGGAGAGTGTGTATGTGAGCCGCCTGCCACTGAAAAACCTCGAGAATCCGCAGGTCTATAATATCGTACCAAAGGAATTGATACAGGAACAGATGGCGCTGGACCTGGGAAGTATTTCCAAGAACGTGCCTGGCGCTGGTATCCCGATGCTGGCGAATCAGGGCAGGGTTACTTTCCGTTCCCGCGGATTTGAAACAGAACCAAACGCGCGTAATGGCGTAGCGGGTGCTGCCTTCTCTTCCATCGATCCGGTGAACCTGGAAAGGGTAGAGGCTATTAAAGGCCCTTCTGCTACTTTATTTGGCACCAATGTTTCCAGCAGTTATGGTGGTCTTTATAACAGGGTCACCAAGAAACCGTTCAATGGTTTTGGTGGCGAAGTGGCTTATTATGGTGGTAGCTGGAACTATAACCGTCTGACCGTCGATGTGAATACACCTGTGAATAAAGAGAAGACGATGTTGTTCCGGCTGAATGGTGCGACAACTTTTGAAAAGAGCTTCCAGGATATGGGCTTCACAAAGAATATTAGTCTGGCGCCTAGTTTTTCCTATCAGATCACCGACAGACTTGCATTATTGTTGGACGTAGAATTTGGTCAGGCGAAAGGTACTTCTGTTGTACGCTTCAACCCTGATGCACGTACTGCCAGAAATGTCTCTATTGCTGATATGAAGTTCCCTTATGACAAGATGTTCCTCGGCAATGATATGCCTTACACCACACAGATGCTGAACATCTTCGCGCAGATGAATTATAAGATCTCCGAGCACTGGACTTCCCAGACGATCGTTTCCCGTGCAAGGTCTTCCATCGATGGTTATATCACTGCCCTGAACGGCGTGCGTGGCGATTCTACTTTACGTCCGAATGTGATGGTAGGGTATACAGCGTTTATCGCGACCGACATCCAGCAGAACTTTATCGGTGATTTTAAAATAGGACAATTCCGTAACCGCCTGGTCGTGGGATTGGATTACTATAACAACTCAAACTCATTTGACAGGATATCTGTTACCGGTCCGACCGTTAATTTTGTCAACCTGGGCAGGACTAACAACGTAAGCCGTTATAAAATTGATTCCCTGTTGCCGACAGGTACGCCACGCAGAGAGAACAACGGCGATAACAGCTATGCGGCCTATGCATCTGATGTATTCAATGTTACCGACAATCTGATGGCGATGTTGAGTCTGCGTGTAGATCATTATCGTAATGAGGGCGTGTATAATATTGGCAGCGGCATAACGACCGGCCAGTACAATCAGACGGCATTATCCCCTAAACTGGGACTGGTATATGAAGTGGTAAAAGACAGGTTGTCCCTGTTTGGTAGTTACATGAATGGTTTCTTCAACAGAGCAGGTTCTGATGCTGCCGGTAATCCATTCAAACCGGAGCGTGGCAATCAAATGGAATATGGTGTAAAAGCCGATGTATGGCAGCATAAATTAGTAGGTACGGTTAGCTACTATAACATTAAGATCAAGGATGTTTTGCGTACTGATCCTAATGACCAGAACTATTCTATCCAGGATGGTACACAACGCAGCCAGGGACTGGAAGCGGAGTTAACTGCAAATCCGGTAGAAGGACTGAATATCGTAGCCGGTTATGCACATAATGACAGCAAATACCTGAAATCTGATTCCACTGTATTAGGTCTGCGACCAGCATTGTCTGGTCCTGAAGATATGGTGAACTTCTGGGTAAGTTATCACCTGACCAAAGGCCCGCTAAAGGGTTTAGGTTTTGGATTTGGCGGTAATGCAGGTAGTTCTTCTTTCCAGACCAACACACAGACGGTGAAGATCACCATTCCTTCTTACATGATGCTGGATGCTTCCATTTTCTACGAACAACGTAAGTTCAGAGTGGGTGTGAAGGTAGATAACCTGACCAGTGAAAAAGCCTGGTCTGTGCGTTTAACGCCACAGGCGCCGGCACGTTTCGTTGGTAGTTTTGCACTAAGATTTTAGTCGTTTTGTCTTTCTTGTTAAAAAAGCCACCGGAGTACGGTGGCTTTTTGCGTTTAATCTATTTTCAGACAGTAGTTACAACGGTACCTTGTGGCGGAATAACCCGTTCCATTGAGCGTGCCTGCCTGCTTATCATACCAATCAAGACGGATAATGTAAAGGCCTTTTCTATTGGGGTAGAATTCGGCATTTCCTTTTGTATCGGTGCTGAGTTGTTTTTCCCAGTTATCCGGATTGAAGATGCGCAGTTTAGTGTCTTCTTTACAGATAGTATTATTGTTAAATGCAGTTACCTGTATCATGTCCCGCTGACGTTGAGTAATGATATCGAGGAATTGTAAAGGCGTTTCTTTCAGCGTGCTGCTGCTTCCTATCTGATAGATCGCGCACAGGTATTCGATGGGACGCACGTTTTGTCCGCCGTTGGCTGAACGGTCTACTACCGGTAATTGATCGCTCATTGCCAGAATGCGGTACGTGCCTTTTACTGTTGGCGTAAAGGTAGTGGTCCAGCCATCTTTTTCCACAGATAAACGCAATGTTTGCTGCTGACCATCAGGAGCAACAACAGCTACACGGAATACATCTGCTGCTGGTGTTTCCGTGAACGCTTCATGTTGGCGTACGCCATATTTATCAATTTCTCCGAAGTAGATGCTGATCTTGACAGGTGCACCTGGTTTGCCGGTACCAGTGATGTCGAGCCAGTAACCGTGGCTGAATGCGAACATGGGCATTAACAGCAAAAATAGTATGAAGGTGTTGCGATATTTCATGATCGCGTAAAGTTACACAGCGAATCTGTAAAAGTTCTGAAGACAGGATTCAGACCTCCGCAGTGAGCAGAAAGAATAGCTTAGTGACCTCCTGATTTTGGTGCTATCCTGTAATCTTCATCTCTGATCCCCTTTACGCCTTTTGAATTCTTTTTCGGTATAGTATCCGGTGGTTGCGGAGCAGGTACAATGACAGGTGGTGTACTGATCTGCTCAGGCGGATCAGTGGCCATACTATCTATCACCGGTGTTATGATGAGCGGATGAATGGCGCGCGTTGTATCGGGCTGTATAGCTGTTTTCTTTTCAACAGGTTGTTTATCCGGTAGCGGTGGTTGTACCTGTGCCGGTGGTAGTTCATGCCATACGCTGTCTTTTGTTATTGTTTGTGGTGTGATTGCAGGCGGTGGTGTTACCTGTGTTGGCGTCTGATGGAAGAATTCAATAAACAGGTAACAGGAGAGTGCGGTAAGCAGTACAAAAAGTGTGGCGATATTCAGCAATGCGCTGTTATCAGGAGGGGTATTGTCAGGTGGTGTGGTCTGAGGCATTTCAATGTCCAGCTGTGCGCTTATCCGGTCCCAGATAGCGTCTTCCATAGCAGGAACAGGCAGCTGTTCCAGCTTTTGGGCGATGATGATCTCATATGTTTCTTTTTGGTTCATCCAGTTTGTAACTGTAATGTTTGTTTAAGTATTTTTCTGGCTTCGCTCAGGTGCCATTTGCTGGTGCCTTCGCTGATGTTTAGTTTGACGGCTATTTCTTTGTGGGTATGCCCCTCCATGACATATAGTATAAACACCGCGTGAGTGGCAGGTGGTAGTTTTTTAATGGTGGCCATAATATCTTCTGCTTCCAGTCTGGCGATAACTGAGTTATCGATAGACGGCGCCATTACTTCTTCCAGTTCAAGAGGGTTGAACTTACTCTGGCTTTTGATGTAATCTATGCCTTCATTGGCGACAATCCGTTTGATCCACGCATACATCGTTCCTTTCGATGCATCATAGGTATGCATGCTTTTGAAGATCTTCACAAATGCATGGCTCATAATGTCTGCGGCATCTGCTTCACTTCTTGCATAGCGCATAGCGATAGACATAGCAAAGCCATAGAACAGCCGGTACAGCTGTTCCTGCGCCTTGCGGTTATTGGCAAGGCAGCCTTCAATAAGGAGTGATATGTCCTGCTCCTGGCTTTGCAATGTGGATCAGATATATTGGATTATTGCTTTTCTATTTGTTTTAGCAGGATAGCGGTACCCATGGCGGAGAGAATGAACTTTAACTTTTCTTCCTGGTCATTGTACAGCCAGATCGCTTTATCCATGGAATCGATGATACCGACAACGCCGTCCGCGGTGCTTAGTTCATAGCCTGAAAGTATTCTGGCGCCCAGCAGGGTATTAGATACTTTCCCGTTTTTGTTCATAAAGGTATTGAGATTGAGCGTCCTGATCTTAACAGTATCCCGGCCATTGGTCGCATAGCCTTCCTCTTCCACATAAGGTGCATCGAAAATACGGTGGGAGGTATCTTTGCTGATGTCATAGTTCCGGGCCATCAGTAATGACCAGAGACCTGTGCCGCTGGTGTCGTTGGGAACGATGGCAGCGGTATAGATATAACTGGAATTAAGCAGGGTGGAATACTCTCCCCCGATGACAGGAATACGGCCGGCGTTTAATATCACATCATGGCTGTTATAGAACTCTGATCCGAAAATCTCTGCGCTGTTACTGGGATTGGTGAGGGTATACCTGATCTTGGTTTTTTCATTTTTTCCCTCTTCCATCACTTCCGCGCCGAATATATTTCCCAGTACCTCCGGAGCAGGTATCCAGACGTTGTTATAACGCACACTGGATTTGATATGCCAGCCCCTTTTGATACGGGAAGTGGAGTAATCCCCGAAGCTCAGGTGCTGATTCACCATCCAGCCCTGTGCGCCTTTAACGGGATAACGGGTTGATACACTGCTGAATTGTTCAGGTACGGCCAGCTTTGTGGTGCTACAGGAGACTGTTACAGCGAGTAATATAGGTAAGAGTATGTGTCTCATTTGTCAATATTAATTAGTTTCAGTGATATAGGTAATACCCCGGGAGAGGGGGAAAGGGTTGGGTAAGATGGAAAAAAAAATCTGTAAATTGTAAACTGAGCTGAAAATGAAATGACAATACATATTTATATCATTTAATAGAACCTGACCTAAATACTTATTTTTATTTGTGAAGCAATTACTTATTATACCTTTCCTATTAACCATCCAATTTGTCGCCGCGCAAACACCACCACTTTTTAAAATTTCGGAGAACGACCGGATAGGGTATATTGATAATAAGGGAAAAGTGGTGATTCCGCCTGTCTTCAGGAATGGAAGTGATTTTGCGGAAGGACTGGCAGCTGTCAGAAGGGATGGCTTTTACGGGTATATAGACGGAACTGGAAAATTTGCCTTAGCACCTGTGTATGACTATGCGGAGCCGTTCGCTCATGGTATTGCACGTGTGTATAAAGCTGGTGTTCCATTGTTTATAAATAAAAGTGGTGCAACTGTGTTGCCAACAGTATATGGAAATATCACTTTTCTGAAAGATGGGAAGGTAATTGCGACAACGCTCACAGACAAACAGGGGATACTGGATATTCATTCTCAGAAATTAATTATTGATACCTTATTTTCAAACATACAACCAACTGATGATGGGGCTTTTGTAGTGACCGAATATTTACCTCCATTTACCAGAGGATCTGCTAAGCTGGGGCTCCTGGATACTACAGGTGCATTTCTTGTACCATCTGGCAAGTATGACCAGATCAATTCTTTTTATGATGGTCTGGCCACTGTGCATAAATACAATGAAGACCGGCAGGAACCACGAAAACATTGTGTGATCGACGCAAAGGGCAATCTTGTATTTGAAAGGGTCAACGAGAAGAATACTTATATAAATGGAGATTTTCATGATGGATATGCCCGCATCAGTCTGTATAAGAAAAGGGCGGGGGATGTGGATGCCTATGTAACAGGCAGAGACTATCCCGGTTTTATTAACCTGAAAGGTGAAGTGGTTTATAATGATACGATGTGTCTGCAATTGACGGACTTTTCATACGGGAGGGCATTCGTAAGGAAGAAAAAGGAGGATTATATACTGGTGGATAGAAACTTTAAACAGGTCGGGCAGGGGCGTTTTGGGCATATTTTCCAGGATAAATTTCATAATGGGTATGCAATAGTTGAAACACGTAAAGGGTATGGCATTATCGACACTTCCGGTAATTTTATTGTGGAACCTGCCTACGGGGAAATAGACTGGGTGGGTATTATAGACGATTATTTCTTTTTTGTAGAAAACAGGGAACCAACTAACGATCATGAAGATGGAACTTTTTTCGGCATAGCTGATCTTACAGGAAAGGAGATCATGCCTGCCAGGATGCAGAACTTTGACAGGACAGGCTTTCAGCATGGTCTTTTGAAGGCGGTTATAGCGAATGCGCTTACTTACATTGACCGGAATGGAAGTGTTGTCTGGCAGGAAAAATTATCTTCTTCTGCTTTATTAAAACGCCTGAATATCGATTATATGTACCGTGGTTATTTCACGGCATCATCATCCCCGGGTGTAAAAAGCATCAGTGGATATGGCGGTTGGGGTTCCTCCGGGAATATTCCTCAGAAGAATGCAAAACTGGCTTTTCTGCAAGGTAGACTGGCAGTTATCATTGACACCACCCGTGTTGATACTTTTCAACAGGCGTTTTCCGGATTTACATTGTTCGTCAGTAACAACACCAGCAATACCGTTGTATTTAATGCGCAGAATAGCCGGCTTTATATGACATTACAGGCTAAGAATAATGAAGGTCTGTGGCAGGATATTGAATATTTACCGAGCAGCTGGTGTGGAAACAGCTATCATGATGTATCTCTTAAGCCGAAGACGCACTGGCGTTTTGTAATTCCTGCATATGAAGGGGCGATAGCTACTAAGATCAGGGCCAGGTTAAAGTATGTTGATAACAATAATAAGGAGAAAGAACTGGAGGTCTATAGTAATGAAATTAATGGAAGTATAAATCCAGGGCAGTTTTTTAATAAAATGCCGTATGCTCCGAAAGGTATAATGGACCCGTATAGTGAATGATGGAAGTTATATCGGGAAATCATCATAAATAGAGACCGCTACTGGCCTGAATACAGATATTAAACAATAACTAAACATGTTGTGTCTCCCTGACACTCCCTCCACAAAAAAGCCGTTCATGTATGATCGAAAAAGCTTATTTTTAGTATAACACGCTGAGTCGTATTCCATGTTAATGAAAAAGTTGCTGCTTCCACTATTATTGCTGGTAAGCTATGCCTATGCACAGCCATCCTACCAGTTCTCTTCTTTAGATGTGAACAACGGTTTATCCAATAACCAGGTGAATTCCATTTATAAAGATGCCAGGGGATTTATGTGGTTTGGTACCATGAGCGGATTGAACCGCTATGACGGGTATGCGTTTAAAACGTTCCGGCATAGTGCAGAACCGGGTGCTATTAACGACGACTATATCACCGGTATCTATCCTGCGCCGGATAAGCAGCTTTTTATCAGAACAAGGAATGGGGATAATTTCTATAATCCGGTAACGGAGCAGTTCTCCGATGCTACTGTCTGGCTAAAGAAAAAAGGCTTGTCTGAATATGGTATCACCAGTGTCGCACAGACAGGCAGCAACTGGTGGATCGCTTATAATGACGCCCGCCTGTACAAAACGGACAGTGCCGGACGCACCACCAAAATATTACTGCCGGACAGGGCCAATGACGCTATTGCCGATCTGCAAGGTGGAGGGGAGAACCAGCTGGTAATCCTTTACCTGAATGGAGATGTGGAAAAGCTGGACATTGCCCGCAATAAGATCATCTACCGGAATACCAGCATCCGGAAATACATCGGTAAAACACCCTTAGCGCTGCGCATCTTCATAGATGCAGCAAAAGACATGTGGGTGTATATGCCGGGAAGTGATTTCGGCGTGGCTTATCTGAGCAAAGGGGAGGGTACGGTGAAAATGCTGTCCAGTAAGACAGGGGCTTTGAACAATGATATCGTCAATAGTATTGTAGAAGACGATAAACATATCATCTGGATCGGCACCGATCACGGAGGCATTAACCTGATCGATAAAAATAACAATTTTAAGTCCCGCTTTCTGGTGAATAAGGAAGGCGATCTGAAGACCATTGCAGAGAATGCTGTCTATGCGCTCTACAAAGATAATTTTGGTATCATCTGGTGCGGGACCTACAAGAGAGGGCTGAGTTATTTCACCGAAAATATGGTGAAATTCCCTTTGTATAAACACAGTCATGCAGATAATAACAGCCTCAGTTATAATGACGTCAACTGCTTCGCAGAAGATAAAAAAGGGAATATCTGGATCGGCACCAATGGCGGCGGACTGATTTACTTCGACCGCGTAAACCAGACCTTCAAACGCTTCCAGCATGATCCCTCCAACGACAACAGCATCAGCAAAGATGTCATTGTCAGTCTCTATGTGAATAACTATAATGATCTGTGGATCGGATACTATTTCGGTGGAATGGACTTCTACAGTAATGGACGTTTTAACCATTACCGCCATGAAGATGACGATCCGAATAGTCTGGCGAATAAGTCCGTCTGGAAGATATACCGCGACCAGCGCAATAACTTCTGGGTAGGCACCCTGGGCGGAGGACTGGACCGCTTTGATCCCGGTAATGGCATCTTTTATCACAACAACGTGAATATGCCGGCTTCCGTTCATTCCAATTATATCTCCGGGTTCGCAGAAGACAACCGGGGCAACCTGTGGATCGCGACCGCCTATGGTATCGATGTGCTGGATAACTCAAAAGGCGTCTTTGTACATTACCTCAGTTCGACCCATCAGTTGAGCAATGATAATGTCAGTTCCCTGCTTTATGATAAAAGAGGGCATATGTGGGCGGGTACCCGCGCCGGTCTGAACGTATTTGATGAAAAAACACAGCAATTCAAATCGTTTACGGTGAAGGACGGTCTGCCGGATAATAACATCATCACCATGCTGGAGGATAATGAAGGTTATCTATGGGTGGGTACCTCCAACGGACTTGGCCGGATCGCGGTCAATAATGGTCCGGAAGGACTCAGCATCAGCTGTCGTAATTACGATGATAAGGACGGTTTGCAGAGCAAGGCGTTCAATGTGAATGCGGCCTTTAAACTCAGCACCGGTGAATTGATTTTCGGTGGCGCCGATGGGTTTAACCTGTTTGATCCTTCTTCATTGCCACGGAATAATACACGCCCGGATGTTGTATTCACCGGGCTCCGCCTGTTCGACCGTAATATTGAGGTCAATGCGAAAGTACATGACAGGGTGTTATTGCCGGAAGCCTTGTCCGTCACCAAAGAAATTGTGCTTAAACACAATGAAAATGATTTCTCTGTTGAATTTGCTGCGCTGAATTTTATCAATACAGAAAAGAACAAATACGCTTATCGCCTCGATCAGTTCAATGATAACTGGTTGATCGCAGATGGCAGCACCCGCCGTATTACCTACACCAATATCAGCCCTGGTACTTACACGTTACAGGTGAAAGCAGCCAACGAAGATGGTTTCTGGAATGAAGAAGGTATCTCTTTGAAGATCGTTGTAAGACCTCCATTCTGGAAAACGCCGCTGGCCTATGTTATCTATGTACTCTTATCAATCGCCATATTGTTACTGTTGCGCCGTAGTGTGATCAGAAGGGCGCATAAGCGCTTTACGCTGGAACAGGAAAGACAGGAAGCCAGACGTATGCATGAAATGGATATGATGAAAATCCGCTTGTTTACGAACCTCAGTCACGAGTTCAGAACACCCGTTTCCCTGATTCTGTCACCGCTGGAAGAGATCATGCAGCAAAGCGGCGAACAAAAGGACAAAGGCAAGTTCCAGCTGATCTACCGGAATGCAAAACGCTTATTGATACTGGTGAACCAGCTGATGGATTTCCGGAAAATGGAAATGCAGGAGCTACGTTTAAATCCTACCTGGGGAGATATGGCCGTATTCATCCGGGAGGTGACCTTTTCATTCGCGGACCTGGCTGAAAGAAAACAAATTCTCTTCTCCTATAAAAGTAATACCCCGCATATCTATACCTATTTTGACAATGATAAAATAGAGCGGATACTGTTTAATCTCTTATCCAATGCCTTTAAATTTACCCCTGGCGGCGGAGAAGTGCATGTGGAAGTAAACAGCCACAAAGATGAAGAAGGAAAGACCTGGTTGGAGATAAAGGTGAGAGATACAGGTATCGGTATTCCGGTCGAAAGACATGAGAAGGTTTTCGAGCAGTTTTTCCAGAGTGATATGCCGGGAGGCTTGATGAATAGGGGAAGCGGTATCGGACTGGCCATTACCCGTGAATTTGTAAAACTGAATAATGGAACTATTACGGTGGAGAGCGAGGTGAATAAAGGCAGCTGTTTTACGGTCATACTGCCTTTAGAGACCTGTGAGCAACCAGCAATAGCCAACGGACCGGAGGAAAGAGCAGAAGAGGCATTATTGACCAACGGCCCCCTGTTGCCCGAAGAGCAGCCGGAAGAACTCTCAGAAGCGCTCATGGAAGCCGATACCCGGCGGCAAACCATCCTCCTGATAGAAGATAATGAAGACTTCCGTTTTTACCTGAAAGAGAACCTGAAGGACTGTTACCATATTATAGAATGCGCAGACGGTCTCTCCGGCTGGCAGAAAACCCTGTCAGGGCATCCCGACCTGGTCATGAGTGATGTGAACATGTCGGGAATGAATGGGACAGACCTGTGCCGGAAGATCAAAAGCGACGCCCGTACTAAACATATTCCTGTCATCCTGGTAACGGCAGCTGCCGGAGAACAGGAACAGCTCCGCGGACTGGAAGCCGGGGCCGCCGATTACCTGGTAAAGCCCTTCAATTTTGAGATCATGCTGTCCCGGGTACGTAACCTGCTGGCCAGACCATTACCGGCGAAACACCAGGTTACGCTGCCGGAATTACAAAATGCTGAAAATGAAGTGTCTCCCAATGAAAAGTTCCTTCGTCGGGTGCTGGAGATAGTAGAACAGAACCTGTCCAATGCCGGGTTCTCCGTAGAAGAACTCAGCCGGGAACTCTATATGAACCGGGTCTCCCTTTACCGTCGTATTTTCAACCTGACCGGCCAGACGCCGGTAGAGTTCATACGTATGATCCGAATTAAAAGGGCCGCACAGTTATTATCCAAAACGGAAATGAACGTCACCGAGGTGGCCTATGAAGTAGGTTTTAATAACCCGAAATACTTCGCCAAGTACTTCAAAATGGCTTATAACATGCTGCCCTCTGCCTATGCAACTGCGGCCCGGAAGTAGGTATTGCAATAAATGATGCCGGTAAAGCAACATTTGATACCCCTCCTGCAACATTTTATCCTATTTAATAAACATTCTACAGCCCTCTTTCTCAGGGAGGGATGATACTTTTATCATACAAGGGGAACACGATATGAGCAATGATGACCAAAATCAAACGAATCGCGCATTAATCTAAAAACTTAATTCTTCCACGCTATGAAACGAGCCAGTATTACTGGAAAATCGTACCTGACGGTATGGGTAATGATTTTCTTTTGGGCTGTCACTATGCCTGCGCAAGCACAAACCCAGTCTGATCCGGGACGAAAGATTTCCGGCAGCGTTACCGCCGGAGAAACAGGTACACCTGTTCCGGGAGCTTCAATTACTATTAAAGGCACAAAAAGAATGACCACCACCGACGGGGCAGGGAATTTCAGCATTCCTGCCAATCAGGGTGAGGTCATTAACATTGCCTCTATGGGCTTCATCACCCGGGAATTCAAGGTAGGCGCTTCCGCCACTATTAATATAGTGATGCAGGAAGATTACCGTAAACTGAATGACGTGGTGGTGGTAGGCTATGGTAAAATGAAGAAAACAGACCAGAGCAGCGCGCAGGTCTCCATTACCTCCACGGAAGTCAACCGCACCATCAATACGACCATCGACCAGGCCATACAGGGCCGCGCTGCCGGTGTGTACGTTACACAGAACTCCGGACAACCGGGTGGCGGTATCTCGGTGAATATCCGTGGTGTCAATACCCTCAGTGGTACCAATGAACCGCTGTATGTCATCGATGGAGTGCAGATGCAACCAGCCACGGTTTCTTACGGAGCTACCAGTTCTGTCAATCCGCTGGCAGGGATCAATCCTTCAGACATCGAATCATTAGAGATTCTGCAAGGTCCTTCTGCAACTGCTGTATACGGTTCCAGGGCGACCAACGGTGTGATCCTGGTGACGACCAAAAGAGGGAAGTCCGGACAGATGAAGCTGTCTTATAACTACCTCTATTCGCTGCAGGATAAACCAGAAGCCGTCAACACCATGACCTTACAGCAATTTGCCATCATGAACAATGAGATCGCCCAGTTGCTGAACCGTACACCTACGCCGGAATTTCAGAATCCCAGTGTATTAGGTAAAGGAACGAACTGGCAGGATGCCCTGTTCCGCACCGCTTCATTACAGAAGCACCAGGTGAATATCAGCGGTGGCGCCAGCAATACGACTTATTATATGTCAGGCGAGTATTTTGACCAGGAAGGGGTGGCTATCGGTTCTGATTTTAACCGTTATTCCTTCCGGCTGAACCTGGATAACCAGGCCTTCAAATGGCTCAAACTGAGTACTTCCCTGAACTTCTATCAGACGAAGGAAAAGCTGGCTTCTACCAGTGAGGACGTGATCAGAAATGCCATCAACCTGGCGCCTAATATTCCGGTAAAAAATGCAGATGGCAGCTGGGGCGGCGCTACGGAAAATGAATATGGGGCCAATGCGAAATACGCTCCATTAAACCCTGTCGCTATCGCCAGTCTTGTGAGTAATGATTATAAACGTACCGGCGGTCTGGGAGGTGCTACAGCCGAGATATCGATCATCAAGGGACTGACCTTCCGCACCAGCTTTAACGGTAATTTTGAATACACCGATGGCAGTAAGTTCATTCCTACCTATCAGTTAGGCTATAACGTCAATGAGAAAGCATCGCTCGCTGTTTCCAACGGTAAGAACTTTTACTGGAACCTGAACGAGTTACTGCAATACTCCAGGGATATCGGTAAACATAGTTTCAGTGTGATGGTCAGCCATGAAGCGCAGGCCTGGAACTACCAGGGTTTCTCTGCACAACGTGTAGGGTTCGCCAGCAACAGTATCCCTTCTCTCAACCTGGGTAATGCATTAGGACAGACGACCGGTAGCTACAAAGGATCAGGTGCGCTGGAATCTTACCTGGGCCGTGTTAACTATACCTATGATAACAAGTATATCGTTCAACTGGCCGGCAGGGCAGATGGCTCTTCCAATTTTGGTGCGGATGACAGATGGGGCTATTTTCCTTCTGTATCGGTAGCATGGCGCCTGACAGGAGAAGAGTTCATGAAATCATTACCCTTTATCAATGAACTGAAAATCCGTGCTGAATATGGTACGACCGGTAATAATGGCAGCGGTGGTGCACAGTTTTCCTCTCTGACCTCTGTGACTACGCCATGGGGTGCGGGTTTCCGTACCGGACAGTATGGTAACTCCGGACTCAAATGGGAATCTACCGAAACAAAGAACATCGGTTTTAACATGAGCGTGTTAAAAGACCGTATACAACTGGAAGGTGATTTCTATATCAAGAAAACCGACAATCTCCTGATGCCAAATCCGCTGCCTGCCTATATGGGTACACAGGGTGAAGGAGCGATCAATGCACCGATCGTAAACATCGGGGCGATGCAGAACAAAGGTTTTGGTATTACGCTGAATACCGTGAATATAGATAACAAACAGGGTTTCAGCTGGAAGACCAATTTCAATATCTCTTCTTTCAAAACAAAGATCACGAAGTTCTATTCTGATGCTGCATTCCTGTCAAGGTCTGCCTGGTTCATGAATAATTTTACTTCCCGTTCTGTGATCGGCGATGCACCCTGGCAGTTCTATGGTTATGTCGCAGAAGGATTGTTCCAGTCTGTCGATGAGATCAACAGTAGCGCTATCCCGGCACAATCTGACGGTACCCGTTTACCCGTTGCAAAAGATGGCGGCGTATGGGTTGGTGATATCAAATACAAAGACCTGAATGGTGATAATATCATCGATTCACGCGATCAGACATTTATCGGTAATCCCTGGCCGAAGCTGACTTTTGGTCTGACCAATACTTTCTCCTGGAAAGGGTTTGACCTGAGTGTACTGATGACAGCTGCACAGGGAAATGACATCTTCAATTATCTCCGTTTTGAGAATACGAATCCCAATAATATCAATCTCGGCCGGAACTTGTTACAGGAATCATTCAATTATGCACGCGTTGGGGATGTGGGTGGAAAGACCATCCTGGAGAATCCCGGCGCCAATGTACCCAGGATCGTTGGTACAGATGTAAACGGTAATGGTAACCGTTTTACAAACCTCTATGTAGAAGACGGATCATATATCCGCATCAAGAATGTACAGCTGGGATATAACATTCCGCATGCATTGCTGAGACAACAGTCTGTCGTTAAAAACATCCGCCTGATCGCAGGTGTGCAGAACCTGGCCACTTTCACCAAGTACAAGGGATATGACCCTGAAGTAGGTTCTTATCTCGGTAAAGAGGTACAGCTGAGCAGTCAGCTGATCGGTGTGGATGCAGGCCGCTATCCGTTGACCCGCTTGTATAGTGCAAGTGTAGCGGTTGATTTTTAATGCTCTTTAAAACTGACAGTATGAAAAAGACAAAATATCATATATATCTGATCGCCCTTGCCTGTACGCTTTTTGCAGCAGGCTGTAGTAAAGACTTCCTGAACAGACCACCGGAAGATGCTATCGTAGATGTGAACTTCTATCAGACCACTGATCAGATACTCGCAGGAACGGCGCCACTGTACAACATTGTATGGTTTGCCTACAACGATAAAGCCTCTCATGGTATCGGAGATGGCAGAGCGGGGATATTAATGTCTGGTTCTTACCAGGTGGATAATATCCGTATGCAGACGACAGACGTTACACCGGAAGTATACAGTTCCTGGACTTCTTTCTTCAACGTAGTGGCACAGGCCAATCAGATCATCAGTAACCTGGTGACCTATACAGCGCCGACGGTACCTGAGAATGTAAAACAGGCAGGTATTGCAGAAGGCCGTTTTATGAGAGGCGTGGCTTATTCCTATCTGGTGCAGAACTGGGGAGCGGTGCCGATCATTGCAGATAATAAAGTGTTGCTGACAGATACTTCTATCAGTCGTAATACCATAGCATCCGTATGGGAATTTATCATCCGTGATATCCGTTTTGCAGCAGAAAATCTTCCCGCTGCACCGATGCAGAAAGGCCGTCTGACGAAATGGGCTGCTGAAGGTATGCTGGCGAAAATGTACCTGACGCGCGCCGGTATCTCCGGATCAAAAAACCAGACCGATCTGGATAGTGCCGCCTGGTATGCCAATGACGTGATCATGAACAGTGGCGCGGCGCTGATGGATAATTATGAAGATCTCTTCCTGATGAAGAACAACAATAATGCAGAGAGCCTGTTTGCCTTACAATGGAAGTATGATGGTGACTGGGGCACACAGAACAGTGTGCAGGCATTCCTGGCCTATGGTTCTGAGATCACAGGTTTTGGCGATGGCTGGGGTGGCGATCTTGGCGCATCATTGGACCAGCTGAAATTATACAGGATAGATGATAAACGTCGTAAAGGAACGTTCATGTTCCCTGGCGATCATTATGCCTATATCCATCAGTCAGTAGACGATCCGAATAATCCTGGAAAGAAGATCGTGCAGGAGTTACAGGTGCCATGGAACTATGTCGGTACGGAACGTTACAATGCCAGGGCGTGGGTGAAGAAGTATGTAGTGGGCCGTCCGGAAGATAATGATGGTAAAGTGACGCAACAGCATACAGAGATGAATACCTATATGTTGCGGTTGGCAGATGTATACCTGATCTACGCAGAAGCATTGCTGGGCAAATCTACATCTACTACCAATGCGCAGGCATTGTTATACTTCAATAAAGTCAGGAAAAGAGCGGGCGTACCGGAGAAGACAGTACTTACCTGGGATGATATCTATATCGAAAGAAGGCTGGAGTTAGCCATGGAAGGACAGGCCTGGTATGATCTGGTAAGGCTGTATTACTATGATCCGGCGAAAGCGATCTCGCTGATCAATGCACAGGACAGAGGTACTTATCGTGTTGCTGCGAATGCGGCTACGAATGCCACATCCTGGACGATCACTTCTGATGTGCCGGCATTCTATACCGTGACACAAAGCAATTTCCTTTTGCCGCTGCCTGCCGCTGAGCTGACCGCTGCGCCTAACTTAAGGAAGCCCCCGGTACCTTATCAATTCTAATTAAAACTGACTGATCATGACCCGTAATATATTCACGTTTATCCGTTATATGAACAGGTTGCCGTTGTACCTATTGATCCTGTTCGCCGTGTGCTGTGCTGCCTGTTCAAAGGACGAGAGCACCAGTAGCGCACCGCCTGTGGTGACAGGTGTCAGTCTGCTGGACCCCACTAAGACCGACAGCACCTTTGCCGGAACATTACCCGGTACCTTAGTCCTGATCACAGGACAAAACCTGGATGGTATCGTTAAAATAGCTTTTAACGGGCAGGCAGTGTACTTTAATCCGACTTACAATACGCGTACGCACCTGATTGTCACCATCCCGGATAATGCGCCTACAGAGGCTACAAATCCGGATGTGCCTAATACCATCCATATCATCACCAGTCATGGTGAAACAACTTATTCATTCACCCTGGAAATTCCTCCACCATCGATCGCCGCCATATCGAATGAAAATGCGCTGGCAGGAGATTCCCTTATCATTTATGGTTCCAGCTTATGGCTGATCGATAAGATCGTGTTCCCTGGAGGTAGAGAAGTGACCGATTTTATCGCAGACGATGCCGGCACCAGGGTAGGGATGATCATGCCAGCGCTGGGGGATGATACCGGCAGACTGGTCATACAGGCAAAATATGGTAACGCGGTATCAGATGGTCCGCTGAATGATCACCAGAGCGGAAATGTGATCAGTAATCTGACGGCTGACGGGGAGACCGGTGAGAAGGCTATTTTCAACTGGGCCTGGTGGGGGGCTAACAGAACGACGGATGCGACCTTGTTCCCGGGTACAAGAGGTGCATATCTGCAGAACATTTTCGGCGGAGTTGGTATCAATGACGGCGCCTGGTGGAATGGCAACCGTTCGGGTAACTTCAATGATGTACCGATGTTCACGGCCGCGATCATGACGGAGCAGGCTGCCAGTTATGCTTTGAAGTTTGAGATCAACACAAAAGAACCCTGGACGGCTGGCATAAATGTGTTGCGTTTCGGCGATAACTATGCGTATCGCTATATGCCATGGTCAGGCGCTCCCGGTGCAAAGTTTGAAACGAAGGGCGCATGGCAGACCGTAACGGTCCCTTTATCTGCTTTCAAAACAGCAGCAGATGGTAAAGAAGGTACCGGCGCAGGCGCGCAGACAATGGGAGACCTGCTGAAGGCGGGTGGTGTGGTGGCCTTTGGTTATCGCTTCATTACAGAAGATGCACCTGTAGATGTCTACAATGCAGCATATGACAATTTCAGGATAGTGAAGATCAGATAGAAATATCAATGATAGGTCCGCAGTAGTTTTACTGCGGACCTGTTATAGCACAAACTTATTAATACGTATTTAAGAATGAAGCGCATATTGGTCCTGTTTTTTTTATGTTCGGAAATATTGTTGTGTACGGCCTGCAACAAAAACAGTGGTGAGCCATACGAGGAAGAAGAGACGGATACATCCGGTACTACGGTGATAGTGCCTGAAGACCCGGCGCTGGCTGCCAGCATCGGTTTCTTTATGTCGTCATGGGCGCCAAAGACCTTTAAGGCAGGCACTTTTACAGCAGCGACACTGCCGGCATCTGCACCGTATACCGTTACGGTGGATGCTTCTACTATAACCACCAAGATCTCTCCCGCGCTGTTTGGCAATAACAGCAATCCCTATATGAGCCAGATGGTGAATCAGCCAAAACTTATGGGACATTTGACCAATCTGCATCCGGGTATTATCCGCTTTCCCGGCGGGAATATCAGCAGTATCTATTTCTTTAACGGACAGGTAGGCGTACCGCCGGCGGATGCGCCTGCGCAACTGACAGATGCGGATGGCAACAAGATCGATCCGGGATACTGGTATGGTAACAATACGGCCGACTGGACATTGTCTGTCAACAACTATTACAGCATGTTACAGCAGACGGGTAATGAGGGGATGATCACGGTGAATTATGGCTACGCCAGATATAGTACTGCTGCCAATCCGGTGGCTGCTGCGGCACACCTGGCGGCTGACTGGGTAAGGTATGATAACGGACGTACCCGTTACTGGGAAATCGGTAATGAAAGTAATGGCACCTGGCAGGCAGGCTACAGGATAGATGTGACGCAGAATAAGGATGGACAGCCACAGGTGATCAGCGGAGAGTTATACGGCCGTCATTACAAGGTATTTGCTGACTCCATGCGGAAGGCAGCAGCAGAAACAGGAAAGACAATTTACATCGGCGCTCAGTTGCTGGAGCATGAGCCGGCAATCTGGGCGACCGATACAGATAAAAAATGGAATGCAGGGGTATTACAACAGGTAGGGACTACAGCAGATTTTTATATCGTGCATAGTTATTTCACCCCTTACAATACGAATTCAAATCCGCAGGAAATACTGGCTTCTGCCGCTACCGTTACAAAAGCGATCTATGATCATGTGCATAGTTCTTTTACTGCGAATAGCGTGGCGGCGAAACCTATTGCGCTGACGGAGTGGAATATATTCGCTGTAGGTTCTCAGCAGATGATATCACAGGTGGCAGGCATGCATGCGGTGATGGTATGGGGAGAACTGATCAGTAATAAGTTTGGTATGTCCAGCCGCTGGGACCTGGCCAATGCATGGGAGAATGGGAATGACCACGGTTTGTTCAGTCAGGGCGAATCACTTTCCGGCGAGACTAAATGGACACCCAGACCAGCCTTTTATTACCAGTATTTCTTTCAGAAATTTCTGGGAGACAGAGGCATTAATGCAATCGTAACAGATAGTAATTCAAGCATCAGCGCCTATGCATCCACATTCAGTTCCGGAGAGGTGGGATTGACCCTGGTGAACAGGGCTAACATGACACGTAATGTAACAGTGAACTGTAAGAATTTCAACCCCGGTGCCCGTTTTTACTGGTATGTGCTTACAGGAGGGGAGGGTGTGACCGGTTTTTCCCGTAAGGTATTTGTAAATGGTTCAGGACCGGCAGGCGTATCCGGGGGGCCGGATAACTATGCAGCGCTGACGCCCTATGGCGCAAATACGACAGGCGGCGTGAAGGTCTCTTTACCACCAATGGGGGTCGTGAATATGGTGATAGAAAAGAAATAGAGTTATATTTGAGAAATCAATAATATAACTCTATGCCATGAAATGGATAAAAAATGTCAACATATTTATCCTGAGCACTTTAGGTGCATTTGCAGCTGCCGGTTGTATCACCCAGGCGAGCAGTCCGCCACCGACTGATAGTATCGCGACTGACAGTGCCGCCATGGCTGTTGATAGTGTCGCTGCTACAGCGGATATGATAGCGGAGCCTGATTCTCTGCAGCGGGAAATGTATGTTATAGATGGCCTGATCGCATTGATCTCTGAACCGGCATTACAGCTGACAAATGCCAGTTTTCCGCCGGTGGCTGGCAGAGACACGCTCAATGCAACGCTTTATCATGACAACGGGATGCCGGTTGAAATGAGCTATACGCTTTTTGAAGATGGGGGTGCTGCTGCCGGGATAGGGAATATGTATTTCTTTGAAGATTATCCGATCGTTAGTGAACTGGCATATGGCGATACACATATCTACAATGTGCTGAGAAAGGATAGTACTTTTTTCTCCTATAGCAGGAGCGGACGTGATCATTTTAAGCTGGCAACATTGCCGGAAGGCGCAGAAGATTTGCGCATCGCATATCTGATCCGGAACGCGGCCGATCTGCTGCAATTGTACCCGCGGAATAAGATCAGGTTTAATGTGCCTTCGGTCCCTTTAAAAGGAGACCTGAAATTACTGACATTGGCAGACGTACCGATGTTTGAAGCACCTGATTCTACTTTACCGGCCATCATGATGATCCCTGAAAAAACACCACTGGGATTTCTGGGTGCGAACATGCAACAAGTGGTTACAGACGGTAAGAAGTGGATCTGGTATGAGGTGATGTATGGTAGTGTCCGCGGGTGGATCAATGGACATCCTGCATTTGTGACGGAGCGTACGGACGAAGATTATGATTAGTTGGTTGTGTATATAAAAAAAGCCTTTCAGTGTAATGCTGAAAGGCTTTTTTAATGTGATTAGAAGTCAACGTCATCAGCGATATTGCCGCCATTTTCATCGGCAAATTTTCTGGCGTATTCCTGTCTTTTCGCGTCCATATAGTTTGTGTACTCCAGGATTTCTTCATCGCTCAGAGACGATTGTAACTGCATCCACTGCATAGCTACTTCCTGGAAGTCGCCCAGAGAGATACCGTAGTTCGTTTGTATCCATTGTGCGCCGTCCATACCTGCTTCATATGCAGCGGTACGTGCGCCACACAGTTCTTCGTAGAAGTAACGGTCTGAAGCCAGTCTTTGCAGATTAGCTGCGTTACCGGCGCCACCTGCTGCCTGCAGACCACCTAATTTCGGGTGTTCGCCGGCCTGTGCAAAGTAAGTACCCATCTGCGTGATCACGATGAAGTCGGAATCTTCCTGCATACGCTGTGTCCATCCCTGGCTTGCGTCTTCCCATACCGGAATTTCTACTCCGAGGGCAGCACAGATCGTATCAACAGCAACACCGTTTGCCAGTTTTGCGTTGGCCGCGGAATAATCGAATAAGCTGATGCCGTGAATAGGTTCAAAAAGGGGGTTGTTCTGACTCATGGTTCTGTTGTTTTTATATTTTACTAAAGGTTTATGCTACGTTTACTATCATGTCGCTGGTAGTTATTCTGAAGCGATATGAAGAATTTTTCGTGATGTTCTTTCAGATCGGGGAGTAAGCCGTTCAGTTCATCGAAGATGTTCCTGTAATATTTATCCAGCTGTACCGGTATCTCATCTTCTGCCGCTACACGTTGCTTATTGAGCGCAAGCAGTTGTGTATACAGCGGACCACTTTTCGCCTGCAGTTCCTGGAAGCTCATCTTCAGTTGCAGGGTATGCATCTGCTGATAGAGGTCTTCTTCTTCTGCTCTTTTTTGCTCGTGTGCATCCATGAAATGTTTGCTGCGCTGTTCTGCCAGTTTACGGGCGTTCTGCTCGAGGTCACGGGCGATAACGCCAGGTTCGAAGATGTTCTGCGTATTACAGGAAGGACAGTTAACATAGGCACTGTGATAGTATACCTGTGCGATCTGCAGATTGTCTCCGCATTGTGTACAATGCACGTATTTACATTGCTGCATGTATTGCTCCACCATGTCGCGGAAGATCGGTTCATAGTCCTTTCTTTCTACCTGTTCGGTGGCAGCGTCCATCCGGTTTTGCAGCTGGTCTTCCCAGTCATTGGCCTTTTCAGCGCAACGGTGACGCCAGTCGTGTACGAGGCGGTATGCATCTGTACCGGCAGACAACATATCCGAATAACGGCTGTAAGCAGGTTCTATTTGTGTTTCCAGCACTTCTCTCACTTTCTCCCGCATATTGGTGGCCTGTCCTTTAATGCCGGAAGAGAAGCGGTAATAGGCTTGTCCGAAACGGTCATCAGTCGCCATTATAGCAGGCGCTTCAGCGATGAAACCGGCGATCAGGAGGTCAACCCGATCGTTCAGTTTTGCAAGGAAATTGTCCAGCCTTGATTCGAGGGCTGCCAGTTCGCTTTTAATCGTTTCGGTTTGGAGTTTGTCGTCCTGTGATTGTCCGCGGTTAAATAAACCCATAACTAAATTGTAGAATTATCAGATCCTTTGATGTAGTGTCCGTCGCTGAGCGTTGTGTTGATGAAGGTATGTCCGCAGTAGGCGCAATGTGTCAGTCCGTCCTGTTTAGCACGTCCTGCACCGCAGTTGGGGCAGGTGGAGTGATTGGTGCCGGGGCTAAAATCTTCGGCTTTTCCACTGTAAGGTTCCTGTGATACGGCGCGCTGCTTCATACGTTCTATGAACGACAGCTTTTTATTGTCATTCTCCATCCGCTTATAGTTTGGATAAGATGTCGGCTTTTTTTGCTTTGTATTCTTCTGCATCGATCAGTCCGTTGTCGTGCAGCGTTTTAAGCTGTTTCAACCTGGACTCAAGATCGTCTGCGGGTTTTTGTTCCGTCTTCTGTGCTTGTTGCGTATGCTGTGCATTGATGGCATTCATCATATAGGCCATCGCAGCACCCTGCTGGGCTGCATCGTTGAGGGCAGTTCCCGTCTGACCAACAGCGTTAGCCTGATTGAATTTAAGATAAGCGTCCATGTCTTTCACCATGTTCATGTTGGTCATGGTGTCGAAATGTTTGGCCACTTCATCAGGCAGGTTGACACTGCTGACAACAAACTCCGTTACTTCGATGCCAAAGGCTTCAAAATACGGCTGAATGAGTGGTCTTATCTTATTGTTCAGGACAGACAGGTTGCCTGCAATATCGAGCACCTGAATGTTGGCGGAAGCTAATGCTTCACCGAACTTCGGCGCGATAAAATCTCTCAGTTTGTTTTGCAGGTCCATTACAGAGAGCCAGGGGAGCGTGCCGGCATATTCCCGGAAGAACTTTGCTGTATCGGCAATGCGCACGTTATAGCTACCGAAGGCTCTTACACGTACCTGACCGAATTGTGCGTCAGACAACATGATCGGAGCAGGGGTACCCCACTTGAGGTTGACAAATTGTTTGGCGGAAAGATAATAGACATCTACTTTAAATGGTGCCTGAAAGCCATATTTCCATCCTTTTAACCTGGATAAGAGGGGAATGTTTTCTGTACTCAGTGTATGCGTGCCGGCTTCGAATACGTCCGCCAGTTTACCTTCACTTAAGAGTAGTGCTTTTTCGGATTCACGTACAATCAGTTTTGCGCCGTTTTTAATGTCTGCATCCCGGTGAGGGAATTTCCACATGAGCAGATTTGGGTCTTTCTCGGTCCACTCAATGATTTCAATAAATGGTAAGTTCATGGTTTTCAGTTATAACTAATAAATGCTGGGGCATCGGTTTATTAATTATGCTACAAAGATATATAGATAACGGGCCGAAAGATATAACTGAAAATCGGGATTTTCTATATAAAAAATGTTAATAATGATTTAAGTCTCTCCGGATAAAATCAACCCATTCAGTATGAGGTATTTTGCTTAAATCTTTTTCTGGTTGCAATCAAGTGGTATCGTAATGGACGGAATGGGATAGAAGCTTGTTTTTGCAAGCGGCATCTCTTTATATATCTAGGGTAAAAGATAAGCGCATCCCGTGTTACCACCACCGTTACTTCTCAGGTCAACGATCAGGTATTTCGCATGGCGGATGATGGAGTCATTGTCGCTGATCAGTTTTTGAACAAGATTGTCATAACAGTATCGAGGTTACTGCCACAGTTACAACTTGTGTTTTGTGCTGATATATTTAATACAATGAAACAACATACAATGAATATAGATATACACTTTTTCATAACGGGCTGTAAATTAGGATGTGCAGATAAGATAAGGAGATGTTTGAATAATATCAATAGGATATTAGTATGTTGTTGTTCTCATTACGCCGGTTTGATACCATAATTACGCCGTCAGTACTTCGTTCATGAGCGAAGCATTAACGGCGTAGTTATGGGGTAGTAACGGTATAGTACGAAGAATGAACCGGTTCTCCTGTTTGTATACCCACGTTTTGGCGTCCTGTGCACATGAAAATGCGTCCTGTGCACATTGTCCTGATTTGCCCGGAAACAGGTCGTAAATTAGAGAAGAAACAAAACAGTAATAGTATGATAGCAACAGATAAAAATACTTATAAATGCCTGTCAGGGCGCTTCAGTATTTCATTTTTGGATAGATGGGTGAGACTGCTCCAGCACCATTTTTATATAAAATATTTTGCTTGCGCCTTTGTCATTATCTGCCACAAGATGGAGGTACCATTCACTATTTTCCGCTGTGGCTATGCAGATGCCTTCCATCTTTTCGCCTTTGAATGCCGGATCGATTTCCGACAGGTTAGTAATGCCATCCAGCGCTATATCTCTGATGCTTAGTTTTTCATTGAAACGGGTCACCCATCCAATATAGCTGTCGCCGATAGCACCGTCGTCATAGGCATTCCCGGTAGCCTCGCTGGACAGCAGGACTAACAGGATGTCTTCCTGTTCGATATAGCATAATTCTGATATGCCGGCAAATCCTGGCAGTGCAAAAGGAATGTTGATACTGGAAATATTGATAGGGGCTTTTTCGGGATGTTGCCAGAAGTCGGGTGTAGTAATGATCAGGTGATTGACAGGATTGCTTTCGTTACCCCGGTTGCTCAGGACCAGTTGTTTGCCTGCGAGTGTCGCGCCTTCGATATTGATTTCAGGTATTTGTTGGAGGCGCCGGATAAAGGCTGTGGAGGATACATAGGTTGGCTGTCCATTCGCAGCATCAAGTGGATATAGTATGATCTGTTCTCTTTCTCTGGTGGCTGCGGAGCCCAAAGCAAGCAGATTTTTGTGACCATCTTTGTCGATGATGACTGCGGTTTCAAGATCGGCTTTTTGCGCCTTGGGAATCCGTTTTTCACTATAATTAAAGAAGCGAACGGTACGTACCTCGTGATAGTTACTGTCGAGTACCAGGAGTGTGCTGGCGTCATCGCCGATGACATACAGCTGGTCTTTATAGTAACTGATGGCAGAGCCAGAGGGGTATTCGCTCAGTAACAGGAATTTTAATAAGGTGATAATGGTTTTCAAGATGATCTTATTTACAACTAAACTACAAAGGTTTCGGGGAATAATGGCCAGCCTGCCTCATCGGTATCTGCAATATGACCCATGTTGGCAAATGGGGTAAAAGCGCATGGCATCGTTGTTGTGACTGATAAAGGTATAAACTGATGCTCACCTATGATGATTAACCGCACAAAAACTATTGATGCAGCTGCTATTCTGATGATATTAGCACTGAGCGTACTGATACTTGTTTATGGAAAACCTTTCTTTGTGCCCATCGCGTTTGCGGGTCTTTTAGCGATGTTATTACTACCTGTCAGCAGGTGGCTGCATGCCAAAGGCGTCAACAACGCAGTGGCTATTCTGCTATCTTTACTGTTTTTTGTGGGATTCCTGGCGTTGGTGGTATTGTTTGTAAGCTGGCAGATATCGGACATTGCAGAGAATGCATCACAACTGGAGCAACAAATGATGGAAAAGTATCAGCAGTTACGGGAATGGTTAAGTACCGAATACGGGATCAGTCAGGAGAAACAGGCGCAGATGCTCAAAGAGCAGCAGGAATCTTCCTCAGGTAAGGTCAGTTCGGTGCTGACAGGTATTATCAGCGGATTTGGCGGTTTCCTGACCGATTTGCTGCTGGTGTTGGTATATGTGTTTCTGTTTACTTTTTTCAGAGGGCGTATCAAGGGCTTTATAGTGCGTCTTGTGCCGCATAGTGAAAAGGAAAAGGCAGTGGCTTGTATTCATAAAACGCAGGAGACGGCACAGAAATACCTGAAAGGTCTGTTTCTGATGATCATTTTTCTATGGGTGATGTATGGCATCGGATTTTCAGTTGTCGGTGTAAAGAATGCTTTCTTTTTTGCTATTCTATGCGGATTACTGGAGATCATTCCGTTTGTAGGTAACCTTACAGGAACAGCGCTGACATTATTAATGTCATTGGTGCAGGGCGGGGATATGACACTGGTAACGGGTATCCTGGTCACCTATGGACTGGTACAGTTTATTCAGTCTTACCTGTTAGAGCCGCTGGTGGTAGGTTCTGGTGTAGACATCAACCCGATGGCGACAATTGTAGGATTGGTAGCGGGGGAATTACTGTGGGGTATTCCGGGCATGGTGATGGCTATTCCATTGATGGGAATGATGAAAGTGATCTTTGATCATATACCGGCGATGCGGCCATATGCTTATTTGTTGGGGCAGGATAAGAAAGACGGCGGCGGTTGGAAGAAATTGCTTAAGATCTTTAAAAAGAGACCGTGATGAGGCGGAGGCGTTAATGAGGCAAGGACATAATTTCCTTACATTTGATATGCATGTGTAATCAACCGGTCAGCAATGAAATTTGACGCTTACATTCCCTGTGAAATGTTGCAGCCATATATCAGAAAATTTGTTGTTTCTGAGGCGGAGGCATCTTCGGTGTATAAGGTATTCCCTGATACCAGTCTGGTGATCGGTTTTCAATATAAAGGGCATTTATCGGCAATTGAAGGGGATACAGCAATAGGGCTATCTAAAGCAGGTATTACCGGATTACAGGACGGATACCGGCTTTTCAGGAACACGCCGCATATCGGTACGATACTGGTGTATTTCAAAGAGGCAGGTTTACCGGCTTTCTTTAAAGCGCCTGTGCATGAGTTGTTCAGGCAGTCGGTATCGCTGGATAATTTTGTCACCCGATCAGCGCTGGCCATACTGGAAGAACAGCTGGCGGCAGCAACGGAAGATGTACAGCGGGTTAAGTTGGTGGAGCAGTTTTTTGTGACGCGTTTACAACAGACAGATCCTGATCTGTTGGTGAGCGCTGCCTTGAGTCTGATATACAGTTATAAAGGCAATATCCGGATCGCAGACATGGCGAAGGCTTTACACACAAGTCTGAGTCCGCTGGAAAAACGATTCCGTAAAATAGTAGGCGCTTCCCCTAAAAAGTTTGCCTCCCTGGTACGCCTCAAAACGACCATTCAGCAATATTCACCGGATACCTCCCTGACAGCCCTGGGATATGATGCCGGGTTCTTTGATCAGGCGCATTTTATCAAGGAGTTTAAACGTTTCACAGGAGAGACGCCCGATCAGTTTTTCCTGCATCATCCGGATGGTCCGTTTTCCTGAAATAAACGGTTTTTTACAATTCCCCTGCCGGTGATGTGGATAATTTTGCGGTATAATCATTCACATATGTTCACATTACAACAATTGAAGGCGGCACACGCAAAGGTTAAAACGGGCGCAGATTTTCCCCGTTATGTACAGGAGATCAAAGACCTGGGTTTACGGCGTTATGAATACCTGGTGAAGGACGGGAGCACTGTTTATTACGGGGATGATGCTTACCAGGTACAGCGTTTACCGATCTACACGGATAAAGAGATCAATACGGCTTCTTCTGCAACAGCTTTACGACACACGATCGCTATTCATCAGCAGGGGCAGACGGATTTTCTTACTTTTTGTCAGCAGGCAGCGGATGCAGGCGTAGAAAAATGGGTCATCGATACGGAACGGATGGTTTGTACCTATCTGGATAAAAAGGGGGCTTTACTCGTAGAAGAGCCTATTCCACAGGGAGATTATGCGTAATTGCGAATATAGGTGTTAAGCCCTATTTCTGTTATGACGACTTCCTGCAATAGATATTTTATTATATTGTAATAAAATATATACCAGATGCGCCTTTGGAAGGAAATTTACCGGGATGCGTACACCTCTGCCCAAAAAGAGATATTCTACAATGAGCAAAATAAGATCATTGGCATATTAGAAAAGATCAGGAGTGAGGAAAATGACGGCGGGACCTTACAGGTTTACGATTATGCGGGAGATGGTCTGCGTATTGCGAGATACCAGCATGGGACAAACACTTATAATACTTTTCTTTCAAAAGGAAAACAGTTATTGGGGACAGCGGACTGGCACAAGCTGGATGAGGCATGGCATATCCGTGAAGAGAAATATGAAAATGGGGAATTGATATATGAGCATTCACATAACATCCTGCATAAAATAACAACGAGCGCCAGTTATGAGTATCGTGACGGACGCAAGGTGGCCGAGAAAAGCGTAACAGAAGACGGTACGGTGCTCAGGAGCGTGTTTACTTATCAGCAGGGTTTACTGGAATCAAAAACATCATTCACTGATGAGCAATTTACTGAACAGCTGATCTATGTTTATGGAGAGAACAAACTCTTGGCAGAAGAGCAGATCATACATAAGTATAAGGACACGCAATACGTTGCCCAGCAGAAGAAATACTTCTACTATGATGATAAAAAGTTGCGTAAGACTGAATATTATGGACGATATGATGGTCGCATGATATTGTATAAAGTGGATGAAAATATCTGGGAGGGAAATGCGGTGACAGAGCTTGGGGCATTTGCGTCCAATGCTGATTTTCTTACGGGATATTATGATATGGAGGCATTATATCAGATGCTCAGAGACGCACATATGGAATACGAGATCCCCCACTTTGATAAGCAATACCTGGACAGACTTGGGCTGGATATTAAGACAAAGACCGTGAAGCGGTATGATCATATGAACAAAGAGGTAGCTGTGGAGTATTGGCATGCGGAGTTCAATGAGCTATTGAGCAAAATGATCTATCGTAATGAGTATAATGAACAGTCAGAACTGGAATTTGTGATCAGTTACAGGGATGAGGAAGGAGTAATGGAAGAGCGGGATATCCGGAAGTATTATTATTACGCATAAACTGCAATAATCATTATAGCCTGCTGGTAATCAATACCGGCAGGCTATTTTATTTGTGTTATTATTTGTGAAGTTTGGTAACTTTAGGATAGAAGGACTTTTAATTTCCCCCAAAATAAAACCCGGTCTATGGTCCGCATATCCTGTACAGTACATGTACCACGTTATTTCCTGTTTATTATTACTGTTTGTTTACTGCAATTTTCCTGTACGCCTGACGAAACCGGCAATCCGGATGGTCCGACGGAAGAAGATACGCCATTGCTGAAACATATCGGTTCTGCCCGCTTAAGTAATGACAGGGCCGGGGTACAGGGCGTTGGATTAGGGAATAAGGCATTTTTTGCGGGAGGGCAGGACTTTATATTCGTAAATGTACCAACTGTTTCTCCACCTGAAAATCATGTCGATACTGTAGATATTTATGATGATCAGTCTGGTAGCTGGAGCAGGACTAACTTAAGTATTGGCAGGTCGCAGATGGGTTTGATCGCCGCAGGAAACAGGGTCTGGTTTGCCGGTGGAAGATACTGGACTTACAATGAAGATCTTCAATGTACGCAGGTTATTGATATATACCATACTACTACCAATACATGGAGTCATGATTCCTTAAGTGAGCCGAAGTATGATTTTTCTGCAGTGATGTATGGCAGTAAAATATTTTTTGTGGGCGGTTTGTCTTACAAATTTGATCAGTTTTGCAAGACGGTGGATGTATATGATACACTGACCAATAGCTGGGAGCACCGGGTGATTGACAGACCCCTGTTCGGACAAGGCGCTGTATCTGGCAATGAATTGTTTGTTTCCCGTTGGAATACGGATATCGTCGATGTATATAATCTTACAGACAATAGTTTCAGGACACTTCAGTTAGGACAGGCCAGGGTACAGGTAGCGACAGCTGCAGCAGGGAACCTGGTATTGTTTGCCGGAGGGTCGAGTTACATGGCGCCTGGTTACCATAGACGAGTTGATATTTTTGATACGCAAAGTGGTACCTGGAGTGCGGATTCGCTGAGTGAAGGAAGATATGAGCCGACGCCGGTCGTGATTGGGAATAAAATAGTATTTGTGGGAGGAACAAATACTAAAGGTCCGTTTGATGCAAGCAAAAGGATCGATATCTATGACGTCAGTACACGGAGGTGGAGTATAGACTCTCTGACATTTGGAACGAAGAAGCCCGCGGTAGCAGTTGTGGGTGATAAAATGATCGTGGCCAGTGCCATGCAGGGTATAGAGCTGGGAGGAGAGGTGGATATTTTTGAGATATTGAGATAGATGGTTAGTGGGAGCTTCGGGGAAGAGCAGCTTTGATAATCTCTGCAGCTGAATATAAGCGCACAATGTCTTTAATAGTGCCTCCGAAGAGGTCTCTATGTCCTTTAGAGGAAGCATCGAACGTACCTTCGATAGTTACATATTTATCATTGAATGATTTGGGGTTCAGTTCACTGATTAGTTTGGGGGAGAATTCTACCCAGCAACCATTTTCGGTAATGAAATTTTTATAATCATCCTCGTGCAGATAAATGGCTTTCCCTTCAAACTCCAGGTGCAGATAGCCGGTTACAGATATTTTTTGGCCGTCGTATTTTTCCGGGTTGGCGATCAGACTGACAAACGATATCCTTTTCGGGAGGCCTTGTCGCTGACGTATTTCTTCCCGTTTGTTCGTATTGCTGGTCTGGGCGCATAACTGTGTAGATAACAGGAAAAAGGTGAGCAGGAAGGTGATCAGATTCATAGATCAGGTATATAGGTTTGGAAAGTAAATGTAATGCAGATAATGTTAAAGAAATGATAAGCCATTGGAGGGCTTAGTGAAACTAAAAAGGCATCGGTTTAACCAATGCCTTTTTAGATATATTCATTTATTATTGCGGACAGTTGTCACAATTGTATTTCCGGAGTATCTCTGTGTCCAGTAGTTGCATGCTGGCGCCGCCTCTGTCAGACGGCTGGAAGAACTGGCAGAATCTGGCCCGGTTCAGGTTTGCAGCATTCAGGATGGCATTGGAAAAATAGGGGCTTTCATACGTCGCACTGCTGAAGAAACAGAGATTAATGAAGTAGAAGATAATATCCTCCATCTTTTAACTGAAAAGAGGATTGTGCAAATGTCTGCAAACCAAAGCAAAGGAACAAAGCAACAAGGTACAGGCTGACGGTATAGCTAAAATTGAACATAGGAATTTATCTGGATAGTGAAGATAAATACGGAATGCCTATTTGGGTAATTTTTAACGAGCGGACTTAAAAAATTAATAATATTGATTTTTGAAAAGCATAATTTTTCAGACAAATCGTATATTTTCATCCCCTGAATATGCCCAATATAAAACCCTATATTCATTAAGTACATAAAACGATGATAAACGAGAATAAGTTAAAGATCATAGCTTACAAGGACCTGAAAGGAATGCTCCCTGCAGGTAATAAACTGGAAGCACTCTACGAAAAATCAAAAGACAAGGCGTTGTTTGATGAAAGCCTCTTCCCCGTTTACGATGGAGATATCGTAACAGATACCCTCGGGCTGCATGATGAAATTTACTGGGGTGTTTATTACAAATATATTGCTGAAAGGGATAGCCTTCTTTTATCTCCGCCGGTAGTGCTGGGAAATGTGACATGTAAGGTATTGAGTTTTTATGAAGGGCTGATCGCAGGTAATGTGGAGACGAAAAATATGTGGACACGACACCCTGATCATAAAGACAATCTGGCGCAGATCAGTGGTAGTCTGAAGGTGGAGGAAGTGTTTTTTATACGGGGAAAAGGGATGAAAAAAAGTACCTGTCTGTCGGTGTTGGGAGAAGCAGCTATTCACACCCTCATCAATGACTCGGAAGCGGAGATTAAGGCTGGTAAGCTCTTGATACAAAAGGAATTTTCATTTCCGTTTATTTATGCCACAGCAGACAGGGGCAAACATGCACTTAAGAAAACAGACTGGAGCAGACATACACGGGAGGAACTGACAGGTTATTTTAATGAAGCCGTGTTGAATATGGAGTATGAGAACGAGGACGTGGATATTTATTTTAAAGTTGGGACGATATTATCAAAGAAATATCAAAATTATCTCAGGACCAGTTAGTATCTGGATGATCCGGAAATGTAGCCGTTTATGACAAACCAGGAGAAGATTGCTTTTAAAAATGAATTAAAGAAAGCAGGAGAGTTGCTGATCACGGAGCGCATTGCAATGACCAAAGCGGCGATTGACAATGCGCAGGCGGCAGCTAATGGAGAAGAGAAAAGTTCGGCGGGGGATAAGTATGAGACAGGAAGAGCAATGGGCCATCTGGAAAAGGATATGTATTCCCGGCAGCAGTCAGAGAATATGAAAGATCTGGACCAGTTGCAGAAGATCAATACAAATGTTGTGTATACGACCGCTCAGGCAGGCGCTTTTGTGAGATGTGAGGGGTATTCGTTTTTTATTGCGACAGGGTTGGGTAAGCAGGAGATAGATGGGCAATTGGTGTTTTTTCTATCGCCACAGGCGCCGCTGGCGAAGTTGTTGTTGAATAAGGGAGTGGGAGAGCGTTTTGTGTTTAATAAGAAAGAGACCGTGATATTGGAAGTTTATTAAATTAACATCAAAATGAACGGGAAACGTTTACAGTATAAAATATTACTTACCTATATCCCACTATTGGTATTTCCGTTATTGGGCCAGTCGCAATCAAGGAGCAAATTACTGCAAAAAGCATGGATCAGAACCCGTATAGAAAGTCTTTCCCCTACACCGAAAGCACCTAATACGACCTACCTGAGATACACTTTCGATAGACAAAATGTTACCCTCAGTCGTAACGTTGCATGGAATGGTGCACCTGTACAGTGGTCATTTAATGATCCCGTTTTAACTATCTGGAAGAGTAATTATATAGTTGAAGAATTGACTGACACTTCGCTGGTATTTTATGAACCAGACCGTGACCGATATTATTTTGTGTCAGAAACTGCGTATAGTGCCGGTCAGCAGCCCGATACGACGGAGCGTTTTAATGACCGTACTGTCTATATTGCCAGCAGGTATCTTGCACCCCGTTATAAAAAGGAGAAGTCACCGTATAATGTCATATTCGACAGATTGTATGAAGTCTATCCTGTGAAGCATGAAACAACATTCCTGGCTAAGTTCGTTGTTACAGAACAGGGTAGGATTGAGCGTATTAATATTGTCAGCGGAATAGCAGAGGAACATAGTAATGAGTTCATCAAACAAATCCAAAAGACGAGCGGGGACTGGAATCCTGCCAAAATAGGAGGCATGCCTGTCTGCTGTGAAATAACTTTTGAAATAAAATACCAGGATGCATTGAATCCAAGAGGGGGTACTTTGAGCGGAGAGATAAGATAGCTCTCGCCGTATGCTTCCAGATAACTACTTGCATATCTCTATACCAGTATACTATGAACCAATCAGAAACTATCTTCGATAAAGCGTTCGAAGATCAGCTTATACCTCGTCGCCGGGACCTTATGCCTAAATGGTTAAATATTTACATGTGGGTGGTTATATCTTTCGGGTTTATTATGTTGTGCTATGCCATTTTTTCGGCATTTGCAGTTGCTACAGATGATGTAATAATTCATGATCCCGATCATGCTACAGCTTTTCGTGTGGGAACAAATATCGGGCAATTTATGCCTGGCATATTTTATATGCTGATGGGCGGCTTTGTGTGGTTGGAAAGAAGAAGAGCCATTCGTCTTAATATTGTCATTGCTCTCCTTTGGTTAGCACTGACAATATTTGCGGCGTGGAATGTAGGTTTAATGGGCTTGTCTGTAGGGATAATATTGCCGTTTTTTATACCTTACTGGATTGGATTACTTCGGATACAGAAAAGGTGGGAAAAGCAGGCGATTAGAGGGGAAATAAGGTTTTAGGCCTACGGCGGGTAATTGAATAGGGCATCAGCGAATGAATGTTATCTCTGTCTCTAGCAGTTTAGATGAGTATTTAGCTAATTTTATGATCTCGCCTTTAGTGCTATAGTAGCATTCAAATCTGTTCCGTGAGTCGGGATGACTGATGATTGTTGCTACCTGGCCTTTGCTATTATAGGTAATAGCATAATTGTAAGGTAAGCTTGAACAGGCAATACAACTGGAATAAGAAAAGTTTATTAAGCGCCCGGCACTGTCATAGGAATACCTGTTGACCCAGTTGCTTTGATAGTTGCTACCGGCGCTCGGATTATTCTCTGCAATAGTCTGGCCAGCGTGTTGTTCATCTGTCAGCTTTTCAGGTAAGCCGTAAGGCAAATTGAGATAGCTCTTGAAGCTATAGATGTCGATTGATTTGTTTCCGATTGCTATTGTATCTGTTTTTTGCTCGTAAAGTTCGTCGTATATGTAGCTGTATACTGTCATCTTAAAGTGTTTCACTTTTCTTGTCTGAGCGTAACAGTTACATGTCCAGATTGCCAATATGGTAATTAAGAATGTGCGCATTGTGTTAACGGATAATTACTGTTTCTATAATACAAATATGGCCGTAAATAAATTTAGAAACAAAAAAAGGCCTACTCACGTTGATGTGCTAACGAATTTTAGTAAAACTGCCTCATGCATGAGCTATCTGACCATTATTTCGATAGTTGCCGGTAGCATACGCCCCATACACCCGTGAAATGTTAATTTTTTAAAGATCAGCAAAATGTTAGGGCGCTGATCCTGCATTTACAGTGTTAGGTGGTTGTTTTTATGAGCATTGTAGTGCGTAAATGCCTGATCATTCAATAGATAAATTAACGGGATAGTTAGCTGAACGAACTTGCAAACCATACACGCAATTTTTCGTATATATTTTTAAAGATAAATATGAAAGTTCGTAGACTATTATTACTGCTGTTACCAGTGGTACTAGGCTCCTTTATGCCAATGAGAGGGATTACCTGGACTGCAATTGGCGATTCCTTTACCTATTTTAATGATCATCTCGAAGAAACTGACAACCGGGTTGAAAAAGGCTGGATAACGAGAACTACGGAACTGGTGCCTGGCCTGACGTATATCAACCACGGACATAATTACTGGACAAGTGTTGAAATTGCCTACAAAATAGATCAATTTGATCTGAAGCCTTCAGATGTTTATACGCTATTTCTGGGCACCAATGACTGGTGGCTGGGTGTAAAACCAGGTACATTGGAAGACTACACTAACAACACTGGTATTAATACCGTGAGCGGTTCTTTCAGGGTGATCATTGATAAATTACGTAGCCTTAATCCGAAGGCGCATATTATACTTATGACACCTATGCAGCGCGGCGACTTTGTATACCTTCTCAATAACAAGGTGAATAGCTGGGGCTCCTATAAAGATCAGGAGGGGCAGAGTCTGGAGTCTTTTGTTAATATCGTGAAGGCAATCGGCAAGGCAGAAAACTTCGAGGTGGTAGACCTTTACAGTGAGCCAAGATTAGGGATCAGTCAGGCAGTGAAGTTTAAGTACCTCAGAGACCCTCAAACACGCGAGTATAAAGAATATACTTACCCTGATTATATCAACATACCATATACTGTGGGGGATAAATATCCTTATCCTATCAAAGCAATAGATGTCACTTATGATGGTATCCACCCTTCAGATAAAGGATGTGCTGTTATTGCCGAGTTATTAGCTAAAGTGATAAAGGGTATTAAGTTATAAACAGGTCTTATACCTGAGAGGGGCTGTATTTTCAGATGATATTTGTGGTATTACAAGAAGGTTTGATAGTAAAAAAGGGTTGCACATTTGTGCAGCCCTTTTTTATGAAGATATGCCAGCAGCATGGCCGGTCTTTTAACTATTATAATTTCATCCATACTATTTTCCAGCTACTTTTTTTGCGGGTTCCTTCTGATTTTAGCACAACATAAGTCTTATGCAATGCACTGTAATCGAAAGCTTTGAATAATCCAAGATGATGGTTTTCGTCCTTCGCGGGTTTATTAAAAAGATAATCGGCCTCAGGTACTTTGTTTGTACCATTCAATTTATAATAAAAAGCATCTGATTTCTTCAAAGTATTTACTACATGTGGTTTTGTCCCTTCCTGATTTCTTTTAATGTTATCAGCCTCTTCGTTAAGGAATAGGTAGTTGTTACCATTTGCGCTTAGGAAGTTAAATGCTTCCAGTGAAGAAGGCTGCTTATATGCCAGTTCAAAGTACTGATACGCATTGGAAAAGCAGTTAGGCCTTTGCAAATCTTTGCGGCGTTGATACCTTGGAATGGTATAATGTTGTAATTCGTCGATTTTATCGGATGACAGTACGCTCACCGTATAATCCTCCATATTTGTACTACCAGCGGATTTTTCATTTTGTATGATAGTAATGTCCTCGTATACGACGGTAAATGTGCCATCCTCATTGGCAAAAATGTTTTGCGGAATGGTTGGCTGTTTACGGCCACCAAGCGACAAAAATGGTAATCCTGCTTCCAACTCTTTACGAGAGGCCAGTAGTTTACGTGAAGCTGTCTTTTTGATGGGATCAATTATAGTGGCTGAATGACCTTCTTTGTTCGAGACTTCCAGTAACATCATTTTTTTAGATGCCGGATTATATCTTGCCAGCGACCTGTTCGCCGGTTTATTAGCAGTATCTATTGGAGTAATAGTTATCAGTGTATCACCTATTGTCAGTGTACCAAGTAACAATTCGCATTCTTTGCCTCCTGAAGCCTGTGTATTATAACCATATGCCAGTACTCCCAGTTTATCCTTTTCAAAAGGAGCGAGCCCCAGGTATACAGTATATTTATATTTCTCATCAGGTAATTTGAAAGAGGCACAACTGAGCTGCTTATTATCGGGACCGTAGACCGTAATGATGACCCTTTTATTTCTGTCAGGTTGAAAGCTGTTCATAGTAACTACAGCATATCCGCTTCCATCGGGCATTGCTTCTGAAAAAAAATCTGGTTCAGGAACATTAAAAGCCATACCGAATTGTTTGAAATAGGAGATTTTCTCTAATTCCCCAATCGTAGCTTCTTCTTTTAGTGTCCCGTTTTCTCCATTGAACACAAGGCGTTTCAATACTATCTGATGATTTACTATAGTGCTGACCAGTGCTATAGCATCGCCATTCATATCATAAAACCCAATTACTTTAAAAGCACTTTGTTTGCCTATACTTGCAGGCAATTGCTGGGTGGTGGTGAGTGTATGATCTGGTCCGTATATTCTTGTAGTGATTACCTTTTTGCTAAGCCCCAGATAAAAAGTATTACCATTCTTCATCAGTAATACCTTTTGAATGTTCAGGGAGGCATTTTCAAAAACAGGGCTCTGTGATTCAATCTTTATTTGCGCGAACGAAAGGATGTGTAATACAAGGAGTACAGGAATAGCTAATAAATATTTCATAGTTGGCTACATTAAGACGTTTAAACGAAATGCAAACAGGGTGTATAGTTATATTATGATGCTTGTAATTATTTATCAAACAAAAAAGCCTTCCAAGTTCTCACTTGAAAGGCTTTTATAATGTACCCAGGACGGGAGTTGAACCCGTACGAGCGTTGCGGCTCACAGGATTTTAAGTCCGGCGTGTCTACCAATTCCACCACCTAGGTATCCTGTAAACAAAAAATCCAAACTGCTCAGCAATTTGGAAACTTTGTACTGAGCGGAAGACCGGGCTCGAACCGGCCACCCCGACCTTGGCAAGGTCGTGCTCTACCAAATGAGCTACTTCCGCTTATTCTAAGAACTTTATCCCTTCAAAAGATTAATTGTTTTTTCGTTGGGATTGCAAAGATAAGGATTGTTTTTAATTAACCAAATAGTTGTCCTTTTTTTTTGAATTTATTTCTTTTCCCGATCACGCCTGGTCATGATAGCCTGTTTTGAAAAAAAAGGCTGCCTGCCTACCGGCAGACAGCCAAACAATTATAACCCATGTTTCAACTCAACCAATTTCAATCATTCTGGGCGCTTTTTGTTTTGCGTCTTCCCGTTTAGGGATTACCAGATGTAATAAGCCGTTATCATAACGGGCGTTTATTTTATCTTCGTCCACAACATTCTTCGGCAGCTCAAAACTCCGCTGAAAGGATTGATAACTGAACTCGCGTCTGGTATAGTTAGGTTCTTTTTTCTCCTGTGTCTGCTGCCTGGCAGAGGAGATAGTAAGGGTGTTACCGTCAAGTGTGATGTTGAAATCTTTTTTGTCCATACCAGGGGCGGCCACTTCAACTTCGTAACTGTCTGCAGTTTCCTTAATGTTTACGGATGGAACGGTGGTGCTGGTAGATGAAAAATTACTGTTGCCCCAGTTGAAAAATTCACGGCTGAAAAAGTCATCAAACAGAGATGGGAATCCTGGAAGCGTGTTTGCATTTCTTTTAATGAGTGACATAATTAACCTCCTTTTAAATAAGTTAGACAATAGTATTTAAACTTAAGTACAGGTTTGGCCAACCTTTCAGGCAGGAGATGTTCAAACGTAATGCCATAGCGGTTCACACTGAAATTTTTTCAGAAAAACTGTCATTTTTTTAGTAGGGTGCAGAAATCTTGTCAGCGTAAATTTAGTCGCCTTTTTTCATCCGCTCAATCGTCTCCAGCATCTCCCTGTGATCGGTTTCCCGGGCTAAAGGAAGCGCCAAAATCTGCCAGCGGATACCTTCCTCCTTATGGCCCGATTGATATAGTAAGCGGGCATTCCGGCATATATAATCGCTAAAAGCATATCGTTGTCTCGCCGGGATGCTGAGACCATATTTCTTTGCGTAAGGGATGATCGCTATGGAGAAATTGCCCCAGTCGTCCTGTTGCATGCTGTATATCGTCTGACTAAGCAGTAACACTTCTTCGCCCGTATCTCCGTAGAGACTGATCAGGCGTTTACCGAATGTGCTCCAGTCCGGTGTGCTGTCGCAGGTATTGAGATAGGGGATGACCTCTTCGTGAAAGATCTTGTTCATTTGCTGTTCATGAAGGGTATCTGTGGCAGGTTGTGCAAAAGCGGAGCAGCTTAGCAGACAACAAAGGCTAACAATGAATGCGTACATGGCATAAGGCATTAATGAGGGTCTGGGATAAAGTTACATCGTAGACCGCCATTTTACTTAGGAGCCAGGGAATAAACCAATAGCAGGGCCGTCAGTTGGTCATATAAGTATAACATTGTCGTCAGCAGGTTATCAGTTATATTGTCTGAAACAACTGTTACCGCTTATGCAGCACATTAACGTAACCCAGGTGATCATTGTTATTGTCTTTGCTATCGGATTGATCGCATTTGTCATTATCAGGAACCGTAAAGACAGGAAAAAACTACTGAAAGATGACCCGGTGGAAGGCGAGATAGATGAACAGCAGCGAAAGAAGGATAAGCTGTGATATCAACCGTTGCCAACGTTGTTACTATCTGATAAAACAGATAATGGCTGATCCGTCAGGGTACAATTCTTCCTCCTTTCAGGTATCCGACGTGAGTGTCACGCTATAGGCCTCCGTAACAGCTTCCCTGCCTTAATTATAAGAGGCATAGGCAAATTCCTTATCGCCTAAAGGACGAACCTAAAAATAAGCATTACGCATCCTTTCAAAAATACCAGTTACCTGGTGTTTTTTTGGAAGGATGCGTATCCTTGTTAAGCTGATGGAAATATAGTGCACATGACAGTCCCCTTACCCGTTAGCACAGGTAACTGACATGCATACAGATGGAGACATTGAAAGTTGGTTGGCTACAGAGAAAGAACGTTGTGCTTATCAGGCTGCGGCTTTCTTGCCGGCTATTTTCTTCCTTGTTTTAGTTGTAGTCTTAGTTGTCTTCGTAACGGGAGTCACAGTTGTCTGTGCCGGGATGTATTCTTTTACATACGCTTCCAGCGTAGTCTTCAGTTCAACCTGCACGGTGCCTTTCTTTTCAGGTGCTGCCTTACCGGAGATGACAGCCTGTGTCATTTCAACGAAGTTTCTGATAGCGTCCGGTGTAAATCCGATACCATGTAAAGTGCTTTCCCAGTCTTCTCTGCGGATCTGTACCGCCTTTACTTCTTTACCCAATGCGGCTGAAAATGCTGCTGCCACATCATTACTGCTGTACATCGCAGGACCGGTGAGTTCATATATTTTCCCATCTTCGTCCTCTTTTTGTATAACATTGGCAACAAATGCAGCTACTTCTTCAGGAGATACCATCGGAAGCGCTAAATCCACCGGGAAAAATGTTGGCAAAATACCTTTCTCCTGTACTGATTCAAGGTACATCATCCAGTTGCTGAAATAATAAGAAGGGCGGACAAATGTCTGTTTGACAGGCATAGCGGTAAATGCATGCTCCAGCAGATAGGACATCACCAGGTTGCCTGTGCCTGTTTCATACTGCGCACCGATCGAAGACAGTCCCACCAGTCGCTTGATAGGGGAGTTGGCCAGCGCCTTTCTGTAGTTATCCAGAATGTCTATAGTTTCACCTATCACATTACGTTCATGATGTGTCTCGGGAGTAATGGCAAACAGGGTACTGCCATCCTGAAATGCAGCTACGAGTGCGGGAAGATCATTGGCGTCAGCTATGGCTACGTCTGCGCCGAGCGCTTTCAGTTGGGGAGCTTTCTTTTCGTCTCTGATAATACCTTTAACGTGTTCTCTGCGTTGGATAAGATGGGATACTATGCCAGAACCGACCCGTCCTGACGCGCCTAATATAATATGCATAAAATCTTGGGTTTTTTGGTGATACACCAAAAATTAGTCCATACATAACAAAACAGGCTACTGTTTTTACAGATAGCCTGTTCCCGGATAGGAATAGGGCATCTTATTTTTAGTTCTGGTTAAAGGTCAGGTATTCTCCGCTGTCGTCGTTATCGTCCTTCAGCTTGATTTCAGTGGCACTCAGGGAAATAATTTCCCAGTCGTCCGTCAGTTCTCCGAGCGGTTTATTGGCGTCTGATTTTACTCCAAAATTTAAGTTAAATTTTTTCGAACTGCCGCTGGCACTCCAACTGCCATTTTTGCTTGTGGCTCCTTTTGTCGCTATTGCCGTTCCATTACTGTCAAAAGTGAATATATAACCACTGAAATCACTGGTTTCATCTTTATCACTGTCGGTAAATAATGTCACACGCCAGGTACCCGTCGTCGGCGCATCCGGATTGATCGAAGGCGTAGGATTGTTATCATCATTGTTACTGCATGACATGACACATGCACAAAAGAACATAGCGAGTATCCAGCTGCTTCTCTTCATATACGTGAGTTTTTATTGATGGCGATGGGGGCTTCTAACTTATTAATACGGATATTTCACGCATTTGGTTGCCTGAGCCGGATAATAATTTGATCTGGCACTGTCCGGCAGTAGGACGAACTTTTATGCAACAATATCATTGTATGAAAAATCTCCACACTTTATGGATCACGGCCATACTTAATATTATTGCTGTGAACGCCTGTAAACTGTAAAAGACGCCTACGCCATTCAGAACGTTCAGACCGGTATCTATCTGCAGCTAAAAGCTCTTCCAAACACCCATTTTAGCGCTATAAACCCGGTAACCCTTCTTTATTCATATAATCAACTAAATTTTTCTTTTTAAAACTAAATATTTAGTTTTAACCTTAAATGTCAGAAGATGAATTACCTGCAATCTTTACTATGCCTGCTTTTCTTATGTACAATGACAGACCGGCTGACGGCACAATCAACCGTCGACAGGGACCGCGTCATGGAATACCTTCAGGACCTCCGGTACGACGAAGCCATTGCCTATCTTCAACCCACTATTGACAGCAATAACGCGCAACACGTCTCCCTGCTCGCCTATACCTATTACCAGGCCGGAAAGCTCTCTGATGCCGTTAACCAGTATCAGCGGGTACTACAGCTGGATAGTAATCATATCACCGCCCATCAGTATATCGCCTCCATGAACATGCAGCAGGAGCAACCTTTTTCTGCTATTGAGCACTACAAGAGGATCGTTCAGCTGCGTCCGCAGAACGCAGCCGCATGGAAACAACTGGGGATGGCAGGCTTTACTGCCAGACAGTCCGACTCAGCTTTTGTATGGCTGACAAAGGCATATGAGCTCAATCCAAACGATGCCAGGGTAGTATCCAGACTGGCAGAAGAATGGATCGACAGAAAGCGCGTGGGTATGTCAGATACGCTGATCAATACCTACCTCGCCAAAGACTCCGGCAGTGCCTTCATACTGATGACAGGGGCCCGGGTATCCTTTCTGCTGAAAGAATATAAACGCACCGTGACAATAGGGGATAAACTGAAAACGTTAAATGTGGCCTCCCCCAACGCATTTCTTTATGTCGCCGCAGCAGCATTCAATCTTAACCGGTTTACAGACTGTATCGCCGTACATGATTACCTCGCCGCCCGTATGTCCAGTTCGGAAAATATCATGTACTACGCCGCTATGTCCTATACACAGCTGGGCAAATACCAGGAAAGTAACGACCTGTTGCAAACCTGTATCGACATGGCGAAATCAGTCAGTCTGGATAACTACTATACAGGCATGTCCATTAACTATGAAGCCATGAAACAATATAAACCGGCTATCGCCAGTCTGGATACTGCCTATTACATGTTCCATCAGCCGCTGAAACAGTATAGTATCGGTCGTATCTATGACGCGCATCTGAAAAATGAAGCCATGGCAACCCGCTACTACAAACGATATATCCAGCTCTATAAAGGCGAAAGCACCGAGGAAAAACAGATTTACGATTACCTTAAAACCCGCTTCCAGAAATAAACTGCCATTCTGTACGGGGCATAATCTTTGTGCGGTTCAGGCATGTCAGATAAATCTTTACAGCCTGACCGCTCTCCCATGAGTGGTTTTGTACAGGTAAGGGGTGCAAGGGAACATAATCTCAAAAATGTAGACCTGCAGATTCCCAGGGATGCACTTGTGGTATTTACCGGTGTATCCGGCTCAGGAAAGTCTTCACTGGCTTTCGGTACCCTGTATGCGGAAGCGCAACGCCGTTACCTGGAATCAGTTTCGCCTTATGCCCGCAGACTGTTTCACCAGATGCCCGTTCCGGAAGTGGATGAAATTGACGGTCTGCCGCCAGCCGTTGCCCTGCAACAGCAAAGGGGAACGCCAACAACCCGTTCTTCTGTAGGTAGTGTGACCACATTATCCAATCTGCTGCGTATGTTATACTCCCGCGCAGGAGATTATCCGCCGGGACAAGCCATTATCTACGCAGAAGCATTCTCTCCCAATACTGCCGAAGGGGCCTGTCCGCAATGTCATGGACTCGGTCGTATCTATGACGTCACAGAACAGTCTATGGTGCCTGATGATACGTTGACCATCCGGGAAAGGGCCATTGCTGCCTGGCCTACCGCCTGGCAGGGACAGAACCTGCGGGATATCCTCACAACGCTCGGTTATGATGTGGATACGCCATGGAAAGAGCTGTCTAAAAAGGACCGTAACTGGATACTTTTCACGGACGATCAACCTGTCGTTCCTGTTTACCCCGGATATTCGCCTGAAGAGGTAAAACGGGCTCTCAAAAGAAAAGAAGAGCCGAATTATATGGGCACCTTTATGAGCGCCAAGCGATACGTCATGCACACCTTTGCCAATACGCAGAGCGCTATGATGAAAAAGCGTGTCACGCAATATATGCTCAGTACCGCCTGTCCTACCTGTGATGGTAAGCGGTTGCGGAAAGAATCGCTTTCCGTAAAATTCGCAGGTCTCGATATTACTGAAATGTCAAGACTGCCATTAGCGCGTCTGTATAGTACCATAAAGCCTTATGCGACTAATAAGGCGCCACTGAGCGCAGATCATGATCACCCGGAAAAAGCCATCGTGACACAGCGTATCGCGGTAGATCTGGCAGCGCGTCTGGAAGTATTAATGGAACTGGGATTAGGATATCTTACCCTGGAACGCAGCACACCTACTTTATCTCCTGGTGAATTGCAACGTCTCCGGCTGGCCACACAGGTCCGCTCTAATCTGTTCGGAGTAGTGTATGTACTGGATGAACCCTCTGCCGGTTTACATCCTGCCGATACAGCCGCTTTATTAAAAGCGCTCGACCGCCTGAAAGCTGCCGGTAACTCCCTCTTTGTGGTAGAACACCAACTGGATGTGATCAGACATGCAGACTGGATCGTGGATGTCGGTCCGGCGGCCGGTGAGCACGGCGGACAAATACTATATAGCGGTCCGCCAGACGGACTGGCTAACGCTGCACAATCTGTTACCCGCAAATACCTGTTTGAAGAAAATACAGGTATCTCTCATAAGCCGCGTACCCCTAAAGCAACCCTGCAACTGAAGGATATTACCCGTAATAACCTGCATCAGTTGTCAGTGGATTTCCCATTGGGCGTATTCACTACCGTTACCGGTATATCCGGTTCCGGCAAATCCAGTCTGGTCAGTCAGGCGCTCGTAGAGCTGGTACTGGAAAAACTGGGTCAGCAGCACGCTACTGAGGAAGAAAATGCTGATTTGCTGGAACAGGAAGCGCCTGCTACCCTGGAAGGTTATATCGCCGGTGGAATGGAACATATCAAACGCCTGGTGCTGGTCGATCAGCAGCCCATCGGTCGTACGCCAAGGTCTAACCTGGCTACCTATACCGGATTGTTTGATCATGTGCGTAAATTGTTCGCTTCCACTAAAGAAGCTAAAGCCCGTCGTTATGACGCTGGCAGGTTCTCTTTCAATATCGCCAAAGGACGTTGTGAAAACTGTAACGGAGAAGGTTTTGTAATGGTCGAACTCTTGTTCCTGCCCAGTGTATACGCGCCCTGTCCTGTATGTGAAGGATCGAGATATAATGCCAAAACACTGGAGATCAAATACCGCGAGAAATCCATCGCTGACGTGTTACAGATGACCGTAAATGATGCCTGGGCGTTCTTCAGTGATGAAGCGACGGTCCATCATTCCCTGCACGTACTGCGGGAGGTGGGGTTAGGTTATCTACGTCTTGGACAACCGGCAACCGAATTATCCGGAGGCGAAGCGCAGCGTATCAAACTGGCCACCGAACTGCAGCGCATGGGCCGTGGTAATGCACTCTACATACTGGATGAACCTACTACCGGTTTACATCCTGCGGATGTCGAAAAGCTGATGTCACAGCTGAACCGTCTTGTAGATGCCGGTAATACCGTAATTGCCGTAGAACACAATATGCGGGTACTGGCAGGCAGTGACTGGGTCATTGATATAGGGCCCGGCGCAGGAGAGGAGGGTGGTAAGGTTGTCGCCAGCGGAACGCCTGCAACTGTAGCTAAAGACAGGAACAGCCATACTGCCGCATATCTTGCACGTCATCTTAAATAGGCTTAATTTCACGCCACTTTGATAACCGGCAGTAGCAATGACTGCCGGTTGCCATTCGTATAAATAATGAATCAATGAGTATTAAACAACCCGACCTGAGAACGGTCAATGTGACCAGGTATGTGACGCCTCTGCGTGAAGGAGGTTCCCTGCCGGCCATTGCCGAAGCTGATGATGGATTCCTGTATGTACTGAAATTTAGTGGCGCCGGACAGGGTATCAAAGCCCTGATCGCAGAACTGATAGGAGGGGAAGTAGCCCGTACCCTGGGCATGAAGATACCGGAGATCGTTTTCGCTAACCTCGATACCGCTTTCGGACGCACAGAACCGGACGAGGAAATACAGGACCTGCTGAAGGCCAGCGTAGGCTTGAACCTGGCGCTGCACTATCTCTCAGGTGCGATTACCTACGACCCTACGGTCGCCGTAATAGACCCGCTGACAGCCTCTCAGATCGTATGGCTGGATTGCCTGCTGACCAACGTAGACCGTACGCCCCGTAATACAAATATGCTGATGTGGCACAGGGAACTGTGGCTGATCGATCATGGGGCATCCCTGTATTTCCATCATTCCTGGGATAACTGGGAAGAACAGGCCAAACGTCCTTTTGTACAGGTAAAAGATCATGTACTGCTGCCACAGGCCGCAGAACTGGAAAAGGTAGATACTGCCTTCCGTGCTATACTGACAGAAGAACAGGTCCGTGCCATCGTTGCCGTAGTGCCGGACGAATGGCTGCTGACCTTATCACACCATGGTACGCCAGAAGAGATCAGAGATGTATACGCCCGTTTTTTAATCACCCGGATAGCCAATGCCGGAACATTCGTAAATGAAGCGCAAAATGCAAGAAAAACACTTATTTGAGTACGCCGTGATCCGCGTTATGCCGAGAGTGGAACGGGAAGAGTTTCTCAATGCCGGTGTCATTCTCTATTCTAAACAACAGAGATTCTTACAGGCGATCATTACGCTGAATGAAGAACGGCTCCGGGCTTTCTCTCCTGAAACAGATATCGAAGAAGTAAAATCCTACCTCGAGGCATTTGATTGCATTTGTAAAGGTGGGAAACAGGCAGGACCTATCGGACAGCTTGACCTGGCCTCCCGCTTCCGCTGGCTGACAGCTACCCGTAGCACTGTCGTACAGGCAGGAAAAGTACATCCGGGCTTCTGCAGTGATCTGCCGCAGGCGCTGGCCAGATTACATGAACAGCTGGTATTATAACCCGTGATATATAGCGATTTTTCATTTGCAGATCGCTATAAAAAGACATCCTTTTACACATACTTCCCTTTTTTGCTATATCCGGCTATTTATTAGTCCTTCTATAGTCAGACTATAGTTATCTAACATTGATCCTTCATTCAAAAACGAAGCATCAACGTTAGATAACTATAGGTAAAGTATTGGCTGAATAAGGAGAAGCAGGGTGTTCACCCCATAGCAAAGGTCGTTGATAATACTGCACATATACGTCTCCGGAATGCTTATGTTAAGTTTTTTGTATGCTCTTTTTTGTATGCTCTTTTTGGTTAGATTTACAACAAACAACCCCGTAGCCCGATGTCTTTACACGTAAGCACCTTACAACTGTTCCGCCAGAAAGAAGCAGATTCCCTGCCTCGTTTTCTTGACCTTGTACAGACTTGTAATGATCATAGTGAAGCCACCAGGCTGCAGTACATCTATGACGGGAACGCTTATAATGAGTATACTTCCCCTGCTGCGCTGGAAAAGGCTTTTGCCGATCTGGAGCAACACTGGAATAAAGGCGATTATGATAAAGATGTGATCCTGTTCACCGATAGAGAACATCCTTTATTCTCTCTCGTACATACGGACCCGTTTGAATATACACATGAAGATACTGCTGCCTTTACCTTTAATGGAGGCAGACCATTATTACAACCACAGGGATACTTTTCCTACGACACCTTCCGTGACTTCTTTGTGGCTGCCATAGATGCCTATCAGGCGACCTATGCTGCCGTATATGATACCGATCTTGAAACGCTTATTTCCTTCGCTTCTTTTTATGGTGAAGTGGAAATAGATGAAGAGATATCTACACCGGAAATCGTGCTGGAAACACCTGAGCAACTCACTGCCCGCATCGGCCGCGTGATCTCGCCGGAATTGTTTAATCCGCTGGAAATACCGCCGGCCATCTATTGGTTCAATTATTGGAATGAAGCGCAGGTAAAAGCAGTGGGGGAGGAAAAGATAAAACAGGCGCCATTCGAAGTAATAGAAAAAAGAGCAGATGGTGGGTATATCCTGGTTGTACAGAAAGAGAACTTTGATACCCATAATACAGCACACCTGGAAAGATTAGCCACCCTCTACGATCATTTTGATCTGTATAGCCTGCAACAGGGAGAGGCCTGATCGTTCTGCTGGCGCAGATATTGTATACTGTTCCTTATTAACAGTATCATATGCCAGAAGGTCCATCCATTGTTATACTAAAAGAAGAGGTCCAGTCTTTCAGGGGAAAGGAGGTCATTGATGTGGCCGGATATGTAAAGATCGACCTGGAAAGACTCCGCAATAAAAAGATCACCGCCCTCAAAAGCTGGGGCAAACACTTCCTGATCTGTTTTAGAGGATTTACTGTAAGGATTCACCTGCTCATGTTCGGCACCTACAGGATCAATGAGCAAAAGAATAGTAATCCGACCTTACAGCTGCAATTTGCGAAAGGGGAACTGAACTTCTATACCTGCGCTGTCAGGATCATAGACGGACCATTAGATGAGGTGTATGACTGGAGTGGCGACATCATGAATGAAGCCTGGGACCCCAAAAAAGCCATGAAAAAGCTGAAAGAGGTACCTGAGATGCTGGTAGCTGATGCCCTCCTGGACCAGGATATTTTTGCCGGTTCCGGTAATATTATCAAGAACGAGGTCCTTTTCCGCATCAGGGTACACCCGGAGACCAAAGTCGGGGACCTGCCGCTGAAAAAGAAACGTGAGTTAGTAAAAGAAGTGGTGAACTACAGCTTTGATTTCCTGCACTGGAAGAAGGAATATAAGCTCAAAGACCATTGGCTGGCCCATACAAAGAAAATTTGTCCCCGTTGTCATATCCCTTTTCACAAAGCGTATATAGGTACCACAAAGCGACGTACCTTCTATTGTACAAACTGTCAGATCAGATATAACGATACTAAATAAAACGGCCGCATCGTATCATGATGCTGCCGTTTTATTTAGTATTTACGGTACTTGTACCGGACTGTTCCCAGTAGTTCTTTTTTCTTGCCATAACATTCCTCCTGTGTAGGCAGGCCTTTCTCATCATAGGTATATCTCCAGATGGTATAGGTCGCCGTTTCTCCGTTCACAGTGGTCATTGCTCCCAGACGGTTCTGCGCGTCATAATCGAAGATATAATCAGGCAGCATCTTTTTACGGGTAGGAGAGTAGCGCACAATATCGCTCAGCAGGCCCTGGTCATTGTATTTGTAGTAAATACGGCGGCCTTTGGCGCCTTTGCCGGTTTCAATCTCTTCGGATACCTGTCCGAGAGAATCCAGCGTAAAGGATACCGTTGTAGAGTCTTCTATTCTATCTCCATGAAAATGAATCATTTGAGATAAACGACCCTGTTGATCATATTGATAACGGCGGGTCTCTGTGAATTTATACTTGGTCTTAGGCTCGTATGAAGTCAGGTATACCTCCTGGATCTTACTGCTGGTATCGTTGGTATTACGCATGTAGATCACGGTGGTAATGATACTCCTGGTGCTGTCTATTGTTTTGGTCAGCTTTCCTTTCGTGTTGAAATAGGAGGTCATTGCGGAATACCCCGTAGACCGGGATACGGTTACAGAGCGAATCTGGCGAAAGTTAGGTGACAGCTCGCGCGTACACCGGAAATCATTGTCGCTGTTGCGATCCTCATCGAAGCTTTGCACAACCTGGGCTACTATCTTATTCTCCTTTAGCAGGGCCATATTTGCCTCGGTACGGGCAGTATTAACGATGTCCTGGTAGTAAAATTGGGCGGAAACAGACAAGTTTAACCCAAAAAATGCCATAACAAGCAAAAAAATGGTTCTTCTCGTGTACATATTAGATACAAAAATAATGATTCAGGAACATTCAGCAGTTCATTTCTGTAAAGATAATTTTTATATTTACCTTCTATAACCTATCAACCACCCATCAACCAGTCAACCGCTTTGAAAACACAGCCACTCAGAATAGAAACGAACTGTCTGAATTGCGGGACCGATGTACCCGGCAGGTATTGTACGAACTGCGGACAGGAAAACATTATCCCCCACGAAACTTTTGGTCATCTGGTAAAGGAATTTGCGGCCGATATCGTCCATTATGATTCCAAAACCATGTTGACTTTCAAGTACTTATTCACCCGCCCTGGACATATTACCAAAGAATATACAGCAGGTAAGCGCGTCAAATTTGTTCAGCCCATTAAGTTGTATATTTTTTCCTCATTTCTGTTCTTCCTGTTATATTTCGCGTTGACGCCGAAAGAAGATAAGGTGAAAATTGACCAGGAAACAAAAGCGCAACTGGACGCCAACCGGGAGAAATCCAGGGAGTCTTTTGCCAGTCTGCCGGATTCCTTGAAAGCCGGTGACCTCTCTACGGAGAACTGGTTCAGAAGGTTATACACCTTTGAGTCCAGGGAAAAATATGACTCCTTTCAGTCTGCATTACCCGATGAGTACAGGGACGGTCTCTTAGAACGTAAAATGGCCAGATATTATTTTAAAGCCGCCAATAGTGCGACTGAAAGTGATGAAGAAAGTAAACATGCGGAGGAGGCACAGGAGGAGCTGTTCCATCATAATTATCCTAAAATGATGTTTGTATTGCTACCGCTCTTTGCGCTCTATCTCCGATGGATGTACGACAAAAAGAAATGGTTCTATGCAGATCATGCCATTTTCTCCATTCACCTCCATGTGTTCTTCTTTATCTTTTACCTGTTCTGTGCTGCACTGGACCGCCTGTTCCATACAGAGGTAGTGACAAGTACAGGGTTGTTGGTTATATTTGCGTATCTGGTCATTGCGTTGAAAAATACCTATGGTCAGTCCTGGGGAAAATCGGTACTGAAAGGCTTCCTGCTGACGCTCACTTATCTGGTGACGTTGCTGATCGTTTTTATCGGATTAGTGGCAACTATCACGCTATTAAATACGTAAATTAGGGAATGCAACCACAATTTATAATCGTACACCAGCAGGTAGCCCCATATGTGGCCCATATACAGTTAAACCGCCCCAAAGAACTCAATGCACTGAACCTCGAACTGATGATGGAGCTCAGGGATGCATTAAAGATGCTGGATGCGGACGACAATGTTCGTGCGATCGTCATCAGCGGTAATGAAAAAGCATTCGCCGCAGGCGCCGATATCAAACAAATGGCAGGAAAAACTGCCATGGACATGTATAACATTGACCAGTTCAGCACCTGGGACACAATAAAAAAAACTAAAAAGCCGTTGATTGCGGCAGTAAGCGGCTTCGCGCTGGGAGGGGGATGTGAGCTGGTCATGCTATGCGATATGATAGTAGCCAGTGAAACAGCGCGGTTCGGACAGCCGGAAATAAAAATTGGCGTCATGCCCGGCGCAGGTGGTACACAACGCCTGACCCGCGCCGTAGGGAAAGCCCTGGCCATGGAAATGGTACTGACAGGCCGCTTTATCACCGCAGAAGAAGCTGCGCGTGCAGGCCTTATCAACCGGGTAGTACCGGTGGAACTTTTCCTGAATGAGGCCATCAGACTGGCGACTGAAGTAGCTGCCCTGAGTCCGCTGGCGGTAAGAATGGCTAAAGAATCTGTACTGAAAGCATTTGATAGCTCCCTCGAAGAAGGACTACATTTTGAACGTAAAAACTTTTATCTGCTGTTTGCCTCTGAAGATCAGAAGGAAGGCATGCAGGCTTTTGTTGATAAGAGGACACCTGTTTTTAAAGGAAAATAAAGCTGCGTATTACGAGCCGAACCATGCTCAGACAGTTTCATCGTAATGCGCAGCAGCAATTCGTAATTGAGACCATGACCATGAACAAAAATCTGGCAGCATTATATGTTGTAGCTGCCTGTATGCTAGGATGCAAAGAACCGGCTGCTAATAAAGACGGTCAGCAAACAGGAGCTAACCCTCCGCCCGCCACAGACACCATGATGACCATCGCAGATACGATTGAACCCACACAGGTCGCATCATGGCACTCATTTGAAGCGTTTGAAGGGAAGTATATTGCTGAGACAGGCATGTTGCAGAAAGAGCCGCTGAAATCCCGCATTAAAGCATTACTGGAGAACGAAAAACAGGACCCCATCTTTGCAGAACGCTTTGATGTTACGCCACCTGTCGAACTGGAAAATGAAGTACTGTATAACCAGGGTTGCCGCCGCCACTATTGTGGTGCTGACGAGGCAGCACTGGCCGTTGATATGCGCCGGGACGTGATCTATATCGGTATTGCCGTAAACGGCGTCGTAAAACTGTTCAGCGAGAGGGGAGATTCCACTTTCCCGGAAAAGCTGAGACGCTGGAAAATGAAATTTCCTTCCATGAACTGATACAAGGACATTATTGCCTTACACGCATAAAAAAAGCTGTCGCGCCTTAAGCGGACAGCTTTTTTATATTATTGCTTCAAACGTTTAGTTGAACTTCTTCTTCAATTCAGCCAGTTTCGCCTGGAAATCGTTCAGCGGCGCTGGTGCACCCTGTTTAGCATTCCTGTTACCACTGTTGTTATTGCTGTTGTTGTTCCCACCACCTTCTCTTCTTTCTCTGCGCTGTCCGCCGCCTGCCTGTGGCGCTTCATTGTCTTTCATAGACAGTGAAATACGCTTACGGGAAGGATCAACTTCAAGTACAGTTACGGTCACTTTCTGGTTCAGTTTTACCGCTTCATTAGGGTTGCTGATAAAACGGTTGCTCAGGTGAGAAATGTGTACCAGACCGTCCTGTTTTACCCCGATATCCACGAATGCGCCGAAGTTGGTAATGTTGGTCACTACGCCTGGCAGTGTCATCCCTACCTTCAGGTCTTCCATTTTGTGAATACCTTCCGCATATTCGAAGATTGCGATCTCGTCACGAGGGTCACGGCTTGGTTTGTCCAGCTCCTTCAGGATGTCTTCCAGGGTCAGCAGACCAACCTCTTCGCTTACATATTCTTTTGGATTGATCTTCTTACGCAGGTCCTCTTTCGCCATCAGGTCCTGAACGGTACAGGACTGTTTGGCAGCCATGTTTTCGATCAGGGAATAACGCTCAGGGTGTACTGCGGAGTTATCCAGCGGATTGTCCCCATTTTCGATACGTAAGAAGCCCGCACATTGTTCGAACGCTTTATCACCCAGACGGGTCACTTTCTTCAGCTGTGTACGGTTTTTGAATGCGCCGTTTTCCTTACGGTATTTCACAATGTTTTCCGCCAGGGAAGGTCCCAGACCGGATACATACGCCAGCAGGTGTTTGGAAGCCGTATTCAGGTTTACGCCCACGTTGTTCACGCAGCTGATCACGACCCTGTCCAGGCTCTGTTTCAGGCTGGATTGGTTTACATCGTGCTGGTACTGGCCCACACCGATCGCTTTAGGATCGATCTTTACCAGCTCAGCCAGTGGATCGATCAGTCTGCGGCCAATAGATACAGCGCCACGAACGGTCACGTCGAAATCAGGGAATTCTTCTCTTGCTACTTCTGATGCTGAGTAAACAGAAGCGCCGCTTTCGTTTACCATGAACACATTCACTTTTTTACCGAAGTCCAGTTTCTTTACAAACTCTTCGGTTTCGCGACCTGCGGTACCATTACCTACGGCAATAGCAGCAGTGTCATATTTCTCAGCCCATTTTTTCAGCAGGGCTTCTGCATCATCTCTCTTGTAGTTCTTTTCCAGCGGGTAAATAACGTCATTGTCCAGCATGTTGCCCTGGTTGTCCAGCGCTACTACTTTACAACCAGTTCTGTAACCCGGATCGATCGCAATTACCGCTTTAGGGCCCAGTGGAGCTGCCAGCAGTAACTGACGGAGGTTTTCTGCGAATACTTCGATCGCCTCAGCATCTGACTTTTCTTTGGTCAGCGCACGGAATTCGTTTTCCAGGGATGGACGCAGCAGGCGTTTGTAGGAATCAGCCGCCGCTTTTTCCACCTGTTTGCTGCTTTCGTTATTACCGGTTACGAATTGTTTGTTGATGATCTCAGATGCGTCCTCTTCTGCAGGATTGATCGTCGCATACAGGAAGCCTTCAGATTCTCCACGGAGGATCGCCAGGGCCCTGTGAGAAGGGATCGCGTGAATTTCTTCGCTGAAATCAAAATAGTCCTTGTATTTGGCGCCTTCTTCTTCTTTTCCTTCTATCACTTTGGATGTCAGTACGGAAGTATGGGTGAAGAGCTTACGCAGTTTGTCACGTACCTCTGCATTTTCATTGATCCACTCTGCCATGATATCACGGGCGCCTTTCAGTGCCTCGTCGGTAGAAGCTACCTGTTCGTTCAGGAATCCTTCCGCAGCGGTCAGCGGAGCAGCTTCCTGCTGTTCGAAGAGCAGTTTCGCCAGTGGTTCCAGACCTTTCTCGATCGCCTGTGTACCTCTGGTCTTACGTTTCGGTTTATAAGGCAGATAAATATCTTCCAGTTCGGTGAGTGCCCAGGTGCCTTCAATTTTCCCCAGCAGCTCAGGCGTCATTTTCTCCTGATCTGTAATGGTTTTGATAATGAAAGCGCGGCGTTCATCCACTTCCTTGTAGCGTTTTTGCAGGTCCTCGATCTTTCCGATCTGTACCTCATCCAGACTACCGGTTACTTCTTTACGGTAGCGGCTGATGAACGGAACGGTGGACCCTTCCGCCAGCAAATTCATGGTGTTCTCCGCTTGTCGCGCTGAGATGTTCAGCTCCGCTGAAATTAGCGCAATGTGTTTGCTATTCATGAACTAAAAATTAATCGTTTTCCGGTTAACCAAAACCGGCGGCAAATGTAACTAAAATGCCCTATCTCTCAACAAAAAGAAATTAACATAAATCCCATACAGACGTCCCCCTGCGGGAATTCTTTATATTTGACAGATGGAAAATAATTCGGCCTTTAACCGCCTGCTGGAAATCATGGATGATCTGCGTGAAAAATGCCCCTGGGACAGGAAGCAAACCATTCAGACACTCCGTCAGCAGACTATCGAAGAATTGTACGAACTCACAGACGCAATCACTGACCAGGACTGGAAATCGATCAAAGAAGAACTGGGCGACCTGCTGCTGCATATCGTTTTCTACGCCAAAATCGGTAAGGAACAGCAACAATTTACCATGGATGATGTCATCAACGGCATCTGCGAAAAGCTCATCTACCGGCACCCGCACATCTACGGAGATGTGAAAGTGGAAACGGAAGAAGAGGTAAAACAGAACTGGGAAAAGCTGAAACTGAAAGAAGGCAAGGCCTCAGTGCTCAGTGGCGTACCCGTATCCCTGCCAGCCCTGGTAAAAGCCATGCGCCTGCAATCCAAGGCCCAGAAGGTAGGATTCGAATGGGACAACGCCGAACAGGTATGGGATAAGCTGAAAGAGGAAATGGACGAGCTGCATGAGGTAGTACAGCTGGGGCAGCCGGACAGAATGGAGGACGAATTCGGGGATGTGATGTTCTCACTGGTCAATTATTCCCGCTTCCTGAAAGTCGATGCAGAAAACGCACTGGAGCGCACCAACAAGAAATTCATCCGCCGTTTTCAGCAGATGGAACAGCTGGCGACAGCACAGGGCAAAGCCCTCGATGAAATGTCCCTTACAGAGATGGACGCACTCTGGAACGAAGTGAAAAAATCAGAAAAATAAAGAACTTGCTGGATATCAAAGAAATAAGGATTTTTTTCATCCGCCATGGCTATCTTCTGATCATCGCTGCCTGGTTATTCACTTTTTCTTTCCTTTTCAGCAATTACTGGTCTTACTATTCCTCTCCGCAGGGGGTAAAACGCAGTCTGGAGAAAAGTATCAGGGAACGGGAAGACGCCTTTCAGGAACTGTCGACAGATACCACGCTGATAGAGCATATTTTCGCACGGGACCATGATGAGAAAGAGGAAAAACTGCTCTCCAAACAGGGCTTCTATGTTTTTGCATATGATAGTAGTACGGCCAGCCGCTGGCTGGTATACTGGAGCACCAACCTCGTATTGCCGGACGAATGGCAGGCGCCCCTGCAACCCGGTATCCGTTTTCTCAAACTGAAAAACGGCTATTATGAGGTCATCTGTAAAAAGATGCCGCAGCAACAGGCCGGACACGAACGTTATCTGATGGCCGCCATCCCCGTTATGATGGAATACAACCTCAGTAACAACTATCTCGTCGATCATTTCTTTGATAAACCAGCCCTGGGGATGGAATATACCATCCACCTGAAACCACCAGGCATACCCGTATTGAACGGACAAAACCTGATCCTTTTCTATCTCTATTACGACCGCACGCTGGACACCGGACCGCCCAATCTGCTCAGTGTCATCCTGCGCGTGCTCGGTTGTATCTGCGTGCTGATATTCGTCAATCTCTTTGCCACTACACTGGCCAGACAGAAGAACCCGTTATATGGCTTCTTCTTCCTGTTTACCATCATCATCGTCTGTCGTACGCTGAGTTATCTGTACCCTTTTCCATTTAACCTGCGTTCACTCAACATATTCACACCGCTGATCTACGCAAAAGATGAGGTGTTCCGCTCATTGGGTGACCTCTTGCTCAACGTATTGCTTGGCTTCTGGTTATTGCTGTTCTTCCGTGAACACGTAAAGACCATCAAGGCGCCACGGGTGACCAACCGCGGACAACAACGTGTCGTGATCATTCTGGCCAGTTTCATCATGTACCTGGTAGGAGAGTTCCTTTCCCAACTCATTCAGAGTCTTGTAATTGACTCCAGGATCTCCTTTGATGTGGCCAACCCCTTCAGTCTGAACGAATACAGTATTATCGGCTTTATCATACTCGGATTTATCTCATTCAGCTTCCTGTTTTTCTCACAGATCATCAACTATCTGCTGAATGAACTGACCAACTTCCGTCACCGTACCAAATACCTGTTCCTGGGCATTGTCGGTATCATCTGGCTGGCTTTCCGCTTGCAGAATCCGGATATCTACTATTCAGTGGCCATGGTCATCTGGCTGATCATCTATGTGGTCCTGCTGGATGTATTGTCCTACCGCTTTGAGAACAGTCTGGCCACCGTTCCTTTCCTCTTCTGGCTCTTCCTGCTGACGATCACTACGTCCGCTGTACTCGTGTATTATAACGACAAAAAAGAGGTCAGTCTGCGGGAACGTATGGCCGTAGAATTGTCCAAACAAAAAGACCCCTACGTGGAAATGCTGCTCACCGACGTGACGCGGCAGATGGAAGAAGACGAGCTTTTACAAACCTTTTTCCAGCAAAGCAGTGCCGGCAGATCGACGCAGAGAGGCATACTGGACGAACTGAAACAGAAATATTTCAAGGGATACCTGGCCCGGTTTAACGTTAATTTTTATCCCTTTAACGAGTATTTCGAACCGTTGTACGGCGGCGATACTTCCTCGTTCCCGACGCTCAGCCGGCGTATGCTGATGGGCTCAGAACTGATAGGGAATGAATTGTACTACAACGAACGCAGTTATAACGATTACAGCTATATCGGGCGTAAAGATTTCTACAGAAATAATACGCCTGCCGGTTACCTGATATATGAACTGACGCCTGCAGTGGTCAATACCCAGCGTTTATACCCCGAACTGCTGGTAGACGGGGATATCTATGACCCGGAGAAAGAATCTTCCACCGCTTATTCCTACGCGATCTATGACCAGGGAGAACTGGTGAGTAATAACAACGATTATGCTTTCCCGGTCAAATTATACGCGTCGGATATACCCCGGGAAGAGATCACACTGGATTATCATAAAGGCTTCTCCCGCCTGATCTATAAGGCTTCAAAGGACAAGGTGGTGATCGTGGTGAAGGAGAGCAGAAGTTTTGTGGAATTCATCACCCTGTTTGCATGGATGTTCTGTCTGTTCCTGCTGATCATCGCGATCTACAGGGTACTGGACCTGATGGTAAAAGCGAGAATGCGTATCGGTAATCTGAAAACGCTGATCAACATCAGCATCCGTAAAAAGGTGCATGGTACCATCATCTTTATCGTTGTATTTGCATTTATCATCCTGGGTCTGACGACAATCCTCTTCTTTATCGACCGTTCGGAAAGAGAAAATAAAGAAAGACTGAGCCGTACGATCAATGAGGTATCCAGAGATGTGGAAAAGGTCTTCGAGAACCAGCGCATGTTCGATGACCTGGAAGACCTGTACGATCCGATATTCCAGGCGGGGCTGACAGCCGAAATGGCGGAAATAGCAGATGAAAGGGCGCTGGATATCAATATTTATGACCGGGATGGCAATCTGCAGGTCACCACACAGCCACTGATCACGGAAAAAGGATTATTATCCAGGAAGATCAATCCGGACGCCTTTCTGCAACTCTATCGCGAACCCAAAATTCAGTGGATTCAGAAGGAGAAGATCGGCGGCATGAAATACCTTTCCGGCTATAAACCTTTACGGAGCAGTACCGGGGAAATCTTTGCCTATCTGAATGTGCCTTATTTCGCGACCCAGACAGAGCTGAATCAGCAGATATCGAACTTCCTGGTCGCCCTGATCAACTTCAATGCCTTTATCTTCCTGATCGCAGGTTTGCTGGCATTGCTGATCACGAATTCCATTACCAAATCATTCTCCCTGGTAACAGAAAAGCTGCGGCACGTGAATCTCGGTCAGCAGAATGACGAGATCGAATGGGAAAAGGATGACGAGATCGGGGCCCTGGTGAAAGAATACAATAAGATGGTGCGTAAACTGGAAGTCAGTGCCGCCCGTCTGGCAAAGAGCGAAAGGGAAGGGGCCTGGAGAGAAATGGCCAGACAGGTAGCCCATGAGATCAAGAACCCGCTGACGCCGATGAAGCTCAGTATACAATACCTGCAACGGGCGATCGACAATGATGCGCCAAACGTAAAACAGCTGTCTAAGAACGTGGCGCATACGCTGGTCGAGCAGATAGAGCACCTGGCGAATATCGCCTCCGATTTCTCGGCGTTCTCGCGTATTGACGAGGCTAACAGTGAGGTATTGTTACTGAATGAGGTACTGCATTCCCTGAAGGACCTTTACCAGATGCACGACAATTTCAGCATGCATTTCCCGCCACCGGGAAAGGCCTTTTATGTATTTGCAGATAAAACGCAGATGAACCGCCTGTTTACCAATCTTTTGCAAAACGCAGTACAGGCATTGCCGGAAGGACGGGAGGGGAATGTGACGATCGCGATGACAGAGCAGGAGGAAGGCTGGGTAGTGGTGAGTGTGGAAGACAATGGAGAAGGTATTCCACCGGAAATACAGCCGAAGATATTCGTACCGAATTTTACTACCAAAAACTCTGGTACCGGCCTCGGACTGGCAATGTGTAAAAACATCGTAGAGCAGGCGAGGGGAGAGATATGGTTTGAGACGCAGCTGACGGTTGGAACGACGTTTTATGTGAGACTGCCGTTGGAAAAGGTGTAAGACAATTAGGAATTATTGCGAGTAATATTCTTCAGTCTAACATATTGATTAATTAGTACTTAAAGAGAAAGGGCTTTTCCGTTTAGTGGAAGAGCCCTTTCTCTTTATTTATTTATTCCTGCCAATCTCCGCTGCATTTCAATTCTTAATTGTTAATTCTTAATTTCTGATTGACAAAAAAATACCGCCTCTTATAAGAAGAGACGGTATCAATACCTTTCATTTTCGATAGGATGTAAATTATTTCACAAAGCTTTCGCGGATTTTATCCAGCAGCTTCGTTTGAATCATCTGTTGAGAGAGCGTGATCATGTTCTTAAAGGCAACGCCTTTAGAGATACCATGACCAATGATTACCGGTCTTGACACACCCAGTACTGGGGTACCACCGTAGCTTTCGAAATCGAACTTTTTCATGTAATCATCGTTGATGTTGCGTCTTAACGCAATATCGTGGAATGATTCAGCCATCTTCAAAACTACGTTTCCGGTAAAACCTTCACACACAATCACATCTGCTTTGTTGGTGAGGACATCACGTCCTTCCACATTGCCGACGAAGTTCAGTTGCGGATGTTCCTTGAGTAAGGGGTAAGTTGCCTGAGCCAGGAGATTTCCTTTTCCTTCTTCTTCACCGATATTCAACAGACCCACGGTCGGATCGTTGATTCCCAGGATGTGTTTGGAATAAAGGGAGCCAAGGACAGCGAACTGTACCAGATTCTCTGGTTTACAATCAGCGTTGATACCAACATCCAGCAGGAGCCCGTAAGATCCATCTTCCCTTGGAACGGGAGTGGATATAGTTGGCCGTTGTACACCTTCTATTGCTTTGATGGAGTAGAAAGTACCAACCATCATAGCGCCGGTGTTACCGGCACTGATAAATGCATCGATCTTGCCACTCTGTAAGAGATGGAAGCCAATGCCAATAGAGGACTGCGGTTTTTCCTTCAGTGCCCTGGTAGGATGTTCATTCATCCCAATTACCTGAGATGAATGAACAACTGAATATTTTGATTGGTCTAACTGTGCATCTGCTAACAAGGGCGCCAGAGCTTCCTCGTCACCGATCATTACCAGGTGCGCATCAGTAGCAACAGTGTCGAAAAATAATTTTACTCCTTTTACTGCTTCGAGAGGGGCGAAGTCGCCACCCATCATATCAAGCCCGATTCTCATGAACGTTTAGGTTTGTCTGTTTGGTCGGGGGTAAAAATAGTAAAATTATTTAGTGCTGCTTTGTTTTTCCAATACTACTTTTCCTCTGTAGTACAGTTTGTTCTCTACCCAGTGAGCACGATGTCTCAGGTGCACTTCACCAGTTGCGCTATCAGTGCTTAAAGTATCCGCAAAGGCCTTGTAATGCGTCCTTCTCTTAGCTGATCTTTGCTGAGAATGTCTGCGTTTCGGATTTGGCATCTTATTTAAGTTTTAATTGTCCGTGTTTAAGTTTAATAAAGTTAGTATCAATCTCCGCCTTCGACGTACACTGAATGTTTAGTTGTCACGAAATTTATCCAGACCTTTCCAGATCGGGTTCTCTTTTTCGTTTGCCTGCCGGTTCATTTGGTCCAGCATCTCAAGTATCTTTGGATCACAGCCGCTCTGTCCTGTACTGTCTGCCGGGTGAATACGCTGCATAGGGATGCTGAGATTGATAAACTCATAGATCCAGTCAGCCACGTTCAGATGTGATTCTGTTAAAGAGATAAAAGAAACATCCGTATCATCTTCCTCATTTAGCTCGTCCGGATTGTTAGCCAATTTTACAACATGTTCAAAATCATCCCATAGTTGTAAATTGTATGGCTGTCCGCAACGATCACAATTCACAGTAACAGTTCCGCCGATCTCAAACTTCAACAGGAAAAAATTATTTTTCTTGTCTAACAGCAACTTGACAGTTGCGTTGCAGTTGCTGAAATCCTGCGGGCCGTAGTTTTCAAAGAAACTATCCGTAATTTGGTACTCAAATGTATGCTCTCCGGGCTTCAGTCCCACAAAGGCAATATCAAATTGACGGAGTGCTTTCATAATAAAATCCTCACTTTTAGAGGGATGCAAAGGTAACCAAATATTTGCAATTGCAAAAATTTCCTAATTTTGTGATTCCCAACATAATATTTATATATTGTATACTGTATAAAATTATGTACAGGAGCGCCAACTTACGCGCCAACTTCCAACCAGTCCTATAAAGAATGGCCAAAGCCCGGATCAAAGGTACGAGAAAACATCCCACAGCCCGTAGTTTATCTGCGGACAATCTCGCTATATTTTCACTTCCCATCAGCGTATTACTGCAAAATAGTAATGCGGGTGTACTCGTAACCGATGGAAATCACCGGGTTATCTGGGTCAATGCTGTCTTCGAACAGCATGCCGGTCCGGAGGCCATGCACATCTTCGGTATGTCCTACACCGCTATTATCCGCTATTTCAGCAGGATGGTCGAACACGTGGAAGACTTTGAACAGAAAATGAGGGACCTCCGCCTGAAAAAGAAACCTTATTTCGGCTGGGAGATCATTCTTCGTGACGGACGCATATATGAAGTCAGCTATAATCCTTTAATAGAAAAACGCCGTTTTATGGGCAGCGTCTGGCAGATCGTCGACGTCTCCCGCCATAAAATGCCCCGTTCGCAGCTCGACCTGGCCCGCCGGCAGGCAGAAGAGGCCAGAGGCGCCCAGAAGGAATTCCTGGCCAGTATGAGCCATGAGATCAGGACACCCCTGAACGTCATCGTCGGGATGACCCACCTGCTGGAAGAAACGAACCTGGACCCCAAGCAGCGGGACTATATTAATATACTGAAACATTCCTCAGGCATCCTCATGGGCCTGATTTCCGATATCCTGGACCTTTCAAAGATCGAAGCCGGCGAGTTGCAGGTCAACCAGCGGGAGTTTAATCTCACCGAACTGGTCCAGTCCCTCCGCCATACCTTCGAACTGAAAATAGGCCAGCGGCCGGTCAGCATTACAGCGGTGATCGATCCCCAGATAAAGACCTGGCTGGTTGGAGATGATATGCTGCTGAACCAAATACTTATGAACTTGTTAGGTAATGCAGAGAAATTCACGCGCGAAGGTGAAATAGCCATCAACGTGAAACTGGATTCCTGGCAGGAAGATAAGTGCTGGGTTACTTTTCAGGTATGCGATACCGGTATCGGCATCCAGAAAGATAAACTGGAACTGATCTTCCAGAACTATAAACAGGCAGAACAGGAAATCCGGGAGAATTATGGTGGCACAGGACTAGGATTAGCCATATCCAAACAGTTGGTCGAACTACAGGGCGGCAGCATCGTTGTCGAAGAAGCCGACGGCTTCAGCACCTGTTTTTCTTTTACACTGCCCTTTATTGATACCCGCAAACCCTTTGTTTCTAATGCAAGGTCAGGACATATGAAAAGGCAACCCAACTTTTCAGCAGCCAAAGTACTGGTGATCGAGGATAATCCCATGAATCTCCGGTATATTATCAGTCTGCTGGAAAAATATAATATCCAGCACCAGCTCGCGACCAACGGGCCGGATGCATGCTATTTTCTGGATTCCCGTTTATATGACCTGATTTTACTCGATATTCGTATTCCGGGTCTCAATGGTCTCGAACTGGCCGTACAGATCAGACAGGACGAATCTAAACCCAACGTAGCCACGCCGCTCGTTGCGACCACCGCCCTGGCTATGGAGAGCACTTTTACGCAGGCGAGACAGGCAGGGATCACGGATATATTAACGAAACCTTATACACCAGACCAATTATTGCAGGTATTGAACAAGTACCTGAATGATGACGAAACAGAATTAATAATGGAAGAGCCTACAAACATTTCCGGATTTGAGTTCCATAACGAGCTGGATGTAAAGTACCTGAATACTTTATACGAGAACAATATTTCTTACGCCGCCGACCTCTTTGAGATTTTTCTCAAAACGATCCTCGACGAAGTCGTGAAGATCAAAAAACTGGTGGAAGACCGTGACTGGGAACAACTCAAATTCCAGGTACATAAGCTGAAGCCTAACTTCGCTATGGTGGGCCTCACCTGGATCACCAGCAAAATGCAACAGCTGGAAAATACCCTGAACAGTAATGCAGTGACTCCCCCGGAAGAAGTAGAAGCCGTATTTGCAGGCATCTCACGTGACCTGGACAAGTTTTATCCCATTATAGAACAGGAGTATGAAAGGATGAAACACATGCAGTAGAAAGAAATTAAGAATTAAGAATTAAAAGTTAAGAATTAAGTGCATAGTGCCGTACAATGGCTTAATAAATGGTCATTTCATATTGACTGATTAATTCTTTCTCCTGATAAAAAGGGCGTCTACCTAATGGTGGACGCCCTTTTACTATCATTTAATCCGGAATATGCTTCACCGAAACAACATTCCTTCCAATTCTTACTTCTTAATTTTTAATTCTTAATTGAAATTGTCCAGTATGTCCTTCACACTATTATAATAGCTTCCGCCAAATAACAGCAAATGCACTAACAACGGGTACAACTGACAAATCCCTATGCGTTGCTGCCAGCCTTCAGCCAACGGATACATCGTCTGATAGCTGAAGAAGAAACGGGTATCAAATCCGCCAAACAGTCTCGCTGTAGCCAGGTCCATCTCCCGGTTGCCATAATACACCGCAGGATCATACACACAGGCCCTGCCATCACTACCCACCATATAATTACCCGACCAGAAATCGCCGTGTAACAGGGACGGCTTCTCATCCGGGAAGATCTGTGGCAGATGTCTCCACAGATTCTCCATCTGCGTTACCATTTGTTTATCGATCACCTGACGATCATATGCTTCTCTCGTCACCGGTTGCAGACGGTTGAACGCATAGAAAACAGACCAGCTGCTGTAAGGTGTATTATATTGTTTGATATTGCCTATATAGTTTGCCTGTGGTAAACCGAAATGCTGTTGCGTATGACGATGCATACGTGACAGGTTCGCACCAAAGTTCTCCCAGAAGTCCGGATTGATACGGCCTTTCTCCATAAATTCCGTTACCAGGAATACTTTACCACCCGAACGGCCGGTAGCCAGCGGACGTGGTACGGACAGGGTATTTGTCGCGGATAAGGTCTCCAGTCCCATGAACTCCCGTTCAAACATATCTGGATAGTTATGCGCGTCATTCATTTTAAGGAATAGCAGACCATTGTCCGTATTCAGCTTAAAAACTTCATTTATATCTCCGCCGGGTATTTTTTCTGCGTAATTAATGTGTATTTTCATTCCCGACTGACAGGAAAGTGCAGATGTCAGCTCACCCATTAATATTTCATCGGTCATTCTTTAGCAGGTTGATATGGATTTTAAAATAAAGGTAAAGGGCATTGGTATACGTATACTGATCACCGTGGTTTGCATCTTGTTGCTGCACACTCTTTTCGCATTCAGCCATAGGTTTGCTGAGTTTTACTTTCATAGGTTATACGTTTGGATCAGTTTACTATTCCGGAAGGTACTGGGGAAAGTTCCTTTCAGTATCGGCGACGTAATTTATGCCGCCTGGATTATTACTTCTGTCATTTATCTGTTAAAGATATGTTATAAAATTTTAAAAAAGCAATGGAAGCTGTTAGGAATCCAGTTTCTACGGGGAATTCAGGCATTATTATCTGTCTATCTGATATTTATGCTGTTCTGGGGATACAACTATGACCGGAACTCCCTCGAAAGCGACCTCTCCCTGGAAGTCAATGAGTACAATACCGACCAGCTCTACCGGTTGACCGATACGCTGTTGCAACAGGTAAATCAGTATAAGATCGCCCTGGGCGATACTGTCCACGCTACTCACCCGGGTACTGACAGCGCCGCTATGTTCGGTCAGGCAGTAAAAGCCTATGAGGTAGCCGTGGAAAAATGGCCCGGCCTCCGGTATAACAGCCCCTGTATCAAACCTTCTTTATACGGTCGTTGGATCAATTATATGGGCGTAGGGGGCTACCTGAACCCCTTCACCGGGGAAGCCCATGTCAATGTCACTACGCCCGGATTCCTCCAGCCCTTCACGATTTGTCATGAAGTGGCGCACCAGCTGGGATATGCCCCGGAGGAAGAAGCAAACTTTGTTGGCTATCTTGTGGCAGGGAATTCGCCGGATATTCGTTTCAGATATGCCGCTAACTTTGAGATGTTTATGTATAGCGTCAGACAATTACGCCGGCAGGATACTACCCGCGCCGGGGAACTCTGGCGGAAGGCTGTGCCAGGCATAAAGGCCGATATGCGGCAGATCAGGGACTTCTATGACCAATACCGTAGTCCCGTGGATGATTATACTGCCATGATCTATGACCAGTATCTTAAAGCGAATAATCAGGAAAAAGGCATCCGCAGCTACAGTGAAGTAGTCGGCTGGCTAATTGCTTATTTCAAGATCAGATAAATTATGAACAAGGAACAACAGAGATTACAGCAGAATGGATGGAAGAAATGGGGCTCTTATGTGAGTGATCGTCAATGGGGGACCGTCAGGGAAGATTATAGCGCTGACGGTAATTCCTGGGACTATACCACGCACGATATGGCCCGTAGTAAAGCCTGGAGATGGGGTGAAGATGGTATCGCCGGTATATCTGATGAAAAGCAGTTGCTGTGTTTCTCGCTCGGACTCTGGAACGGGAAAGACCCCATTCTGAAAGAGCGTTTCTTTGGCCTCACCAACGCCCAGGGCAACCATGGCGAAGATGTAAAAGAACTCTACTATTACCTCGACGCCACGCCCACACACTCCTATATGAAAATGCTGTATAAGTACCCCCAGCGGGAATACCCTTATCAGCGCCTCATCGATGAAAATGCCCGCAGGAGCAAACAGGAAGAAGAATTCGAACTGCTCGATACCGGCATCTTCAACGATGACAAATACTTTGACGTTGTGGTCGAGTACGCAAAAGCAGGCCCGGACGATATCCTGATCAGTATCACCGCCCATAACCGGGGCCACGAAGCGGCCGACCTCCACCTGCTGCCGACCGTATGGTTCAGAAATACCTGGGTATGGGGCAGACATCCCTATAAACCGGCCCTCTGGGCAGAAGGGGATAAGGCAGTGCGCATCTCTCACGAGAAAGTAGACATTCAATACCTCTACCAGGAAGGGGAAGGCGATATATTCTACTGTGAAAATGAGACCAACAACCGCCGCCTGTACAATGTAGACAGCAATACCCTCTATCCGAAAGATGGGATCAACGACTACCTGTTGCATGATGCCAATACCATCAATCCGGAAAAGAAAGGCACCAAGGCGGCCGTACATTATAACTTCTTTGTACCGGCTAAAAGTCTGGCTACTGTACGCCTGCGGCTGACCAACAAAAAGTCAGACGCACCTTTTGCCGACTTTGACAGCATTTTCCAGACCCGCCTGGCGGAAGCAGACGAGTTCTATAATGAGCTGCAGACAACCATCACAAGCGCGGACGAAAAAATGGTACAGCGCCAGGCGCTGGCCGGTATGTTATGGAATAAACAGTTCTACTCCTATAAAGTACAGCAATGGATGGATGGCGACCCAGCCGGTCCGCCGCCACCGCCGGAAAGGCTCAACGGTCGTAATAAGAACTGGAAACAGCTCAACAACGAAGACATCATTTCCGTACCGGATAAATGGGAATTCCCCTGGTACGCTGCCTGGGACCTCGCATTCCATTGCGTGACCCTGGCGATGGTCGATCCGGATTTCGCCAAACAACAATTACGCCTTCTCACAGAGGAATGGTATATGAACCCCTCCGGGGAATTTCCGGCCTATGAATGGGCTTTCGGGGACGTCAACCCACCCGTACATGCCGGGGCTACCTACAGGGTGTTCAAACAGGACGCCGCTATCACCGGCCGAAAAGACTACGAGTTCCTGGAAACCGTCTTTCATAAACTGATGATCAACTTTACCTGGTGGGTCAACAGGAAAGATAGCAGTGGCAGTAACATCTTTGAAGGAGGTTTCCTCGGACTGGATAATGTCGGCGCCTTTGACCGTAGTATGCCGCTCCCCAGCGGTATCCGGCAGGAACAGGCCGATGCTACCAGCTGGATGGCCATCTATGCCCTCAATATGCTGCATATCGCCCTGGAACTGGCCAGCTATAACAAGGTCTATACCGGGATGGCCACCAAATTCTTTGAACACTTCCTGTACATCGCCGGCGCAATGGCCAGCATGGGGGATGTGGAAAACGGCCTGTGGGACGACAAGGACGAATTCTATTATGACCAGATCCGTACGGCCGACAATAAGGTGGAACGCCTCCGGCTGAGAAGTATGGTCGGTCTGATACCACTGTTCGCCGTAGAAGTGATCTCCACAGAGACCCTGAAAAACAACCCGGCATTCGAAAAACGTATGTCCTGGTTCCTGCGGCACAGACCCGATCTCGCACAACTGGTATCCCGCTGGAACGAGGAAGGTCAGGGCAATAAACACCTGCTCAGTCTTCTCCGTGGGCATCGTATGAAAAGACTGCTCAGCAGAATGCTGGATGAAACGGAATTCCTCAGTGAATACGGGGTACGCTCCCTCTCAAAACAATACGAACATGATCCTTTTGTGTTCTGTAAGGACGGGGTGGAACTACGTGTGAATTACCTCCCTGGCGAAAGCGATAGCTATACCTACGGTGGTAACTCCAACTGGAGAGGCCCGGTATGGATGCAGATGAACTTCCTGATGATCGAGAGCCTGCGCAAATTCCATTATTTCTATTCAGATGATTTCCGGATCGAATATCCTACCCGCAGTGGTAACTACTATTCCCTGAAAGAAGTAGGCACCAAACTGGCGGAAAGGCTACTGAAGATATTCCTGAAAGATGAAAATGGCAGAAGAGCCGTGTTTGGGGCAAATGAAAAGCTACAGACAGACCCTTATTTCAATGATCTGATACAGTTCCATGAATATTTCCATGGCGATAACGGGAAAGGACTGGGGGCTGCCCATCAGACAGGATGGACAGGACTGGTGGCGAATCTTATCAAAATGAAGAATAACCCCTGATCAAAAGGGGATCAAGTCCACCTCTTCTCCGGCATAAATCAATAAAAAGACCTGTTTCAGCAAGCACTTACTGTTCTGCTGAAACAGGTCTTTTCTATGTAAGAAGGCCTAGTTCAACAACAGTACATTGACGCTGCGCTGTAGTATGTTAAAGGCGATTTCCGCCATTAAGTTCTCTTTATCAAGCGTAGGATTTACCTCTGTGATCTCAAAACAGCAAACCTTCCGGTGTTGCATGAATTTAGAGATCAGGTCCTCCACCTCACGTTCCCGCAGGCCGTTGGTCACCGGGGTACCGGTCCCTTTGGATATAGAGGCATCCAGGCTGTCCACATCAAAAGAAACATAGATGTATTCGCAGTCGCTGAGATAACGGAATACAGAACGGGCAATCTGTTCAGGCCCTTTACGGCGTACCTCATTGGTGGAGATCACTTTCATGCCGTATGACTTGATCAGGTGTTCCTCTTCTTTCTCATAGTCCCTTAAGGAGATGAATACAATGTCTTCAGGTAAGATCTTAGGGGCAATACCGCCAAGATTCTTCAGGGCATCCCATGTTTTAATGGTATTGGCATCTACGTCATGGACTTTGCATTCCAGGTTGTCCTCCGCAATGGAGATGGCGACAGGCATACCGTGCATATTACCGGAAGGCGTTGTAAAAGGGGTGTGCAGGTCGGCGTGGGCATCGATCCAGATAGCGCCCAGTTTTGCTTTCGGACGGGCCATTTTCAGCCCCGCGATAGTGGCGCCGGCAGTACTGTGGTCGCCCGACAATACCACGGGAAACCAGTTTGTTTTGACTGTCTCGCAAATGCTCTTACTGATCCTTTCATATAAGGTCAGGGTACCTTTGATGCGTTTGGCATAGGGAGATTCAATCGGTTCGAACAGCAGCTTGTTTTCTGTCTCTATTGCTTCGGTAGGGAAGTGTACAAAGAAGTTGCTCATAAAATCCAGGGCAGCTATTTTGATGGCTTCTACTCCCAGACTGGCCCCGCGGGTACCAGCACCTATCTCCGATTTCACCTCAATGATCTTGATATTTTTCATAAAAGAAAGTTATCCTGCTACAAGCTACACGATTTTAACAGAACGGGTACCGCACCTTATTGTCGAGGCGTATATCCACTTGCGGTAAAACCTAAAACAATTGCAATAAGGATGCTGTATCTTCAAATAATCTTTAATGTTTTGCATAGAATGATGGATAACAATGAATTTTAAAGCCCCCATTTTTTTACATGATTATTAAAAAATAGCTTTGAAAAACTGATAAGTCATAAAACCCGTAAAACACGTAAAACACGATTCCATGGATTTTCAACTTACTGAAGAACACCTCATGATACAAAAGGCGGCCCGTGATTTCGCCGTGAATGAATTGCTCCCCGGCGTAATAGAACGTGACGAAAAGCAGATTTACCCCGCAGAACAGATCAAAAAACTAGGCGAATTAGGGTTTCTCGGCATGATGGTAGACCCGAAATATGGTGGCGCCGGACTGGATACCGTATCTTATGTACTGGCCATGGAAGAGATCTCCAAAATAGATGCTTCCACTTCCGTATGTATGAGTGTGAACAACTCCCTCGTTTGCTGGGGACTGGAAACCTACGGTACTGAAGAACAAAAGCAGAAATACCTCGTTCCGCTGGCCAAAGGTGAGATCACCGGCGCATTCCTGCTGAGTGAACCGGAAGCAGGTTCTGATGCTACTTCCCAACGCACCAAAGCAGAAGATAAAGGGGACCATTACCTGGTCAATGGTACCAAAAACTGGATCACCAACGGGAGCAGCGCCAGCGTATACCTGGTCATCGCACAGACCCACGCCGAAAAAGGCAGTAAAGGTATCAATGCCCTGATCATCGAGAAGAACTCTCCGGGCGTTGTGGTAGGCGCTAAAGAGAATAAAATGGGTATCCGGGGTAGTGATACGCACAGTATCATGTTCCAGGACGTGAAAGTACCGAAAGAGAACAGGATAGGAGAGGACGGTTTCGGCTTCAAATTCGCCATGAAAACACTGGCAGGCGGCCGTATCGGTATCGCTTCCCAGGCATTGGGCATCGCCAGCGGCGCTTATGAACTGGCGGTTAAATACGCGAAGGAAAGAAAGGCCTTTGGTAAAGAGATCAGTCAGCACCAGGCCATTCAGTTCAAACTGGCTGATATGGCCACCCGTATAGAAGCTTCCAGATTGTTATGTCTGAAAGCGGCCAGAGAGAAAGACCTCCATCTGGACTATACCCTCAGCGGTTCTATGGCAAAAGTATTTTCATCGGAAACTGCTATGTGGGTCACCACAGAAGCGGTACAGGTACACGGTGGTTACGGTTATGTGAAAGAGTACCATGTGGAGCGCCTCATGCGTGACGCGAAGATCACACAGATTTATGAAGGCACCAGCGAAGTACAGCGTATCGTGATCGGCAGAGCGATTTTAGGTTAATTACTTACACCAGAACAATCTTAACGTCCCGGGACATCGCTTCCCGGGATGTTTTTTTATATACTGATCACTTCTCTACAGCTTTAGTACCTGATACATTAAGCAAGCCTGTCAGACGCCCTCCATTTTTACACCAGTTGGTCCTCAGCCAACTTATTTGCAATTCGCTCCTGATTGCGATACTTTTGCAACTATGTCAGTTAATTTACCCGCTTTTCAGAAAATAAACGAACAGCTAAAGCCTTATAATGCAAAGCTGGTAGCTGTTTCCAAGATCAAACCAGCCTCGGATATACAGGCGCTGTATGATGCCGGTCAGCGTATCTTCGGAGAGAACTACGTACAGGAATTGCAGGAGAAACAACCTTTACTGCCTGCCGATATCGAATGGCATTTCATCGGACATCTGCAATCCAATAAAGTAAAATACATCGCACCTTTCGTCAGTATGGTGCATGCGGTGGACAGTCTGAAACTACTGGAAGAGATCAGCAAACAGGCGGCTAAACATAACCGTATTATCCGTTGTCTTTTGCAGGTGCATATCGCCACAGAAGAAACAAAATTCGGTCTGGATGAAAAGGAACTGCTGGAATTGCTGGAAGCCTATAAACAACAGGAAGCACGCTTCGCAAATATTCAGATCGCGGGTCTGATGGGGATGGCGACGAATACAGATGATATGCAACAGGTACGGAATGAGTTCCGTCAGCTGCATGAATTACAGCAAAATATGAAACAACGCTTTTTCCCCGATAACGATGCATTAACTGAGCTATCGGTAGGTATGAGCGGCGATTATACTATTGCCCTGGAAGAAGGCAGTACGATGGTGCGTATCGGCAGTATGCTTTTCGGCGCAAGGTATTGATCAATATTTCCTTCGGGAGTACTATAAAAAGCGGGTGTCTGCCGTATGGCAGACACCCGCTTTGGTATTGATAAATGGCAGAGGAAAGGGTAACCTATCTTCCTATGTTTTTTAACTTATCCGGGTCCAGCACAGTGGATATCTGCAGGATCTTATTATCCTCCGGAGAAATAGTGAATACCTGGCAACCATACAGCTTTTCACCCAGATAGAACAGTAAGGCCGGCTGGTGATTGATCATGGTAAATTCAAATTCAAACTCGCGCTGGTATTTATTGTACGTAAATACAAGCAGCTCCGATACATCCTGCAGACCAGTGCATATCTTCCTGGCTACATTCAGATTCTTGCCGCCATCCGCATAGAACACAATATCCTGTGAGAGCATATTTTCCAGTCTTTGCGTATCTCCTTTACGGATAGCATGCAGGTACTGATCGAGTAAGGCGGCAGAGACGGTCTTGTTGTTCATCGGGGCTCCATGCCTGCGCGCATCCAGTTTGGCCTTTGCACGACTGAGCAGCTTACGGGATTGTTCCACTGAACCGGAAAGTACGTCCGCTATTTCGTCATGAGAATAACCAAAACCTTCCTTCAGTATAAAGACAGCCCTTTCTTTGGGGTTGAGTTCTTCCATCAGTATAAGCATTGTGTAGGAACCGATATCCCGCAGGTGCAGCGCTTTGTCTGCCTCTTCCGTAGCTACCGGTTCCGGTAACCATACATCTTCGTAATTGACAGTTTTACGCTTGTTTTTTGCATTGATCGACTGGTTGATAACACTGCGTACCAGATACGCTTTTTCATTCTCGATGCCTTCCCTGTTTGCAGTAACATAATTGGATAACACATCCTGTATGGTGTCTTTCGCATCCTCTACGGAACCAAGAATATTATATGCGTATGGAAACAGTGTGTATTGATAATCTTTCAACATAATATACCGTGTGATCTTTGCTGAAAATAAACAGTTTTATTAAGCGTACTGGCCAACTTTATAGTGACCGGGTGTCGTTCTGAAGGTCTTGTTCAGTCTGTTCCAGGTATTGACGGTCGTAATTGCCATGGTCAGTTCTGTGATTTCCTCTGTAGTGAAATGCTCGGTCAATGCATCGAAGATGTTGTCGTCAATATCCTGCTGATTGGCATTTGTAAGCGCTTCTGTGAATGCCAGTGCTGCACGTTCCTTTGCATCATAATAAGGGGATTCCCTCCACGCGATCACACCATGCAGACGTACCTGTGTATCGCCATGATGGATGGACTCTTTATGATGAATATCCAGGCAACAGGCGCAACCATTGATCTGTGATGCTCTGTAATACAACAGTGATAATAACTTCTGGTCAATATTACAGGTTTTCAGGTAAGCGCCGATCTTTCCTAATGAGGTCATCAGTGCTGCGGGCATTTCCTGGAGAGAGATTCTCTGTGTCATATTAGTGTGTTTTTTGTGTGATTAGATCGTGTACATTAATATGACAAGCTGGAAAATCAAAACGTGACGGAAATGCTAAAAAAACTTTTTAGGGTGGTCAAGGTACCCGTCCATCGCCATCAAAGTCTCCTTTAATATTAAACCGGTGTGTGGCAACCAGATCGTCCGCTGTGACTAAAGCAGTAGCTGAATCTACTACCAGGGTCGTACTGTCTTTTTGGGTACTAATAGTTGCTGGTCCGCAGCTGCAGAGCAATGCGGCAATACAGGCAAGGGAGATATAAAGGTGCATATGTCTTGAATGGATAGCTGCTTATTTATTCAGATAGTCAATGATCTTTTCCAGTACCCGCGGGTCCCTGATGATTCTGTAATGTCCTTCTCCTTTTATTTTGAACCCTTCTACGTCCGGATGTTTCGTCAGGAAATACCGGGACTGTTCCGGAGAAATGATCTCATCATTTTCATCATAAATGAACAACATGCCATCGGTCTTTACAGAAGAGAACTGCTGGTGCATATCCATGGTGGAGATATCATCCTGTAAGGTCTTCCGTACAATATCAGGGATGGCTTTCCGTACTTTCTGACCCAGTCCGATCTGGTCATATGCATCGTCAAAAATGGCCGGGGCTGAAAAAGACGCTGCGATGATGATCAGTTTAGACATGTGTACCTGTTCCCTGGCCAGTGTCAGGGTGGCGGCCAGTCCGCCGAAGGAATGTCCTATAATACCATAAATATCAGGGTGTAGTTCCAGGAAGGCCCTGATCACATGCATCCACTGGATCAGATTACTGTTTTTACCTGTGGAAAACCCATGCGCAGGCTGATCGAAAGAGATCACCTGGTATCCATTCGCTACCAGTGTGTTGACAATGTGCCCGAAATCCAGGGCGCTACCGCCCCAACCGTGCAACAACAGTATTTTTGGCCCGCTGCTGCCCCAGGTATATGTCTTCACATTGATCTGTTGTTTGCTGAACGCATAGGCTGTCAATGCAGTATTACTTTCCGTTGCTGCCTGTCTGAGGGTCAGATGGTGAGAGCGGAAGGTTCTCCTGGGCGGTTTACTGAAAAAATGAAGGAAAGTTTTGGCCGCCATCTGTGGAGATATACTGCCGATAATAGAAAAGGCTAACTTATATTTTTTCATGACCTTGCTTTAAAGGCTTGATAACTATGTAAAAATCCGCTTTATCCGCCATCTCAAAGGTAAATCTATGTGTGCATAGTTTGCATTTACTGAATATGTTTTTTACTTTAGGAAGGCACATTAAGGAAGTTTAGGAATTATGATACAATTAAACCTGGTAGTTATTAAGACCAGCAGACAGGAAGAACAGGTCAGATTCTACAGCACAATAGGCATTATATTCGAATCGCATCGCCATGGCAACGGACCTTATCATTACGCAGCCACGCTGGACGGCCTGACCTTTGAGATTTACCCTTTACCAAAAGGCACAACTGAACCCGATACCACCACCCGGCTGGGATTTACTGTGGAAAATCTGAATAACACCCTTCAGCGCCTGGAGGAACTGGGTGTGGAAACTGTACAGGCGCCTGCCAGTACAGAATGGGGATATGCCGCTGTGGTAAAGGACCCGGACGGTCGCCGGATCGAGCTGGTGGAGAAATTAATAAAATAACTTTTGTTAATTTTACTATACTCTACTAATATTGTAGGATATTTGACGAGTACCACAATTGACGTAAACTTTAATATGAAGAAAATTTGGCTTTTATTATGCCTTCCGGCATTTATCTTCGGCACACAACTGGAAAAATGGGACCTGGAGCCAGGCGTCTGGCAAGCCAGTCTGCATAGAAAAGACGGCGCGGATATCGTTTTCAACTTCGAAGTAAAGGATAGCGCACGTAAAAAACTGATCTACGTACTGAACGCCAACGACCGCCTGCTGGTGGATGACGTAAAAGTCCAGGGTGATTCAGTATTTATCAAAATGCCTTTCTTTGACTCTGAGTTCAGGGCTTCTTTCACCAAAGGAGGTCAGCTCGAAGGTAACTGGATACGCCACCTGGCTGACAGGGACGTAAGCATTCCATTTACTGCCGCACACAACATAAAACAACGTTTCGAGCAACATACGCCTGCAAAGGGCAATGTCACCGGCCGCTGGTCTACCTGGTTCACCTCTCCCGGAAAAAGCGATTCTTCTTTTGCGGTTGGTGAATTCAAACAACAGGGTAATATTGTACACGGTACTTTCCTGACATCTACAGGCGACTACCGTTTCCTGGAAGGTATTGTAGACGGTGATACCCTGAAACTCTCCACTTTTGATGGTTCCCACGCGTACTATTTCACCGCCCTGGTAAAAGACAATACCCTGGAAAATGGGGTGTTTTATGCCGGTATCGGCGATGGAAAAGAAGACTGGACCGCTGTGAAAGATGATAAAGCGGCGCTGCCGGATGAAACTTCCCTGGCTTCAGCAAAACCAGGAAGCGGCCGTCCTACTTTCTCTTTCCCTGATATCAATGGTAAAAAGGTAAGTTTCAGCGATAAACGCTTTGAGAATAAAGTAGTGGTGATCACCATTATGGGGTCCTGGTGTCCGAACTGTATGGACGAAACCGGTTTCCTGTCAGAATGGTATAAAGCGAATAAGGCACGTGGGGTAGAGGTAATCGGCCTGGCTTACGAGCGCACGACTGACTTCGCAAAATCACAGAAAGCATTGCAGGGTTTCCTGAAAAGGTTTGATGTGAATTATCCGGTACTGATCACCGGCGTGACTGTCAGCGATCCGGAAAGAACAGAGAAAACAATTCCGCAGATCACCAAGATCAAAGGTTTCCCGACAACTATCTTCATCGATAGAAAAGGAAACGTAAGAGAAGTACATACCGGCTTCTCCGGTCCGGGCACAGGCGAACACTATGAAACTTTCAAGAAAGATTTCAATAGCCTGGTGAACGGTCTGCTGGAAGAAAAATCATAAACCGGTTACTTACTGACCGGTAATAAAGGAGGCGGTAACAGTTATAGCTGTACCGCCTCCTTTATTTTATTGCTGGTCATCCGTTGTCAGTTATTTCATACTGCTTCCTTCGCATCCTTTTTGAAGCTCTTGAAGGAGTCAATAGACTCGTCCAGTAATGTCAGGATTCTTTCCTTAACGTCGTCTTTGAGACCTGTTACCTCGTGTTCGAAAATATATTTCAACTCACTCAGCCCATCTGCACCTCTGCCTAATATTTTCTTCACGCGGCCCTGTAACTGATGGGCGGATTTTCTGATCTTTCTTCTTGTTTCTTCACCGCTATCAGGAGCAGTTAATAATCCGATAGCCAATCCTGCCGCGACACCAGCCAATGCTCCACATAAAATTTTCGCAGTGCTCATAAAAATGATTTTTTAAGGTGTAACAAATAAAGTGTACTTAGATTTTTTCAAATATCAGGCCAGTCAGGCGGTAATCTCTCCCGTTTCTACATAATGTTTGAAACGCATCACATCTTTCTCTACCATCCTGTGAAAAGCGCTGTTCAGCAACCAGGCGAGTCCGGTACCGATATATCCTGCCGGCGGACGATAAGCGATCACCACCTCTATTTCTGTACCCCCGCCCAATGCGTCTGAGAACGTTACCTTACCTGCTGTCGCAATATTTGAGCCCGGTGCAGAACGCCAGCCGATAAGGGCGCCTTCTTCATCTTTGATGATCTCAGCATCCCATTCCAGCGTACCAACGCCGCCAGGGCCTTTTACGATCCAATGGGAGTGATGATCGTCATGTTCTGTGATAGACGCCAGATGACGCATAAAATGAGGCAGGTTTTCCAGTCTGCGCCAGAAACTATACACCTCATCCCGTGGTTTATCTACAATAAATTTAGCCCGTACATTGACGGTACTGTTGTGTCTATCACTCATTCTTCTGCCGGCATAGGCAGAAACAGGACAATTACCCGACATACCTCTGTATAACAGATAACCACCTGCTATCAGTCTCAGCAGACTACTAATGGGATGTTTTGTAACATTGTTAATACCTGCAGTCGTCAGCAGCGCGCCGCCGACAATAGATGCAATACGCCCCTGCTTGCTTACATTCAGGACATTCGACTGCTCATAGAGCCAGGTAGCGCGGGGCTCGCCGTGTCCGTTTAAACTTCTGTACGTACTCATAAACAATGGGTTTTTGTAAATCAGTTAAAGCGAAAATCTTGCTTGAATGAAAATTAATTGAAAATCAGTTGTTTATAGTGCCATGCGATTGTGGAAACTGCGTATAAAATTGCCCACCTGATCACTGACATCCATATGCCTTTGTCTTATTATGCATTATTTATTCTCTTTCTCATTTTCCTTACCCTGCATCCGCTCTTCCAGCTCATGAAAGATCTTCTCTCCCCATCTTGGAGAAAGCTCATCTTTAGGTTTAAAAACGGCAAAACGTTGTCCTGCTTCCTCTACAATGGGGGCAGCCTTCTTTTTGCCGCCGCCAAACAGGGCAGGCGTATGATAAATGATAAGGGCTTTCATCAGATACGCCCTGGGATTGGTACTGTCGGCCGCAATGGCCTTATCGGAATAATTACGGCTGTCTCCGCCCAGCGACATACCCCTGGAGTTGTTGGCATTGATACGGGCAGATAACCAGTAAGCCATCAGCGTCAGTGTTTCTGTATTGTCAGGTTGCAGGTCCAGTGCTTTCTTTACAAAAGGTTCCGCTTTCTCGGTACTGGGGTCTGCCTGTCCCTTTGGGGCCCGGAAAGACGATTGCGTATACGCCCAGCCGGTGTAATATTGTAACAGCCATTCCTCCGGATGTGCTGCTGCCAGCCGTCCCAGTTTCTCTGCACCCTGTTGCCAGGTCGCGAAATCACCGGTAGCCTCCAGTTCCCTGATCCCGGCTTTTAACGGCTGTTGCCATTCCTTTGTCTGCGCCTTTGCTATAAAGCCCGTGAGTAACAGCAGTGTAGTAAATAATTTCATAAATATGCTTTGGAGTGAGTAATCCTAATTACATGCCAACTAGTTACACTGCACGACTCAGCATAATAACAGCCAACTGAGCATACTGGTTCTGTAATATTTGCATTTTACTCCCTATCTTAAGGCGATAAATAAACTGACGTATGAAAAAACTATTCACGTGCGGGCTGCTGCTGCTCTCACTCTCAGGAATGGCGCAAAAGAAGGCGAATAAGGGTTGGGTCCAGCTTTTTAATGGTAAGGACCTGACAGGCTGGGATATCAAGATTAAAGGCCATGACCTGAATGATAACTATGGAAACACCTTCCGCGTAGAAGACGGGCTCCTGAAAGTACGTTATGACCAGTACACCAACTTTGATGAACAATACGGTCATATCTTTTATAATAAGAACTATTCCGCCTATGTGGTCATAGCCGAATACCGCTTTGTCGGCGAGCAGGTTGCCGGTGGCCCCGGATGGGCATTGCGCAACAGTGGTATCATGCTGCACGGACAATCAGCCGCCAGCATGGGTAAAAACCAGGATTTCCCGATCTCCCTGGAAGAACAGTTATTAGGCGGAAACGGCACCGATCCACGTTCTACGTCTAACCTCTGTACACCAGGTACGAACGTAGTCATGAACGGTAAACTGATCACCGAGCATTGTATCTCATCAACTTCAAAAACTTATCATGGCGAACAGTGGGTGAGAGCAGGTGCACTGGTACTGGGCGATTCCGTGATTAAACATTTCGTGTTTAATGATACCGTGATCGTGTATAATAAACCGCAGACCGGTGGTGGTAACGTGGAAGACGCAGATAGCACGCTGGTTGCAGCTGGCCGTCCGCTGAAAGAAGGCTCCATCTCCCTGCAGAGCGAAAGCCATCCCGTTGATTTCAGGAAAGTAGAATTGTATGACCTGTCTCCTTATGTAAACGATCCGGTAAAACTGGAAGCCGTTTTAAGACAACTGCAGAAACAGGGTACAAAGAAGAAAAAATAAAAAAAGCCGGACACCACGGCTCAGGCCATAACGGCTCTCTGGAACGTGGTGTCCGGAATATTGAATTGGACCGCGCCATGTGGCGGCTTCGGAGGTCTCGGTGGTTTTGGCGGACGCGGAGGCGCATGATGAGGTGGAACACAACTTGCCCCGACCAACAACAATCCCACTACCGCTATAAATAGTTTTTTCCGTTTCATGTTGCATGGTTTGGATACGGTATAACAGAAACAAAATACATGCCGTTAACGCCCTCAGCATTCCTACTGAACATTGACCGCATTCCACGCTTTTATAACCACTCATAAAGGGACTTTTTGCAGATGTACAGAACTGCGTAATTTTATAACCCTGCCGCCCAAAATCCGCAGCCACTCATTTTAATGTCACAAGTATCCGCCCCTGGTAAACACTTTACCGGATTAGACCATTTGCGCGCCTTCGCGATCGCCTTCGTATTGCTGTACCATTACCGTATTTTCAAACATCCTGACTGGATAGATACCATCGGCGGCTTCGGATGGACAGGCGTTGACCTGTTTTTCGTACTCAGTGGTTATCTCATTTCCTCACAGTTGTTTGCACAGATCAACCGTAATGAAACCATCTCCTTCCGGGAGTTTTTCCTCAAACGTTTTTTCAGGATCATTCCTGCTTATCTTACGGTACTGGCATTGTATGTTTTCCTGCCGGTATTCCGTGAGAAAGAAGCCATGGCGCCTCTCTGGAAGTATCTCACATTTACGCAGAATATCGGTCTGCACCTGAAGGACAAAGGCACCTTCTCACATGCCTGGTCGCTCTGTATCGAAGAACAGTTCTATTTTGTCTTACCGCTACTACTGATCATGTTAGTGCGTTGGAAAGCGCTGAAAGCAGGCCCCTGGCTGATAGGGCTGATCTTTATCGGTGGATTTGCCATCCGCCTGTTCTCGTGGCACACCTTTGTAGCACCGGTGCTGGACCAGGATGGCTCCTGGATCACCTGGTATATGTGGATGTACTATCCCACTTTCACCCGCCTCGATGGCCTGCTGACAGGCGTTGCGATAGCTGCGGTATTTGCCTTTCTGCCTGCTGTAAAACAGCAAATCACTGCGCTGGGAAATAAACTGTTGCTGATTGGCCTGGTCCTGCTCGTAGGGGCCTGGTTCCTTTGTGAAGACCCTATGAGTTTCGGGGCTTCTATCTTCGGCTTCCCGCTGATCGCTTTGGGATATGGCTGTATGGTGGCCGGAGCAGTCAGTGAAAGCAGTTTCCTGTATAAAAGAAAACTGGCTTTCACCACTACATTGGCTATGTTGTCATATGGTATTTACCTTTCTCATAAAGGCATCATTCATCTCACACAGCTGGCGCTGGAAAAGATGGGTATAGTACCTGATGGCAATCTCTCTTTTGTGATCTGTATCCTAACATGCGTGTCAGCAGCATTCCTGCTGAATATGATTGTGGAAAAGCCTTTCCTGAAACTGCGTGAGCGGGTCTTATCCGGACTCACTTCAGGTAAGGGCTCTGGAAATCGAGTTTCTTCAAACCAGCCTGTACTTCAGGACAACTCATAAACAGTTTCCACAGTAACCCACTACGATAGTTCTCCATCATCACAACGACAGGACCCTGATCTATCGCCAGGTACTGCTGCGGATACCAGTTCTCCGTTTCACTAAAGGCATCGTAAAAGCCATATTTTCCAAAGATTTTTGTCCGCATATCATTGTACCAGTGTACCATGGCCTGTTTGGAATACTCCGGTGTATAAGGCATTGAGGACAATGCTGCCGTCGGAGATATAACACCCAGGTCATTGGTTGCACCGGGTGCATGCGCCGCATATCCTTTTACAGAATAGCTGGCCGTCAGTCCCCAGCTGTCAGGGCCATAGCCTTTATAATGCTTCGGGTTCTGTATACACCATTCTCTGTTGATCAGTACATGGTTCAGGTTGTTTTCCCAATAATCTGCATAGCGGTCTTTTAAACCGTGTGGGTCCAGCCCGAGATAAGAATAGTGTGACCAGAATAAGGGGCCGCCGTATGCTTTCGCAAAGTTATGCGACAATTTCAGCGTATGCCCATAGGCGTTGATACTATCCTTTATCGCCCCGCTTTTAGCCCATCCTTCGTGATATACTTCCGCAGGGATACCATGCGTAGGAGAGGAGGCTGCCAGTATATACATGATCAGGCACTCATTATAGCCTGTCACAGGAAAGTTCATTTCCCATTTATAGTTGGGCGACCAGTGCCAGTAGAGTACGTTCTTACCGTTCCTGTACCAGCTGAATTCTACTTCCTTCCACAGCTGATCGATCTTCGCTGCCAATGCCTTTTCAGCGTCATTGCCATTCGCGAAATATTGCCGCACACAAAGCAGGCCCTGTATCATAAAAGAAGTCTCTACAAGATCGCCGCCATTGTCCTTTTGTCCGAAAGGCTTTACTTTTCCCGTCTCCCCATACAACCAGTGTGGCCATGCACCATGGAACCTGTCCGCCTTCTCCAGGAAGGAAACGATCTTCGTCAGTCGCTCCAGTCCCTGTTCTCTGCTGATATATCCTCTTTCAATACCTGCCAGTAAAGCCATCACGCCAAAACCACTACCTCCGGATGTCACCACGTTCATGTCATTCTCCGGATAATTACCATCTACATGGTAACGTTCCCTCGCCATGCCGCTACTGGGTTCTGCGCCATCCCAGAAGTACTGGAAGGTATGTTCTTCCACAATATTCAAAATGGAATCTGCTGATAGAGCCAGGGTATCTTTGGCCGTGCTGTCTTTGGTGGATCGCTGGGAGGAAGAACCTCCACATGACATCATCGCTGGTATGCTTATCGCCAGCAAACTGAAGAATAGTGAGTTTCTCATACATGTAATTTAACGAAAATACTTACCTTCGCATCCAATTATAAAAAACAGACAAACCTTGCGTCATGTAATATCACAGGCATATTAAACCTTGAATCCGCCACCTGCGTCCTGCAGGACTGGCCTGTGAATCTTTTGCTTATTAAAATCACCCCGATATGGCTATTTCTGAGAAATATGGCCGTACCTATCATTTTCCGTTCTCGCCGGGTACTACCAGCGATGACCGTATCCAGCATGATTATTGGCATCACATTATCGCCATCCCACAGCTGATACACACGGAAAAACTGGACGGCGAAAATAATTGCCTGTCCCGCTATGGTGTATTTGCGCGCTCACATGTAGCGCCCACAACATCTCCGTGGACAGAGAGCCTGCGCCGTTACTGGCAACTGATAAAAAATGACCTGGGCAGTCTGGAAATATTTCTGGAAAACCTGTACGCGGTACACTCTATCGCTTACGGTCAACTGGAACATCATTTTTATGTATTCGCTGTCAGAGAGAACGGACACTGGCTCAGCTGGGAAGAAACCTGCTTTTACGCAGCCGTGCTGGATTTGCCAACCGTACCTGTTATCAGACAGTTGTCAGCGCCACAGCATAAAGCAGACTTCGAAAATGAGATACTGAGTATTGTAAAAGGCCCCGGCAGCTTTCAGGCACATGATGCCGCCACCGGTGCGCCCGTTACGATGGAAGGGATCGTCACGCGTAATGCCACAGGTTTCCCTGTGTCCGCATTCGCAGAAAATGTATTTAAATATGTAAGAAAAGGGCACGTGAAAACAGATGTGCATTGGACGCGCAACTGGCGCAGAGCAGCCCTTAAATATGAAGGAGGTAACTATGTGGACCATCACCGATAATAAATCATGGGCACACCTGGAAGAACGTTACGACTGGGTACGCGATATGCATCACGTTCCGCAGGACCCTGTACACCACGCGGAAGGCAATGTCGCCATACACACGCAGCTAGTGCTGGAAGCACTGCAGGAGCAGGCTGCTTATCAGGCATTGTCTGCCCAGGACCAGGAAATACTCTGGGCAGCAGCATTGCTGCACGATGTGGAGAAACGCAGTACGACGATCATTGAGCCCGACGGACATATCACCTCTGCTGGTCATGCCCGCAGGGGAGAAGGTACCGCACGACAGATACTGTACCGTGAAATAGCAACGCCTTTCCACATCCGCGAACAGATCGCGAAACTGGTAAGGTTTCATAGTCTGCCGTTATGGTTATTGGAAAGAAGAGACCCTTTGCATACCATTATCAATGCATCGTTGCAGGTAAACACTGCCCATCTGGCATTGCTGGCCCGCGCAGATATGTTGGGCCGTATCGCTGCTGATAAAGAAGATATGTTATACCGTATCGATTGCTTTGAAGAATATTGTAAAGAGCATCAATGCTGGGGCACGACCTGGCCGTTTGAGAACGCAGATGCACGTATGCACTACCTGCGTAAAGGCGATGATGCGCCCGGTTATGTCCCTTATCATTCACCAGCCGTGAAAGTGGTGATCATGAGCGGGCTGCCCGGCGCCGGTAAGGATACATATGTAAAGCAGCACTTTAAACAACCCGATTGGGAGATCGTTTCGCTGGATGATATCCGCGTGAAGATGAAGATCGGTCCGACGGACAAAAGTGGCAACGGTACCGTCATCCAGGCCGCCAAAGAACAGGCAAGGGTGTATCTGCGCAGCAAACGTTCTTTTGTATGGAATGCGACCAACACCACGCACCAGATGCGCGAACAACTGATCGCACTCTGTCTGCAATATGACGCACATGTCACCGTTGTATACGTTGAAGTACCCTATAAAGAGTTGTTCCGGCAGAACGGCGGAAGAGAAGCGATCGTCCCTGCTCCGGTCATGCATAAGCTGATAGGGAAACTCGAGATTCCTGATCTCACAGAAGCGCACGAGGTAATGTACCACGTACGCTAAAAATAAACCAGGGGCCGGTATAACTTTACCGGCCTTTTTATTGTTATCTATCATATACGGTAACAATGAAAGGTCTGATATTCCTGCTGATCGTTTCCTTCATCTGGATCGGCAGTATCATTTGCTCCGCATGGCGCCCTCCGGCTGTATCACAGGAAATGCCCGCATTCGCCGGTTCGGAAGCCTGTAAATCCTGTCATCGCGATATCTTCAATGATACACGTCATACGGCTCACTTCTTTAGTTCTGCCTTACCGGATGAAGCGCATATCAAGGGTAGCTTTGCACCTGGCAAAAATGAATTTGTGTATAACCAGTGGATGGTATTGGTACTGGAAAAGAAGAAGGACGATTTCCTGCAGACAGCCTACATGAATGGTATTCCTACCGAACAACGCGCTTTCGGTATGGTGATCGGCTCTGGCCGGAAAGGACAGACCTATCTTTATTGGGATAAGAATAACCTGTATCAGTTACCCGTCTCCTATTACGCACCTGCTAATGACTGGTGTAATAGTCCGGGATACCCCCTGAATTATATCCGTTTTGACAGACCTATTCCGGCTGCCTGCCTGGAGTGCCACGCCAGCTATGCAGAAGCACATGTAAAGAAAGATGGTAGTACAAGCTTCAACAGGAAATCCATCATCTATGGCATAGACTGTGAAAGATGCCATGGTCCGGCGGCTGCACATGTAGCCTTTCATACACAGCATCCGGATGAAAAGATGCCTAATAGCGTCATCATCACCAGACAGCTGTCAAGACAGCAACGTCTCGATGCGTGCGCCCTATGTCACTCCGGACTGAGAAAACAAATACAACCCGCTTTTTCATTTACAGTCGGGCAAAGACTGGATGACTTTTCGGTACCTAATTACGATGTAGATACCGCCGGCGGACTCGATGTACACGGCAATCAATACGGTCTGCTGACTGCCAGCAAATGCTTTAAAATGTCGGCATCACTTGATTGTGGTTCCTGTCACAATGTACATGTCAACGAAAGACATGAGATGGCGACTTTCTCACAACGCTGTCTCAATTGTCATAGCACGCATGATACCTGTACCGTAAAAGCACCGGTAGGCGTAATGTTAAAAGATAATTGCATAGACTGCCATATGCCGCAACTACCTTCCAAGAAGATCACATTGAAACTTGCCAGCGCAAATACGGCTACACCGGATTTGGTGCGTACGCACCGTATAGGGATCTATGCCGATGTTATCAGGTAAGCGTTTGCTTACTTAGATGGATGAACATCACTGCAAAGCATTGAGAATACAGGAATGTCAAAAAAGTGTAGGTAAGCATAACTGTAGAATATTGCAACAAGTACAGATGCCAGATTGCCCATTAGATAATAGTCGTTGAACTTATTATGTTCATCAGGTTCTTCCTTATGGCGTAACCTAGTTGCGAGTTTTAATGCACTAAAAAAGGTGATGGCATGCGCAAGCCCATGTATTAGCGACACCGAAATGAAAATTCGTTCAAAAGCCCCTTTGAAAATTGCTTTGAAATCTAAACCTTTTTCACGTTTATAATAAATTTGAGCGATTGCAGCAAAAGCAAAAGCAAGTAATAGCTCCGCTATTAGAAAGGAAATTGTTAACAAACTAAATTTACTCATTGCATTCCCAGATATAAGATGACATTTTTTAAAGAAATATATTCCTTGACTTTACTAGTCCGTTCGCGTTTCCAGATGACGGATCTATTTCGTTTTAATTTATCGGCCACTACCTTGTAATCTTTATACTTGAGGAAGTAATTGATCATTTCAAAATCTTTATCGACATCCCATTCATCAACTATCCCTTGGTATACTCTTAACCCATCATTTAACACTTTCGATTTGATTTTATCTTGGATTATAATGTGGAATCTGTCGTTATCACTCTTTAATTCCATAAGATAGCTGCGAGCCATTGTAAGCCCACTGCCCAGCATTTCATATGCTATTTTCGTATTAATTGAAGTTTCAATTTCGCCTTCAAATAGTACATATCTGAGCGCTAAATGTGCTTTTTTATCAATTATTTCTTCCTCTAACTGTATGATAATCTCGATAGCAGATTGTAAATCTTTTATCACGCCTTGAAATTCATCTCCCAGTGTGATTGTGAGTGGTGATAGAATTTTTGTTTTTGAGTTTAGATTAACATTGGTAACAATTTTCTTAAAATCCGCCATTAGGTCATTCTGTTGCGCTTTGCGGCTATTAATAACATCCGCCATGAGAATAAAGTATAATTGCTTTTTCATCTTATTTCAAAAATAATGAAATTCGGATCGTTATTTCATTAAAAGTGAAATTACTTCAATTGTTTCACTTTTAATGAAATAAATTGTTTTTTATTTATATTTATTAGTATTTGATAAGTAAATATCCGCGTTAGGGATGTGAAATATACATGCCGTCAGTCATTAGCGTGTATTGTAAAAGTTAATCACGAAGTAAGATATTAGTCAAACATTTCATCACTTATGACGTAGCAAAAAAGGGCGATTCTTACGAACCGCCCTTCTTACTATATCAGTTACCTGATGCATTAAAACTTATAACTCAGCGTTGCCCTCACATTAAACGGCGTCCCCGGTGTAAAATGTATCTCTGTCACCGGCGCAGCCTCGTCCTTCAACCTGCTCTCTGTCGCAAACTGCGTCTCGTTCCACGCCGTATCAAAGATATTTTCCGTGATCACGCCGATCGTAAACTGTTTACACTGATAACTGACATTCGCATCAGTTACACAATATCCTTTCGCCACAATGCTGTTATCTTCATTCGCAGGACGATGGCCAAGGTAACGGGTGTTGATCCCTGCATTGATGCCGGAAGGATGATGCAGACTAACACCGCCCGCAGCTGTCACTACCGGCGCTAAAGGAATACGGTCTTCTCCTTTCGCTTCTTCTGTCGCGCGACCATGTGTATAAGTAAAGTCGCCATTGATAAATATCCATTTACCCAGCTGATAACGTGCGCCAACATCTATACCTTTACGACTGGTCTTTCCGCTGGGTTCAACAATACCCGCATCTCCTACATAGACAAATTCCTGTTGCAGATACAGGTACCACACGGCCGTATTCACCACCAGTTTTGATACCGGTTTCCAGATCAGACCCAGGTCAGCGCCATATGCAGCCGGTAATGTGGATAAACCTTTCTGTTCAACCACAACGCGGGTATCATTGCTATGAAATCCTTTACCCAATTTCAGGAAGTACTGGATTTTATCATTCGGATTAAACAGGAAGTTCAGCTTCGGACTCACGATCGACTTTCCCTGTGATTGTGTGGCATACGTTGCTGCAAGTTTATCCACATAATCAAATTTGAAATGATCTACACGCACCGCCGGATTGATCAGCCACTTACCTAATTTATAATCCGCGCTAACATACGCATAGAGGTCCGTTTCATTTACATCTCCGAGTTTCAGCTGTTCCAGCGTTGTTTTCCTGTTCACGGTGTGTGACAGTTCGATATCATTGACGTCGTCATTACGTAAGCCGACGGCACCTTTCAGTTCGATGGTATTGTTACCCGCATACAGGGTTTTGTTCAGTTCAGATTCAAATCCGAAGATGCTCCTGTTCTCTTTCTGCCTGATCTGATCACCATTTACCGGGTCTTCCAGGAAGAAGGTGAAGTTGGAATACAGCTCAAAATTATACCGGCTGTAGAAGGCGGTATTTTTGATGAAGGTATTGGCGTCGATATGCTTCAGGTATTGCAGGTTCACATTGGTACGGCCGGTGTTACCGCCTTCTGTATTGTCAATGGCGCCGAAACGGGTAATGATGCCCGCATCTATTGCACGCTGTGGGATTTGTCCGCTGGCATCCCATTTACTGTTGAAATGAGAAACAGAAAAGGACAATTTATCATTGTTATCAAGATAAGCAGTGTATTTACCTATCAGGTTAATACGGTTGAAGTTCTGCGGAGAAACAAAATAACCATCGGTCATCTGGTAATCAGCTGCCACATAGGCGGACTGTTTACTGTCATTCACCAGGTTGAACATGCCCATGGTGCGATAGGTGTTGAACCTACCACCTTCAACGGTGATGCTGCTGTTGTCCAGTCTTTCTCTTGTTTTGAAAGCGACATAACCGGCAGTAGCCAGGTTGCCTTTATCCGCGTGGTAAGGTCCTTTGTCAAAATCGATATTCTCGATCGTCTCTGGTATCAGGAAATGCAGGTCTGCATAACCCTGACCATGTGCATGGCTGACCATATTCACTGGCATACCATCGACACTGATATTGATATCGGTACCATGGTCAATGTCAAAGCCGCGGAGGAAGATTTGTTCCGCTTTACCGCCACCGGCATGCTGGCCGATGAACAGGCCTGGTACTTTGCGGAGTAGCTCCTGTGAAGACTTCACAGGATTCGTTTTCAGATCAATGTCTGAAATGATGTTCAGGTGTTTCAGCGAAGTAGTGATGGCCACTTCGTTCAGTTGCAGGTCAGATGGCGCCATGATGATACGCTGGTTCGCATCTTTTAAAACGACCATTGCTGTTTTAAAAGCCATTCGCGAAACTTTCAGCGAGTCGCCGGTTTGCGCGTCCTTAAAACGGAATACGCCCACTTCATTCGTGTGCGTATGGGTACCGGTACGCTGATTGTAAATAGTGACGTCCTGTAAAGGGTTTCTCTCCCGGTCATAAACCGTCCCGCTGAATTGCTGTGCGGAGACGCCAAGCGTTAACAGACAAAGCGCTGATGTAAAGATCTTGTGCATAAAGTTGTGTGATTTTGGAAGCGCCTGGGAGGAACAGCGCCTTTGAACGCGCGAAGATATGAAAAGAGTTAACAATCCGTTAAAGATTTCAGCCATAAAATATTTCCGTTCATCCCATTTTCTTAGCATTTGGTTTGTGTTCGCGACAAACTATATCTATATTAGCGCCTCGTCAAAAGGTCTCAACATTCTATTATTCCTCTTTTGACTTAATTTATTATAACGTTATGTTACTTAGATCGAAGAATCATGCAAGCCGGTCTCTGATGGGTATCCTGTGTCTCTGTGGTGTGGGTATGACTGTAGCCCATTCTGCCGCTGCGCAGACAGGCAAACTGCCATTGCAGGACCTATCCGCTTTCCGCGAGCCCGGCCAGAGCTGGAGTATCACCAGTGATGCCTCCGCAAAACTGGACAATCCGCACGTACTGGACGCTGTAGCCGGTACAGGAGTATTATTCAACATGCCGGATAAAAAACGTCCGGGAAAAGACCTTTTCTCCAGCGCCGAATTTGGCGATGCAGATATTGAACTGGACTACATGATGGCGCCCGGTTCAAACTCTGGTATTTATCTGCAGGGCAGATATGAGATCCAGCTGCTGGACAGCTGGGGTACCAAAGCGCCTAAAGCAGGTGACAATGGTGGTATCTACGAGCGTTGGGACGATAGCCGTCCGAATGGTCTGCAGGGATACGATGGCCACGCGCCACGCGTAAATGCCAGCAAAGCGCCAGGTACCTGGCAGCATATTAAGATTTCCTTTATTGCTCCCCGTTTTGATGCTGCCGGCAAAAAGATCGCGAATGCGCGCATGCTGCTGGTAGAACTGAATGGTGTGACCATCCAGGAGAACGTAGAACTGATGGGCCCAACCCGTGGCGCTATCGGTGGTGGCGATGAAAAAGCGACCGGTCCTTTACGCCTCCAGGGCGATCATGGCGCCGTTGCTTTCCGCAATATCGTTATCAACAAACCAGACGTTTCCCGTCCGTCAAATGAAAGGGACAGAGGGGTTGATCCAATCCTGGTAGATGCGCCGGTAAACACTTTACTGCGCAGCTTCATGGATGTAAAAGATAACTACCGTATCGTTCACGCGATCTCAGTAGGCTCTCCTGAAAAAGTACATTACACTTACGACCTGGATAAAGGTATGATCGCGCAGGTATGGCGTGGCGAATTCCTCGATGCTACCCCAATGTGGCATGAAAGAGGTAATGGCTGCTCCCGTCCGCGTGGCGCCGTACAGTTCCTGGGTAAATCTTACTTCACACTGGGTAAACTGGCTTCTCCGCAGGCTGCCTGGACGACAGATACTACCGGTTCCGGTTTCCGTCCTAAAGGATATGTCCTGGATGATAACGATCTGCCTACTTTCCGCTACCAGGTATACGGTACATCCGTATCTGATGTGGTACGTGTAGTAAGTGAAGGACGTGGTATTCACCGCGAACTGTCAGTAGCTGCTTCTGTTGAAGGACTGTACGCTAAACTGGCGGAAGGTGCTGCGATAGAAAATCCTTCCAAAGATTTGTATGTAATAGATGGTAAATCGTATTACCTGCAACTCGAAGATGCAGGTGGTGAGAAACCTGTGATCCGTGACGGCGCAGGCGTAAAAGAACTCATCATCCCTGTTCGCAGTAAACTGAGTTATTCCATCCTTTTCTAATTCCTTTCGACTATTACAATGAAAAACATTTATAAGGCAATCATAAAAAAGACCACCCTGTACTCGCTGCTGATAGCTGCGGCGACGGGTGTTACTTCCGGGGTACGTGCCCAGGAAACGCCTAAAGAAGAAGACTTTTATAAGATCCTGAAGGTATCTTCTCCTGAAGGTACCCTGCTGGAAGTAGGCGGTCTGACCGTATTACCAAACGGTAACTTAGGTGTATCTACCCGCCGTGGCGAGGTATATATCGTGGAAAATCCGACCAGCCGCAAACCTTACTTCCGTAAGTTCGCTACTGGCCTGCACGAGATTCTCGGTCTGGTATGGAAAGATGGTGCTTTCTACTGCGCACAGCGTGGTGAACTGACCAAACTGGAAGATACCAACATGGACGGTAAGGCGGATGTATATGAAACAGTATTCGCATGGCCCCTGTCTGGTCACTACCATGAGTACAGCTTCGGTCCGAAACTGGCGCCTGATGGCTCCTTCTTCGTATCCGGCAACGTAGCTTTTGGTAACCAGGAATGGTGGAGAGGTGAAAGCCGCGTTCCCTGGAGAGGCTGGATGATGCACATCTTCCCTGATGGTCATATGGAACCATATGCAACAGGTTTCCGTTCTCCTTGTGGTCTGGGTATGATCAATGGTGAACTGTTCTATACCGATAACCAGGGTGACTGGTTCGGTTCCGGTGGTGTATGGCAGGTAAAACAAGGTGATTTTATCGGTCACCCTGCTGGTTTACGCTGGACAAATCAGCCGAACTCTCCGGTGAAGCTGACTGCTGAGAAATTCTACTCTTTTGTAGATGAAGGCCGTCCGAAAGATGCAAACGGTAACTATACCAAACCTGAAAACAGCACGACCGCTCCATTCGTAACACTGATGGACGTGAAGAAAAATATCCCTGAACTGCGCCTGCCGGCAGTAGTACTGCCGCACGGTATCCAGGGTATCTCTAACTCTGAGATCGTACAGATACCTGAAGGTTCTTTCGGTCCCTTCGCCGGTCAGTTACTGGTAGGTGATCAGGGTCAGAGCAAGATCATGCGTGTTGTGATGGAAAAAGTAAAAGGCGAATACCAGGGTGTATCTTTCGATCTGCGTAACGGTTTCCAGTCTGGTGTACTGCGTATGGCATGGTCTAAAGACGGTTCTACCTTATTCGTAGGTGAAACCAACCGTGGTTGGGGTTCTGCCGGTGAAGCGAACGAAGGTCTGCAACGCCTGGTATGGAACGAGAAAATGCCTTTTGAAATGAAAACGATCAAGGCAATGCCGGACGGTTTTGAGATCGAGTTTACCTTACCGGTAAATAAGAAATCAGCAGAAGACCTGGCTTCTTACTCTGTAGAAAGCTTTACTTATAAATACCACTCCGTATACGGTAGCCCTATGGTGAATATTGCTAAATGTCCGGTAAAAGGTGTGAAAGTATCTGAAGACGGATTGAAAGCAAGGATCATCGTAGACAGTCTGCGTAAGGATTATGTGCATAATATCACCCTGGAAGGCGTACGTGAAAAAGACAATTCTTATTCACTGGTTCACCCGACCGGTTATTATACTATCCACAATTTCCCTGACGGCGACAAACTGCCTTTAAGCCAGGCAAGCACTTTCAACTCTGCGAAAGTACAGGCTGCTGCCGCTGCTGAAAAAGCAAAAGCAACTGCAAAAGACGCTGCTAAAGGAACGACCGCTGCTGCAAAAACAGCTGCTGCTCCTGCTGTTGCCAAAGTACCTACTTACGACGAGGTGAAACCACTGCTGGCAAAATATACCTGCGTAGCTTGTCACACTGCCAACAAACGCCAGGTAGGCCCGGCTTTCGTAGATGTAGCGAAACGTAAATATACTGGTGAACAGATCCTGAAACTGCTCGCTAATCCTAAGCCACAAAACTGGCCTGATTACGCAACAGAAATGCCGCCAATGCCACAGGTACCTCGTGCCGATGGTCTGAAAATAGCTGCATGGATCAATTCATTGAAATAATCAGGGGGACTATACTCCGGTTGCAAGCGCCGGGTAATTTAACCTTTAAAAGGGCCGTCGCATTCAGCGTACGGCCCTTTTACATTTTAGGAGATAAAAAAGTATCAGCATGGAAAGGGTGTTCTCCCGGAGATAAAGCATGTATGCGTCGTATGTACACCCTGTATACGTCGTGTATGAAGTATGGGAACACTTCCGGAAATACGGATTTGATTCGTAAGTAATTATTATTCAATTATCAAGGTGAAAAGAAAAAGGCCTCACGGATGCTCCGTGAGGCCTTTTTCTTTTATTTTCTGATACTATATTAACAGTATTGTCTTAGAATTGATTCTTCCACATCATACTCTCAACCGGCTTGATCGTGCGGCCATTGTATTTGGCGTTGCCTTTCTTATTATAGAGCGTTTCCACATCGCCTTCCACCACAAAATAGATCAGCTGTCCGATCGGCATGCCTGCATACACACGTACCGGCTGTGCACAGGAGATTTCCAGTGTCCAGGTGTTACAGAAGCCTACATCGCCTTTGCCGGCAGTGGCATGAATGTCGATACCCAGACGGCCGGTGCTGGATTTACCTTCCAGGAATGGCACATGAGCGTGGGTTTCGGTGTATTCGAGGGTTACGCCAAGATAAAGCGTACCGGGCTGCAGCACATACCCTTCTTCCGGTATTTCGAAATGCTCGATCTCGTTGTGTGCACGGGCATCCAATATTCTGTCCTTGTAAGTTGCCAGGTATTTACCCAGATGTACGTCGTAAGAGTTGGTACCGAGATATTTCCGGTCATAAGGCGAAATAACGATAGTGCCTTTTTCAATTTCCTCCAATATCCTTTTGTCTGACAGGATCATAGATCGGGTGTAATTAGTTTTGTTGTCTTAATGAGTTGTAAGGTTAATGCATTCTGCATTCAGCTTTTTGCATTAATTTGGCAAGATATGCCATTAATACGTACCATACAAATAAACCCCGGCTGCCGGCTGGGGGTGTGGAGAATAGAAGAGGATGAGGCTTTTTTCCGGGAGAAGGTGAATATCTCTCCTGCAATACATCATCCACATAAGCGATTGCAGCACTTTGCAGGCCGCTACCTGCTGCAGGAATTATTCCCGGGCTTCCCGCTTTCAAACATACAGATCATGAAAAGCCGAAAGCCTTACCTGGAATGCGATAGTTTGCATTTTTCCATCTCCCATTGCGGGGATAATATCGCAGCCATCGTCAGCAGCAACGGCGCTGTAGGAATTGATATTGAAGATGTAAAACCCAAAATAGAAGCGGTCTCGCACAAGTTCCTGTCACCGGAAGAGCGTGCTTTTATTGATCCTGTGAACGCCCTGCCTCATAAGACGATCTGCTGGAGCGCTAAAGAGGCCGTTTACAAGTGGTATGGGCTGGGAGGGGTTGATTTTAAAGAAAATATGCAACTTGCACCCTTTATTTTTCAGCCAAAAGGCTTCCTAACGTGCAATTTTAACAAAGCGGATAAAAATGCACGGTTATATTTGCAATATCTCATGGAAAATGAACTGTGTCTGACCTGGACAAACGAAGTCGAAGATCTCACAGTTCCCACCATAGCAGAGAACACAGCTTCAGGACATTAATGTTTAAAAACTGGTATTTTGAAAATCTTCCTACTCGGCTTTATGGGCGCCGGCAAAACTTACTGGGGAAAACAGCTGGCAGAGCACCTGTCGCTGCCCTTCTATGATCTGGATGATGTAATCGTCGAATCAGAAGCAATGTCCATCAGCGATATCTTTGCGACTAAAGGAGAAGACTATTTTCGTCAGCAGGAAAACTACTGGCTGAAAGAACTGTCCCGCAATGAAAGCTTCGTAATCTCCTGCGGCGGCGGAGCTCCCTGCTTCCAGGATAATATGGACATCATGAACGAGAACGGCGCGACCATCTGGCTCAATCCCAAATTATCCCTGATCGTAGATCGCCTCAAACGTAAAAAGTCTAAACGTCCCCTGATCCAGGACCTCGATGATGATGAACTGCTCGGTTTCGTTGAAAAGAAACTTGCAGAACGTATTCCGTTCTACGAACAGGCACAGATCACCATCGCAGAATCTGAAACGATCAACCTCGACTCTTTCACACAAAGACTGGCTGATATCAAAGCATAAGTGAAAGCAGTGCCCGGGTCTGGTCAGTTTCCTGTAAAGCCTTTGCTATGCACATCCGTAGCACTCCTGAAGCTACGTTTGTAAGTACAGAAAAGGCAGCAGATCGCTGCGGATAAACGGGTGCAGTAACATAACAGTATAGCCGGGACCGGCAAGACAGGATACCATACAGTTTCAAAATACCACAACAGTAACTTCCAGTAGTCCCATCACAGTGAGCCTTACCGGATATCCTGACTAATGTCATAGTCCCGCTGCCCGGAAAACACTAATATCGCGTTGCTTTCAGCAATGAAAACAAGGCTGTAATAGCATCACAACACCAGGCAATAATATTATTACATATCAAACATCAATCTATCAATGCATAAGGGATTTCTCATCATCGCATCGGTATTAGGCGCGCTGGCCGTAACATTGGGCGCTTTTGGCGCACATAAGCTGAAAGAGCTTGTACCACCGGAAACAGTCGGCACGTTCCAGACAGGCGTTACTTATCAGTTCTACCATACCTTCGCCCTCCTGGCAGTAGGTATCCTCTTCGCACACCTGTCGCCCGCAGCATCAGGTTTGCTCGAATGGGCAGGCCGCTGCTTCTTCATCGGTGTAATACTTTTCTCCGGTTCACTTTACATCCTGACCATGCTGAAAGCCACAGAAACCGTAGGTCTCAGCAAGATCGGTATTGTGACGCCTATCGGTGGGCTCTTCTTTATCGCCGGTTGGGTTTGTCTCATCCTGGCCTTACTGAAGAAGTAAGTTCGTTGATACAACACCATACATTCAGCATAAACGACACTATCCAGGGGCTGGCCTTAAAGGCTTAGCCCCTGTAATTTTAACATCTGCTCTACACTTGACAGCACGATAATTGCTCCATACCGGATCATCAAAAAACACAAAGCTCAAACCATGCTCAGATATCTGATTATCATTTGCCTTTTTATTACAGGAACAGTGACAGCACAGGACATGAATGGCAACTGGTACGGCGTTTTCACCACTCCACAGGGTCAGAAACAACGTTTGCAGCTACAGCTGTCACGTGGTGTCGGTTATCAGCTGAAAGGCGTGCTGAAAAGCCCCGATATCGCGAAGGACGGTATCGAACTGGACACCATCTGGTATAAGAACGGATACCTGAATTTCACGATCAATAAGATCAGTCTTAAATACAGCGGTAACTGGAATTCCATCAGAAGCCGCTTCGAAGGCGCCTTCGAACAGGTAGGCAATAAAACCACCCTCAACTTCTCCCGCGACGATGTGAAAGACCTGACCGTCACCCGTTTCCAGGACCCTGCTGTTAATACCGTGTATGACGTGGAAGAGGTGAAATTCGTCGATCCGGTGGATAAAGTTTTACTCTCCGGTAGCTTCAGCCATCCCGGCGTAAACGGACCATTCCCGGTGATCATCCTGATCTCCGGCGCCGGACAACAAAACCGTAATAACGAAATGCTGGACCATCGTCCTTTCGCCGTACTGACAGATTACCTGGTAAAACATGGCATCGCAACGCTACGTCTCGACGACCGTGGGGTAGGAGAGAGCACCGGCAATTATGATTCCTCCGGTATCTTCAACTTCGCGGAAGATGTAAAAGCCGCTGTGTCCTGGTTACGTAAAAACAAACTCGCTGATACCGCCGCTATCGGATTACTCGGTTATGCCGAAGGTGGCGCCGTCGCACAGATCGTTGCCGCGGCAGATTCCAATATCGCGTTCATTATCAATATGGCAGCTCCGGGTCTGGATGGTCGTGAAGCATATAACCGCCGCCTTGTACAAACCGCTCTGGCGTACGGCGAAAAAGAAGCTTATGTGGAAGGATATGTCAGCAGCTATCAGCGCTACCTGAACGTACTCGCACTGACCAATGATCCTGCTGAAAGACAACGTAAGGCCTTCGCCGAACTCACCGCTATCTATAACCACTTTGGCGATAGCACCAATACTACTGGCAGACAACACTTTATAGAAACGACCTATGCTGTGGACACAAAAGCAGAAGCTTTGTCCCTGTTGCAATACGATCCCACTGCTTATCTCTCAAAAATAAAATGTCCTGTCCTGGCGATTAACGGTTCGGAAGACATCTTCAATGAAGCCACCTCCAACCTGAAAGGCATCGAAAGCGGTCTGATAAAAGGTGGTAATCAATTCGTTACTATACGCACTTTCGCAGGGCTTAACCACCTGTTTCAGCGTTGTAACACCTGTAGCGCCGAAGAATATGCCACCCTGGACGAGACAATAAACCCCGCCGTATTGGAGTTTATCACAAGATGGGTACAGTTGTTGTACTAACGGCGCCTGTATACTAATTCCTAACCAAGAATTAATTTCTTAAATATGATTAAGCGTCCGTACTTTTGGGACGGCTATAACGTATGTCAAAAAATAAACTGAAAACAGAAAAACCGGAGAGTAAGAAACCTCGAAGCAGTGACCCCAACGTACTAAAGCAGGACAAAGAAGCAGAGGTAAAAGTAAAAGAATTAGTCAAGGACGAGAGGACCCATAAAGTTTTAGGGGTGATCTGCTTGCTGTTATCGCTCTACTGTTTTATCGCATTTACATCTTATCTCTTTACCTGGGAAGAAGACCAGGATAAGGTATTTCGCTATTCCGCCAGCATCCTGCTGATGGACCTGGATAGCGTAAGGGTGGAAAACCTCCTGGGGAGGTTAGGGGCCTTCGTCTCTCATTGGTTCTTTTATAAAGGTTTTGGTATCGCATCTTACCTGTTTTGCTACCTGTTCTTTATGCTCGGCGTCAACTTTGTAGTTGGCCGCAGGGTATTCCGTGTATGGCGAAACCTCAAATACATTCTTTTCGGTCTGCTGTTCATCAGTACGACCGCAGCTTTCGTATCCTCCTTTTCCGACTTCCCATGGGGCGGCGCAATGGGCGATGCTGTCAATCACTGGATGATCGGGTTCCTCGGAAGGGCAGGAGCTGCCTTACTATTACTGGTGGCAGGACTGTCATGGCTGATCTGGAAATACAATCTTGATTTCAAATGGCTGGAACAGAAGCTCAAGGCAAAACCTAAGCCTGCTGTAGCGCCGGCGGCTACGCCGGAACCTGCGGTGATAGCAGTGACGCCGATGGCGAATAATGCCGCTGCCGCTAAAAACAACGCAAAAGAAAAAGAGAAGGAGAAAGAAAAAGAGAATAGACGTGCGAATACGCTCAGGGATTCAAATGTAGCGGTGATCCCGCCTCCGGATGAAGAAGATGAACTGCCGGAAATGCAGCTGATTGAACGGGGCAGCGCTTCTATTACCCTGATACCGCCGGCACATGCGCATGTGCCGCAGGAAGTGGAAGAAGAAGAGATCGAAGAGAAAGAAGAAGAGGAAGAGGACGCAGGGCCATTGTTGTATATTGAAGAAACGGTTGAACAGACCAACGCACGCCGTAACAAGAAACCGAATGCAGAAGATGTTGCCTGGGAAATCAAACCTTCTGTAGAAGAAAATGAAGAAGAAGCAGAAGAGGCGCCGGTAAGACCACCTGTACAGCTGGACCCTTACGAACCAACCCTCGACCTGCGTGATTATAAATATCCTACGCTGGAATTGCTGGATAGCCACAATACCGAAAAGATCGTACAGGATGCCGGAGAACTGGACAGAAACAAAGACCAGATCATCAACACCCTGAAGAACTATGATATCGCTATTCAGAAGATCAGCGCTACAGTAGGGCCGACCGTGACGCTTTATGAGATCGTACCGGCCGCCGGGGTGCGTATCTCCCGTATCAAAAACCTGGAAGATGATATCGCCCTCAGCTTGTCAGCACTGGGTATCCGTATCATCGCGCCAATCCCGGGTAAAGGTACCATCGGTATCGAGGTGCCTAACGTGAAGAAAAGTATGGTGTCGCTGAGAAACCTGATCGCTTCTGAGAAGTTCCAGCAAAGTACCATGGACCTGCCGATCGCTATCGGTAAAAAGATTGATAATGAAAACTTTATAGCCGACCTGGCCAAAATGCCGCACTTGCTCATGGCAGGTGCTACCGGTCAGGGTAAATCGGTGGGTATCAATACCTTATTGGTGTCCCTGCTCTATAAAAAACATCCTTCCCAGCTGAAGTTCGTACTGGTCGATCCAAAGAAAGTGGAGCTCTCCCTGTACAAACTGATTGAAAAGCACTTCCTGGCCAAACTGCCGGGTGAAGAGGATGCCATCATCACAGATACCAAAAAAGTGATCCATACCCTCAATGCCCTTTGTATTGAGATGGACCTCCGTTACGACCTCCTGAAAGAAGCAGGTACGCGTAACATCAAGGAATACAATAATAAATTCGTTCAGCGCAGACTGAACCCGCAGCGTGGACACCGTTACCTGCCATTCGTCGTACTGGTGGTGGACGAGTTCGCCGATCTGATCATGACAGCGGGTAAAGAGGTCGAAATGCCGATCGCCCGTCTGGCACAGCTGGCGCGTGCGGTAGGTATCCACCTGATCATTGCGACACAGCGTCCTTCCGTAAATATCATCACCGGTACCATCAAGGCCAACTTCCCGGCCCGTATCGCGTTCAAGGTATCCTCCAAGATCGACTCCCGTACTATCCTGGATACCGGCGGCGCCGAACAGCTGATCGGTCAGGGTGACATGCTCGTGTCCTTCAACGGCGAACTGGTACGTCTCCAGTGTGCCTTCGTAGATACCCCGGAAGTGGAAAGAGTGGCTGAGTATATTGGTGAACAGCGTTCCTATCCGGAAGCTTACCTGCTGCCGGAATATGTGGATGACAAGGATATCGAAGGAAAAGAGATCAGTCTGCAGGACAGAGACCCGCTCTTTGAAGAGGCAGCCCGTGTCATTGTCCAGAACCAGCAGGGCTCTACTTCACTCCTGCAACGCCGTATGAAACTGGGGTACAATCGTGCAGGCCGTCTGATGGACCAGCTGGAAGCAGCAGGTATCGTCGGGCCCAACCTGGGTAGCAAGGCAAGAGAGGTAAATGTGAAAACAGAGGCTGATTTAGAGGAGATTCTGAACGATCTCGGCTGATAGTCGTACTTTTGGCTTTATATTAACTTTGGAAATAAACCTATCGGCACAACATTTGTCAAACTAACAGCAAGAAACAAAACTTACGAAAAATGAAGAGAATTTTATTACTGGCCATGTTGACGGGCGGAATTGTAGTGAATGGCATGGCTCAGACCAAGACGCCAGTGGGTAGTCTCGGTAAAAACGATCCTAAAGCAAAAGCAATACTCGACGGGGTGAGCAAGAAGTTTTCCCAGTTGAAATCGGTAGTCGCTAACTTTGTTTTGAAAGTAGAAGGCGCTAATAATAGTGTAACTGACTCCAAGAAAGGTACCGTTTACCTGAAAGGGGCCAAATATAAAGTGAACCTGGACGGTCAGGAACTGATCAGTGATAACAAAACGACCTGGACATACACAAAGGATGCTAACGAGGTAACAATCAACAATGTAGACCCTAATAGCACCTCCCTGTCGCCAGCTAAACTGTTCACCAATTTCTACGATAAAGATTATCTTTACCGCCTGGACGGAGAAACTACCGAGAAAGGTAAAGTGCTTCAGAACATCGAGATGACACCTACAGATAAGTCCAAGAACGTATTTAAAGTGATCGTTTCTATCGATAAGAAAGGCCAGAACATCGCTAAGATGAAGGTTTACGAGAAAAACGGCAATCATTATACATATGAGATCACCAACTTCACACCAAACGGAAGTGTGACCGATGCTACCTTTAGCTTCGATCCTAAAAAATACCCTGGTGTAGAGGTGGTTGACCTCCGCTAAAATATTGATGGGTCTTCGCGACCGAAGACGAGAAAAGCCTGGCTATTTTTGGCCGGGCTTTTTCCATTTTATTGTTACCTTTGGCAAGTTTAAATTAAAATTAAGCAATATGGCATACGACGTAATCGTAATTGGTAGTGGCCCTGGTGGATATGTGGCTGCTATCCGTGCTTCTCAGCTGGGATTTAAGACGGCAATCGTTGAAAGAGAGAGCCTGGGCGGTATTTGTTTGAACTGGGGCTGTATTCCCACTAAAGCATTATTGAAGTCCGCACAGGTGATGGAATATATACAGCACGCCAAAAATTATGGAATTAACGCAGGCGAAAGTACTGCTGACTTTGATGCCGTAATTAAACGTAGTCGTGGTGTGGCTGATAAGATGAGTAAGGGCGTTCAGTTCCTGATGAAGAAAAACAAGATCGACGTGCTGGTAGGTAACGGTAAGCTGAAATCCAAAACGCAGGTAGAAGTAACTGATAAGGATGGTAAAGCTTCTGTACATGATGCGAAATACATTATCCTGGCAACCGGTGCTCGTGCCCGCGAACTGCCTAACCTGAAAATAGATGGTAAAATGGTAATTGGCTACCGTGAAGCAATGGTACTGCCAAAACAGCCTAAATCCATGATCGTTGTAGGTTCCGGCGCAATCGGCGTTGAATTCGCTTATTTCTACGCAACCCTGGGTACGAAAGTGACCATCGTTGAGTTTATGCCGCGTATCGTTCCGGTTGAAGATGAGGATATCTCTAAAGAACTGGAAAAGATCTACAAGAAGAAAGGTATCGAGATCATGACCAATGCATCCGTAGAAGCTGTTGAAGCAAACGGTGAAGGCGTGAAAGCGAAAGTAAAAACTGCAACCGGTGAAGTATTCCTGGAAGCTGACGTTGTACTGAGCGCTGTAGGTATCGCTGCTAATATCGAAAACCTGGGCCTCGAAGCATTGGGTATCAAAACCGACAAAGGCAGAGTAACTGTTGATAAATACTACCAGACAAATGTTCCTGGCGTTTTCGCTATCGGTGACATGGTCCCTGGTCAGGCACTCGCACACGTTGCTTCTAAAGAAGGTATCATTTGCGTAGAAGCAATTGCTTACGGAGAGAAGAAATATGCGCACAAACCTGAGCCTATCGACTACATGAACATTCCTGGTTGTACTTACTGTGCGCCTGAAATCGCTTCTGTAGGTTACACTGAGAAAGCAGCAAAAGAAGCTGGTTACGAAGTGAAAGTAGGTAAATTCCCATTCTCTGCTTCCGGTAAAGCAACTGCTGCCGGCGCTACTGAAGGTTTCGTAAAAGTGATCTTCGACGCTAAATACGGCGAATGGTTAGGTACCCACATGATCGGTGCTAACGTTACAGAGATCATCGCGCAGACAGTAACTGCACGTAAACTGGAAACTACTTACCAGGAAGTACTGGATTCAATTCACCCGCACCCAACTATGAGCGAATCTGTAAAAGACGCTATAGAAGTGGCTTATGGCGAAGCGATCCACCTGTAATCTGAAGTATTCGAATTAGTTTATAGAAAGAAAGAGCGTGCCGCGAGGTACGCTCTTTCTTTTTTCAATTAAGGATTAAGCACCAAGCACCAAGCACCAAGCACCAAGCACCAAGAATTAATAATTACGTTTCAACGTGCATCCAATAACTCACCACCGCCCGAAACCCAAAAGAAACGCAGGAATTAAGCGCAGGCTTTCAGATGGTAAAGCGGACCTTAGCCCGTCCCCTGCACACAGCTAAAGCACACCAAAGCCCCAACCCCAATCCCATTACCAAAGCTCCATCATGTACTTAACGGGCGTCAGTCCGCGGCACCATCTGAAACCGCAGCGTATCCCCCGCCTACAACCCCAAGTACCAAACTTAAACCCAAGAGCCCTGTGATAACAATTTGTCCATCCTATCTATCATTTCGCCTTTATCCACTACTTTCTGCATATTTCTCTTCAGCCTCCCTTCGTCATTCCCTGTTCTTTTTTCCACCCCCGACTTTTTTTTTCTGAGAATCATGGAATGTTGTAATATTGAACGTCGAGCAACAGAAATCTAAACACGAGCACTAAGTCACTAGAAAATCTAAATCTACTTCCGGAACACCCGGAGTTAACCAGAATTATTTATTAATTGAAAATCCGGCAATGACGCGATAAACCGCTAGTATCTCCGCGTCTTGCAATGACAAAAAACCAAAGCATGAGTTAAGTAATTATCTGTCAGGTTAGCTATATCTACTGATGAACAATGTAATTATTCCAACGGAATAACCGCCTGCGTTTGCCTGCTGTAATGGCGGGGAAAAACTATGCTGCCTTTCGCCAGCTGTCACACCGCTATGTCCTTCAGCAAACGTAGGTACCACAACATCTGTCATCAGCTGATCAGCTAATAATATCTTCATTTTATCAGTACCCAAATCTTAAAATGTATGAGCAAACACACATTAACAGCACTCGCATGCCTGCTGGCTGGAGCCGCTATCTGCATTGTTTCCTGTAAAAAGGATGCTAATCCGTCTGCATCGGTTAATCAGGCCGGTGTATCACAAGCCACATTGGATAAGATCAGTGCACTTGGTTTCAGCACTGCCGACGTCCGCAAATTCGATGGCAAATATCTCGTGGAAGGAGATATCCTGCTGAGCGATGCAGACCTGAACACCAAAGCAAACAGTCCTTTTCTGACCACTGCCAAAGAAGAGCAATATCGCACCAATTACGTGGTGACCGGTCTCCCACGTCAAATAACTGTAAGAGTTGCATCCAGCCTGGGTAGCGCTTTCGTAGCCGGTACAGATACGGCTATTGCACGTTATAACAGACTGGGTCTTACGCTGACTTTCAGACGTATTACCAGCGGCACTGCCAACATTACGATCTCTGGCTTCAACGAGGGACCAAGTGGTGGCTTTATCACATTGGGTTCTGCAGGTTTCCCGACCAGTTCCGGTAATCCGTACAACTCGATCCTCATGAATACCAACTCCGCAGCATATGGCTCCAATCCGAACGTGCTGTACGTAGGTTCTGTTATTCAGCATGAGATCGGTCACTGTATCGGCTTCCGTCATACCGACTACTTCAACCGTGCGCTCAGTTGTGGCGGTAGCGCTTCAAATGAAGGCTCTGCAGGCATAGGCGCTATCCTGATCCCTGGTACGCCAAGTGGTAACAGCGCTAACTCCTGGATGCTGGCCTGTTCAAATGGCGGTAACCGCACCTTCAACGCAAATGATATCGTAGCACTCAACTATTTGTATTAATTAATAAGGTCCCTTATTAGCTGATGCATGAGCAAATGACGATAGCCCGCTGACAGCGTCCCTGTTATGGCTATCGTCCCTAATAAAAAAAGCAGCGATAATAACGTAGTGTTATTATCGCTGCCTGCTATTTTGAATAAGTATGTCAGTCTTTAATCTGCCTTACATTCGTAGACCACAGAGCTGCATCTGTCTACATTCTTCAGCCCTTTTCTGTAAGACCTGAAACCGTTCCAGAAGCCTTTGATCAGACCATTCCCGCCTGTTTTATATTTCTCGCTCAGCAGACTCACATAAAATCCGTCAAACACCATCGGATGTTTCCGCACGATCCTGATCTTGTGTTGTTTCAGCAACTCTTCCATAGAAGAAGGAGAGAAGTGATACAGGTGACGCGGTACATCATAGGCCGCCCACAATTCTTTATAATGCTCGGCATCAGGAGAGGTGTAGTTTGGCACCGCAATGATCAGCGCACCTTCCGGTTTTAGTAATGTCCTGATCTGTCGCAGATAATCGTGTAGTGAATGTACATGTTCCAGTACATGCCACATGGTGATGGCATCATATTGTTGTGCCGGGAGATGGAACAGTTCTGAAGAAGGCAGCGGTTCGATACCGTAGAGCGTCTTTGCATTGCTCCTTGCAGTATCATCCGGTTCAAGTCCTGTTATGTCCCAGTTTAGCTGTTTCATATAGTGAAGGAAAGCACCTGTGCCACAGCCAATGTCCAGTAAAGAACCCTGTTTAAGACCGGTGGCGGCCTTTACCCAGTTCTGCTTGGAGCGCATGGTGATCTTCCTCACGCTGTGATATAAACGATTGATTAAGCCTTTTTTAGTCTCGGAATGTGAAATGTATTCCTGTGATTGATAATAACGGCCAATCTCTGCACTGCCGGGGACATGCTGCGTAAAACGTCCGCTGCAATGTCCGCAATGAAAAATGTCAAATGTTTCGCCCGATACTGTATGATCTTTGGCCGCAAGTACTTTGTGTATATTGCCTGAACCGCATATCGGACAGGCTTTATAATAAATCGAAGACATGCCCCGAAAATACAATACAATTACGAATTACGGATGACAATTGAGAAGGAATTGATAATTAGCGCACTATATGCCCTTATGCTCTCCCCATACCTTTCTCAGGGTATCTGCGATCTCTCCGAGTGTGCAATACTGTTCGACTGCTTCCACTACGATCGGCATCAGGTTTTCGGTAGTATGTGCCGCTGCTTCCAGTCGTTGTAAAAGGGCCGCTACTGCCGCATTGTCCCTTTTTGCACGTAAGGTCTGCAGGCGTTCCGTCTGTACCTGCCTGATACTATCGTCGATACGGAATACTTCTGCTGTTGCGCCTTCTTTGACGGCAAATTTATTCACACCAACGATCACTTTTTCTCCCGACTCAATTTCCTGTTGATAACGGTACGCACTACGCGCGATCTCGTCCTGCATGAATCCCTGTTCGATAGCCGCTACAGCGCCACCCATTACATCGATCCTTTCTATCAGTTCCCAGGCCCTGGATTCCACTTCGTTGGTCAGTGCTTCCACATAGAAAGAACCCGCCAGCGGATCGACCGTATCCGCAATACCGCTCTCATATCCTACGATCTGCTGGGTACGTAAGGCAATACGGGCCGCTGCTTCTGTTGGCAGGGACAATGCTTCATCATAACCATTGGTATGTAGTGATTGTGTGCCGCCTAAAGTGGCTGCGAGCGTCTGTACAGTCACCCTTACGATATTGTTGTGTGGTTGTTGTGCCGTAAGCGTACTACCGCCGGTCTGTGTATGAAAACGCAGCATCTGTGCTTTGGGATCAGTAGCGCCCATATCTTTGGTGATATGCGCCCACATCCTTCTGGCGGCGCGGAATTTGGCGACTTCCTCAAACAGGTGATTATGTGCATTGAAGAAGAAAGAAAGACGGCGTGCAAATACATTGATGTCCAGTCCGCGGTCCAGCGCTGCCTGTAAATAGGCTTTTCCGTTGGCAAGGGTAAAGGCAAGTTCCTGTACGGCATTGGCGCCCGCTTCGCGGATATGATAGCCGGAGATGGAGATCGTGTTCCATTTAGGGACTTCCCGGCTGCAGTAATCAAAGATATCGGTGATCAGTCGCATGGAAGGTTTGGGCGGATAGATAAAGGTGCCACGGGCCGCATATTCCTTGAGGATATCATTCTGAATAGTGCCGGACAGCTTTTTCAGATCGGCGCCCTGTCTTTTGGCCAGTGCGATATATAAAGCGAGTAGTATGAATCCGGTAGCGTTGATGGTCATGGAGGTGGAGATATCCTCCAGTTGAATGCCTTTGAACAGACGTTCCATATCCTCGATACTGTCGATGGCGACGCCTACTTTACCGACTTCCCCTTCTGACATCGGATGGTCGGAGTCATAGCCGATCTGGGTGGGCAGATCAAAGGCCACACTAAGGCCCATTACGCCCTGTTGTAAGAGATAGTGGTAACGTTCGTTGGAAGCTTCTGCCGTGCTGAAACCTGCATACTGCCGCATCGTCCACAGTTTATCCCGGTACATGGAGGCATGAACGCCTCTTGTAAATGGAAATTCGCCGGGTAACTCCTGCATGGGTACAGTTTCCGTATATACTGATGCAATTGGGATACCGGCATCTGTTTTGATGATATTTTCCATAATGTGTTTTTCGTGGAATAAATGTAGTAGTAAGAGCAATGTTACATAATTATTACGTTATTGCCGTGGAGCTCAAATTATTGATAATTTGCAAAAAGTTTTTTCTGATAAGCTATGTTTATTTACGTATTGTTATTACTCACATTTGCCCTGGCCTTGCTCAGTATCTTCTTCGTTTTCAGGGCCTCCGGAAGGGGGCTGCAGCATAGCTGGTCAGTGCTGCTCTTAGGTTTGTCCCTCGGCGTATTTATTTATCTCTATGGTACCTGGATTTACCTTACTGTGGATGCCAAATGGGGTTTTGGCATCTGTTTGCTGTTAACCCTGTTGGGTGTTATTTTCCGCAAAAAGAAAAACAAACCGGCGCCCCGTAAATGGCGATATGTCGCCAATGTCTTCTTTTCGGTCCTTTTTATCACGCTGTCTGTCCTTTATTTTACCGGTACGACCGGAAAGGCAAGAGCGATCGATCTGGCATTTCCGCTGAAGACAGGTCGTTACTTTGTCTTACAGGGTGGTAAAGGGCTGCCAACGAACCTGTTTCACTTTAGTCTGCGTGGCGCGATCTATGCCATGGATATCGTGAAATTAAAACCAGACGGCAGCAGGGCTGATAAGATTTTCAGTCCCCGGCTGGAGGATTATGAAATATTCGGCGATACCTTATACAGTCCCTGTGATGGCCGTATCGCAAAGGCAGTAGGAGATGACCCGGACAATATCCCGCCAAATATGGCCAGAGGCCCGCACAATACCAATCAGGTGCTGATAGAGACGGCGAACAGCTATGTGTTCCTGGCGCATCTGAAACAGGGAAGCGTGGTCGTAAAAGAAGGGGATATCGTAAAACAGGGTGATCCTTTGGGATGTGTGGGTAATTCGGGGTTCAGTTCAGAGCCGCACCTGCATATACAGGCGCATGTGAAGGTACCGGGAGAGCCCTGGTTCCGTTCTCCGCCAAGATATATTCATTTCAATGGCAGAGGATATCTGCTGTATGAGGTGATCCGGCCGCAACGGGTGGAAATGGTACAGAAGTAAACGGTTAAAATAACCGTTTAGCTTCTGCATTTAATATCTGTGAGGTCAGTTCGGAAGGAGATGTTTCCGCCTGTAAGAATACTTCAAGTATTTGTTTGTTCAGGTCCATTGCGGTCGCGTCAGGAGGCAGTTGACTGGCTACCTGGTTAACGATGGTGATGGTCTGTTCTTTCAGCGTTTTTACAGCTTCCCAGGCTGTAGGAGATACGTATATCTGCTGCGCGATATTATGTTCAAATTCTGCTTTAATGGTCTGTATCAGCCCTACCTGCATATCTACAGCGGTTAAGCCCGGCTGGAAAATGCGGCTGATCATGTTTTGCAGATTGATACGTTCTACCAGTAACACCAGGCGCTCATAAGCTGCCAGTTGTAAGGGCCGGATGCTTTTGTCAACAGGTGTCTGTGCGGCAGCATCGGGAGCAGGCGCAGGTGTGGCGTCTTTTGGTTTACGGATGGTGTCTTTTACCATGGTATACGCGATGTAAATTGCGCCGGCAGCCAGCAGAATAAAGAGTAAGGTACGATTTGAGAAGTCCATTCGGATTGATTATTACTGACGCAAATATATGAAAATGAATTAATATGCAAAGGTGCATCTAAAATAGTAGCAGGCAAAAAAAGAGTCAGGCTATACTTACATTCCGCTAGTGCTACGTTATGAAGGTAGCACTAACGGAATGTAAGTATAGCCTGACTATAGTAATATACCGGCAGCATTAGCTGAGTTGCGCTAATCCTGCTTTCAGGCGCTTCATACCTTCTTCCAGTTTTGCCATGGAAGTCGCGTAGGAGAGGCGGATACAGTTCGGCTGTTCAAATGCAGCGCCGGTTACGGTAGATACGTGCACTTTGTGCAGCAGGTACATACACATATCGTCTGCATTATTGATGACGTTTCCTTCGTAAGACTTACCAAAGAAGGCGCTTACATTTGGGAACATATAGAAAGCGCCATCCGGTTCGATCAGTTGAAGGCCCGGTGTGCTGCTCAGTTGTTCAAATACAAAAGCGCGTCTTTTCCTGAACTCTTCGAGCATGGCGTGCGCTGTGCTGAGATCACCTGTGAGTGCGGCTACGCCGGCTTTCTGGGTGATAGAGCTGGTAGCTGATGTGAACTGGCTCTGGATATTTTCAGCAGCTTTTGCCACTGCTTTCGGAGCGGCCAGATAACCCAGACGCCATCCGGTCATCGCGAAACCTTTACTCAGACCGTTAATGATGATGGTGCGTTCCTGCATGCCTTCAAACTGGGCGATGCTCTCATGCTTACCAACATAGTTGATATATTCATAGATCTCATCCGCCATGATGTAAATCTGTGGATGTTTTGCGAATACGTCTGCCAGCGCTTTCAGTTCTTCTTTGCTGTACACTGAACCGGTAGGGTTGCAGGGAGATGAGAACATGAACAGTTTGGTTTTCGGCGTGATAGCCGCTTCCAGCTGTGCAGGCGTGATCTTGTATTTGTTTTCGATGCTGCATGGAATGAATACCACCTCACCCTGACACAGTTTTACCAGTTCAGAATAGGTCACCCAATACGGAGTAGGGATGATCACTTCATCACCCGGATTGATCACGCTCAATACAGTGTTCGCAATACTCTGTTTCGCACCTGTGGACACGATGATCTGTTCAGGCGTGTATTCCAGTCCGTTATCACGTTTCAGCTTATGCACTACCGCCTGGCGCAGGTCAGGAATACCGGCAACAGGTGTATAATGTGTAAAGCCATCGTCGATAGCTTTCTTAGCGGCCTCCCTGATGTGGGCAGGTGTATCAAAGTCAGGTTCTCCTATGCTCAGATCTACAATGTCTATACCCTGGGCTTTCAGCTCACGGCTTAATTTAGCCATCTTGATCGTTTGAGGCTCGGATATCCTCGACAGCCTTTCGGCGAGTTCCATTTGCATCATAAACAATAACAGTTTTAGAGGGTTAACAGGGACAAACCTACAATAAATTTGTAAGTGTCATAGCACAAATAATGGAAAGCTATAATGGAGAAGCCAGGTTTATGGGAATACACTGCATTAAAAAAGCAGCCGGGGTCAACTTGAACATTGACCCCGGCTGCTGCTATGTGGATAAACGTAATTATTAATTAATACAGGCTGTACATGTTATTCACGCGCAGTTTCTTGATATCGGTGAATGATTTGTCGCCTGACAGTACGATCGTGTACACTTTATTAGGCGTGAAGCTCAGGGTAGGGCTGGTATTTTCAACCAGTACGGAGTCCGTACCTGCCAGTTTCACTTTGATATTGTTAGAGAACAGAGAGTTCTTAGGTTGTCTGAAAGAGAAGTCAAATCCGCCATTACCAACATATACACGGTTGCTGTCCACTTTCTGGTTGTCGATGTACAGGTCAACAGCCGGAATATTCGGGCTCAGGTGGAAGAAACGGAAGTTCACGAAGTTTTCCTTTGCACTGGTGAAGTCATCTTCAACCGCTCTCATAATAGGCGCAGTAGAATCACCGTAAGCGATAATGGTATTGTAGGTCAGTGAATCAAATACGTTCGTCACTTTTACATAATCATCGGTCTGACCGGTTTTTTTGAAACTGAAGGTACGCGGACCGCCATAGATCACATAACCGGCAAACAGGAAACCTGTGGTCAATGGGTTCTGATTCACTTTCTGTGAATTGTCGTAAAAGTCCATATTAGTGGTGGTCAGGATACCATTAATAATGGAAACGCCAGCCTGGGGTCTTGAAGGAGTAACCGGATCAGTCTTCAGACAGGAGCTTAAACCTGTTACCAAGGTCACAAGGGCGAGTAATGCCCACACACGGATTTTTTTAGTTGTCATTGTGCTATCTTTTAGTGCAATTGATTTTTTATAAAGATTATTCGATTCTGGTGTAATCGGACCTGAATCTGGACAGGTCCGGAAGATGTTTTCTGCTACGTTGTAGTTCATATTCATATATAACCTGTCCCAACGCTTTCAAAAATGGTTTCCCTGTTTCTTCAAACTGATAATGCTCGTCGTTTAAAATACCGTCCTTATTAACATATACAGTGGCTGACAACATGAATTCTACCTGATGTGTGAAATCCGCAATATAGGCTGCATCAGTCAGAAATCCGTATGCCCAGCCGGGTTTATTAAAACTTCGCAGGTCTGCATTCGATGTGTTCTCAGGCTTGCCCCCGAATAAAAGGAACTTCACATAATTGTGGTGGAATTCCGTGGTATCGTAGGGGGGATGCGCTGATTCTTCCGGTTGCGCTGACATGCAATGGTATAAAAAACTGTAATCTTCTTCCTTTAAACGGAAACGTCCGGATTTTGTTACAGCTTCCGGAAAAATTATGCGGCGCAGTATTTCATGGAGGTCGGCCAGTGGCAGCCTGTTCTTCTGAGAGGCGTCCATGGGAGTATGCACAAGTTGATCGTCCTTATTATAATAGGCCTTCCCGATGCTGTCATGCCGTGGGGAGAACTGCAGCTGGCTGTAAGCTGCTGGTTGCTGGTACAGTACCGTTCCATCTTTGCGGAAGGTGATGGCATTGGTATGCCGGTTCTGTTCCGGACTGATGCCGCTGACACCTACCCGATGGCGTATTTGCGTAGTACCGAAGCCATTCTCCCACAATCGTTTATTAAAGGTCTCCTGTCCGATAAACTCATATAAACGATTAAATGCATCATTATCACTCACCAATAGTATTTTTTTAATATATTGCTCTACCGAAGGCCGGCCATCAGCTGCTGAGCTGTCGCTCAGTACGGCGGGGCTGATCCCTTCCAGACTGTCGGTATACATAGGCGTATGCCTGTCAAGTCCTGCAATGGCGAGATCGTTCAGTTTTTCGAGTGCGAGCGCGGTAGCGGGCAGCTTGACGGTAGAGGCAGGGTAGAAGTAGCTGTTGGTGTCGGTATGATAATAATAATCAGTGAAATGCGGCCGGTTGGCAGCGTCCCTGTCTATTCTTGTATAAATGATCTGTAAACCAAATGCCTGCGGATGCTGATATATCGGGCCCAGCTGTGCGGAATGGGATGCTAAAAGAGTGTCCAGAAAAGTGTCCTGAGATTGATAATGCCTTGTTCCCATATTTTTATTAGTATTGCAGGCTGCAAAGAGTAGCATCAACCATAGATAAATACACCGGAGCATAGTTAAAGAATAGTTTTTTAAAGAAAAAGTAAGGGTTTATTAACTGAATATCAATTATTTCCACCTTTTTCCTTTTCTACCTTTGATCGGCTTTAATATATCAATTTAAATTCTATCTTTGCAACTCTTAAAAAATTTTTATAAACCCGAAACAATATGCAACTTAAAGGACTGGTTAGATTTTTTGCCGGTGCATTGATCCTTATCTCTGTGTATTATTTGTCGTTTACGTTCCTGGTACGTAATTACGAGAAAAAAGTTGCTGCGCAAGCCCAGAGTGACGTTACGAAATCACTTCCATCTGCGGAGCAGCAGTATCCTGGAAATAAAGAGCTGCAGGCTGTTTATTCGGATTCACTGGCCGAACTGGTGAAAGAGAGAAGACAAAGGATACTGGATAGCACCAGCAACAAAGAAATGGCGGGTTTTCCTTGGTACGTAACCTATGACAAAGCCAAAGAAAAAGAGCTGAACCTGGGGCTTGACCTTCAGGGTGGTATGAACGTCGTTCTTGACGTGAGTGTGGAGGATGTGATCCGTGCATTAAGCGGTCAATCCCGTGACGCGGCTTTCAACAAAGCCCTGGAACTTGCAGTACAGCGTAAGAAAACCAGTCAGTCGGATTTTGTAACATTGTTCGGGCAGGCATATGAAGAAGTACAGCCGCAGGGCCGTCTTTCTACCATTTTTGCCAATGCTTATCAGAAAGATATCGACTTCAATACAAGCAATGCGAAAGTATTAGATGTGATCCGTCGTGAGGCAGGTGCAGCTATCAAAAATACTTACCTCGTATTGCAGAAACGTATCGATAAATTCGGTGTGGCTTCTCCAAACATCAGCCTGGATGAAAACAAAGGTATCATCTCTGTAGAGCTGGCCGGTGTTGACAATCCTGAGCGTGTTAGAAAATACCTGCAGGCCAGTGCAAACCTGGAATTCCGTGAGGTATATAAAAATGATGAGCAGTTCATCGCTGGTGTTATTCAGCCAATGAACGAAGCTATCAAAGCTGCTGTAGGTGTTGCACCGAAAGCTGCAAAAGACAGTACTAAAACAGATACTGCCGCTGTAGCTAAAGCAGGTAATGATACTGCATCTACTACAGGTAGCCTCGCTGCTATCCTGGATGGTAAAGACAGCGCTAAATCCGGCAAACCTGATTCCCTGAAATCAGACGCTGAGCGCAGAGCAGAACTGGCGAAAGCTGAGCCTTTCTTCAGTATCTTCTTCCCAAGATATGATCCAAGACAAGGTGTTGCTTTCGGTCCGATCGTAGGCCACATCCTGCCTTCAGATACTGCAACCTTCAGACGTTACACCGAGATCCCTTCAGTAAGAAATGTACTGCCTAAAGATCTGGTATTTGTATACGGTGCTGAAGACAAAGAAAACAAGCGTGCGCCACTGCCGGTTTACGCCATCAGAGTAAACCCGATCAACCCTACTCCACGTGTAAGTGGCGAAAGAGTGATCGACGCGAAACAGGATTATGACCAGAGCGGTCGCCCGGAAATTTCTATGACGATGGACCAGGTTGGCGCCAAAGAATGGAAAAAACTGACCGGCGAACTGGCCCCTACTGATCCTTCTAATGTTGCTTCCCTGAACTACGTTGCCGTTGTACTGGATAACATCGTTTACTCTGCTCCATCCATTCAGGGTGAGATCGCAGGTGGCCGTTCCTCTATCTCCGGTAGCTTTACCCTGGAAGAAGCAAATGACCTGGCAAACATCCTGAAATCAGGTAAAATGCCGGCTCCTGCTAAAATCGTTCAGGAACAGATCGTCGGACCAACCCTCGGTGCTGAATCCATCGCTGCAGGTGCTAAATCTTTCGCGATCTCCTTCGTTGTGATCTTCGTACTGATGCTGGTATATTATAATACAGCTGGTTGGGTAGCGAACATCGCCCTGATCCTGAACCTGCTGTTCACCTTCGGTATCCTCGCTTCCCTCGGCGCTACGCTGACAATGCCTGGTATCGCGGGTCTGGTACTCACCATCGGTATGGCTGTGGATACGAACGTAATCATATTCGAACGTATTAAAGATGAACTGAGCCGCGGTAAAACTTACCAGCAGGCAGTAGAAGACGGTTACAAACGTTCCTACGCTCCTGTACTGGATGGTCACATCACCTCCCTGCTCACAGCGATCATCCTGTTCTACTTCGGTCTTGGTCCGGTACTGGGCTTCGCTACCACTCAGATCCTCGGCTTGCTGCTGTCTCTGTTCTGTGGTATCATGATCTCCCGTATCGTTACTGACTGGTGGACTAATAAGAAAAGACACTTCGAATACTTTACGCCGGTTTCCCGTAAAATATTCAAACACGCTGCTTTCGACTTCGTAGGTAAAAGAAAATACGCTTACATCGTATCATTCGTAATGATCGCTTTAGGTGCATCTTCCTTCTTCCACGGTTTCCGTCACGGTGTTGACTTCGACGGTGGTCGTAACTACACGATCCGTTTCGAACAACCAATGAAAGCGGACGATGTACGCGATGCGCTCGAGCATGAATTCGGTACTGAACCTTATGTGAAAACGATCGGTAACAGTAACCAGCTCAGCATCACTACCAACTACAAGATCGAAGAACAAAGCGAAGCGGTAGACAGAGAAGTAACACAGAAAATGTTCGACGGACTGAAGAAATTCTACGAACCAGGCCTGACTTTAGAAGCATTCGCTTCTCCAAGGTTCATCGTAGCATCTCAGACAGTATCTCCGACCATCTCTGATGACTTACGTGCAGGTGCGGTTAAAGCAACCGTATTGTCCCTGATCGTGATCTTCCTGTATATCCTGCTGCGTTTCAGCAAATGGCAATACTCTATCGGTACTATCTTCTCCCTGTTGCATGACGTGATGGTAACATTGGCTGTATTCTCTTACTGCCGCGATATCGTTCCGTTCGCACTGGAAGTTGACCAGCACTTCATTGCGGCTATTCTGACCGTGATCGGTTTCTCGATGAACGATACCGTGATCGTGTTCGACCGTATCCGTGAATACTTCCGTACAGGTGCTATGAAGGGTGCAAGCAGAGACCAGGTGATCAACAAAGCGATCAATGATACATTGAGCCGTACCGTAATGACTTCCCTGACTGTGTTCCTGACCATCCTGATCCTGTTCATCTTCGGTGGTGAAGTAACCCGCGGTTTCGCATTCGCGATGCTGATCGGTGTGATCACTGGTACTTATTCCTCTATCTTCGTAGCTGCTCCGGTCCTGGTTGACTTCGATAAGAACAATCAGCTGGCTAACGAAAGCGAAGCACTTCCTGTAAAAGAAGCTGCTGCTCCGGCTAGTAAATAAGTGTTCAACTAAAATGTTTGATATGAAGAGCCCTTCGGTTTAACCGAGGGGCTTTTTCTTTTAAGAAACGTCTAATTCGGCACTTTCGCCATTTACAGACAAAAACATGGTTACTATCTCAGTAGCTGCACCAACCACTAGTCGTGCATATTTTGGGTCTAATCCCTTGAAATCTGCATGTTTCCCATGACCAGTTCCATATGCATTACGAAGTTCAGCCACTGCAGTTATTGTTTGAGTCAATCCTTTGAGCATTTTCTTTATAGAATTTGCAGCCAAAGTAGGATTATCAGCTTTTTCTGGTTTAAAATCAAGTTGATTGATTGTTTCGTTTAGCAAATCTGAGAGATACCACTTAGGATTGGGTGTTATCCCTTTCTGCTTTAAAATCGATTTACATGCAGTTTCAATAAGTTCCTTTGCAGTTCCAATAGCTAAATCGGTGTCATTATTTATAGCTCGATTCATTAAATCAATTTTGCTATAAACATAGGACGTGTCCAGGTACTTCTTGATCAACATGGTTTTTACTCCTAAATGGGCACTAGCAGACGATCTATCAACAAACGAATAAAATGCCTTACCATATTCTTCTTTTTCTTTTACAATTTCAAGATCGACGGCAGCAAGGTGTTTATTATATATGGCAATTATCTGCTGAATTTTCCCATTATCAGACCGTACTTTGGGATGTAAAGTTTCCGACAGAAATTTAAGATATGTTCCGTCTTCAACGTGTAACAGATTGATACGAGGATCAGTATAAATCCAGCCATCCGGATAATCCCATGGGTTATTTACCGTATGTTGATATATCTCATCATAGGCATTTTTAAAACGGTCATCACGTAGAACTGGTAAATTTTTGAGGTCAAATATTCTTATTAAGAATGAGGGTTCATTCAATTCCCCATGATAAGAGAAACCAGCCATTTCCAGTTCATCAGCAATAGCCTGTCTTATTTTCGTCGTAACTCTATTTACTATTTTCATATAATACGAAGTTTTCTAAGTATTTAATTCACAGAATATATTAGGGATTAAATATGAAACGTTGAAAATTAATTCCCTAGTAAGTATATATACAACACAAAGTAAAGAACCATGTGCGCAGTTTTTTTGCGCACTTTTGGGAACTTGTAATCATATCTAAATAGGAGATTTTTTACAAGTGTTGTGGGGTAATCCTTTGGAAGACTTTAAAGAGCTGCTAAAAAGGACCGGGACTATCTGCAAGCCCTGCGCTTACTGATAGTCCCGGAACCGGGTTTGGGTTAGTTAGTAGTAATATTATTGTAATTAATCTTTTGTCAGCAATTTGATCAGCTTATCATCTTCCTCACCATTGTCCTCAATAATACCAAAGCTGCCTTTGTAATCCCATATACTCCAGGAGATATTGTTTTTATCCAGTGCTTTCTTCACGTCTTTATACCAATGCAGACGGTCTTTACGATATACGCTGCTCAGACAGCCGAATTCCCCGCAATACAATGGTAATTTCAGTTTCTGAGCCACTTTAACAGCGGTCATGATCTGCTGTTCGATCACATCGGCATTATATTCTTCGGTCGCGCCGGCCAGGATATTACGGATGGTAGCCGGTTGCTGAGCCATCTCTTTCTGGGAGATCGTCGCGCCGGGATAGTGTACCGGTCCGCTGAAGTCTTTATGGGCCGTCCAGCTGGCTTTATAATGTGTAAAGAAGAACGGATTATAGTAATGGAAGCTCAGGATGATCCTTTTATCATTTGCTGGTATTTTCAGCAGGGGAAAAGTGGCGTAAGACTGATAGCGGTTGCTGCCTACAATGATCACGCGTTTGGGCTCCAGTTCCCTGATCAGACCAACACCACGCGCCAGCAGGTCATTCCATTGAGAAGCGCTGTCAGCTACGGGTTCGTTCAGTAATTCATAAGCTACGAGGTCAGTCGGATATCGCTTCAGCTCTCCACTCAGTTCTCTCCAGCATTGCAGGAAACGTTCCTGTGAGGCAGATTCCTCCCATAGACGGTTCTTTTTACCGTCAAAATGATGGCTACGCAGGATGTGCATGTCCACAACCGCCCGTATATGGTTTTGTTTACACCATCCTATTGCTTTGTGCAGCAGGAGGAAGGCGTCTTTGTATTTTTCTTCTTTATAGTCCCATAACTCCGCTTCCTCCACAGGAATGCGGATATGGTCAAACCCTTTGGATGCCAGCAGGGCCACGTCTTTTTCTGTAAAATACACGTTCTGGGCTACTCCATTGCGGCCACCAGACTGGGATAACCAGTGACTGATGTTCACTCCCTTATGGATGTCAAATCCTTCAGGCATTCTCTGGGTCTGGGCAAACACCGCTGACGGGGGAATAGTCAGCAGACTCACGATCAATGTAATAACAGGTAGTTTGTAGATATTTAACATGACGCAAATATTCAAAAATTAGTCTATAAGGGCAAACCGTTTCGCCGGAAATCAACCGTCTGCGGTTGAACAGGCAATGTCTGTGGCCGGACAGTCCGTTAACTGAACAGGAAGGCGACGTCGTCCTCTGTCAGCTTTTTCACGAAGCCGGTATCCTCACTGATCAGGTCATCCGCAATCATTTTTTTCCTTTCCTGGAGTGCCAGTATTTTTTCTTCGACACTGTCTTTACAGATCATTTTGTAGGCAAAAACCTTATTCTGCTGACCAATACGGTGCGTACGGTCAATGGCCTGTTGTTCTGCCGCCGGGTTCCACCATGGGTCTACAAGGTAGACATAATCGGCGGCGGTTAATGTCAGTCCGACACCTCCCGCTTTCAGACTGATCAGAAAAACCCGCACTTTCTCATCGGTCTGGAATTGCTGAACCAGTTGTTGTCTGTTCTCTGCCTTGGTGCCGCCATCCAGGTAAAGAAAGGGGAGTCCCTCACTTTCCATGGATTTCGCGATCAGCTGCAACATGCCGGTGAACTGTGAAAAGACCAGCACTTTGTGAGCGCCGGTGTTTTCGCTGATCTCGCGCATGAGTTCATCCAGTTTGACAGAACTGGTCACATGCGATTCCTGCTCCACCAGTTGAGGCGCATTACAGATTTGCCGTAGCCTGGTCAGACCTTCCAGTACATAAATGGTACTGGCAGCCATTCCGGACTCATTGATCTGTTTGAGCAGCTTTTCCTTGTACATATCGCGTATGCGGTTGTACGACTTTCGCTGTTCCTCGCCCATCTCACACCACATGATGATCTCTGTCTTATCCGGCAAATCCTGTGCAATTTGTTCTTTGGTACGTCGCAGCAGGAAGGGATATATTAATCTGCGCAGCCGGCCGGCCTTTTCTGTGTCGGCGTATTTGTCAATTGGCATGGCAAATTCTGACTTAAAGAATGCCTGATTACCTAACAGTCCGGGGTTCGCAAAGTTCATTTGCGCATAAAGGTCCATGGTATTATTCTGGATAGGGGTACCGCTCAATATAAGTCTGTTGCGGCATTGCAGTACCTGTAATGCTTTTGTTGTCTGCGAGGAAGGGTTCTTGATCACCTGACTTTCATCCAGTACCACATAACCGAATATATGATTGTTGAAAATCGCCGCATCGCTGCGCACGGTACCATAACTGGTGATGATCAGTTGTTGTTGTTTCCAGGCAGTTGCGTCATATTGTCTGTTACCTCCATGGTACACTGTGTAGCGTAAACCGGGCGCAAATTTCTGCAATTCGGCCTGCCAGTTATAGATCAGTGAGGTCGGACAGATGACAAGGTGTGTTTCGCCCGGATATTTCTCTGCGAGATGTTGCAGGAAGGTAATGGTCTGCAAGGTTTTACCAAGACCCATGTCATCTGCCAGGCATCCACCCCAGCGCATGGCATCCAGAAGGCACATCCACTCAAATCCTGCCTGCTGATAATTGCGGAGAGTAGCCTGCACAGCTGTAGGAACAGGGAATTGTCCGGCGGATTGTGCCTGCAGACGGCGCAGTTTCTCCATTGTATTTTCCTGTACAGGCGTTTCCCTTGTTTCCAGCACTTCCTGGGCCACAGTAAAATGCAGGCGTGATAATTTCAGTCTGTCTTTATTGACCTGTCCGAGTTTCCACAACAGATCGTGTTTATGCAGCCATTCATCCGGGATCACACCGATGGTACCGTCTTTCAGCAACAGATGCGGCTGTCGGTGCTGCAATGCTTTTTGTATATCGGTAAGCGCCACGGGAATATCACCGTAGCGTATATCTATTTCGAGATCGAAGGTATCCTTGTCATCACTGTGCCAGCGCACGTCCATGACAGGTATATTGGTATTATAACGGAAATGTTTCAGCTGGTCCATTCCGTATACGCCAATGTTCTTATCTGTCAGTTTGCGATAACATTTTACCAGCCACTGGCTTTTCTCTGCATCTGCAAAAGGCAGGTAGAAATAACCATTGCGCTGTTGTGTAAAACGTGCATGCAGACTACGGATGAAGGCGATCATTTCCTTTTCCGCATCCATGTGTCGCCGTATCTCATACTGGATATCGCCTTCCGTTCTGAGCACAACAGGTTCGCTGCTGTCTTCAATGGAGAAATTGCCGTATTGCCATTGTGGCGTCAGTACCAGAAAGGATTTATTCAATTCACTCAGCCAGATGTTGCATTCCGGCGGCGTATCGATCACTTCTTTTTGTAGCAGGATGCTTTTGTCTACCGTGTATTGTTCACTTAAGACAGGCAGCACATCCTGAATAAACGCAGCTTCTTCTGCAGCAGGGATTTCCTTTACGCCCGCGGGAAATTGTTCCAGCGTAGCGGCAGCAGCAGGTGCGAGGACAAATAATTCACCTTCTCTGCGCAACAGAAATCCGTAATGTTCGAAACCGGAAAGCGGCGCTATCTGCCCGTTAATCGTCACGATGGCGACCATGCGTAAAGCGCCGGTAGTCGTGCGTTTCAGTTCGAAGGAAAGGATAGGCGTGAAGTTGCTGACTGTCACCGGACGGGTATGTTTCATCAGCATACTGTCGTCCGTGATCATGGTATACCAGGGCAATACGGGCGTTAGCGGCCGTAATTGCTGTAGTGTATGATAGAGGTACTGTTGCAGGCCTTCGTGTATAAACTGTTGCTGGGTAAGCTCTTTCACGGGATTGTCGCGAAATTTCTCTTTCAGCTGTAGTTCTTTGTAGACCATAGCTTCCTGCGTACAGGGTTGCAGCAGGTGTTGTACGCCTGCTGGTAATGTATTGAAGATGGATAATGATTTTTTGTCACTCAGGGGCACACGTTGACAGGTACGTCCGGCCGCATCTTCTTTTAGTATTCCTGCACTGATCTTCACCGGTTCGGGGTGATTGGACTGTAACTCCAGCAATAGCACGGGAGTTGCTTTATTCTTATTGTTACTGCCTTGTGTAATGGTTTTACCCATGTAATCGGATGGTTATAATAAAACGGGTTACTTATTGCTGATTTATATAAATCTTGTTCAGCTGTTCTCTTCTGAAAATTCAGTTCAAATATAAAATCGTCTGACTCAAAAGTATTGCATATGCGTTAATTCAAACACGCTTTATATTTATTTTCTTGTTCAATTCTCCTGATGATTGTGCATTTCCCCATCATTCTTCGAATTCTTTTCTTCATTCAGCACTATCGCGCATCTTCTTTCTTGTTCAGACATTCTTAAAGCTACTCTCTTTCTTCATCATTCTTCGAATTCTTTTCTTCATTCAGCACTATCGGGAATCTTCTTTCCTGTTCAGACATTCTTAGCGCTACTTTCTTTTTTCAACATTCTTCAGAACTCTTTTCTTTATTCAGCACTATCGGGAATCTTCTTTCCTGTTCAGACATTCTTCGAGCTACTTCTCTTTCTTCATCATTCTTCGGGTTCTTTTCTTCCTTCAGCACTATCGCGCATCTTCTTTCTTGTTCAGACATTCTTGCAGTTACTCTTTTTCTTCACATCCTTAAGAACTCTTTTCTTCGTTCAGTATTATCGCAATTCCTCTCTCTTGTTCAGACCTCTCCACAGTTATTCTCTTCGTTCAATCCTCCGCACAACTCATTTCTTCTTCCAGACATACTAACACGGCTTCGCTGCATTAACTAACTACTAATGCTTACTTTCTCCCGTCGCTGCTAATTGCAGGAGTTGCTCATGCAATTTCAACACCTGTGGGATGACCATTTCCTGTTCATCATTTTTGATGACATAGTCGCATAATTTCATCTTAATACTATCATCGATCTGTTTATACATCCGGGCAAGGACATCGGCGCGGCCGATATTGTCCCGTTTCATGACACGATGTATGCGTAGAGGCTGAGGGGCAGATACGCCGATACACTTATCGAGGAACTGAAAAGACCCTGATTCAAAGAGCAGGGCAGCTTCTTTCAGTACGTAAGGGGCGGTCTGGCGATTGGCCCATTCATCGCTGTGGCGGATGGTGGCGGGGTGTACCAGGGAGTTGAGCAGTTCGAGTTTATCTTTATCGTTAAAGACGATTTTCCCCAGGGCGGCTCTGTCGAGGACATTTTCGGCGCTGTAGATATGTTGTCCGAAATGTTCTTTCACCTGTTGTATCAGCAGCTCATCTGTCTGCATAATAGTTTTGGCGGCATCATCTGCATAGTAAACAGGAACGCCCAGCAGGGCAAAGATCCTGGCAACTGTACTTTTTCCCGAGCCTATTCCGCCTGTAATACCGATTTTTAACATAGCACCAAATTCCAAAAAAAATCCCAAACTCCGCGGGGGAATTTGGGACTTACTGTAGGAAGACAGCAAATTATTTTGCAGGTGTCTCGGCAGCTTTCTGCTGAGCAGAGGTATACTCCATGCTGATCGCAGAGCGTTCAACTGTAAAGTAGGTACCTGGGCTTACCTCGATCTGGAGGGTATTATTGTCATTGATCTTTTTAACCTTGCCATGGATACCCGCGATGGTAACGATTTTATCGCCTTCACGCAGATTGCTGATAAAGTCTTTTTGCAGTTTTGCTTTCTTGGTCTGAGGGCGGATCATGAATAACCACATTACCAGGATCATACCCCCGATAAATATAAACTGGAAGCCAGCGCCACCTTGAGCACCAGCTGCACCACCACCCATCAGTAGAACGTTCAGCATGTTAGTGTACATCGTATTAAGTTGTTATTTGTTGTTTAGTTGTTATGATTTCTGCTTCATTATCGTACACTGGATTTTTGGTCCCTGTACCTGTTCAGGCTTTGTATTGGCCCTGATAATGATTTCTTTTTCAGTATATCCGTCTTTTCCTGCGCTGTTGAAAACCACTTTCATGTAGCTGCTCTTTCCTGGCTTGATCGGTTCTTTCGGCCAGTCCGGAACGGTACAACCGCAACTGGAGGTAGCATCTGTTATCAGCAGGTCTCCATTTCCGGTATTTGTGAATTTGAAGGAATATTCCACTCTTTCGCCTTCTGTAATGTTACCGAAGTTGTGGACCATTTCATCAAAGGCGATCACAGGCGTACCTTTCGAAGTGTCTGCTGCAGCGCTTGATTCCTGGGCTGCTTTTTTGCCGGCATCTGAACTATTACAGGCGCCTGCCAAAAGGCTGCCGGCGATCAGGTAGAAGAATATCTTTTTCATAATTGTATCGGGTTCGATCCAAAAATAGCTATTTTTTTGTACGATCGACCTTCTTTATCTGATTGGCCTGGTCCAGGTCTTTCAGGATATTATCCAGAATACCATTTACGAACTGACCACTCTGAGGAGTACTGTACGCCTTTGCCAGATCAATGTATTCATTGATTGTCACCTTGGTAGGTATGGTTGGGAAATACAGGAACTCGCATACGCCCATCTCCATTAACAGCATATCCACTGCGGCGATACGTTCAGGGTCCCAGTTCTGCAATTTTGGCTTGATCAGCTCCAGGCAGTATTCTTTCTTATCAAGTACGGTCAGCAGCAGTTCACGTGCATACTCCAGTTTCTCCCGGCTGATCAGCTGAAGGAAATTGAAGAGGTGCGGTTTGTGCATGTAATTGGCTACCAGGAGGTCCATCATTTCGGCGTCATCGCTCCAGTGCAGGAAGCTGTCTTCCATGTGCTGCAGGAAAAGCTCATTTTTAATAAGGATCTCTTTGTATACATACTCCATGATCTCCTTTTCGGACGCTTTACTGCGGCCGGGCTCCTGGATATAGTTCTGGTAAACGTCTGTGGCTGTGAGCGTGTTGTAGAGTTTTCGGATCAGATCTGGTTCAGGAAGGTATTTGAGCTTCCATTGTTCCAGGTTTACCTGAAAACCTTTGTCATTGATTATCTGGAAAATGAACTCATTTCCCGCTATTTTGGTGTTTACCTGCAGGTCGGCTGCTGAGGGAAGGTGTTTGGAAGCGCGGGTCTGAGCGTCAATTTCTGCATATTGTGCTACCTGCGTGAGGCAGTATAACATGTATGTAAAGAGCTGACTTGTCTGGTCCAGTTTTTCATTCAGCAAACTGGTGGCCGTGCCCGGCTTAATAGCACCCGGTTCCATCGTTTCGAGCGCATAAAGGGTCTGCATGACCTTCACCCGGATATTTCTTCTGCTAATCATCTTATAATCAAGAACTGTATGAGGGCGCAAAGCTATGGAAAATTGACCAATTAGGTATTGGCAATTAATAATTAAGCAGTATTTGAAGGGAGGTTTATTTCTATCTTGTTGATATTCATATGATAATGGTATTTTTAAGGAGAGTGGACCGGAGAAATATGACAAATTGCTGCGTCTGTTCGTCAGACAAGGAGGAAGATATGTCGGTATTTTAAGATTTGCACATTGATTCTGTCAGGTTTTTTCTGAAAAAATGGCATTTTTGTCAGTGTAGGCAATATGCCTATCTTCGGTGACTGAAAATTTGACCAGAAAAATGCCTTGGCACAATTATCGAAGTGCCAAGAGCACAATAAACCTTCATATTACCTTTTTAAAAAGTATAATTATATGGCACAAGATTTAAGTATTAAACCCTTAGCTGACAGGGTGATCGTTAAACCCGCAGCAGCTGAAGAGAAAACAGCTGGTGGTATCATCATCCCAGATACTGCAAAAGAAAAACCACAGAGAGGTACTGTAGTTGCAGCAGGTCCTGGTAAGAAAGACGAGCCGGTAACTGTAAAGGTTGGAGATACCGTATTATATGGTAAATACTCCGGTACTGAGATCAGCATTGAAGGTGGCGATTACTTAATCATGCGTGAATCTGACATTTTAGCGATTGTTTAATCAATCCCGCTGAACTGACGGACAAAACCAAAACACTCAACAGAAAAACACAAAGCTATTATGGCAAAACAGATATTTTTTAGTACAGACGCCCGTAACAAAATGAAGAAAGGCGTGGATACCCTGGCAGATGCAGTGAAAGTGACCCTGGGTCCTAAAGGTCGTAACGTTGTAATCGAGAAAAAATTCGGTGCTCCTTCTTTAACTAAAGATGGTGTTAGCGTTGCTAAAGAAATCGAACTGGAAGACCCAATTGAAAATATGGGTGCTCAGATGGTGAAAGAAGTTGCTTCTAAAACCGCTGACATCGCAGGTGACGGTACAACTACCGCTACCGTTCTGGCGCAGTCTATCATCGGCGAAGGCCTGAAAAACGTTGCCGCTGGTGCTAACCCAATGGACCTGAAACGTGGTATCGATAAAGCTGTTAAAGTAGTTATCGAAAACCTGGCTAAACAGGCTGAAACAGTTGGTAACGACAACAAAAAGATCGAACAGGTTGCTGCTATCTCCGCTAACAACGACTTCGAGATCGGTAAACTGATCGCTGAAGCGATGAATAAAGTAACCAAAGATGGTGTTATCACCGTTGAAGAAGCGAAAGGTACTGACACTACTGTAGAAGTAGTAGAAGGTATGCAGTTCGATCGCGGTTACCTGTCTCCGTACTTCATCACCAACAGCGAAAAAATGCACGCTGAACTGCAGAACCCTTACATCCTGATCTACGACAAAAAGATCAGCACCCTGAAGGACATCCTGCACATCCTGGAAAAAATCGTTCAGAACGGCCAGCAGCTGCTGATCATCTCTGAAGATCTGGAAGGTGAAGCACTGGCTACACTGGTAGTGAACAAACTGCGTGGTCAGCTGAAAGTTGCTGCAGTTAAAGCTCCAGGTTTCGGTGACAGAAGAAAAGAAATGCTGCAGGATATCGCAACCCTGACAGGTGGCGTTGTAATCAGCGAAGAACAAGGTTACAAACTGGAGAATGCTGACCTGAGCTACCTCGGTCGCGCTGAATCCGTAACTATCGATAAAGACAACACTACTGTTGTTGGTGGCAGAGGCGAGAAAGAAGCAATTCAGGCTCGTATCAACCAGATCAAAGCACAGATCGAAGTAACTACTTCTGACTACGATCGCGAAAAACTGCAGGAACGTCTTGCTAAACTGAGCGGTGGTGTTGCTGTACTGTACGTAGGTGCTGCTACTGAAGTAGAAATGAAAGAAAAGAAAGATCGCGTTGATGATGCCCTGCACGCTACCCGCGCTGCTGTTGAAGAAGGTATCGTTCCTGGTGGTGGTGTGGCTTACATCCGCGCTATCGAAAGCCTGGATACACTGAAAGGTGAAAATGCTGACGAGCAGACAGGTGTTGCTATCGTTAAACGCGCTATCGAAGAGCCACTGCGTCAGATCACTGCTAACGCTGGTATCGAAGGTTCTATCGTAGTACAGAAAGTAAAAGAAGGTAAAGGTGATTTCGGCTTCAACGCCCGCACTGAAGTATACGAAAACCTGCTGGCTGCTGGTGTTATCGACCCGGCTAAGGTTACGCGTATCGCACTGGAAAACGCTGCCTCTATCGCAGGTATGCTGTTGACCACTGAGTGTGTGATCGCTGACAAACCAGAACCTAAATCTGCTGCACCAGCTCCTCACGGTGGTCACGGAATGGGTATGGACTATTAATATAGTATCCAAAAATATAAGTGAAAGGGTATCTGTCTTCTGGCAGATACCCTTTCCTTTTTTGTACGCTTCCTGTAACTTTAGGGTATTATCTCCGTTATAACTGTATGAACGCATATTTACGCGCCGCTTTTAGTCTTTTATTGTCACTTGTCCTGATAACCGGTTGTTCAAAAAGTGAGCAATCCGAAACTTTCAACGACGTCGGTGACTACGAACGAACAATGAGAGAACAGGATATTGCCATTCAGCAATATATCAGCGCCAATAACCTGAGACTGGAGCATGACTTCAGCGGGATCTATTATAAAATAGAGACACCGGGCGACCAGCGCGCCTTTATGAACCTGAACTCCGTACCTACACTGAGTTATATACGCCGTAACCTGAAAGATTCTATCCTGGATGCCTCTTTCGGTTCCACTAACTTTGATGGCCGTGCCCTGAAAGATCATATCGTGGGCTGGCAGGTAGGATTACAGAAAATCGGAAAAGGAGGGAAAATATTCCTGATCATTCCTTCTCCGCTGGGCTTTGGTAATATCGCCGTAGGTAATATTATACCAGCTAATACCGTTCTTGTCTGTGATATGGAACTGGTAGACTTTAAATAACCCACCCGTAATTAATTATCAATATTATAAATTCGAGCACTTCATGAAAAGATTTCGCATGAGACACCTGCTTTTTATCGGGGCAGCGATGATGATGGTTTTTTTTGCAGCCTGTAGCAAAGACAACACTGAGCCTTACGACCCGACTCCCCAGTTCAACAAAGATGTTGACTCTATCAAAGCTTATCTGAAAGCTAAGAACCTGACTGCTATACAAGATAGTGTCAGCGGTATTTTCTACAACATTTCAGCACCAGGTAATGGCGTGGATAGCGTGAAATACAACACTACCAAAGTGAATGTTTTATACACCGGCAAACTGTTGAATGACGTGGTGTTTGATTCTACGACAGGTACTACCACCCGTGAGTTTATGGCAGGTGGTGTGATCGTAGGCTGGCAGTTCGCCCTGACAAGAATCACCAAAGGCGGTAAGATCAGGGTATATATCCCTTCTTACTACGGATATGGTAACCAGGCGAAAGGTAATATCCCGGCAAACTCTCCGTTGATCTTTGATATCGAACTGGTAAACCTGACCAACCCAATACAATAGTATCGTACTTTACACTTTATACTGAGGGCCTGTTCCGTAATGGAGCAGGCTTTTTTTATTTGTGAACATGATAAGACAAATTGAGGATCAGGTACTGAAGGAGAGAAGGATTACAATTTTATTACACGAGTTTGCTATAGGCGTGCTAGGCAGCAAAGCCCTGTAATGATATTGTAATACGCCTATATATAACAAGGCGGTATGCAAAATCCGCTTACATTTGTTCAAATTCTAAGTCGTGGCACACGAATGTATATCGGTTTTTGATATTTTTAAGATAGGCGTAGGTCCTTCCAGCTCACACACGTTAGGCCCATGGCGGGCAGCCCTGCAGTTCCTGAATGAGATTCAGGCTACAGGACGAAAACTCAGCTCCATCGAACACGTCAGCATATTGTTATACGGTTCATTAGCCAAGACAGGTCATGGTCACGGTACAGATATCGCGGTACAATTAGGGCTTTGTGGTGATGACCCCGTTACATTCGACGTGAATCAGATCAATAGCAAAATGGATGATATCCGCAGAAATAAGGAAATGATGCTTGGTGGTACACACCGTATTGCATTTGATCCCCTGCAGGATATCTCTTTCCTGTTTGAAGAATCACTGCCTTTCCATCCCAATGCGCTGACCTTCCTGGTTACCTTTGCAGACGGAGAACAACAGGCTGCTACCTATTACTCTATTGGTGGCGGATTTGTCGTTAAAGAAGGCGAAGCGTCCGGTGGCAGCGGCACACAGGTAGACCTGCCCTTCCCGATAGATACTGCCCGTCAGTTGCTGCAATGGTGTATCAAAACAGGCTATTCCATCTCCGAACTGGTAATGGAAAATGAACAGGCCTGGAGACCGGAAGCAACCACCAAAGCAGGTGTCATGAATATATGGCGGGTGATGAAGGAGTGTATCTACCGTGGTTCGCATACAGCAGGTGAACTGCCCGGCGGACTCCGTGTAGCCAGACGTGCAGCCGCACTGAACAAGAAATTATTAAAAGGACGTACCTATAACGATTACGATTCCTGGATCGCCGCGATCAGAGAAGGTGGTAACCACTTCGCTTATACGCTGGACTGGGTAAGCTGTTTCGCATTGGCTGTCAATGAGGAAAACGCTTCCTTCGGCCGTGTGGTCACTGCACCTACCAACGGCGCTGCCGGTGTTATCCCCGCTGTATTGCAATACTTTATTGCCTTCTGCGATGGCTTCCAGGACGAGAAGATCATGCAGTTTATACTCACGGCTTCTGAGATCGGGAGTATCTTCAAAAAACGTTCTACCATCTCCGCAGCCATGGGAGGTTGCCAGGCAGAGATCGGCGTATCTTCCGCAATGGCAGCAGCCGCACTGACCGAATGTCTGGGTGGTTCTCAGCGCCAGGTGCTGATGGCAGCAGAAATAGCAATGGAGCATCACCTCGGACTGACCTGCGACCCTATCGGAGGACTCGTACAGGTGCCCTGCATCGAAAGGAATACAATGGGCGCTATTAAGGCTATTACCGCTTCACAGCTGGCCTTACAGAGTAACCCCGAACTGGCAAAAGTATCGCTTGACGCGGTCGTGAAAACCATGTGGGATACCGCGCTGGACATGAATAGTAAGTATAAGGAAACTTCTGACGGCGGATTAGCTGTAAACATACCTATCAGCCTTCCGGAATGCTGATTCAATTAGGAATTACGAATTAGAAATTGAATGTCAATTAGCTGATTCGTAATTCCTGACTTTCTTAATTTATAGGTTGTGTTGATAACTCAATTACCATAAACCCCAATAGTTACAAGCGCTGCAAATATTCAGCATATCATTATCATATGTAGCTAAATTCTAACTGCAACCTTTTCCCAATGGCAGCCGCAATTCCTAATTCCTAATTCCTAATTTCTAACGTATCTTGTTTCATATACCTGCAATTGATATGAAAACTATCTCGTGCCTCCTGATATCCATACTATTGTTCCCCTTTGCCTTAATGGCACAATCATTTGGAGGTAATCCACCTTCTGTGAAATGGCGCCAGATCAATACTGATACTGCTCGTGTGATATTCCCCGCCGGTCTGGAACAGCAGGGACGACGCGTAGCTAACCTTATTCACTATATTGACAGGTATACCCGTTCTTCTATCGGAGACAGAAATAAGAAAGTTAGTATCGTACTGCAGAACCAGACGCTGGAATCCAATGGTTATGTTGCCATGGGACCTTTCCGTTCTGAATTTTATCTCACACCGCCGCCGGCTTCCGCAGATCTTGGATCACTAAAATGGGAAGACCAGCTGGCGATCCATGAATATCGTCACGTATTACAATACCGCAATTTTAACCAGGGGCTGACCAGGGTTGCTTATTATGTAATGGGTGAATTAGGACTGGCAGGTTTTGCCAGCACTGCAGTGCCCAACTGGTTCTGGGAAGGGGATGCTGTTACCATGGAAACAGCCCTGAGTTTACAGGGCAGGGGCCGTTTGCCGGCCTTCTTTGATGGCTTCAGGGCTTTATCCCTGGAACATCGTGAATACAGTTATATGAAGATCAGGAATGGTTCTTATGTGGACTTCACACCGAACCATTATCCGCTAGGATATCTTATGAGTATGTATGGCCGTGAACATTATGGACGTACTTTCTGGAAAGACGTAACGACTGACGCGGTCCGTTACCGGGGTCTTTTCTATCCTTTATCGCGTAGTCTGAAGAAACGTACAGGTACCAACTCCACCGGTTTTTATCATGCCATGCTGAAAGAATATCAGCCGCTATGGAATAACTATGCAACGGAACAGAGCAAACCAGGGAAAGCATTAGTGGAAGCGCCCCATACCGTTACCAACTATAAATACATTTATCCGGTGAAGCCGGGTGAATGGCTGATCTATAAAGATTCCTATCAAAAGTTGGCCGGTTTTTATCTGCTGGACAGCAGTGGACATCAAACGCTGGTGACCCGTCCGGGTATGAACTTCGATGACTATTTCAGTTATCGCAATGGGCGCCTGGTATGGACAGAAGCCCGCTTCCATCCCCGCTGGTCCTGGAAGGACTATTCCGTTGTGAAGACATATGATATGTCCACCGGAAAGACGTCGACCGTCACGCATACAACAAGGTATTTTTCTCCTGATATTTCTGCTGATGGTAAACGCATTGTAGTGGTATCTACACTGACCTCACAGCGATATGGTTTGCAGATACTGGATGCACAGACAGGGGCATTGATCGATTCATTACCCAATCCTGATAACTGGTATTATACTTATCCGAAATTCTCTGCTGATGAACAATGGGTCATTAGTAATGTACGCAATAACCGGGGAGAGATGGCTATGTTACGGCAGTCACTGAAGACGGGAGAGCGGGAACTCCTGACACCTTTCTCATTCACTGTATTAGGCATTCCGTCTATCAGTCAGGATACGGTATATTATACAGCTGCTTACAAAGATGTGGATAACGTGTACGCACTGACATTGTCGGATAAAAAGATCTGGCAGGTGACAGCGCATTCCAATGGGGTGTTACATGCAGCTGTTGATGATAGTTCGCAGCAGGTGATCTATAGCGCATTCGGTACAAAAGGATATGCCTTGTATGCGACCCCGCTGGCGCCGAAAGAATGGCAGCAGATAGATACAGGACGTAATTATCATAGTGCCTGGTTACGTCCGGATTTTCAGGAAGGCGGCAGCATACTGGACAAAGCACCACACGAGCAGTATACAGCAACGAAATATGAGAAGAGCAGTCGGCTGTTCAATTTCCATAGCTGGCTGCCTACATTTGATGATCCTGATTATAGCGTGACCCTATATGGGGACAATATTCTGAATACAGCTACTACAGCCATCGGATATACCTACAACCGCAATGAGGGAAGCTCTGGTTTTACCGGGGATTTCATTTATGGTGCGTTGTTCCCGTATCTGCAGGCAGGAGCGAAGTATACTTTCAACCGTTCTGACTTCTTTACCGGTAAGGGACGTTTATACTGGAAGGAAATGGATGTACACGGAGGTTTCACAATTCCTTTGAACCTCTCTTCCGGTTTATATAGCCGTAGCCTGTCTGTGTCTTCTATGTATCATTATCTGGAGCGGTTCCCGCAGGGTGGCTTCCGTTTTGTGCATCCGAGTGTGCAGTATATTGGTAATACCCTGGTGTTTAACAACCAGCGGCTCAGGGCCAGACAACATATTTATTCTCATTTCGGACAATACATCGCTTTACAGTATAACCGCTCGCTTACCAATGTGTTTGCAGAGCAGTTGTTCGCCAGACTGGACCTGTATCTGCCGGGTATCCTGCCGAGTCATAGTCTTGTTTTGCAGGGCGCATGGCAGCAACGGGATACTTCCCGTAATTATTCCTTTACGGACAACTTCGCCTATTCCAGGGGCTACAATGAGCCGTTCTATGAGCATGTGTATAAACTGGGGGCGAACTATCATTTCCCGATCGTCTATCCGGACTGGGGATTTGCACAAATCCTTTACCTGATGCGTGTGAGAGGTAATGTCTTCTACGATTACAGCAGGGCCTATAATTTTATCACGAAGGTGAATACGGAGTATAAGTCCGCCGGCGGAGAGTTGTTCTTCGACACAAAAGTAGGCAATGAAATACCTTTCACCTTTGGCTTGCGGTACAGTCACCTGTTTGACAAGGACCCTATTGACAACGCAACGCAAAGGTTCTCATTTATTCTGCCATTACAGCAGCTGTTCAGTTATTAGTATTCCATCAGCGCGATGATGCGGTACGCCGGTCATTTCCGGCGTTATATTGATATGCCAGTTACTAACGAACGTTGAAACGGAGTTTAGGAGCTCTGTACAGTTTATCGCCGGTATAGTTGATGATGATATTATCGAAGTAAAACACTTCATTTCTCTCGAGCATTTCTTTGATACGCTCTACCCAGAAGGCAGGGAGTCTGTCGCCTTTGAAGTCGTCTCCGACAAATTCGGAATAGAAACCGGGCTTACCGGTCGTATCGTTCAGATAGGGTTCCTTTCTTTCGTAGGTGAACTGGAAGGATACCACAGGGTATTTGTTATTCTTTTCGTCCCTTACTACGAGCGGAGAATCAAGCAGTTTGATGATTTCCGGACGGGGAAGGGTATCCGGCAGGAAAATGCCCCAGGTACTACGGAAGCGGGTGGTAGTCGTGGTCGTTTTACCGGTAGCTGTAGCAGCAGTGGCAGGTTTCTTAACGGCAGGTTTCTTTGGCTTTGCAGTCTGCGCCAATACTGGCATGCTGGCCATGAACAAAAGGATTCCCGAAATCAAATAACATTTACGCATAGTATAAACAGGGATATAAGAAATCGCCCGGAGTAGTTAACGTCCGGGCGATATTGAAAATTATAATGATTTCAAACTTTCCGTAATGGCGGCAATCTTTGCCTCAGCGTCTTTCTTCTTATTTCGCTCTATTTCTACCGCTTCCGGTTTTGCATTCTGGACAAACTTTTCGTTGCTCAGCTTTTTCTCAACTGATACCAGGAAGCCCTGCAGATAAGCCAGGTCTTTCTCCAGCTCTTCTTTCTGGGCGGCGGTATTTACAACGGTTTCCGTACCCAGGTAGAATTTGTCTTTCTGCACGACCAGTGTGATACAGCCAGCTACCGGTTCTTTGGTATAGTGGATCGCTTTCGCGTTTACCTGTTTGGAGAGCATGCCTTCGATCTGTTTGAAGGCGGCTTCCTGCAGGGTATCGATATGCAGTACTATTTCTTCTTTTGGCTTGATCTGATGTTTGTTACGTGAATCACGGATGCTGGTGATCACTTCTTTAGCCAGTTCGCCTTCTGCGAGCATGTTGGCATCAATAGTACCTGGGGTGCTATACTGTCTGATGATCAGATCATCACCAGCTTCGCGGTCTTTCAGCAACTGGTAAACTTCTTCAGTCACGAATGGCATGAATGGGTGCAGTAATTGCATCAGTTCTTCGAAGAAGTAAACTGTTTTCGCATAGATACCTGCATCGCAAGGCTGTTCGAAACCAGGTTTTACCCATTCCAGGTACCAGCTACAGAAGTCATCCCAGATCAGACTACGCACAGTTTTCAGGGCTTCATTCAGCTTAAAGCCGGCAAACTCTTCAGCCAGCTGTACTTTTGCTTCATTGAGCCTGCTTTCAAACCATCTGACTGCGAAGTGGTCAACCGCCGCACTGGCATCACCAGCAGTATTAGCTTCCCACATTTTCACCAGTTTCAGAGCGTTCCAGATCTTGTTGCTGAACTTACTACCCAGTTCCAGTGCCGCTTCATCAAACAGCAGGTCATTACCGGCAGGAGATGAAATCATGATGCCATAACGAACGGCATCAGCGCCAAAACGTTCGATGAGTTCCAGCAGGTCAGGGGAGTTACCCAGCTGCTTACTCATTTTACGGCCCTGTTTATCTCTTACCATACCAGTGAAGTATACATCACTGAATGGTTTTTCGTTTCTGTATTCCTGACCAGCCATGATCATACGGGCCACCCAGAAGAAGATAATATCCTGTCCGGTTACCAATACGTTGGTTGGGTAGTAGTAATTGATCTCTTCGTTATTGGGCTGAGAGATACCGTTGAATACTTCCATTGGCCATAACCAGGAAGAGAACCAGGTATCCAGACAGTCTTCGTCCTGACGGAGGTCAGCAGCAGTATAGGTCGCACCTTTCGCCTTGAACTGGGCGATAGCGGCATCTATGTTCTGTGCTACTTCGAATGTGCCATCAGGCGCATAGAAAGCAGGGATTTGTTGTCCCCACCAGAGCTGGCGGGAGATACACCAATCCTTTACGTTCTCCATCCAGTATTTGTAGGTAGCGAGGAAACGGTCGCCAGGGTGAATTTTTACGTCTCCGTCTACTACTGCATTCAGGGCTGGTATAGCCAGTTCAGACATTTTCACGAACCATTGGGTGCTGATACGAGGTTCTACCACAGTATCAGGGTTACGCTCGCTGTAGCCGAGGCGGGTAGTGTATTCCTGTTCTTTTACCAGGAGGCCCTGTTCGTCGAGCGCAGCGATCACCTTTTTACGGGCTTTGAAGCGGTCTTCACCGATGAATACGCCAGCAGCAGGGCTGAGGGTACCGTCATCGTTCAGGGTATCTACTACTTCCAGGTTGTGCTTCAGACCCAGGTTATAGTCATTGATATCGTGTGCCGGCGTCACTTTCAGGGCGCCGGTACCGAATTCTTTATCTACGTAGGTATCGAAGATGATAGGTACTCTGCGGTTTACCAGTGGTACGATCGCAAAGTGACCTGCCAGGTGTTTATAGCGTTCATCATCAGGGTTTACGCAGATAGCGGTATCACCCATGATCGTTTCAGGACGTTGCGTAGCGATAGTGATGCTTTCGCCGGTAAGATTATTTTCAGAATCGGTAATAGCGTATTGAACGTGGTACAATTTACCGTTGATGTCTTTGTACTGTACTTCCTCGTCACTCAGGGCCGTTTTTGCTTTCGGGTCCCAGTTGATCATACGGGCGCCACGGTAGATCAGTCCTTTGCTGTACAGGTCTACAAATACTTTGATAACTGCCTGATAGTAATGGTCGTCCATGGTAAAGGTTACCCTATCCCAGTCGCAGGAGCATCCAAGCTTTTTGATCTGGCTATAAATGATGCCACCATATTTATCTTTCCACTCAAACGCGTATTTGAGGAACTCTTCACGGGTGAGCTGTGATTTCTCAATACCTTTTTCGGTTTTGAGCATGTTCACCACTTTTGCCTCTGTTGCGATGGACGCATGGTCAGAACCAGGGACCCAGCAGGTATTATATCCGCTCATACGTGCACGGCGCACCAGGATATCCTGGACGGTCTCGTTCAGGGTATGTCCCATGTGCAGCACACCGGTGACGTTAGGGGGAGGGATCACAATGGTAAAGGGGGGACGGTTGTCCGGTTTACTACGGAAATAACCTTTGTCCATCCAGTGCTGGTACCATTTGCCTTCAGCAGCAGCAGGCGTAAAATTTTTAGAAAGTTCCATGCTTGCGATATATCATTTATATAAGTGTGCAAAAATAAGAGAATAACCGATTAGAATCATCTCCGTTTTGAGGATGGTTGTCACCTTTCCTCACTTTTCAGAGTAAAACGACCGGTTACAAAAAAAATGCGGCCGGGTATACAATCCCGGTTGCGTCTGCCGGCGGGGCAGGCTAGTTTTGACCTGCTTTAGAATTATTGCCGGCAGATAATCCCGTAACATATTGTTATTAACCGAATCACCTTTGCCGGCTTATCTCCGAAAGATAGCACTGAAAATTCAAAGTCATTTGCCGTATCTGGACAATTGGTTAACGGCGCGGGCCGCAAAGAGACCGATCTCCCTGATCCCGGCAGGTAACAGAGTGGCTGAATTAAGAATAGGAGAAAGGGCTGTTCGCCGTAAAGCGGACAGCCCTCTTATTCTATTATCTGGAAAATAGTTCCATTTCCGGGAATTAGCTATTCCATGTGAGCAATGACAGCACAGGTTTTTGCCACCATTTCAGGTGTAATGTCCAGGTGCAGCACCATACGGATTTGTGTATCTGAGATCGGGGTAACCAGGATACCTTCCTGTTTCATATAGTCGGTAAATAGCTTGGGTGTCCAGTCATCCTGTACGTCAAAGATGAGGATATTGGTTTCTACCGGTAGCATGTGTCCGACAAAGGTTTTCTGTAACAGGTATTTAGCGATCTGCTTGGCGTTAAGGTGATCTTCTGCCAATCTGGCAATATGATGTTCCATGGCATAAAGTCCGGTTGCTGCCATATAGCCAGCCTGACGTAAGCCACCGCCTAATTTTTTTCTCACCCGGCGGGCAGATTTAATAAACGCAGCGTTCCCCAGCAGCACAGAGCCCATAGGGCAGCCCATGCCTTTGTTGAGGCAGACTGAAATTGTATCGAACAGCTCCCCTAATGTTTTCGGATTTTCCCCGGTCGCCACAAGCGCATTGAACAGTCTTGCACCGTCCAGGTGTAGTTTCAGGTGATTGTCGCGGCATACGTTCTTGATCCTGGTGATCTCTTCTATGTCATAGCAACAGCCCCCTCCGCGATTGGAGGTGTTTTCCAGACAAACCAGGCTGGTAGTGGCTTTGTGCACGTCGTCAGGATTAATGGCCGCGGCTACCTGTGCAGCGGTGATCATACCACGGTCGCCTTCGAGCGCCCGTACCTGTGCACCTGCATTAAAGGCGATACCGCCGCCTTCATATATATATACATGGGCTAAATCACTGCAAATCACTTCATCACCCGGCTGGGTATGTACTTTGATCGCAATCTGGTTGCTCATTGTGCCGGAAGGGCAGTACATGGCAGCTTCTTTGCCAAAATATGCTGCCATCATGGCTTCAAGCTGGTTTACGCTGGGGTCTTCGCCAAATACGTCATCACCGGTGGCTGCTTCAGTCATCGCTTTAAGCATTCCGGGAGTTGGCTTTGTGAAAGTATCACTCCTGAAATCAATAATCATCATTGAAGAATTTGCAATGTATCGAATAATAAATTAGTGAAGTTAATAATCTGAAGTTGATTATTTTTCAATTGTTAAAATTTAACTAAAGCCGTGAAAATACCTAATAAAGGGTTATTAAATATCGTTTATATAGAGTACTTTGTTATAGCAAATTGAAGGCTTGAAAAGTATTTGGCGGTGTGGGGTATTAGCACGATCTTTGCAGGCTAATTTGTTAAAACGATAATGTTAGAGGAGTGGAATAGGTTGTAAGATAATTATTTAAAATATCTCAACAAAAAAATTCTTTTGATGTTATTCAATTTATAAACTAATAAACTTTCAATATGAGGCAACTTAAAATTGCCACCCAGATCACAAACCGTGATTCGCAGGCGGTAGAAAAATACCTGCAGGAGATTTCAAAGATCCCTTTGTTAACACCTGAGGAAGAGACCGTTTTGGCGCAGCGCATTAAGATGGGTGACCAGAAGGCTCTTGAACGTTTAACTACAGGAAACCTTCGTTTCGTAGTATCAGTAGCAAAGCAATATCAACACCAGGGCTTAAGCCTCAGCGACCTCATTAACGAGGGCAATTTAGGGTTGATCAAGGCTGCGCAGAGATTCGATGAAACGAAAGGGTTCAAATTCATTTCTTATGCTGTTTGGTGGATTCGTCAATCCATACTGCAGGCTTTAGCAGAACAGGGCCGTCTGGTTCGTCTGCCGCAGAATAAAATCGGCACTTACAATAAAGCTAACAAAGCCTACATGGCATTTGAACAGGAGAATGAAAGAGAGCCTTCAACAGAAGAGTTAGCAGAGATCCTGGAAATGTCTGAATCAGAGATCAACAATATCTTCCAAAGCAATACCCGTCACATGTCATTAGATGCTCCGGTCCACGAAGCTGAAGATGTGGCAATGGGCGACCTGCTCGAAGGTGGCGATATCACTGATGATGATGTGATGCGTGATTCACTGCGTGAAGAGATCCGTCGTGTGCTGAAATCACTCAGCCCTCGTGAAGCGGAAATCGTAAACGCATACTTTGGTCTGGATGGAGAGAATGGAGCAACGATCGAACAAATCGGTCAGAAGTACGACCTGACAAAAGAAAGGATTCGTCAAATCAAGGAACGCGCCATCAAAAGGCTGCAAAAAGCCCGCTACAGCGGAGCACTGAAATCTTACCTGGGTTAATCCCAGTGTCAGGATGGAGGGAGAAGAGGATAAGCATTTAGTTGCTATTCAAATCATAGATCTATAACTTTTATATAGACGCACCGGCTGTAATTTTATAGCCGGTGTTTTTTATTTTATGGGGAAACGTATTTTTGCAGGCTATAACGGTTGGCGATAATCGCCTACTTGTCATGTGTGCCGGTAACGAATACGGACATTCATAAACGATATTATCCTTATTAATATTACATAGTAAGCATGGAAACGAACCAACAGGAACATGTACATTTATTGATCATAGGTTCCGGACCGGCAGGCTACACTGCCGCTATATATGCCGCAAGAGCGAATCTTAAACCTGTACTTTACCAGGGTATTCAGCCGGGTGGTCAGCTGACCATCACGACAGAAGTAGAAAACTATCCAGGTTACCCGGAAGGTATTCAGGGGCCTGAAATGATGGTGGACTTTGAAAAGCAGGCTGCCCGTATGGGTGCCGATATCCGCTTTGGTCTGGCTACATCTGTAGACTTCAGCAGCAAACCATATAAAGTAACGATCGACGAATCCAAAGTAATGACAGCTGACGCTATCATCATCGCGACAGGTGCTTCCGCCAAATGGCTGGGAATGCCTTCTGAGCAGCGTCTGAACGGTAGCGGCGTATCTGCCTGTGCTGTTTGTGACGGATTCTTCTTCCGTGGTAAAGAAGTGGCTATCGTAGGCGCCGGTGATACCGCTGCCGAAGAAGCATTGTACCTGTCCAAAATGTGCAGCAACGTTCATATGATCGTTCGCCGTCATGAAATGCGTGCTTCCAAAGTAATGCAGGACCGTGTACTGAAAACTTCCAACATCATCGTATACTGGAATACCGAAACCCAGGAAGTACTGGGCGAAAATAAAGTGGAAGCAGTAAGACTGCTGAACACTGCCAAAAATGAAGAAACCACCGTTCCGGTAAGCGCTTTCTTCGTGGCGATCGGTCACCAGCCAAACTCCGCTATCTTCAAAGATTACCTGGAGCTGGACGAACAGGATTATATCAAAACCATACCTGGTTCTTCCCGTACTAACCTGGAAGGTATATTCGCCTGTGGCGACGTACAGGACAAGATCTACCGTCAGGCAGTAACAGCTGCGGGTAGTGGTTGTATGGCAGCATTGGATGCAGAACGTTATTTATCTGCCCAGGGCTTCTAAATAATTAGGAATTAGGAATTAAGAATTAGGAATTTGCCTGCAATTTTCTGATTCTTAATTCCTAATTGCTTTAATGAATTGTCGTTGGCAGTATAAATTTAATGCTATGCTAACTAGCTGGCGATAGTGCTAACCATTTGCTGTTCAAAAGATTGTCTGAATTTTTACAGAAAGACTTCTTTCATTGGAAGTCTCAATTCGTAATTCCCAATTTGTAATTCCTAATTGACAATATGCTTACTGTTGGATTAGAACAAGCTACCTTTCGCGCATTTCATGGTTTATACCCGGAAGAACGGGTGATAGGCAATGAATTTGTAGTAGACATCTTTGTGACGATTCCAGGTACACATCCTATTGACAGTATCACTGAAACAGTTAATTATCAGGGACTTTATAATATCGTGAAGAAGGTCATGGCCGTTCCGCAGCCGCTGCTGGAACAGGTCGTATATAATATCAGCGACGCTGTGAAGGAGAAATACCCTGAAATCCAGCGCTCCGTTATCTCCCTTAAGAAAATGAACCCTCCCATGGGGGCTCCTATACGCAACTCCATCGTAACGCTCGAAAAGAATTACTAAAACAGGGACATTTCCCTGTGTTCACAGATAAATACATATACGGTATGGGTTATCTGTCGATAAAGCGTTAAATTTAGTTAATTTAATATGTGTAAAATTCCGCCCTATGTTTTATAAGGTATTTACATCTGCTGCTTTATTCCTGGTATCTGCATTCACATATGCGCAAACTGCTGATGAGATGGTTGACCAGGCCAGACAACTGGAAAAACAAATGAAAGAACCAGCCGCCTTGTCCCTCTACAAAGATGCGCTCAAAGTTCAACCAGAGAACATTGCCGCGCTGACAGGCGCCAGTGAACTCAGTGCCCGTGAAGGCAGCAGAGCCACTGACAAGGATGAGAAAACACGTAACTATACCGAAGCAAAAAATTATGCAGATCAGGCGGTCAAACTCGCACCTGAGAATGCGGAAGCTAATTATGCAATGGCTGTAGCGTTGGGACGTGTCGCCACAACTCAAGGCGCGAAGGAAAAAGTCGCTGCTTATAAAGAAGTAAAAAGATTCGCCGAACTGGCTATCAAATTTAACCCTACCTACGCTAAAGCCTATTATGTGCTGGGCAAGCTCAATTATGACATGGCGAATATGAACACCCTGGAAAAAGCGGCAGCTAAAATGCTGTTTGGCGGCTTACCGGAAGGTTCTTTGGACAATGCCATCACCAGCTTTGAGAAATGTCGTAAGCTGGACCCATCGCTGCTGGTCAACTACCAGGACCTGGCGAAAGCCTATAAAGACAAGGAGGAACTGGAAAAGTCCATCGAAGTATTGCGGAAAGCAGTAACCCTGCGTCCGGTATACCAGGATGATCCGGGTATCAAATCCAACTGCAGAAAGATGCTGGAAAGCATGGAGTAATCTCAGATAGACTTAGATTTCCATTTTCCGCTTCGCAGATAAAAGAAGCAAAGTACAAAGATGATCGTCCAGTAGAAGAAATCGGCCAGCCAGGCTACATATAAGGGACTGCGCCATTGTTCCACTACAATACTGCAATATAACAGATAACCCATTACTGCGGCGAATTCAATGCCGAGGTTGATCTTCGTATTGCCGGTACCCGTCACGGCGCTCAGTACGACCCCGGATATTGCCATCAGCAGGGTGCTTAGTGTAATAATGCGGACAGACGGAATGGCTTCTCTTATCAACGCCATATCTGTCGTGTAAATCCGCAGGATATCATAGGGGAACAGGTTCACCAGTATACACACTGTCACTGCACATAATAAGCTGATCATAACGATCTTGCGGATCGCCCCGAATACCTGGTCTGTTTTTCCCTGACCAATGATATTGCTGACCATCGTGTTGCAGGTAGCCGCCAGTGACCAGGTAAAGACGCCGAAGAATCCGAAGATACTTCTAAGCATATTGGAGATCGCCAGGGGCCGTTCACCCAGGTGTTCGATGAAAATGAAGAAGATGAACCAGCTACCGATACTGAACAGGAACTGTACGATCAATGGGGCAGAAATAGTCAGGATGCTACGCATAATAGACCAGGAAGGGCTGAGATATTTAAACAGCAGGAAACGTTTGTGAAATCCCATACCAAAGAGCATGGTATATGCAACGGTCATACCTGTGCCTTCCGCAATGACGGAAGCGACCGCCGCACCGTTTAGTCCGAGGGCAGGTAGTCCCAGTTTGCCGAATATCAGCGTATAATCAAAGAAAATGTTGATCACTTCCTGGCACAAGGATGTCACTGCCAGTACTTTGGAGTTACCGCTCCCGATGTAGAAGGCGTTGGCCATACTCAGCATCATCAGGAAGGGCAGGCCCCATATACGGATGCGGATAAAGGACAATGCAGCTTCGTATATCTGTTGATTATGAAGGGTTTTTGAGAAGAACCAGGGCGCCAGCAGCAAGGTAACGGCGATCACCAGAAAGGAGGAACACAAGCCGAGCAACAGGCCATTGGAAAAGAGACGGCCAATCCCTTCTGTATTCAGCTGACCTGCCCGGCGGGCGATCAGGACCTGCAGACCGTTATTCAGACCATAAGCTACCATGTACATCACGAGATAATAAATACCGGCAATACCGTTGGCTGCCAGCTGAAACTCCCCCAGGCGGCCCAGGAAAGCGGTATTTGTCATGTGATTTATCTGTGGAATAATGAGAGCCAGGCATATAGGGGCGGCAATTTTTATTATTTGCCGCGTATTTACTTCGAACTGCATAGCTGCAAAAGTCACGTTTTTTGAGTATTATTGTGCCATATCTAATGTATTAATAATGTCTGTGTCCTATAAAATTCATCCTGCCTTTGCTGCGGATGATGCATCTCTGCTCGAGACGGATCTTACTTCCTGCCAGCTGCTTGTTCTAATCGGAAAAGGGACCTTCAGTTACGTAGTGTATAATCCGGCCGCGAAAAAGTTCCTGGCATTGAAATCCTATCATTTTCTGCCGCAGAAGACTGCCACCGCAGATCTGCAGATGATTGAACAGATATTCGATGCAGACAAGCTGTTATTCACCAATTTCAACCTGGTGCAGCTGGCCTTTGATGGCGTAAACAGTACATTGGTGCCCGAACAGCACTATAATCCATCCCTGAAGAAGGATTATCTGCATGTCATTTACCCTGAACAGACCCAGGAACTGGTGCTGGCAGATGTATTGACAGATCAGCAGCTGGTCAATATCTACTCAGTGGATAAAGATGTGATGGGCTTTTTAAGAAAAGAATTTTCGACAGACAAAGTGATCCATGCTAATTCGGGATTGCTGAAGTCTTACCGTTTTGATAATGATTTCCTGGAATTGAACGGTGTCGCTTATGTTGATATTCAGCAGCATAAGTTCTCACTGACCATTTTCAGGTTTGGTAAACTGCTGATTCAGCAGGATGTGTCCAGTCAGACAGGCCTCGATGTGGTCTATCACCTGGTGAATATACTGCGTCAGACAGGGCTTGATGAACAACTGGTGAAGGTGAAAGTAGGAGGGGCGGTAACATCTGATTCCCAGATACATGAGGAATTACGCCGTTTCATTCCTAAACTGGAATGGATGCCACGTTTGCCGGGCTTCTGGTACATCCCGAAAATGGAGGAAATTCCAGGCTATTATTTTAACAATCTTTATGCGATGGCATTATGCGTATAATCGGAGGAGAGAAGGGAGGATTGCGGTTCCAGCCGCCAGCAAATATGCCGCATACCCGTCCCACAACAGACATTGCGAAGGGCGGGCTATTTAATATCCTTGAGAATAATCTGGAGTTCAGCGGACTGAAAACACTGGATATTTTCGGAGGAACAGGCAGCATCAGTTATGAGCTGGCGTCCAGAGGCGTGACCGACCTGACTATTGTGGAGAAAGATCCGAATATGGCGGACTTCATACAGAAGACGGCCAAATCACTGGAAGTACCAGTCAAGTTGCAGCGTATGGACGTGTTCAAATACCTCGAACAGTGTACAGAGAAATTCAACTTCATTTTTGCCGGTCCGCCGTACGCGTTGACCACCATTGACCAGTTACCGCTGATCGTCTTTGAAAGACAGTTGCTGGAACCGGAAGGCTGGTTCGTACTGGAACATACCCCTCGCAATAACTACAAGAATTATTCATACTACCGTAGTGAACGTAACTATGGTACTACCATCTTTTCGATCTTCATTAACAGGGAGGAGCTGAAAAAATAAACAGGCATGAAACGTATTTGCTTATTCCCGGGCACTTTTGATCCGATCACGCTTGGGCATACTGATGTTATAGACCGTTCGCTGGACCTTTTCGATGAAATAGTAGTAGGCGTTGGCGTGAATGCAGCCAAGACACCGATGTTTCCCCTTGAGCAGCGTATACAGTGGATTCGTGAGATATATAGTGACAGGCCGAAAGTAAGGGTGATCTCTTACGAAGGACTGACCGTGAATACCTGTAAAGAGATCGGTGCGCAATTCATTTTGCGTGGCATTCGTAGCATTGGCGACTTCGAATATGAAAAGGCGATCGCTGACGTGAACAGGATGATGGATGAAAATATCGAGACTATTTTTCTGAGCTGTTCGCCCCGTTATTCCACATTGGCCTCTTCGCTGGTGAGGGACGTGCTGCGTTATGGCGGCGACGCTTCCCAGTTGTTGCCGGCAAATATCATCCGGCAGCTTAAAGCATAATCTTTTTTCACTTTTAATGCGTCATTACCCATGAAACCAATATGGCATTCTCTGGATATATCCCTCGACCAGCTGAACGAATATGGTAACAATACATTGTCCGGCCATCTGGGCATGGAATTCACAGAGATCGGTCCTGATTATCTGCGGATGATCATGCCGGTGAATGCGCAGACGAAGCAGCCATTCGGTCTTTTACATGGCGGTGCATCTGCGGCGCTGGCGGAGACAGTAGGTAGTGTGGCTTCTTCATTGATCATCGATCCGAAGAAACAGATCTGTGTGGGACTGGATATCAACGCAAATCATCTTAAGGGCGTATCTGAAGGGTATGTACATGCGATCGCAAAACCATTGCATATAGGGTCAACAACGCATGTATGGGATATCCGGATTTGTGATGATGATAATAAACTGGTATGTATCAGCCGCTTAACGGTAGCTGTAAGAGATAAAAAAGCTTAATGCCCCTGTAAAGGCATTAAGCTTTAAATATTATACTGCGTAACCATCTTTTGCAAAGACGTCAATAATATTCTGATAGGAGAACTTCAGGTATTTACCCAGGTGCTCCGGTTTAATCCATTGTATATCCACAATATCTTCTTCTATCTGCGGAATGGTTAGTTCTGTGCCGGTGAATTTCATTTTATACCAGTAAGTGTGCTTCAGCGTTCTCTTTTCTTTCCAGGTATAGAAATGGAAGGTTTCCCCGATCTTATGCTCCAGTGTTACGTTATGCAGGCCGGTTTCTTCGGCAACTTCCCTGAGGGCGGCTGTCTCCAGGTTTTCTCCCGGGTCCTGTTTGCCTTTTGGCAGGTCCCATTTACCACGGCGGAACATCAGTAATACTTCTTCTTCCTGATTGGTGATCAGGCCGCCGGCAGCTACCAGCACATGAAAGTATCCTTTTACCTGTTCCACCAGGGCAGGAGCGTCCGGATGGATGAAAATGGCAGATTCAGATTTGCCTGTCTCGAGAGCCTGTAATACCGATTCTATAGTAGCAGCGTCCGGCTCCGTATACAAAGTTGCATCCTTGTATATTTCGGGGATTCCCTGATGGGTGGCCGTGATCAGCAGCGGACGTTCATTAAGATAAATAACTGTATCTGTTTGCATGGCGCAAATGTAATCTGTAATTAACTATTTTTGCTTACTATGAGTAAGATCAGCGAAAAACAGGTGGCAGAGAAACTGCTACAGATACAGGCGGTAAAATTGCGTCCGTCAGAGCCATTTACATGGGCATCTGGCTGGAAATCTCCTATTTACTGCGACAACCGTAAGATATTGTCTTATCCTTATGTGCGCGACTATGTAAAGTCTGAGTTGTGCAATGTCGTATTTGAAACATTCCAGGATGCGGCGGTACTGGCCGGCGTGGCTACCGGTGGTATTCCATTGGGCGCCCTGGTGGCAGATCAGCTGAAACTGCCGTTCATATATGTTAGAGCGAAGGCAAAAGAACACGGTATGGGTAACCTGATCGAAGGTGTATTACAGCCGGGTCAGCCGGTAGTGGTGGTGGAAGACCTGATCTCAACCGGTAAGAGCAGCCTGGAAGCCGTGAACGCGATCCGTGCTGCTGGTGGTGAAGTGATTGGTATGGTCTCTATCTTCAACTACGGATTTGATATTGCAGTTAAAGCATTCGAAGAGGCAAAAGTGCCTTATTATTCACTGAGCAACTACAGCGCGTTGATCGAGCTGGCGGTTGAAAAGGGAATGGTATCTGCTGACGAGCAGGCTACGCTGGAAGCGTGGAGAAGTGCGCCGGATAAATGGAATGCAGCACCAGCTGTTTAAACCGTTCTTCCCAAATCAACTTTTCAGTTAATAAGTATTCGTTATATTAGGGTCTGTAAAAAGAAAATTATGCGTATCATCAAATTAGTATTGGTATTATTATTTACGGGTATCGGTATTACAATGGCCCAGACTAAAAAAGGTACATTGATAACTGCCAAGGTGAATACCCCTACTGTGCAGTGCGAGCAATGTAAAAATCGCATAGAAAGATACCTGTCAAGAGAAGAAGGCGTTCAGTCTTCCAAAGTAGACTTCAAAAAAGGCATCACTACCGTAAAATTCTTCAGTGATCGTACTAATATAGAGAACGTAAAAACTGCTATTGCGAATGCAGGGTACGATGCGGACAATGTGACTGCAAATGAAGAAGCTTACACTAAACTGCCAACCTGCTGTAAGAAGCCGGAAGATGGTGGTCATAGTGATAAAAAGCACTAAGTGCGCCGACAAACGTATTCAAAAGAAAAGGCCTCGATTGCATCGCAACGAGGCCTTTTTAGTTTTTACACGGTTATGATCAGAAAAACTTGATTGGCTGTTTTGTTTCGCATTTGATAGGGAATGGCAGGTATACGCCGCCTTTACCTACTTTGCAATTCCCGGTTGCTTTAATGGTCACCTCTTTATTCATAAGAGCGCCTAAAGCATTTTTAAAGACATTTTCCATATTTACCTCCAGTTTTACGGGGAAATAGAAGGTGTCTTTTGCCGGGATCGCGATCATGGTATCCTGTAGAGAATGGCCGACCAGGTTGTCGTCCATAAAAAGATCAAAAGATGCGTCCTTCAATTTGAGCTTAAAATTGTTAGGATTGTAATACGCCAGGGTCAACCTTACAATACTCTTAGAAAAGCCGAGGTTGTCGAAATTGATGCCAGCCACTCTTACAAATTCAAGATCTTTAGCCTTCTCACATGAACTCGCTACGCCCCAGATCGCTAAGATGATAATGCCGAGTCTGAAAAACTTCATGAAAGATTTTTGGCAAACCTACACCAAAGGGTAGAGATGGCAAAAGTGCTGGCCAGGAATTAGGAAAGTTTTAACCTCTTTTAAACCATGGATTAATATTTTACTTGAAGTAAAACGGCCTTTAAAAAATGAACAAAGAAAGCTACTAAATAGTTTAGTAAATTTGCGCCTTCCTGCAAAAGGAGTTAAAAGATAGTAATACTAAAGGGACTAGCATATGTATAATGCTTCTATGAGTTGTGGGTCAGCTATTTAGCACAGCTTATCAGAGAATTTAGAACAAGCCTTTTAACTGATTGAAACATACAGGTTTAGCTATTAAATACCAATTTTGACGACATGGCAGCTGATGCAAACAAGAAGACACTACTCATTGAATCACAGTATTTTCCGAATATTTCCTTTTACAAAACTTTAATTAACCACGATAACCTGCTGCTGGAAAGGCATGAACACTACCAGAAGTTAAGTTTTCGTAACCGTTGTTATATTGCAGGACCAAACGGACGTATTTTATTAAGTGTTCCGTTAGCCCGTGGGAAGAATCAGCGGACGGTAATGAAGGATGTGCGGATCAGCAATGACGAGCGCTGGCAGGCTTTACACTGGAAAACCCTCGTGTCTGCTTACCGTCGTTCTCCATGGTTTGAATATTATGAAGACGAAATGGGCCTTTTATATAAAAAACCGGTATTATTTCTGCTGGATTGGAACATGCTATGTTTTGAGTTGGTCAACAAGATCATCGGCGTAAGTATGCCATTTGCATTTACAGATGAGTATCATAAAACATATGAAGCGCCGGGAATAAACGATATGAGGGATATGATCCGGCCAGAAGAGAAGGAAGTGGAGGAAGACACAGTACGGTATACCCAGGTGTTTCAGGACCGCGTTGGTTTCTTGCCTGATCTGAGTATTCTGGACCTGATTTTCTGTGAGGGAAAACGTAGTCTGGAGCTGATTAAATAGGGGTAAAATATTACATACATTATGTGATAAAAAGTTGAAACGTAATGTTTTAGCGTAATATTTAACCGTTTAAAAAAAAAAGAAACTTTTTACCCGGCCAATAACACAAAATATTTAGCTTTGCAACCAATTTTGCTGGGCTTCGAACTGACGTAGGTGCATAAACCAGGAGTTTTCCAGCGAGGGTTGTGATAGCTTTTACTAATCCTTAAAATGTCTTATAGGTTTAAATGAACAGTACCTACACAGATCTCGTGCACCAAACCTTCGAATTCCCACAGGAAGGTTTTGACGTTCAGGATAACTACCTGGAGTTTAATGGAGTGGATATCAAGGCTTTGATAGACAAGTATGGGACACCCTTCAAGTTGACGTATCTGCCGAAAATCGGTATGCAGATCAACAAGGCGAAGAAAATGTTCCAGGATGCAATTAAGAAGAACAGGTACGACGGGAACTATTACTACTGTTATTGCACCAAGAGTTCGCATTTCTCCTTCATTATGGAGGAAACGCTTAAGCATGGTATTCATATCGAGACTTCCTTTGCGTATGACATTGACATTGTTACAAAGTTGTACGAAAGGAAAAAGATCAACAAGGATACTTTTGTGATATGCAACGGTTACAAAACCAAGCCATACACAAAAGCTATTTCCCGTCTGATCAATTCAGGTTTCCGCAATGTGATCCCTGTACTGGATAACAAAGAGGAACTGGAGGATTACAAAAAATTCATTCGTACAAAGGATAAGGTGAAGCTGGGGCTGCGTATCGCGGCGGAAGAGGAACCTACCTTTGACTTTTACACATCCAGATTAGGTATCCGCTCCCGCGATGTACTCGAGTTTTATGTGGATAAACTGAAGGGAAATGAAAAGTTTGAGCTGAAAATGCTGCACTTTTTCATGAACAAGGGTATTAAGGATGATATCTATTACTGGAGCCAGTTCAACCGTGTGGTGAACCTGTACTGCCAGTTAAAGAAGATATGCCCTGAACTGGATAGCATTAACGTGGGTGGTGGATTCCCGATCAAACACTCCCTCGGTTTCGATTATGACTACAATTACATTGTAAACGAGATCGTTGCTAACATTAAGAGCATTTGTAAGAAGAACAAGGTACCCGTTCCGGATATCTACACTGAATTTGGTTCTTTCACAGTAGGAGAGAGCGGCGCTGTGATCTATAGCGTTGTAGGTGAAAAGATGCAGAACGATAGAGAGAACTGGTATATGATTGACAGTTCCTTTATCACCACCCTGCCTGATACCTGGGGTATCGGGGAAAAGTTCCTGATGCTGCCCATCAATAAATGGGACCAGGAATACCAGGAGGTCCATCTTGGAGGGCTGACCTGTGACGGATATGACTTTTACACTTCTGAAGAGCACATCAATGCGGTGTTCCTGCCGAAGCTTGCCGGAGAAGAGCCATTATACATCGGCTTTTTCCATACCGGCGCTTATCAGGACCAGTTGAGTGGATATGGCGGTATCAAACACTGTCTGATCCCTTCACCGAAACATGTGATCGTTGGATATGACAAAAACGGGCAGCTGAAAGACTGGCTTTATGCAAAGGAACAAACTGCCCAGAGTATGTTAAAGATTTTGGGTTATTAAAAAAATGGGTTAGTAACCACTGAAATGCCCCGCGATTTCTCGCGGGGTTTCTTTTTTTATGATTATCCGTTATATGAAAAAAAAGGCTCCCCTTATGCAGAAGAGCCGTTCACGGCATAGGTTTACCATCTAAGCATAAAGGAAAATAAGACAAGAAGGGATAAAAGGTTGTGGTGTATAGGGAGAAAGTGGACTCAGTCGGTGTATAGGGAGAATAGGACCCTGTTTGTTTACACTGCAAAGATAGGATGCCGCTGAAAGGTGGGAAATACCCGAAAGTTGTAATTTTTTTAACAGTTATTTACCATTTTAGAAAACCTCTCACACAGAAGTGTAGGCGGCGAACGTGGCCGTTTTTAATTTTCTGTATGGGTGCCATTGTCGAGGTAGCTGATAGCAGTTTCACATTGTTTTTCGATTTCTCCCAGACAGGCCTCCAGTAATTCCTTGTTGCCATCCAGGTATTTGGATTTCCCTGAGCGCGACAGTCCTTTCAGTATAATGAATTGTTTTGTAAGATGTTGACTCAGCAGAGATGAGTGTTGCTTCTGTTTCTGTAAGGTACGTTCATGTTCAGTAATGAAGATGTTCTTATAATGAGCACCCAGTACCCTGATCAGGAATAATATATAGAATGCGGTGAGTATCGGATTAAAGATCAGGCTTTGCTCCGGACTAAAACCTGCTGTGCTGAACACGGTGACGTGATTTACCTGGATCCAGGCTACCAGACTGAGGTATCCGCATAATACAGCACCCAATGTCAGTGTGGCTGTAATATTGGTAGCGATATAACAGAACAGGATACTCACGATCCAGATCATAGAATACCTGGGAGAAAGGTCCTGGTTATTTAAGAAAGAACAGGCAGCCGGAAGTATTAAGGTGAGGAAGGCGGCCAGAATACTGATCGTTTTAACGGGAGCGCCTTTTCTTACCAATAACATACAAGTTACCAGGGTGATCAGGAATGCAGTGCTTAATAACAGTTCCGTTGTATTATGTGTATAAAGGCCGATCAGATATTTTGGTATCAATAACAGTAAATGGAAGAACAGATAATCAAAAAGCAGCCGCGCATTACAACGGTCCTTTGAGTCCGTCGTAATGTGTAAGACATTGCCAATCACCGCATTTTCTACGTTTTGGTAAGTCTTAAGAGCAACTTTGTATATTTTTTTGATCAACTGCGGCATAGCCATACGGTTATATGAGCAAATTATCTTTAAAAAATATTTCCGCCCTTAAACGTTTGTGTGAATTATTGGGTAGCTATGCCATGGAATTATAAAAAAATCCCCTCCGGGAGGGAGGGGATTTTCACACGTTATCCAACCTTTCTACTTATTCAACTACAATTGCTTTTGCTGCATCCTGCACCTTTTCTTTCTTCGCCAGCTGCAATTTCAGTATGCCATTTTCATATTTCGCCTGGATCTTTTCAGCATCCACCTGCTCATTCAGGGTAAAGGAACGTTTGAATGAACGGAAGCTGAACTCTCTGCGTAATTGTTTCTGATTTTCATCCTTGGTTTCAGCAGCTCTCTCTGCGCTGATAGTCAATACTTTGTTTTCAAGATTGATCTTGAAGTCTTCTTTTGCCAACCCTGGTACAAGTAAGTCTACCTGGTAGCCTTCCTTGTTTTCCGTGATGTTCACCGGTGGATAAGCACCATAGAAGTCGTTGGTGTGAACGTCATCTTTTAAGAATCTGCTGAAGCCATTGTGGTTAAAGATGTCTTCTACTAAACCACCGAAAGATTTTACTGCTGGAGCCTGGTTGAATTTTACGAATGTCATGATTATAATTTTTTGAGTTTGTTTTAAAATTTGAACGATTAGGTATAAGCAAACAGAATACCATGGCACAAAACCTGCTAAAATGCTATGAAACACTGTTATTGAACAGACTTTTTGTCTGTTTGCATTGTTTTATTATGACATATAGTCATATTCATTCAAGTTTTTCTATTTAATCTGCTGAATGATTAACTTTGTGGAAACTATCGAACAAAAAAAATTGTAGTTATATGTATCCAGCAGAACTAGTAATGCCCATGAAGGCAGAATTGACAGATAATGGTTTTCAAGAACTGCTTACACCTGAGAAAGTGGATGAGATATTAAAGCAAGAGGGAACAACCCTTGTGATGATCAATTCAGTTTGCGGTTGCTCTGCAGGTAGTGCACGTCCTGGTGTACTGATGGCCGTTGCTCACAGTGAAAAGAAACCAGACAGATTAACAACCAGCTTTGCAGGTTTTGATCTGGCAGCGGTTCAGCAGCTTCGTTCTCACCTGTTACCTTATCCTCCGTCTTCTCCTGCGATCGCTTTATTTAAAGACGGTCAGCTGGTGCACTTCATTGAGCGTCACATGATTGAAGGTCGTCCTGCACAGATGATCGCAGCGAACCTGGTAGACGCATTTGCGCAACATTGCTAAAAACTTATTCCAGATCGTAATCCTTTCTGCTGTTGCTTGTTAATATATTATTTACACAATAGAAAAAGGGATTATGATTTGGAATTTGTAATTTTTACAGCTTACTTTGGTGGTTTGATTTTCCGTTTGACTAATTCGGCTTTGTTCATAGGAAAATTCAGATCACCAATTTTTTTTGGCTATGTATCCTAATCTATATTACGCTTTTAAAGACCTCTTTGGTCTGGATTTCCGGCTGCTAAAGCTTTTACAAACCTTCGGTTTCTTTGTTGCCATCGCTTTTCTTGTGGCCGCCTATGTGTTGACCATAGAATTGAAAAGACGGGAGAAACTCGGCTTACTGACAGGTGTAAAAGGGAAAGCAATTGTTGCGAAGCCTTTTAATATGACTGAGGTGCTTGTGCACGCATTGCTTGGTTTTGTGTTAGGATATAAGATCCTTGGTTTAGCCATTGAATGGGATGAAACAGTGCAGGACGTACAATCATATGTCTTTTCTATTCAGGGAAGCCTGTTAGGTGGTGTTGTACTCGGAGCTATTCTGGGGTATTTTAAATATAAGGATGCCAAGAAAAATCATGCACCTGAAATTAAAGAGGAGATCGTTACGATCATGCCGCACCAGCGTGTGCCGGATATCATTGTAATGGCTGCTGTTGCCGGATTACTGGGCGCCAAGGTATTTCATAACCTGGAGAACTGGAGCGATTTCGCCCATGATCCTATCGGTGCCTTATTTTCTTTCAGTGGTCTTACCTTCTATGGTGGTCTGATCGTCGCTTCCTATGTTATTATACGCTATGCAATAAAGAAGAACATCAATGTATGGCAGCTGATCGATAGCGCAGCTCCTTCACTGATGCTGGCTTATGGTGTTGGTCGTATGGGATGTCATTTCTCCGGAGATGGCGACTGGGGTATCTATAATAGCGCTTATGTTACCGATGCAGCAGGTAAAGTTATACCGGCTGATCCGGCGAAGTTCCAGGAAATGGTCAAGGCGAGTGAACAGTTCTTTGTAAGACAATACGGTAGTCTTGAACATATTCCACATGCCGCTTTCACAAAACCTTCTGGTCTGAGTTTCCTGCCTGACTGGTTCTTTGCATACGGTTATCCACATAACGTTATTAATGAAGGTGTACAGATGGCCGGTTGCGCCGGTAAATATTGCAGTGTATTGCCGGTATCCGTTTATCCAACCGCTTTATATGAGATCATTACCTGTCTGATCCTGTTCGCCGTGTTATTTGCATTGCGTAAAAAGGTGACCGTACCAGGTGTGCTCTTTGGTATCTATTTGATAATGAATGGTGTTGAACGTTTCTTTATTGAGAAGATCAGGGTAAATACGAAATACGATATTTTCGGTTTCCATCCTACACAGGCTGAAATCATCTCTTCATTAATGGTAATCGGTGGCGCAGTGTTGATCTGGTATTGCCGCAAAATACATAAAGCAGCAAAACCAGCTATCTGATAATATGCAACGCCATCCGGTCCTGATTCCATTATCACAGGAACATCAACGTTTACTGTTCGTTTGCCGGTATCTGAAAAATGATGCCGCCGCTTATGAGGGTTTTCCTCTTGAAACAAATGCCAAACTGGCCTATATCGTAAAAGTATTTCAGGAAGTAATGGTGCCGCACATCCAGAAAGAGGAATATCTCTTCGAAATGTGTACCGGCCATCACCCGGAAATCGATCAGCTGATCCAGGAACTGATACTGGAGCACCAGCAAATTTCCCGTATGTACAGCGCCCTGGCCGAAAATACGGATATGATCGCCGCTATGGACCTCCTGGCCCGCAGCCTGGAAGAACATATCAGAAAAGAAGAGCGGGTACTGTTTCAAAAGATCCAGGAGCAACTGCCCGATGTGCTTGAGCGCATCAAATGGGCATAAGAATGATTATCACTACTTTATATAAAGGCGTTGCCGGCAGGCAGCGCCTTTTTTTGTGAATATATCGCTCCACTGCAACGAAATCATCACTGAGTCGTCTTTATTATAGTTCCTTACCCTTTTATTGAACTTTTACCAATCATCCCTAACAGGATACCGTTTGTGTAAAACTATGTACTATGCAATGCAAACTACCTACCTTTACACTGTAGTTGTTTAAGAAAGGAACTGTAGTAAGAACGGTTCTATAGAAATAAATAATTAGCATAAAGCCTATAATAAATTTAAATCCTCCTTATATGAAATCGACCACTACATTGTTGGCCTCTTTATTAACCTTTTGTAGCATCAATACCATCCAGGCACAGCAAATAGAAACAGCCCGGGTCTCTGGCCGGGTATTGCAAACAGGTGCAAAGCCTGTGGAATTTGCCACTATTACTTTACTGAAAGCAAAAGATTCATCCCTGGTAAAAGGTGCTATTGCAGATATCAATGGCCAGTATGAATTTGAACAGATAAAACAAGGTAAGTACCTGATCGCTGCTGCTTATGTGGGTATGACGAAAGCTTACAGCAAACCTTTTGAAGTAAAAGGCAGTGCGCCGGTATCTATGGAAACATTGACACTGGGTGCAGACGCCAAGAATCTGAAAGAAGTGAATGTCACCGCTAAGAAGCCTTTCATTGAGCAGCGGGCTGATAAAATGATCGTAAATGTTGAAAACAGCATTATCGGCGCCGGTGGTACCGCTATGGAAGCACTGGAAAAATCGCCGGGCGTATCTATCGACAAAGACGATAATATTAGTTTAAAAGGTAAGAGCGGTGTTGTTATCATGATTGACGGCAAGCTTACAAATATGAGTTCCCAGGACGTTGCGCAGCTGCTTAAAAGCATGCCCAGTAGCAATATTGAGCAAATCGAACTGATCACCAATCCTTCCGCCAAATACGACGCAGCTGGCAACTCCGGGATCATCAACATTAAACTGAAAAAGAATAGAATGGTAGGCTCCAACGGTAACGTATCACTGTTTGGCGCTTATGGTCTGACGCCAAAATATGGTGGCGCACTGAACCTGAACCATCGTAACGAAAAGTTCAACCTCTTTGGTTCTTACAACTACAATCACCGTGAAAACCAGCAGCACCTTGGTTTATATCGTACCGGTACTACTGAAGGAAGACCTACTGTTTTCGATCAGGACAACGAAAGGAAAAGAAAGTCCGATTACCATGGTGTTAAAGTAGGTATGGACTATTTCATCAACAAAAACAATACGATCGGTGTCATGGTAGACGCAGGGTTCAGAAGCAACACAGAACCTGCTGATGCGATCACTAAGATCGGTGACGGACAGCGTGTGGATTCTACCCTGAAAACACATACCAATGCTGATGGTACCTGGAGAAGATGGGCGTATAACGTGAATTACAAAGCTATTCTGGATACAACAGGTAAAGAACTGAATATCGATCTGGACTATGCGCGTAACAGTGAAGAACGTGGTAACGATATCTTCTCTACTATCTGGGATTCTGCCGGTAAAAATTATATGCGTGGCGATACCTCCCGCAACAGTCAGCCAAACAGCATTGACATCAAGACCATCAAAGCAGATTACGTACACCCGCTGCGTAACCAGGCTAAGCTGGAAGCCGGTTTCAAACTGAGCTTCGTAAAGACGGACAATGACGCAAAATTTGATTCACTGCGTAGCGGTAACTGGGTATATGATAAGAACCGTTCCAACCACTTTATCTATAAAGAGAATGTGAACGCTGCTTATGTCAACTTCCAGAAACAGTTCAAAAAGGTGAATGTACAGTTAGGGCTACGTGCTGAGCAGAGCAATATAGAAGGTAATTCTATCACGATGAACCAGGTGACAGATACCAGTTATTTCAACCTGTTCCCAAGTGTGTTCGTAAGCTATGATGTACATAAAAACCATCAGCTGGGATTGTCTTACAGCCGCCGTTTGCAGCGTCCTGACTACGAAGACCTGAACCCGTTTCAAATCTATCTGGACAGATATACACTGATCTCAGGTAATCCTTATCTGAAGCCATCATATGCAAACAGTGTTGAATTCACGCATACATTCAAACATTTCCTGACTACTTCAGTCGGTTATACACACACGAAAGACAAGATCACACAGATCGTGGAAGCTGACAAGGACGTAGTATCCGGAGATACATTGAATATCCGTTACAAATACCTGAACGTTGCGAAATCCGATATCGTCAATCTGAATATCTCTTTCCCTGTTACGATCACCAAATGGTGGAGCAGCTTTACTTATCTGTCTGCTTACTATAACAAGTTCCAGACGATCGTGGATAATCAGTCAGTGAATATCTCCAGTGGTGGATTCATGGGACGTACGCAACAGACGTTCACTTTACCGAAAGACCTGAGTGCTGAAGTAAGCGTATTCTATCTGTCTCCGCAGATCGCTGATGAAGGTCTGTTCAGAATGAAACATATGTGTGCGGTTGATCTGGGTGTATCCAAACAGATCCTGCACAAGAAAGGAAGTCTGAAACTGAATGTAAATGATGTATTCAATATTCAGCGCTTCCGTGGAAACTTCGAAAATGGTGGCCGTTATACCGGTGTAACCAGTAAATGGGAGAGCCGTCAGGTACGCCTGACCTTTAACTACCGCTTCGGTAACACCAATATCAAAGCTGCCCGCAACCGTAAAACCGGCCTGGAAGACGAACAGGGCCGCGTGAAAGACGGTAACTAATCTGACCTGTTTTTAGGTATATATAAGGATGGAAGGGACGCGACCTATTCTTGGGTTGCGTCCTTTTTTAAAACGTTAAAGATTGATTGTTAGCTTATTGTGAATCCTGGAAATGGTTGTTACCCCTTATCAGCAAAAATTATTCTCCTTCCGTGCAACCTTTTTCTAAAATATTGTCTTTATAATGCAAGCATCAGCCAACAACTTGAACAATACATCCATAACAGACCACCTGGTGTCCCGGTGTAAGAAAGGTGACACGCTCGCATTCCGTGAGTTATACAATGCATATTCTGCTGCAATGTATAACATCTGTTTGCGTATGACGGGGAATCCGGCAGATGCCGAAGATACCTTGCAGGAGGCTTTTATGCAGGTGTTTAAAAACATAGAGCGGCTGGAAAACGTGGGTAGCGTAACAGCATGGATCAAACGAATAGTTGTGAACCATTGCCTGAGCCATCTGCGCAGAAAGAAAGTATATTTTGAAGAAGTAGACAATATAGACGTAGAAGAAGAAACAATCGTAGACGAATCAGATTTTGCCTGGACGGTAGCTGCTATAAAAGAGGCGATACATGTGTTGCCACACGGCTATCGTACCGTTCTTAACTTGTACATATTTGAAGAGTACTCACATAAAGAAATTGCTTCCATGCTGGACATTTCTGAGTCAACAGTGAAAACACAGTATATGCGTGCAAAAGATAAAGTGAGACAGATCATAAAACAGAGAAAATCAATACGCTGATGTCAGAAAATAGTTTTGAAGATTTTGTCCGACAGCATCGTCAGGAGTTTGAAGCACCCGGTCCTGGTCCGCGGATATGGGCCAACCTGGAACAGCAGCTTAATCCGCCCCGTAAAAACAGGGTGATCCAAATGATCGGCCGCCACTGGTTGAAAGCAGCTGCTATTCTGGTATTGCTGGTAAACAGCGTGATGATCTATCAGTTCCTGCAAATGAAGAAGTCGCAGCACCTGATCAACGTGTCGCCTGAATTGCAGGAAGCGAAGACGTATTATACTTCGCAGATAGAGCAACGCCTGCAGACAATTAAAAGCTATCCGAATTCCGTATTAGGACTGGATAGCGTAGGTCGCAGGGAACTGGAATTGCGTAATGAGACCTATCAGATGCTGGAAGCGGAACTGATCCAGAATCCAGGTAACGAAAGAATTAAAGCAGCGATGGTCCGCTACTACCAGATGAAGCTGGACCTGCTTGATAAAATATTAGAAGAGCTGAGAGAAAAACAGCCCGTAAGCCAAAAGCAATCTAATTATGAAAGAGAGATTTAGTATCCTGTTATTGTTATTGCTACCTATACTCACCTATGGTAAGAAAGGAGACAGTGAATTTAAAAAGGTTATTGTAAAGGAATTCAGCACGAGTCCTGGTACAACGCTGAGCGTTAGCAACAAGTACGGTAAGATCATCGTACATACCTGGAATAAAAATGAGGTAAAGGCAACTATTACTATTACAGGTTTCGGCAAAAGCGTGGAGGAAGCCACCTCCATCGTGAATATGGTGGATATCGCGCAGAATAATTCCGGCAATAGTGCCAGTCTGCAAACGGTCTATAATCCATCATCATCCGGCAGCAAATGGTTCTCCTGGGGAGGCAAAAAAGATTCAAAGGATTATGTGAACATCGACTATGAAATGTATGTTCCTGAAAGACTGGCACAACTGGTGCTGGACAATAACTTCGGGGATGTGATCACAGATGTGCTTTCGTTCCCTGCGTCCATCAAAATGAACTATTGCAATTACGATATTAAGGAAGCGGAAAGAACGCTGGAACTGAATATGAATTATTGTGACCGCGGCCGTATCGGTAAAGCGGAGACGGTAAATATCAGGGCTAACTATTCCAATCTTAAAAGCGATGCGATCGCCTCACTGACCACGCGTTCCAATTACTGCGAATACAACCTGGGGACTGTGACCCGTCTGGCCACAAACGGGAACTATGATGAATACAACGTCAACAAGGTCGGTTCATTTAATGGCAGAAATACCTATACCGATTTTCGTTTTGCAGAGGTCCAGTCAGATATCAATTCAAAACTGGTATATGGCGATCTGTCCGTAAAAGCCCTGGGGACAGGTTTTAAGAGCGCTGAACTGCAACTGACATATACCGATGTAAAGCTGGGGGTTCCACAACGACTCGGTCTGCAGATAAAAGCACAGCTGAACAACGGGGATGTCAGGACCGGCGAAATTTCTCTGAAGAATGTTTCCAGTATTAAGAAGAATTCACAACTAATATACTCGGCTTCCACGTCTGCTGCAGATGACCGGTCTGCCACCATTACGGTGAACGGCGTGTACAGTGATATCAGCTTTGAAAGCCGTTAATTAAAAGCATCTGCAAAAAATCCTTCACCGTTAAATCTCATGTATGAAAACATTACGTTTAAACTGGGTACTGCCAGTAGCACTATTGCTGTTCACTATCACCGCGTCTGCCTTTAAGGTCCTCAATGAAAAAGTAAAGGGCAGCGGCAACATTAAATCAGAAGCCCGTACAGAAGGACCGTTCAGAAGTATCAGCACTTCAGGTTCTTATAATGTATATATCACGCCGGGTGCTAAAAATGACATCAGGATCGAGGCAGATGATAACCTGCTGCCATATATCGAGACCAAGCTGAGAGGGAACGATCTGGAGATCGGCACCAAAAGAGGATATGATATCAAGCCATCTAAGACCATCAACATATATGTAACCATGGACCAGCTGGAAGAGCTGAGTTCCAGTGGTAGCGGCGGGTTCTACAGCAAAGGCAAACTGAAGGGAAATAATGTGAAATTCTCTTTCAGTGGTTCTACAAACACAGAGCTTGAGCTGGATGCCAGCAACCTGCAACTGGAAGTATCTGGTTCCGCCCACCTGAAACTGAACGGAAATATTCCATCCACTAAATATGAGATCTCAGGTACTGCGGATGTAGAAGCGCTGGATTTACAGTCTTCCGACGCGAGGGTCGCTATCTCCGGTACCGGTAAACTGGATATTGCCGTAGAAAAGAAACTGGACGTGAGCGTTTCCGGTATGGGTAAGATCCGTTACAAAGGAACACCGGTGATCAACCAGTCTTCTTCTGGTATGGCCAAGATCACTAAAGTGGACTAAAGATAGTTGTTGGCTGCTTGTAGCAGATACAATGCAGCCTGTTACCGGAAGGCATTCCGTTAACACACCCCGGGTATTGTCCCGGGGTTTTTTTTATATAAGGTAGTATTCATTTATATTTGTAGCCCTTAAGTAATTAGTAGATAATTAAAATATTTCAGCATGCCATCCTTTGATATTGTTAGCAAAGTGGATACACAGACACTTGATAATGCGATAAACACCGTTAAAAAGGAGATTACCAACAGGTACGACTTTAAAGATTCGCATGTAAGTATTGAATTGAATAAGAAGGAACTGGGCCTGACCATAGAGGTGGGCAGCGAGATGCAGCTGGGCCAGCTAATTGACGTTCTGATCAGCCGTACAATGCGTCAGGGGCTGGACGGTAACATTTTCGACCTGAGTAAGGAACATTACCAGAGCGGAAAGGTGGTTAAAAAAGAGGTTCCTATCAGAAATGGTATCAAACAGGAAGATGCCAAGAAAATTGTCAAGTTGATCAAGGATTCCGGCGCAAAGGTACAGGCAGCTATTATGGACGATATTGTAAGAGTGACTGGTAAGAAGATCGATGATTTACAGGAAGTTATACAGAAGACGAAAGAAGCGAACTTAGGTATTCCTTTACAATATATAAATATGAAGAGCTAAAATATTTAGTCTTCAGTTGGTATTTTTAGAAAAATTATTTTACCTTTGCACCCTGTCTAATAATATTGGTATGAAACCAAGCATGGCATTCATCATGCATCAGAAGAATGAATATGCGGGGTTGCATCTGGTAACAAAAAGAAAATTAACATTCAGATGAAACAGGGAATCCATCCAGAAAGCTACAGATTTGTAGTATTCAAAGATATGTCAAACGGTACTAGCTTTTTAAGCCGTTCTACTGCTCCTTCCAAAGAAACTATCACCTGGGAAGATGGTAACGAGTATCCGGTAATTAAGCTGGAAATCTCTAATACTTCTCACCCTTTCTATACTGGTAAGAACGTATTGGTGGATACAGCAGGTCGTATCGACAAATTCAACAAACGTTACGCTAAGAAAGCTTAATCAGGCTTCTAAAATATTTTCAAGAATCCCATCGGCATTTTCGATGGGATTTTTTATTTTTATCCCCTATGAAGCGGAATTACATTCTTTTAGACACGCCCGCGCGAGAGCTGTTATATCCCTTCACGCATACAAGACCGGTGGCAGCCTGCCGTATAGGTATTCTGACGATCCGGGAGAAATGGGAGCACTGGCTGAATACCGCTATCAGTCACTACACTGTCCCTTACTTACAACAAAAATACCCGCTTAAAAAAGATGAGACCGTGCCGGCAGTCCTGATTGCAGGAAATGTGCTGCCAGATAAGGCATTGGTACAGGCTATAATTGAGTTACAGCCTGGTCAGGGACTCTTTCGGTCGCATGAATTAATTGCAAAGGTGACACCGGGAGACCAACCCGATGCAGCACCTATAGAACGAAAAGAGTATCTTGGCGAAATATCGGTGCTGAGGAAGCCCTGGGATTTCTTTTTACTGAACGACAGGGCGCTTCGTAGCGATTTTGCCCTGCTGACGGAAGGAAGAGTATCGGCGCCCATCAGTGATACGAATAAAGTGAGTGGTGTGGAGCAGATTTTCCTGGAAGAAGGAGCGGTGGTTGAACATAGCATCCTGAATGCGCTTACCGGACCTATCTATATAGGTAAGAACACGGAGATCATGGAAGGTTGCCTGGTAAGAGGACCGCTGGCGATGGGAGAGAAGGCTGTGCTGAAAATGGGTACCAAAGTATATGGAGCAACCACCCTGGGACCAGGCAGCGTCGGAGGCGGAGAGATCAAGAATGTGCTGATGTTCGGATATTCCAATAAAGGACATGACGGTTATCTGGGAGATGCGGTGATCGGGGAGTGGTGTAACCTGGGCGCTAATGCGACCTGTTCTAATCTGAAGAACAATGGGAGCGTGGTAAGGGTATGGGTGGAAGCGTTACAGCAGGCGGAGCCGGCAGGTACCAAATGTGGATTGCTGATGGGAGATTATAGCCGCTGTGGTATCGGTACGATGCTGAATACGGGTACAGTGATCGGGGCATCCTGTAATGTATTCGGCGCTGATTTTCCGCCTAAATTTGTGCCTTCCTTTTCATGGGGTGGCGCAGGAAAGATGGAACGTTACCGTATTGAGCAGGCCTTACGCGATATAGAGACCTGGATGCGCTTTAAGGGACAGGAGATGACCGAAACAGACAAACAGGTACTGGAAGTTTTGTTTGCAAAGCTTTCAGATGATTAATAAACCTTTTTAAAAATCAATATAGCGATAGACATGAGAAAAAAAATCGTTGCTGGAAACTGGAAAATGAACCTGACCATCGGACAGGCAGAACAGCTGATCAATGATATTCTGCAGGGTGGCCTGCGTTTGACAGAAGGACAGGAAGTGGTTGTTGCCACCCCTTTTCCATACTTGTTGAAAGCAAAGGCATTATTGAAAAATACGCCTGGTTTTTACGTGGCAGCTCAGAACTGTGCGTCTGAGAAATCTGGTGCATATACCGGTGAGGTATCTGCAGAAATGCTGGCTTCTATTGGTGTTGACTATGTAATACTGGGTCACTCTGAAAGAAGAGAATATTTCCAGGAAAGCAATGCAGTACTGGCAAAGAAAATTGATCTGGCGCTGGCAAACGGCATCAAACCGATCTTCTGTTGCGGTGAGCCTCTGGAAGTGAGAAAAGCTGAAACACAGAACGAATATGTTGCAAAACAGCTGGAAGAAAGCCTGTATCACCTGACCGAAGAGCAGCTGAAAAATGTCGTTATCGCTTATGAGCCAATCTGGGCAATCGGTACTGGTCTGACAGCCAGTGCTGCGCAGGCACAGGATATGCATGCTTTCATCAGAGGACAGATCGCTGCTAAATATGGCAGAGAAGCGGCTTTACGCCTGACTATCCAGTATGGTGGCAGTGCGAAACCTTCTAATGCAGGTGAACTGTTCGCTTGTCCTGATGTGGATGGTGGCCTGATCGGTGGTGCTTCACTGGTAGCTGCTGATTTCCTGGCTATTGTTAGTCATCTGGGATAATCTATTCAGAGAATATATTAGGGAAGCGGGCCGGAAGGTCCGCTTTTTTTATTTCAGAAATCAGGCGATTTTGGAATGGTAAAAGTTGTCTTTATGGTTTATACTAAAAAAATAAGCAGTTGACTTTGTATTTAAAATGCTTATAATCAGTTTGATATATTATAAAGCAAAATTAATTAGTATAAAATGCTAAAAATATTAGTATTTCAATGGAAGATTAGTATATTTGTATTGTCAATATTCAAGTAACCAGTACATCTTAATTTAAAAACTACTTGGTTATGCATACAGATAACACACTTGCATTTGAACAGGAACCATTGTTTGATTACTTGTTGGTAGTAAGTCCAGGTACTAGTATTGCCAATGATGTAACCGCATTAAAGCAGTTAGTTGCCCAGGAACTGGGAATGTACGGTAGTCGCTTTTCAAAAGCTCATATCAGTCTTTTCAGGTCTGTATTCCCTGAGAGATTCCAGGAAGATTTCGTTCATATGCTGGATGATATCGCCAGAAAACAATCAGGCTTCACGTTATATACCTCAAAGTTTGACCATTTTGAACACGGACCGGACAAGCGGACCATCTATGTCAATGTAGCGAATCCCAAACCTCTCGTTGAGCTACATAAGAAAATACTACATGAGTTTGATATAAAGCCGGGATCATTCAAGCCGCATATCACCATTGCCAGGACTATCAGTACGCCTGAATTTGATAAAGTGTATGATCATTTTTACAATCAGGTTTTTGTACGGAGTTTTCAGTGTAAAAGCTTTATGCTGTTACGTAAGCCGGCAAGTGGTGGTCACTACGAGCCTGTAAAAGAATTCATATTCGGAGATGAGGCGGTTCAGCAGGATATTAACCTGTTTAATTACGCAGCATAACCTATGCAACTTTATTTGTCCTTATTGGCTTTTATTCGCTGTTTGTTAACCTGATTTCTTTGTTTTTATTGCATGTATCCCATGTACCTCATTGTGCTGGCAGCAGAGGCGGTTGATAAGCTGTGTGTCGCGCTGTTGAGGCAAGCGCTGACTATGGTTTTCCTTAATGTTTTATGCTGGTAGAGGTGATGCTGGTAGACCGATGGGTTGTGCCGGACGGGGATGTTGTTTTAAATTTTCCGGTTGTTGGATGAAGAGCTGAAAGACTGTTCTCTTGTGATGATATGGAAAAACCAGTCCCATAAGTATTCCTGTAATCCCTTCACCTGTGCTGCCGATTTTAATTTTTCCTTTTACCAGGCTGTTTGTAGTTTTGGATAGTAAGGTGATTACTCATCCACTATTAAGCCGCTTATATGGAAAAAATACATAAGGAAATCCTTGTGAAAGGCAGGGTACAGGGCGTATACTTCAGAGCCAGCGCCAAGCATACTGCCGATGATCTTGGTATTACAGGCGAGGTAAAGAATTTGCCTGACGGTAATGTGTTTATTACTGCGGAAGGAGATGAACACACGATGGAGTCATTTATTGCCTGGTGCCGGCAGGGACCGCCTTTTGCAAAGGTGACTGAACTGGTGATCACGGTTGCGCCTTTGCAAAATTATAAGGCGTTTGAGGTAGTCAGGTAAAGTGACCTAACCCCGTCTGCTGCTCCGCTAGTTTGATATACTGTACCGTTTAGGATGGAGGTCCGGTTCTCTGGTTGATTGATTGCGTGTGTGTGAAGGAGAATAGATAAGCACAGTTTCCTGTTGGTTGAAGATGAAGAAAAAAGAAGGACCAGGACCAGTGAAATCGATGTAGTTAGTCTAAAGTGGGCTTAACCTTATGATTGTTGAAGAAGTAGTGAATGTATGATCGCCTCAGGCCCATTAAAATAACAATGATCTGCACCGGCAGTGATTGATCGTAAGTCACTGTTCTGAGCAGACACGATATAAAGGATTTTCCCCGATAGCAATATTGTATGTAGCATTTTTAATACGCTGTTTCCCTCAAAAGAAGACCATTAAAAAGGGCAGTCTTGTGATTTCACAAGACTGCCCTTTTTAATATACACGATCTCTGCTGATCAGTTGACGTGTATGTTATGTGATGCGGTCGGGTAGGTCCTCACTGCATTCCCGCTTACTTATTTTACTGCCAGTTTACCACTCAGGGACTTTTCCAGCGCGGCTTTCGGCACAATGATCGTAATCGTATTGATCGCGAAATACGGTACTGATACCTTGATGAAACCATCAAAAGGACCGGACTTGCTGCCATACGAGTTTTTCACGATAAAGAATTCCTTGCCTTTCCCTGTTTTACCGATACCCGTAATGTGCATCAGGTGATCATCTTCTGTAACAAGTTCATCGAATAACTGCTGACGTTCTTCCTGTGAATATTCTTTCTCTTCCACATCAGGGTTGATCACGGCGCCTCGGGTGAGTGAATCAGCGACAGGCCGTAATGCATATCCTTTTCCTACCATAAAACCACGGTTGCTTACATCAGCGTCCCATAGCACAGTATATCCTTTTTCTACAGCTGTTTTAGCGATGTCGATCAGTTCTTTCAACGGAATGTTATAGTAAGCGCCGTTGGAAACGTTGTCAGGTACTTCGATAATGAAGGAACTGTAGAAGGGATGGTGTGTAAAAGAGGTCAGACTGACATAGTCGTCCGCATTGAACTTTACGACCTCTTTTGCAAAGGTTTTAGGGGTGTAGGAGTGTCCCTTGTAGGTAAAGTTGGCAGGTACGGCGCCGAGGTATTTATCCATAATAGCATTGAAGCCGTCTTCCCAATTCGTTGGAATGGGTCTTTTAAGCTTCAGGATGCTGTCAAGGTAAGTACGCAACTGTCCGACCATCTCCGCGTGATCATGCCATTCCTGGCCTTGTTTTAGCCCGCTGTAGGCATCTTCCGGAACAACACCATAGGTGGCGATGGCATGCAGCACATCGTGTCCCAGTCCGCCTTCATCAAAACGGGTAAAACCCTGTCTGTGGATATAATTTTCTGCCTTTTCGCGATAGATGTTGCGTACAGTGAACATTTCGGAAAGGTCCAGTGCCTGTTGCCCTTCGTGCAGGCAGGCTGATTCGATCATCGAGGTGGTGGAGAAACACCAGCAGGTACCGGTGTTGGCCTGGTTTTTTACAGGCGTGTAGGGGTTGTTCCTGATGATCTTAATTTCTTCAAGAGACCTGTTTGTCTCCTGTGCCTGGCTTTGTATGGTAAAGACCAATGCCAGCAATGTAACAGCTATTCTCATATGTAAAGTGAGGTTTGATACCTAAAGATAAGGGGGAATAGCATAAAAAAAGCGCTACTGCTATATGAACGGCAGTAGCGCATGTAATGGCGGAAAAAAGTATGTTTAGTGTTCGTTCACGTTAATTGACAGGTTACCTTTTTTGCCTTTGATGGACAGTTCATCAGCACTGCCGATCAGGTCAGCGTATTTTTTCAGTACATCGTCTGACTGGCGTACGCCGTTGATGGTTAATACGTCGTCATTCTTTTCGATGCTGAATTCTCCGTCGGCGTTGATGAGCTTATCATCGGCCATACGTTTGATCAGTTTTTTGTATTTATCGGAAAGGGTCTGATCAACGGTTACTTTGGAGTCATTCATATCTATTTCCTTGATGACGCCATTACCTCTTTTTATGATGATCTGTTTTTTGATCTGTTGCTGGGATTGTTCGATCTCCTGCTGGGCATTGATGATTTCCTGACGGGTCTTTTCCATCATTTCTTTCATTTCTTTGCTGTTGAGCATTTTTTGCGATTCGTCGATACTTTTCTGTATCGTCTGACGCATCTCATCGGAGGTAGCCATCGCCAGTGCCAGCTTAGCGCTTTCCATGCTTTTGCGCACCTCTTCCTGTATCATGTCCGGGTCTATCTTCACACCCTGCGCCGCTGCTTCTTTCATGCTGCTTCTGATCGTCTGGCGCATTTCCTCCCAGTTGATGTTTTTTATTGCGTCTGTTGCATCTTTGTTGACCTGTTTCCAGTCAACATTTTTCATGGCCTGGGACACTTCTTTGTTGATCTGGTCCCAGTCAACATTCTTCATCGCCTCTTTTACCTGTTTGTTGATCTGATCCCAGTCGACGTTTTTCATGGCATTGGCCACCTCGCTGTTCATTTTGCTCCAGTCAATGTTTTCCATGGCTTTTTTGGCGGCTTCCATGCTGGTGTTATAGTTTTCCATTAATATCCTGTCACGTTCCTTTTCACGTTCTTCCTTAGTGGCATTAGCAGGAACGGTATCAGTCAGGATAGTGTTGATATTGGCGGCGTGGAACACGATCGGTTGACCAGTAGTTGGCGCCAGGGGAGCCGGGATGATATTGTTGTCAGCGGCTTTCTGCTTGTCAGCCTGTTTTTCTTTACGCGGAGGGTTTAACCATGCAATGGATACAAGGCCGACGGCGATGATCATGACAGCTAATAACTTTTGCGTATAGTTAATATTTTTAGTTTTCATTTCCATTATGCGTTTGATACGGTGAAATAAATGTTGTTTGTTGTCGGCTGCTGCCATGGCGAGCGAGTTGACTGTTAACCGGTATTCTTCTAACGCGACCAGGGCTTTAGCATAATGCAGCGGTTGTACCTGATTTTTTAGTACAAGATCATCGCAGCAGTGTTCCCTTTCCAGGCGGATGTTTTTAGAGATCCACCATACAAAAGGATTAAAAAACAGAATGGTTTCAACGATTGATTGGAAGATATTCAGTAGATAATCATTGCGTTTGATGTGTGCCAGTTCATGCAGCAGGATGGCTTCCAGCTGTTCTGCCGTCAGATTGTTGAACATGGCGATCGGTAGCAGGATAACGGGTTTCAGGAAACCTATCATCACGGGTACCTGGATGTACTGCGATATCAGCAGTTTCACCCTGCGGGGAATACGAAGCTGATTTTTCAGTTTGGTCAGGTGTTTTTCCCATACTTCATCAATAGGGAACACCTGTTTTTTTCTGATCTGTTGCAGCTGAACAAGATCAACTGATAATTTGATGGTCATGACTGCCACGCCCGCCACGTAAATGGCGACCAGTACCGGAAACCACATTTCCAGTGTGGGAAACAGCGTGGTGAGTTGTGACTGACTTTTATAGATGACCGGAACGTCCACAGCGGAAGACTGTCTGATGCCGGTTTCTATCATGAGCTGAGCGGCTGCATGTACCCTTCTCACGCCTTCTATCTGTTGCCAGAGGGTAACGGAGAACCAGGTAAAAATGCCTGCCAGTGAAATGTATGACAGGTTGTATTTTATGCTGGAGCCCGCCTGAGGCCAGAGATACAGTACAAGACGTAAACAGGCAAAAATGAAGAAGGCCTGCCAGAATGAGTGCAGAAGTGCCCAGCCGAAAGCCTGGATCACATCTGCAGTGAAGGGGAGTTGTGCAGTCATGATAGTGGTATTAGATGCGCCAGGAGCGCCGGGTTTACTTTTTCTGTTGTTGCTCTATCTCATTCAGGTACTGTTTGATCTTGTCCAGTTCCTCCTGTGAAGAACGGTGATTACCCAATGCCTGCATCACCAGCTGCGTAGCTGATCCGTTAAACACTGTATCGATCATTTTAGTCAGTAACTGTTGCTGTGTGCTTTCCTGGGAAATGGCAGCCTCATAGACATGCGTCTTGCTGCTGGTGTCCCTTTTGAGCAACCCTTTCTCATGCATGATCTGCATCAATTTAAGGGTAGTTGTATAACCGGCGTCTTTGCTTTTCTCTAATATCTCATGCACTTCCCTCACAGTACCTGCGCCTTTTTCCCATAATACCCCCAGGATCTCCAGTTCACTTTCTGTAGGCTTGTAATTTTTTGCGGTACTCATTTGTTTTCAATGATTATATGATCTACGAATATCTTCGTAAACAAATGTACGACAAGTTTCGTAATTGCCAAATCTGGAAGGAAGTTTTTTTGAAAAATTAGGGATCAGCAAGTGTATGTGGTGCTTAAGTTATTGTAGGTGAGTTAGTTGTAGGGGTGGAGATTGCGGAGCATGGATTTTAGGGACTAGTTTGCCCTGGGGGGCTGAGCGTGAAAAAGGCATGTTGCCCATTTCTGCATGAAATCGTTCAGCGAAATGGGCAACAATGCCTGGTAGAAAACATATCGGGAAGCAATGTTAGAACTTACCTGCTTTCAGACCGATATTTAAAGATGGTCCGCCTATCTTGCCATCTGTAATACCGGCTGTGCTGGACCCGGCGATATAACGGTAGGAGGCGCCTACATCCAGACGTAGGAACTTGGTGATGTTGACTTCCAGATTAGCGAAAGGTTCTGCAACAAAGAAACCGCTCTGGTCATACACGTTGTTGTGGTCCCAATCGTCATTCTCCCATCTGTTTTTGTCCCGGCGACCTACACCGCCACCACCTAATAATGCACCTGCTGTCCAGTGTACCAGTTTGTCCGAATTGTGGATATATTCAGCCACAAAACCGGTATACCAGAGGTTTACATATTCCTTGTACCCCGCGGTATTCAGTGTTGGCAAATCCACGTTGTTTACCAGTGAATAAGCGCCCGCACCGAGCATGATCTTACCGTTCAGTAATACACCACCGTAACCACCTGTCAGCAATCCAAATTTACCATCAATGGGTGTAAATTTGGCTGCAGGCACCCCGTATGCCCCTATCGTTGTTTTTTTGCCATTTTTTTTCGCAGAAAATAATGTTTCCTGGGTGGATTGTGCAAACGTCTGCTGTGCCGCGAGCACCAGGAGTGCTGCCAGAATCTTTTTCATAAAATTGTATTAGTGTTGTTGGGAAGAATGCCGGCTAAGAGACAGGCCCTTAGCCAGCTATTGTGATAGTGAGAGTTTACTCTATTATGCGCTCTTTGCTGCTTACTGCGGAAGTACCGAACCAACCGAGTATCCTTGATTTGCCGCCGCTTGTTTTATTGATAACATTGCTCTTTACATTTTCCAGGACCTTTGCGAACAGTCCGCCAGAGTTGATCTGTTCTTCTACCTGTGTCAGGAAAAAATGGCTCTGGTAGGTAAGTGAGCGCAGTTTTACGATCACTTTTTCATTTTTCTGGAAAGGCTTGTCAAAGTCGGTCACTGCTTCCTGTATCGGCAGAATGAAAGACGCGCCATCTTTTACGCTCTGATCGAAATAACCATCCACAGAGAAGGCATCGCCTACCTTATGTTGCAGATCATTTCTGTAAGAACGCATCCAGTAGTAATCCACGCCGCCTTCGATATCTTTTGCATGGAACTTCGCTACATAACCATCTTCAGAAACAAAGTTCTCTTCTTTCGTCTGGAACTTGTAGGAGATAGAATCGATCACCGTATTTCTTTTGATAGTATCTATCGCTTCAAATACTTCTGTTCCATATTCAACCTTAAGTCTGTAGGCATGTCCTATGACCCCGATGGTTTCATTGTCTCCCGGATCGTAGATATAGTTGCCATCCTTGAAAGTAAATGGATATGATTTATTCGCTGTTTCATCAAAGAGGGTGATCATTGCATCCCCGATCACCGGAGAAGGCGTCTGATCTGTATATGGAACTGATTTCGTAAATCTGATCTTCTGTACACCTGGTTCTGTCGTGATCCAGGCATCCAGTACCGGATAAGAAGTACCTTTTGCCACATCAATGTCCACCACATCTTCGCAGGCTGTAAAAGCGGCTGCTATCACCAGTAATATGCTGAGTCTGATCTTTTTCATCTGTATTGTGTTTTGCGGCTATTTTAGAATTTGAAGTTATAGGTGATACCAGGGATGATAGAACCTATGATGGAAAGACGAACAGCTTCTTTTTTGGATGGATCGTCGTCGTTCTGTCTGAAGTACACGGTGTAGGCATTCCTGCGGCCGTATACATTGTACAGGGAGAATACCCATTCACCTTTCCAGCGGTGCAGCTGTTTTCCTTTCAGTGTTAATGACATATCCAGACGGTGGAAAGAAGGCAGTCTGTAGTTGTTACGTTTGTCGGTGCTGTTGTAAGGAATATCCCAGTCCTGGAATTCCAGACGGCTGTCGGCAAAAGTAGCTGGTGTTCCTGACGCATATACCCAGTTGGCGGAAAGAGAGGTGCGTTTTGATAACTCATGTGTAATAACCAGGTTCAGGTTATGTGTACGGTCGTAACGGTTCAGGAACCACTCATCTTTGCTGATACCGGTTGTCTGTCTTTCGGAACGGGACAGCGTATAGCTCACCCATCCTGTTGTTTTACCTACTTCTTTTTTCGCCATCAGTTCCAGACCATAAGAACGGCTGTGTGATTGCAGGAGATCTGCTTCTATCTGCTGGTTCAGCTCCAGGTTGGCGTTATCGATGTAGTCCAGCTGGTTTTCCATGTTCTTGTAAAACGCTTCACCAGAGAACTCAAATACGCCGGAAGGAGCATCGTACACATATCCGATGGTATATTGATCAGCCACCTGTGGTTTGATATTGTTGGTGCTTGGCGTCCAGATATCCAGCGGTGTCGGAGACGCGGTGTTGGACAACTGGTGCATGAACTGTGTCGTACGTGCATAAGATGCTTTCACGGCATGATTCGGCGTTAGCGCATAACGGGCGGTGATCCTTGGTTCAAGGTAATTGTATGCTTTGATCAGTTCGTTGGCGCCATATTCTTTTGTGCCGGTCAGTGTTCTGCGGATGCCTGGTGTGGTATCGTTGTAGTAGTAGGCAGTTCCTTTACCAAGATACTGGTAAGAAGAAAGACGCACACCGTACTGTACACCGAATTTATCGCTTGGCTTCCACTCGTGGTCGAGGTAGGCGGCTGCTTCCAGACCATGCTGCTGTGTCAGTTCTTTTACATCGGTCTCATCGCCTTCCACACCGGTACCTGTACCTGGTTTGAAGGTGTAATAAAGCCCCTGCAGACCAAAGTGCACGCTATTGTGCGTATTGATGTAGTAAGTAAAGGCTGGTTTCACACCATAGTTGATGATGTTGGAAGTCCATTTGTAACGCTGCGACTCTTCTCCTGCACCTTTCTGACTTTCGTTGTTGAAATCCAGGGTATAGTCGTAGTTACTATAGAAGGTGGTCAGGTTCAGGAATGTTTTGTTGGTGAACACATGGTTCCAGCGTACGGTAGCCGTCTTATTACCCCAGTTCATGTTCACCTGCGTACCGAACCCGAATACGTCGCGGCCAAGGTAACCACTGGCGAAGAGCGTATTGTTCTTGTTCAGTTTGTAGTTCACCTTCGCGGTCAGATCGTAGAAATTCAGCTTGGTATCTTTCATGTCGCCTTTCAGGAAAGGTTTCATCAGGATATCGATATAAGAACGACGGGCCGCAATAATGAAAGATGATTCGTCCTTCTTCAGCGGACCTTCTATCGCGACTCTGCTGAATACATTGCTTATACCGCCATTTACGTTGAATTTCTGGTTGTTTCCGTCCTTCATACGTATATCGAGTACAGAAGAAGTACGACCACCGTATTCAGCCGGAAAACCGCCTTTAATGAGATTGATGGTTTTTACTGCATCCGGATTGAATACTGAGAAGAACCCGAGCATATGGGTGGAGTTATATACAGGGGCTTCATCAAGCAGGATGAGGTTTTCGTCAGCCGCACCACCGCGTACGTTAAAACCGTTGGCGCCTTCACCTACCGTGTTTACGCCCGGTAGTGTCTGGATAGAACGCAGTACATCGACTTCACCCATGAAAGTAGGCATCTTTTTCATCTGCGCGATGTCCAGTCTGTTCAGACTTGTTGTCAGCGTATTGACCGCTTTTTCCTGTTTATTACCGTTTACAGTGATAGTGCTTAACTGAGAACTGGATTTCTCCAGTTTCATGTCCAGTGTTTTATTGGCTTTCAGCGAAACGTTCATCTTGATAGTGCCATAACCAATATAAGAGAACTGGATCTCATGATCGCCTGCGGGGAGTGTCAGGGAATAGAACCCATATTCATTGGTCACGGTACCCAGGCTGGTGCCTGCTTTTGCTACAGTGATGCCGATAAGGCTTTCACCATTTTGCTGGTCTTTTACATAACCAGAGATCGTGTATCGTTGTTGTGCATGTACATAGCTTACCTGCATAAGCAGCAGGCATATGCCCAGCAGCATAAGTAATCTTGTCTTCATATAAGGTACTTGTATTGTTTAGTAGCGGATAGCTGGCTATAACATTTTTGTTACGCATATATGACGTGGTGAGATGAGATTACCCCTAGAAGTGGCCTTGAATTTTTTTAAAATATATAAATTAATCTAGTAACTCGCAGCGAAAGCCCATATTCCCGACAAACAGTATGATGTCTTTTTCAGCCACAGGTAAGGCTCCGGGTACAATACGCATTACTTTATCGCAATCTTCAATGTCGATGGTGCAGTCACTGTCAAACTGGTTACGTATCGCGTTAATTATTGCAAGCTTATCCTGTTGGGTACATATATTTGTACGGAATATTCCGACCACCATGACTATAATTATTGAACGTTATGGAATATTTTTGTGCAAAATTGCAGGTCTTTGTCCGTATAGCTGTTACACGAAAAGGATTAAAATTTATATTTAAAGGATTTTTATGGACATCCAGATCAGAAATGACGCCAGTGAGCTAATTTATACTGAACAGCAGGAATTTCCGCTGGACAAGCTACGTTCTGCCTCCCTGATAGAGGATAAGCAACGGTTAAATCTGGATTTTGTCGATATAGATTTTCAGGAGATATACTTTGACGGGTATCATATAGCTATCGGAGGCGCAAATGTTCATCAGAACCTGCATATCACTGCTACTGAACCTATTTCAACTATATCGCTGATGTTTGTGCTGAACGGGGAGTTCGATTCCGGTCCGGGACATGAGGGCGATTATGCCAAACGTAGATATAAGTCGCTGGAACACAATCTTTTTTATAATCCTACGGTGGAGGAGAACATTGATGTGGAGAAGCAGCGGGATTTTGAGATGATCGGACTGAGTTTTTCGAAGGAGCGGTTTCTGGAGCTGGCAGTGAATAACGGCCGGGTATTAGAGCAGCTGGCAGATAAAGTAGCAGGGGATAAGATGATCTACCTGAACAGGAAGAAGAACCCGCCGATCACGACGCGGATGATGATGGTGCTGGAGGAAATACGGCAGTGTCAGTTCAATGGTGGGATCAAAAAACTTTACCTGCAATCTAAAGTGTTGGAACTACTGGCGCTGCAATGTGAGCAGTATGAACGGGTGGAGAATGTGCGGAGCGCTTCCCAGGGACTGACGCTGTCGGACAGGGAAAAATTGCATTATGCGAGAGAATTGTTGTTAAAGAATATACAGCATCCGCCATCTTTGCCTGAGTTGTCCAGGATGGCAGGGCTGAATGAATTTAAACTGAAGAATGGCTTTCGTCAGTTGTTTGATAATTCGGTGTTTGGTTATCTGAATGACCACCGGATGGAATATGCGAGGAATATGATAACCCGGCAGCAGTCCACTATGACTGAAATTGCGGAGGAACTGGGCTTTTCTTCTGTCCAGCATTTTAGTGTAGCTTTCAAAAAGAAATTTGGGGTGAGTCCTAGTAAGATCAGGGTCTGAGTATGGTTATATAGTACTTATCTTACGTTAGTGCTTCGTTTTTCAATGAAGGATGAGTGAAAGATGGTTATTGTGTGGCTATATCTTGACCGGGTATTGTACAGTTAGGGTGACTTTCGCTGTGGTTGGAGATACCTGGCGGACTGACGCCAGCTATGCGATAGATACTGTTTGATATATAATTAAAAATGGGGACCGATTGTATTGGTCCCCATTTTTTTATGAGTAGAAAAAGGATTGTTTGTTTATTTCTATTGTTGTTATAGTGTTTTGTATTAGTCTATAGTGTACTAGTGTTTGTTGGCTAATGCGGGTGTTTTAGCTGTTGTTTGTGCCTGTGCCTGTGTCTGCGCTACCTGTTCTGTGGGAGCTGCTTTTTTAGCTGCAACGACAGTTGTTTTACCATGGATTTCAGCGAGGGTAGGAGCGATTACCAGGGATACGATGGACATCAGTTTGATCAGGATGTTCATGGATGGACCAGAAGTATCTTTGAATGGATCGCCTACGGTGTCACCGGTAACGGAAGCTTTGTGTGGTTCTGATTTTTTGTAGTAAATCTCTCCTTTGATCTCGACACCTTTTTCGAAGGATTTTTTGGCGTTATCCCAGGCGCCGCCGGCATTGTTCTGAAACATACCCATCAGCACACCGCTTACGGTTGCACCGGCGAGGAAGCCACCCAATACTTCAGGGCCGAAGATGAATCCAACGACGATAGGGGTGAGGATCGCGATACTACCTGGCAGCATCATCTTTTTGATGGAGGCCTGGGTGGAGATCGCCACACATTTGTCGTATTCAGGTTTGCCGGTACCTTCCATGATGCCGGGAATTTCTTTGAACTGACGACGTACCTCTTCCACCATGCTCATAGCGGCTTCACCTACTGCGCGGATCGCAAGGGAGGAAAAGATGAAAGGGATCATGGCGCCGATAAAGAGACCGGCCAGTACGTCTGCATGATAGATATCGATACCACTGATGCGGGCCACCCCTACGAATGCGGCAAAGAGGGCCAGCGCGGTCAGTGCTGCGGAAGCGATCGCAAAGCCTTTTCCGGTAGCGGCCGTGGTATTACCTACTGCATCGAGGATGTCTGTTTTTTCACGTACTTCTTTTGGGAGTTCGCTCATTTCAGCGATACCGCCTGCGTTATCAGCAATAGGGCCGAAAGCGTCAATGGCCAGCTGCATCGCCGTAGTGGCCATCATACCGGCTGCCGCGATGGCTACGCCGTACAGACCTGCACAGGCATAAGAACCATAGATACCGGCTGCGAGTACGATGATCGGCAGCAGGGTGGATTCCATACCAACCGCCAGACCAGCAATTACGTTCGTTGCGTGACCAGTAGAAGACTGACGGATGATAGACAGTACCGGACGTTTGCCCATTGCGGTATAGTACTCCGTGATGATACTCATCAGGGTACCTACTGCCAGCCCTACGAAGATAGCGCCTACAACGCCGTTCTGTGTGATGGCTTTTACGTTTTCTCTCAGAGCGCCGGTACCATCTTCCAGATAGTCACGTTTCAGGTAGATGGATTCAGCAGGAAGGATATAATACACGAGCGCTGCACTGGCGATCGCTGAAAGCACAATAGAGCCCCAGTTACCCATATTCAGCGCTTTTTGTACCACACTGGTGTTCAGCCCTGCGCTATCTGATATTCTGACAAAAAAGGTGGCTATAATAGAGAATACGATACCAACACCTGCGATCAGCATCGGCAGGATGATTGGAGCAACACCGCCGAAATTATCGTGGGAGGTTACTTCACTGCCCAATACCATGGTCGCAAGTACGGTTGCTACATAAGAACCGAAAAGGTCAGCGCCCATACCGGCTACGTCACCTACGTTATCGCCTACGTTATCGGCAATGGTAGCAGGGTTGCGGGGATCATCCTCCGGGATGCCTGCTTCCACTTTACCTACGAGGTCAGCGCCTACGTCGGCTGCTTTTGTATAGATACCACCACCTACACGTGCAAACAGCGCGATACTTTCCGCACCCAGCGAAAAGCCGGTCAGCACTTCAATGGTTTTGATCATTTCTTCTGAATTGGCGCTTGCGCCGAAATATGCTCTGAGGAGAATAAAGAGTCCGCCGAGGCCCAATACGGCCAGACCGGCTACACCCATTCCCATCACTGAACCACCTGTAAAGGATACTTTCAGTGCTTTGGACAGACTGGTACGTGCTGCCTGTGCAGTACGCACATTCGCTTTGGTTGCTATCTTCATTCCGATGAAACCTGCTGTAGCAGAGAATACGGCGCCGATAACAAAGGCAATGGAGATAATCCAGTCAGAATTGTGGTTTGTGGCGCCCATATAACCGAGCAGGAGAGCGGCAATAATTACAAAGTAAGTAAGGATCTTGTATTCAGCTTTTAGAAATGCCATCGCTCCTTCTGCAATGTGCTGGGCGATCTCTTTCATTTTTTCATTGCCGGCGTCCTGGCGGGATACCCAGGAACTTCGGATAGCAGTAAATAACAAGGCTAGTAATCCAAAACATGGAACGAGGTAAACGATATTCATATACGTGATTTTAACAATTCCTATAAATATAACCTTTTATCGAGTATTTATCATGGGGTTTTGGCGGCGCAAAAGGGGCTAAAAAAGGGGTTAACAGGACAGCTTGCTGCGCAGCTCCAGGAAGCTCTTTCCAAGGAACTCAACAATATCTTCCGCTATCATGGCTTCTTCTGAACGTTCTGCTGCGGCATGGTCGCCGGAGAGCCCGTGCAGCCAGACGCCCATCAGCATCGCATCCCTCGGTGTATAACCCTGCGCCAGCAGGGAAGTGAGTATTCCGGTGAGTACATCACCGCTGCCGCCGGTGGCCATACCGGGATTACCGGTGGTATTGAACCAGATAGAGCCATCCGGAAAAGCCATGGCAGTGTAGCGGCCTTTCAAAAGGATGTTCAGTTTTCTTTTAACGGCATTTTCTGAGAGTACTTCGAGTCGTTCCACGTCATTGGCCGTTTTTCCGAACAGCCTCTCAAATTCTTTCGGATGTGGCGTTAAAAGCGATCCTGCAGGTACTTTATCCAGCATCGCAGGGGAAGACCCTAATATGTTCAGTGCGTCAGCATCGATGACCATTGGCTGATGAAAGTGCTCCAGTAGTTTTTCAAAGGCCCAGCAGGTACCGGCGGCAGTGCCCAGTCCGGGACCGATACCGATGGTTTTATATTTAGCGGCAGCTTCTGCATTCGGCAAGTGCGTGTGGAAGCTGGAGCTATGGTCTTTCTGTTCGTCAATAAAACACATGGCGCCGGGGGCGGATATTTGTATGATATCATATCCGCATCCTGGTACGTGACAGGAGAGCAATCCCACGCCTGTGCGGAGACAGGCTTTAGCGCTGAGTACAGCCGCCCCCATCTTACCTTCGCTGCCTGCGATCAGCAGGGCATGTCCGAAGGTGCCTTTATGGGAAAAGGGTTTCCGGGGACGGTAGGTATTTTTTATCTGCAATGCGTCCGTAATATGGAAACGGGAAGGTGTCTGCGCAATATAATCGGGAGAAAGATCGATCGGAAGGATGCAGATATCTCCTACAAATGTTGCGTTTTCCGGCAGGAGGAAGGCCAGCTTATAGAATTCAAAGCTAAGCGTATGATCTGCCCGGATAACGGTCGTATTGAGGGAAGAAGCATCTGCCTGTAAACCGGATGGTATGTCTATGGCGACCACTTCATGCGCTGCCTTCAGATCATTGATCTGTCCGATCACGGCTGCGGTCCAGCCTTCGACCGGACGACTCAGTCCTGAACCCAATATAGCGTCTACAATAAGGGCATGTGCATCAGGCTGGGGCAGCAGACCGTTCTCCTGAATATCATGTATGGCCGACGGATATTGCTGTTGTAACGCATGCCGGTTGGCCGTGTGATCGGCGGATGCTTTGGAGCTGTGATGCAGTACGTAGGCATGTGCGTCATAACCACGGTTGTGGAGCAGGCGGGTGATAGCGAGACCGTCGCCACCATTGTTGCCCAGTCCGCAGAATACATACACAGGGGTATACTCGCTGTAATGCCGGCAGATCCAGGCAGTGCAGGCGATGGCCGCTTTTTCCATAAGATCCAGGCTGCTGATGGGAGTTTGCCGGATCGTGTAAGCGTCTGCTTCGCGAATCTGTTGTACTGTGAATATTTTCATGGGTTATTATCTGCCGTAAGGCATAGCTTATAAATATAAGCAAAAAAAAACGACCATACCGCACTGCGGTATGGTCGCCTGATATTGTTACTGTAAAGTGAGCGATTAGAAAGTGTATCTGACAGATGCACCACCGATCTCTTCTCCTACGAAGTGAGTACCACCGTTGAAGTTGAAATATGGTTTCAGGTCAGCACTCACAACCAGCGGAATGTTCTTGAATTTGTATTCCAGACCTACGATACCGTCCAGACCAGCGCTTACGTAAGTACCGTCGCCATGTCTCCAGTAATTGTCATAGTCGTAATCGCGGCGATCGTAAACACCTACGTGCGCACCGCCACCGAAATACAGGTGAAATTCTGGTTTAGGGAATGGGGCGATATGGTATTCATACAGACCGGTGAAGGTTACGTTCCTTCTGTTGCTTACGTTGGTAGTTACCAGACCTTCAATTGCGTGAGGACCAGTGAAGAAGTGTTTAATAGTTCCACCTACCAGCCATGGGTTAACTCTTAAGCCCACTGCGTTTTCGTAGCCAAAATCTCCGGAGCTGCTGCGTCTCTTTTGTGCATTTGCTGTCACTGCCATCAATGTGATCAAGCCAAATAGTAACACAATTTGTTTCATAATTATAACTGTTTAAAAGAATGCTTAATTAGGTTTTTCCTCTCTTACCTTCCGAAGGTATATCGTACGGATAACGCGAAATCCGTGAGATCGGAAGAGGTGTTGAAGTGAATAGCCGGTTTCCAGTCAAGACTCAGGTTCAAAGGCAGCGAAGGGAAGGTATAATCCATGCCTCCTATGCCGTCCACGCCTGCTATAAATTTCATATTCCCATCCGTTTTACGGGAGCCCAGATGTGCACCACCTCCGATAAACCATCCCAGACCTGCCGTCGTTTGTGGCGAGAGATCGAAATGGCGTTCATAGAGACCGGTCACGGTAAAGGTCCCGGAATAAAAGCCGGCTATACCTTCGACAGCATTGGCATCGCTAAAATAATAACGTGCGGTTGCGCCGAATGGCAGGCCAAGACGTAATCCTAATTGCGGATTACCTTTTGTTTGTGCATTCACTGTTTGAATACACACTCCAAGTAGCAGGGTTATGAACAGACGTTTCATAAATTATTGCTTTGCTTTGCAATAACGGTGCCAAGATACAGATTATTATTTTTTCTATAGTAAATAAAGGTCATGCAGACCGTCTGAGAAAGACATAACCGATCAATCCTGATAGTAGGGAAGCCGCTATGATGGCTATTTTGGAAGTGATCTGCCAATCGGCGGCCGTATAAGCCAGGGTGGCAATAAATATAGACATGGTAAATCCGATCCCCGCGATCATGCCTATCCCAAGCATCTGACCCCAGCTTGCGCCATCTGGCAACGAGGCCAGTCGCAGACGGGTAGCCAGGAATGAAAACAGGAAAATCCCTAATGGTTTCCCGATCACCAGGCCGGCCAGTATGCCATAACTGATGCTGGTATTGAGAGATTGCCAGATATCCGCAGGAAAAATAATAGCCGTATTCGACAGGGCAAAGATGGGCATGATCACAAAGTTCACCGGATCATGCAGCTGATGTATCAAACGGGAAATCTTTGGCAGAGGAATACAGGCCGCCAGTAATACACCCGCGATAGTAGCATGAATACCTGAATTAAAGATACAATACCATAGTAGTATACCTGGGATAAAGTAGCACCATAAGGGGCGTACTTTAGTCTTATTCAGGATGATAAGGAGCAACAGTATAACAGCAGCTGCCAGCAGATAACCTAACTGTAAACCGGCTGTATAAAAGATAGCGATAGCGATGATAGCGCCCAGGTCATCGATGATGGCCAGGGCGGTAAGGAATATCTTTATAGAGAGCGGTACCCTGTTCCCCAGTAAGGAAAGGATACCCAGTGAAAACGCGATATCAGTGGCCATCGGAATGCCCCAGCCATTGGCGTAGGGGGTATGCCCGTTGAACAGGGAAAAGATCAGGGCAGGGCAGAGCATACCTCCCAGGGCGGCAAGGACGGGCAGTAAGGACTGGCGAATAGAGGATAATTCACCGATAGTGACCTCCCTTTTTATTTCCATGCCAACGAGGAAAAAGAAGGGCACCATCAGCCCGTCATTGATCCAGTGTAAGACGGTATGCGGCAGGTGCAGGGCCGGTACCGGTATATGCACAACAGTATCCCAGCAGGCAAGATAGGCTTGCTGCCAGGCGGAATTAGCCAGGATTAAAGAAAAAGCCGTGCAGATGATCAAAACGATCCCTACTGCACGGCTATCCTGTAAGAACTGGTAGATCGGTGATAATAGTTTCTTTATCAAAACTCGTCTTCCTCTTTTTTAGGCGCCTCATCTTCCTTCTTCTTGACTTCTCCGGCAGTACCGAACAGTTCATACTTGCTCTTCGGTCTGCGTTTGATATCCCAGTGGAAGTTTTCCAGTTGCATCTGGTCCATCGGGCGCTGTCCGAACGGATACATCGTACCTTCCGGATCTTTGATGAATGAAATTGTATTCAGTTGTCCTTCTCTGAAATAAATATTGATCACACCACTTAAGGTCCTGTTCACACTCACATATGCGCTGTCATCGTCCTGGACGTAGTAGATACTTTCGGCGTTACCGTCGACGTGCATCCAGTCAATGGCCTGTCCGGTGAAATAACCGGTGATCTGATTACCCTTGATCTGGTTATACATATTCCGGCCTGCTTCTTTTACCAGCAGTCCGTTTTGGTCCAGCAGCAGTTTGTCTGCTTTCTGGTTTTTGGTATACATGAAGATGGTATCTCCGCTCAGCTGTGTTTCATTGGCCCATAATACCGGGTTTCTGTAGAAACGGAAGATGGAATCTTTACCAGAGTAATACAGGCTATCTGCCACCCCCTGGAGGGAGTCAGAATAGATACGCACATTGTGCCATGCGCGGATGAACCTGATCTCAGTGGTATCCTGTTTGTGTGCGCTGGTATCGGCAGGCAGTGTCAGGGCTTTGGCCATACCGCTGGTATCAGTTGGTACAGATAATGCCTTTGCCTTCAGGATGCCGGTAGAATCTTTCGCCAGTACAATGCCTGCCGGGTGAGGCAGTTTGCTGGTGTCATTAGCCAATGCGGCTGCTTTTTCTTTAAATGCCAGCAGGACAGAGTCTTTGGACAATACAATACTATCTGGTTTGAGCGCTCTGGTACTATCGACCAGTTTAGCCAGTGCGTTCGGTAGTTTCGGGATCGTATCCGGTCCCGGTGGGGCGACCATCATTGGTTTCCCCCTGGTACTGTCTGGATTTATGGCGTTCTGCAATCTTTTGGCGAATGCGGAAGTATCGGATGGAATGTCTGGTATTGAATCAGGTAGTGCTGCTTTGACCGTGTCAGGGATAGGCGGCGGACTCACTTTCTGCACTGGCAGGGAGCGGCGGCCACGGGTTACCGGCTTCACGGTGTCCACGGATACTTTCACAGCAGGTGCCGAGGTATCTTTCTTTACGATACCGGAGTAGAGGCTATCCGCAGCGAGGAAGAGGGTATCTTTTTCTCTTTCCAGGATCATCAGCGGGTGCTGGGTGGCCAGTACGGTTTTCTCGATCTGATTAACGGTGCCGTAGTTGGAGAGCAGGGTCATTTTCTGCGCGGTATCGCGGTAGATCATGTTCCCTACAGCGTAGGCCAGACCGGTACGCTTATCCATCGTGATCCTGTCGGCAGTAATAGTTGCCGTACTATCCTCGATGGTCGGGCGGCTGTCGAAATTACCCTCGCCGGTTTCTGTATTGTATTCACCCGAAGTTGTATACATGACGCTCTTACCATCATTGATGGTGGTAGGCGCCAGGATCGTGGCTATTTTAGTGCCGGTGTTATATAATAAAGTATCGGTGGTGAGGGTGTATTGCGGATCGACCAGTAATACGTTGTAATTGAAGTATACGTCTTTGGTATCTGCATAATAGTAGCCTTCCTGACTGGTGAGCACACTTTTGCCGTTGACCAGTTTCCCTCCTTTTACATAGGTACCGATACGGGCATTCATGTCATAAAGGAGTTCCGGACCGGAGAGGGTGACCTTCCCGTCAGTCAGCCGGGCATTATCACGCAGGGTCGCCAGGCGGGTATCCCCTTCATAATGAAGGTATTCACCATAGATGTGAATACTATCGGCCTGATTAATATGTATATGACCATAAGCATCCAGTACGTTGGTCGCTCTGTTGATCAAGGCACTGTCACAATAAAATAAAGTATTGCCCTGACGGAAAATGGCATTACCGATAAATCTGTTCAGCTGTACGCTGTCCTTTTCTTTTGTAAGCACATTCAGTTTATCCGACTGAATGATGTGGATAACCTGTGTGGTGTCTTTCTGCGAAGGTTCTGCTTCCTGCGCCCTGGCAGTGAAGATACCCCCCAGAAATATTCCGGCAAGGAGAAGCCCGCATTTTGCTAAGTGCTGCATTTTCAAGATTATAGTGCCTTCGCGGTGTCAGATGGTATGGGCTGTACTTTTGCTTTTTTACCGAACAGCGAGAAGTGTACGTAACGTTTTGGGTTCACGCGCAGATCTTCCAGCAGTTTGTTCAGGTTACTGAGTGAGTTTTGCAGGTTATTATATACCTGCTTGTCGTTCAGCATGAGGCCTACGGAACCGTCGGTACTATTTAATTTGGTAATCGTTTCGTTCAGGCGTGTGGACAGCTGGTGTAACTGCACCAGTGTTTTATCGAGTTCACCGTTTGCGAGGGCTGCAGTTGTTTTTTCTGCGTTACCAAGTATGGCGGTGATCTTATCGTTATTGTTCTTAAGGTTAGCGGTCAGTGCTTCCAGGTTGTCGAACGTCGCTTTTACATTGCCGTGCTGAGGGTCCAGCATACCATTTAAAGAAGCTGAGGTACGGGTAAAGTTGTTCATGGTGGTATTCAGGTGAGCGATGGCTTCACGCAGGTTACCTTTTGTAGACGGATCGAAGATGGAATTGACGGTCAGCAGTACAGAGTCTACGGAACCCAGGGTACCCTCGAGTTTTTTTACGAGCGGGTTCAGTTGTTCTTTGAGCGCGTCAGTAATGGAACCATCAACAGCAGCGTAGATAGTATCGCCGCTTTGCAGATAGGCATTGGCGTTACCGAAGTCGATCTGTACGGTTTTGGTGCCTAACAGGTCGCTGGAGATGCGCGCTACTGAGTTTTGCGGAATGTCGATCTTTTTGGTGATACGCAGTTCCACCAGTATCCTTCCGGCGTTCTTATCCATGATTTCCAGGTTTGACACGCTACCTACCACGAGTCCGTTCACCTGAACGGTCGCGGATGGTTGAAGGCCATTTACCTGGGTATATACGGCGTAAATTTTCTTACTCGTTGAAAAAAGGCTTTTTCCCTTTAACAAATTAAAACCCAAAATCAGCAATGCAATTGATATAGCTGCAAGGACGCCTACTTTGGTTTCGTTAGATACTTTAAGCATAGAATACGTTATACGTTGCTACAAAAATAATCAAAAAAGGTTGCGGGCAATCACAATCCGGATGCCGGGCGTCTATACCAAATCTGATACCGTTTTCGATGACGGCAGGCAAATATGCAGCTTTTCGGGAGAAATTAGTCTAATATATTGTTAAAGGAGATCTTGGGGCGGGTCAGGTAACGGGAATGTGTGTGGTGTATTGGCTGGGTCGGAGAGGTTTATCTGCTGGCGATACGGTTATTATCTGCGGTTACTACGGTGGCGTTCCAGAAGCCTGCTTTTTTTGCTTTGCTGAGTGCGACGTTGGCTTCTTTTTCGGTTTTGAAGTTCACCCAGGTGTATTTATTTAATGTTTTACGGTTGATGACGACTGATTCCCGGATGATCGTACCGCGTAAGTCTTTGAAGAGGGGGGCGCTACGGGTATATTTTTTATCGGTAACGACCAATTGTATGTCATATTTAAAGGTGACCTTAGGGATAGAAGGGGTGGCAGCAGGAGCAGATTCGGCTGCTGCCAGCTGGCCTTTGGTATTACCCTGTCCCATCAGTACCGCTTTCCGGAAGCCAAGCTGCTTTGCCTGACGCAAAGCAGCATTGACTTCTGCCTGGGACCGGAAACTGCCCCATATATATTTATACTTATTGATCTTTTTACTGTTGGCGACCAGCTGTTCTTTCCGGATGGTCCCCCTTAGTTTATTAAAGATAGCAGCGTCGCGGGTGTACTTTTTGTCACTTACGAGCAACTGGATATCGTATTTATAAGCGGGCGCTTCGGGTTCCTTCCGGGCAGCAGCTACCTGGCGGGTAGCTGTTTTTGTCTTTGAGCTGGAAGAAACCGCAGCAGGCGCTGGCTTTTTTGTCTTTGCCGCAGCTACAGCATTCCGGGAATCATTGCTCCTGGATTTAGGTGAGCGGTAGCTGACAGGAGTGGACTGTTCGCTGGAAGCGGGAGCGGCAGACTGTCTGTCTTCCGGTGCGCTGTAACGGCCCAGTTCATCTTTATAACGTTTGATGGCTTTGAAGATACAATTGGCGGCTTCCTGTTGTCCTTTGTCGGAGTTCAGGTAGTCCTCTTCTTCCGGGTTGCTGATAAAGCCCAGTTCCACCAGTACGCTTGGCATGGCAGTAGCCTGAAGCACCCAGATACCTTTTTCATCACGCTGACGGGCGCCACGGCTGATACGGCCTACATTGGTGAATTCGTCTTCAATGAGGGTGGACAGGCGGAGGCTCTGGTCAAAATAGGCGTTACGAAGGGTATTTAATAATATAAAGGTTTCAGGATCAGACATATCCAATACGGAATTCGCATCTTCCGAGTTGGCGTCCAGCATGATTACAGAGCTCTCTTTCAGTGATTCTGTTTTGGCATTGTTCTTACCGGTAGCCCATACATAGGTTTCGGTACCCTGAGCGGTACTTGGTGAAGTAGCGTAGATGGCCCTTTTTACTGGCACCTTCTTTTTACCTTTCTTAATATAGACCGTTTTGTAGCCGGTTACCTTACGGGTGGGACCTGCTGAGTTACAGTGAATTGAAATAAAAAGGTCCCCTTTTTCCCTGTTGGCGATGATCGCTCTTTCATTCAGATCGGCACGGAGGGTAGAGCCCAGGGCATTCCTGGTTTTACGCGTATATACTACACGTACATCTTTCATGTTCTCCTCGATGATCTTCCCCAGTTTCAGGGCCACGTCCAGCACGACACCCTCTTCGGTAGAAAACTTACCACGGGCGCCAGGTGTCTGCGCACTATGGCCTGGATCGATAACGATGGTCCGGAGCGGAGGATTTTGTTTTTTGCCAATAAGTGGTCGGTTCGTTGCGTAAAGTAGGATAGTCCCCAGGAAGATGGCACATCCGAAAAATATCCAAAATCGGTTCCAGCGCATGATTCAGTTTTTATATAATTTAATGGGCGTTAGTATTCTGTTAAATTGTCCAGGGAGCGCAGCGTTCGCTTTGATCCTTGAATTGTCGTTCGTAATTTGTCCTTCGATAAATGACTGGATGCTTTGTTTGGCCTGGCGCTCATTTTCGTTTTACAATTGATAATAATTTGTATAAAATCTTGTAGGTTTGTGCCCGCTTAACACATGCACCTGAATTACAAAAATAATTATAAAAAGTTTTTGCGACAGATATACCTGACTTTTGCAGGTATATTAATTGTCATTCCTTTTATAATAAACGCAGTAGCAACTCCCGCGCCAAATGCCGGAGGACGTTTTAACAAAAGTTTCACAGATACCGTACCAAAAACGGATACCAGTCATCTCATTCCTGATACCACCAAACTGCCTCAGAAGGCAGCACCGGTAAGTACTGAGGATATCAGGATGAACGACGACGGGTTCCCTGAAGATAGTACCGGTACTGATAGCCTTGATATGCCTAAGGTATCGAAAGATAGCCTGGAAGCGCCTATTACCTATAAGGCAAAAGACTCTATCGTGCTCCTTGTGCCGGATAAACGTTTCTATTTCTATGGTACCGCTAATACCAAATATCAGAAAACAACACTGAATGCGGAGCGTATGACCTATAACCAGGCTACGGGCATCATGGAAGCTACCACAGCGACCGATACCGCCGGCAAACCTTATGGCCGCCCGCAGCTGGAAGATAACGGACAGGCGTTCGACTCAGACACACTGAGAGTGAATATCGCAACACATCGTGCAAAGATCATCCATACCCGTTCCCAGTATGGGGAAGGATATGTGTTGAGCGAGCAGACCAAACGCGAACCTGACAACAGCATCTTTGGTTACAAAAACGGCTACACTACCTGTAACCTGGATACGCCTCACTTCCAGTTCAGGGCCAACAAGATCAAGGTAATTCCTGATAAACTGGTCATATCCGGTCCTGCAAACCTTGAGATCGAAGGTGTACCAACGCCATTATTTATACCTTTTGCCATATTCCCGATCACACACGGACAACAATCAGGTATCCTGGTACCCAGTTATATCGTGAATGCACAAAAAGGGATGGGTTTACAGAATGGTGGTTATTATATAGGTCTCGGAGATAATTTTGATATGACCCTGCGAGGTGAGATATATTCTTATGGTAGCTGGCAGCTGATGGTCAGCCCGACTTACCGCAAGCGTTATCATTATAATGGTGGTTTCACCCTGAGTATTGCCAATACCCGTTTCGGGGACCCGGCAGTAAAAACAGAGTTCACCAAGTCCCGTGACTTCCGTCTGACCTGGAACCACAGTATGGACAGTAAAGCCCGTCCGGGTGTTACTTTCGGTGCAAGTGTGAACTTCGGTACGGCAAAGTTCAATACCTATAACGTATTTGACTATGCTTCCCGTGTGACCAATACCTTATCATCATCCATCAACTTTTCAAAGACCTGGCAGGGTAAGCCTTTCAACTTTACCTCCAGCCTTTCCCACTCACAGAACCTGACCACCCGTGACGTGAACATTGCGTTCCCGTCAGCGACATTCACGGTGAATACGATCTATCCTTTCCAGCCAAAAGAAGTGGTGGGTAAGGCGAAATGGTATCATAAACTGGGTGTAGGTTATAATGGTACATTGAACAACAGTGTGACCTTTAAGGACTCCGTGTTCGGGAAATCGAAGATGTTCGACGCGTTACAGTCAGGTGTAAAACATTCCGTACCTATTTCATTCTCCATTCCGGTGTTCAAGAACTTTACCCTGTCACCGGGTGTGAGCTATTCAGAATACTGGTTCACCAAGAAGACGATAAGAAAATGGAATGCTAATAAACGTATCAGCATTGACTCCCTTGGAGGTATTGATACCACTTATGAATCTGGATTCTATAGTGCCAGACAGGCCAGCGCCAGTATTTCACTGTCTACCGCCGTGTATGGTATGTACCAGTTCAGCAAGACTTCCAAGATCAAAGCCATCAGACACGTGATGCGTCCTACGATCAGTATGAGTTACCAGCCTGACCTCGCGAAAAACGCTTATTATTATCTGCAGTATAACAGGGACGGAGATAGTTTAAGACAATCTTACTTCCTCAGTTCTTCGGTTGGTGTGCCTTCAGATGGGCGGGCCGGATCGATCTCCTTCGGATTGGATAACAACCTCGAAATGAAGGTCTTCTCGAAAAAGGATACCTCGGCCAACCATGAGAAGAAGATCAAACTACTCGATGGTTTTGGTATCAATACATCTTATAACCTGTTGGCAGACAGCTTCAAACTGGCGCCGTTCAGTATCTATGCACGTACCAACCTGTTTGATAAACTGAACATCACCGCCAGTGGTAGTATCGACCCGTATGAGGTGAACTCCCGTGGCCGGAGATTGGATAACTATGTATGGAATACCGGTAAACTGAGCCTGGGCCGTTTGACAAATGCGAGCATTGCGATGAGTACCTCTTTCCAGTCGCAGGACAAGAAAGCAAAAGATAAAGAACAACAGATCAATAACATAGAGAACGAGCAGAGTACAGATGCAGCTTTCCAGGCACAACAGCGCCAGCTGGAGCAGGTGAGAAGGAACCCGGGTGAGTATGTAGACTTTGATATTCCATGGAAACTGGACCTGTCTTACAGTATGACCTATTCCAAACAGATCCTTGTTGACTCGGGTGGGGTGGTAAATACTTTCAATCAGTACCTCAGCTTTAACGGTGACTTCAGTCTGACGCCAAAATGGAAGATCGGTGTAACCAGTGGTTATAACTTTAACGAACAGAAACTGGCCTATACAAACATGTATATTTCCCGTGACCTGCACTGCTGGCAGATGTCGATCAACCTGGTGCCGATCGGTACCTACCGTCAGTTCAGTATTACGATCAGTCCGAAGTCCGGTATCTTAAGGGACCTCAGGATCAACCGATCGCGAACGTTCTACGATTTGTAACTACAAGGACAGTAAAAGATATAAAAACGAAGAAGGCGCATATCATATGCGCCTTCTTCGTTTTTATTATTGTCTATTTCTTCCAGTTTTGTTCGATATGTTCCCACATCGTTTTAAACACCCTTTCTTTCAATGGTTCCAGGTCAGCGGGAGTTAGTCCTGCCGTGTCTATCGGCGCGAGAAAATGGATATCTATTGCGTGCGGAAGGGCATAAAATACTTTCCCTGGCGGCATGATCTTACGCGTATTAAAAATAACGGTGGGCAGGATCGGTTTGTGGGTTTCGATGGCCAGTGTAAAGGCGCCATCGTAGAAAGATTTAAGCGGATCGTCCGTCTTGTTACGGGTACCTTCGGGGTATAGCAGCATATGTACGCCGTCGCTCAGCACTTCTTTCATTTCAGCAACGCTTCGTTTGCGGCTTTCAGGATCATGTCTGTTCACCAGCACAGAACCAACCTTATACATAATACCAAAGATCGGCGCTTTCTTCATTTCTTCCTTGGCCAGGCTCTTACTGGCAGCCGGAATGGCGTAGGTGGTGGTGGGAACGTCCATCATGGAATTGTGGTTACACACGATGATGTAGGGCTGGTCGGAATCGAAGTATGCTTTTCCTTTCACCCGCACCGGACAAAAGATCAGCGGCATATACACATGCATCCAGGCACGCCCGAGGGCCATAAAGTAACGGATATTCCCGGGAGCAGGAAGTAAGGAGACCAGCCACATAGGCAGCAGCATGATCAGCATGGTGCAGATAAAGACGATCAATGCATAGGTAGCGTATAACCTGGCCAGGAGGTTCGTAAGCCATTTCATATCTGTCAGAGTTATTCTTGAGACCCTGTATTTACTATATAAATATAGGGACTATCTCCTATATATGCGTACATGCCTGCCGGGACGTACTAAAAAAGCTTATTTGCTCTCAGGATGTTCGCGTTTCCAGTCATACCGGAAATAACGGCCGAGGTCTTTGATGTACCTGAAGTAATCGTATTCCGTATCGTATTCCAGAATTTGGTAGTAGCTGGGGCGATAGCGGTGCATAAAGGCTTCCAGGGCGGTAGAATCGCTGATGCCTGTTAGTTTTTTTACCAGTGCTTTATTGAAACGGTGGTTCACGTAATCTTCCTGTTCGAGTTCTATCAGATGGTCCCTGAAGCGTTCCATTCTTTTGATCTTGCGCATGGAAAGCAGTGCGTCCAGATTGAAGCCTACGACCGTGCTACCGGTACTGATATATTCCGGACTGTAGTTGAATACCTTCTGGTATTCCATACGGTTGGCGATGGAATCCATCTGATAAGTTCTCCTTTTTTCTTCCACGACAACGGTAGGCAGGGTCGTAACGTCCACATGTATTTTTGTGTCGAAAGGGCGGTTACGTGGTATCTCTGCTACAGGAATCTTCATGGTCGCTTTTCCCTGATAGGAGAAACTGAGGGAATCGGCAGGGGCCATAGTGAGACTGTAGCGGCCAAGGGAATCGGTGACGGTACCACCACCGCTGGAACTCATAACGCTGACATAGGGCATACCAAAACGGCCGGAACGATCGTATACTGTACCGTATACCCGTACCTGCGCTGTGGCGATTCCGCCGGCCAGCACCAGTATAAAAAACAGGACCGTTTTCAGTATAAGGGTAGAATTACTCATTATGGGCTAAGCTAAGGCAGCTGAAAAAGATAATCAAGAATACCGTAAATATTAACATTTCATTTTAGATGAACGGTCGTCTGTCAGGGATGGACAGCCTACAAAGTCCTGTTTCGTCTGATCCTGCTGAGGGATTGCGGGGTGATCCCCAGATAAGAGGCTATATCTGCCAGTTGTACCCTCCTGGCGATGTCCGTTTGTTTTTCCAGAAAGACCTGATACCGGGCTGTGGAATCGAGACCGAGGTAGGCATTGCGGATATTGATCTTTTCCAGCAAAGCCTGTTGTATACGTTCGTCCATCATGTGTTTCAGCAGTGGATATGCCTTATAAAGATCATGCAGTGCGGCTCTGTCAATGATCAGTACTTCCAGTTCGCAGGCGGCTACGATCGATTCATGTGCCAGCGTCTGTGTAGTAAAACTTTTTAATATCGTACAGAAGTGATTTTCATTGACGAAAAAGTAAGTTACGTCATTACCACTCTCTCCGTGTACCAGTATTCTGATCACGCCTTTACAGATAAAAAACAGCTGACGGCAGACGTTCCCGGAATGGAACAGGAATTCTCCTTCTTTGAAGGTCTTGCGTTCAAAGGCCTGCAGGATATCTGCCTGTTCTGTTACAGAAAAGGCATTTCCTGGCTGAAGATAATTGAATAGCTGGCTGTCCATGCAACAAATATCCGCAATTTGATGCAGTAATTCCGTTTTTACCATTTGGTAAGTGCCATGAATCCGGTCAGTGCGACCTTTGACATATCAAACGAATAATCATGGAAAAACAGACTAAGAAACAGACATTGGATGATCAGCGTGTAATTATACTGGGTGCGAGTTCCGGTATAGGACTGGCAACAGCTATAGCCGCTGCGGAAGAAGGCGCAAAGGTAGTTATTGTGTCAGGTAATCAGCAGCGTATCAACGAGGCGTTGAAACAACTGCCGGCTGGTACTGAAGGATATGCCGTTGACCTGTCACACGAAGAGAATATCCGTTCTTTCTTTGAAGGCGCAGGTAGTTTTGATCACCTGATCTATACGGCAGGAGAGAACCTGACCTTACAGGAGATCAGCAAGACCAACATCGCAGATGCACAGCGATTTTTTAATGTGCGTTACTGGGGCGCTTTTGCTGCTGTAAAATATGCAGCGCCGCATATCCGAAAAGGTGGGTCTATCAATCTTACCGGTGGTAATGCAGGTCAGCGTCCGCATGCAGGATGGGGCGTAGCATCCAGCATCTGTATGGCGATGGAAGGATTTACACGCGCCATGGCAGTGGAACTGGCGCCTGTGAGAGTGAACATGGTTGCTCCTGGTATAGTAAGGACCAACTTGTGGAACGGTATGCCGGAGGAACATAGAGAACATATTTTCACGACACAGGGGAATGCATTGCTGGTGAAAAGAGTAGGGGTATCAGAAGATATCGCGCAGACATTTGTGTATATGATGAAGCAGGCGTTTGCGACAGGACAGGTGTTGACTGTTGATGGTGGTGGTGTTCTTATTTAATTAAGAATTAGGAATTAAGAATTGAGTAGCAATATGGTGCTGTGAAAATAAAAGCGGATGATTCTTCTTATCTGAAGATCATCCGCTTTTGTGATTATTATTGCATTAAAATAATTGTGTATATTTATTGTTTCCCAATACGAATAAGTACCCGAAAAACCAAACTGATTTTATTCCATGAAGACTAATTACAAACTATCAACTGCCGACAAACAATTAATTGAAGAACATCTAAACGGAGATCTTTATAGTAAAACAGACCCGGAAAACCAGATCAGACCAGAGATATCTCCGATCGATTATTACAGATTGCATAATATGGATTTTAACTGGGCTGTATTAAGTCCGTTATCAAAAATGGTCGCTGCATATCTGGAGAAAAAACAACAAGACCTGACCGAAGCAATAGAGATAACATCACCCGAACAGAAGTTACTGTTCTTCTGGTGGTATTTAGATGGTCAGGTGACAAATGGCGGTTTCAGCCAATTCATCGACAATGGTTATGATAAATATTTCCCACCGGTTTTAAACGGCTTAAAGCAATTACCCAATAAAAAATATTACGAGCTGGTCGAAAAGGTGTATTTCCTCTATCTGAAAGATAAGATGGACATCATCAATAAAAACAACATTCCCTATTTCAAAATAAATGCACAGTTATATAAAGAAGTTGAAGCTTTTATCAGGGATCATCAGGAACAATTTATTAAACCAATAGATAAAAAGTATACCGGTCGGGTAGAACATAGGACTAATAATGTTTTAGAAGTTTTAGAGGTTAAGAAAGGAGTGCCGGAAGGGAAATATGAAAAATATGTAGACGATGTGAAAGTGGAGGAAATATTTTACAGTAAGGGTAAGCAGGTTGGTGAAAAGAAATTTAAGGAAGGACAGCCATACGAGGAAAAAAGAAGTGATGATACCGTTAAAAACATGGAACATATACTGAAATACTATCCGAATGGGCAATTAGAATCACACACAAAAAGAATAGTAAAAGACAGGTATAATTCGAACATGGTGTTCAAAGACAGGTTTTACGATACCGGTACTATTAAAGCGCAATATTGGGAGGACGAAACAGAGAAAATTCACATCAAGAGATATTTTGATGATGGACAGATAAGAAGTTACCACACGCTTAAAAAAATTGAGAATGAACGCTTCAATAAATTGAGTGAATACCTGATTTGTTTTGACGAAAACAAAAAAGAAACATTGATTAATGGGAATGGTATTTTTTATGATTATGATTTTGAAGAAGAAAATAGCCGGTTTTCGTTTTATAATTACGTGGTGAATTGTGAAAATTATTTGTCTAATGGCGAATCAATTGGCTACAAGGATGGAAAATTGTGGCTTAAAAGGACTTATGTTAATGGGGTGGAACACGGTTTGAATATTGAATATGATGACAATGGTAATGAAGATGCTATAAGAGAATATGAAAATGGAAAGTTTGTGCGTGTAGTAGAACAAAAGTAAAATTGATAAACTGTATAATAATAATGGGCCACTCCCTTCATTTATGAGACATGGCCCATTTTAGATAATTTGACTGACATCTCTTCTCAGCCGCCCAATTAAACTGCTTTCTTTCCTGAATAATTATTTGTAACATTGGTAAAACCCGAATCTAAATCTGTCAGCCTGATCTAAATCGTGTCAATCAAATTCGCAGAACTTTTTTTGAGAGCCTAATGTATACCGACGTTTAAAGTGAACGCTGTAGCTATTGAACAACTTTTCCTGTGGTATCCTATGTAGCAAGCATGCATGGTGATGATGTTCTGCGTCCGGATAATGCTTTTTATTACCCTAATCTTTCACTTTTAAAACCTAAATGCAACAACATGAAAAACATGTTTCTTCCGCTGCTGCTTCTCCTGACCATTTGTTTTGCAGCCTGTAAAAAGTCAGCCGAAGGTCCCGGTGAGACGCCACAAACAGAGTATGATAATGCAGCTAAAGTACGTGCTTACATCCGCGATCTGGGATTCCCTGACAATGCGGTTGTCGAAAATGCAAAAGAGTTTATTGCTGAAGGCGATATCGTCTTCCCTAAAGACATGGAAGTGCCTTCCGGTAAGCCCAGACCAGAACAGTATTATACCGGTAGTCTGGTATCTGCGACCAATGTAACGAACATTCGTCTGCGTATCGATGCATCCATGACATCCATGACATCAGAGATCAACTCTGCTATCAGCCAGTGGAACGCCATTTCTGGTTGTTCTATCAACTGGACGGTGACCACAGGTTCTTCCTATGACGTGATCATCGTTGATAGCAATCTGGGCAGTGGCGTATGCGGTTCCGGTACTTTCCCTTCCGGTGGCCGTGCAGGTGGTACTATCCGTATCAACAAAGCCTATATCGCTGGTAATAGCTTTGCACAACGTGCACGTACCATCTGTCATGAGATGGGACATAATGTGTCTTTCAGACATACCAACTGGTCTTCTATCGGTGAATCAAGCGCTACTGCTGTTCCTGGCGTAGGTGGTACTGATGCGTCTTCATTGATGAACGGTGGTCAGTGTGGTAGTGGTGCAACGGTGTTGTCTACGAAGGATAAACAGGCTGCGCAGGTGTTGTACCCATGAGAATTAGGAATTAGCAATTAGGAATTGATTTAATCATTGGCTTCTTGTGATATTAGGAGTGTGTTTTCTAATTGGAAAAGTACTCCACTTGTACGGATGACCAACTACTAATTTATAATTGTCTTAATGCTATATAAAAAGAGCGACTTTTCCGATAAGGGAAGCCGCTCTTTTTATATAGCACCAAATGCACTTATAGTAGACCTAATTATATATTTAACGCGGTCTGTTTTCTGCAATTCCTAATTCTTAATTCCTGATTGTCCTGAACGCTTTCGGCGATTGTCCTGTTTTGTTCTTAAAAATCTTCGTAAAATGCGATGGATGCTCAAAGCCCAGGTCATAGGCGATCTCGCTGATCGGTTTGTCGGAACTCCAGAGCAGTGTTTTGGCCCGGTCTACCAGTTGCAGGTGAATGTGTTCCTGCGTTGTTTTACCCGTGTACTTATTGAGCAGGTCAGAGAGGTAGTTGGGCGAAAGGTGCAGGCGGGCCGCGAAGTATTTTACATCCGGCAGACCTGCTTCTATCAGAGAATCCTGTGAGAAATAATCTTTCAGCAGGCGTTCGAAACGTTCTACGGTATCATTGCTGATGTGGGCACGTGTGAAGAACTGACGATCATAGAACCTGTTGCAGTAGTTCAGCAGCAGTTCCAGGTTGCTTTGGATGAGTCCCTGGGTATGTTTGTCGATGTTCTGTGCATATTCTTTCCTGATGTTGCTGACGCATTCCCCGATCGTACGCTTTTCCTCATGAGATAAATGCAGCGCTTCGTTTACATCATAGTGAAAGAAGCTATAATCGTTGATCTTTCTGCCAAGGGCGGTATTGTTAATAAGATCGGGATGGAAGAACAATCCCCAGCCTTCTTCTATCTGCATATCTCTGCTGGTAGCGGTGATTTGATGAGGCGCTGTGAACATCAGTGATCCTTCGCTGAAGTCATAATGGGACCTGCCATATTGCAGAAGTCCCTTGAACTGCTTGCAAAAAATACTGTAAAAGCCCAGGCGGTAGAAGGACCCATCTGCAGGAATATGCTCCCTGTTTACCGCCAGCAGGTCGATAACGGTGATCAGCGGATGTTGAGGTTTACCACATCCGTAGAATGCATGCAATTCACTGATCGTGTTGATATCTACATATCTGTTCTGCATAACCTAAAGATACGGCGGAGAATTATAAACCAAAGTGCCCGGATACCAGCTGTTTAAAGGCCACATCACCTTTTTCCAGTTTGTAGTTGATCATGTTCGCGGCATCGGCGCCTACTACATAGCGTAACTGTTCCGCATTATCTGTTGCCGCTAGATAGATGGCGTCGCTGACTTCCGTGATATTGGCATTACCTCTGCCAGGGCTTTTGGCGATGGCGGTGAATTGCGCAAACATCGCCTGATAATCTGAGATATCTCCTGCGCCAAAAAAGTCCATCGAACTGCCATTGAAGTTTGTGCGGTAACTGCCGGGTTCAATGAGCTTCAATTTTATGCCAAGCGGATTCAGTTCATATTGCATGGCTTCTGTCAGTCCTTCCAGCGCGAATTTGGTCGCGTTATAAAGTGCGCCGAAAGGAATGGTGATACGGCCACCCATGGAAGAGATATTAATGATGACGCCCTGCTGTTGTTGACGCATGGCCGGTAATACTGCTTTGGTAACATCTATCACGCCAAAAAGGTTGACTTCGAACTGGCGGCGTATGATTGCATCTGAAGCGGCTTCAATCGTTCCGATAGCACCATACCCGGCATTATTAACAAGCACGTCGATGCGGCCGAATTTTTCAAGTCCGCCGGCAACGGCCTGTGTAATACCTGCTTTATCTGTGACATCCAGGCGGGTGGTCCATACGTTCTCCAATGCTGAAAAGGTGGTGTCTTTTTCCGGATTGCGCATGGTCGCAATTACGTTCCAACCCTCGTTATGAAACCTTAACACTGTTTCTTTGCCAAAACCGGATGAGGCGCCGGTGATAAATACTGTCTTTTTCATTTGTGATTGATTTAACAGTACAAATTTCCGACGCTGCGCCTGCGCGGACTTATACATATCTACGCTTGATTTGTACAATTTCCGGATTGATTGGTTATGCGATCTTTAATAGGTAAATTTGTGTACATAAAAACAATCACCATGGACAAGAAAGATACGATTCCGGTTGGCGGTACGTTTTATCCATATGTAATGGAGCTTTTTGAAAGCAAACAGAAGGTAGGCATTTTGTACGAAGATAACGGTGTTACCCGCGCTAATGGCCTTATCGAAAGTGTTTTTGAGCGGGACGGCTTTCAATGGCTGAAGCTGGAAGACCAGACAGAGATCAGGATTGATAAGCTGTATGCGATCAATGGAAAGTTCTCTTCTGATTATTCAGAGTGTTGATCAGTATTATTCGCATTATAACAGGCATAGTCGCAGGTAGTCAGTCAATGACCACAAGGCTATGCCTGTAGTTTTTTCAGGAGGTCACGGGCGTAAGAGGCCCCGATAGGAATACTGTGCGGGCCTATTTCTATCTGCGTGGCAGAATAGGAGCTGATGTGATCAAAGGAGATAATAAAGGAACGATGTACGCGTGCGAAATGATTAGCAGAGAGTTTCTCTTCAAAGTAAGTCAGTGTCTGGTAGGTGGTGATGGTTTTGTCTGTTGTATGCAGTTGAACATAATCTTTCAGTCCTTCTATATACAGGATATCCCGGAGCAATATCCTGACCATTTTCTTATCTGACTTCACATAGATAAAAGCAGGTGTTTCGTTTTTAGCCTGTTCAGATAACGGTGGCAGCGTCGTTTTACCGCTGATGCCCGTCAGTGTTTCGTACTTGCTGATCGCTTTCAGAAAACGTTCAAAGGAAACTGGTTTTACGAGGTAATCGATCACGTTTAGTTCATAGGCTTCCAGTGCATATTCCTTATAAGCGGTGGTCATAATGACGACCGGTGGTTGCTTAAGTGTACGCAGTAGTTCAATGCCGCTGAGTTGTGGCATTTTGATATCGAGAAACAGGATATCTGCCCTTTTTTCCCGCAATACATTATACACATCCATCCCATTGGTGCAGGAGGCGATCAGTTCCAGCTGTGGTAGCCTGGAGAGGTAATTCTCTATAATTCCCCTTGCCAGTTCTTCGTCATCAGCTACGATACAGGTGATATTGCTCATAGATCTATCTTTAAATCAGCTTCAAAAGATTCTGTTGTTTTATGCAGCAGTAGCGTATGCCGTCCGGGATAGGTCAGTTCCAGTCTGCGCTGTACATTCCTGAGTCCCAGTCCGCCGCCGTTTGCTTTATAGTGTTTTGGATAGCTGTTTTCCACTTTGAGAAACAGCCGGTCCTCACTTACTTTCAGGTTGATGGTGATCCAGCCGGCATCTTCCTCTATACCGTGTTTAAAGGCATTTTCTATAAAGGGCAATAACAGCAGTGGCGCGATCATTTTACCGGAGATATCGCCGGAGTATTCGAAGCTCAGGTCCAGGCGGTCGGCGAAACGCATCTGTTCTATGCTGATGTAGTTTTCCAGATGATCGATATCGTCCTGTAACAGGACTTTATCAGCACCGGCGTCATAGAGCATATAACGCATCAGATGGGAAAGTCTGAAGACTACTTTGGATGCCAGTGCGGAACCTTTCAGGGTCAGTGCATATACACTGTTGAGCGTATTGAAGAAGAAGTGTGGATTGATCTGTGCTTTTAATAAAGCTATTTCGGCAGAGAACTTTTCCTTCTCCAGTGCGCGGAGGTGTTTTTCCTGTATGTAGGCTTTGCGCATTAATTCCAGCATGGAAGCGGCCGCGATAACCGGATAGGTTTGCAGCGACATCCGGAATATGCGAACAGGTATCCAGAAGTTTTTATTCTCTCTTGCGTAACGTAGCGGATCATTTACCTTTTCCCAGGGGAGTATAAAGGTATGTGTCAGCAATCTGATAGAAAGGCCGCTTAACAATAGGGTCAGCAGGAGCACCCCGCCATATGCGATGTACTTCCGCCGGTAGTAAAAAAGCGGCATCGTTATATAGAGATTGACATAGGTCATGACAATGGTGACAGGAATAGATACATATATCACCTGTGGCGCCAGTTTGAAGCCCAGTTGATCTGTGTTTTCCCAGTCGTAACTCACCGCCTGATACAGGATCAGTAGCGACCAGAACAGCAGGTGCATAGAGACCGTCTGCCACTGTGTTTTCCATGTCAGTTTCATCCCGCTAAGGTGCACATTCTTTTCCTGTTTTTATTATTTCCCGGTAAACAGGGAATCTGTTGCCGTCGACGCTCTTTTCTCAACCGCATAACTATGTAGCTTGGAAAAGCTGATGTCTGCGGTATCACTGGTCGTGTTGGTCTAAAATACGGTCGCCCGTTTTTCTCCTTTGATATATTTGCGGGTATGAGATATACCATAATGATCCTTTTGCTGATGTGTATGATCACATCCCTGACTTTCGCACAGAAGGCCAGCAAAGAGCAGCTTTTGCAAATAAACCAGCTTAAAAAGACGCCGCCCTATGATACTACACAACCACAGACGTTTCCTGTCTTTACTTATCAGTCCCCGGATGATCCTGCGCTGGTAACGTTACGTGAGACCTATCACCTGGATAGTATTGCAGGGCAGGGGCCTGAGACGGAACGAGCGATCCGTTTACTGGAATGGTTTCATAACCAGGTACCCCATGAAGATGTACGGTCTTTACCGGTGCTGACAGCCAGGAACATCATTGATAGTTACAGAGAGAAGAAGGTGGGGCAGGGATGTTATCCGTTGTCTATTGCTATGAATGAGATCTTTCTTGCGATGGGTTTCAAATCCCGTTCCGTGATCTGTTTTTCCGGCAAATATCCGGAACCTGACGGAGGACATGTGATCAATGCCGTTTATATGCCATCGCTCCGCAAATGGATATATATGGACCCGCAGGATAATGCCTATGTGAAAGATGAGAAGGGGAATTTCCTGAGCGTGGAAGAAGTGCGTGAGCGTTTGGTAAACGGGAAGCCGATGTACCTGAATACAGGCGCTAATTATCACCAGGTACCAACAAAGAAGGAACAATACCTTTATACATTCATGGCGGAGCATATGTACCGGCTGATATGTCCGGTAAACAGTGCTTACGATTCCCAGACACGCGCTGCCGGAAAGTTATTGCAGTATGTAGAATTACTGCCTGTAGGTAGTAAAGACCCTGCGGTAGATATGTTTGAGACTTCTGTAAGAGGGAATACGAATGTGATCGGTTACCATACAAATAACAATCATGCTTTCTGGCAGCTACCATCATGAAAATGAGCCATACAGACAAATAAATTGAGCCGTTGGGGCAATGAGGTGGGGCTCTTAAAGCCTCACCTTTGTAGCTCTAAATCAATCAACAATGGCAACAATAGCAACAATGGCATTGGGGAACAATGGTCCGCTGGTGTCTAAACTCGGATTAGGCTGTATGCGTATGTCATCTACCTGGGGTGGACGTACAAATGATGAAGCAGAAAGTATTGCCACCATTCAGGAGGCATTGGACGGTGGTATTAATTTTTTAAATACCGGTGACTTCTATGGTAGCGGTCACAATGAGCTGTTAGTGGGAAAAGCGATCAAAGGCAGACGGGATGATGCTTTCATCAGTGTAAAGTTTGGCGCGATATTTCATAACGGACAGCTGCTGGGACTGGATATACGTCCGGTAGCGATTAAAAACTTTATCAATTATTCGCTGGTGCGTTTAGGAGTAGAGACCATCGATCTTTACCAGCCCTGCCGACTCAATGACAGCGTGCCGGTGGAAGATGTTATCGGTACGGTGGCTGATCTGATCAAGGAAGGCAAGGTGCGTTACCTGGGTGTTTCTGAGATCACAGCTGATCAGCTGAAGAAAGCCCATGCTGTTTATCCGGTAAGTGCGCTGGAAATAGGTTATTCTTTGGCAGACCGTCAGATAGAAAGTGAGCTGCTTCCAACGGCAAAAGAATTGGGTATTGGCGTGGTCGCTTTTGCTAATACGGCTGAAGGCCTGCTGACCGGCGATATGAAAGCACCGCTTCCGGCGGGAGATTATCGGTCTCACTTCTCCCGTTTTCAGGGAGATAACCTGATCCAAAACCTGGAGAAAGTCGAACTGCTGAAACAGATGGCCAGGGAGAAAGGCTGCACGCCGACCCAATTGGCTATTGCCTGGGTAAACAGACAGGGAGAACATATCATGCCTTTGGTGAGTATGAGCCGCAGGTCCAGACTGCCGGAAAACAGGCAGGCAATGGAGATTTCCTTTACAGCAGCAGAGATCAGTCAGTTAAATACGGATTTTGCCTCCGGGGCAATGCTCGGCAGTACTTATCTGCAACGTTAACTGATTGTAGCAGCAAACGTTCAGCTTTCATAACTTTATGTAAATGGAGAATCCAGTCGTCATCATTCCCGGGGTATTGTTTTACTCCTATCTTTCCAGTCAGCGCAAGGAAGATGTTGCCTTTCTGGAGCATAATGTACTGGTGCTGCAGGTATCCGGGCAGTTCACATTGGAGACAGCCCGCCAGAAAATTTCATTGCAGAAAGGGCAGATGTTGCTGATCGGTAAAAATCAGTTGGGGCAGATCACGAAAATGCCGTTACCGGGCGAAAACTATCAAACAATCGTTATTACGCTGCAGGAAGATTTTCTAAGGAAGGTAGCGCTTGAAGAAAGAATAACGGTGCGCCAGCCTTATGTTGGTCCGCGTAATATTCTTGTACCGGTCAATGATTTCCTGAAGGGATACTTCGAATCCGTGATACCTTACGCACGCAACCGGGAAGCGAACATTCCTCCGGCGATCGGGATATTAAAGGTAAAGGAGGCGGTGGCATTACTGTTACATGCGATGCCTGCGCTCAGTGATCTTTTATTTGATTTTTCAGAGCCCCATAAGATTGACCTGAAAAAGTTCATGCTGAGTAACTTTTACTTTAATGTTCCGGTTACCAAGTTTGCAGAGCTGACAGGAAGAAGTCTCGCTGCCTTCAAACGGGATTTTAAGACCGCATTTGGCATGGCGCCCAGGCATTGGTTACAGGATAAACGGTTGACGGAAGCACGTCACCTGATAGAAAAAAAGAACAGGAAGCCTTCTGCTATTTATCTTGATCTGGGCTTTGAAAGCCTGGCGCATTTTTCAAATTCATTCAAAAAGAAATTTGGTAAATCACCTACTGACTGGAACTGATCCGGTTGGTAAATGACTCCTGTTAGATATAGCTCCCTTACCACAATAAGGGGGCTATTTTGTATTTAAAAATGATTGACTGCATATTCGTGCCGTAATAGATAAGGGGGTAAAAAAGCCAGCAGACACAGCGTGGGTAAAAAATTTGTAATTATCTTTATCGGCGCCGGAATAAAAGAATTGATATCTCCTTTTTAGATACTGTTGTTGTAACTTTTGATGGACAGGACCTTTTTAATTCACCACAAGGCCTGAAATATCTTACAACGAAAGAAAAACCGGTAAATCAGTATGGGTTTAAGGTATTCTTTGGTCTGGGAATAGCCGTTACCGGCATCTCGAAAAAGAAAGAAGAAAAAACATTAACCGTATTTGACAGAGAGCTGGAGCCAATCTGGCGGATGTAACTTATTTTTTGCGTTTCTTTTTACCCGTGTGTTCGTAATGCTCCCAGAGATAAGCGGAGACTTTTCTGATCAGGTTGTCTGCTTCGTTTTCATTGGTCCAGCGTTGGTCTTTGTTGTTTTTAGTACCTACGTAGAACACGTATTCACCATGTGGGGCGTTGACCAGAATGACTTCTGACCTGGAAGCATCTACGGAGCCTGATTTATGTGCCGCCTGAGTATAAGGGGGTATCTGCGATAATCCTACTTCATCATAGTAGCCATGTGTCATCAGTCTGTACATCCTGGAAGAGGCGTTCTCACTGATCACTTCACCCTTGCGGATTTTTACCAGCAGTTCTGACATTTCACGGGGCGTGGTCATTCCCCATCCATATACATTTCTTATTGCTTCCCGGCCAGGCGTGCGTGAATTTACGCGGGTGTTGTTCAGTCCATATTGGGCCATGAGCTCATTGATGCGTTGTCCGCCACCGGCTAAGGCCTGATTCCAGAGAGAAGTAGTATTATCGCTGTAGGCCATCATTAAGGCAACCAATACGCTCAGGTCAGTCTCTGTGCTGTCCTTGAAGAATTGCATTAACCCGGAGCCACCGTATTTAATGGAATCGCGGTAAATGAGTGGTTGGTGGTAGGAGAGTTCCCCTTTTTCAATCTTATCAAATATACCGACCAGGATAGGGACCTTTACAATACTGGCGGTAGGAAAGATGGTATCGGCGTTGATATCTACATAACGACCTGTTTTCAGGTTCCGGACATAAATGCCTACATCCCCCTGAAAGCCGGTAATGAGTGCCCTAAGTCCCTTTTCCAGTTTACGGTCCTGTTGTGCAAATGCAAGAGATGGCAATAGCAGGAATAAAAGCAGGTATCGTTTCATGATAAGTAGCCGTTTTTACCAAGATAAAAAATGGCGGCGAGATTTTCAGCATATTGGTAAAGCGGGTGCTTTGTGTTACTTTGTATGGTACAAAACATACCCCAGCCATGAAGACAACTTTCACGTTTTTGCTTTTACTCTGTTGTAATGTGTTATCGGCCCAACAAACGGACGCCGAATTATCCGCTTTGATCATCCGCCAGGATAGTCTGTTCTGGGATGCGTATAACCGTTGTGATACCAGCGCGATGGGCTCCTTCTTTACCCCGGATGTAGAATTTTATCATGATAAGGGAGGGCCGACTATCGGATTGCCTGCGCTTGTCAGATCATTCAGTAAGAACCTGTGCAGTAATAGTAACTGGCACCTTAAAAGGGAGCCGGTACCCGGATCGTATAAAGTATTTCCATTGAGGAAAGACAATGTGATTTATGGGGCCATATTATCAGGGGAACATGTGTTTTATATCCTGGAAACAGGAAAGGGTCAATGCTGGACGGACATGCTTCATTTACCCATCTGTGGTTGAAAAAGGAGGGCGTATGGAAGATGAAGAACTTATTGAGTTATGACCATGGTCCTGCTACTTATCAGAACAAACGGCAGGAAATATCATTACCGGAAAAGGTATTGTCCGCCTATGTGGGAACGTATCAGGGACCGAATGTAGGAGAGGTGCAGATTACAATAGAGAAAGGTGTCCTGGTGATGAAGGTCAAGGAAAAGTTATATCGGTTGTATGCGGAGAAAGAGGATGTTTTCTTTGATAAAGACCGTGATCTGGTGTTCGAGTTTGAGAAGGATCGGAAGATGACGGTGAAGGAAAATGGTGTTGTTGCAGAGGTGCTGCCGAAGATAAAATGAAAATGACAACGGTGAGTCCACTATGAGGTGGGTTTACCGTTGTCATTTTAAATGGACCAGAGTTTGAGCGCGAACTTCATTTCCCAGTTATCTGCTACTTTTTTCAGCACCGTGATACGACCATGTCCGCAAAGACTGTGGCAGTGTACAGCATGATAGACGATCGCCGTGTTCCCATCCGCTGAATAATGTACGTTTGAAAAGGTATAAATTCCAGCGGTACCGGGATGCGTCTTGTGATAGTATTGCCAGTCTTTCTCTATGTGTTTACGACGGATGGGAAACCTGGTAATAAACTCTATTTTCTCTTTGATGTGAAAACCTTCTTTGGACAGTTTTCCCTTATGATGTGTGCTGTCAAAAGCAATAATAAGATGACAGGTGGCGGTATCTATCGGTTCTCTTAGTCTTGTGCCATCCGGCGTTTGGGTATATATCACCAGTTCATTTTGTTGTCCTTCTTTGAGCATATCGATGATCCATCCATCATCAATCTTTTTTGCCAGTTCTTTCATGATGGTGACATTACTGATTTTGTTATCTCTTCCTTTTATCTCTTCCCTGAACAATGCTGTGTATACCTTGTAGTCTTCAGGAGAAGGCTGTTGTGCAAATAGACAGGTAAAACATAGCAGCAATACAATAACGTGGGCAAGGAATCTGCGCATAGGTGATATATTTATATCAAAGTACGGTAATATCACCATAATTGTGAATTGTTAATGGAACTTAAATAGAACTACCTGTGCGTCAGTGACTAGTACTTTTTAAAACATTTGATTAAATTTAGCCTCCACAATCTATCATGTATGAAAAAACTAGTATCCTGTCTGCTGTCGTCCGTGTGTCTCGCTATGGCAGCAAATGCCCAGCAGCAACAGTGGCATCTGATCAAAGACAGAATTGTAACCCAATGGGCTGAAAAGGTAGATCCTAAAGCACCTTTGCCCGAGTATCCACGTCCGATGCTGGTTAGAAGTAATAACTGGCAAAATCTCAATGGTCTCTGGAGTTATGCAATTACAGGTAAGTCTCAATCGCAACCATCTACTTATGATGGAAGCATCCTTGTTCCTTTTGCTGTGGAGTCAGCATTGTCAGGCGTAGGCCGCAATGTTGGAAAAGACAGTTTGTTGTGGTATAAAACCACTATCAGTATTCCTGCTTCGATGAAGAATAAGGAAGTACTGCTGCATTTCGGTGCCGTAGACTGGCAAACAGAGGTTTTTGTGAACGGCGTCAGCGTGGGTAAACATGAAGGTGGTTACGATCCCTTCAGCTTCAACATTACGTCTTTCCTGAAGAAAGGCGGTAAACAGGAAGTGACCGTACGCGTGTGGGACCCAACGGATGATGGTCCGCAGCCCGCAGGTAAACAGGTCGTAAAACCAGAAGGTATCTGGTACACACCTGTAACAGGTATCTGGCAGACAGTATGGCTCGAAGCAGTTCCGAAGACATACATCGCCTCTACCAAACAAACGCCTGATATGGATAAACACACGCTCACGCTTTCTGCAGATGTGCAGAACGTGCAGGATGGCGATAAGCTGAAAATTGAAGTGCTGGAAGGCGATAAGGTGATCGCACAGCAGGAAGCGAATGCCAGGGAAGCGGCCATTATTACAATGTCCAATGAGAAATTATGGTCTCCTTCCAATCCTTATCTGTATGACCTGAAAGTAACACTGGTGCGTAATAACAAACCGGTAGATGAGATCAAAAGCTATTTCGCAATGCGTAAGATTTCCATGGCGAAAGATGCGAAAGGCGTACAGCGTATGATGCTGAATAACGAGTTCCTGTTCCAGTATGGTCCGCTGGACCAGGGCTGGTGGCCTGACGGTTTGTATACACCGCCTACACACGAAGCAATGGTGTACGACATCGATCAGCTGAAGAAAATGGGCTTTAATATGATCCGTAAACACATTAAGGTGGAGCCGGCAACGTACTATACCTATTGTGATAAAGCAGGTATCCTGTTGTGGCAGGATATGCCAAGCGGTGACAGAGGTAATGGCTGGGAAAACCGTCCTGGTATCTATGATCATCAGACGGACAAAGACCGTACTGCTGCATCAGAAGGCTACTATCGTAAGGAATGGAATGCCATCATGGATGCTTTACACAACTATCCAAGTATCGTAGTATGGATACCATTCAACGAGGCATGGGGTCAGTTCAAAACTGTTGAGATCACAGAGTGGACCATGAAGAAAGATCCATCCAGACTGGTAAACAGTGCGAGTGGTGGTAACTTCTACATCACCGGCCATATCCTTGATCTGCATAACTATCCGCATCCTGCGATGCCAAGTCCGGAGCTGTTTGGCGAAAAACAGATCCTGGTATTGGGAGAGTTCGGCGGACTGGGTTTACCTGTAGACGGACATACCTGGCAGCAGAACAAGAACTGGGGTTATCAGTCATTCAAGACCTCAGATGATATGTTCAAACGCTATAATGAATTTACACAAAGGATCGCGCAGCTGATCCCATTAGGGTTATCTGCAGCAGTATATACACAGACGACCGACGTGGAAGGTGAGATCAATGGTTTTATGACTTATGATCGTAAGGTGGATAAGTTCCCTGTGGATAAAATGAAAGAAGCGAATACGAAGTTGTATAATCCGGCACTGGCTAAGTAAGCACTGTGAGGAAGGAATAATATTAAATTAAAGCCGTCTCAGGTAACTGAGGCGGTTTTTTTATTAAATTTAGTGAGAGAAACCGTGAAGAATGCAGTAACCCCGATTTGTTTTCCCCGGTCATTTAAAACCCTCAAATATAATTGCTATGAAAAAAGCCAGCTTTCTGTACGCATGCTATGTCATGATGTTCTTTTCATTTTATGCATGTACCAAGCCTGAAACAGCCCCCGGACCGATTTTAAATAAAAACACACTGGGGATTAATCAAAACCCTTCTGCAGACTCCGTAGGGTTAAACGGTATTTATGTGCTCTGTATGGACCAGGCTACCGACTTCAGCGGGACCATCGCTTATTATGATTTTAATACGGGTACTTTTGACAGGAACCGCTTCTTAAGCGTGAACGGATATAACCTGGGGTTCTATCCTTATGATATGAAACGCTATGGCAATAAGATCTATGTTACTGTAAGGGGTACAAGTACCAGTGATGCGTATGTGGAGGTATTGGACGCATTTACACTGGTCTCGCAGGAGCGTATCCCATTTTTTGCCAGTGGCCAGGACCCGGTATATCCAACGTATATAGCCGGGGCTGCCGGTAAAATATTTGTCTCCTGTGGTGATGGTTATGTACGTCGTATTGATACTACATCCCTTTCTATCGATGGTAGTTTATTCACAGGAGGGGAACACTTACAGATTGCTGCCAGCGGCAATAAATTGTATGTAACTGGTTATCAGGGATATGGTGAGCCATTGGATACCTTCAGATTGCCCGTAATAGATATCCCTACATTCTCTCTGGACACTACATACCGGTTTATTAATCAGCCAATTCTTGCTAAAACGGGCAATGATGGTAGTGTTTACTTTCATCTTACTTCGTATGCTGGTATCGGAGGCAGCAGACCGGCACGTTTCATAAAAGTTGATCCGGCAACAGATATTGTCACTGATCTTGGATATAGTGCAGGTATGTATGATATGGCAACCAGGGGCGATTCATTGTGGATAATTGATCCTTATGAACCTTTGAGAGTCTACAACACGGTCACTGCATCATGGCAGGCGATCAGTTATAATACGCCATCGGATATGAAATTTACACCGGTAAGTGTAGAAGTGAACAGGACCAATGGTGATTTTGCGATCCTTGATTCACAGGAAATGAATGTATGGGATGAGACGAAGTTTTACTACTATGACCATAATGGCAGCATGTTATTCTGGTATTGGATAGATAAGTATCCGATGGAGATGATCTTTATGTATAAGTAAATAAACAAGAAGGCCGCTCAGTATTTGAGCGGCCTTCTTGTTTATTTAACATGAATAGTATAACTGGCCGGTTGCAGACCATCCGACCTTACAAGCGCTTTCACCTCGCCTGCTTTTTCTCCTGATTGCACAATGAACACCAGTTTACCACTAAACGCTTTCATCTGTGGTAAGTGAAATGCTTCCAGACAGGTAGGATCACCATTGGCGACTGCTTTAAAGCTACCTGCACCTGTTACTTCAAATTGCAGGAGGTTCGTAGCCGCAGGACAAAGATTTCCTTTGGCATCTACTACACTGACTGTAATATAAGACAGGTCTTTACCATCGGCGGATAAAGCATCGTTATCCGCTTCCAGCTGGATGTGATGTGGCGCGCCTGCTGTTGATACGCTATCTTCCGCAACAGCTTTGCCACTATTATCATAAGCAACTACGCGGATGGTACCTGGTTGATAGACCGCTTCATTCCACATCAGGCGGTAACGGCTTTGATGTGTGGATGTGTCTTTACTTAATCTGCCCATGCTTTTACCATTGATAAACAGTTCTGCTGAAGGATAACTGGTGTAGCAAAATACAGGCGTTATCTGCCCCTCTCTGCCCGGCCATGTCCAGTGGGGCAGGAGGTGTAAGGTAGGCTGCTGTTTGTTCCAGTGACTTCTGTACAGGTAGAACCGGTCTTTAGGAATACCAGCCAGATCAAAGATGCCGAAATAGGAACTATGGGAAGGCCATTTGGAATCGTAGGGAGTAGGTTCGCCGAGATAGTCGAAGCCGGTCCAGACGAATTCACCAATGGTATAATCCAGGTCTTCCTGTTGTACGAATTCGTCATCAGGCACCTGTGACCAGGAGCAGACTTCGAAGTCATAGGATGAGCACTGGTTATCGTCGTACATTTTACCTTTGTAGAATCCTACCGGGAATTTGTAAATGCCCCTTGAGCTCACCGTAGACGCTGTTTCTGAACCCATGAGAAAACCCTGTGGCAATTTACTATGTGCTTCCGGATAACGGGCCGGTTTGTAGTTAAAGCCCGGTATATCCAGTACGGCGGCGAAGCCTTTGTTGATGGCATCGTCAAAACGGTCCATACCTGCCGTTACCGGACGGGTAGGGTCTTCCCGGTGACAGATATCCTGTAGGCGGCGTGCGATGTCTTTACCATTAGCAGAACTTTGGTCAGGTACTTCATTGCCGATGCTCCACATGATGTTAGAAGGATTGTTCCGGTAGTGCTGCAGCATATTCAGCAGGTCCTTTTCCACCCATTCGTCGAAATAGAGACTGTAGCCATTTTTTACTTTGGGCGCTTTCCATTCGTCAAAAGATTCCACCATCAGCATAATACCCATTTCATCGCAAAGCGTTACCAGTTCCGGAGCTGGCATGTTATGCGAAGTACGGATCGCATCGCAGCCCATGTCTTTGAGCAGACGGATCTGCCTGCGTAAGGCGGCAGTATTGATAGCCGCGCCCAGCGGACCGAGGTCATGGTGATTGCAGACGCCTTTGAACTTTCTCGGCTGACCATTCAGGAGGAACCCTTTACCAGCATTATATTCGATGGTACGGATACCGAAAGGCGTTTCATATTGGTCTTTTAACTGCGTTCCTTCATATACCTGTGTGACGGCTTTGTACATGATTGGCGTTTCCGGGGACCATAGCGCAGGTTGCGCAATGGAGAATTGTTGTGTGACCTTGCTGCTGTCTGCTTTTAAAGGCGTGGAGGCAGTAGCGACCACTTTACCGGCTGCATCGAACAGATCGGTCTTTATGCTGAGCGTAGACTTTTTGTTACTTCTGTCAATAGAGGTCTGGAGTTGTACCGCCGCGCTTTCCTTTGTGACTGTTGGCGTGGTGAGATAAGTACCCCAGACAGGTACGTGTGCATCGTTGGTGACGATCAGGTGTACGTTGCGGTAGAGTCCTGCTCCGGGATACCAGCGGGATGCCTGTTCAAAGTTCTCCAGCCTTACAGCAAGGGTATTCTGACCTTTTGCATGCAGGAAGGAGGTGATATCAAAGGAAAAGGAGTTGTAGCCATAGGGCCAGTTGCCCACCTTTTTACCGTTGACATATACGACCGCATTGCTCATGGCGCCGTCAAATAGGAGGACAGCTTTCTTGCCTGCGCGGAATTCCGGAACGGAGAAAGACAAGCGGTACCAGCCGGTCCCAATGAACGGCAGACCACCTGTGCGGCCTGCCTTCATTGTTGCTTCCTGTTCATTGTTCTGTACGATCTGTACTTTCTGTAAATCGTTATTGCCATCAAAGGGGCCCTTTATGGCCCAATCGTGCGGTATGCGGACTGTCTCCCAGCTTTTATCATTAAACGCCTCTTTTAAGGCCTCCGGATGGTCGCCTTTGGCAAACTTCCAGTTCTTCTCCAGCAGGTATTCCTGACGTGCCTGGGACATCCCTTTTACGCTCATGAGTACCATGGCCAGTAATGCTATTTTACACTTGTTCATACGCTATTTAACTTTTAACCAGACGGATTCTACTTCTATGGTATATGGTGTGGTGTCCGCAGTCGGTATGTTGGTTAGTTCTATTTTATCAAGCTGACCAATGTCGAAGGGCTTATCCCCTGCTGCTTTGGACCATAAAGGCATGAAGCCGGGATAAGGTCTTGGCAGTAACAGGGCTTTATCCGCAGATAAACTGCTCAGGGGCACTTCGATATCGCTGTATGTTCCTTTAAGCGGGAATGCTGTAGCAAAAGCGCTGGCATCAGCAGTGACCAGTGCGATCCTGGCCTGTGCGTTTGTAACACCCTGCACCCTTGCACGGATCACGATGGTGTTGTACGCTTTCAGTTCGGAGGCCCTGTCTTTGATATGACGGGCGACCGCTCTGCTCACACCTGTGATAGTATCTGGTCCTTTACCATGTCCTGCGATTCGGAGCGCCAGTTGACCGGAACTGCTGCCGGCGGTATAAGCGCCTTGCGTGTATGCAGGGATGGTGCTGAGGTCTTTGTTGTCAGTTATGTTGAGCAGTAACAGCATGCTATTGGGTGCTGCGACAAAGGTCTGCCAGGTAGCCCGCTGATAATTGTCCCATGCATAAGGATCACCTTCATGCTGGCCGGGGAAGCTGGTGTAATGGTCCCCTTGCTGTATGATCAGTTTGTATTGCAGTAGTCCCGGTTGCAGTATTTCAGGAGAGAGCATAGCAGTATATGCACCTACGCCAGTCTTATGCATGTCTGCTTTGAACCATCGTCCACCGATACGACTACCTTCCAGCCATACATGCGCATTCGTATCGATGCCTGTGATGGTGGCGTTGATAGTTGCCGGTTGACCGGCTGATATTTCTGTCAGTGGCTGGTGATAAACCGCCAGTGTTGTACGGACAGGTTGTGGTGCGGCAAACTCCTGTAAAGCGATGACATCGTTGATATGGCTGTTAGCTGCTGCCGCAGCTTTTCCCTTTCTTGTCAGTAAATAGGTACCAGGGTACAGTGTGCAGGAGTTACCTGTCACCTGTGGCTGGTGCTGATTACCGGCATTCACTGGTGTGATATTGAATGCTTCACCCAGGTCAGGGAGCTTGATGCTGATAGATTGATCATTCCATTGTACCCGTCGTACTTCTTTTGCCAGCGATGCTTTTTCAAAAGGATCATTCAAGGCAATGACGTCAGGCATGACTTCCAGTCGCCAGTTCCCTTCTGTTATTTTATCGAGGAAGTAAGCGCCTGTACCACTGTATTGAACAACAGAAGAACTGCCCGTACCTACCAGGTGTTCCAGTTGTGTGCTGTTAAGCGGCATGGTGCTGGTGTGGCTGGTGTAATAGAACTCCGTTGCCGTATTCCACTCGCTGAGTTGTTGTGCATAACTCAGTCTTGTATTGCCGAAAAGGGTATCTGCAGGATACGCACCATAGTTTTTATTACGCGGCAGCTGATGGAATACTTTACCTGCTATCAGCAGACTGATCGCCTTTTCGGGCGTATAGATCATGTTCAGGTAATGCGTCTGGTATTCTGTATTGGCATAAGCCGTTGCCATAGGGTCATAGGCAAACTGTGTCGCCCATTGAAAACCGGCGGTCCTGAAGCTGCGTGCCATGGCCGGGTACATAACAGGTTGCAACACATCTCCGGCGTCAAATTCATACACCATTCTGGCTTTGTTGTGAAAGGCAGCAATGGTATCGAAGGGTATCCTGTAGTGATCAACATTCGGCAGCAGGTTACCTTGCAAGGTACGGTTAGCCACCAGTCCTGTCGGGTACCATTGAAAGCTTACTCCATCTATATTCGCTTTTGCGACAGCAGCGGCATAGTAAGGCGACTCACTGATATTATAGAAGACAGGCTTTTTCCAGCCGGTGCTCCTGATCGCGGCTGCAAGTCTGTTGACATAATTGGTCGCACCCTCCAATGGCCCGCTATGGTGTGGTTCATTATTGATCTCCGTTGCAATGATATCAGGATCGTTTTTATAGGTCATGCCGGTATAAGGGTTGACATGTACGAAGAACTGTTTTACATAGTTCTCCTGTGCACGGATCGCTGTATCATTCACCAGTGCTTTTTCTTTCCCATAGATGTAAGAGAAACTGCCGGTATTTTCATCTTTCTCCGGATAACCATTTCCCCAGAATGCTATAGGCGTCAGTAGTATTTTGATCTTCCGCTCTTTTAGTTTGCTGATGAGATAGTCAAAGAGATCAAGGTGCTCGTTTGTCAGCAGATTACCCTGCGCATCTGTGATCTCTGTATCCCATACATGTACCCGGAAAGCATCCACGCCTAAGCGCGCGAGGTGATATACGTCATCGTCTATCGCCTTTTTCAGATCTGCCCCTACTGCTTTATGTGAACGGTATCCATATGCGAAAGGCGCTGTGTAATTAACGCCAAAGAAAACAGCTTCTTTCTGGTCTTTTGTATAACGTAATACGCCTGTTTTGTCCACATAAACCAGCGGTCGTTGCGCGTGGGCCAGACACGTGAACAGGAGTGTTAGTAGTAAAGCGTTGGTTCTTTTCATTATCCCAAGATTGAGTGGAATTAAGAATTAAAAATTAAGAATGAAGCTTAGAGTGTATGAACCTTAATCCTAAAAACAGTAAATGTTTTGGGCATAGACCTAATTCTTAATCTTTAATTCTTAATTGTTAATTATCGAAAGGCGTCTATCGCGAATGTAGGCTTGCCGGTATTGTCAAATGCGCCGAGCAGATAATTCTGCCATCTGTTGTATGCCTGTGGTTCCCAATAGAAGAGCCCGAGGCCTTTGCCACCCGGTAAGTTATGGATTCTTGTGTAAAGGTCACGGATAAAGTAATTCGTGGCAACCGGTGAGGTGGCCGGCATCCCTATTTCGCAGAGCATGATCTCTTTGTTGTAACGGGATACCATATCGTGCATATTGGCTTCGCATTGCTGATTGGGTGTCTGCCATTCCACGGTGGAAGGGTACAGGGACATGCCGATGATATCGAAGTTGGCCTTGTTGGCCATCAGTCCATCGAACATCCATTTAAAGAGTGCATTGTCATATCCGTTTGAAAGATGGACAATAACTTTGATGTTGCTGTTAATTTCTTTGACTGCTTTATAGCCTGCGTTGATCAGCAGGGCGAAGTTATCCATGTGTTCGGATGCTTTGCCTAAAGGCCATAACATACCATTGTTGGTTTCATTGCCGACCTGCACCCATGCAGGGATAATACCTTTTGCTTTCAGCGCTGTCAGTACTTCATGCGTATGGTTATAAACGGATGTTTGCAGGCCCGCGATATCCTGGTTGCTCCAGGCAGCTGGTGGTGTTTGTTGTCCGGGATCAGCCCATGAATCGCTGTAATGGAAATCTATCAGTAATTGCATCCCGAGTGCATGTGCGCGTTCCGCTTTGGTTAATACATCGGCGAGGTTGTTGTACCCATTGGAAGGATTCACCCATACGCGCAGCCGGATAGCGTTCATGTTGACGTTTTTCATCAATTGCATACCATCAGTTTGTTTGCCGGTGGTATCATAAAATTTCATGCCTGCAGCCTCCATTTCGGTGAGCCAGCTGACATCGGCGCCGCGTACCATCTTCTCCAGGATCGGATTTGTAGCGGGTGTGTTACCCGGCATTTCATATTTTTTGCAACCCATAGCCGCCACTAAGAGCAGACTGGTCGCTATGATCAGTTTTTTCATTTCCAGTATTTGATTTACAACTTCGTGAGCGTATAGGTATAATTGCCCGCCTGACTCAGGTTCATCACTACCTTATAATTGCCGGCTACACCGCCTGGTGCAGAGATATTACCACCATCCTGTACCAGTTTACCGTCGGTAGGACCGTAGTTGAGCGTCCAGCCTTTATTGGCCCTGAACTTGAATCCACCGGACCCTTTGATCGCAACTGAGCTGGCAATCCATGTACCGGAGGCAGCGTCGAATGTCATGGGGATATCTGTCTCCCAGTCACTGGCGACCGCATCACCTACGAGCGACCAGGTAGTGAGCGTTGTGCTCCAGTCCCTTGAGTTGACATTCGCTTTTACCAGGAAATAGCCTTCTCCGGGTGTATAAAGATTACCGCCGCCTTTGACCATTTTAGTGGTGCTTTCATAACCCCATGCAGGATCATTCCAGTTAGGCGCTGTTGTGATCTTGAAAGTGTAGTTACCACTGGCATTGTTCGGGAAATAAATATAACCTTCATAAGCGCCTTTACCTGCTACATCTGCAATGGTAGGAGCGGTGGCCGCATTCCATCCCTGGTATTCACCCGGTACCCACAGGAGGGCTACATTACCCGGTGCATAAGCTGTGACAGTGATGGCCAGGATATCAGCGTAGGTAACCGGAATGGTGGAAGGATTGGTGGCAGTACCATTCTGACGAACTTCCCCTTTCATGCGTACGTAGAGCGGAGCGGCCTTATTGCCTTCGAGTCCTGTTTGCAATGCAATGGCGTTCAGTTCTGCAATCGTGTAACTTTTAGCAGTATCTGCATTCATTACAAATGTAACCGCATGGCTCATGGTGCTGCTGGTGTCAAACTCAAGCGAATAAGTAACATCAGCGTTGATACCATAGCTAAGTGCGGACCATTTAAAGTTAACCGCTACATCGTCACGGTGTGTACTATCCAGTACGATAGAGGTAATGCTGCTGGTAAAAGCAGGTGTACCTGCCGGAAGCTTGTACACTGATTTTATTTCATCCTTTTTACAGGACGCAAAAAGGAGGGTGAGTAAGAGATAAGCAAAGATTCTTTTCATACAATCATTTTACAGGTGGACGTATTAATAGCCATCATTCTGGACAAGGTTAGGATTGGCGATCCTGTCTGTTGTGGGGATTGGAAAGACATTGTATTTGTCCTGTACACCAGTACCTGCAGTAACGCCTCCTTTGAACGGCCACAGATAACTGCCGCTGGTGAGTTTACCAAAGCGCACCAGGTCAGTCCTTCTTTTTGCTTCCCAGTAAAGTTCCCTGCCTCTTTCAGCAAGTATGAAATCCAGCGTAAGCTGTGTGGCGCTGATATCGCCGTTGTTATTGCCATATGCTCTGCGGCGTAACAGATTGACATAATTCACAGCTTCTGCGATCGAACCGCCGGTGCCTCCGCGTACAACTGCTTCGGCATACATCAGATAAGCATCTCCTAAACGGAACATAGGAAAGTCGGTGTCGGTGAATCTTCTGGTAGGATCGGAGCCCGGTTGACCGGTGGAGCTGATGTTCTTAAACTTCGGCACTGCATAACCGTCATTGAAGCTGGCGATATCCGTGATGTCGAGGTTTTGTCCGGTAGCATAAAACATAGCCCGTTTATCTACCGTGCCGAAAGGATCAGGGAAGAGATCTACGATGGCCCTTGTTGTTCTCATACCGCCCCAGGCAGTAGATACGCCGTAATCAGCCACATTCATGGAACCTCCGATAGAGCCCAGTACGATGAAGGTGGTATTACCGTAAGACTGTGAAGTCACACCATCAGCCATGATAGGAAATATGATCTCTGCTGTTTTATCGTTATCTGTTTTGAATAATTGTGAGTAGTCTGTTGCCAGTGAATACGGACTGTTCGTCATCAGCTTATTACAGTAGGTGATCGTCTCGCTGTTTTGCTCCGTGCCGGTATAGACCCTGGCATTGAGATAAAGTTTTGCGAGCAGCATCCAGGCAGCGCCTTTGTCTGCGCGGCCGTATTCATTGGTGCGTGGCTCAGGTAAGAGGTCTTCCAGCGCTTTTAATTCTGTTTCCAGCCAGGTGAAAAGGTCTGCCCTTGAGATTTGCTTTGGCTGGAAAGCGCCTACAGGGTCAGCTTCTGTTACGAAGGGCACTTTACCGTACATGTCTATGGCTGTCCAGTAATAGAAGGCCCGCAGGAAACGCGCTTCGTTACGGTATTCCTGGATATCGGCTGCCACATCCGCAGGAAAGCTGCTCATTTTCTCTGCTGTGGTCTGCCGCAGAAATTCATTGCAGGCCGCAACACCGAAGAAGATACGGTCGTAAAGTACTTTTACATACTTGCCGTCCGGCGTAAAGTTCAGGTTATGAAAACTCAGGAGGTCGCCGTCATTCCAGCCGATGACCGCTTCGTCAGTTGTGAGTTCCTGTAGTTGCCAGTAGTTACGGAGAAATACGTTCGTACCGGTATTATCGGTAACGATATCGGAAAGACTGTTGTCTTCGTAGTGTTGTCCGCTGAGACAAAGACTGCCATATAGTTTTGCCAGTACGCCTTTGATCTTTACAGGGTCTTTATACACAGTTTCAGATGTTTCCTGTACATAAGGCAACCGGTTCAGGTCTTTGGTACAGGAGGCTGTGGTCGCCATAATAGCGGCACAGGCGGTTATGATCGATAGTGATTTGATAGTCATGTTCCTTCTTTTCAAGGTTAATAAGCGATGTTGATACCGAGAGAATAGATGCGTGGTTTTGGATAAGGATTATTATCAATACCACTGAATATCTCAGGATCGAGTCCGCTGTATTTTGTAATGACAAATACATTCTGCACGATGGCATTCACACGCAGGGAGGCGGTATTCCGCAGGACCTTTCCAAAGTTGTAACCCAGGGAAAGGTTATCCATCCGCAGGAAGGAGGCGTTTTCTACATAGTAGTCGGAAGAGTACTGGCTGTTGCTAAAACCTGCATTCAGATAGTCCCTGTTTACGTTACCCATGTAGCCCATCGAGGTCCTGATGCTGTTGTAAGCGCCGCCGGCAGAACGGATGTTGTTGTACACGTAGTTGCCGATGTTGCTGCGCAATACAAAAGACAGGTCCCAGTTGTCGTAATTGAACTGAGAGGTAAAGCCCATGGTCAGTTTAGGATTCGCAGATTTATATCTGTAGAACATGTTGCTGCCTTCGCCTGGTTTCTCGTATACACCTTCCACGGGACGACCGTCCGGGCCATACACCTGTTTGTATACATAGAAGGTTTGTGGTGCGTAACCGACGGTGTTGATCTGGATACTGTTGCCCGTACCACCGGAGATACCGCCTGTGAGAATACCTTCAGAGCTGGAATCGGAGACATTAGACAGTTTCAGGATCTTGTTCTGGTTGTAGCTGATGTTGAAACCTGCTTTCCAGTTCAGTTTTTGTTTTTCGATGATGGTGGCATTGATGGCCAGTTCGACACCTTTACTTTCGATATTACCGACGTTGGTCAGCACATGGTTACTAAGGTTCGCACCGGCAGCGGTTGGAATATCGGCCAGTAAGTCTTTGGTCTTTTTATAGTAAAAGTCGAGCGTACCGGTGATCCTGTTGTTGAGGAAGCCATAATCCAGCCCCGCGTTCCAGGCAGCTGTCTGTTCCCATCTGATGTTCGGGTCATAGGCTTCTGCACGGTAGGTGTAATAAGCGCCGTTGCCGAACGGATATTGCACATTGTTGGCGCCCTGGGTATAGATAGGCAGGAACGGATATGCCAGACCAATATCCTGGTTACCGGTGACGCCGTAACCTACGCGTACTTTCAGATCAGAGAAGAGATTGACATTTTTCAGAAAGCTTTCTTCCTTGATCCGCCAGGCCAGTGCGATGGATGAGAAGTCACCCCAATGGTTGGCCGGGCCGAAACGGGAAGAACCATCCCGGCGGAAGGAGGCCGTCAGCAGGTAACGGTCTAGTAAGCTATAGTTGGCACGAGCGAAGAAAGAGACCAGCGTATTGCGGCTGGAATCTGCCACCGGAATGTTGATCACATCTCCGTTGGCGTTTCTTACCGGGTAGGCTGGGCTACCTCTGAAGAAATCCTGGTAGGAGTAACCGGCAGTGACGTCGAACTTACTGGCCAGTTCTTTCAGTTCCTTGTTATACGTCAGGTAAAAATCAAAGAGTTTGTCTTTTCTACGCTGGGAGTATTCCGTCATAGAACCACCCCGCTGGTAGGAGAGGGCGGCATAAGCTGGTACAAAGCCGTTTCCTTCCGTCTTAGAGATATCGTAGCCGGCATTGGCGGTTGCGGTCAGCGCGGGCAGGAAAGGCAGTTTATAATCAACTTTGATATTACCGATACTTCTGTATACATCGCTGAGGCTGGAATTTAACAGCAGCTGGCCCAGCGGATTTTTGGTGGCCAGTTCGATAGGAATACCGGTAGAAGCGTTCAGCCATTCGAAGAAATTCCCATACTTATTGCTGGCATATACCGGCTGAGTGGGGTCAAATCCGATGGCTGCCCCGATAGCGCCTTCGTTGGCAAAGCGGGACTTCTGATAAACGCCTTTCAGGTTGATGGTCACCTTTAAGGTGTTGTCGAAGAAGGACGGATTCAGGTTCAGGGAAGCGGAAGTCCGTTTGATATTGCTGGTTTTCAGGATACCATCCTGGTAAGTATGACCGATAGACAAGCGATAAGGTAGTTTTTTGATACCACCGGAGAGCCCAAGGTTATAATCCCCTCCAAAGGCTTTCTGGAATATCTGGTCCTGCCAGTCCGTATTGGCGGTGCCTACAAGTGCTTTTTCTTCATCGTTTCCCTTTTGGGCGATCAGGTTACGGAATTCGTCGCCGTTCAGGACGCCGATCTCGTTCCTCCTGACAGATTCAGACAGGACAGTATTGAAGGTGACTTTCAGTTTACCGGAAGAACCGCTTTTAGTGGTAATGATGATCACCCCGTTGGAGGCCCTGTTACCATAGATGGCAGTAGCGGAGGCGTCTTTCAGGATATTGAACGACTCGATATCGTTCGGGTTGATCAGACTGAGGGGATTGGCGACACCAGATACCCCTTCACTGGTCAGCGGTACCCCATCTACCACGATCAGCGGGTTGTTACTCGCATTGAGGGAAGTACCTCCCCTGATACGGATGGTGCCTCCTGCACCCGGAGCGCCGCTGTTAGGTGTAATGACTACGCCGGCGACCTTGCCGGTTACCAGTTGGTCAGGCGTGGTGATGGCCCCCTGCTGGAAGTCCTTCGAACTGACGGTAGCAATAGAACCGGTCAGGTCTTTCTGTGCCCGGGTACCATATCCGATCACGACTACGTCGCTGAGCGTTGATACGGATTCCTGGAGAATGATGTTTAAGGAACCGGCGGAAGGTACCCTGACTTCCTGCCTTTTAAAACCCACAAAGCTCACGACAAGGGTATCGCCTGTCAATGCTTTGATGGAAAAATGACCAGCCGAATCGGCAATGGCGACAGTGCCTGCTTTTTTAACTGCAATCGTTGCCCCCGGAATAGCTTCTCCGGTGGCAGACCGAAGTGTCCCCCTGACAGTTTGCTGGGCTGATGCTGACAGTCCGGCTAACATGGCAACAATAAGAAAGATGATACCGTGGAATCCCCGTTTTGTAATTTTCATCGTGGCATTTTTTATTTTGGCCGTATTTTAGGTTCGCAAAGTAAAATAGATGGCCTCGGGGCTGTTATTCTATCAGACATTTTTTTGGTTCTATTGATCTAATTTTGACGCTGTGTGTATGTTCCACGCTTTATCCCGGGCGTATTTCCGCTTTTCTGTTCATTGCCTGACACGTTATGCAGTGTTCTTTCGCTATGCCTTTTTGGGCGTCTTATTGTTGTCTGTTGCGCCGGTATTTTCACAGGCGCCGGTCCTTCATTTTCGTCACCTGACCAATGAACAGGGGCTGTCAAATAGTACGATTGAGACCATTTTCCAGGACAGCCGCGGTTTTATGTGGTTTGGTACCCGGGATGGTTTGAATAAATATGATGGTTATCAGATCGTTGTATATCGGTATAGTGCTGCTGATAGCACCAGTATCAGCGATAACTACATACGGTGTGTCTATGAGGACAGGGATGGCATCATCTGGGTAGGCACCCAGAATGGTCTGAACCGGTTTGATGCCGGAAAGAACAGTTTTACCCGTTTTCAGCATAAAAAAGATGTTGCTGAAAGTCTGTGGAATAATCAGGTGACCTGCCTGTATCAGGATAAAAGAGGTCGTTTCTGGATCGGTACTGACAGGGGGGTAGGCCATTATGAGCCGGCGTCGGGTGAATTTGAAAGAGAAGGAACTTCTGCCTGCGAGACATATGACGTTGTAAAAGGAAGGATCAATGCCATTTGTGAGGATTCCAGTAACCGGGTGTGGGTAGGTACGAACAAGGGAATGATCGTATTTGATCTCCTAAAACATAAACGTAGAGAGCTGGTGATGTATAATGGGAAGGAGATGGTCATCAGGACTTTAAAAAATGACGCCGGGGGTAAGTTATGGATAGGTACAGAAGACGACGGACTGCTCCTGTATAATCCGGACAGTGGTACGTATCGCAGCTATAAACACCGGGAGCAGGAAACAGGTAGTATATCCACCAATCAGATTCGGGCGATCCTGCCTGATCGTCAGGGTAATATCTGGATAGGAGGGGTCAATGGCGGACTGGACCTGCTGGACCCGGAAGGCAATTCCTTTTATCATTATCAGAATGAACCGGAATATACCAGAAGTTTATCGCAACGTACAGTGTCTGCCCTGTTTGAAGACAAACAGGGGATCATATGGATAGGTACACACCGGGGTGGTATCAATATATATGTGCCCGGTGCGGAGAAATTCAGACTATATCAGCAGCAGGCTAAACAGAACAGCCTGAGTTACAATGATGTGAAAGCCTTTTGTGAGGACAGGAAGGGGCGGATATGGATAGGGACGGATGGTGGCGGACTGAATCTGATGGACCGTAACAGTCAGACATTCCGGCATTATCAATACGACGCTTTTAATAAGAATACGATCGGGTCAAATGAGGTGCTGAGCATTACAGAGGACAGGGCAGGCAATCTCTGGGTAGGGACCTGGGGCGGTGGACTGAACCTCTATCACCCCGGGACAGAGAACTTTACCCGTTTTGTCAATAATCCGGCAGATCCGCAGAGCATCCCTTCTAATTATGTACAAAAGATACTGGAGGATAGCAGAGGCCGGTTATGGATAGCGACCTATTATGGTGGGGTGAGTATTTACGATCGCAGCCGTCAGCAGTTTACCCGTTTTACCGGGACAGGGAATACCCGTTTGTCAGGTAATAATGCTGTCTCCATGACAGAGGATAAAAAAGGGCGCATCTGGATCGGTACAGATGATGGCGGACTAAATTGTTATGATCCTGCCAGCGGAAAGGTATCCTGGTATTTCACATCAGGAGAGAAAAAACCTGATCTGCGGGTATTGTTTACAGACTCCCATGGCAGATTGTGGGCCGGACAATCAGGATTGTACCTGTATAATGAGGTGGCGGATAGCTTTGCGCTGTATACAAATGAAGCCGGACTAGGGACTGCTTTTATCAAAGGTATGACAGAGGATAAGGCAGGTAATTTCTGGATATCTACTTCGGATGGTATTACCTGTTATCATCCGGATCAGCATCAATATAAACAGTATAATACGGGTGATGGACTACAGGGGCTGGAATTTGAGGCAAATGCCTATTGGCAGACCAGAGACGGTCTGATGTTGTTTGGAGGTATAAATGGCTTTAACGCATTTTATCCGGGGGAAATCCGTACGAATACCTATATGCCGCCTGTCTACCTGACCGATTTACAGGTGGCTAATCAGCGAATGTTACCAGGGATGAAGGGCTCACCGCTCTTACAGGATGTGAGTGTGACAGATAAGATCAGTTTTGACTACCGCCAGTCTTCTTTCTCGTTTAGCTTCGCCGCATTGGATTATACCGCGCCGGGAAATAATCAGTATGCCTATAAGCTGGATGGTTGGGACAAAGACTGGAACTATGTGGGGAATGAGCGCAAGGCGGCTTATACGAACCTGAATCCGGGCACCTATGTATTCCATGTAAAAGCCTCGAATAGCGATGGTGTATGGAATGAGAAAGATACATCAGTCATAGTGGTCATTGAACCACCGTTCTGGCGGACCTGGTGGTTCATTTTACTACTCTCTGCCGCCATTTTATATGCAGTATACCGGATACTGGCTTTTAGAAGAGCAGCTGAATTAAAGAAGATCAGCGAGAAGAAAAAAGAAGAAGTACACCAGCTGAAATTGCAATTCTTTACTAATATATCCCATGAGTTCCGCACACCCCTGACATTGATACTGGGCCCACTGGAGAAGATGATCAGGGAGGCAAAGGACAATGGGCAGCTGCATTATTTCAAACTGATGCAGAAGAATGCGTATCGTTTGCTGGACCTGGTGAATGAAGTTATGGACTTCAGGAAAGCAGAATCGGGCGTATTACAGTTGAAAGTGCTGCCGGCTAATCCGGCTTTGTTCCTGGAAGAGATCGCGGAAGAGTTCAGGGAATGGGCTGTTGAGAAACAGATCAGGTTTACAGTGAATACGGTGCAACCACCGGAAGAGGCCTGGTTTGATAATCAGGTACTGGAGAAGATCATTTATAACCTGCTGAGTAATGCATTTAAATATACGCCTGCTGGCGGAGCGATCGCGCTGGAGATGCGCAGTTCGCTGGAAGAGCTGAAACCTTCTTTCCCGCATGAACTGGTGGTGCAAAATGAATACAAAGCGAACGCTTATCTGCATATCAGAGTAGTGGATAATGGTATCGGGATTTCGAAAGAATCGATTGACCATTTGTTTGAAAGATATTTCCGGGTGAATGAAAATCACCTGGGATCGGGTATCGGACTGGCATTTGTAAAGAGTCTTACTTTCCTGCATAAGGGTAGTATACGGGTGTACAGCGAACGGAAGCAGGGAACGGAGTTTATCATATCGGTCCCGTATCAGAAGGAAGATTATGCAGAAGCGGAGAGATGGATGGGCGATCCGGCAAAGACAGCGCGGCAATTGGAAAGTCTGATCTCCAATCAAAGGTATACCCTGACGACGTCTGTAGTGAACGGCACGAGCGAAGTACAGGAGGAAGGCGGTCATTCGCAGTCATCATTGGCCACTATACTTGTGGTAGATGATAACAGTGAGTTACGGGAATTCCTGAAAGGAGCGTTATTACAGACCTATCGTATTATAGAAGCCGCTGACGGACAAATGGGTTTTGAAAAAGCAAAAGCGGAAATGCCGGATATCATCATCAGTGATGTGATGATGCCGGTACTGGACGGTATTGCTTTTTGCAAGCTGGTGAAGGATAACCTGGAGACGAGCCATATTCCGTTTATCATGCTGACGGCAAAGACGGCATTATCTTCCAATATTGAAGGAGCGGCTTCAGGTGCGGATTTTTATTTCGGTAAACCGCTGAGTATTGAGTTATTACTGATCACGATCAGGAATACCCTGGAGCAACGCAGAAAGGCCAGGGAAAGGTTCCTGAAAGACTATTACTATGAAGCCAAAGAACTGGTGACATCCGCAAAAGATAAAGAGTTTATGGATACACTGCTGGAAAAAATAGAGGAACATCTGATGGACCCGGATTTTGATATCAGCGTGTTGTGCAGCAGTATGGGGATGAGTAAAACAAATCTCTATCAGAAGATCAAACAGCTGACGGGACAGTCCACCGGAGATTTCGTACGTACTATCCGTTTAAAGAAAGCGGCGCATATCATGTCGCATGAAGATGTACCCTTATCTGAGGTGATCTTACGGATAGGGATACAGACACAGTCTTATTTCACAAAAGCGTTTAAGAAAGAATTCGGGAAGACGCCTACGCAGTTTTTACAGGAATTGAAGCAATAAAGGGGGAGTTAAAAAAGTATCACTTGTAAGAAGTGGTTATAATATTAACTGGTTGATAATTATATTATTAGCAGTCAGGACGAAGTTTGTTCGAATAAGGGACGAACAAGCGACGGTATAGCGACGAATCTGCGACGAACAAGCGCAAGCATTAATACGCATAAAGTTGGTGGTATTTTAACTGCTTATCCACGAACTTATCTATTCAAAAATAGATGATAAACAGCATTTGCTGGCAATAAATTTGATGCCTGTAGGGTGAACTAAAACCATTGTTATGAAGTCCATTCTGAAACCATTGTTAGACTTATTGCACGAACTATATATCGGTACAGCCGGTGAACAATCCTGGGTCATCGATCCGAAGCCTGGTTATGGCTTTACAGCCGCTATCAAAACCATCAATGCCCAACAAGCCTCAACACCTATTGTAAAAGGTGGCTCCACCATTGCAGCGCATACAGAGCATCTTCGCTGGAGTATTTATTTTGCCCTGGAGTTTTTCAAAGGAAAAAAGCCGGATGGTAACTGGGAAGAAAGCTGGAGAATACATGAGGTAGATGAACCACAATGGACAAAGCTGCAGCAGGATTTGCTGGAGGCGTACGAAAAGCTGGTAGTGGCAATTAAGGGAGTAACAGATTGGTCTAATCCTTTTTTTGTGCAGGGAGTACTTGCATTGGTGCCGCATGCGGCTTATCATCTGGGTGCAGTGAAACAACAACTAACTGTTGTGCAAGCTTAGTAAATAGCGGGTCTTAGGGACGGTCATCGTGTTTAAGACCCGCTATTTATATAAGCCTGAGAACTTTAGCGAAGTCAGCATAATGTTTTGAAATGCCGCTTAAAGTGGTTAAGTTTGGTATTATTCCCTATCTATGTCTAAATCCTTATTCCTTGTACTGTTAACTATTTGTTTATACCCGGTATCCCTTTTTGGACGGACGGATTCGCTACCCGGAAAATATCTTAGTCTGGGAACGAAAACAACAGGTATCTGTTTTGGTAATGCGCCTGTTTACACCGGTTTCAAATTTAATCTCATCAACAGAAATACAAAGCGGACGAATATACTGGATGTCTGCTTCTTCAATCTGGGCAGGGATAGTACGCATACTACCAATGGTCTTTCGCTGATGTTGACAGCCGGGGCACAGCATAAAAGCAACGGGATTATTATCACTCCCATCGGAAGTGTGACAGATATAGAAAATGGTATTGCGCTGAACGGGGTGGTAAATATATTTAATAAGATGAATGGTTATGGATTTAGTTATGTAATGCTTGGAGATACCATTAACGGATTGGCTACATCATTTGTGCTCTTCTCACGAAAGCGCAGAGATAATCAGCATAGCAGGATCAATGGTGTTGCGATCGGCGTTTGGGTGATTTCTTTCGGAGAAATAAGAGGTGTGTCTGTCTCCATGCAGAATAATACCAAAGTACATAAAGGAGTGTCTATCGGAGCGTACAATAAAACAGAAAAGCTGAAGGGAGTACAGTTTGGTTTGTACAATGTGGCGCTGAACAATCCCAGGGGCCTGAGAAGACTACCGTTATTAAACATGCATTTTGGAAAATAAACCTATTCATATTTACCGTAATGAGCAGAAGATTTGAGTCTTTGTAAAACGTATAGAGGCGTTCACATTCGTGAACGCCTCCTTTATGTATACGAATAACTTACTTACTTCTCCAGCAGGTTCGCCGGTATCTTACCATCCGTCTTTATTGACAGCTGCAGCAATTTCGCCAGCGCCGGTGTAATATCTCTCAGACTCATTTCTGCGATCACACCACCTTTTTTTATACCTGTTCCGCAGGCTACGAAGCCAGTACGTATTTCCTGGAAATCAGGATAGTAACCATGTGAACCACCATGACCAGGTTTCACCGCGTCTCCTTTCATCGCATTGCCGAAGGAAGCGCCGTTCTCACCGCTTAATGCCAGTGCTACTTCCGGATTGCCACCTACCTTATCGATCTGTTTACGATCAATGATACGGAACAGCTTTTTCTCTTCCGGAGATAGGCCCGCCAGCAGGTCAGTCACCTGTTTCAGTGTTTTAGTATCGTTCTTATCTTTCAGGTAGAGGTAGCTGGAACCACCTACTGAGCAGAATTGCGCTTTCCAGTCGTCTGTTTTTACATCATTGATCAGCCCTGCTTTCGTCAGCCATACATTGGGGTTCACGCTTGTTTTTACATCCAGGAAGCCGTGATCGCCGGTAACGATAAGTACTGTGTTTTCCCAGATGCCTGCTTCTTTCAATGCATCAATAATGATACCTACGCTGCTGTCTGCGTCTGCAATGGCGGCACGTACTTTGTCGCCTTCACGTCCCTGCTCATGCTGATAATGGTCCACAGAAAAGAAGTGAATGGTCATCAGGTTAGGTTGATCTTTTTTGATCACATAAGAGGCGATCTTAGCGATGTTATGATCTTTCCCCCATTCGATGCGGTCGGTATTGTCAAATACGTTCTTTTTCAGGTCAGCAATAAAACCAGCAGGTTTTGAATAAACTTCACGCACGCTGTCACCCATTCCACCAATATCAGGGATATTATACATCACAGGCGCATCTGCAGATACCGGCCACAGGAGGGCCGCTACTTTCAGGCCTTTCTCCTGTGCCACGCTCCATACTGTAGGTACTTTAATGGAGCTATTCTGCCAGTACGGCTCATTGGAAGGGCCATTCGGATTGAATTGATTGTTGTAGTAAATACCATGTTTTACCGGCTGCACACCAGTGACGATAGCGGTGTGGGAGGGGTAGGTCATGGATGGGAATACGCTGTTAACACCCTTTGCATAAACGCCGTTTTTTGCTATTTCACGCAAATGAGGGGTCTTCCAGGTGCTATCCATATAAAAGTTAGGACGGAAGCCGTCAATTGTAATCAAAACCACATGTTGTGCCTGTTGGGCAAAGATGCTGTGTGTCAACAGCAATAACATCATAAATACAAATCCCTTTTTCATTATTTCTGATTTACTGGCAGTAGTATAATACCGGCATAAAGATATTCAGCACTATCATGGAGGTGTGTTAATTATTTATTACCTGGGATGAGCGGCAGTCTGACGGTATCAGCGATAAAATACCTGGTTCCGGGTATTTCCTGAAAGCTGCTGCTGTGTTAATTTTGAATACGCTTATAGCAATTCTGAACAAAAAGTTTAACTATGTCTTTTAGAAAAATTACGGGCCTGTTTGGGGTGCTCGCATGTGTATTTGTTGCCCTCGTTTCTTTTTCCGCGTGTTCTAAAGATGATGTTGCTGCTCCGGGTAAAAGTAACGACTACTATTTTAAAGCAACCTTAAATGGAAAAGTGCTTGATTTCAGTCACACTGCCAAATTTCAGGGTGGTGGTAATGATGGGCGTTGGGAACACATTGTGATTGGTGGTTATGAAGCGAAATTTCCGACGGATGGCGGTCAGTTGCCACCATCATATGACATTGAACTGTGGAGAGTAGGTGGAAATATTGGCGTGGGTAAATATGAAAGTGCTTTGGAGAAGGAGATGATCTCGCGTTATGCCATACAGACGAATAATGGCACATTGTTATACAATACATTACAGGACGGCGATAATTTTATTTTGAATATTGAGTCAATCAGCGACAAAGGTATCAGGGGTACTTTCGGGGGAACAATCAGAAATAGCGCCGGTGCGGCGATAGAAGTGAAAGATGGCAGTTTTAATCTGCCGTATGATGAGTTGATAAATCCATAGGGAAAAGTAAGAAACCGGGCTTATAGCGTCCGGTTTCTTATTTTAAGACGGGTGCTGTTGATGATTCCCTGCATCCATTCATATTCAGGTAAAGCCTCTAATTGTTCTTTCAGCTCCGGAGGGATGCCGTTTAACCCTACTAAAGTACCGGCTATCTGACCGGCGATAGCAGCATTGGTATCAGTATCTCCACCCGCATTAATGATTTCCGTAAACATGCTGTTTATCCCAATTTCCATTGAGCGGGACGCTGCAAAGATGGCGAAAGGCACTGAGTTTACAACATATCCATTCACGCCCAGCCGGGCAATATCCTGTATAGTAATATTTCCTTTATATTGATCGATCTGAATAAGCCTGTCCCGGACGTTCGTATCAGGTAACTGCGCTATGATAATATCCAGTAGATTTTGCGTGCCTGTCCATGTGCCGTTTAGTATCGCTCTGATACCTAATACGACTGCAAGTGCTCCGGCATAGGCTTCGTCATTTCTGTGTGTGATCCTGCTGATTTCCCTGATGTCGTCTCTTGTGTAATTATCAAAGAAGGCAAAAGGGGCTATTCGCATAGCTGCGCCATTGCCGGCAGCATAATCTCCACTTCGGCCTACCTGACTCCAATGACCGCCTGCCTCAAGTTCCTGTATAGCTTTTAGCGTGCTGGCGCCAATACCACTGAGGCGTTGCTGCTGATAGTATTTTACAAAATAAGTAGATAAGGTATCCGGATGGCAGTGCGTATCATTTGCTAATGCTTCGCAGGAGGCCAGCGTCAGTTGGGTATCGTCTGTCAGCGACCATGCACGGACCGGTTCCTTAACAGGATGGAGATAGAATGTTTTAGGCCGTATCGGAGATACATAATTTTCATAGCTGCTGCCCCAGGCATCGCCTATGGCGCCGCCGATAATACAGGCTTCAAATCTGTCACCGATGGACAGGATAGATGGATCGTCAGTAGTCTGCACCTTATCAGTTTAGTGAGGCCAATTTAGTAAAGGCAACGCATAATACATGATAATTTTAATGTGAACATTTGTTCATGTTATAGCTATTGCTGACCAAAGATTGACATTCTTCATCGATACACATAAAATGTCAGAAATTGCTGTTATTTTCACACGTATTACTGTCACACATTTCCGCTCTCCTTACAAACAAGACCCGTTATCAGCAGGAAGGTCCCTGCTGAGGTGCATTTAGTGTCCGTTTCCACGTTATTTTTTAACAACCATATATAAACCCTCAAATTAGCGAAGATGAAAAAACTTCATTTATTATGCCTTTCCGCGTTAATGCTGCTGCTACCAGGTCTGGGTTGTAAAAAAGCAGTTGACAAACAAGACCCGCTGAATGGTGCTGCTGCTTTCAAAGGAGTCACCGCCCTCGCTGCATCTCCCATTTTTACCAATGCCCTGCCCTCTGCCGACAACGGTAGCTATTATGATCCATGGGTCATCCGTGTAGGTGGTTATTATTACTACTGCGGTTCTGATGGCGGTCGTTTGTGGATTACAAAATCCGCTACCCTGCAGAACTTATTACAGCAGTCTAAAAGCTATATCTTTACGCCCCCCGGAGGCACGTTTTATTCCTCTAACTTATGGGCGCCTGAATTGCATTACCGCAGCGGAAGATGGTATGTTTATTTTGCTGCTGATAATGGCGACAATGCCAATCACCGCATGTACGTACTGGAAGGCGGTACTGATGGCAACGACCCTTTAAACGGCGGTTATGCTTACAAAGCGAAGTTAACCCCTACCACCGATCGCTGGGCAATAGACGGTTCTCCCTTCGACTTTAACGGCCAGCAATACTTTGTCTGGTCCGGCTGGGAAGGTACCACCAATGTCTCCCAGTACATCTACATCGCCAGAATGAGTAACCCCTACACGATCTCAGGCGAAAGGGTAGAGATCTCAAGACCAGACTATGGCTGGGAGCAGGTTGGTTCGCCAACGGTGAATGAAGGTCCTACGCCATTGATCAGTGGCAGTACCGTGAATATCATCTACTCCGCAAGTGGTAGCTGGACAAACGATTACTGCCTGGGCCGGCTCACCTGTACTAATGGCAGCCTGATGTCCAAATCCTCCTGGAACAAACCTGCTGCTGCTGCCTTCTCAAGATTCGGGAACGTATTTGGCCCGGGTCACGCTTCATTTGTTAAATCACCTGATGGTATACAGTCCTGGATCGTTTACCATGCTGCCAATTATGATGGCGCTGGCTGGGACAGAAGAGTGATGGCGCAGCAATTCGCATGGGATGGAGATATTCCCTTCTTCGGATATCCGATTGAAAAAGGAATTCCGATACCTTCTCCTTCAACCGGCCCTGAATATGCCATGCCTGTCGCCAATGGTACCTACAGGATCAAATCCAAAGTCACCTCCCAGTGTATCGATGTACCCAACGCAGCTAATACTGCCGGTCTGCAGATACAACAATGGACAGACAACAATACAAACGCACAGAAATGGACATTCACCAGTCTGGGTAATGGCTATTATAAGATCACCAATGTGGCTTCAGGCTTAAACCTTGATAATGCAGGTGGTTCAACAAGCGCAGGAAATATCCTCATTCAGTGGACAGACAATGGAAACATCGCGCAACACTGGCGTGTGCAGGATATGGGCAACGGTTACTTCAAACTGATCAACCGCAGAAGTCTGCTGGCAATTGATGTACCCAACAGTAATCAGACACCTGGAACGAAACTGCAGCAGTGGTACGAGAACCAGTATGATGCAGAGCTGTGGCAAATTATACCTTAGATAAAACATAAAAAGCTGCGAATGATCTTCGCAGCTTTTTTTTTCATTATCAGATAATCGATTAATGCTTAGCAGCTGGTTGATACACCGCAACCGCTACTCTTGAATCAGCACAGCCATAATACAGGAAGTATTTTCCCTTATAATACACCAGCCCCTCAATAAACACCGTCCCTGCCGGATACTGCCCACTCTTCTCGAACGATTCCGTTGGCACCATAAATGGCTTATCCAGTCTGCTGATCAGTTTGGATGGGTCTTCAGCACTAAATAACATTTGTCCTGCACAATAGGAGTTAGCTGTATAATTGTTATCACCATCTGCACCAGAACGGTTCTTGCCATTATACAGGAGCACAATACCCTTGCTGGTCAGTATGGCCGGAGGGCCACATTCAGTCAGGTGACTATCAAAATATCCTTTCCTTGGAGAAGCCAGTTCTTTTAATGCGCCATTTGCGTCCACCAATGGTGCCCAGTCGACAAGATTATCGGATGTAGCCGCATATACGTGGTTTTCTCCCCAGTACATCCAGTACTTCCCCTTGTATTTAGTGATTCGCAGCTGACCATTTTTTAGGGTGGTCAATACGGAAGCTGACTTGGAAGCAATATCATGGAATTGACCATTATAGGCATCCTGGAAGATAGGGCCATGCTTTTTCCAGTGCACGAGGTCTTTGGAGGTAGCCGCACCAAGACGTGGCACTTTCTTGTTCCATTGTGTGTATAACATCAGATAGGTGCCATCTTCGGTCACTGCTACCCGTGGGTCTTCACAACCGCCTGTCCATTCAAACGCCTGTTGATCGTCCGTATCCGGGAACAAGACCGGTTTGCCGGTACGTCTCATGTTGATACCATTGGCGCTTTCTGCTAATCCGATGCGTGAGGTACGGGCGCCTATTCCGACACCGGATTTATCTTCAGCTCTGTACATGACATAGACCTTGTTATCCTTTACGGCAGCGGCCGGATTGAAAGTGTCATTGCTTTCCCAGTCCAGTAGCTTTTTCTGCATAGGATCGTAAAAATGGGTCGTGGAATCGGGAGAGATGATCGGGTTGACGCCTGCGGGTCTGACAAAGGGACCTATCGCCCAGTCCGGGTATTTGTTGATGGACTGCTGCCCATAGCAGCAAAGGGCGCCCGATAGGAGCATGGTAAATAAGAGACCTGATTTTTGCATATAACGAGGATTTGTAGAATATGTCTGGTATAATACAACATTTCCTGCGGAAGCCAGTGCTATAATTTTCCCATGAAAACAATTACTTTTATGCGGTCATGGTTCCTCCATTAGATAATGAAATTTTATTATTCAGGCAGATTGGGGAAGGAAATGAGATTGCATTCCGTAAGGTTTACTACCACTATTACAGGCAATTATATGGTTTCGTGCTCAAGGCTGTAAAGTCCGACCCTGTCACAGAAGAAATTGTGCAGGAGACGTTTGCCCGTTTGTGGGAAAACCGTGCTGCTCTTGGAGAAAAAGGATATTCCGCCCCCTGGCTCTTTCGTGTTGCAGCCAATCTGTCCTTTGATTATATGAGGAAAGCTGCTAATGAAGCAAAATATTTTAATCTGTTGTCCGCGGCTCCGGGTGAACCTTCTGCTAATAATGTCTCCGACTATATAGAAGGCGTACAAAGCAACCATCTCCTACATGAGGCGATCGACCGCTTACCTCCCCAGCGCCGTACCATTTTCCAGTTATCAAGATTAAAAGGGCTCAGTCACCAGGAAATTTCCCAGTACCTCAATATCTCCGAAAATACCGTTAAAAACCAGCTGGTGACCGCTTTGAAGGCCGTTCGCCAGTTCATGAACGATGCCACCCGACTCTTTTTTTAAGTTTTTTTTCTAACCGGATAGTCCCTCGTCTTTCTTCAAACGTTATTAAATGTAAAGGGGCTCTTTACCTCCTTCAACCACAACCTAAATATGGCAGAAGATACACGCGACGAGCGGATCAAATATCTTATCAGACAATACTATGCAGGTACGGCAACTGTTGCAGAGTCCAGCGAACTCAGGTCATTTCTCCTACAGGGAGATGATAGGGCGCTGATAGTGGCGCAACTGGAGGAACTGGCGGTTACAGCGCCTGAAGCGACGCATATCAGCGACGAGCGACTGGACACCGTATTTGATTCGATCGTATCATCCCGTACCAGACAAATGCCCGTTCGCCGCTATGTATACGGCGCAGCCGCAGCCGTACTGGCATTGGTAGTGGCAGGCAGTATTTACTTCTTTACACGGGAACACCAGCAGGCGCCATCACAACAGACAGCCGTAGCAGAAATACTGCCGGGACATGACGGAGCTGTACTGACATTAGCCAACGGAAAACAGGTCGTGCTGGACAACCAGGCAGACGGGGTTATTGGCGGAAATACAGATGAAAATATCACTAAGAAAGGGGGAGAGCTGATCGTCGGGGGAGACGGACAGCCGCATAACAATACAGCATTGAATACGCTTACTACGCCTCGCGGAAGACAATTTGCACTGGCATTGCCCGATGGTAGTAAAGTATGGCTGAATGCCGCTTCAGCTATTAAATTTCCTGCTGCTTTTGCACAGGAAGAACGCACTGTTTATCTCTCCGGAGAAGGCTATTTCGAGATCGCTAAAAAAACAGATGCCAAAGGAAAGAGAGTACCGTTCAGGGTTGTGGTCAACCAAAAAAGCACCATAGAAGTGCTTGGAACACATTTTAATATTAATGCTTATGAAGATGAAGAAAGTATCCGTACTACCTTGCTGGAAGGTGCTGTAAAGGTCAGCGCCAGCTCAAACAATGTAACACTGGTACCCGGTCAGCAGGCAGCTGTTACCGCAGATCACATCACTGTTGATAAACATGCCGACCTGGAGGAAGCCACCTCCTGGAAGAACGGTCTGTTTGTTTTCAATGGCAGAGCCGACCTGCGTGAAGTCATGCGCCAGTTGTCAAGATGGTACGATGTGGAAATCGTTTATAAAGGAGAAGTGCCGGACATTGTCTTTACCGGTGAAATGCAAAGAAATCTAAACTTGCAGCAGGTGACCAAAGGACTTGCTGCGATGGGGGTCAGTTTTAAAATAGAGGGACGAAAAATTATCATCTATCCTTAATGTCAACAGACCAAAAGAAAAAACCGGAAGTGTTCCAGCACTCCCGGCAAAGTCTCAGGTCCGAGTAATTTAACAGCAAGTAGGTCCGATACCACTTATTTGTCATTATCAACCAGAAACCGTTACAAAAGTATGTTTTTTTACGCTTTATGTAACCGGAAAGGGCATGCTATGTCCAGTGCCAGACAACAGTCTTTCCGGTTATCACCACAAACAGTGAAGATAGTGAAACTGAATGTTCTATTCATGTTTGCATTTCTGATGCAAGTTAGTGCCAGCGGCTGGTCACAGGTCATCAGCTATTCCGGGAACAATGTCCCGCTTACGACAATTTTCAGCATTGTTAAACAGCAAACCGGTTACGTCGTATTCTACAATCCCGACCTGGTAAAGAAGACCACACCTGTAACGGTGCATGCCAGCAATATGCCGCTGACCGCCTTCCTGGACAAAGTCCTGGCAGAACGGTCATTGGGCTATTCCCTGGAAGATAAGACCATCTTTATTACAAAGCGGGCTACGCCTGCGCGTCCTGCAGTCAATGAAGCTGCCGCTGAGAAAGCGGAAGTCATTTTGCCGGTAGTAAGTGGTTTCATAAAAGATGACAAAGGACAGTTCCTGCCAGGTGTCTCCGTTAAAGTGAAAGGTTCAGTTTTCGGTACGACCAGCAGTGAATCAGGTTACTTTAAACTGAGCGGCGTACCTGCTGAGGCTGTCCTGCTCGTTTCCAGTGTCGGCTTCGAATCTGTCATGGTCCCCTTACAGATGTGCTGTAACAAGGTCATGGTGAAGAACGTCAATTCGACGATGGGCGATGATGGAAGTCTCGCATTGACCATTACCCTCAAACTCGCCGTGAAATCACTCGAAGAAATTGCTGTCACTAATACGGGTTACCAGGAGCTGGTGAAAGAACAGTCTACCGGAGCAACCTCAAATGTCAGCAACAAAGAACTGAACGCACAACTGAACACCGATCTATCTGCTGCGCTTGAAGGAAAGGTGCCAGGTCTCAGCCTGTATCAGGGCGAACCAATGGTAAGAGGGCTCAGTACCTTCTCTACTGCGGTAGGTACCTATCCGCTTATTGTACTGGATGGATTATTGACAGAGACGACACTGGATATGATCAACCCTTACGACGTTGAATCTGTAACCGTACTGAAAGATGCGGCCGCAGCTTCTATATACGGCGCAAGAGCAGCCAACGGTGTGATCGTTATCAATACAAAAAAAGGGAAAAGAGGACAGGTGAGCCTGACCGTTAACGCTGATTACTTTATCACGGAAAAGCCGGACCTGAGCAAAATGCACTACGCTACCAGCGCCCAGATGGTAGACTATGAAAAGGACATTTACGCAAGTGAATTAAGCCGTTTTGCCAACGCGACAGAATTGTTCAATTCATATGGTAGTGTGGGGGGTAATTCCATCAAATATTTCTCTCCCTTATACAACCTTTACAGAAAGGAGAATATAGGGGCCATTACCGCTCACGAAAGAGATGCGGCCATTGAGCAATTAAAGAACTACGATTACTATCAGCAGTTCAGCGATAACGTTTGGCGTAACGAAGCGCGTAAGCGTTTCAATATTGCCCTGAGCAGTGGATCTGAGAAGAGTAATACTTATTTCTCCATCAACTACGATGGAAACAATGAACTGGTAAGAACAAATACAAACGAAAATCTGAATGTCTATCTGAAAAGCGCCTTTACGCCACGTCCATGGCTGACAGCTACTTTCGGTGCAAACGGCGCCTATTCAAAAGCAATGACTTCAGAAGGTACTTACTCCGATTACCTGAATCAACCGCGTTATGCACGTATCGTTGATGAAAATGGTAACCGTGTATATGCTGACTATACCTCCTTCAAAGATGGGTTCAGTTCTTCTGATAATGTGAACGGTACCGTGATCGATCAGCTGGCTGGCAATAGTCAGTTCAAATCATTCCGTTTCAATTTGCTGGATGAACTGGAAAACAGCAGAACAAAGGACCAGGAAATGAGACTGCGCACCTTCGCGGATGTTGGTATAAAACTGATCGATGGCTTGAAATACGGTCTGAAATTCCAATACGAGACGGCTAAAAAAGAGACCGAAAGTTTCTCTGATAAGAATGATTACAGCATGAGGTATCTGTACAATGCGATGACCAGCTACAACCCGGCAACTGGTATCTACACGCATGAGATCCCTTATAATGGCCGTCTCTATCAGCTGAACCGTTCTTCTGATAACTTTACCTTCAGACAGCAGCTGGATTACAATAAATCACTCAGCATATCCGGCAGACAGCATGACGTATCAGCGATCGGAGGTTTTGAAATGAGACAGTCACGTACGCCGGTAAGTGTAGGCGACCTGAGATATGGTTATGATCCGGTGACATTGACTTCCTCGCAAACTGACTGGTACCGCCTGGGTGAAGCTGGTATAGACAGTTACCTGTTTGGTTATAACAGCCTGAGTTACCAGCCTGGTAAGACCAAAAGTGAAGTGCGTCACCGCTTTGTATCCTATTATGCTAATGTCAACTATACATTCGACCGCCGTTATAACCTGAGTGGTAGTGCGAGAGTAGACCAGACAGACCTCTTTGGTACAGACCCGAAATACCGTAACCGCCCGCTGTGGTCAATTGGCGCAGGCTGGAACGCTACCAATGAAGCATTCCTGAAAGATGTCACCTGGCTGGACTTCCTGAAAGCACGTGTGACCTACGGTGTGAATGGTAACGTAGACCAGTCATCATCTCCGTATATCACCGCAAAACTGAAAAGCGATAACCTCTTTACGGAGTTACAATACATTGATATCTCCACCCTGCCTAACCCAAAACTGCGCTGGGAGAAAACAGCTACCACCAACTTCGGTATTGATTTCGCCGTGCTGCATGGTTTGCTGAATGGTAGTCTGGACCTCTATCGTAAATACAGCTCTGATCTGATCGTTAAAACAGACCTCGATCCAACAGTGGGTACTGCGTCACTCACTATCAATAACGGTGCGATGAGCAATAAAGGTATCGAACTGAGCCTCTCTTCAGAGTGGGTGAGAAAGAAAGACTTCGGTGTAACCTCCGCTGTCGTGTTCGCATACAATAAAAACCGTATTGAAAAGATCAATAGCGGCGCTTCAGATGCCTACTCTTATATCGGTTCCCCTTCCTACTATTATTACGCGAATACACCTTTTAACTCACTGTATGCTTACCAGTATGGTGGCACTATCAATGGATATCCATATATCCTCGATGAAAAAGGGCAGCCAAATGTCACCTTTGATGCAGATGGTAATCTGACTGCTATCAGACAGGTTAACAGCCCTTCTTCTATCAAGAGAGTTGGTACGATGCTGCCTAAATTCAACGGCTCCTTCCGCCAGAGCTTCCGTTATAAAGGAGCAGAACTGGGTGCTATGTTCGCCTTCTATGGTGGCCACCAGATGAGACGCGATCGTATGGATTTTGCCGGTACCACGCAAACTAACCGTGCACTGGCTGACCGTTATACGGACGCACACCCGAATAGTAATCCCAGAATGGAAATAGATTATCCTGATGCGTTAAAGAGCAATGCATACATCCTGTCTTCTTACTGGAGATATTCTGACATACAGGTCGTAAGCGCTACCAGTGTACGCCTCCGTAACCTGTACCTGTCATATGTACTGCCAAAGCATTTATGTAATCTGATCGCTGCCAAACAGGTGAAATTCACCGCACAGGCGAATAACCTGTGGATGTGGAGTAAGGCCGGCGATGATCTGGACCCTGAAACATCCAGTCTGAACGGCGGTGCAAGGAACCTGCCATTGCAACGTTCCTTCCTCTTTGGCGCAGCAGTTAGTTTCTAATTCTTAAAACATCAGTTCATGAAATCTATTCATCACTTCGCATATATCTTCCTGGTTGCCGCGCTTATGTCGTGCAACAAATACCTGGACCTCGTACCTAAAGGACAGCAGGTAGTAGAAACAACGGATGACTTTTACAAAATGGTCAGCTATCCCAACAGGGCTTATCCGATCAATAACTTCCAGTACCTCGTAGACGATCAGTGGATCAAAGAATCCTATGTGATCGGTGTACTGAAGGACATCAATGTGATCAACTTTACTTTTGATACAACTGAGAACCGTGTCAGTAAAATGGGTTCTTCCACGCTCTATAACCGTACCTACGAGTATATCAATCGCTGGAATATGATCATCTCGCTGGTGGATGAAAGTAAAGGAGATGAGAATATAAAACAACTGGCAAAGGCAGAAGCGAGAGTACTGCGTGCCTTTGATTACTTCGTATTGCTCAATACTTTCGGCAGACCATACGTACCTGAGACAGCAGCTACCGATGGGGGTATCTGTATCATGGATAAATATGACCTGGAAGCAACGCCTAAGAAATCATCTGTAGCAGAAGTGTACGCCTTCATCGAAAAAGACCTCGACGAATCCATGCAATACCTGCAGGCGAAACCGATCGATGTATATCATCCATCTCTGGCCTTCGCCTGGGCATTGAAAGCGAAAGTACACCTGTTTAAAAGAGAGTTCGATAAGTGTATCAATGCTGCACAGCAGTCACTGGCCTATAATGACCAGATCTTTGACCTGGTGACGTATGCTGCCAATGGTAGCCCTTCCAGACTGCCTATTACTGCCGGCAACAATCCGGAAGTGTTGAGTTACCAGTATATGACCGGCCGTAATGAACTGAGTATCGGTTATACTTTCTGTATCAGTCCTGAACTGAGACAGCTGTTCACGCCGCATGATGCACGCTTTAACCTGTTCTTCAATACGACCAACGCATCCTTCCTCGATATCGGTGCAGGTACCGCCTACTGGGGTACCAAATATACCAGCTTCTTTACGGTAACAGTAGGAATGAAAAGCACAGAGTCGCTGCTGATGCTGGCAGAGTGTTATGCCCGTAAGAACAATATCGGAGGTGCAATGGACCTGATCAATAAACTGCGCGCCAAACGTATCACTGACGCTACAGAAGCAAAGCTGGAAACACCGGCTACTGTAAAGGAAACTATGGATATCATCATCAGCGAAAGAAGAAAAGAACTGTTGTTCGGCTTCAACCGCTTCTGGGACCTGCGCCGTCTGAATACAGAACCTGATTACGCAAAAACAGTAGTGCATAAATTTCCGCTGGTCAATACATCTGTACCACAGGTGGAATATAAACTGCCGCCAAACTCAAACCTGTACATCATTCCTTTTGCACAGGATGTATTGAAGAAAAATCCTTCACTGACACTGAACACGAATGAACCACTTCCCTGGTAAGGAGATCTAACCTAATTATATCAATTCCAACATGAAGAGAATTATGATGGGGCTGTCATTACTCACGACGGTAATGGCGGCCCATGCTCAGGACAAAAGCAAACCGGCCGGAGATTCTGCAAAGGTGAGCAAAAGCATGGCTTATGAGAAAGTGATCACTAAAGACGCTGTTACCCGTCAGGGTATGTTTACGGTGCACCTGGTAGATAACAAGTACTACTTTGAAATACCGGATTCCCTGCTTAAAAGGGACATCCTGGTAGTTAGCCGTTTTGTCGGTACACCGGAACTCTCCGGTGTATATGCTGGTGAAAAGGCCAATGAACGTACGATCTATTTCGAAAAAGGGCAAGGCAACAAACTCCTGATGCGTGTGGACGTGTTTTCTGTGAGGGTGAAAGATGAGAACCAGGCCCTGGCGAAAGCGGTACAGTCATCTGCCATAAAACCTATCGCGGCAGCCTTCGATATCAAAACTGTCAATGGCGCTAATGGTAACATGGTGATCGATGTCACTGATTTCCTTAAAAAAGACAACAGTGCATTATCCATCGACGCAGAAGTGAAGAACGATATGAAGCTGGGGAGCATTGCGGATGATCGTTCCTTTATCACCAGTGTAAATGCATATCCGATCAATATCGAAGTACGTACCACCCGTACCTATACGACTTCAGGCGCTGCTATTCCGGCTGCGGCTTTGTCAGGCGCTGTTACCCTGGAAATGAACGTATCCATGGTACTGTTGCCGAAAGAGCCGATGCGTAAGCGCTTATTCGATGAAAGGGTCGGCTTTATGGCCAGCAAATACATCCTGTTCGATGAGGACGCACAGGTGTCTCAGGAGAAATACCTGATCCAGCGTTACCGCCTGGAGCCAAAGCCGGAAGACCTGGAAAGATACAAACGCGGTGAACTGGTAGAACCTGTCAAACAGATCGTTTACTATATCGATCCGGCTACACCCAGGAAGTGGCGTCCGTATCTGATCGCTGGTGTGAATGACTGGCAGAAGGCATTCGAACAGGCAGGTTTCAAAAATGCCATCGTTGCAAAGGAATGGCCGGAAGGAGATACCACCATGAGCCTGGAAGATGCAAGGTTCTCTGTAATACGTTACCTGGCGTCGCCTATTCCAAATGCTTACGGTCCGAGGATCAGTGATCCCCGTAGCGGTGAGATCATAGAAAGCCATGTAGGATGGTACCACAACGTGATGAAACTGATCCATGACTGGTACATGATACAGGTAGGCCCCAATGATCCGCGTGCCCGTAAAATGGTGTTTGACGACGAACTGATGGGAGACCTGATCCGCTTCGTATCCTCTCATGAAATAGGACATACAATTGGCCTGCGCCATAATATGGGCGCCAGCAGCCTGACGCCGGTAGAGAAACTCCGTGATAAGGTCTGGGTGGAAGCCAATGGCCATACCGTATCTATCATGGACTATGCACGTTTCAACTACGTGGCCCAACCGGAAGATAATATCGGTAAAGCCGGTCTGTACCCGCGTATCGGCGCTTATGATAAATGGGCGATACAATGGGGGTACAAACAGATATTCAACACCAGCGATGAGTACCAGGATAGCAAAATACTCAACAAATGGATCGTGGATAGTCTGGCGGCTAACCCGCGTCTGTGGTTTGGTGGTGAAGGCAAAGGAGAAGACCCGAGAAGTCAGACAGAAGACCTGGGAGATGATGTGATGGTCGCCAACGAATACGGTATCAAAAACCTGAAAAGGGTAGTGCCGGAACTGGTGAAATGGACGGCAGAAGAAGGGGATATGGATGATAACCTGGAGCGTATCTATAAAGGTGTGGTAAAACAGTATACCAAATACCTGTACCATGTCATGAAGTATATCGGCGGACAGTACGTTACCCGTAAGAGCACCGAACAGTCAGGCGATGTATATGAGAAACTGCCGAAGGCGAAAGTGAAGGAAGCGATCAGCTTCATCGGCCGTAACCTAATGGAACCGCCATTGTGGTTATATGACAAGAGCATTACCACCCGTCTGAACATATTTGAGATGGATGAGATCATGACGATGCAGAATAACATGATGACCACTATCCTCAATGCAGGAATGATGTACAACCTGGTACAGCGCTACACCAATGGTAAAGAGCAGTACACGGTGACAGAATACCTGAACGATGTGAAAAAAGCGATCTGGAAACCATTGACAGGCGACCAGGTAAAAGATACGTACTACAGGGGAGTACAACGGATGTATGTTGAAAAACTCGTAATGGCGATCAATACCTCCAAATTGAAGGAAGGCAAGCTGTTAAACAATCTGGAAAGGAGCGACGCCAGCCTGTATGCCAGGACCCACCTGCAGGCTATCAAAAATGAGCTGATGATCAGCAATGTGCCGGGAGCACTAAATCAGGCGCATAAAGCTATCCTTATCAAGGAAATAGACAAAGCCCTGAAGGGAGACGATAAATAAAGGTTTTGAGTGATGAATGCAAATCGCCGGTGCTGGTTTTCCAGCCCGGCCTTTTTTATGGACATCCGCTCCTGCCATACCCGGCTTCTTTTTTTGCTGCGGATCCTTTGTTACCTGTATATCTGCCTTATTTAAGGAGAAATCTCCGGAAGGCTGACAGGGCCCGCGAAATGTTGCATAGTATTGGGTAACTTTGCACTACGTATGAAGCTGATTAAAAAACTAAAAGCACTTTTTTCCACGAAAGAAAAGACGATCGGAAGCTATGCTGATTTCTGGAAATGGTTCCTGCCAAAGGAAAAAGGATTTCATAATGCCATCAGAACGGGTCAGCGGGTGGACGAAGATTTCCTTGATCCCATCTTTTCCAAACTCCAGGAGCTGAGAAGCGGCGTATACCTGCTGGCAGGTATGACAGATAACAATACCGTCGAACTGGTATTCACCGCAGAAGGTAACTTCCGGAACATCTATTTTGTGGAAGAACTCACCGCTGCCGCACCCGCTATCGCCGGCTGGCAGTTCACTGCTTCTAAACCACCAACGGATATCACCAACTTTGTGATCGAAATGGGTGGGTATAAATACGATAAAGACAGTCTTTCTTTTTATCCGGAAGAAGACGCAGACTATCCCGATGAGATTCAGATCACCATCATTCATAAGGATTTTAATACCGAAAATAGCCGCGATATCACCCTGGGGGTATATAACTATCTCGATAACTACCTGGGCGAATTAAACGCCATTACGATCATTGATTCGCTCGCTGTAAAAGGTCCCGCTGAAGCAGCGCAGGAGCTGATCGCTATCGGGAAACTGGAAGGCTACCTGAAATGGCGGCAGAAGGAATTTGTAGAAAAATACGATGCGGTACGCCATAATGTGAAAGAAGATATGTACGCTTCCCTCAACGGTGAACTGGAAGATGGCCGGCCACTGGTGATGATCGTGAACAGTACCCTGCTGGAATGGGAAGGAAAGGCCTCTCATCCCTGGATCATCGATTTTACCATGGAATATAATGGTGAGCAGACCAACGGCATGCCCGACAAACCTACCTATCAGCTGATGGATGCGATCGAGGATGAAATGACGGCTAAACTGCCGGACCTGGAAGGGTATTTGAATATCGGCAGACAAACCGGCGGTGGTAAACGCAAGGTCTATATGGCCTGCCGTGATTTCCGGAAGACATGCAAGGTCTTTGATCAGCTGAAAGAACAGTACGGGAATAACATTAGCATGAACTTAACTGTTTTCAAAGACAAATACTGGAGGTCTTTTGATAAATTCAGGGTTTAAAACCACAAACACGCCATGATCAGACACGTTGATATCCTGGATACGAAGATTCTCTCCGATAACTGGTATATACTGAAGAAAGTTACCTACGAATACACCATGGCCGACGGACGCAAAGAAGTGCAATCCCGTGAAGCCTATGACAGAGGTAACGGCGCTACCATACTGCTGTATAATAAGGAACGTAAAACCATTATTCTCACCCGTCAGTTCAGACTCCCGACTTATCTCAATGGTAATCCTGACGGTATGCTGATAGAAGCCTGTGCAGGTCTGCTGGACAAAGACAATGCAGAAGACTGTATCCGCAGAGAAACAGAAGAAGAAACAGGCTACAGGATCGAAAACGTGCAGAAGGTATTTGAAGCATACATGTCGCCCGGTTCAGTAACAGAGATACTTTATTTCTTTGTGGCAGAATATAAACCGCATATGAAAATAGGTGATGGCGGCGGACTGGAGCACGAGCAGGAGAATATTGAGGTACTGGAGCTGCCATTCGAAAAAGCCCTGGAAATGGTGCGTTCCGGTGACATCAGGGATGCCAAAACCATCATGCTCATTCAATATCTGCAGATTCACCAGTTGTTATCCTGAGCTTCGGGAAACGGTATTGGTCACCTGACAGCCGGAACATGTGCCGGCTTTACTCACTTTGGTAATATCTGATATGTATAGTACATTTATACGTCAGGGTACTGTAAATTTAAAAACTGTACGGTTTGTCAGGTGAACAATTATTATGGGATGCGGTCAGAAATAGTGATGTAAAAGGCCTGGAAGCATTATATAAAAAGTATAATGAAGCTTTATACAGCTATGGTAAGAAATTTACCGGGGATACCCACCTGGTAGAAGACGCCGTACAGGAAACATTCATCTCCATCTGGAAATACCGGGAACGTCTCTCCGTGACGTCCATGTTTAACCTGTATATCTTCAAATCTTTCCGCAATCACCTGTTCCGGCTTATTAAAGAACAACAGAATACCTCCTACCAGGAGGATGACCTGTCCTTTTCATTTGAATTGGGTTTTGAGGCCCGCTTTATTGAAGGAGAGGAAGCGGCTATACTGTCTGCCCAAATCCGGCAGGCGCTTTCCAAACTGACCAGCCGCCAGCGGGAGATCATCTGGTTCCGCTTCTTTGAAGGCCGCTCTTTCGAAGAGATCGCGGAGATAATGGATATGCAGGTAAGGGCTACCTATAAACTCTCTGCCCGTGCCCTGGCTTCCCTGAAAGAAATTATGGAGGGACCCGCCCTTTTACTGCTGCTTTCTTTGCTAAGAAATTGATAATTAGTACTGTAAGTCTTCTTTTGTTCCCGCTTGTTTAAAGTTTCTCTGTCTATTTCAAAAAAAACTGAAAAAAAGTTAAAAAACGTGGGGCACTTTTAGTGTAATGTCTTCTTTTATATACAAACGCTTACCAAAATCGAATCTTAAAGGATGAAACGCTCCGTTCATTACTATGCCAGCTTTACTGCCATCCAACTGGCCGCTGATCCTTACTTCCTGGAATGGGTAAGGTTCCCCGATGTAGCTGGTAACCAGTTCTGGGAGCAATTCCTCCTGACTTATCCGCACAAAACTGCCGATATCACCCGTGCCGGTGAGATCGCCCGTAGTATGTACGCATTGGCTGACAAGCCTTCCGCACAACAGCAGGAAGACAACTGGAAGCGTATCCTGGCCGCCTTGCCCGATACACAACTGGCCCTGCCACGTCGTTCTATCCTGCGGAGGATACGCCCGTTATGGACAGCCGCCGCTGCTGTAGCTGTAGCTGCGATCGCTGTATGGCTGATATTCCGCCCGGTAACGAAAGAGATCAGTATCGCTTCCGGTTATGGGGAAGTAAAAGGCGTGTTGCTGCCAGATGGCACACAGGTAAAACTGAATGGTAATTCAAGCTTACGATATAGTGAACAATGGAAAGCCGGATCACCCAGGGAAGTCTGGGTAGAAGGGGAAGCCTTCTTTGACGTAAAACCAGTAGCCAGCAACGATGCCTCCCAACGCTTTGAAGTGCACAGTGGCGATATCGATGTACAGGTCCTTGGTACATCTTTCAATGTGCGCAGCCGTAGAGGGATCAGCGATGTTATGCTGACTACAGGAAAGGTCATGGTGGCCGCCGATGGGAAACAGCAACTCCTGTCCAGCCCCGGAGAACTGGCCACATTCAATCAGAAAAAACTGGAGAAAAAAGTAGTACCGGTCACTAACTACACCAGCTGGCAGGAACAGAAACTGCAACTGGAACAAACCAGCGTAGCCGATCTCTTCGCAAGGCTGGAAGATGACTGGGGATATAATATCCGGTTGAACGACACTTCTCTGCTACATAAGAAGATCAGCGGAGAAATAGACATGAAGGATAAACAGGTATTAATTAATGCGCTTGCTTTGATACTACATGCAGATGTATCACAACAGGGAGAATCAACCATCATAATCACACCCAACTAACATTCTGACAAGAAAGGGGACAAGTTTTTAATTCAAAATCACAACAGGCATGATCAATCTGAAAAAGGTTGCGGCCTTCTGCTGTCTGCTCTTATGCAGCTTGCAGATATTTGCTGCCGTAACCCGCCAAAATCAACCGGGAATTTCGCTGAAAGAAGCGCTTAAGAACGCCTCTTCCAGGTTCCATGTATCCTTTATCTATGAAGATGATCTGGTAGCTAATAAAACCGCTAAGGTACTACCGGACGCCAGTTTCAAGAACGTGGAAGGATATCTTGATGTTATTCTGAAACCTTACCGCCTGCAATTCAGGAAACTCAGCAATACACAGTACGCCGTATTCGCAAAACAACCTGATGCAGCTGCCAGAGACAAAGAAAGATCAAAAACCAACCAGATGGCTCCGGAAGAAGCTGCCCCATCACAGGCAGCTCCCGGCCAGCCTGTCCGGTCAATACAGATAGAGATCAATAACGGTGACAGTGAGCAGGATAATGCGCGCTTCCTGTTTGGTATCGTCACTGATGAGAATGTGGCGCCTATTACCTCCGCTACAGTAAGAGTGCCTGGTACGAATACCATGACGCTGACCAATGCCCAGGGTGAGTTCAAAATAAAAGTGCCGCTGAATACACGTAGTCTGCAAATCTCCTGCGTAGCTTATGAAACACAAGATGTACAGCTCTCCAGAACTACTTACTATGACGTAAAACTGAAAGACAAAACCGGTTACCTGAAGCCTGTTGAAGTGGTATCCACCGGTTATGTCAACCTGCCTAAAGAACGTGCGACCGGGTCTTTCGGAGTGGTGACAGCCAAGGAACTGGAGAAAGTACCTACTGCCAACGTATTACAACGTCTCGAAGGACAGGTGCCTGGTTTACAGTTGCAGGTCACTTCCGGTGATAACAGCTTTGTGTATGATAACGTAACACCCGCTCTTGGTAGTAATACAAGAACGATCGGGCGTAATGATTATGGTGTGAATATCCGTGGTACGACCACCATTCGCAGTGAAAGTATGCCACTGATCGTAATAGATGGTTTCCCTACCGAAATGGACCTGAAAACCCTCAATCCGAATGATATTGAGCAGATCACCTTTCTGCGTGACGCAGCTGCAGCTTCCATCTGGGGCGCACGTGCTGCAAATGGTGTGATCGTAGTGACCACCAAGAAAGGCAGAATGCGTACGCCGGCTGTCAACTTCTCAGCAGGTTTTGGTACACAACCCAGACCTTCCGTCAACTATCTGCCATTGATGAACTCCAGCCAGGTGCTGGCCTATGAGAAAGAACTCGTAGACAAAGGAGTGATACTGGCTTCTACCTATAATCCCTATACCTCCGGTATCAAATACTTCGTCAATGAAGGTACTGATCTGGCCTATCAGCTGCGCAGCGGCAGGATCACCCAGGCAGCATATGATGCGGCTGCTGCACGCCTGGGGGGCATTAATAACTATGGTCAGATAGAGGACTATCTGTTACAGCGTGCTACCAGTCAGAATTATAATCTGTCCATAAGCGGAGGTTCTGATGTACACACTTACTTCGTATCAGGTTCCTATGCTAAAGAGAGTCCCAGCAACGTAGGTAACGTAGGAGAGAGGATCACCCTGACGGCTAACCAGGAACTGAAGATCATCAAAAAGATCACGTTGTCATTAAGTCTCAAGGGGTCCTTCTTTAATTATAAACAGAACGGGAAAGGCGCCAGCGCACTACTAAATGGCGCCAACACATTTCTGCCATATAATTCTATCGTCGATGCCAATGGTAATCCCACAAGGTATTACTACGGTATAGGACAACACTATGCCGATTCACTGACCGCACTGGGATATAAAGACTGGTCATATAACTATATCGATGAAATGAAGCTGGTGAATAACAGCGCATCGGATAATAACTATTCCGGTAACCTGAGCCTGAATATACCGATCTACAAAGGCCTTACTTTTAACGGTTCCTATGCGGTAGAACGTGTGAATTTCAAAAATGAGATACTGAATGATGTAAATTCATTTTATACACGTAATATGTATAACCAGGCTACTGTCGTGCAGAATGGTCAGCTCATAAAAAATATGCCGGATGGAGCCATCTTTACCAACAACTATACAACACAGGATAATCATAGCCTTAGAGGCCAGTTCTCCTTTAACAGGGGCTTTGGTGGTATTCACGAACTGAACGCGCTTGCCGGTGCTGAAATACGTGAAACCAATGCAGGTTCTTCCACATTTACGCTGTACGGTTATAACCCGGAAACAGGGATTTCTCAGAATGTGGATTACAACACACCTCATGCAACTATCCTGTATAATACTGCATTCTCAGGGGCGCCTACACAAACTGACCGCAGGAACCGTTTCCTGTCCTACTTCGGTAATGCAGCTTATACGCTCATGAGCAGGTATACATTGTCTGCCAGCGTACGTTATGATGATTATAACAACTTTGGCCTGGACAGGAAGTTCAGGGCAAAACCTTTCTGGTCTGCCGGCGCCAGCTGGAATATCACCCGGGAAGACTTCATGAAAGAGTTGTCCTGGATCACTAATCTGACATTCCGTGCGACTTATGGTGTGAACGGTAACATCAATCGTGAACTGCGTCCATTCACCAATATCGGTCTGGGTACATCCGATTTCCAGACAGGCCTGCCATATGCTACTATCATTGCTTACGCCAATCCTGCGCTTCGCTGGGAAAGTACCTATGTTACCAACATTGGTATCGACTACTCCCTGTTCAACGGAAGACTGAGCGGTATGTTTGAAGTATATAACAAGAAAGGAAAAGACATCATCTATCCGCTGGAGATCAATCCGACCTACGTAGGTAGCAATAATACGCTCAACAGGAACGGTGTGAGTATGTCTAACAGAGGTATAGATGTTGCTGTAAATGGTGCTGTAATAGATAGTAAGCATTTCGGATGGAGTGTTGGTGTGAACTTCTCTTACAATAGCAATAAAGTGACAGATAACCGTTTCGGCCCAACCACTTCTTTGTATTCCAGTTTGTCTAATACCGTACTGAATGGTTATCCGCCGGATGGTGTATGGGTGTATAAGAATGCTGGTCTGAGCAGCACTGGTCTGACACAGATTTATAATGAAAAAGGAGAGAAATTGCTTCCTTCTCAGAACGTAACAAGTGTGGATGCATTGAAATATGCCGGTCGCCGCTCCGCACCATATTATGGCTCTGTGAATAACACCTTCCGTTATAAGAACTGGTCATTATACGCGCTGATCACCTATAATTTCGGCAGCGTATTCCTGAAACCAGCAGTCTCCAACTACCCAAGCACAAGGGTATTCTCCTATAGCCTGCTCTCTGATATTGCTGATCGCTGGCAAAAACCTGGTGATGAGGAAAGGACAAACGTGCCTGTAGTTGGCAATGCTTATTCACCATTAGCTGCTTTCCGTTATGCTTTTTCAGATGTGAATGTGCAGCCGGGTGACTACATCCGTTTCCGTGAACTGTCTTTAGGTTATCAGTTACCTGAAGCCTTCGCCGGAAAAGTATTTGCAAAGAACATCAAGGTAAGTGGCGTGGTACGTAACCTTGGTCTGTTATGGAAAAAGAATGACGTCGGACTGGACCCTGACTTCGTTCCGGCACTGAGCAGCACTGTTCTGCACCTGCCGCCGACTACGAACTACAGTCTGATGATCAACATTGGTTTATAACAACTGAAAAAACGGGATGATGAAAAAGATCAATATAGCAGCAGCGGTACTGGGCACTATGGTCCTGGCCGCAGGTTGTACAAAATATACAGATATTAAAACCCAGGGATCACTGATCCCTGGTCAGATAAGCAACTACCGTTATCTGCTGAACTATACAAATACTTATGAGTATGGGGGATATCTGCCGGATATTGCTGCCGCAGATATAGACATCACAGACAGCGTACAACAGGTATCTATCAATAATACGATCAGCAGTGCTTTCTTCAGAAATACATATACCTGGCGCACACCGATCTATGAAAATACGCTGGACAGAGACCGCGACTGGGATACTTACTATGGCTGTATCTATAATTGTAACGTGATCATAGATGAAGTACCCGGTGTTACCGATGGTACCGCTGCTGAAAAAGATGAACTGGTAGCGGAAGCACTGACACATCGTGCAGATGCATATCTGAACCTGGTGAACGAATACGGGAAACCGTATAATGCTGGTACCGCTGCATCCGATCTGGGGGTGCCATTACTGGTAACGCCTTCTCTTGACCAGTCACTGGACCGTGCAACAGTTGCCGCTGTATACAGCCGTATAGAAGCCGATCTGAAAATGGCCGTATTGTCATTACCGCGTACCACGCAGTATAATACATTACCGGGTAAAGCAGCAGCTTTTTCCCTTCTCGCCAGAATGTACCTGTTGATGGGTAACTATCCTGCAGCAGGATCATATGCAGACAGCGCCTTAGCGATCAAATCCACCTTGCTTGATCTGGCAACCGGTGTTGTGCCTTTGCGAAGAAACAATCCTGAAACCATACTGGGGAAAATAGCGGGTACTTCTTTTGCCTGGGCGCCTACTACGATGCGCTTAAGCCAGGAACTGCTTGACCTGCTGGGTACAACGGATATGCGTTACCAGCTGTTTACCGCTGATGCTGCCTCCATGCTGGGCGCTGGTTACACCGGTCGTTTCTTCTCATATGAAAGGATCAACTATGAGAACCGCAGCATTGGTACCTCTGTGCCGGAAATGATGCTGATCAAAGCAGAAAGCCTGGCAAGAAATAACAACGCTGGTGGCGCCATGGAACTGGTGAATAAACTGAGAGAAAAGCGTTTTCAGGCAGCTGACTATGTAGCGCTTTCCGCTACAGATGCAAACGATGCTATTGTAAAAGTGGTACAGGAACGCCGCCGTGAATTCTTCTGCCGGATGCTGCCATGGTTTGACCAGCGCCGTCTGAAAGATGATCCGCTGTTCAGAAAGACATATACACGCACCTGGCAGGGAACTACTTATACGCTGGAACCAGGTAGCAATAGATACGTATTCCCGATCGGACAATACTATGTCAACCTGAATCCGGAAATTCAGCAGAATCCGTGATGGAAAGAGCAGGAATAGCAGCGTTGACTGTTAGAAAGGTTGCTAATGATGATGATGGGCTCAGGTACATACAATAGCTGACTTTTTATAAGAAATAGATTTTATCATAAAAAGAGGATCAATGAAATTATTCGGAAATGCACTGTTACTGCTGGCGTCTATAACGGCTGCAGGAGCAAGTGCACAGAAGAGATGGGAACTATCACCAGAGAGACCTACGCTGGGAGATAAGGTACATATGACCTACCGGGCAGACAGTACATTGCTGAAAACCGGCAAAGAGGTGAAAGCGGTCGCTTACTACTTTGATACATCATATCGCTGGTCAGCAGTTGATCTGCCGCTTAGACAGACTGCAAAAGGAGTATACGAAGCTGATGTGAAACAGGATTCCAGCTGGGGCCTGCTTGCCTTTAAATTCAGAGCTGGTGAAATAACCGACAGCAATGGAGATACCGGTTATATCATTATGAATGCAGTACCAGGCAGACAGTATAAAGGCGCATATGCAGGTTATGGTATGCTGCGTGCTGAACGATATGGAATGGGAATACCTGGGTACTACAAGAACTTTCAGGTCAGCGATACGGCCTATTATTTCTGGCTGAACCAGGAGATCAGCTATCATCGCGGCGCCTCCCGCGCGCTGGCATATCCTTTCATCACAGCTTATGCCAACATGACGATGCCTGAAGGTGGACCTACTGACACTTTACCGCGCATACAGCGTGCTGCTGCTTACCTCATGAGCCTTCCCGATCAGACGGAAAAAGAAATGTATGAGATAGCTGTTATCGCTGAACGGTATCTGAAAAACAAAGGGAAAGCCGACTCCATCCGCAATGTAATGCGTCAGCGTTATCCGAAAGGTATCCTCACAAAACAGGAAGCTTTCCAGACCTTTATTCGCGAACGTGATCCGAAGAAAAGCTTTGAACTGGCAGAACAATTCGTGAAAGATTATAAGCCTGATGCAGAGATGGACAAGATGGTAGATGTCAGTTTTGACCGTGTATATAGAAGCATCTTTGCTAACTATATTGCTAAGAACGACAGTACCTTACTATCCCGCTATGGTGCAAAGGCGCCGCTGAGCGCCCTGGCCCTGGCTTACTACAAACTGGTTGAAATACCATACGAGGACTGGAAAACCCTGACAGCAAAACAGGTATATCCTGTTGCCGCTACCATCATGGAACGGGTGGCTTATCTGAAAACGCACCGTCCGGATGAATACTGGTACTACTCTCCTGAACAATGGGCAGAAGAGTGTGACAGAATGTTTGCAAATGACAATATCACACAAGCCCAGATCCTGCATGAAACGGGTCGAGATAAGGAAGCGCTGCAACTAGCAAATCATGCACAGGAACGTTATCAGTATAGCAGAGCGAAACTGAACGAACTTCAGGCGGAACTTTTCCTGACAGCTGGTAAGAAGAAAGAACTATCTGAGGTGTTACACAACAGCGTACGGCTGAACCAGGCTTCTGCCCGCATCTTTGAATTACTGAAAAAAGAATACCTGGGTACACATAAAAGTACCGATGGATTTGATACGTGGTTGTCTGCTATGAAAGATGCGCATACCATGGAACTATTGGTAGAAGATGTAAAAAAGGCAATGATCGATCGTCCTGCTATTCCTTTCTCTCTTGATCTGATGGATGGAAAACCGGTATCCCTGTCCTCACTGGCCGGAAAAGTAGTGGTGCTGGACTTCTGGGCTACCTGGTGCGGTCCCTGCAAAGCTGCCATGCCAGGCATGCAGATGGCACAGGAGCGTTTTAAGAACGATACCTCTGTTGTGTTCTTCTTTGTCGATACACAGGAGAGAGACCCTGACTACAGAGCAAAAGTGAAATCTTTTATCGCGCAGAAAAAGTATCCGTTTAAAGTACTGTTTGACAAAGGCGAAGAAGCTTATGCAGGTTACGCCAAAGCTATTCAGACTTCCGGTATACCTTTCAAGGTGGTGATCGATGGAAAAGGTAACATCCGCTTTGCACAGGTGGGCTACTATGGTAGTCCGAGTGCGCTGGCAGACGAGATCAGCACCATGGTGTCACTGGCGCGCGAAGTAAAATAATGGTTGATAATACAAAGTAAAGAGATATGATGGAGAGTAGTTTACTGCACTCCTGCAATTTAACACTATGAGTTTCTTACATACATTACTACTGACGCTGCCATCCTTCTTTCAGCCAGGTACACAGCCAATTCGGGTAGATACGCCTTATCAGTCAGTAAACGTTGATTACTATAATGCCGACAGTACCATTCATTTTGGTGCGACACTGACAATGCCGCATACAAAGAAATCCTGTCCGGCAGTCGTGTTACTATCCGGTACGGGCAAACAGGACAGGGATGGTACGATGGCAGGACATAGGATGTTTTTCGTCATTGCAGATTATCTGTCCAGGAATGGCGTTGCTGTATTGAGAGTGGATGACAGGGGAGTAGGGGCCACTAGCGGAAAGTATGAAGATGCCACTACTGCTGATTTTGCAGATGATGCACTGACTGGTCTGCACTGGCTGATGAGACATAAAGGCATCAATCCGCATAAAGTGGGATTGATCGGTCATAGTGAAGGTGGTGCAGCAGCCTATATCGCAGCCGCTGAAAGCCGGGATGTGGCGTTTATTATCTTGCTGGCAGGATTGGCCACACCAGGGTTACAGGCGCTGAAAAAGCAGAACGAGATGATCGTAAATACGGCGCCTATATCTGAACAGAAGAAATATCGCTATAACAGTGTCAACGAGGTGATGTTTGATACAGTATATGCCTATGCGCAGTCAGCGGCACTGGAAGCGCACATGCGGAATGCTTATAAGACCTGGCAGGCGACAGACAGTGCATACATGGCGGCGCACCCACAGGACCCTGCCGATAAAGGCCGTTTCTTCTTTCCGATGGAGTCATATGTGATGATGGCTACCGGTCCCTGGTACCGGTATCATGTACGCTTTGATCCTGCGCCTTTTCTTGAAAAAGTAAAAGTGCCTTTCCTGGCGATCAATGGCGATAAGGATATTATGGTCGATGCAGAAAGCAGTCTGAATTATATCACGCAACATACTATTGACAATAAGAACGTCACGACGCTGAAAGCGCCGGGTTTAAATCACCTGTTTCAGCATTGTACAACATGTACGAACAGTGAACCATCGCAATTAAAAGAGGACTTCGCACCTGAAGTCCTGGAAACCATATCCATATGGATCAAAAAAAATACCGGCGCGCATTAAGCGGCCGGTATTTTCCTTTTAGCGAATAACTTATATCGTTATCTTCAGCCATTTCCTGGCTTCTGCAATATCAACCACCTCTGTACCGAAACTGGAACGCATCTCCAGTTTTTTCAGATTCGGCCGGTTAAGTATTTCTTTCTGTAATGTTGAATCATCAAGAGAACCCTGTACACACAATACGGACCATTGCGGCGCCTCCAGTAACTCAAGGAAACGCTTGCGCGACGTATGACTGGCAAACCGTACATTCACTGTTTTCAGCTTAGGCAATGTAGCCAGTACCTTCACATTCTGAAAACCTTCATGCAGATTGAAGGTGATCTCTTCCAGTTGCTGGAATACGGAGAAATCATCCGGTAATCCCGCCAGACTACCTGCATTGGCAATATCCAGTTTCTTCAGTTTTTTACAACCCATGACCGCTTCCGGCAATTCCTTTGTACCAAAGCCTGCTATGACCAGTTGTTCCAGTTTAGGAAGTACTGTTAATAACTTTCCTCTCAGGTGTAATTCCCTGAGGGACTGGAAGCCACTGTCCAGCGTCAGTAAGGCGTCTTCTTTCTGATAGTCGATATTCAGTACTTCCAGGGCGGGAAGGTCCTTTAAAACGGCTGGAATTGCCGTTAACTGACAATTGAACAACGACAGCTTCTTAAGACCCTGTAGTGTAGCAAAAGTATCCGGAATAGTACTGATATTGTTATAAGCAAGATTCAGTGATTCCAGTTGTGGCATCCGGGACAATACTTCCGGCACCTCCTGCAGGTAACAGTTGGACAGTTCTATGGTAGTTACCTGTTCCATAGTAGCCAGTTCGTCGCCAAGACTTTCCAGTGGATTGTCCGAAAGGTTCAGTTGCTGTATCTCTTTCAGTTCGAACAACTCTTTTGGCAGTCTTTTAAGCTTCATCTTCGACAGGTCGGCCCGTTTGTTCTTTGACAAGAGCGCTTTTTCCAGCCTTTTCAATACCGGTGAAGCGGCAGAATTGGGCTTCAGTATAGAAGTTCCCTTTGCCATCGCCTTTAATATATTGCCTGTCTGAACGCTCTCTTCTGCTTTGCTCCAGTAGCCTTTGTTCAGCACATCTTCAGCTTCATGTGCCGGTGCGTCCTTCAGTTCAATATCTGACAACCAGACACCTTTTTTCACCTTGTCTGAGTGGAAGTTGAAACTATGATCGGAAGAAAGGACCACTTCCGCAGAGATATCCCCGTTGATGTCTGACATACCATGGTTATAGCAACCAGCATATAAGGTCTGTTCAACGGTCACATTTCCCTCGATGCGTATATAGCCGCCGCCCATGAAGATGTTTTTTGCTGACACGTTACCCAATACCAGTGTAAACGGGCCATAGTCCGTTTCCGGTTGCGTGAGTAAACCGTCAACCGTAAGGTTTCCTCTGAACAGCACCCCACAGCGATCTTTGGTATAGAACATTTTGTCAAGGTCCAGGCTTTCGAAATGCGCATCATTGTCAAAGACATAGAAGTCCCCCGTTAAGCCTTCGAGCATAAATGTTGACACACCAGGTGTTTTGTATTGTTCCAGGGCTTCCTGCAGCGTCATGATGCGTGCGTCGTCAATGGTTGTGTAGGATTTGGGATGATCCATATAGGTTTTTTCAATCAGTGTTTTAAAAAATCGGGATAAATATACAACCCCAAATGCAATTATTTAATATGTGTTGATGGGGTGTGCGCATTTCCCGGATAACAGCAAGCGTGGCTGACGCATCCTTATGGCAGTAGTAGTGGCTTGTAAGTGATTGATGGTTATTGTATTATGTGGATTCTTCGCTCAAAATGAGCTTAAGCGGCTGAATATTAACAGGTTGTTTATGATGTCTTCGCTGTACAACGAAGGTACACCGTCATTACGCCGCTATCTCTACGCTCATAAGCGAAGAGATAGCGGCATAATGACGGTGTAATGGAGTGATAGTGTGAAGGTGTAACCGTAAATGCGCATCAGACCCGGGTATCAGGGGAACCTAACAATTGTCAGGAAAAAGGTGGAGATAAGTAGGTATTTTTATGCATATGAATCAGCGTTCGATATTCCTGTACCTTCTTTTGTTACTGTCTTTTCCTGCGTTTTCTCAGCAACAGGATTTTACCCGCGTGGATAGTTTCGCCCGCACGGTAGCATATCATAAAGACATTTTCCGGCTTACTAACGAACTCACGGCTCCCTATTCCACACAGATGGAAAAGACCCGCGCGATCTTTATCTGGATCACGGAAAACATCGCATATGATGATAAGCTGGCTCGTCAGGATGATCCGAAGATACCGGATGACCCATATGACTACCTGAGGAAAATACTGAGAAAGAAAAAGGCGATCTGTGATGGTTATGCCAAGCTGTTTACAGAGATGTGTAAGATAGCAGGTGTCCGTTGTGATAAAATAACAGGAAGTGTTAAACAGGAACCCTATCAGATAGGGAGTGCGGCTGGTCCTTCACACGCGTGGAACGCAGTATGGACCGATAGTACCTATTATCTTATGGATGCTACCTGGGCGGCGGGTTATGGTGAAAAAGATGAGAGCACAGGGAAAGTTGGGCGTTTTCAAAAAAGGTTCAATAACTACTATTGGTGTACACCGCCGGAGGACTTCTACCGGAACCATTATCCGAAGGATACTAATTGGGTGGTCGCTGCAAATGTGCCAAAGGAGAAGTATATCAACACACCTTATATCGAGTCCGGTCATATGAGTACCATCCATATCATTGCGCCGGAAACCGGTTATATCCAGCCTTGTAAAGGAGATACTATCCGCTTTGATATCAGGTATACGAAACACGTGGAAAAGCTACAGATCAACACGAATGTCCGTCGCAACATACCCCTGGGCTATTGGAAGAAAAAGAAATGGATAGAGAACCCGAATGCGCTGCTTAAACAGAGTTATGTGCCGTTTACCCGGGTAGGGGACGACTATCTGTTTGAATATGTGGTAGCTGACAATGGACTGGCCTATATTGACATATTGTTTGATTACAACCGTTTGGTCCGCTTTAAAGTCCGTATCCGGGAAGACTGATCACCCGTAACCACTGCTGTATAATGAAAATCTCCTGTGCACTATTTGCCAAATGGCAAATGATATGAAAGGGAAGAGTCCCACCTTTGAATCGTCGGAAATGAATGACGACGTACAAATTTCTAAAGCACAAAAAAAGATTGAGATGAAAATAGCATTGGTTACAGGAGCAAATAAAAGTATCGGTTTTGAAACGGTCCGCGTACTGGCAGGACAAGGTTACCAGGTTTACCTGGGTAGCCGGGACTTAGAGAACGGAAAAGCAGCGGTTGCCACCTTAAATGCAGCAGGTTTACAATCCATTACCCCGGTACAGATAGATGTAACAGATCCTGCTTCTGTTGAACAGGCAAAAGCTTTTATCGCAGAACGGTCCGGTCACCTGGATATCCTGGTGAATAACGCCGGTATCCTGGGCGATTTTCCACAGACAGCCGTATCTGCTCCTATAGAGAGCATCCGGAGGGTATTTGATACCAACTTCTTCGGCACCATCAACGTTATACAGACCTTCCTGGAACTGCTGTACAAGAGCCAGTCGCCTGTTATCGTAAACGTGACCTCCGGATTGGCTTCACTGACATTACATAATGACCCGGACTGGATTTATTATAAATACAAGACAGCCAGTTATGGTCCTTCCAAAACTGCCCTGAATGCCTATACTATCACACTGGCCAGTGAATTGAAGGAAAAAGGATTTAAAGTGAATGTGGTAGACCCGGGACATACCGCAACAGATTTTAATCATCATACCGGCTCTGGTACCGTAACAAGCGCCGCTGAATTCGTGGCCGGATATGCGATGCTGGACGGGGATGGCCCGACCGGTAAGTATTTTAGCAAGGATATCCAGGAAGAAAGCAAGGTGAGTCCGTGGTAATTGATTTAGTATAGGCCTTGTAGAGGGGGTTGTATCATAAGTAACTCGATGGCTCTGAGAATTTCTTATACAGAAATTTTCTCCATCAGGTACCCGAATAAATTTGGGTAAAAGTTATTTATGAGACAGCCCCTTTTTGCTTTATATAGTATGTTGAATTTATGATATAAGTACTGTATCTTGTTGCCCATTGTAAACCATATTATGGACAAGAAAGCCTTTTACGCGGCACTGACCGCCAATAACCTCGACCAATATACCCCGCAGTTTGAGACCTTGATGCAGGACTCCATCCGTTATCACCTCACACCGCTGGAAGATGAATCCGCCGCAATGCCCGGTATCTCAAAAATAGGAGGTATCCCTGATCTGCCGGCAGCGATCACCTGGCCAAACGATTTATATGAGAATCCCCTATCATTTATCGCGCAACTGGACTTTGCGGAAGTAAAACCTTTTGACACCTATAACGTATTGCCTGAGACGGGATACCTTTTCGTATTCTACGATCCTTATCAGGAGATGGGCGGTTATTCCCTGGATGAGAAACCACTGTTCAGGGTACTTTATTTTGATGGCCCCGGAGAAGCGTTGATAAGAACACCGTTCCCTGAAGGACTGGAAGATTTCGGGAAATATAAGCCCTGTAGTCTGAAGGGAGAAGTACAGTTATCGATGCCTTTCAAATGGGGAAAGGATTTTTCCTTTTTAAGTAAGGAAGAAAGGGATATCTATGGAGAAAAAGTATGGCTGGGAGGCTATATCAATAAGTCACTCGGACGGGCAGATAATATGCAGGGAGAAATGGAGGGGCTTTGTCAGATGGTGACCAACGGGTTCTATCCTGATAAGAAAGAAGCATATGATGCACCAGAGAATGCGGCATTGAGAGCAGGAGAAAAAGACTGGCTGTTACTATTGCAGATAGATAGTAATGAAGCTGCCTGTGGCATGCGCTGGGCAGATATGGGCAGATTATATTTCTGGATAAAGAAACAAGACCTGCTGAAGCGGAATTTCGATGATTGCTGGTGTATCCTGCAATCTTATTAATAAACAAAAGGAATAAATAATAACCCTGATTAGTATTACCATCATGACCAACGCTGAGAAAATAAATCGCCTGAAACACCTGTATATAACATCAGAAAAACTGATTGATGGCGTCGAAGAAATGATAGATGAAAATCGCTGGAAGGAGAAAGAAGTAACACATGCTATTTCCGTGGTGGATGAAATGCTTGCCTTGTTTCCGCTTACATTCAGTGAAGGCGCATTACAATCTACACGTCAACCAGCCCTGATGATTAATCTGGCTGATGCAGATGATGAACCGGTGGAACTTGTTACCAAAGAAAACGGGCTGACGACTTATCGGCAACCAGAGAACACGACTATACTATATCAGGTTTCCGTACAAACAATACTGGAAGATAAAAAGTTCTGGGTACTGAATTATGTAGCTAACTACGCCAGGGATGAAAAGGTGAAAGCGCAATATAGGCACCTGACACTTGCGCAGGGAAAGAAATGTATAACAAATTTTCCTGAAGGATCTTATGTTGCAAGTTGGCAGGAAGACATGATGGCAATATATGCCAATCAGGTTGGCTGGTTTTCCTGTCTGGATGAAGAAGATCCTGTTAAGCTGGAAGAAGCGCTCGCACTATTGGAAAAAGGATATAAGATCCATGATCCTAATAGACATAAATACCTGGAAGATACCAAAACACGTTTGCTGTTAAAATTGGGTAAGACAGCCGAAGCCTATAAAATTGTAGCAGCAGCGCTGAAGAAAGACCCGAAAGACCCCGATTTCCAGGACCTCAAAAAGGACCCTGCATATCTCGCCTGGGCGAAGAATGCAAAAAGTGCCGCGAAAGAAGAAGAAAAGGTATATCAGCAGGCAGTAGAAGAAGAGATGCAAAGAGTAACGGACAATTTTCGGCATCCTGATCATCCGTTCGTACAGCAACATGCTGCTGCATTAAATCTGCTCAAACGACTGATGGTGACTGTCCGTATGGATGATATACGCGATAAAGAGCAGCAGGGAGAGACGGTTTCCAGCGAGTATCTCGACGGATTCAAACTTCGTACCTGTTCATTGAAACAGATAGAAAGTTTTGAGAAAAAGTCGGGTATTGTCCTGCCAGACGAATACAAAGCTTATCTCCTGGAGATTGGTAGTGGTGGAGAAGGTGTTTACTATGGAAACGATGGTGTGCCTGCGCTGAGCGATCTGCCTAAATCTGATTATAAAGAAATCGCAAAGCCTTTCCCTGCTGTTGGTGGCAAAATAAAAGCGCCTTACAAGCTGCCAACCGGGGTCAAATTTACAGATGGATGTATTCTCCTGGGCTATTCTCATGCGCAGAATGCCCTTTACCTTGTTACAAACGGGGATTGTGCAGGAGAAGTATGGTTAGATACGCTGCAATATGGCGCAGAGGCAGGAGGGAAGTTTGCACCGGCTTCCAACAAACGTCTGAAACTGCTGGCATTCCTGGCTGAAAGTATACAAGCGACTATCGACGGCATATGGGAAGCCTCGGAAGAAGGCGACTGGCTGTAACAATCAACAGAAGTCGCTATCTTCGTCTCACACCTGTATTAAAACGATCTGACATGAATCCTGAAGTAGATGCCTATTTAAGCGAACTTACGCAATGGAGGGATGAATCTGAGAAATTGAGAAAGATCATTCTTAGTAGTGAACTGGCCGAAGAATTGAAATGGGGCAAGCCTTGTTACAAGTATGGTAATACCAACCTTGTTATCATCCAGGGCTTTAAGGACTATTGTGCATTGCTGTTCTTTAAAGGCGTTTTATTAAGCGATCCGGAAGGTGTCCTCGTTAAAACAGGAGAGAATACAGAGGTCGGTCGGCAACTAAGGTTTACCAGTGTCAAGGAGATCACGAAGCTGGCGCCGGTGATCAGATCGTATATCTATGAAGCAATAGAAGTGGAAAGAGCTGGTCTGAAAGTAGCAGTAAAGAAAAGCACCGAACTGGATATACCGGAAGAGTTTCAACAGCAACTAACAGCAAATGCTGCTTTGAAGACAGCCTTCTTTGCATTGACCCAGGGAAGACAGAAGGCATACATTTTTTTCTTCTCCGGTGCTAAACAATCTAAAACAAGAATGAGCAGGGTGGAAAAGTGTATACCGCAGATACTGGAAGGAAAGGGCCTGAATGATTGAGTAATGCGCTTTCGGATCAGTGATATCGGGACTTTACAACGCCGATGTTTTTGAGCAGCCAGGTAATCAGCTAAACACGTATATTGTTGCAACCTTTATTCTCAACAATCACACGTTAAGTTAACTTACCTATGTCATTCACTCAGAAAATGAAGTCCCGCAAAAATCAGCTGATCGCTTTACTGATTCTCCATGGTATCCTGCTTGTATGGAGTTATGGTTATGTTATTGCTCATGGGAATTATGATGGTATCAGTCTATTGGCAATAGCAGTGCTGGCGGCTGCGACATTGTATTCTTTTATTAAGCTGCTGATATATTATTGGGATAAGTATTAATTCACAAAGATTGTACAAAGCATTATAAAAAGAAGAAGAGGCAGTATAAGCTGCCTCTTCTTCTTTTTATAAACGGTCCATAATACCCTCAAGATCTCTTTCCCCTTCTCGTGTTTGTGCACCGGCAGCCAGTGCTAATTTTGCAAGATCGACAGTTGCTGGTCTCAGGAAAAGTTCCATACATAACTTGTTTTCCGTTGCCAGACCCTCATACCGGTCACCGTTAGCGGCATCTACAGCCGCTATAGCCGCACCAGTTACGCCCTCAGGTAATCCGGCAATTCTGGTAGCCAGGGTCTCTACATAGGTATATAATTGTGCTTGTGGTAAAGCACGGTTCACTACACCATATAGCTCCGCTGTTTTAGCATCCAGCAGTTCAGCACCTAATACCAGTTCCAATGCCCTGGCCCTTCCGATTCTGCGGGTGAGATATTGGGTACCACCACCACCAGGGATAATACCCATCATGGTTTCCGGTTGTGCGATCTTTCCCTTTTCCAGAGATGCAAAGCGCATATCGCAGGCCTGTGCGAACTCATGTCCGCCACCACGCACAAAGCCGTCGATCACTGCGATGGTCACCTGTGGCAACTGGCTGATCTTTTCATGTAGCTGCTGCATAGGATTGATAAGCGGGTCCATCTTCGCCGGATCTACCAATCCTGCAAAAGAAGAAGGATCGACGATATAGTTCATATCTCCATGGGCAATAAAGTAGTCGGGATCTGCACTCTGAAAGACGATCACTTTTAAAGTATCATCTGATTGTACAGCTTCGGAAAATGCCGCCAGATTAAGCATCATGGTAGCATCCAGCACATTCATCGGTGGGTTCTTGAATGATACGTACGCAACGGCATGTTTTACGTTTACCTGAAAAGCGTTGTATACACTATAACGGACTGTTGCCTCCTGGTCTATGGCTGTGATTTGTTTGTTCTTCATTTCTTCTTTAGTTTTGAGATAACAAAGGTCCTGGTTGCAGGCATGAAGAAAAAAGTCATTTGACGCAAAATATTCGCCTGATCTACCAGGGCATTGGGACAAAGGACTAAAAGTATGTTTACCGCACTAAGCAAATATCTCTTAGAGAAAACAGACCTTACGCCGCAGGAATTGGGGCTTATTGAACAATACTATATTACACGTCATTTAAAGAAGAAAGAACACTTTTTACAGGAAGGAGAGATTTGCCGTCATAGCGGACTTGTAGTAAAGGGTTGTTTGCGAACTTATCGTGTGGATGAAGAAGGAAGGGAGCATACCTTTAAGTTTGTCATAGAGAGCTGGTGGGCCTATGAACCGGAGAGCTATAGCAAAGGTACCCCGTCCGCATTTAATATCCAGGCACTGGAAGATACGGAGTTGATACTTTGTTCGAAGGAAGATTTCCAATACCTGCTGGAAAGAATACCCAATCTCAGGGTCCTTACAGAAAAACTCCAATCCAATAGCTTTAATGCCAGTCAGCAGCGGATCTATAACCAGATCGGGCATAGTCCGGAGGAACGCTATAGACTGTTTATAACGGAATATCCGGATATCTTTAACCGTGTGCCGTTACACATGCTGGCATCCTACCTTGGTATGTCAAGAGAGACGATCACCCGCATACGGGCACATTACGCAAAGAAATGACCTCAGTTAAACCCGGCCCTGAATGCCAGCGGAGACAAATCCGTCTTCGCCTTGAACAACTTACTGAATGACTGCGAATGCTGGAATCCCAGTTGATAAGCAATTTCACTGACAGACAAATTCGTAGCAGACAGCATTTCCTTTGCTTTATCAATCAGCTTATCATGAATATGCTGCTGTGTAGTCCGTCCGGTGTGCTCTTTGATCAGATCACTGAAATACCGGGAAGACAAATGAAAGGCAGCAGCTATGTCCGCCACATTGGGCAGACCCTTTTCTGCAAGCGTGGTCTCTGCAAACAAATCATCTAACAACGCTTCGAATTTTACCAGCAGACTATTGTATTGCTGTTTCCGCGTAATGAACTGCCTGGTATAGAAGCGGTTGCTGTATGTCAGCAACAGATCAAGGCTCGACAAGATAACATCCTGACTCAGGTGGTCTATTGCCCTGTTAAATTCTTTCTCGAGTTGTATGAAAATTTGCTGGATAAAATCTTCTTCTTCCGCTGATAGTATCAGGGCTTCATTCACCGCATAATCAAAGAAACCATAGGATTTGATCTTACTTTCCAGTGCATGTCCTCTGATGTATTCCGGATGGATCAGGATAATAAATCCGGTATTGGGTAGCTGGTCCGGTTCTTTAATGACAACCTGTTTAGGGGAGAAGAAGGACAATACCCCTTCATCAAAATCATATAGGGACTGACCATATATGATCTTATTACCACAGTTCTTTTTAAACGTGATCTGGTAAAAGTCCATGGTCAGTTTGATAGGACCATCTGCCGGTAAAAGCGGAAAGTCTTCAAAGCGTTGGATACTGAATAATGGGTTTCTCGGTTTGGGAAAACCCAGTAATTCATTATATGTCTTAAGCGTGCCGATATGAATATGAGGGATCGCCTTCTTTTTCACATTGTTGGATTTAGTCTTATTGTAACATCCTTTTCCGGTAAGTCTTTGCCGTCTGACGCGCAATAGTGGCATCAGACAGGATACTTAATATCTTCGCACCAAAGCGGTTGAAACCACCCGATATGGCAAATTTCCGTTTTTCTTTGTAAGCTTTGATAAATTCTACCGCAACCTGTTCCGGTGTTTGTGCACGGACGCCGGCTGTAAGCGCATATGCCGTTTTATCGTCTACGGAAGAACCCTGAATAAAATTGCTGTCGGTGAGTCCCGGACAGAACAGCAATACATGCACGCCGTGTGGTTGGGCTTCTTCATACATCGCCCGGGTAAAAGAGCGGACAAACGCCTTTGTAGCGCAATAGACAGCCATGTAAGGAGCAGGTATGAAGGAGAGCAGTGACCCGATATTGACAATAGTCCCCCGTTTCCGTAGCGCCATATCTTTGAGGAAAAAGTGGGTCAGACTAACCATCGCGTTCATATTTAACAGCATCATGTTCAGTTCATGCTGCAGGTCGCGCGTTATCAGTTCACCACCTGAACCCATACCGGCGTTGTTAATAAGAGACTCGACCTCATATCCCCTTTCCTTGCAGGTCTGGTAGACAAACTCCACGCTTTCCGCCCTGGAGAGGTCAGCTGTGATATGGTCCGCTTTGATGCCGAACTGTTGCGTGAGTGTCTTACACAATAATTGCAGTGCTTGTTCACTTCTGGCTACCAGTACCACATTTTCTTTTTGTCTGGCAATCTGTCTGGCAATAGCTTCACCGATACCGGCAGAAGCCCCTGTAATAAGCGTTACTTTCATTTATCCTGGTTTTATTACAGGAGTAAAGGTCGCTTACCCGGGACTGCTGTCTGTATCTGAAAGTGCGTTAGTTGTAGCCAAAAGTAGTTTGACCGGACCGTTTACATATGAAAGACATTGAATTTATGCCCGTCCGGGTCAGTAAAGACGAAACCATAGTAGCCTTTACCGAATGCTTCAGGTGGTGAAACCACCTTACCGCCAGCTGGTCCGACCTCTTTTGCCCAGTTATCTACCTCTTCTCTGCTCTCCGCAGAGATCGTGAATACGATCTCATTAGCGGTATGTCCGTCGGACATCTGGCCTTTGATATTCGGTTCTATAATATCTTTCAGAAAAAAGTGTATCACGAATTTTTCATCACCAAAGAAGAAACTTACCAGCTCTTTGGATGTATGTGGACCATTAGGTGTAAAGCCAAGCTGGGTATAAAACTGCGAGGTACGTTCCAGATCGCTTACGGCATAATTGGCCCAGATTTTTTTTGGTTTCATGACGTTGGAAAGTTAAAGGGTGTAAAAATGAGTGTATGGATCAATTACATGATGTGCGTTAAAGATACAATATCAAATCGTAGACCACTTATCTGAACAAAACAACTGAGCGGTCAGATCATTTGTCAGTTGTGGCCGGATACTTCGAAGGTATGTCTGCCGGGAGTAACATTGCGTATTTCATAGTAAGCTCCGTTATATACTGCTTTAATGACCTTGCCATTCATCCTGACGGTCGCTTTATCCATAGCAAAAGGCAGATAAACCTGACCTGTCATATTACCCGGCAAGGTGAGCTGAAGCCGGCAGCTGGCAGGCGTATTTTCAATCTCTTCCTCAATAGTACCGTGTATTGTTTTATAGCTTAGTTGTATGGCGCCCGTCAATCCGGGTTGAGGCCTGATTTCCACTGCTCCGAACCCTGGTGTGATAGGCAGGATGCCTGCAATGTATCTAACAATACAGTTGGCTGGCGCCGCACCCCATGCATGCCCCCAGTCCTGGTTGGGTTTATATTCCTGTCCCCAGGCTTCCATGGTCATGGTTGCTCCTTCCCGGAGCATGTTAAACCAGCTTCTTTTGTCTGTGGAGGTAAGCAGCTGCCATGCATAACCAGTATCATTTACCTTATACAATCCATCGAGCAGGAACTGTGCACCATAAACGCTACAGGCCATGCCCCGGGAATGTATAAAAGACAGGACGCCGGGTACTTTATCAGCAGGTACGAGTCCGAAGGCCAGCGCAAAGAAATTAGCATGTAAGGAACTGTGACTGACACCTTCTCCATCTACGACGAGGTGGGTCTGCCTGTCAAAGAATACACGTTGAAAAGCATTTCGTACCCTTTCTGCTTCACGGGTATAATAATTCGCATCAAGGGTATTCCCCATCGCCTTTGCCAGTTTGGCCATCGCTTCCAATCCCGCATAATAATAAGCGTTAACGACGGCATTATGATCAGCAAAGACAAAACCGTCGGTTTCGCCTACGATATCAGTGCCGCCGAATTTAGGCGGCGGCCAGTCTACAATATCTTTCAGTTGTGCATTGGCATCAAAAGCCGCGTAATGAATAGATTGCAGGAATGCAGGCGTTTGTTTACCTGTACGGGTGCTGATCAATCCGTCCTCTCTGGCGAGGGCGCTTAATAATTTAGCTTTAAGATCAGGGTACAGCTTTTTCGCCAGCCGCAGGTCGCCTGAATATAAATAGTCATTCCATGCAATGAGCACATTCTGCAAAGACCATTCAGTAGGCCAGGTTGGATGACCGATCAGATAATCAAGGGGCCGCTTGGCCATCGTAAATTCCGCATCAGTAGCATAGTGGGAGAGCTGGTTGATCAATGCGTCCGCTTCATAAGGGATGCGCTCCCTGTCCCCGTCCACATAATAACCGGCAAAAGAAGTTGCTTTTATGGTGTATTTACAAAGCTCCCATAACTGATTAAGACCTTTGTGTTCGCTCTCAAATATAGTGGCTGTATCATCAAATGTATTGCTGACCATATACCGGGATACGCTATCTATCGTATACCTGCCCCTGGCTATTTCAACATACCGGAAGGGGAGTACTTCGCCAATAGCAGCAGGTATTAACACGGCATTCTTCTTCGTATTTCGTGCATCTGGGGCTATGGCAGGTTGGTAAGTATGCGGTCCCTGTTGCAGTGGTATTTTCATCATTCGGTAGCGTACAGCACCCGGTGGTTGTTTGTTGACATGCCCGTCCGGCGTAAGGGCCTCGCCAACATGCAAGATCAGCGTGTCATTATTGTACTGTGCATTGACTGATAACTTTATCTGACCGAAAGCGTCCTTACCAAAATCATATAGTACATTATCGGCATCAGGGGCGCTCGTTTTTAACGCTTGTTGAAGTGTTTTGATCAGTACAAAGGACGGCAGCCGGTAATCCTCCAGTTCTCTTCCGGTAGCGAATGCCTGTATAGCAGCAAATGCGCCGGGTTTGCCATGCTGGTCCCAGATACGTACTTTCCAGTAATAGCAGGTAGATGCGCTTAGTGCCGGGCCGCTGTATAAAACACCTGTACTGTTATTACCTGTCGTTTTCCCTGAATTCCATATATCTGCGGAGTCGTTTAGCAGTAATTGTCTGTTACTGGCCACGAGTATCTGATAGGCGGATTGGTACTGAGCCGGCAATACCCAGGAAAACATCGGATAGCGGCTGTTTACCTGACAGAACTGGGATTTGTCACCGGAAAGGACTGCCTGTTCTAAAGGGATATTCGTGCTGATACCATGTTCATATACGGCTGAAGTGTTTTGCAGCAGGTCTACCCTTAACGAGAAGGGGGCGGGTTGCTCCTGTGCAGTGGCAGACAGGCAGGTGAATAATGTCAGTAGAAAAGCAGCAGTGGTTTTCATTCGTGGTAGCAATTTTTATGACAGCTGCAGTGTCCTGCAGCAATAGTAAAATACTATCTTATGCGTTCTTTTTAAAACATTTTTAATGTCTATCTTTGTCCGGATGAAATGGTTCGTTTATTTATTTTCACTATATGTCCTGGTATTATCAGGCATCCACTGTGATGCCGATGATGACTGCTGTCGTGATGAAATAACACATACCACCTCATCCCATGACCAGGAATCTCCGAAGGACCATAAACCGGTATCTCCCTGTTCTCCCTTTTTCGCCTGTGGCGTATGCCATGGCGTGGTAATACCGGAATCCTATACGATAAAGCCTGTTGCCTTAACGTCTGATAAAGAATTGCACAGCAAGTATATCGAACCACAATTAAGGGATTTCTTTCCCGCTATCTGGCAACCGCCCAAACAGGTTTAAGCGAATACAAGAACTTTAAATTAGTACAAGGCCATGTCTTGTATTGTCATTGCTATTGCTTAAATTTTCCATGTACAACATGAGACTTATATTTACGATCATGCTGCTTTGTACCACCAGCTTGTGTTTGGCGCAGCATACACTTATTGCCGTCGTTAAAAACGCGGAAACCCAATTAGTTTTGGCAGATGCCACCGTTACGCTTTCAGATATAAATAAAAGTGCCAGGACGGATGCTAATGGTCTTGCCAGCTTCACCAATATACCTGCAGGTAAACACCCGCTTACGGTTAGTTTTGTCGGTTTCGAAACATATACTGCTAACCTGGCTTTCCCCTATAGTAACGATACGTTGATCATATTGCTTGCACCAGCAGAAGAGGAAATGGAAGAAGTAGTGATCAGTTCGACCCGTAGTACCAGAACGATCCGGAATATCCCTACCAGGGTAGAATTGATCGGAGGCGAAGAACTGGAGGAAAAGGGGAATATGAAACCGGGAGATATCCGTATGATGCTCAATGAGAGCACTGGTATCCAGACACAACAGGTGTCGGCCACCTCCGCTAATTCCAGTATTCGTATCCAGGGACTTGACGGCCGTTATACACAAATCCTGAAAGACGGTTTTCCGCTTTATGCCGGCTTCTCAGGAGGATTGGGATTGTTGCAGACACCCCCATTGGACCTGAAGCAGGTAGAAGTGATCAAAGGCGCTTCTTCTACTTTATATGGCGGTGGCGCCATCGCCGGATTGGTGAACCTTATCTCCAAAGTGCCGACAGAAGAACGGGAACTCCGTTTCCTTATTAATGGTACTTCTGCCGGAGGGCTCGATTTAAATGGTTTTTATGCCCAAAAACTGGAGAAAGTGGGATGGACAGTGTTCGCGTCAAGAAATAGTAGCAGGCCCTACGATCCATCAGAAACCGGCTTTACGGCGATCCCGAAAACCAGTCGCTATGTGTTCAATCCAAAGCTGGTTGTCTATGTTAGTCCGAAGACACAGCTGATGCTGGGAGCCAACACCACTTTTGAGGACAGGATAGGAGGTGACCTCGCTTATATCAAAGGAAATGGGGATAACGTGCACCGCTATTTCGAACAGAATAAAACCACACGTGTTGCTACCCAGTTCTCACTGGACCATCAATTCAGTAAAACCAGCAGCCTGTCTGTTAAAAACGCAGTGAGTAATTTTAAACGGACCATTACCATACCGGATTACATATTCGATGGGAAACAATGGTCGACTTACTCTGAAGTCAACTACCATAAAGACAGTGAAAAATTAGATTGGGTAACAGGAGTGAATTTTTACACTGATCAGTTCCTGGAATATCCGAAGGATAATTTTGAGAAGAGGAATTATACACAGCAGACCGCCGGCGCATTTGTGCAGAATACCTGGAAAGCGGCCGACTGGCTGCAACTGGAAACCGGCGTGCGTGGCGATTATGTGATCGACTATGGCTTTGCTTTCCTGCCGCGTATCTCAGCATTGTTCCATCTGTCTGAAAAACTCACTTCGCGTTTAGGCGGTGGACTAGGGTATAAAACACCAACGATCTTTACCGAGGAAAGTGAGCGCCTGCAATACCGTTATGTACTGCCCGTTAACAGTCAGGATAATAAACTGGAAAGGTCCCTGGGCGCAAATGTGGATGTTAATTACCGGACTTCCTTCCTGGACAAGCTGACGTTTAGCATTAACCAGTTGTTCTTTTATACCCGCATCAATGATCCGTTACTATTGCAAAGTAGTGGAACTAACCTTTATGCCCTGGTCAATGCCAATGGCTATATTGATACAAAAGGATGGGAAACTAACATTAAACTGGGATACGAAGACTTCAAACTGTTTGTCGGGTATACATTTACAGATGCAACACTCCATGAAGGCGCGACAAAGAGACAGAACCCTTTAACTGCGCGTCATCGTCTGAATAATGTATTGATGTATGAAGTAGAAGATAAATGGAAGATTGGACTGGAAGCTTACTACTACAGCAAACAGACCCTGAACGATACTCGTACCGGTAAGGCATACTGGACCTGTGGATTTATGGCGGAGAAGTTATGGGAGCGGTTCTCACTGTTTGTGAACTTTGAGAACTTCACAGATACCCGTCAGACGAAGTTTGATAACATCTACACCGGTACAGTGAGTAATCCTGTCTTCAGGGATATTTATGCGCCGCTGGATGGATTTGTGGTAAATGGAGGATTGAAGATTAAGTTATAATATAATACAGTACGAGTCATAACGATGGTATGGCTCGTACTGTATCAGCTATCGTAATCTTATTTCACTTATGCTGGCTCCCTGTGGTACCATTGGGAAAATATTGTTTTCTTTACCAACCATCACTTCCAGCAGATACGGACCTTTGTGCCGGAACATTTCAGCAATGGCTTCCCGCAGCCATTCCCGCTCAGATACACGTTGACCCGCAATACGATAAGCAGCAGCAAGCGCCACAAAGTCTGGGTTCTCCATGTCCGAAAATGCATAGCGGCGGTCGTTAAAAAGCTCCTGCCATTGGCGTACCATGCCTAAGAACTGGTTATTGAGGATAATGATCTTGATATCCAGTGAGTGCTGCATGATCGTTCCCAGTTCCTGAATATTCATCTGAAAGCCACCATCGCCGGCGATCGCCAGCACGGTCTTCCCTGGTGCTCCATACCTGGCGCCCAGTGCCGCAGGCAGTGCAAATCCCATCGTTCCCAAACCTCCGCTGGTAATATTACTCCTGGTATGGTTGAATTTCGTATAACGGATAGCTGCCATCTGATTTTGACCTACATCAGAAACAACGATCGCATCTCCTGAAGTGAATTCATTCAGTACACTGATAACTTCTCCCATGGTCAGTTCGCCGGATACCGGATTGAGCTCAGGCTGAATAACGGTATCATATTCTTCCTGATAGAGCTTCCTGAATTTTTCTATCCATGTAGTGTGCGCTCGTTTGTTGATAAAAGCGGTCAGCAGTGGTAAAGTCTCCTTACAATCACCAGCTATAGAGACGGTGGACTTTACATTTTTATCAATTTCAGCAGGATCGATCTCTAAATGGATCACCTTCGCCTGTTTAGCATATTTATCCAGACGACCAGTTACACGATCGTCGAAGCGCATACCGATGGCGATCAGCAGGTCACAATCATTGGTAAGCACATTAGGAGCGTAGTTGCCATGCATCCCCAGCATCCCCACATTCAGTGGATGATCTGAAGGAAGGACCCCCGCACCCAATACCGTCCACGCGGCTGGAATACCTCTCTTTTCTATAAAGGTGCGGAACGCTGCTACGGCATCGCCAAGTATAACACCCTGTCCCCAGATAACGAACGGCTTTTGGGCCTGGTTGATCAGGGCTGCAGCTGACTGGATATGTTCCTCCCGAACGACCGGTTTGGGCTTGTAGCTCCGGATATGTTCGCATTTTTCATATCCAGTGTATTCAAAAAGCTGTAACTGTGCATTCTTGGTCACGTCGATAAGTACAGGTCCCGGACGGCCGCTACGGGCAATATAAAATGCTTTTGCCAGCACAGATGGGATTTCAGCAGCATCGGTGATCTGGTAGTTCCACTTGGTGACCGGTGTTGATATATTGATGATGTCTGTCTCCTGAAAAGCGTCTGAACCAAGCAGGTGAGCAAACACTTGTCCGGTGATACATACGACCGGTGTACTATCGATCATCGCATCTGCGATACCTGTTACGAGATTGGTGGCGCCCGGTCCGCTGGTGACGAATACGACGCCCACTTTCCCGGATGCACGCGCATACCCCTGCGCCGCATGAATGCCTCCCTGTTCATGCCTTACGAGGATATGTTTCAGTTGCTGATCATAGTCAAATAACGCATCGTACATGGCGATGTTGGCACCGCCAGGCACGCCGAAGATCACCTCTGTTCCTTCAGCAATGAGTGCCTCCATAATGGCAACTGATCCTGGTATTGTTTTTATTTGTTGTTGAGACGCTGTGCTGTCTTCTTTTATGTGCGTACTTTCCATACCTGTGATTAATTTTCCTGATGCAGATACTTGTTTTTACTGGTTCAACCGGTAGTTACTGTCTGCATAAAGGTAAACTGAACATAGGGGCTTCATTAGCCGGAACGCGCCAAAGGTTTGAGGAAGCGGGTCAAAAGTTAACGGACATGGTTGCGTAATGCCTGATAGTGCGTGATCAGCATCTGCAATGTAAAACCCCTGTTCAATCCACTCGGATTAGGCAATATCCAGACAGTTGCATTGCAGAAAGGGGCCTCCTGTAACCCCCATTGAACATCCTTTTTTTTAGTGAAAGCCTGATAAGCGGGCTTACCCAGGAATGCCAGGCAGGCAGGTTTGTTTCGCTCTATCTTACGCTTAAATACTTCAATGGATTGATCAAATTCAGCTTTGGATAATTCATCTGCGCGCACTGTGGCACGCTCAACGGCTGTTGTCAGACCATAACCATAATCAAGGATCGTGCTGTCAAGTACGGGATTTATCTCATGGGGCGTAAATCCTGCCTGATGTAATACTTTCCAGAATCTGTTACTGCGGTTGGAGAAATGATGTCCCTGCATAGCAGACTTTAATCCGGGATTGATCCCACAGAAAAGAATGGCCAGATTTTCAGCAATAATGTCCTGTAAGTAATTCTCCATATGCTTGCTTTATAACAACGAATATAAAACAGGATAGCCTGACCTTCTCTGAATACTGGTCAGATGGATTCGTAACAACTGTACCAGTATATCATTAAAGTCAGGCATTTACTCCTGTATAGGGAAACGCAATGCGAAGCTAGGGAACTTTGTGTCGTGGAAGTAGACAATTTGCGCCAGATAGTAGTCCTTTCCGGCCATGGATAGTAATGACTGTAAAACCGATTTAAATTCAGGCATGAGCAGAAGGGGTGATAACTAAACCATGCTGATGAGATGAGCGAATTCGGATGGCCGCATATTGGTCACCTGGTAGAATGTATAACTGAATGACGCCAGGCTCTGATACCCCGTGAGATAGGCGATCTCGCTGAGTGAGTACGTCTTTTGCTGTATTAGCTCGAAGGCCTTTACCATACGTAATAACTTGAGATATTGTAGGAAAGATATTTTCAGTGTGTCCTTGAAAAACCTGGACAGGGTCCTGTCACTTAATCCAAAACGTTTGCTGATTGTTTCAAGCGTATGTTTGTCGGATATGTGCTCTTCTATGTAAGATATGATCTGCAGCATACGCTTGTTTTCTGTGTAGGGCAGAGCAATCGGAAGGTGCCTGGTGCTTATTTGGGGAAGAATGGTTTTTATAGAATGTAAAAACATAAAACGTTCATCATCCGGCGGGACGTGCCCCCGCCACTGCTCTGTATATCGCATCATCTCTATCAGCAGATCATTGATGGGATATATGCCCACATTATTGTAGAATGGATGTTTGTCATCGCCTTCGGTAGTGAAGAGAATGGACCGGAAATGTGTGCCGTTCTGCCCGATGGTCAGACTGTGTGAAACGCCTGCCGGTATCCAGCAATAATGGCGGGAGGGAATGAATATTAGCTGATCTGCCAGCCGGATGTAGGCAATCCCGCCATCCACATAAAATAACTGGCCTTTTGAATGTACGTGAAGCGGAATATGTTTTTCAAATTTTTCATGTATCACAAAAAATGAAATGCTTTGTTGGTCTATTTCGGGTAGAGAAGCTATAAGTCCCATCGTTATTGTTTTACAGATAAAGCTTATTTTGTTGGATAACTCCTGTTCCGATATCTCCAGGTTTTGCTGATAGCAGGGATGATGAGTACGAGTAGCGCAGTGCTCAGCATCAGTAACGCAAAGGTCATGAAGACGGCGCGGTTGGTCAGTAACTGACTTTGTTGCCCCAGGTTTTGCCAGATGACCGTTTTGGCAATGTATGATCCCTGCTCAGCGGAAAATCCTTTCGAAGTATATAATGACTGGTAGGTATTCAGCCGGTTCGTTGTATTGGGATTTTCCGGTGTCAGATAACTGAGAAACCCTTCCTTAAAATATTGGTTATGATATAGCTGAAGATTGTAGAGACCTGCTATTGACTGTAGCGTCGCAGTAAACCTCGTACAGGCTGCCAGTACGATACCACTGGTGCCGCTGAAGCCGGGAGCGGATGTAAGGATGTATATAATGATCGGAACGAATAACAGTCCTGATGATGCACCCTGGATAAATATCGGGAACAGCAGATTTGTGAAAGACAGGTCAGGTGTCATCACCTGCCACATCCAGAGATTAAATACTGCCATTAATCCAAACCCTGCTACGAGGAATACCTGGAAGTTATGTTTCCGGGCTATGATCAGCCGGGTGGAAAATACAGCAAATAGACAACGCCGGCAATATTGCAACAACCAAGTGCGGCCACCTGCAGAGGCGTCCATTTGAGCGTAACGAAAGCATAGTTATAAACCAGATTGATACTGTCTTTACCGCCGTAATAAAGCCCCAGGAGACAAAGTCCGGTTACAAAATGTACCGACTTAAATACGCCCGGATGGATCAAAGGGCGTTTCAGCAGACTTTGTCTGTATAAGAACAGTATAACACTGATGCCCGCAATAAAGCTACTGTAGCAGATGCGTTTATCAGCAAACCAGTAATACCTGGAGCCATAAATAAATGTATAGGCCAGGGCCAGGGCGCTAAGCGCGAATAACACAAATCCGGGCCAGTCTATCTGGTACAATGGCAATCTCCTGTGACCCGAACTTCGCCGCAACAGCAACATGATGATCAGCAGGGAGAGCAACTGTATGCTTATAAGACAATAGTAACTTGTCTTCCATTCTGATATATCTATGAATACAACCGCTATCGACGCTGCTACCACGATATTACCAAGGATGGTCGGATAGAACACAGCAGCGCCGATCAGTTGTGCATGGTGCGTAGGTACCCTGGAAAAGATCAGTATCAGGGTGCTGACACATATTCCGCCGGTTAAAATACCCTGCAGGAACCTGATCACCAGTAGTATGTTAATATCTCTGCAACCAATGCAAAGCCAGTTAAGCAGTATTGCCATCACAACATTGGCAGCGAGATAATTGCGCATCTCAAAGCGCCGGATAAAACGGAACTGCATGGGAATGGAGGCAACAATGCCTGCATACGTGGCCATCAGGCAAAATGAAATGTCTTCCGGCTGTGCACCCAGATAAGCGACTATATAACTGCCTGTTAATGCAAACAATCCCAGTTGCATCAATGAAGAAAGCAGTAGCAGCAGTAATGCGATCCGTATACCCCAGTCCCAGTCCTGTACCCAGGGGTTAAAATATGCTGGTTTCATGGGCAGACTTCTTTTTTAACAGCGACAGTAACATTCATACCTGCAACCACATTGCCTGTGCCTGGCCCTTCGAATGCGATCTTGACAGGCACACGCTGGATGATCTTGACAAAGTTGCCGGTGGAGTTATCAGGCGGTAAGAGCGAAAACCGTGCACCCGTAGAACCGGCAATTGCCATGATCCTGCCGTGAAATACCCGCCCATCTATTGCATCTAATCGTATTTCTACCGCTTGTCCCACATACATTTCTGCTACCTGTGTCTCTTTATAATTTGCTGTGATCCACTTCTCTTTTTCGTTGATAATGCTTACCAACGGCTGTCCTGGTTGGATTTGCTGGCCTTCCAGTATGTTTTTCCGTCCTAATCGTCCTGAATAAGGAGCACGGATGATCGTATAGGAAAGATTAAGCCGGGCAAGTTCCAGGGCCGCTTCTTTTCGTTTGATATCAGCCTGTAAGAGCGCAAAATGTGTTCTTAGTTCCGCGATACGCGCTTCGTTCGTTTTCAGACCATTCCTGGCCGCGCTGTAATCACTCTCTGCAACGTCGTATCGCGCTTTTACCTGTTCGAGCTCCGCACCTGTCGCCGCCTCTTCTTTCACCAGGTTCGTATAGCGTCTGATATCCAGTTGCTGCTGTACATATTTGGCCTCCGCGCCTTTTATCTGGTCCATGTTCACCCTGGTGCCGGTTACGGCTGCGGCAATATTGGCCGTAAGAACAGTGAGTTGAGCGTGCGCGTCTTCAGTAGCAGCTTCGGCAACCTGTAACTGTGCACGATATTCTCTGTCGTCCAGTATGACAAGCGTATCGCCTTCTTTTACCAGCTGATGTTCTTCAAAGCATACCTGCTGAATATAACCACCGGCGCGTGCGGAAACCGGGTTGATATAGGATTCTACCTGTGCGTCATTGGTTTCTTCGTATTCCTGACTATATCGCCAGTACCTGGTGATATAGTATATTCCCGCAAAGAGAAGCCCTATAGCAATGATCGTTATGACAATATTGCCCGGGTGTATGCTGGTATTTGTTGCTTTCATTTTTGCTGATGTTATAGATTATAGATTTCCACTGGTATAAAGCAGACGATAGTAAATGACGAGCGCTTCTGTTTGTGCTTTTACCAGATTGAATTGCGATTCCTGGTACAGATTGTCTGCATCCAGCAGATCAGTCAGTAAGGCTAACTGGTTTAAATACTTATTGTTGACGATCCTGTAATTGACTTCCGTCTGCTCAACAGAATGTTCATTAACAGTGATCCGTGTTAATGCCTCTGCGTATTTTGCATAAAAGGCTTTGGCTTCTGACCGTACATTATCTGCAGCGGCCTGTTGCCGGAGTTCGAGTTCTTTTACCCGGAGTTTAGCCGCTGCTATCTTGCTTTTATTATGATAGCGCGATGAAATGCTATACTGTGCTTTCAATCCAACAAAGCCGATCGCATAAGCCTGGTCAACAGGAGGGAAGAATAAGTAATTTGGATAATTGATACCATAGCCTGAATAGAAGCTCAGGTTTGGTTTATGATTACTCTGCACACCTTTTACCTTTTCCTGTTGTATTTCGACGCTTTTAGCGGCTTTTAGTATACTATAGGAGGATGTTTCAGCTGCATCAGCGATCGGTAACAGCGAATGAATGTCCGGCTTTATCATACCCGCAGAATCAACTGGTATGATGTGTATGGCGTCTGGCACATTCATTAACACCACCAGCTTCTGATTGGCGATCGCAATATCATTTTCATTTTGCTCCAGGGAGAGCCGGACGTTTGATAAATTTACGGCTGCACGTAAGACATCGCTTCTGGTTACTTTCTGGTTGTCGTAGAGCGCATGAATGTCTTTCGCGCGTGCTGTTGCCCGCTTTACCTGATCAAGGATGAACTTTTCCTGTTCATTCAGTCTGACCAGTTCAAGATATTGTGCGGCCGTCTGATAGGCGATAATGCCCGACTGGTCTTTTGTATTTAACTGTTCCAGTTTTTCCCGGAAGGTATACTCACGCTGAAGGGCTTTCTGCTTACCACCGCCATAGATATTGAATAAGGCCTCAATACCCAGGGCCGCAGAATTCGAAGTAGGTTTCCGGGCTGTTGTATTTGCATGGCTAAGGCCACCATTAAACAGTGTGAGTCCGCTGAACCTCTGATAAGAGCCATTGACACGGACATCCGGCAATACTGCTTTGTATACATCTTCTTTGTCTTCACTCACGGCAGTTTCTTCAAAAGTGGCTGCCTGAACAAGCTTGTTCTGTAGCTTTGCAAATTCGACTGCTTCTTTAAGACTGATCTTATAGGTATTAGTATCTGTTGTTTGTCCGTTTGCGATCGTGATATGCAGAAGTAAGATGGCAACAGACAGAAAGCTGATTGACAGATAGCTGTTCGCTGTGTTTGTATGTTTGGTACGCATTTTTCATTGTTTTAAATTCATGGCAATCTGTACTTGCGGCATTTTCCACCCCTTCATCATCTCCGGGACAGTTTGATAAGACAAAACATATTCACTCTCAGCCGCTTCTCAGCATGCTGTAGCAATACATTTATATGTCTGATGGGTATCTGAATTACACGTGTCTGTATGAAGCCCTGAATTGGCGGACGACCGTGTATAATTGCCGTTGGTACAGGCTTAGGTCATTGATTCGTTGTATGATCATATTGCAGCGTCTCATTGATTTCGACAACACAAATCTCTGATTTAATAATGCCGTAAATTGGATGGAAATGCCTCAATGTTCGTCGAAATGGCTGATGTGGACAGTCAGGAGATGTAAGTGTTGGCGCTTAGTTGAACTTTTTGCGGTATTCAATAGGGGACATGCCAGTATTGGTGCGGAAGAACTTCCCGAAAACGGACTGCTCTGAGAAGTTCAGCATATTGCTTATCTGCGCCACTGTAAGGGTTTTGTTCTGGAGTAATACTTTCGCTTCAAGCGCGATGGCGTCATCGATCCATTTTCCTGCAGATTGACCGGATTGTTTTTTAATAGCTGCTGAAAGCGACTTTGGGGTTAAATGCAGTTCGCGGGCATAAAAGTCAAGTTTGTGCTCCTGGATATAGTGACGCCTGAGCAACTGCTTAAATTTTGTGAACAGGGGGTCTGGCTCCTGCGAAGCAGGTACATTCGAAGCATAAAGCCGGCGATAAGCATCAATTTCAAATATGAGGGCAAAGATGTAACTGCGGATGATTAAACGCTGGGCATAACTGCCGGCGTCCTGCGCCATCTCCAGCAGTTCATATATCTTACTGAATTTCGCGACATAGGGTGCTGTCAGCGGCAGTACATGAAGGTCATTGTTGTCGAAAAATTCATATCTCGAGAGGAAAAAGACGTCTGCATGATTTTCCAGTTGAAAAGTGTCTTTGAAGAATATGACATCCATATTCAGCTGGTCGCTGCTTTTCGTAAAATAGCGGACAACCGAAGGGCCAAGCGTAATAATAGAGGGTGCGTGTACGTCCCACGACACAAGCCCCGTATTGAGTTTTACACCGCCTTCCCTGATAAACACGATCGCATAACTTTCTGCCCGGTAGGGCTCTTCATGGTATGGATGCTGACCCGATCTGACAAACAGATATTCTCTGCTCGTGTCAGGAACAGAGAATAATCGGCTATGTCTGGAGAGTGAAAAGGTTTTTATGTCATCCATCTTTATGAATTTACGACATTTGGCGGGGAAAAATCCCTGCTCTCCTCCGCTACGGTCGCCCGCTTGAGGCGTTTCGCATTCACCCTTTCTGAAATAATAACTACAGATAATGCGCCGGTCCCCCATAGCAACATCTGCCAGGTGGACAGGCTCCATCCGCCGGTCTTCCAGGAAAGTAACCCGAAATAGGTGCCTATGGCTGCGCCGATAAAATAGGTGGTCATGTAAATGGTATTTAACCGGCTATGCGCGTGTTCATGCAGACTATATATCCTGGCAAAATTTGTGATCTGTGTGGCCTGTACCCCAATGTCCAGGAAGAAAATACAAACGATCAGCGCCACAAAAGAATAGGGGAAGATTTTGATCAGTATAACACTGCCAATAACAAGCCCGACTGTGATCAGCAAAGACTTGTAAGTGTTTCCCTTATCGGCCAGTTTGCCAAAATAGGGTGCAACGAGCGCTCCGCCGATAGCGATGAGGCCAAAACTGCCAATGGTACCTGGCGAATAATGCAATGGTGCAGATACCAGGTGGAATGTGAGCGTGGTCCAGAACGAACAAAAGACGCCAAATGTGAGAGAGCCCAGTAACGCGGCCTGTCTTAATAGCCTGTACTCTCTGATAAGCAATAAGGTGGATTGTAACAGCTTAAAGTAGTTGCCTTTAAACTTAGGCGCTACATCCGGAAGAAAAAGCTTGAGCAGGATAGCGACACTGCTCACCATTATTGCGGAAATGCCGTAAACATACCGCCATCCGAGCCACTCAGATATCAATCCGCTCAATACCCTGGCGCCCAGAATACCTACCAGGATGCCACTAAAGACCCTGCCTACCGTTTTCCCGCGGTTGGTACTGTCTAATGTTGCTGCCATGGGTAAAATGATCTGCGCAGGAGTGGAAAAAAGGCCGATAAAAAAGCTGAGGACATACACCTGGGCGGGAGTACTGGCAAATGCAAATCCTGTCAGGGTCAGCGCAAGACATGCGGCAAGAAAGATGATAAGGTGCTTGCGCTTTAGCTTGTCGCCGAGCGGAAGCAGGAAAAACATGCCGAGACCGAATCCCAACTGTGAAAGCATTGCGATCCTGCCTATAGCAGCTTCGCTGGTGTTAATAGAAGCGCCGATCTCTTTGAGAATGGGCTGGTTATAATAGATGTTAGCTATCATAACACCTCCGGAAATGGCCATCAAATGATACCGGAATGTAATCTCGTTTTCTCCTGATTCATCTAAACGTAGTTTACTGATACAACTGGTTCTTTGCGTTTCCCTTTGATGGCGCGAAAGTAAATAAATATTGAGAGTAATAGGTAGACTTGTCTATCTATAATATCTATCAGGTGACGAAGAAATGATAAGGTTTTTAGATAAGGGCGTACTATTATGATCGTTGGGGCATGTTTACAAACAGGATGTGCAAAATGGCACATCCATAGGGAGATACTCCCTGTATACTCCATGTATTAAGTATGTATACGTAGTGTATGAAGTATGTTTCAGGTAACGATGGAATGACTGATTTTTATTATCCGTTTGCAGCATCTGAAAAAGATTTGCCCGTCCGCTGCCTGAGAAGAGGACGGGCAATAAAGCTCACGCAGGTGCTTTTGTATAGTCATACATACAGGCCGGAAATTCGGTATGGAAATTAAAAAAGGTAGGACAAGCTTAATTAGACGATTGGATATTTTTATACTTCTCTGCCTGGTCAAATGCACCTTTTAACGTCTCTATGTAAACCTTTATGATCATCTGTTCCTCCGCTTTACTGTATGCCTTTTCCCCTTTGACGCCCGCTCTGCATTTACGGTAATACGTAGGGATACTCCAGTTACATTCTTCACAGATCCTGTCACGGAGAACGATCGGTAGATGTGTCATTGTTGCATGAAAATCATTGAGTACGTTAATGGCTGCCGGATTGGTTTTAGACTTTACTTGATTGTTTTGCATATCATTGGATCTTTAATAGTTATCTCACCTTACTGATGCCTTTTGGGGCGATTTTCATCGCTGAAACCTGAGCGTTCTGTTGAGAGACCAGTTATAAAAGTATTGGGTGCGCTTCGGGCTTAAATACCGGAAACGGTTATATGCGCTGCGCTGAAGCTCGGCATGCATAGTTCCACAGCAAAGATAAGCATAATCATTCTAAATAGTCTATTATAATAGACATATTTATTTATACCTTAATAAATAGGGTTATTTAAAATATGGATATTATATTAATTGCAGAATGGCTAAAAATAAACGCAGAGAGGAACGAAAGAAGGCTACGTTAGGGCATTTTGATCATGACGATTTCATAGGGAAATTGAGCAAAAGAATTAAGGCTTTGCGTAAACAGCAGGGATTTAGTTCTTATGAGTTATTCGCTTATGATATCGAAATTTCCCGCGCTGGTATGTCCAAGTACGAATCAGGAACATTTGACGATATCAGAATGAGGACCCTGCTGAAAATAATCGATGGATTAGGTATTAGTCCGAAGGAGTTCTTTTCAGAAGGATTCGAATAACCTGTACAATGGTTAAATATACTATAGCAAGATAAGCAATTGTAAAGCGGTCCTATGGCAGACGGAGAAATGGTGCAACATTTCTCCGCGCATGAAAAACTTAAGCGTTATTCAGCCCTACATGCTCATTTAAAAGCTTTCTGCGAAAAGCTGCAAGACCCTCCGGACCACTGGCCCGTAAGTCAAGCGCTGTTTTATACCGTTCTCTGTCTACCGGCTCATATTTCGCGCTCCAGGCGATAATTTCCATTATAATTGGCAGTAAATCGATGCTCTTCTCCGTAAGGCTATAAGCGACCTTTTGCTTATGTGTTTCTTCAGGCGCTTTTCCTTTGGTGACCATCCCTTCCTTCTCCAGCATGGCCAACCTGTCCCTTAAAATGTTTGAGGCAATTTTCTCTTCTGACAAACGGAGTAATTCATTAAAGTGACGCCGGTTGTAAAATATCATGTCTCTTAAAACTAATAAGCTCCACTTGTCACCGACCACCTCCACCATGAGGTTTACCGGGCAAAATGATCTATGCGGTTCCATTTCTTTTATCCTTATTTTTCTTTGCCTGTAAAGTAAAGCCCCCAATTAATGTAGTTGCAATTTACAAGCAGTTGCAAATATACGAACAATATCCTTTGCCACAATTGCTGCACGCTGATAGCTATGAGCCTTCATTTTCAATTCCCTAAGATTTTTTTTGTTATTTGGAAGACTAATGTATATTTGCAAGCAGTTGCAATTTGCAACTGCTTTAAGGCAGTCTGATCTTTTATAGCAACAAAACAATCGATCACTACATAAGAAAGTGTCTGGCCCATGCTATGGGTTAATTTTTTGACTTAAAATATACCGATTGGTATAATGACTTGGCGTGCCGTATACTGACGCATCGAACAACATTCTTAATACATAAAAACAAAAACAATGAACACTACAGGTAAAACATTACTGATTACCGGCGGAGCTTCCGGTATCGGCTTTCAGATCGCAAAATTATTCAGCGAAAATGGTAATAAAGTGATCATTACCGGAAGGAACGAAGCGAAGCTGAAAGAGGCTGCCGCCAGTCTGAAAAATATAGACTATTTCGTAGCGGATGTTGCGAACGAACAAGACCTGGACCGTCTGGTAGCTTATATCAAATCCACTCACCCTGCTTTAAATCTGCTTGTAAACAACGCCGCCACTACCAACGTTTATCAGATGGGTGTGGACGCCGGTGCGTATGAGAAAGCCAAAGACGAAGTAGCGACAAACTATCTGGCAATCGTTAGTCTGACAGAAAAGCTGCTGCCAGTGCTTGAAAAACAGCAGGACGCCGCTATCGTGAACGTGAATGCCATCATCGGTATAACCCCAAGCATTCATATGCCTACGCATTCGGCCAGTAAAGCTGCATTACGTGCATACACACAGGCATTACGTTTTACTTTCGAAACAAAAGGAACTGCCGTTAAGGTGTTCGAACTGGTGCCACCATTGGTGAACACTGAATTCTCAAGAGCGATCGGTAGTGCTGCTAATGGTATTCCGGCAGAGGAAGTAGCACAGGCATTATTACAGGGTCTTAAAGACGACACTTTCGAGATCCGCATAGGAAGGGCCGAACAATTCTACCAGGCGTTTTTTGCTGGTTCCGAAAATGCTGTATCCGCATTGAATCAACCCCAGGGGAAAGCATAAACTCCCTGTCTCTACACTTCCCGGGAAACATTCCCGGGAGGTTTTATCGCATTAAAAATCTAAAACATGAGTAAGCAAATCTCCTTTAATGGAAGCGTTCCTAAACATTATCAGGATATACTCACACCGCTGTTATTTGATCACTTTTCAGTTGATCTCGCGCAAAGGATCAACTATAAGGAGGTACAACGGATATTGGAACTGGCCGGCGGTACAGGTAGTCTGACGCAACAACTGGTGCAGCATATGCCGGCAGGTACGCAACTGACAAGCACCGATCTGCAGGAAGACATGTTAGCTGTTGCGAAGGAAAGAGTTAACAACAGCCATGTTGCGTGGGAAGAGGTGGACATGACCGCTATTCCTTATGCTGAAAATACCTACGACCTGATCGTTTGTCAGTTTGGGCTTATGCTGGTACCCGATAAGCCGAAGGCATTAAGCGAAATATATCGCGTACTAAAAAAAGGGGGGCGCTTTATATTTACAGTATGGGCCGATATAAAGGACAATCCGGCATGGGATATATGCGGGACGATCATTGCGCATCACATCGGTCAGAATCCAATGCTGAGAGACCCGGGCCCATTTGCATTGTCAGCAGAAAATGCAAACACAGCCCTGTTAAAACAGGCAGGATTTTCAACCATTACAGCTACCCTGGTGCATCAGACAGGTGTGGTGGAAAATGCAGCACTGGCGGCTAAAGGGTTCATCCAGGGGCTTCCGGTGCTATCCGCAATGAGTCAGACAAATCCAGCGCTGGTCAGCCAGATAGAAGATGATGTCGCTGCAGAGTTTTCATGGACGCTGGGTGACGCGCCATTTAGAACTACTTCTCAGGCCTGGGTATTTGAAGCTGTAAAATAAGGACGGCATCCGGTCATAATCGAAACGTCCTGATTATTGATCGATCTATCCTGAAAATATCTTTGCTCAATCGTCAACTTCGTCCTGTTAAAACAATAACAGGATGAACATCGCATTGATACTCACAATGGCTATCGGGCCTATCAGCATCGCATTGCTCTGCATCAGCATTATGTCGCTGGTGAAAGAGCCGAATAGACAGATTATAAACGCGCTGGCTATTGCGGGCGCAGGAGCCGTGTATTGGAGTGGCGGATTAGGGTTTTATGAATTTCCCCTGGGGATTATTATGGGCTATCTCGCCTTTAAAGGACTTAAGAATTACAAATTCCTGGCTGCCGGTTGGATAGTACATACCGTATATGACATTCTCCATCATTTATACGGACAGCCAATTATCCCTATGGCGCCAACTTCTTCACTGGGTTGCGCTATCTGTGACCCGGTATTGGCCATCTGGTTGTATTTCGGAGCGCCGTCAATCTTCGAAGTACTAAAACGAAGGAGAGCCGCGTAGCTCTCCTTTTTCGCTGTTAGTTCGGATAATACCTCCTGCGCAATCTGAACGCGACATGCACAAGGGCGATCAATGCAGGTACCTCTACCAACGGACCGATTACACCAGCAAATGCCTGTCCTGAATTGATACCAAATACACCAATAGCAACCGCTATCGCCAATTCAAAGTTATTACCCGTTGCGGTGAATGATATAGCCGCATTTTCTGAATAATCAGCTCCCATGAATTTTCCGGTAAAAAAGCTGGCCAGGAACATGATGGCAAAATAAATACTCAGCGGTATGGCAATGCGGAGTACATCGCCGGGTATCTGCACGATCAACGCGCCTTTAAGACTGAACATCACTATAATGGTGAACAGTAAGGCAATCAGGGTAATGGGGGAAATTGCCGGTATAAATTGTTGTTGATACCATGTTTCTCCTTTTAGCCGTAAAAGCAGATACCTGCTGATGATGCCTGCGGCAAAAGGAATACCCAGATAAATAGCTACGCTTTCCGCTATCTGTCCGATAGTGATTTGGACGGCCAGCCCCTGATATCCAAATACCGGTGGTAATATCGTCAGAAAGAAATAGGCATACACACTATATAGCAATACCTGAAAAATACTGTTCAGGGCAACAAGGCCCGCGGCATACTCCCGGCTTCCATCCGCCAGCTCATTCCATACAATGACCATCGCAATACAACGTGCAAGCCCGATCAGTATGAGACCGGTCATATACGCCGGATAGTTATGCAGAAATAACAGCGCCAATGCGAACATCAGTATCGGACCGATCACCCAGTTCAGTAACAGCGAAACGCCCAGTATCCTGATGTTCCCGAAAACTTTACCTATCTGCTCGTATTTTACTTTTGCAAGCGGTGGATACATCATCAGGATAAGTCCTGTCGCCAAAGGAATATTGGTGGTCCCTGAAGAGTAGGTATCTATAAAAGTGTCCGTTCCGGGAATAAAATAGCCAATACCTACACCTATTGCCATGGCCAGGAAGATCCATAAAGTAAGAAAGCGGTCCAGGAAACCAAGCCGCTTTCGCTCATACACAGGATAACAATTATTTGCAGACATGGTCAGGAAATATGTTGCTGAATGAAATCACTGCAATATTGCTTTATCTGTTCACGTACCTGTCTGAATTGCGCCATAATGACGTCTTCACTACCTGTCGCTTTTGCCGGGTCGGGGAAGTTGTGATGAAACTTGATCGCCTGGCCGGGAAAATAGGGACACCGTTCTTTTGCATTATCACATACAGTTATTACATAGTCAAAATCAATGTGGCTGTATTCCGCCATATTATTGGACGTATGTCCGGAAATATCTATTCCGTCTTCCTGCATCGTAGCGATTGCACGGGGATTGACACCATGTGTTTCCACACCGGCACTATAGATTGCTGCCTTGTCTTTTGCAAAATATCTCAGATAGCCTTCCGCTAACTGACTACGGCAACTGTTGCCGGTACAGAGCACCAGAATTTTCTTCATAAATGTTTAATTGCAGGTAAAATGATTAATCGCAACAACCAGGTGCGCAGCAGGCTGCTGCTGGTTTCTCCGCGTATACTGTAATGCTGTAGATGCCTGTATTACTTTTCCGGAACTGATCGATCTCGCTGGAAGAGAGATACCCGGATAGTATATCGTCCGGTATAAAAATGGCCTTTTCTTTTTGTACCGTTATGTTGGTGAACCGGTTACTACTGATCAGCTGCAGATATGCCTCTTTCTGTATGGCGCCTGATACGCAACCTGCATACATTTCGGCCGCCTGCTGGATACCTGTGGGCAGGACGCCTTCCAGTACAATGTCAGAGATACTAAAATGCCCACCTGGTTTTAATACACGGAAGATTTCCCTGAATACATTTTCTTTATTGGGTACCAGGTTAAGCACACAATTGCTGACCACTACATCCGCCACATCTGCCGTTACCGGCATTTTTTCGATATCACCCTGTCTGAACTCAATGTTGTTGTAGCCTAACTTCTCTGCATTTATTCTGGCGAGCTCAATCATGGCAGGTGTGAAGTCTATACCGATCACCTTTCCGCTTTCTCCTGCTTCATGCCATGCAATAAAACAGTCATTCCCGGCGCCACTCCCCAGATCAATAACGGTATCCCCGGTTTTAATCTGTGCGAACTGTGTAGGCAGGCCACAACCCAGACCAAGGTCCGCATGGGCGTTGTAACCTTCAAGCGCAGTGTAATCATCACTCATGATGTTGTAGACCTCAGTGGAACAACCTCCGGCGCCGCAACAGGACGCCTGGTTGTCTGCTTTATCCTGTAAGGCGATCTCGCTGTACTTCTGCCTTACCAGGTCCTTCTTTTCCTGTTCAGTAGACATAATAATTAGATGATTGTATTATTGCAATATTGCGATGAATTAAAGCAAAAAAAATCAACAGCATTTCCCGCCATCCAACGTCACATCCCCGAAGAAGCTGTTAAACAATACTTTATACTCTTTCCATACCACCGGATTGATACAATAACAAACACTCGCTCCCTCTATATTCCCCTGTATGATCCCCGCCAGCTTCAGCTCCTTTAAATGCTGGGAGGTCGTAGCCTGGGCCAGTCCTAATTCCTCTACCAGGTCCCCACACACACAGGCGTTCTTCTTTACAAGATACTGTAATATGGCTATACGGGCCGGATGCGCCAGCGCCTTCGCCATATTGGCTATCTCATTCTGCTCTTTGGTGAATAAAGTTGTCTTTGTTGCTCCCATATCGTTATCGCAATATTACGATGATTAGTTTAAATGCCAAATCTTTCCGGGAAATATTTTAAAAATTCCTGCCTCCCTGGACCATACACAAATCTCCAACCTGGATCAGCCAGTATCTTCCAGCTCATCCTACTTTTATGCTTTGATTTAAAAGCAAGCCATGAAAGAGATCATCATCAATAACCTTCATAACGTTCACAACCGCATCGCACTGGCCTGTGAACGGTCCGGCAGGAACCCCGCCGATATACGCCTCTTACTGGCCACTAAAACAGTGCCTCCGGAATACATCCGCATCGCGATCGAAGCGGGTGAAGGTCTTATCGGAGAGAATAAAGTACAGGAGTTTCGTGATAAACACGCCGCCCTTTCTGATCTTTCTGTTGAAAGACATTTTATCGGTCACCTGCAGCACAACAAGGTAAAAGACGTGCTGAAATACGTTTCCTGTGTACAATCCCTCGACAGACTATCCATCGCTCAGGAACTGGATAAACGATTACAACAGGAGGGGAGAAGCCTCGACGTTTTCATCCAGGTAAACACTTCTTATGAAGACAGTAAATTCGGTCTTCAGCCTGCCGAAGTAGCCGGTTTTATCCGGCAACTCAGGCCACTGGATACGCTACAGATAAAAGGCCTCATGACTATCGGACTCCTGGACGTGGATAAGGAGAAAATGCGTCCATCACTGCGGCTCCTTCGTCAGACCAGCGAACAGCTGATCGCAGCTGGTGTTGAAAACAGTGATCAGTTCAAATTATCAATGGGCATGTCCCAGGACCTCGAAATGGCGATAGCGGAAGGGGCCAGCATCGTTCGTGTAGGTACGGCCATCTTCGGGAACCGTGTAGTTGGAAAAGAGATATGGAATGAAAGTGAAGCGGAAAAATAAACAGCCGGAACAAGGCCGGCTGTCGCGGGAAGAACTATTGCCGATTTGTATAAGCACTTGTTAAAGCATCCAGGAACGTGAACAGTTGTTTGTTCATGGCTGTGAAATCATACCCACGCAAAGTATCCGCATCCTGTACAAAGAGATGGCGTCCTTTATTGCGCAATTCCTCTCCGGAATGTTCGATCAGTAATTCCACCAGGGCAGTATTAAACTCCATATGACATTGTAAGCCATACACCAGCTTCGTATATTCCACTACCTGTCGCGGACAACCATCACTGTAAGCCAGCACTTTACTGTCGGCCGTCAGTCCCGGCATATCATTATGCCAGTGTCCCACTTCACAACCTGCGGGTATATGTGCAAACTTGTCATTGCGCTTACCTGCTGCTGTCAACTGAATAGGAAATACACCGATCTCTTTCTGCGGACTTTGCTCAACGCCTGCGCCCAATGCCTGTCCGATCAACTGAGCACCCAGACAAACACCTACCACCGCCTTTCCGGCATTGACACAATCCCTGATCAGCGCCATCTCTGCTGCTGCATCAAAATAAGGACATTCCAGTGTTGTCGTATTGGGACTCTGTGGCCCGCCCATCACCACCAACAGATCGATCCTTTCTATTCTGTCAGGCAATGCTTCTCCGGCATAAACGCTGGAATAACCAATTGAATGTCCCCTGTTCTTCGCCCAGTCGATAAAAGCCCCCGGCCCTTCAAATACTTCATGGATCACAAAATGTATGTGCATGTTGTTGATATTTCAGATAAGTGATCCGCAAAACTAACACCCGGTCTATTGGCCAAACTGGTACAGATCGCATAAAAAAGACTGGTCCAGCGGGATGATGTATACTTTGTTATCTCCCTGAAACAACCGAGATTGCCTGCACAATAGCACAGCATGAGCCGTCACGTCAATACAGATATTGCCAGTTACCAGTTCAAGGATGGATTGCCGGTGGAGTTTGAACTGATCTCCCTGGGAGACCTTTATCAGCAGCATAAAATGTTCCTGACCACACCACATCGCGCTGCCTTCTATCACGTCCTCTGGTATAAGAAAGGCGGTTTCGATCATATGGTCGACTTTGAACCGGTACCTATCGAAGACAACATGCTGCTCTTCCTCAATAAGGACATCGTCCACTTCTACGATAATGACGCAGACGTAAAAGGCAAAGGCATCCTCTTTACCGACGCGTTCTTTGGTGCTGCGGAAGCAGATGTCCGTTTCCTGAAGGAATCCATTCTCTTCAATGACCTCTTTGGTGTATCTGCCATCAGATTACCTGCAGGCTCTTCCATCTTCAGTGCCATGTTTGAACTGATGGAAGCAGAGGTAAAGAAAGCTGCTGATCCCTATCAGGGAAAGATTCTCAAAAATCTGCTGCATAACTTCCTCTTACACGCAGAAAGGGAAAGACGTACGCAGGACTTCAAAGAGATCAAAAAAGGCCCTGATCTGGACTATATACTGCTATTCCGCGATCTGTTGGAAACACACTTCCGCATACATAAGCAGGTCAGTTTTTATGCCGGAGAACTAAGCGTGACAGAGAAACGTCTGAACCAGGCCACTTCCCGGATATTAGGCAAAACATCCAAACAAATGATCGATGACCGCATCCTGCTGGAAGCAAAACGGCTGCTTGTCCACTCTACTGATACGATCAAGGAGATCGCTTATCAGCTGGGATTCCTGGAGCCAACGAACTTCATCAAGTATTTCCGTAAACACAGTCAGCATACCCCTGTTGAGTTCAGAGAGAAGCTGACCACCACATAAGGCAATCTGCCGCTGCCATGCATGCCCGTCGGAAAAGTATCATCGAAAGGCTTAAATTTACCTTTCCCCAATGCTGGAGTATCAGGAACTTTGTATCACAAAAAAACCTTAGAAATGGCAAATATCATATTAATCGGAGCCAGTGGATTTGTAGGCTCAGCTATATTGAACGAGGCACTCTCAAGAGGCCATCAGGTGAAAGCGATCGTACGTCATCCTGAAAAAGTAACAGTGAAGAACGATAAACTGGAAGTCGTTGCCGCTGATGTACAGAACTCTGCTGCACTGACCGATATTATCAAAGGTGCAGACGCAGTGATCAGTTCTTATAATCCGGGCTGGGCAAACCCGGATATTTACAACGATACTTTAAATGGTTACAAATCTATCATCGCTGCCGTAAAGCATGCAGGGGTACAACGTCTGCTGGTAGTAGGCGGTGCAGGCTCCCTCTTCGTGAAACCAGGTGTAACCGTTATTGATACAGGCGTATTGCCTGAAGCGATCATGCCAGGCGTAAAAGGCCTCGCTGAGGTATATCACGATCAGTTAAAAGCTGAAACATCCCTGGACTGGGCATTCTTCTCTCCGGCAGGTAACATCGCGCCGGGTCAGCGTACAGCTAATTACAGATTAGGAAAGGACGATCTGATCGTAGATGCTAAAGGAGAAAGTAATATCTCTGTGGAGGATTATGCAGTGGCAATGATCAATGAACTGGAAACACCGGCACATCATAGGACCCGTTTTACCATAGGATACTAATATATTTATCATTAAATGGCCTGCAATTCAAAAAGTGCAGGCCATTTTTGCATTTATGTAATTATGATGATCTGTCCAGGTCGTTATTAAGGATAATGATGAGGCTTCCTTTAAAATTGCTTGCCTGCGGATATTACAGATAAAATCATTAATTTTGTATTATTATCTCATTTTTTGAGAAAAAAACACAAAAATAAAGATGTTAGTTGAATTTACTGTAAATAATGTGTTGTCTATTAAAGAGAGTAAAACCTTTAGTATGATAGGCTCCACAGCTGTGAAAGAGTTGGAAGATGAAGGGAGTATCGGATCGAATGTCTTCATGGAACATGAGGGGAAAAGCAAATTTCTTAAAAGTGCTGTGATTTACGGCGCTAATGGGAGTGGTAAAAGCAATATAATTACAGCACTTGATTTTTTTAAAACTTTTATCTTGACTTCATCCAATGACCGACAGGCTGATGATGAAATTGATATAATCCCATTCTTGTTAAGTGAAACTACGGAAAATAAACCTTCAGGGTTTGAAATGATCTTTATTCATGAAGATGTAAGATATAGGTACGGCTATGAAGTTGATCAGGAAATGATACATGCTGAATGGTTATTTCAATTGCCTATAAAACAGTCGTCAAAGGAGACACGATTATTTTCCAGAACAAAACAGGAGATAAATATAAATGCAAGAATGTTTAAAGAGGGAAAAGGCATCGAAGCAAATACAAGAATGAATGCTTTATTTCTGTCAACTGTGGCGCAGTTAAATGGTGCGATCTCTCAAAATATACAAAGTTATTTTAGGAAAAACTTCAATGTTATTTCTGGACTGAATAAATCTACCACTGAATATACCATATCTAAGTTTATTGAAGATCAAAATTTCAGGAAGCAAGCATTGGCTTTCTTTGACCTTATTAATTCCGGTATAAAGAATATAGAAATTGAAGAAACAGAAATAGACAGATTGGATAATGTGGCAAATCGGCTTTCTGGTAAAATTGAAGAGAATGCAGAGTTGCATGAGATTTTTAAAAGTCTCACGGCTTTAAGACAAAGCTTGAAAAAGATTGATGATAGAAAAGATGTTGAAATCAATCTTTTTTACAAGAAATTTAATAAAGAAGGTCATTTCACTTCTTTGCAGCCACTAAGTTTTAATTTGGAATCAAAAGGAAATCAGAAGCTATTTGCTTTGTTGGGTCCATGGTTGGACACTATTGAAAATGGGAAAGTAATAATCGTTGATGAATTGGATTCCAGACTGCATACCTTATTAACTATTGAACTAATTAAACTCTTTCACTCAAAGGCGAATGTAAAAAATGCACAGCTGATATTCGCCTCCCATGATACCAATTTGCTGAAAAAAGAACTATTTAGAAGAGATCAGATCTGGTTTGTTGAAAAAGACAATGAGGGAGCATCTGATTTATATTCATTGGTTGAATATAAAATTAATCATGCCACAGCCGTAAGGAATGATGCATCCTTTGAAAAAGATTATCTCATGGGTAAATATGGAGCAATCCCTTACTTCGGCGATATAGAAAAGTTCCTAAATGAATTTGTTTATGAGTAGCTTTTCAAAGCAACGCTTAAAAGAGCGGGATTATCATGGGGAGGATAGGAGAAGAAATACTAGGAATGAAAAAAATGTTAAAGAAGAATTTCCAAAGCTGTTATTAAGCTTTAAAGATTTTGATATCAATCAAATACCTCCGGGACAGTCCTTCAGTGAGTGGGAGGATAACAAGATGTTATCAGCACTGCTGGAAAAATTCCGGCATGTCTGTGAATTAAATAGAATGGAAGCTGAACAAAAGAAAATCATTAAAGTCTATGGGGATTTCCCGCCTCAATCAGACTTTAAGTGTCCTTCATACTTACAGGACGACGAGATTCAATGGGCTGTTATTATGAATATCAAAGGACAAAAAGGCCGCCTTGCAGGCCATATCATTAACAATGTTTTTTATGTAGTGTTTTTAGACGAGCACCATAGATTTTTTATTACTTCTAAAAAAGGGACCTGATTTTCCGGTTCATTCCCCATTTTTTCCAGTTCATTCACTTCACCCCACATCCCTCTTTTAATCCCTCCGACCTTCGCTCCGGCAACCTGAAAAAACCTGCCTTAATCAAGAACATGAGTAACAATAGAATGCCGGCGCTACTGGCCTCTTTCATGACATGGATCGTCCTGAATGCCTGTCAGTCCGGTAAAGCAAATGAAGGCGCAGCTCAATCAATGTCCGTTCCCGAATTGCCGGTATTGACACTCGATACCACCACGGCACTCACCTCGCGCGAATACGCCGCTAACCTGGAAGGAAGGGAAAACGTGGACGTACGCACACAGGTAGCCGGATATCTGGAAAAAGTATTCGTAGAAGAAGGCAGTTTCGTGACGGCAGGTCAGCCACTGTTTAAAATCAATGACAGGCCTTATCAGGCACAGCTCGAGAAAGATCAGGCTTCCCTGCGTGCAATGCAGTCCGCAGAAGCCAATGCCTCATTGGAGGTAGATAAAATGAAACCACTGGCAGACAATAAAGTCGTGTCCGATATACAGCTGAAGACCGCTCAGACCAACCTGCAGACGGCCAGCGCCAATGTTGCACAGGCAAAAGCTGCGGTAGCTGCTGCACAGGTCAATGTAAGCTTTACCCTCATTAAAGCGCCTGTAAGCGGTTATATAGGCCGAATCCCGAAAAGGGTAGGGAACCTGGTGAATAGCTCAGATGCTGCCCCGCTGACCACCCTTTCTGATATCAGTAAGATGTATGCATACTTCTCCATGAGCGAGAATGACTTCATCCGCTTTAGTAAAGGCGCTGCCGGTTCTACTTTACAGCAACAGCTGCTGCGTATGCGTCCGGTGACCCTGGTGCTGTCTAATGGAGACGATTTCTCCGAGAAAGGCCGTATTGAAATGGTCGACGGACAGTTTAACAAAACGACCGCCGCTATCAGCCTCCGCGCCACCTTCCCGAATCCGGCCAGCGTACTGAGATCGGGTAATACCGGTAAGGTGCGTATCGAGCAACTCAATGCCGGTGTTGTACTGGTACCGCAATCCGCTACTATGGAAATGCAGGATAAACTGTTCGTATACCAGCTGACCGACAGCAATACAGTGAAAAGACAGCCTATTGTTACCGCAGGTGCCAGTAAGGACCAGTTCATCGTGGTAGACGGTGTGAAAACAGGAGACAGGATCGTAACCGCAGGCATGGAAACCATCACCGAAGGTGCTGTGATCAAACCTGCAGCAAAGAAATAACAAGCCATAAGCCTCATCATCTATGCTTAATAAAATTATTCAACGACCCGTACTGGCCACAGTATTGTCGGTCATCCTCGTAATATTAGGGCTCGTGGGACTAAGCCGCTTGCCGGTAACACAGTTCCCCGATATCGCTCCGCCCAGCGTAGTGGTCACTGCTACCTTCCCTGGTGGTAACGCCGCTACCGTGTTACGTTCAGTCGTAACGCCCATCGAAGAAGCGGTGAACGGTGTGGAAAACATGACGTATATACAGTCTACCGCCAGTAATGACGGCACCGCCACCATCTCCGTATTCTTTAAACTGGGTACCGATCCCGATCAGGCAGCGGTAAACGTCCAGAACCGTGTAGCACAGGTAACCAGCCAGCTGCCGGCGGAAGTCGTGCAGGCAGGTGTCGCTACAACGAAACAGCAGAACGGTATGATCATGGTGCTCGATCTGTTTAGTGAGAACAAGGCGACTTATAACGAGACCTTTCTGCAGAACTATACAAAGATCAACGTAGTACCCGAACTGAAACGTATCCCGGGTGTAGGACAGGTACAGATTTTCGGCGCCAAGGACTACTCCATGCGTATCTGGCTCGACCCTGCTCAGCTATCCGCGCATAACGTTACTTCTACAGAAGTCCTTAACGCGATACAGGACCAGAGTCTGGAAGCTGCGCCGGGTAAATTCGGCGAAGGTAGCCATGAACCTTTATCATATGTGATCAACTATACGGGTAAGTTCAATAAACAGGAGCAGTTCGAGAACATCGTGGTGCGTGCAGGAACAGATGGCTCTGTACTCTATCTGAAAGACCTGGCCCGCATCGGATTAGGCGCTGCCAACTATACGACCGATAACAAACTGAACGGAAAGGACGCTGTCACCATGGCCGTATTTCAGACCAACGGTTCCAATGCCAATGCGATCCAGCTGGCCGTGGAAGAGGTGATGAAAAAGGCTTCTGCCAGCTTCCCCAAAGGGATTAAGTACCATGTCACCATGAGTACCAAAGAACAGCTGGACGTCTCTATCGAACAGGTAAAACATACCCTCATAGAAGCGTTTATCCTGGTATTCGTGATCGTATTCATATTCTTACAGGACTTCCGTTCCACACTGATACCCGCCATCGCGGTACCGGTATCACTGGTGGGTACGTTTTTCTTTTTGCAGATGTTGGGCTTCTCCATCAATATGCTCACCCTCTTCGCACTTGTACTGGCCATCGGTATCGTGGTTGATGATGCGATCGTCGTCGTGGAAGCAGTGCATGGTAAAATGGAACGCTCTCACCTGAGTGCCCGCGCGGCCACTGTTTCTGCACTGAGTGAGATTTCCGGTGCGATCGTGTCTATTACGCTTGTGATGACAGCGGTATTCCTGCCTGTAGGTTTCATGGAAGGGCCTACGGGGGTATTCTACCGCCAGTTCGCCTTTACACTGGCCATCGCCATCCTGATCTCTGCATTTAACGCATTGACCTTAAGTCCTGCCCTGTGTGCCCTGATCCTGAAGAATAATCATGCGAATGGTCATAATGATAAGAAAGGTTTTGGAAAACGCTTCTTTGCCGCCTTCAATACCGGCTTTAATGCCGTAACCAATAAATATGCCCGTGGCGTAAAATCACTGGTCCGTTTTAAATGGATCGGATTGACCGCTCTTGCTGTTATCACCGGTGTATCTGTATGGCTGATGAACACAACGCCAAAAGGCTTTATTCCTAATGAGGATGCGAGCTTTGTGGCCATGTCTCTTTCCTTGCCGGCAGGTGCTGGTCTGGACCGTACGACCGATGTGCTCAAACGTGCGGATAGTCTCCTGCGTACGATCCCGGCAGTGGAATCGGCAACGACGATCTCTGGTTTCAACCTGTTAAGTAACAGTTCCAGTCCTGCTTATGCCCTGGGCTTTATGAAGCTGAAGCCAATCCAGGAACGCGGAGAGATACAGGATATCAATATGCTGGTAGGCATCATTAACGAGAAACTGGCCAGTATCAAGGAAGGTACTTTTAACATCTTCACCTTCCCGACCGTACCGGGCTTCGGTACCTTCAATGGGTTGGAACTGATGTTGCAGGACCGTACCGGCGGATCGATCGATAAATTCAGTGAAACCGCCAATAAGTTCATCGGAGAGATGATGCAGCAACCGGAAATAGCGGTCGCATTTACCATGTTCCGTTCCGATTTTCCGCAATATCAGCTGGAAGTGGATGCTGTGAAAGCAAAACAGCTGGGGGTAAGCATCAGTGACCTGATGAGTAACCTGCAGACCAACTACGGTAGCCGTCAGGCGTCTGACTTCAACCTCTTCGGAAAATACTATCGGGTGATGGTACAGGCTAGTCCGGAGACCCGTAGCGCTCCTGAAAGTCTCGAAGGCATGTACGTAAAGAATGATCAGGGAGCAATGGTGCCGGTGAACAGTATCATCAAACTAAAAAGAGTGTACGGTCCTGAAACGATGAACCGTTATAACCTGTATAATTCCATTTCTGTGAATGCGATCCCTAAACCGGGTTATAGTACAGGAGATGCGATCAATGCAGTAGAGAAACTGGCAGCAAGTAAACTGCCGGCCGGTTATAGCTTCGAATGGACAGGTCTGAGCCGGGAAGAAAAACTCTCAGGTAACCAGATGGTGATCATCTTCGCCCTCGCCCTCGTTTTTGTATACTTCCTGCTGGCAGCCCAGTATGAAAGTTATATCCTTCCGCTGGCAGTACTGTTGTCTATTCCAACAGGTATCCTGGGCGTATTCCTCGCGATCCGTGCTGTGGGTATTGACAACAATATCTATGTGCAGGTGGGACTGGTCATGCTCATTGGTCTCCTGGCCAAGAATGCGATCCTGATAGTCGAATTTGCCGTTCAACGCAGAAAGGCGGGCAAGACCCTGGTAGCTGCCGCAATAGAAGCATCAAAACTTCGGTTAAGACCGATCATCATGACCTCCCTGGCATTCGTAGCTGGTCTGTTACCGCTGATGACCGTAAAAGGGCCTTCCGCAGAAGGCAACCACTCCATCAGTATCAGTACCGCAGGTGGTATGCTGACGGGCGTTATACTGGGTGTATTCATCATTCCGGTGCTCTTTGTGGTATTCCAGTATCTCCAGGAAAAGGTATCCCGTAAACCGCCTGCAGACCAGCCGGCAGATCAGGTGAAGTTATTGCACCATACTCAAATGCAACACTAATCGTCAACAATGAACAAGTACTTATATATCATAGGTTTTGCGGGTATCGCTACGATAGCGTCCTGCAAGGTAGGGAAGGAGTTCTCCCGACCGTCGGTAGATATGCCCGCACAGTTCCGCGGACAGGCAGCTGCCGATACCAACAGCATTGCAGCACTGCCTGTAGGGTCTTTCATCAAAGACACCGCGTTGCTGAGATTGATCGATAGCGCCGTGGCAAAGAATTTCGATGTACAGGTAGCACTGAAGAATATCGAATCGGCCGGTGCTTCGCTTAAATCTGCCCGTTTAGGCAGATTGCCGGACCTGAACCTTACCGTTCAGGGAACGCGTAACTGGCCCTCTAAAAACAGTCTGAATGGCTCTTTATCGGAGCAGTTTATCGGTACCCGCTATATGGATGACTATAACGCGGGGCTGAACCTGAGTTGGGAAGTGGTGGCCTGGGGAAAGATCAGCCGTCTGAAAGAAGCATCACTGGCTACCTATCTGCAATCCACAGAAGCTTCCAAGGCCGTAAGAACAAGGGTCATCAGCGATGTGGCGCAGGCATATTATAACCTCCTGATGCTGGATACACAGAAGGAGGTCGCCCGCAAAAACATGCAACTGACAGACAGTACCCTGCGTATGGTACGACTGCAATACAGTTCAGGGATGGTTACGAACCTTGCAGTTGAACAGATCGAAGCACAGCTCCGTGTTGCCCTGGCGCTCATTCCGCAGATAGAACAACAGATCGCTATACAGGAGAATGCCCTGAAAACACTGACAGGTGAAATGCCGGGTGGTATCGTAAGGAACAGTCTGCAGGCACTTACCGCAGATACGACCCTTTCCGCAGGTGTACCTGCCGGTTTATTATCCCGCAGACCGGATGTCCGTGCAGCAGAAATGGCGGTAAAAGTAGCGAATGCCCGTGCAGGAGTGGCAGAAGCAGCCATGTACCCTGCCCTTAACATTACAGCAGGCGTAGGCGTGAATTCATTTAAGATCGATAACTGGTTAAATATTCCGGGCAGCCTTTTTGAAACAGTAGGCGGCAGCATCACACAACCTGTATTCAGACGCAGGCAATTAAGAACAGAATGGGAAACAGCTAAGATAGAATGGGAAAAGAGCGCGATCGAGTTTAGGCGCGCTGTAACAACGGCTGTGCAGGAAGTGAGCGATGCGCTGGCAAAAATGGACAAGCTGAAAGAGCAGTACACTTTTACACAGCAACGTGCCGATAGATTGGAAATTGCTACGCACGACGCCAGCCTGCTGTTTCAAAACGGTATGGCCAATTATCTTGAAGTGATCACGGCACAAAGTAATGCCCTCCAAAGTGAACTGGACCTGGCAGCCGTAAAACGCGACCAGCTTAATGCCACGATCGACCTCTACCGCGCATTGGGTGGTGGATGGAAATAAGCCGCTTGTACCGAAAATGGCTACCTTCATTCAGCATTAAAAATTAAGAATTAAGGCATTTGAAAAGGCAACAATTCTTAATTCTTAATTTTTAATTCTTAATTGCAAACAATGGCAGACAAGGATAAATTCTTCCACAAATACTACCGGGCATTCGTAATTCCTCTGGGATTGCTATTATATGTGTTCGTATCATACATCATCAATCCGTTCAGCAGATACTGGGAATATGTTTCACGCCTGTCTGGCGGCAGACAACTGGTCGAACTCTTTATCGCACTCATTATCTCCTGGATGATCGCAGAGGTCAGCCTGGCCACTGCCCGGTGGATGGATAAATGGATGCCATGGGAGCAACAACCGCTGAAACGCAGTATTATCCAGACCATCGTAGTGCTGCTGGCTGTATTTGTCGCATTGAACGTGTTAGACTATGTCGCCATGTTTTTCTTCCCACCCCCGCCTGAGGTGGAAGCGCTTTTCGGTAAGGTCGATACCTGGCAGTTTTTTGTCGTGTGTAGTCTTGTCTCCATCTTAATCAGTGCCGTGCATACAGGAAATTATCTTTTAAAACGCTGGAAAAACTCCATGCTGGAAGCCGCACAGTTACAACTGGATGCCGCTCAGCTGAAGGAAACCGCTATGCAGGCCCAGCTACAGTCGCTTAAACTGCAACTGGACCCGCACTTTCTCTTCAACAACTTCAGCACGCTCTCTGCATTGATAGAGGAAGACCCGGTATTGGCAACCTCATTCCTGGAAAAGCTCTCCAGGGTCTATCGCTATATGATCGCTAACCTGAACAGCGACGTGATCAGCCTTAGTCAGGAACTGAATTTCATTGCCGCCTATATCTTCCTGATCGATATCCGGCACGGCAGTAATGTCAATATCAGCGTAAATGTATCTGACGCAAATAAAGACAAAGGCATTCCGCCTATCACCTTACAACTGTTGATCGAAAATGCGATCAAACACAATATCGCCTCCGCACAGCAACCGCTATACATCACCATCGCTGATGAAGGAGATGATCTGATCGTTAAAAACAATATTCAACTGATACAGCATACACTACCATCCACAGGTCTCGGACTCGAAAACATCCGTAAGCGCTATGCATTGCTCTTTGAAAAGGAAGTGGAGATCGATGATACACAGTCCGCGTTCCTGGTACGCCTGCCTTTGGTGGATTTCTAAAAAGCTTATTTATGAGGGTCGTCATTATAGAAGATGAAAAACCAAATATCACACGTTTGAAGAAAATGCTGATAGATATCGATCCTGATATCGATGTCATTGCTGTACTTGATACTATTACGGAAAGCGTGGCCTGGTTTCACGCGCATCCGCATCCGGATGTGGTACTGATGGATATCCGTATTTCCGACGGACTAAGCTTTGATATCTTCCCCAAAGTAAAATTCTCCTGCCCGGTTGTCTTTGTTACCGCTTATGATGAATACGCTGTGCGTGCATTTAAGGTCAATAGCCTCGATTATCTGCTCAAACCTGTGGAAAGAGACGACCTGCAACAGGCGCTCGATAAGGCGAAAGCAGTAAAACAGCCCCCCGATACAGAGGAACTGATGAAGCATTTGCTGGACCTGCTCAGCAAAAAAGAAGTGACTTACAGAACGCGTTTTATGGTCCCTTTCCGTGATGAATACAGGACGGTCCCCGTTACAGATATTGACTTTATTTATTACAGCTTAGCCGGTACCCATCTTGTACTGAAAGATCGTACACAACTACCCATCAGCCTTACACTAGAAGAGCTGGAAGAACAACTCGATCCCCAGGTATTCTTCCGGGTTAACCGGCAGCATATTATTCATGCGGACAGTATCGATAAGATACAGACGTATTCTACCAGTAAGCTGCGTGTGGTGTTGAAACGTGATCCGGAGAGAGAGGTACTGATCAGCAGGGAGAAGGTGCCTTTGTTCAAGCAATGGCTGGACAGGTAATGGTGTTTAGTTACCATACATCTCTTCCCATTCCTCACGGGTGTATATCAGCAGTTCTTTTTTCTCAAAGTCCCATACATTCACATAGCGGGCTGATATAACATAATGCTGTTTCCAGTAAGGAGCTATGCTGTATATCATCAACGTACAGATGTCCGTTGCTGTTATAAACTGGTCCGGTTCATCGATGTGGGAGTGAGCGCCACCGGTAAAGCCGGTGTCCAGCATATTTCCCTTTGCAAACCTTATTGGGTTGAGATGTTTATGTAACAGTTTCCGGTCTGTTAATTGATTCTTTGCGTTATAGGTCAGCAGGTAATCATTTCCCAGCATCATGGTGCCGCCATCCCTGGGTTTCGTAAGCATGTACACTTTTCTTTTCCCGCCGGCAATGATGGGTATCAGATGGTATTCAACATTCGAAAAGTAGTTGAAGATAGTGTCTGTTTTCATAGCATGCTGTGCCTGTTGAGAGAGCAGGTACAGTTCTTTCTCTATGGGCGTGAGGGCACGCTCTGCCATGGAACTGACGACCGTTTCCGGAGATAATTGTTTATCAAGGATAAATGTACCGATCACGCGGGGTTTATCACCGGAAGAATAAAAGACACAACGTGTGGAGTCGTTTTTAATGTAGGTAATATAACCACCTACAAATGACTGGTCTTTGTAGGTCGTTCCCCAGAATATCTGTCCGCCTATCAGGGCGGCCATTTCTCTTTTGTATAACAAGGTCCCTTCTGTTACTATCTCTTTTTTGACTATTTCAAGCCGTTGGCGTTCGGTCAGTGGTTTTCTGGTCTGGGCAGTCGCACTAAAGCCGGATAGCAGGATAGCAAACAATATGCTTTTTTTCACCATGTACTGCAATTACTATTCAAATATCCCAAAAAAATCTGTGAGACTTACATAAATGACGCGAAACAATCCTACTTTCGGGTAACAATTACAATCCGTACAACCATGGCAAATACTGAGCACCCCACCCTGGGCCACGGAAAGATTTGTTATATTGAGATGCCAGCTATTGATGTGAATGCTTCGGCTGAATTTTATAAAAATACATTCGGATGGACCATCAGGACCAGAGGGGACGGCGCTGTCGCCTTTGATGACGGTGTAATGGAAGTCAGCGGTACTTTCATTGAGGGGCTGCCACCGCATAACGGCGAAGGGCTTACTATCCATATTATGATTGACGATATGGACAGTATACTGGAAAAAATCACTGCCAACGGAGGCGTCATTACGGTTGGCGTAGGTGCACATCCGGGTGAGCTTACCGCAAAGTTCCGTGACCCCGCGGGCAATATTATGAGTGTGTATCAGCACAGGGGCTAAGCCAGCATTATTCGTTTCTATCACTCGTCATTATGTACCGGTTATGGTGCATTCTTTCTCTGATCAGCAGAGGCACTCTCCAGCTATTTATCCCGGCATGTTTTTAGTCCGCCGATATACGGCATGATATAGTATCGCACATCGCTTTACTTCATCTGCCTGTATATTTCATCACCCTAAAAAGATATGTCATGAAGAGCTGTTCGCACAGGAAGCAGGAATCAGCATTTGCTGCGCTGGGTACTGCTATCGGAGTAGGGCTGCTGGCCGGACTGGCAGGAACTGCGGCTATTACGATCTCACAGATGATAGAAATGAAAATAACCAAACGGCAACCCAGTAAAGTACCTGTGGAAGCTGCCTCAAAAGTATTGGACGTAGATGCTGTTTCTGATGAGAAAGAGCAGAAGGTTTCCCAGGAGATACACTGGGCGTACGGTACTACCTGGGGCGTAGCAAGAGGTTTACTGGGACTTACCGGACTGAAGGGATGGAGCGCTACACTCGCACATTTCGCCAGTATATGGGGCGCGTCCCTGGTAATGCTGCCCGGACTGAAAGTGGCGCCGCCCGTTACTGAAGAAGACCCTAAAACGATCGGTATTGACGTATTGCATCACGCCGTCTACGCCATAGCCGCCGGACTGGTTTACGATGCAGTTGAAAAACCCAGATAAAGTGTGAGAGGCTGTCTCAAAGTATTGAGCAGCCTCTTTTCATTTGGTACCCGATGGAATCGGGTAGTGATTCAGTATTTTTTCTGCTGACCGGGAGCATAAGGTTTGGCCGATTTTGACCCCGTAATTTTCTTCGCTTGTCCGGGCGGTAATCCATGCGGATTACCCTGCGGAGCTGCCTTGTAAGTACATGAACTCATGGCTATCCCCATCCACAGACAACATAATAGTGTGAACAATCCTGACAATCTTTTAGTGCGCATATAAGTGGTGTTTAAATACTTTCTTTCTTGTTTATAGGCAAATATAGTACCAGTCGCTGTTCTGGTTAAAAATCGGCCTGTTCCGTGCAACTATTCTCTCTTTTGATTGTCTTTCAGGTAGTAATCGTCCCTGATATGAAATCTGTTGCTCACCGCCGGCTATGGCATCCGCTCTTATTCGCCCTTTTATCCCTCCTGGGATGTATCGCTCCTTCCCATGCACAGCAGTTTACCACGCCCGAAGGTAAAGTCATAACTTTCCGGGAGATGGACAGCTTTCTCGTCAGTCAGATGGACACGCTCCGCATGCCGGGACTTTCTATCGCCGTCATTAATGATGGTAAGGTCGTCTATCACAAGGCGATGGGCGTTACCAATATGGATACGCGTAAGCCGGTCGATGATAGCTCCATCTTTGAAGCGGCCTCTCTTTCCAAGCCGCTTTTTGCCTTCTTTGTGATGAAGACGGTAGAGGACGGGCTGCTGGACCTTGATAGACCCCTGTACAAATACCTGCCATTCCCCGAACTGGAATACGACCGGCGGTATAAGTGGGTCACCGCCAGAATGGTACTGGACCATACCACCGGTTTCCCTAACTGGCGGTGGTTTGATCCTATCGATACGTCACTTCACCTGAAGATCAGAAGAGGGGATATGTATATCAAAAGTAATCCGGGTACCTTCGGCTATTCCGGGGAAGGGTATCATTATCTCGCGAAAGTAATGGCGCAGATACATCATCTCTCCTTAAAGAACCTGGATTCTCTCTTTCAGGTACAGATAGCAAACCCGCTGGAAATGGACCATGCCTGGTTTGCCTGGAATGATTTCCTGAAAACGCATAAAGTGTCTGGCCATAAGGGCGGCAAGGTCTCTCTGAAGAAATGGCCGGTGTCTTTTCCGGATGAAGACTCTTCTACATTTGGCGCTGCCGGAAAATTGCATACAGAAGCCCTTGGTTATGCAGCCTTTCTTACCGGTATGATGCAGCATAAGGTCCTGTCTGCTGCCAGTTATGATGAAATGCTGAAAAAACAGGTGAGCGTGCCACGGAAACATGAGTTTAATGCCAATGAAGGGACCAGCGCCTGGGGATTGGGCATTGGTATCCAGAAGACCAGATTGGGCAACCGGTACGTACATGGTGGTAATAACGGCGACTTCCAGTCGGGGTGTGTCTTTTATATGCAGCCGCAGTACGGATATGTGTATTTTACCAATTGTGATAAAGGCTACCAGTTCGGAAAACAGCTGAGTCAGTTTTTGCAGGAAGAAAAAGAGTAGATTGCGTGTATATGAGAACGTATCCCGCTACCTGGTTGTTATCAGCACTATTTTCAATGACTGTCTTTTCCTGTGGAAGAGTAAAGGAGAAAGGACATACATTGATCAATGATTCTAAGGAGACGGTAACTGCAGGGATCGACCAGGCAAAAGCAGGTGTCAAAGATGCAAAGGCTGGTCTGAAGGAAGGGATCGATCAGGCGAAAGCGAGCACAAAGGAAGGTATCAGTCAGACTAAAGCCTTCGCTAAATACAAACTGGCTCAGGCTAAGAAAGGTATAAAGGATGAAATCGACAATGTTATTCCTGCATATGATGCCGATCAGCCAGATACCGAAAATAATAAGAAACGTTTTCAGGAATCTTTCGGTATCAGGGCAGGCAATGATGTGAAGCAGCTGTATACCTATGGCGATTTTATGGGTATCGACTATACAGTACTGATGGCTTTTATGTGTGAAAAACAGACGATCAGTACCATTGCTGAAAAGGATGGGTTGAAGCTGGATAAGCACAATGATGATCTCGGACTGTCAGGGATGTATGCACCCGACTGGTGGAAGCGGGAACTCCTGCCGAAGATGGTGTGTTACAAAAAAGGTGCTGTTGAAGAAGGTTATTTTAAGTACCTCTGGTACGACCCTGTTACCAAACAGGCTTTCTACGAAGTGTATAGCATATAAGGTTCCTTGTCCCTGCAGGTATGGCAGTACACAGACCATCGCCACAGCGGAGCTTTCCTGTGAGACATCGCTCGCCGTATGTATAGATAAAACAAGTGATCTTATGGTGTTTCGCCGGCTTTTATCACATCGGCGCCTTCCTGCGGAACATCGCCGGATAGACACTGTACATGTTCTTAAACGTTCTCGAGAAGTTATAATCGTTACTATACCCCAGTTCCTCAGCAATATCCGCAACGGTCATATCCGTATTCTCCAGCAGATACTTTGCGCGCTGCATCACCTGTTCCAGGATAAAGTCGCTGATCTTGATTCCAAAGGTTTTTAAGAAGGTCCTGCTTAATGACTTTTCGCTGATGAAATGCTTTTTGGCCAGTGAGCGCAGACTATGCACATGAATATTCGGATACAACATCACTTCATTTCTGATCAGCATCATGGTTGTATCCAGTGCTGTTTCTGCACTTAAGGCAGATACCTGTTTTTCCTGGTATTCCGTCAGCAGTTCGATACCAACACGCTGTAATGCATATCCGGGCACTTGTCCGCCTTGTATGGGTACCGTGACATGATCGAGGTAACGCATCATGGACGGACTGATGGTCACGGGTGGTATTGCACCATCCGTATTTTCATGTGTGGATGCGGGCGCTACGGCTACCTGTTTTGTACGTATCAGTTCCAGTAATAACTCTAAAGGGGCCGTGTTTTGGGGCTTGTCGTCCGCTGGACAAGCATCTAGCTCAAAGTGAAGAGCCGCGAATACTACCAGTTGCATACAGGTTAAATGATTAACTGTGATTAAGTTACGTTATTTAACTGCAACCGGGACGTATCCGGGCCGAAATATTTTTACTATCATGAGATCGGATATTTATCTGATAGTGGCGTGTTACACAGGGCATAGGCACTAATATGAGGGCGGGCGTGTGTCTGAACTGACACTGAAAAGAGCGTAGTCACGTTTTCCTGAATACTGTTCCAGAATAACTAAATCAATTCGTCCTCAGAAGGCGGGTAGGGCTGTTTCATTTGTAAGAATAAGTGGTAGTTTTACAAAAAATATAAGGGCTGTTCCTTTCCGGCTTTTTATGTAGCCGGGTAAGTGAGGAATAGCGATCCGATTAACAGCAAGGTGGTAACTGAATCATATGAAGCGCAAGGAACTATTGATAGGTATGGTTGTTTTTCTGGCAGTAACAGGATGGGCTGCCTGCAATAGCCGGCCGGACAAACTGCCGGTATTGGGAGAACGGACGCTGACGACCGATCCAACTACGGGTAAAACGGACACTGTTTATCCATCTATTCCCTCATTTCATCTGACCGATCAGGATAGTACACCGGTGACAGGAGAAAGTTTTTCCGGGAAGGTGTATATATCTGATTTTATCTTTCTTTCCTGTCCGACCATTTGTCCGAAGATGACAAAGGAAATGCTGAAAGTATATCATGCATTTGAAAATGATGATCGCGTCAGCTTACTTTCGCATACGATAGACCCGGAATATGACACCATCCCGCGCCTGAAGCAATTCGCTACGTCCATCGGCGTCCGCACCGCCAAATGGCATTTTGTGACAGCACCGGCTGATACGATCTATAAGCTGGCAGCTGCTTATTATGCGACCGCATATCCTGATAGTACCGCCGAAGGTGGTTTTACGCATAGCGGAGGTTTGCTGCTGGTAGATGAGCATAAACATATCAGGGGTGTGTATGATGGCACGGATAGTCTGGAAACAAAAAGACTCATCAAAGATATTTCACAATTACTAACAGAAAGCAGGTAGGCGATTTGAAAAAGCCGGCAGTCATATTGCTCATTTTGGTGCTATTTGTTCAGACATCGGCGAACGTCTGGCTGATAGGCTTGTTTCATCTGCAACGCAACTTTATTGCGAAGAATCTTTGTATTAACAGATTTGATCTCATACCTCTTTGCAGAGGCGCCTGTTTCCTGCAAAAGCAACTGAATAAAGAACAGGAGAGAGAGAAGAAAGAGGTGGAATTAAAGCCCTCTGTTGTCACGCTTTGTATGAACGATATCGCCATTGAATTGTTCCATTGCCCCACTATTGCAAAACCGATCTATTTTCCTGTAACTGATACTGCGTTGTTGACAGGCGTTGCAGGGTCTATTCTCCGGCCCCCTATAAGCTGATATATCACGATCCGTTTTTCCTGATGCCTGCTGTGTCATCGGGTGTATAAGACCGTTGCCTGTGGCTTCGGTTGAAATCTCATTTTCTTCATCATCAGTATCAGTCATTTTATGAAAAGGGAAACTATTTCAGTTTACCCTCTCAGCGTTTTTAATGCACATATCAGCGATTTCTGGATAGGTACGCTCTCTGAAGTGTTGGAGCGCTATCCGTTTATAGAGTGCCCGCACAGGCCGTCCTATTATATGCTTATATATATCTGGAAGGCGGTGGGAGAGCTGACTATCGATAATGAGAGGATATTACTGGATGGACCGAAGGTGGTCTGTGTAAGACCGAATGCCGTATTCAGTATGCGAGTCATCAGTCAGGCTACCGGATACGTCGTTTGTTTCAATGACAGCTTTTTCTCATTGCGCTACAACAATAATGTGCTGTACCGGTTCCAGTTCCTTGTACAACGTACGGCGTCTGTTTTCAGGGTCAGTGCAGAAAAGGCCGGGACATGGGATTATTTTCTTGGTCAGGTCATTGATGAATTTACCGCTGAGATGGATAGCAGCGAAGACTTGTTGCGATCTTTCCTGAACATTCTGTTGCATCAGCTGGACCGTAGTTTTTACCGCTTGTCCGGTCAGGAAGAGAAAAGCATCAAACATACAAGGATGATCCGGTTTGAGCAACTGGTAGAACAATATTTTACGGTCCACAGAAATCCGTCCTTCTACTCTGAACAGCTGCATATCACTACTAATTATCTGAATAAGCTTTGCCATGAGTATTGCCATACTACCAGCGGCAATCTGATAAGGGCGCGCACCATCAAGGAAGCACAGCGGCTATTACATCATACACAGTTGTCAGTTGCCGAGATCGCATATGAGATCGGATTTGAGAGTGCTTCCTATTTTAACACATTTTATAAAAAGGAGACCGGTGTGACGCCGGAGAATTTTCGCAAAATCAAACTAAGCAAACATGAAAAATATTGAACCTAAAATGCCACTTGTCGGATATGTGCATTTCATCAATCGTACTGCATTATTTCTTTTCGCTGTGCTATTGATCTTTTTCCTTTTGAGGATGATCGTAACTGGAAGAGTGAGTGTTGAAAATGTAAATATCAGGATTGATTCGCACAATGAACAGTTTCAAAAGTTGTAAGAGTTATCCGTTTCATCGTAACAAACCAGCCCTTGCTTATTGCGACCTTTGTGGTCTAAAAGTCAATATAGCATGGATTTTCCATTATTTCACCTTGACTGGTTGAATGACCGTTTTCTGATAGCGATGATCGCTATCATACATGTAATTATTAATCACGGACTGGCTGTAGGATTTATACCGCTTGTTACCTGGATGGAGCAAAAAGGTGTAAAGAACAGTCCTGCAATGGAGATCACTGATCTGTCATGGGACCAGCTGGCCTGGAAAATGATGAAGGTCGGTTTTATCATTACCACTACGTTAGGCGCTATGACAGGCGTAGGTATCTGGTTTTCGGTGGCATTGGTAAGTCCGGCTTCAATAGGTAGTCTGATACGTGTATTTTACTGGGCCTGGTTTGTGGAATGGATGGTATTTGTCACAGAGGTGGTGCTGATACTGATCTATTTCCTTACCTGGGAGAATGCTAATAAATCACTTGCATCAAAGCTACGGCACATCCGCTTTGGATGGTTCCTGTCTATCTTTTCATGGATCACAATGGCCATCATTGTATCTATATTAGGGTTTATGATGGACCCGGGGAACTGGAACACGCATCATAGTCTGTTGAACGGATTTACCAATCCCATTTACATTCCACAGCTGCTTTTCCGTACGCCGACCGCCATGGTGGTTGGTGGTGTGTTCGGATTAATGCTGATCACTTTATTTACGGATAACGGTACGCTACTCAGGAAGAACGCCATCCGGTCTGCGTCTGTCTGGATACTTTGCTGGGCTCCCTTATCACTTGGCGGCGCCATTTACTATTATGGCGTAATGCCTTCCGCGATGACTGCCAATATGAGTACGGCAGTCGGAACAATGGACTTCTCACAATACTATGACCTGCTTCGCTATGTGATAGGCGGCGCTATAGTGCTGGTCGTGTTATTATCTGTTACAGGTTTAGTAAAATCTTCTCTGGTCAGATTTCCTTTTGCCCTTTTTTGTTGCCTGACCGTATTTGGTTTTCTGGGCATATTTGAGCGTGTAAGAGAGTTTATCAGAAAGCCTTATGTCATCGGTGGATATATGTACAGTAATCTTTTAAAAGAAGAGGACTATCCGCTGTATAAAAGAGATGGTATTCTTAAATACGCTACCTATACCAGTACGCCGACAGTTACAGCAGAGAATAAAATAGCAGCGGGCAGAAATGTGTTCATGTTGTCCTGTAGCCGTTGTCATACGACACAGGGCGTGAATTCGATCGTGTATGTTTTTGAGCGGATGTATGGTATTGGTAAACCGCTGGATGAAAATTCCATGGCGGGATACATTCCGAATATGCATAATGCCCGTACTTATATGCCTCCTTTTCCTGGTAACCGTGATGAGTTGCATGCACTGGCTGCTTATATAAAGTATGTACAGCAAACAGGAGAGGTGCTGGAAGGCGCACAGACGGAGGGCGTGACTGTCAATAGTATGAATGATGTCAATTCGGCCAGACTTTTATTGGAAAAGCAGCAACAGGAAAAGGCTGCGCAGCTTACAAAAAACGATACAACATCTGTTAACTGATCGCTTACAATAATATTATTTCAAATTGAACTTTAGTATGTTACATCTATTGACGGCGACGACGCCTGTGCCTAAGGATATACCTTTGGATTTGCCATTGCCACAATGGTTGCTGGTGACGATACTGGTCATTTCCTTTTTGGCACATATTGTTTTTGTGAACCTGATGCTGGGTGGTTCCTTATTGACGTTATGGGCTGAGATCAAGGGGCTGAAAGATAAGGACTATGACAAATTTGCCTATGAAACGGCGAAGACGATCACGGTGAATAAGAGTCTGGCTGTCGTATTGGGCGTGGCGCCTTTGTTAAGTATCAATACCCTTTACAGTGTTTATTTTTATTCAGCGAATGCCCTGACGGGATTGATGTGGATATCGGTTATCCCACTGGTCACCATTGCGTTCCTGCTGACCTATCTGCATAAGTACAGCTGGCATAAATTAGCAGATAACAAGCCATTGCATATCGCTATCATCGGGGCTGCGGTACTCATTTTTCTTTTTATCCCGTTGATCTTCCTGGTGAATATTAACCTGATGCTGTTCCCGGAAAAGTGGGGGACTATCAGTGGCTTTTTAAGTGCCTTGATATTGCCGAACGTATTCCCCCGTTATTTACATTTTCTCTGTGCATCACTGGGTGTGACCGGTTTATTTATCTTCTGGTATACCGGCCGGAAGAACTATCCCTTTGAAAGCTATTATACACACCTTACCCGGTATGTTATCAAAAAGAAGGCTTATTCACTGACGCTTGCGGCTTCGTGCGCACAGTTCCTGATCGGACCTGTTGTCTTATTTACCCTGCCTTCAAAAGGACTTGGCTGGAACCTGGTGGCCGTGATAGGGGCAGGAGCGGTGATCGCTATTCCTGCTATGATATGGATATGGAAAGCGATCAATGGTCCGGAAGAGCAAATTGATCGTCACTTTGGTAAAATAGTACTTGCTTTAAGTATGACCGTATTGTTTATGGGAAGCGGCAGACAGATATACAGGGCGAATGCTTTAGCGCCACATCAGCAACTGATGGCGGCAAAAACGGAAGCATTCAAACGCTTGTCTGCGGAAGCCCGTGCCCATCCGCAGGAAGAAGATGCAGCACTGGAAATCGATACCTCACTGGGAGATGTGGCGAAGGGTGCTGCTTTATTTAAGATGAATTGCAGTGCGTGTCATCAGAAGGATGCGAAGTTAGTCGGACCACCCATGCTGGAAATGGTGGAAATATACAAGGGGCATGCCGATCAGCTGAAAGAATGGATCAGGAAGCCGGGGAAGAAACGTCCGGATTATCCGCAGATGCCGGCCTTTGGTGACAGGCTTTCGGAAGATGACCTGCATGAACTGGCGAAGTATATTCTATCTGTAAAGTGATTTAAAATAGTAATGATGATGACTACTGTATTTGTGCTGGCGGGTATTTTGTTAGTGGCAGTTATTGCACGCCAGCTTGTATTTATTTATTCACGGACATTGCTGTTACGGAAGGATGCAGCGATTACAAAGCTGCGTATCAGGGAGGAAAAGGAGTATCTTTTTATAAAGGGGCTTTATTGAAAGACAGGCTATGAAACACCTTCTGCTGAAGGGCTGTAAATGAACAGGGGCTGATCTGAGATCAGCCCCTGCTATTTTATTTGAACATTGTTACGGTACCTTGTTGTTTCATGGGTTGCTTCTTACTATCTGTGTAGATAACGCTCCAGATATAGGTGCCTGATGGTAAGTCCGCACCGCGCATCTTTCCGTTCCAGCCAGCTTCCGGATCACTGCTCTCGTATACGAGCTGTCCCCATCTGCCGAAGATGCTCAGCCGGAAGTCGGTTACATCATCCTGTACACGGGCTTTGAACAGATCGTTCTTACCATCGCCATTCGGACTGAATGCGGAAGGCATATATACTGCACAATCATTCATGCCTCTTTCTACAGTAATGTTACCCGTTACGGTACAATTATGATCGTCAGCTACTTTGTATTGATAACTACCGGCATCTAACTGACGGAAGCGGTTTTCCGGCTGTGTAATTGTATCAGAGATACTGTAATGATAAGGGGGAGTACCACCACTCATGGTGAGGATGATCTGACCGTCTCTGACGCTGCTACAGGAAAGAGGTCTGGTGGTTGCGTCCTTTATCTGAAGCATCAGCGGATTAGGGATATTGATACTCTGCATTTTAGTACAGCCCATACTGTCTGTTACCTGTAGCGTATAATAATTGGCGCGCAGGTTAGTGAATATGGCCGAGTCCTGTTCCGGGAACTGGTTGAGCAGGGTATATTTATAAGGCGCTTTACTGCCACTTACATTTGCATTGATAGCGGCATCCGCGTCTCCGTTACAACTGATAGGCGTTACGATCGGATTGATATTGATATCCCATTGTTTGACCTCTACGGTTTCTGACCTCGAATTGCCTTTAGTAGTATTGGTGACGGTCACTGTGTACTTACCTGCCGGCAGTTGAGAGACTTCCGGTGTGGTATAACCTCCCGGCGTCCAGCGAAATACATAGTTGTCTTTATCCATGGTGTGCATCTCTACTGATACCTTTCCCTGACTGTGTCCATAGCAGGTGTGCTCTGCATAGGTATCGAAGTTGAGCGTTTCTTCGATCATGGAGATATTGTCCAGGAATGTTACAACATAACAGGTGTCGTCATAATCAGTTACGTAAGGTTCAAAGCGAAGATGTGCATATGTCTTTTTCGGTTTCAGTACAGCTGTGACCCTTCCCCATTTTCTATCGTAGTAAATACCTGAGTACCAGATGCGTTCTCCTATATCCTGTTCAGAACTGGAACCCAGTATTGCTAACGCAGTAGAGGTGGCGGCTGTCTGATCGCTCTTATCATCTTCGGGCATCAAGGCCATATCAAAAGATATGAGATAGGCTTTACCTGCTTCGATGGGATGAGATAATTGTTGTCCGATAGAGGTCCATACAGCATGACCGGCAGATGTATTATTCTCGGATGCTGCAAGCAATGCGGCATATGTCTTACCATCTGAAGGTGCGATCTCATTGTTCGAGCCAAGCGGCAATGTGTATGCTATCAGATTTACAGAACGTTGGTACCAGGGTGCTGGTATTCCATTCATTGTTGGTTGTCCTTCGAAAGATGGATTCTGCAAATAAATCGGCATCGATTGTGACCCCGCTGTAAATGGTAGCATGATCAATAAGGATACGGAGATGGTTTTCAGTATGTTGAATAGTACACTGAAGGTTTTCATAGATTATATTACGGGTATAGGTAATACAAATTTACATAAAAACCACGACAATGCACCTCAAAATGCCTGCTGTGTCAGCTTTTTTCTGCTATTAAGACGGCTAGTCCGACAGGCAGATTTTTCGTCCATACTGTTACAAAACTTCCAGTGAGTTGATATGGAAGTACTTCGGCGAGCGCGCCATCCCATTTTTGAAGAATTCTGATCTTTTTTGTGAAAAAAGAAAATGGAAAAACATCATCAATAAAGTTCGTTTTGCCGAAACGTACGATCTTAAACCGTGTTTTCCCGGCCAGATTTTCCAGTGATTGTTTGCTGAAAAACTGCACATGTGTGAGATCGTCGGCATCTGATTGTACAGTAGTGCCTTTATATCCCATCAGCGCCTTGAGTTTCAATAAACATTTCCATAACCAGTTATCTTTTTGCTGCAGGGCAATGACCGGCTTTGTGACCAGTACTTCTCTGGGCCCCATACCGTTAGGTACTGTTACGATCAATACGCCATCATCTGTGAGGGACTGGTGTAATACGTTCAGCAGTTTCTCCGGATGGGTAAGGTGTTCAAGTACTTCGCTACAGATCACGGCGTGATAGCGGTTGCCATCTGCAACGAGCGCTTCTGCGCTGATAACGTCAAATGTAACATGCGGCATATGGGTCAGTGAACGGGCTTTTTCTATGGCCTTATGACTCACATCGATGCCATATACCCGGAAGCCTTCTTCTCCAAGTCCTCTGGCAATGATGCCGTTGCCGCAGCCTACGTCGAGCACTGTGGCGCCTGCGGGGAGATGTTGTTTCAGGGTGTGGATAATAAACTGTAAGCGCTTTACATCAGCGAGCCTGTTGTATTCCATATGCATAGTGCTTAATGATTAACGAGCGGTCCATACTTCGGGTCTTTGGACGGAGGGGGACGGGGTAAGATTATTCTGCTATGTGTAAGTTCGTCAGCCGGAAGAATATGGCCATATCATTTACGGAAAGATTTACCCTCATTTGAGGACAAAATGGTAGTCAGATGATACTTATCTTTCGTTGAAGTTTCGTTCTGAACGGAGCACTAACGATGCGTAAGTATAGTCTAAGTATAGTCAGAAGAAGAAAGAACAGGTGCTGAGTAATACAAAGATAACGTAACTGACTGCTGATAGCTTACAGTATGAGGCAGTCATGAGTAAATTAGTGAGTAAATGGACGTTTTAAGCCGTTTTTAAGCTATTACGGGTAATATTGGTCTGATCGTATATTTATATGAAAAGAGGGCCTTCCTGACGTCAGGAAGGCCCTCTTTTCATATGAGCATATTACTACCTGATCTGCGCCACTTCAAAGTGCATACCGTCTTTACGGGTGAAATGCCCGCCCCAGTAGAAACCGTTCTTGTTCGCGATCTGTACCAGTTCGCGGACAGACCCTTTCTGGCCAACGAGTGCGGGTACAGCTCCCAGCGGGTTCCAGGCGACGTTGATATCAAATGCAGAACCGAATGAGTGGTTACTGAGCGTTTTTCTGCTACCTCTGATGAACCTTGGTACAAATGATCCTGCCCAGGTGAGCACCAGTGGTAATAAGCCAGCGTCTTCCCAGTCCTGCCAGAGGCTGATCAGCTGACCTTCTGCTTTACGGTGGAACTGTACTCTGTCAGACCCTTTGATGTTGATCAGCTGAGGGACAGCTACCATTTTGATATTTTCAGCAGCCCAGTTGTCGGTGATGCGGATATTCTCAGGATTACCGGGTACAGGATCTGAAACAAAAGAGAAGCGGCCGAATACAGCGGCTCTTTCGTCATTTGACACCAATGGTTTAAAAGCTGGCGGTTTGGGGAAATCAGGGCCTGATTTATCGTCCCTGTCATCTAAGATGCCATCGAAGCCCAGCTGCATAGCAACGCCATATGTCTTGTTGCCTACAACGCCATCGGGCTGCAGGTTATGCTTCTGCTGAAATGTGATGGTCGCCTGCTGTACCTCACGGGAGAACACACCATCGGCTTCGCCGAAGTAGAGGTGTTGTCCGATGAGAAAAAACTGCCAGCTTTCTACCAGTGGACCTGTACTATTGATCCTGATAAGTTTGAGTGCTTCCATAATATTGGAATGGGGTATTTGGTGAAATAAAGGGGTTGTGGTTTATGGGGATTCCTAAACATTCTTCTTTGGGGTATATTTCTATCAACAGAAAAAACAGTGCTGCTAAGGTACGTTTTTTTTCATTGGAACGCTACAAAAAACCAGTGATTTTGTTCGCTTTATCCTCATCTGACTGCCGCCTCATTTCCCTCATAGTGCGGTAAATTACAGTCTTTTAAATTCTCAAAATATGACCATTCATTCTGTACGTTCGTGGTGCACCTTCCTTTTTCTTTCCCTCATTGTTGCTGCATGTAACAAGGAAGAACAGGCACCCGCCCCTGAAAACACTATTGCTGTCACCGACCTGTCAGCACGCACACATGCTGATGCCGCTATTCCCGTTTCCTGGTATCAGCTGGAATTTAAACTTATTAAGGAAACCCCTGGTTTCACGCCACCGGTTGCCGCCAGAGCACTGGCTTATACCGGCATTGCCCTGCATGAAGCAGTTGTATGGAGTGATCGTAATGGTCATTCGCTCAGCGGACAACTCAATGGCCTGTACAATGTGCCCCGCCCTGAAAGAGGGAAGCGTTACAATTGGGAAATAGCTGCCAACAGCGCTATGGCGGATATCATTACCCGTTTGTACCCCAATGTGAATGCTGCTAATGCGGCTGTTATCAAAGCACAGGACAGTCTGAACCTGGTGAACCTCTCCGGGGGATGTGACCAGGATGAGGTGAACCGTTCGGTGAACTTTGGTAAACAAATCTCTGCGGCCATCTATGCATGGTCCACCACTGATGGTGGTAAAGACGGATATCTGAACGGCTTCCCGACCGATTATGTACCACCTGTGGGACCGGCATTCTGGGTACCTACGCCACCTGCTTTTCAGCGCGCATTACTGCCTTACTGGGGTAACAACCGTTTGCTGGTAAAACCCCGTTATCCTGAAACAGCGCCTATCCAGCATCCTGTGTTTTCCACAGACACGGCATCTGCTTTTTACAAGGCGGCTTATTATGTATATAACAAAGTCAATACGCTCACGCCTGAGGAAAATACCATTGCACTTTACTGGGCAGATGGTGGTGGTACCTTTACGCCTCCGGGACATTTGCTGGCGATCACCGCCCAACTGGTCACAGAACAGGGCCTGAACCTCACAGAAAGCGCGAAGCTTTTCGCACAGGCGGGTATCAGCGTAAACGATGCAGGTATCGTTTGCTGGAAATACAAGTACAAATACAACCTGTTGCGTCCTATCACCTACATACAGCGTCATATCAATGCGGGCTGGGGTTCGTTGATCGCTACACCGCCATTCCCGTCTTATACTTCCGGTCATGCTTCCTTTACAGGTGCGGCAGGTACTGTACTGGCGGGCTATTTCGGTAATACGTACGCATTTACCGACAATCAGAAAGTAGCGGAAGGATTTGCGCCGCGTGCTTTTGGTAATTTTCAGCAGATGATCGATGAAGCATCTATCTCAAGAATCTATGGTGGGATACATTACCAGTTTGATAGCGAAGTAGGTGCGCAGAGCGGAAGAGAGGTAGGGTTGAGGGTGTTGTCGCTGAGATACTGAGACAATTAGGAATTAAAAATTAATAATTGGAATGCAGCGGAGCACTTCATGTTGAATCTTGAAAAGAAAGCGTCTGTATCAAATTTTTGATATAGACGCTTTCTTTTTGGACAGTTAATGGAATGGGTTCGTCTTTTGACTGAAATTCTTAATTCTTAATTTTTAATTCTTAATTTCCCCAATTGTTAAATTTGCTAACATGCCACGTGAGAACAACACCTCCATCAACAGACGTACATTCCTTACACAAATGACAGCCGCAGGTTCGGCGATCGTATTGGCATCTCCGTTGACTGCCATGGCAGCAGGATTTTTACCGGTACAGGAAAAGATCACTGTCGGACAGATCATGGACGCTTTTATCAAAGAAGTACCAGGCGGGCCATTTCCCAATACAGTAGATACTTTAAAGTCAGGCGACCGTGATGTAGTCGTGACAGGTATTGTTACTACTATGTTCCCGACGGTGGAAGTGATCAGGAAGGCAATAGCCTTAAAAGCTAACTTCATCATTGCACATGAACCTGCTTTCTACAATCATGCGGATGAAACGGACTGGCTGCAAAAAGATGATGTATATCGTTACAAGGCTGACCTCTTGCAGCAACATAATATTGTGGTGTGGCGTAATCATGATTACGTGCATAGCATCCGTCCGGATGGCGTAAGAAAAGGCTTGCGTGAGCAATTAGGCTGGGAGAAATTTGAGGAGAGCAATCACCTGATCTACAATCTTGCGCCGGCAATGACATTGAAAGCGCTGATCGCTGATCTGAAAAAGAAACTGAACATTGAAGCCGTAAGATTTATCGGTGATCCCGCACAGTCCTGTAAACGGGTATTACTGATGCCGGGAGCGGCCGGTGGCAGAAGGCAAATCCAGAACATGATCGATACACAGCCTGATGTACTTGTATGTGGCGAAATAGCAGAATGGGAAACAGCAGAGTACGTACGAGATGCACGCGCGGCAGGTAAGCAATTATCACTGGTGGTGTTAGGGCATATCGTCAGTGAAGAACCAGGATCGGAATTTATGGCGAAATGGCTGACAGCGAAATTTCCTGCGATTAAAGCAACACATATTCCGAGTGGAAGCTCGTTACGTTTTTTATAAGAGATTTCTTTGGAACGTAAAAGACACCAGTTTATTGCAATTAGGAATTAAGAATTAGGAATTAGGAATAAGCGCTGTTAAGTGGCTTGATTCCTCATTCTCAATTCCTCATTCCTAATTGATTGATCCTATATTTTGTTAAAGGCGTTTTGTTTTTAAAGGGTTGAATATTAATATGTTCATTCTTTATCTCTTCTTTTTTCTTCTATATTTTTCATATACTCTTACGCTGGTTGGTACCTGATAAGTATTTTCGCCGCGGAAAAGCCATATCATTCCGATTCTCAAAAGAACCATTTATTTATTCATCAAATTTCCCTCAAATGAGAACTCTACTATGGGCCTTATGCGCCCTTATGTTGTTCGCGTGTAACAAATCTTCACACGAACCTGTCACTCCACGTCTGAAAGCTGATCTGAAAGCCGCTGTACCAGTCACCAAAACGACCAGCAAGAAGATCTTTATTCACTGGATGCCCTGGTTTGAAACACCTGCGTCCAGAGGCGCCTGGGGATATCACTGGAAAATGAACAACCAGAACCCTGACATCATTGTCAATGGCAAAAGACAGATCGCCGCTTATTTTTATCCGAAGACAGGGCCTTATGCTTCTGCTGATCCGGATATCATCGAGTATCAGTTATTGCTGATGAAGTATGCCGGTGCGGATGGCGTATTCATTGACTGGCCGGGTACCAGACAGCGGTATGATTACCCGGATAACCTGGCGAACTCAAATGCGCTGATCAGTAAACTGAACGCTGTAGGTTTACAATTCTCCATCGTACATGAGGACAGGAACTGGGACCCGGGTATGGCGGCGAATGCCAATGGCGATTTCGTCTACATGCAGAATAACTATTTCAATCAGGGTAATTATCTGCGTAACAGTAATAATGAGCCTGTCGTGCTGAACTTTGGCCCTATTACCTTTCATCAGCCTTCAGAATGGAATACGATGCTGAATGGCATCAATCCACGTCCGAAGATCATCCCGTTATTTGGCTTTACCAATGAAGTAGGAACGAACAATGCCGGTGGAGAATTCCCCTGGATTTATCAGGAGCATCCGGGTGTAGTAGACCGTTACTATACACAGGCTGCCAGTTTTCCGCTATCTATCGGCGTGGTATATCCTGGTTTTAAGTCTTTTTATCAGGCTGGTGGTGCTGATGGCCCTACCTGGCAGATCGCGCACAATGGTACTTCCACTTTCTCTACGATGCTTGACAAGGCCCTGGCTTCCAGTGTGAAGATCATCCAGTTCGCCACCTGGAACGACTATGGAGAAGGCACTATTATTGAACCTACAGAGGAATTTGGCTACTCTTTCCTGACCGTTATGCAGCAAAAACTGGGTGTGCCTTATGGTCAGCATGAGCTGGAGGTGATCTACCAGCTTTATCAGTACAGAAAGCAATATGCAGGTAATGGTAGTGTACAGCAGCAACTGAACCAGGTATTCTCTTATCTGGCGAACCTGCAGGTGGGTAATGCAGAGAACCTGCTGAACAGCATCGGTGGTGGGAATAATCCGGGTAATCCGCCTGCTACAGGAGTGCTGATCAAAAACAGGTGGCTGAACACTTACCTGTATGAACAGAACGGACAGGTAAGGTACAATACCAGCAATACAGGTAATCAGTACCGCTGGATACAGGAGACGGTAAATGGTCATATCCGCTTAAAAAATGCGGCTACCGGCAATTACCTGAACATAGAGCACCTGTACAGCTATGTGGAAAGTTCCAATGTGCCGAATACCTTTTACAGCAGTTACTGGGCGCTGGAAAGTTACAATGGTTATACCCGTCTGAGAAACGAGTGGCAGAATACTTATCTGAACCTGGAGAATCAAAGCGGCTTGGCGCAATGCACGAATGTACCGGCTAATTTTGAGAGTGGTCAGTGGACCTTGCAGAATTAAGACTACATATAAGGAGGAAGGGCCGTACCGCAGTCAGCGGACGGCCCTTTATGTTATTTAGCTAATGTTTTATTCAGCACGTAAACTCTTAACAGGATTGAGTGTGGCAGCTTTGATGGCTTTGAGGCTGACGGTTGCCAGGGTGACGATGACGATCAGCAGAATAGACAGAACGAAGACTAACCAGTTGATATTAATACGGTAAGCGAAGTTCTGCAGCCATTTATTCATCAGTAACCAGGAGAGCGGTACCGCTATTACAGCTGCCAGTGCGATGAGCTTTACAAAATCAGCAGAAAGCATGGCGACAATACTGGAAACAGAAGCGCCCAATACTTTACGGATACCGATCTCTTTTTTACGCTGTTCTGCCGCGTAGGTGATCAGTCCGAATACCCCTAAGGATGCAATAAGGATCGCCAGGATCGCAAAGGAAATAAAGAGCTTACCGGTACGGTCTTCTGACTGATACAAGCGGTTGAAGTCGTCATCCATGAAAGAATAACGGAAGGGTTGTCCCTGCATGGATGGTCTTGCATGGTAGAGTGCTTCAATCTTTTTAATAGTACCCTGAATGTTATTTGTATTGATACGGAAAGCCATGCGCGCATGATATTCTCCGAGTTTGAAGACTGCCGGAGGGATCTTATCGCGTAAAGAACCTGCATTGAAATCTTTGACAACACCGATCACCTTCATTTGCCTGTTGTTGTTATAAAGATATTTGTCGGTGATATCATTAAAGCCCAACATTTTTGCAGCCGTTTCGTTGATGATCACGGCATTGGTATCAGTAGGCATATCGGGGGAGAAATTCCTGCCACCGGCCATGCGCATGCCAAGTGTATGGAAGTAGTCTGTATCAATATACCATTCATTGATACCCATTACCTGTCCTTCGCTTCTGGCCGCATCTTTAGAATAGATATTTGTATCGTGACTTGTTTCAGTAGGCAGGCTACCGGTCATGGTTCCTGCGCTTATACCAGGAAGTTTCAATACATCTTCTTTAAACCCTTTTGCATGTATCCATAATGCCTGCGTATTCTCGAGCACTATTACCTGCTGACGATCATAGCCCAGTTGCTTGTTACGGATATAACTCAGCTGATTATAGATCACCAGGGTACCTACCAGGAGCAGGATGGCAGCGGCAAACTGGAATATGACAAGACTGTTGCGTAACCAGCTGCTTTTAAAGCCGGAGGCCAGTTTTCCTTTTAATACTTTCACCGGTTCGAAGGATGAGAGGAAAAAGGCGGGATAACTACCTGCCAGTAAGCCGACCAGCACTACTACCGCCAGCAGGAGTGGTAATATCCATGTCAGTGAAGCGGGTGTGATCTCCAGGGATTTGCCGGAGAGATCATTCAGATAAGGCACCATCAGTGCAGCGATCACGACCGCGATCAGCATGGCACAGAAACTGGTGATCACGGATTCGGAGAGGAATTGTATGATCAGGCTGCCACGCTCCGAGCCCATTACCTTACGTAGTCCGACTTCTTTTGCCCTTCCTGCAGAACGGGCAGTAGAAAGGTTCATAAAGTTGATGCAGGCGATCAACAGGATGATAATGGCTGTAATGATAAAGATGTATATATATTGTATGTTGCCGGAGGTTTCCTGTTCGCTGGACAGGTCAGAATAGAGGTGTATTTTTCTCAGGGCAATTGCTTTGTACCCAAAATGCCCTCCTTTCTTTTCCAGGTCGTCCATGCCACTGCCAGTGAGTCGCCGGAGATCGTGTTCCATATACTTTTTGGTAGCCTGCCGCAGATAGCCGTTCAGTTGTGCTTCTGTAGTACCTGGACGCAGCCGTACATAGGTTGTAAAGTTATCGGACATCCACTCTGTGTTTCTGCTTTCTTCCCGTCCGGACATCGCCCTGATAAAATCAAAATGGAGGTGTGCCTGTGAAGGCACATCTTTGATCACTCCTGTAACTGTATAAGTGTAGATATTGTCAGTTTCCAGTATTTTGCCGACTACATCTACGCTATTGAAATACTTCTTCGCCATGGTTTCAGAAATTACCATGGAGTTGGGATTTCGCAGGGCTGTTAACGGGTCACCGGCGATCATTTTCAGGTCGAACATGTCGAAGATGCTGGAGTCAGCAAAGCAAACATTGCTTTCCAACAGGGTCTGTTCACCCTTTTTCACCAGTATATTGTTTTGCTGCAGGAACCTTACATATTCCTCAATCTGCGGATAATCCTGTTTTAGTACAGGACCGAACTGAGAAGGTGCATATCTTTCCCGGAATGTGCTGCCATTCACCAGAAAATCGGCATTGATACGATAAATGCGACTGGCATTCTTATTATAAGCATCATAGCGTAGTTCATCTATTACAAAAAGCGCGATCAGCAGGCAGGTAGCGAGTCCAATAGCCAGTCCCAGAATGGTAATGGCGGAAAAGCCCTTATTCCTCCAGAGGTTGCGTGTGGCTATCTTATAATAATACTTAAACATGTGTTTTCATTTAGGGGGAAATGATCCTTTAAATATACATTTCACAGGAACCCAAAGGAGTGCCAATTTGAAAGAGTCTTGATAATGAATTGTTTAGTATGGATTTACTCATGGAACTGTCCGCTTTTGATATAGGGCGTGTCCGGTTTCAGCGGGTGTCCGGGTATGAAAATTGTGCATTGAGTTTTACATGAACGGGTTGCTGAAGCCTGAATTTATGAATATCTTACTTGTACTCATCTCTTTTAAAACCCAGCCCTTGTTATGAAGAACACAAGAAGACACTTTTTGCACAAAATTACTGCTTCCGCTATTGCATTGACGGTAATACCCCGCCTGGGAATGGCAGGTATGTCAGACCTGACAGAAAAACCATATGATGGCCCTGTATTGCGGGTGGCTATTATGGGACTGGGTGGTTATGGCACCCGTGTGGCGGAGGCGATGCAGTCCTGTAAAAAGGCTAAACTGGTAGGTGTGATCAGCGGAACGCCTTCCAAGATCAAAACCTGGCAGGAAAAGTACGGTATCCCCGAAAAGAATTGTTATAACTACGAGAACTTCGACAAGATCAAGGATAATCCTGATATCGATGCGGTATATGTCATCACTCCCAATGCATTGCACCATGACCAGGTAATCAGAGTTGCTAATGCGGGCAAACATGCGATCTGCGAAAAGCCAATGGCCCTGAACGCGAAGGAGGGACAGGAAATGGTGGACGCCTGTAAGAAGAATAATGTGAAACTGCTGGTAGGGTATCGTATGCACTTTGAACCGCATACGCTGGAAGTGATCCGGATGCGTAAAGCAGGAGAGTTTGGGAAGATACTCTTCTTTCAGGGATTGTGTGGTTTTAAGTCGGGGGACCCTAATCAATGGCGTCTGAACAAAAAATTAGCAGGTGGTGGTTCGATGATGGACATTGGTATTTATGCGTTGAATGGAGCGCGTTATATGATCGGGGAGGAGCCGGTGTGGGTGACCGCACAGGAGACGAAAACCGATCCGCAGAAATTCAAAGAGGGGGTGGATGAAACCATTCAGTTCCAGCTGGGCTTTCCCGGCGGAGCAGTGGCTTCCTGTCTGTCGACTTACAGTATGAATAACCTGGACAGGTTCTTCCTGAATGGCGACAAGGGGTTTGCGGAAATGCAGCCTTCTACGGGGTATGGGCCTATTAAGGGGCGTACGCATAAGGGAGAGTTAGATCAGCCTGTAGTGGTGCATCAGACTTTGCAGATGGAAGAGATGTCGGATATTATTCTGCATGGTAAGCAGCCGGTAGTGGACGTGAGCGGGGAGGAAGGCGTACGTGATCTGAAGATCATAGATGCGATCTATCTGGCTGTGAAGACAGGAAAGAAAGTAGATTTGAAATAGTTGAAATACGGCAGACTGGAGTTTATTCGGTCTGCCGTTGTATATTCGGGTAAATATCCCGGCCTATGGTGTTTGTCAGAAAGTGTATGTTCATTTTTTCCCCCTTTGTAATCATCTTACTGATAATTGTTGCGAATTTTTATGATGACCTGATCGATATAGATCAGATAAGATCGGACATTCGTACGGGCGGGCATCTATTGATGCTATTTATAATTATCATTTCCCTGGATATAGTAATAAGATTGATCGCTGCAAAGAAGCAGCGAAAATTGATCTATCTCTGGGGACTTGAGATAATGTGTTTACCTGGCCTTTTAATTGTGTTTCAATAAACTAAGATATCAATATGAAAATTGATAAGCAGTTTAATCGGCTTACCCTGAAAGACTATTTCTACTACATCGATCATCATAGGAAGTATACAGACTTCAATACCCTTGGCTTATACCGTTCACTTACTGAAATGCGGGACTTTCTATCGATGATAAGATCGCGATAAGAGAATAAGCGAATACGCATTTTCAAAAGTTCTATGATTTCCTGCAGGTGAAAGACCCTTCTACCTACTTCGACGTGTCGATATAGGGGATGGAGTTGAGGAAACCTGAGCGCGATCAGTTATGGGACGATATCAGAAGAAATCAGCAGAAAATACTGGCGCGTAAGCGGTGATGATCCGTAAGCAGCTGCCGGACAGCGAATGATCATTCTTCTTTTGGTGTTTCTTCTCTTTCTACGGTAATGGTGCATTCTCCCACAAGGGCTGCCAGTGCGCCTACTGCTGCCAGGACCGGGGCTACGAGTACGCCAACCACACCGATGGTGAGCGGGAATGTCATTAACTCTTTGCCTGCTTTATCAGTAATGGTGATCTTTCTGACATTGCCTTCGGCGATGAGTTCCTTTACTTTTTTGAGCAGATGTTCTCCGTTGAGTGAGAAGGATTCTTTGGTTGTCATGGGGGGCTGTTTACAGGAAGTTACTGCTTTTTGGGGAGAACACTATTAGGATATCGTGTATATTGCTGCAAATATTAGTACCTATGGAACAGGAGATTCCTCCGAAGCGAAAGAGAGACTGGGCTTTTATGCTTACTCCCTGTTTATTTATTACACTATTGCTGGCGGGTATTTCATTACAGTTGTTGATGAGCGGTGATGCAATGGGCGCCGGCTGGGCAAAGATTTTTTTCCTGCCACTGCTGATGCTGGCATTGTTGGGAGATATCGTCTCCAGGCTGTTTATTTATCAGCATGAAGACAGAGGGAAAATTATCTGGATTGCGCAAACGATCATGGTGATGGTTGGTTTTATCCTTTTTAAGGTATTTATTCCATAATAGTGAAAGGGGAGTATCAGGTATCCAAATAAAAAGGGGCTGTATCATCACAAGTACGATACAGCCCCTTTTTGTTTGTGAGATTATTGTTTGATCACTTTCTTCGTCACACTTTCATTGTTGTGGACCAATTTCACAATGTATATACCAACTGGCAGGTGCGCAGCAGAGAATGCTCTGTTGTAGCTGCCGGCAGCAAGATGCTCCCTGAATATAGTGGCCACTTGCTTACCATTGATATCATATACCAGCATGGCTGTCGTACCTGCATCCTTTAATGTGAAGGCCACGTTTGCGTTGGCGGCGAAAGGAGCCGGGTAGATAGAGAACTGTGTCACAGCAGGTTTGTTTGTTACTGTCGCAGCAGTTGTCTGTTTTGCAGCAGCTGTTGTGGTAATGACCAGCTGTGGGGCATTGGTACCTGTTTCTTTTGAGTTGAAGACAATCCTTGGCGTACTGATACTATTGTTGATCAGTGCCAGGGAAATGGCATTTCTGCCAGCTGCTTTCTCACTGTTGATATAGGCGGTGATATCCCAGCTGTAATATCTGGCGATGGAGTCTGTGACAGTGGTAGTGCTAAGGGCCGCTGAACCGGTGGCCGGTTTGTTATTCCAGGTCAGGCCGGTTTCTGTCCAGCTGGTATTGGCAACGGAGAATACGCCTATGGGGATATTCGCTGATCTGTTATCTTCCAGGTGACCGTATACTTTCAGTACGGCGCTGGTGATCGTTCCACTGATGCTGCTCAGGTCAAAACCGATATAGGTCTGTCTGTCGTAACCGGTGGTCGTAGCGGTATTGAGTTTGGTAGACAGGATAGCAGGATCGGTACTGCCATAGGCGATAGCGGCATAGTCGCCATTTCTGACATAGGCGTCTTTGGCAGCGCTCAGGGTTGTTCCTGTAGCCGGCGGAGGCGTTGTACCTGCCTCAGGTTTCCACCAGTTGCCCGAAATGAACAACTGACACAGCAGACTATAAGTATCGCTGTAATAGCCTGATTTGGCCGTTTTCAGGAAGTTCCAGCCACTATTCAGGAATGACTGGTTGGCGCTGTTTACCACAGCTGCTGCTACGAAAGGGGCTACAAATACCGCTTCCGGGTCGGAGCCGGAGACGGTGCCATTCAGCTGGTAGCCATCTTTTACGTTCGCAGGGTTACCGCTGGTTTTGCCAATGATCCAGGTAGCGATCTTATTGGAGATCGTGTAGGCATTTGAATTACCATAGAGGGCATAGTCCATTACGACACGTAAGGGTACGCGACAGGCGTTGTAGTTGTACTCGTTTGTCTGCGGACCTTCATCAATAAAATTCTTTGGCGCAGGTTCCGGAGGGTTCTTTACCACGAAATCAGAGATCAGTCCTGTAGAAGGAGAATAGGTAGCGCTGAACTGGTTGTACACCGCATACAGGTTGTTGATGAGGTTCAGCCAGGCCGCGTCGCCGGTTTCGTTGTAGAACGCGCGCAGGTGACTCAGCATCCAGTCGGAAGGACGGGTATTCAGGGCGCTTTTAGCGTCCCAGTCGCCCAGGTTAAGGCGATTGGTAGATGTCAGGTTAGCTGCCTTGAGGCCGTTGGTGATCATCTTTTTGGCTTCGTTCAGGTAGTTGATGCTGCCATTGGAACCCCACTGGTAGTGTGCCAGTATCAGGGAGTAGGCGATGTCGATATCACCGTCCGTGGCAGAATCGAAATGTCCCTGTGCGCCTGTGGCATCTGCAACTACCCATCCCATCAGATTGGTATTGATGCTGCTGTGAAAAGCACGGGCCGTTTTGAAGAGACCATCATAGATGGTCCTTGCATTTGGGTCATATCCGGCCATCAGGGCGGTGATCACCATGCCATATCCATGACCTTCTGAAGTACCTAATGGTACGAAGCCTTCGGCATCCCCGCTGATCTCTCCGCGGACATAATATCCACCGGGCAGGGAAGAGAGGTTGTTCTTCAGGTACTTTGCTTTCCAGTAGTCATAATAACTGGCTACACTGGTATTCATAGCGGCCTGCGTGACATTGTTGGGCTTGATACAGTTCGGGTATGTAATGGCCTGTGGAAAGGGCTTGTTCTGCGCTTCCACAAGTAGGCTGGTAACACATAATGTGCCTGTTACCAGGAGGGAATAGAACTTAGTCATATACGGTCTATTTTAAGGGTGAGAATCGTTCTCTAAAGGATATTTTGAGTTGTGCTACCGGGCTTTTCAATATTTGTAAATATAAGAATTCGCATAATATGAAGCGCGGTTTTGGATACTTTCCTTAATATCGTATCATTGTTTCTTCCAACACTCAACATCATCATTATGAAATTCAGAATATTGGCTTTCTGCCTTGCCGCATTTATAGGAAATGCAAACGCACAACTCAGTACACCGGACACGATCAGAACAGGGAAAGGACCATTGGTGATCCAGCCTGTTGAGCACGCGAGCGTTGTGTTTACGGTAGCCGGCAACGTTATCTATGCTGATCCGGCAGGAAAAAAAGAACTTTTCAAAGGCCTGGCGGCGCCTGACTTCATTCTCATCACTGATATTCATGGCGATCACTTTGATTCATCGGCTGTTGCGACTCTAAAGACAGCTAAAACAAAACTGATCGTGCCACAGGCGGTAGCTGATAAACTGCCGGCTTCTTATAAACCTTCCATAATTGTATTAAAGAACTTCGGCGTTACAACACAGAATGGTATTACGATCAATGCAATCCCGATGTATAATCTTCCTGAAACACCTGATTCCAAACATCCGAAGGGTAGAGGTAACGGTTATATCCTGACGGTAGGCGGTACGCGTATCTATCTTTCCGGCGATACCCAGGGCATCCCGGAAATGCGTTCATTGAGAAATATCAGTGTGGCGTTTGTGTGTATGAACCTGCCTTATACAATGGATGTACCGGAAGCAGCAGACGCGGTGCTGGCGTTCAAGCCAAAGATCGTTTATCCGTATCATTACCGTGGTCAGAAAGGACTGAGTGACGTGAACGCATTTAAAGAGAAAGTGAATGCGGGATCGAAGGCGATAGAGGTGAGGTTGAAGGATTGGTATCCGAAGCAGTAAAGAATTAGGAATTAAGAATTGAAATGCAGCGGAGATTGGGTAGCATGAAATGAGGCGGAGATTAGGTGAAATGAAATGCAGCGGAGATTGGCGTGTGGTAGAGGGGGCAGATAGATAGTTCTTAAGTGTATAAAATAGTTATAAAAAGCTAATGCCTTGTAAGACATGTAATAGTGTTTTACAGGGCATTTTTGTATTAGGTAGCAACCCTCAATAATGTTTTCTGCTACGGGATTTAACATTATGACAACAGTACATGGTCGTATATTCGGGTACGTGTTAACCGTATAGTTTAAACAGATTTTTTAACCCACAAATCCTTTACCATGAAAGCATTATTAGTGCTCATTTTTGGCGCTGTGTCAAGTGCCACATTTATCCCTGCTTCTTCCTCAGCTACCAGAGAGGCCGTAGCATCCACCAACACCAGTGCTGATCCTTTTCCCTGCAGACAGGCATTTTTAGTCAATACGGGTGCTGATACAGCGGTTGTGCAGGTACAGGCCTGCGGTGGCGATACTTTCTCTTACACACTGGCCCCGGGTACTTACAGGACGACTACCTGTCTGAGTACTGCGTATGGCGCTAATGTAGTGAGGGGAGCGGTCGTAGTTGACTGGATGGCTTCCTGCGAATAGCAGAAAAAGGGGAAAAATATCCATCAGGTCTGGAAATACTGTCATTCTCCGGCAGGGTGCTTTGCCGCAATTTTGTATCACACAAAAACACAAAACAATGACAACATCTGCAACAACAAAATGGTATATCAATGGCGCACTGCTCGCGGTAGTAATGGTAGTAATGAACCTTTTCGCGGCATCTGCGGCACTTGCTCAGAAAAAAACGGCTAAAAATATTGTAATCGTCCATGGTGCTTTTGCTGATGGTTCGGGATGGAAGAAAGTATATGACATACTGGTGAAGAAAGGCTATCATGTATCTATTGTACAGAATCCGCTGACTTCCCTGGAGAATGACGTAACAGCTACCAGGAACGTACTGGATAAACAGGATGGTCCTGTGGTGCTGGTAGGGCACTCCTGGGGCGGTACGGTGATCACTGAAGCGGGTACACACGATAAAGTAGCGTCTCTTGTATATGTAGCAGCATTTCAGCCTGATAAGGGAGAGAATACGATCCAGTGGGTAAAATCAGCACCGGCGGCGCCTGAAAACGGTATCCTGGCCCCGGACGATAAAGGGTTTGTATACTATGACAAGGCGAAGTTCCATGACGGTTTTGCAGGTGATCTGCCTACAGCAGAAACTGATTTCATGTATGCATCCCAACAGCCTATCGCTGCTGCCAGTTTTGGTACACCTGTAGCGGAAGCTGCCTGGAGAACGAAACCAAGTTATGCGATCGTGGCGACTGAAGATAAAAGTATCGTGCCTGACGTAGAGCGTAATATGTACAAACGTTCAGGTGCAAAAGTAACGGAAGTAAAAGGCAGTCATGTAATATTTATGTCCAAACCGGCGGAAGTGGCGAAAGTGATCATTGAGGCAGCTGAAGGAAAATAAGTGTGGAGGGTTACATCAAAGACAGCGATCTGCCAAAAAGTAAAGGCCGTTATTACGGCCTTTACACATTTTTATCCCCAGGCTTTTTTTAGCGAGTTTCTATATGTCTGCGGAGAAGTTTGCGTGATATTCTTAAAGTACCTGCTGAAATGATATTCATCTTTAAACCCAAGATCATACGCGATTTCCTTGATGGCCTTATCGGTCAGGTACAGTTCGCGTTTTGCCTCTACGATGATGCGGGTCGCGATCAGATCGGTAGGCGTTTTCTGATTATATTCCTTCACAACTCTTCCCAGGTTCTTAACAGAGGTATTGAGCAGTTCCGCATAATCGCCGGGACTGTGTTTTTCCCTGAAGTACTGTTCGATATAAGTTTTAAAGGAATGCAGCAAAACCGATTCGGTGTTCTTTTCGCTGAAAGGCGCCTGTTCGGTGGATTGCGCCATCTTGATACGCGTTACGTTGATGAGCAGGATTTTCAGGTAGGAGGTGATCAGGTCATGTTGCGCCAGTCCGGCTACCTGCAGCTCCTGCTGGATCTGGTCCAGTACCTGTTCCAGTATGGGCGCTTCATTCGCAGGAATATTTACAATAGGGGACTGATCGATGTTGTTGAACAGGATACCGTCACAGGCTACTTCCCGATGATGTTTGATGATGCAGAAGAAGTCGTGATGGAAGTTAAGGATCACGCCCTTGATATCCGTTCCTGTGATCTGGAAAGGCTGGAAAGGCATAAAGAACAGCATCGTACCCGGCTTCAGGTCATAAGAGGTGAAGTCGGCCCTCAGAGAACCGTTACCTTCCAGTATCCATATAATAGAAAAGAGGCCGATCTTTTGTACTTCATTAAAGTCGGCGTCACTGGTGAAATGTTTGATCCGGAAACCCAAACTGCCGTCAACGGGGTTTGTGATCTCGGGAGAGAGTGTTGTTGTCATAATTAATGCTTACCGGTTCTCCATCCAGGTCAGGAAGTTCTGTACTTTTTCTTTATTGACCAATAATTTCTCAGGTGTCGGAATAGTCAGGTTGACCAGCAGTTTTCGTGCAAAATAGTGTTCTACTTCTTTTACTGCATGGAAATTGACAAGGTATTGCCTGTTCAGCCGGAAGAACTGTTCAGGGGACAGCAGGCTATAAATCTGATCGAGCGACTGGTTAATGCTGTATTCCTGCTGATCAAAGGTTTTGATCATGGTCGCTTCGTGTTTGATATAGAAAAAGGCGATCGTATCGGTGGCGATATTAAGGTATTTGTTCTGCTTAAAGACCAGGAAGTTCTTTTTGCCTGCGGTACCTGCGACTTTCGCCAGCAGGTCGTTCAGCTGGGGAAGGGGATTCTGCTGAAAAAAGTTCTTCAGTTCATCGACTTTCTTAAACGCATTTTCGATGTCCTGCTGGGAAAAAGGTTTCAATACATAGTCAACGCCATTTGCCTTGAAAGCTTCAAGGGTGTATTCGTCATACGCGGTACAGAATACCACGGGTGCGGATACTTTGGCTGCTTTGAAGATGTTGAAACTTAGTCCGTCGGACAGCTGTATATCCATGAAGATCAGGTCTGGCTGTTCATTTTCTGACAACCAGGCGACGCTGCTTTTTACGCTTTGGAGTTGTGCTACGATACGTGCTTCCGGCTTTATTTTGCCGATCAGTGTAGCCAGCGAGGTCGCTGCTTTGATCTCATCTTCAATGATCAGTATATTCATATATTACCGGTAGTTTTACCTTGAAAATTTTGTCAGTTTCTTCTACAACGATGTCTTTGTCCAGCAGGTGATGATATCTTTCGTGGACGTTATTGAGGCCCACATGCAGCGATGTTTCTGCGGGGTCCATTTTAGGTTGCAGGTCGTTTTCTATTACGATAAAGTCCTTCTCCACATACAGTCTTATTTCCAGCGGTTCTTCCAGCGATACCACGTTGTGCTTTACACAATTTTCAATGAGCAGCTGTAAAGTGAACGGTGGGACCATGCTGTCATGGTATTTTGCCGGAATATCGTTTTTCATGCGGATACCCTCTTCAAACCTGGCTTTCAGCAGGAACATATAGGCGGAGATGATATCCAGTTCTTCCGAAAGGTGTATGAGGTCGAGTTTACGGCTTTCCAGCGTGAACCGGTAGAATTCGGAGAGTTTCAGTACAAAGTCCACCGATTGTTTGTCATTCACCTCGATCATTGTTTTCAGTGTATTCAGACTGTTAAACAGGAAGTGGGGGTTGATCTGTTGTTTGAGAAGTTCATACTGTGCGCCCAGGTTATCTGATTTACTGCGTTCCAGTTCTATGCTTACCCGTTGGTTGTGATAGTTCTGGTAGAGCAGGTGAAGGAACATATAGAACATCAGGTTGATCAGTATCCCACGGACCTCGATCATCAGCATCACCGGACCAAAGCTGAGGGTGGATATGAGCAACTGCTGGATAAATGCGAGCAGCAGCATGACTGCCATACCGAAGACCAGGCTTCCCATCAGGCGTGTGAGGGAAATGCCTTTATAGATATCTTTTCTGGAATAGGTGGGCAGTGTATAGATGTTGTAATACCATACCACCAATGCGAAGATGGCGGTGACCGCAGAGTTGACCACTGCCTCTTTTGTATTGAAATGGTGTTCCGCTATTTTGGGTACAGATGCCAGTATTCCAAGGAATATGGAACTGACCCATATAATGAGCGGCGACACTTTAAATGAACGCTTGTTAGTCACTGTAAATAATTGACTTATGAAATATAATGCTCTTTAGCCAAAGATATGGCTAATTCCAGCTAGTCAGGCATTTGCGGCGGTGAACCGGGCGGATTAGTGGGAGAGGTGGACAATTTTGAGCTTCAATACACCGGCTGCTTTGGTGTAGCCGCCTTCGGCGCCATCCACGAAGTGGATATGTTCCTGTTTGTAGTCGCGGACATAGCAGGACATGACAGATTCTTTGCTGACATAGAAGGCGTAATAGATCTTACCGGCTTCTTCCAGTTGGTTGAGGTGTTGTACCAGCTGGAGGCGCTGGGTTTCGGTGCCGGTGATCACGGTATTGATCTTGCCGTCTATGACCAGTGTGTCAGACATTTCGACGAGGCGCGTGAGATAGGATTTACCCTGTCTGGTGCGGAAGTAGATATAGCCCAGGAATGTGGTAAACCAGGACTGGAGCAGATCGGATAGTCTTTTACGGCCAAAGCGGGCGCGTAGTTCGAGACCCAGTTCTGCGAAAGTGGTTTTCAGGCGTAGCTGTGGGATGGAGATAGGTTGTCTTTTTTCAGGAGCGCCGTAAATGGCGTCGATATGGGTGATGACTTCCCGGAAGGCGCTGGCCTGTTCTTCGGGTTTGGTGGCCATTACGATCAGCGATACGACCTCGTAGTTGTTTGCCGGTGGTTTGATCTTATCCCAGCGGCATTGCATGCCACTGAGGTCCACTTCATCATCCGCCAGGAGATCACCAGGCAGCAGATAGTCTTCTCCTTTGATGAGCCTTTCGGCGTAGTTCAGTCCGTTGCCGAGGATGACCGGGATATGAAAGTTGCCGCTGCTATTGAATTTACTGACCCTGAGCGTATGGCCGGCCATATAGATGTCGTTTACAGCTACGACACCGATCCGGAGATCGATACCAAAGCTCTCCTGCGTATTCTTTTTATATAGCAGGAGGGCTTTGATAGCAGCATCTTTTACGGAGGGAGGAACGATGAAGGTCGCGCCATCGCCTCCGAAGAAAAAAGGTATGGTAATATTGGCTTTAAAGCTGATGTTCAGAACGGCGACGATACTTCCTGTAGCGATCAGGTTGACGGTTTCGTGTTGTCCACCCTGTACAACGGCAGTCGATCCTTTGATGTCTGTGACGATCACGTACCAGTCTTCCGGTATTTTGTAGAAGAGGTGGTCTTCCGTAAGTAATTCGCTTAGTGGAATACGGTTGACCGGTAACCGGGAATAAAACTGATCGTTGTTGACTGTCATAAACTATTACTGCCGCCTTTTTTGTTATAAGTGTAACCGGAATTCCATCATCAGGGCAGGGCCGGTTTTCCGGTCTTTTATTTCGGTACCGGGCACCTTATCACCGCCGTTGCTATATACGTTGGTGGTCTGCTGAATAGATGATACAAGGAACTGTGCTCCAAAGCTCGCTATTCCCGGTATTACTTCAAAATACGGGCCTATTCCTGCCAGTTCGCAGAAGGCATGGCCTTTTATTTTGGCATACGCTTCTTCTGCTCCTGCGGGAGATACCATGGACTTGATGCTTGTTGGGCCCCAGGTAGCACCGATAATCGGTTGCAGGAAAAAGGATTTGGTGACCGGGATGATGTACTGAGCGATAGGGCCTACCAGAAGGTTGATGCCTCTGTTGTACACCCCGGCGCTTTTCTTGCTGGCGATGCTGATACCTGCGGTCACGCTTAATCCGACAGACATTTTATCGATGAAATGATAGCCGCCTCTTGCCGTCAGCGTTCCTGCAGTGCCGATGTACTGTCCCATGGGAACGACAGATCCGGTTATACCGAGACCGCCGCCTACCCACCAGGAGCCTTTGTTGATCTTAAGCGTATAGGGAACGTGTTTTTTCATGCTTTGCGCCGGATCGATCTGTTGTGCAGAACATACCTGAACGGTTGCGAACCAGCAAACGGCGGACATGATTAACGCGAATGTCCCGCTTCCTGCAGGGATTCGACTGTACTTGTTTTTCATGGGAAATAATTGGAGGTTATAAAAGTATAAGATAAGTCAGCTTTTTCCCTGCGTATAGCCGGGAATGAAGCCTGGAGCTGTTGCATGTATTTAAGTCATATAGTGTCTTTTCTGATTTACCTGGTCGTTTTTGACGGGACCTCTTCGTTTACGAAGAAATGCGTGAAAGATCACTTCACATGATAAACTGTCTTTGACGATTTGTTGGGTCGTTACTGACAGGGATTCTCCGTTTTCGGGAAGAAATATGTGAAAGCTATTCACCTGATGTGACTGCCTTTTGCGATTTGCCGGATCGTTGCTGACAGGGAATATTAGGTTCAGGATGAAAGATGCGAAAGGTTATTTCACATGATACTGATACTGGTTGATTTTTGACGAAAGCCTGGGGGCCTGAATAGTTAGTTTTAACGTTGCGGCATTACATTACTATGCAACAAATGTAACAACTTCTTTGGAAAAGTAATGAGTTTTGTACATATGTTGAAAATGTATTATAAAGGTGTCATGCGGACAGGATATCGGCATAAAAAAAGCCGTTCATTTTACTGAACGGCTCTGGGTCAGACAAGGGATGGAAGGTATGGTCCGTTTTTATTTTTTCAGGTGAAGGTCGAGTAAGCCTGTTACTTCTGTGGATATCTCTCCCAGCCAGCCAGCTTCAGCGCGCATACCGGTGTATACTTTTATGAAGTCGACACCAGGTAGTTTTACGGGATTGCCGTTTTTATCTACCGCCCAACTGATCTTGATGGCAGCGTTTTCTTCTGCGTCGCCTACATTATCTGCATAACCCCAGGCAAAGGGTTTACTAACGAAGTAAGTACCGTTCCCGGACTGATCTTCGATGTTATTGCTGGTGAGCAGTGTGCCTGTGAAAGAGATACTGTCGCCTTTCCATTGCGGGTAGTAGGGAGCGGTATTGAATACGTTTTTGGAGAGGAAGCCTGATTTACCCTGGTTGTCTTTCCACCGGATATAAGTGGTATCGAGCATGTACATACCATCGGGTTTCTGTTCTTTGTTTTCGTCAGGCTTGTAGTAAGTGATCTGATAGCCGTGTGTGGTCTCCGGGCTTTTATAATCGGAGCCGGCGATCTCGTACCATTCATCGTCGGGCAGACCGTTGCCGTTGGCATCTATGGCCACCATTATGATACCGGCTTCAGACCAGTTTGGAAAGGCGTTGCTTTTCAGCAGGAAATCATATTCGTCGTCTTTGCTGAGGATGGTATGATCTGTTCCCAGTACAACATAACCACCGAAGCCACCGAGGGTGATCAGACCGTTCGTGTTCAGTTGTTCCTGGGCTTTTGCGATCATTTCTTTGTCTGTGTTACCAGCTTCCCAGGGGGGCAGACCGTTGGTGAACTGTCCCGGAGCAGGGAAGTAGTCGAATACCGTTACCGCGCCTGTGTAAGTCTTCCCGGTCACTTTTACGTTGACCTGTTGCTGTGTGCTACCGGCACTGTTTTTTGCCGTAAAGGTGAGTGTAAACGTTCCTGCATCGCCGAATACATACAGCAAACTTTTTGTTGTGCTGATGGTATCGTTATTCAATACCCAGGTGTAGGTAGTGGACGCTGAATCGCTGACCACAACCGGATCTACCCTGAACCATTTTCTGTTATCCACAGCGAATCCGCCGTCGGGAGCCGTAATGGTGATTTTTGGCGCTTCAGCAGGTGGTGGTGGTACATTGTCATCTTTTGAACAACTGCTGATGATAAGCGTAATCGCTGTTGCAGCGAGTAGAATTTTTCGCATGATAATCTTTTTTGTCAGATGGTATATTGTTCCGGTTTCCTTCCATAAACTCATGGAAGGAAACCGGAGGATTTATTGTGTTAATGAAATACGGGCATGGCAGGGAAGTACCAGCCATTGAAGACGGTTGAGTTGATCAGTGCACCGGTGCTGGCGTTGTACCGGAGGACGGTATTAACGCTGCCGGTAAACGGACCATTGACAGTAGTTACGACGAGTGTATTGTTACTCTTGTCATACGCAGCACCGGCGCCGTAGAAATATTGTCCGGATGGCAGTGTGATGAAAGGAGTAGCCAGTGATGCGGTATTACCGATAACATAACGATAGAGGGTGGTGCCACCCATGAAACCATTGTTACGTACGATAAAGATGGTGCTGTCCGTTGTAGAGGACGTGATCGCTGAATGGCGCCATGCACCCCATGGGGACGGCGTGGAGAATGGCAGCTTAACGGCGGTACGTGCGAGTGTAGTGGGATTGATACGGACCAGTGAGTCTGTGTTGGCAGCATATACTGCGCCATCCTTACCCAATGCAAAACAGAGATTTGCGGTACCGAAGCTACGTGCAACTGTCAGCGAGGAAGCGTTGTAAGCAACGATACCTTCTGTTTGTGCATGTACGAACACGTAATTGCCTGCTTTGATCATATCGCCGCTGTAGCTGGTGATACCGGGCAGTTTGGTACCGGCGGTCAGTCCGGGGAGCGTGATGGGATATACGCCACCACCGGTGGTCAGCAGGCCTTTGGTGCTGTCCAGTCCGAGGAAGGCATGCCCATCATTGTCAGGCATGGTGGTCAGCCGGGCAGTTTCCACCATGGTGTTGGCGTCAGTCACAACGAGCGGTCCGCCTACTTTGACAACGATGTACATTTTGTTTCTGAAGATAGTGGCGAACTGTAAGGTGCTGGTTGCGCCACCTAATGTTTTGCCGGGGTTTGCGGCTGCGTAGATGTTGAGTCGCAGGGTATCTGCACTGTAATCATAGAAGTGCAGGTCGCCGGAACCGTGTCCGTACCAGCCTTCGTTGGCGATAAAGAAGCCATTTGCGAAATTGGTGGCTGTGATGGCATTGCCGGCTGCAATAGCGGGCAGGGACAGCTGTTCTGTTTCCTCTTTTCTGCATGCATTCAATAGGGGCAGTACTGCTACGAGTACAAGCAGGTAATGTTTGATTTTCATATAAAGGGTTGAGTGGTTAAGCACTTCCATTCCCTTCATTCATGTATACGATCGTGTATGAGGTATGACCATACGTATGCCTTTCTGCTGTTGATAACGGCATAGGTGGTAATACGCATAAACAATCTCTTACACACGACAACAATTGCAGTATGCATGTAATAGGCATGTATGTACTCCTTTTCTGCTCCGGATGGTGGCACAGGAAGATACATACAACAATCACAGCACACACACGACAGCAAATGCAGTATGCGCAAAGGGGGTAAATAAACACCAGAAAAGAATATAGAACCTTTACAGGCTACACTCTTCGCCTTTCACCCGAAAGCGCTTGAATGAAGTTGCAAGAGGCAGGTCTTCTGGCTCCCTGATGTTCCGGTGGCCTTCCCGTCCGCCTAAGCTGGACAGTGGCAAAGAGAGAACCGAAACGATACTCAGGTTACAGCTACGGGGATAGCTCCGGTTTTACACCGGATTCCCTTTTAATGCCCGACGTGCGGGCAACCGTTTGCAGGTGCGAAAGTACGGAAAACAATTAACAATTGAGCGTTAGTGATATAGTAGTGCACTGAAGGAGAAAATAATCAGGAATTACGTTTTGTGATATGAATAAAAAAGCGTCCGCTGTTGGCAGGACGCTTTTCTTATAATTTGTGCGTGTTACTTTTTGATCAGATCGTTATCTGATGATGCTGGCAGTCTGCGACATCAGTTCTTTACCGTCTTTGGTGATCTTTACAAGGGCTGGTGCAGCTTCTTTCTCGCCTAATACGGTGAATACGCATCTGTACGTATAGCCATTGTTTTCGAATTCGTAGTAATGATTACCGCCTGTACCTTCAAAGACAACTTTACCACCATCTATTGTGATGTCAGGCGTTTCATTCATGCTGCTTTGTAATTTCCAGGACGAGTAGCGGTACTGGCCTTTTCCCATATCATCTATCCTGATGCGGAACTTTTGTGTTTCGAGCAGACTGACAGGGCGTTTATATTTTCTGACTGATCTGTCCAGTTCTTTTTTATCGGCGGAGATCAGTGCGGCTTGTTTTCTTTTTTCAATTGTGGATTGATAATTAACAGCGATCAGCTTACCATTATCATCCAGCCATACTTTACCGTGTTCAAGCATGATCCCGCGCCATCCCATAGCTGTCCAGTCCTTATCAGGCTTGGAATTGACGATTGTTTTGGTGAGTGATTCATCAAAAATCTCGTTGTATCTCTCGAGGAATTCTTCTTTTGTTTTTACGGGTGGGATAGGAGCGTCCCTTCTTAGCGGGAAAGTTACTTTTCCGGCCAGGGCTTCCTTGTTTTGTTGTTTTACATTGTTGATAAATTCGGCAATCAGTTTCTGATGTTCAGCTGTTGTTTCCTGTGCCTGTACTGCCACGAAACTGGTGGTCAGTAATAAGATGGCGATCAATACTCTTTTCATAAGTTCGTTTGCGGGAGGTTAACAGAATGGACGTTCCTGCTGCAAGTTAAATTATTCTTTTATTCTCTGCATAGTATCAACCATAGTTAGATCAGCGTAAGAGAATCATGGAAATTTGCGTCACTCTGACAGTGCATCTTCGCGCATAACTACCAGACCAGGGGAGCATGGCGATAGTGGTGAGTAGATAGACATAAACAGAATAATTCATTAAGTGTTGATTATTATGATTTTGTTCAGGTGGTACTTCCTGTTTGTCCTGAATGCCCCTTATTTGCAAAAAAATGGGGTTGACACGACGTATACATGCTTCATATACGACGCATCCCCGACGCATCTATACAGTATCTCCCTATCAGGGGACAGATCAGGTCAATCTGGCAGTATCAGAGGTGTTTGCCTAATGAAGCGATCGCTTCGGTCAGCTGTTCTTCTGAAAGTGACCCGTAGCTCAGTCTGAGCCCGTTGACAGGTTTATCGATGCTATAATTGTCAGGAGGGATGATCCGGATGCCTTTCGCTTTTAGTTTGTCGAGGACCTGGGACCAGTTGGTATCTTTTTCCAGGGTGATCCAGAAGGCCAGTCCGCCTTCAGGGAGTGTATAACTCACTTTATCGCCTACATGTTTTTCGAGCAGGGCCGCGGTAAGATCCCTTTTCGCTTTATAGTGATGGGTGGCCTTTCTGATATGTCTTTTAATCGTGCCGTCTTTAATAAGCTGGAGTACAGCCTGTTCCATGATCGTATCTCCCTGTACGTCGATGATCTTTCGCAGGGCGCCTACTTTTTCGATCAGTTCGGGATTATTGCTGACGAGGTAACCAATGCGTAGTGCAGGGGCTACTACCTTGCTCATGGTGCCGATATAGATGTAATTTTTCAGTTCAGGGAAACTGGAGACCGGGAGGACGGGACGGTACCCGAAGCAGAATTCATTGTCATAGTCGTCTTCGATGATCGTGAAACCATACTCATTGGATAATTTCACCAGCGCGAGCCTTCGTTGCAGGCTGAGCGTAACGGTAGTGGGATACTGCCGGTGCGGCGTTGTATAGATCGCTCTGATCTTTTTACGGGACCGCAGGTGAGCGATCACTTCTTCTATGACCAGTCCGTCTTTGTCCACACTGACAGGCAGCAGTTTTGCGCCTGCGTTTTCTACCGTCTGCCAGGCCGGTCTGTACCCGGGATTTTCCACCATTACATAGTCCCCTTTCTCTATCAGGCATTGTGTGGCCAGGTACATGGCCATCTGGCTGCCCCTGGTAATGCATATCGCATGTTCATGGGTGTCTAAGCCTCTCTGGTGGTTCAGCATCTGTACGATGGCCTTCCGGAAGTCTGTATCGCCGTATTCATCTCCATAGCCCATCATCTGCCAGCGGCCTTTCCGGTTGAAGATTTGCCGGTAGGCGCGTGCGAGTTCGGCGATGGGAGCAATCTTACTGTCCGGGTGTCCATCATCGAAATGTATGTGATAGCGGTTGGCTGGAACAGGCTGTTTTGTTACTGGCTCGCTGTTTTTGGTATTGGAAAAGGCAGGTAGTACGGCTGATACAAAGATGCCTTTGCGTTCGCGGGAAACGACCCATTCTTCGTTGATCAGTACGTTGAGTGCTTCCACTACTGTGTTCCGGTTGACGTTTAGGAGTTGCGCCAGGTTTCTGCTGCCGGGAAGTGCGTCTCCGGCTTTTAGTCTGCCGGAATGAATGTCTTTGATAATAGCGTCGGCGATCTGGAGGTAGATCGCTTTACCGGAGTTTGGCTGTAGTTGGATTTCTAATTGCCAGGGTCTTAGCATCTGGACTAGTTGTTTTTGTGAAAACTGTATCAGATTGATGGGCCAAATGTACGGTAGTTTTGATGAGAAATAAGGGATTATTGGTTAGGATTGGGGGGGCGCCAGCTTTTGCTGTGGTTTCAGATGCCTGGTGGATTGACGCTTGTTATTAAAATGATTGGGCGATGGAGATGTGTTGTGGGGTTTTGGGGGAGGACGGCAGCTTTTGCTGTGGTTTCAGATACCTAGCGGACTGACGCCCGTTTTTAAGATGATTGGGCGGTGGAGGTAGGGCTGTACGGTGAGGCTTTGGGGGAGGGTAGCTGGATGCAGGGGACGGGCTAAGGTCCGCGTAGGTATCTGAAACCTCCGCTGTAAGTGCCTGAATAGGGGGTAGAGATTGAAGAGTATATTGGGGTGGGGAAATATTGAAGTGAATTATATAAACATCATATCTAAACTTTAAAATTAAATAAAATGGAAAAAGCAGTTTTTTATCATGCGGGTTGTCCGGTTTGTGTGAGTGCTGAGCAGGATATTTTGCAGTTGATACCGGCTGAGCAGGTTGAAGTGGTGCATCTGGGAACAGAGAAGGAGAAAGTGAAGGATGCTGATGCGGCGGGTGTGAGATCAGTACCGGCGTTGGTGCTTGCGAACGGGAATGTGCTACATATTAATTTCGGTGCATCTATTGATGATCTGAAGTAAGTATTATTTGTGTGTTATAAACAAAGCGGTGCTTCATCAAATGAAGCACCGCTTTGTGTTGTTCGTATATATTGTTATTCCGGTTTTCTGGTATTCTGTTATTCCGGTATTTCAGTATTCCGGTTGGATCAGAAGTTGATCAGGGTGGAGTCGGCGGCCCAGTCCTGATTGACTTTGATCTGGTAACCCTGACCGGCCGAACCTTCTGGTGCGCCGTACAGATAACCTTTTACGATGGTTTTCTTATTGGCCGCCACTGTTACGTGTTCGATGGTCTTTTGTTTGTCTTCGCCTGTGTTTTTATCTACATAGGAGATCGTGATATTGAATTCATAACCGGAGCCAAAGAAGTATTCTTCGAAGGTGGTCTGGCTGGTCCTGGTGCCATTATATTGCCAGATAGGATCAGGTTCTCTTACCTGTCCGGAGGCGAGGTTGAAGAACGGCAGCACGGGCGTTACTGATAAGCCCATCCATCCCTGCGCGGTGTTGGCAGGAAGTGCGTCAAGTACTTCAACAACCAGTTTACCAACGATCCTGTCCAGGGATACTTCCTGTGGCTGAGGCGCGTTGCCGGCAGTTACATCAAGAGAGAGCTTTTTATAGAAGATCTGGCCGATAGGTAATATTCCGGCGCCCAGCACCTGGTGACTTACGATATGTTCGCTGATGTTCCCGGATGTGCCAACTGCATGGGTGATGAGTGGCTGATCGCCTGCCAGCAGCACGATCGTGTAATGACCGGGCGCCAGTGAATCATTGATAGTACCGAAGTTTGCCTGCTGATTAATGGTATCCTGGTGCAGGTCGTGTACCTTGTTACCATCGTTGTCGTAAACAGCATAGTAAATGTCAGAGATGTTTACGATATCGGCTGCTCTGCCGGCAGCATTACCTGCAAGGCGCATATTGCTATGCTCCTGGATAAAACCAGTGAGGTTTAGCTGTACAGGTTGCTTTTTTTCCTGGGAAAGAGCGGTGTTTTCTTTTACCAGTGCATCTTTGCTACATGACAATAGTACACAGGCCAACAAAGGGACAAATGAAAATTTCTTCATAGTTAAGGATGAATTAAAATGAAACGGGTGAACTAAAAGAATTGAAAGTTTTAACGAACAAACGGGTGACAGATCATGATCTGCCGGGAATAACAAATATCAATTTTAATGTGGTTTTAACGCTGGCGAAGATATATAAAATATTCAATTGACGAATTTTGTTTTTTTGGAAAAACAGACATCAAAAAGGGAAAATCTGTCATGGCCATTGCGAATGGCTACAGTTATATTTGTTGTAAAATATCCGGAGAGATGGTGGCGTTAACGGTGTTCATTTCAGGTAGGAATATGCCGGTGTCTGCCAGGAGTTATTAAAAAAGTTAGCATCATGTTAAAATTCAGATTAAGCATTAAATTTTTGATCACCAGCGCCCTGTTTCTCGTATTTAATAATGGGATATTTGCTCAGGAGATCAAGTTCAGTAACGGCACCTGGAAGGAGCTGACCACGCAGGCGGCTAAAAGCGGGAAGCTCATATTTGTAGATGTTAATACCACCTGGTGTGGCCCCTGCAGGTTGCTGAAGTCAACTACTTTTAAGGATGAAGGTGTTGCGACCTATTTCAATCAGCATTTTATCAGTTATAGTGTAGATGCGGAGAAAGGAGAGGGTGAGACCCTGGCGGAGGAATGGAAGGTAAGGGCATATCCGACCTTATTGCTGGTGAATGCGGAAGGAAAGATCGTAGCCCGGCAGATCGGATATGTGAATGCGGAGCGATTACTGAGCTGGGGCAAGGAAAGTGCAGCACAACGACCAGTGGCTGCAAAGTAAAACCGGATGGTCTGGAAATTTTTGGATTTAAAAAGTTAAAAAGATGAAAACATTGATCAGGCAGATGGGTAGTTATTTTTTCCTGTTATTTTTTGCTCCTTTCATGGCATGTGCGCAGTCGCATCCGGATGTCAGCAAAAGCGGGACCTTTAAAGAAATGGAAAAGGCAGGTGCGGCAAAACATACGGGTAGCAAGACAGATACTGCTACCTTTGCAGCAGGTTGTTTCTGGTGCGTAGAAGAGCAGTTTAAACAGCTGGACGGGGTGATCGGCGTGGAATCTGGTTTTACAGGAGGTAAAGTGCCTAATCCGAGTTATGAACTGGTATGTACGGGTACGACAGGGCATGCGGAAGCATGTAATATCGTTTATGACCCATCGAAGATCTCTTATGATGAATTACTGGCGGCGTTCTTTGTAGCGCATAATCCGACTACGTTGAACCGTCAGGGAAATGATGAGGGTACACAGTACCGCTCAGCGATCTTCTATCATAATGAGGAACAGCACAAGCTGGCACAGTACTATATCAAAAGACTGGATGATGAAAAGGCATATGATGATCCGATCGTAACGGAAGTAACTCCTTATAAGAAGTTCTATAAGGCGGAAGATTATCACCAGAACTATTATGCATCCAACGCACAGGCGCCGTATTGTCAGTTCGTGATCAAACCCAAGAGAGATAAGTTCAGAGCGGCTTTCAAGGGTAAATTAAAACAGGAATGATGTTTGATTAAATCATATAAACATGAAAGCAGGATTTATCATTGTATTCGTTTCCCTGCTGCTATCGGCCTGTCAGGGAAATGCACAAAAGAAGAAAGATATGAACAAGGAAAACAATCCATACTACTCACGTACCGACACGACGCATCTGAATGTAAGCAATGCGGAATGGAAGAAGATATTACCATCTGATCTCTATAACGTATCCCGGGAGCAGGGTACAGAGCGTGCCTTTACCGGTGAATACTGGGATAGTGAAGCGAAGGGTACCTATTATTGTGCGGTATGCGGCAATAAACTGTTCCGGTCTGATGCAAAATTTGCGAGCAGCTGTGGCTGGCCGAGCTTCTTTGAACCCGTGCGGGAGAACAGTGTGATCTATAAGGATGATAATTCGTATGGTATGCATCGTATCGAAGTGGAGTGCGCCAGATGTAACTCTCACCTGGGGCATATCTTTGACGACGGTCCTGCGCCTACGTATAAAAGGTTTTGTATGAACTCAGTGTCACTGGACTTTGATCCGGATGTAAAGTAAGGCAGAGATTTGTGAAAAGGGGGCGTCTCATAAGTTGAGACGCTTCTTTTTATGTTTTTATACTGTTGTACCAGCCGATATGGTGGATTTGATACCTAAAAGATATTTTAAGTATCAAA